>Ga0160472_100010_pt1 | contig 466892 bp, 350 predicted proteins | sample HID1973M_E11MG_FD_108267 | JGI IMG/M metagenome (GOLD analysis project Ga0160472, IMG submission 108267) | Enriched mosquito-associated microbial communities from UW Madison campus, WI, USA - HID1973M_E11 MG | ecosystem: Host-associated > Arthropoda: Insects > Digestive system > Unclassified ... | reverse complement strand
TCATCACAGAATAATCAATTATTTTTGACGCATAAACGCAATCTCTCTGCGCTCTTTCTTAATCCATTTTTGAGGGGTCAATTTGATCCGGTATTGAGGGGTCCACTTCAACGGTATTTACACCGGTCAATGAGCTATCAAAATATATATCTGCTAGTCGTGCGAATGCAGCCGATGTATTATCTGAAGGATATCAATCTAACGCAAATTACAATAGGTTTTCCGAATTGTATGATGACTATAAGAACGATACGCTAAAACTTTCCTGCTTAAATTTTATTCTTGCCAACATAGGCGATAAGTATTCTGTCTCTGTCAGATATGAGGATTTTCAGGGTCGAAATGCGTGGAATAAATTGAGTAATTATAAAGATGGAGCTGTCAACAGCTTTTTGACAGCTAATGATATTGATATAGTCGCAGATACCATATTTGACAAAGATCAGTTAACCGCCGCTTATCTTGGCAAGACTATTGATTTTGCAGTACAAAACTATCGAACAGGAGCCGTTAAATACTCGCTTGATACTTTTTGTAATTATGTGTTGCCTTACCGCATCGGTACCGAGCCACTTGTACAATGGAGAGACAGCTTATTTAAAATGTACAAGAGTTATTTATACAGTAATAATAAGCCGGTTAATGATCTGGCTTTGTATAAGGGTTTAAGAAAAGAACTCGATAGCTGGCTAAAAAGAGATAGCCCAACTGTCTATTCAAAATTTATACAATCGCCGAATCAGGACGTGTTTACAATTAAACAAGTCAAATATCCCTACTCCTGCGAAGTAGAAGCTTTGTACACCATTAACACATATCGTTCTTTAGGTATACCATCTGCTTATGAGCGAATATTTACTTGGGGTAAGTTTAATTTCGGACACGCTCATGCGGCGATAATGTATAGTAACGGTAGATTTTATCCGGCGGATTGGGATACAGTTAAGTTTAAATATCAGATTGCTAAAATGTATCGAAGAAGTTTTTCGGAAGCGGAAAATCCTTTTAATCGGCTTTTAAAGATAGGTCAAGATTCCATAAATATACCCTCAGAATTGAATTTTAATAACTATATCGACATTACACGGGAGAGAACTGAAGTAAGTGATATTGAGTTAACCTTAATGCCAGGCCTGACGGCAAAAAATCCAGCTGCATTTCTATGTGTGTATAACTCTGGAAAATGGATTCCAGTTGCCTGGTCAGCTAGAAATAGTATTTCCAACAGTTATCGATTCAAGGACATGGGGCGAAAAATATTATATCATTTGGCAATTCTTGAAAATGGAAAGAAAAAGTTAGTTGGAGATCCGCTAATCCTCGATACTCTGGGGAGGCAACAGTTGGTAAGATCATCAAAAAAAACCGTTATCGCCAAGGTAAAAATGTTTGACCGTTATCATTTAATTGAAAGAGGGCATAACTACACTCTGTTTGTTTGGCAATCATCAACACACTGTTGGGAAAAATCTCAGTCATTTTTGGCAATCGAGGAATTTATAACTTATAATGTTCCAGAGAAAGCATTGTTGAAAATTGAGGAGGATAATTATCAGGGGGATGCAGTTAGGCCATTCACATTTGATAGTAAACTTAATAAACAGGTTTGGTGGTGAAATTCACTGTTTGCAATAGTGTGTTACATCATTGCCGATATTGGTTACAAATGTTGTAAAAATTTATATTTTTTATCAAGATATTGTAAGCGATAAAGTGTCAATTTTTGACAACGTATGGTCCCTTTAACAAACATCAGCTATGTACCTATTTAATAAAAATAAGGACTTACTACTAAGACTTCGGAATGCCTTTGACCAGGCAGCGGGTTAAAAGAAAAATATTTTTTTAAAGAGTAATAATATTCTGTTGTGAATAATTGTAGCACTCCTATATATTAATTTACCGTAGGTCATAAATGAACGCAATATTGATCCACCCAAGATAATTCAAACAATAGCATCTTGTATGTCAGCCAAAATTATTCAACGATTGAGCCGTATTGATCATATGATAGGTAATGTAAACACTGGAACGCCCAAAGAGTTGGCAAGGAAAATGAGAGTTTCGGAGCGTTGCGTACGATACTACGTTACATTATTAAAAGACTTGGGAGCACCGATAGAATTCTGCCGCAAAAGGAAAAGTTATTATTATAAGCAACATGGCTATTTCAGCTTCCAATTTACTAAAAGTGCTTAGAATTTGGTGAATTTAGTTTTTTGAGCTAATTATTTATGAGGTTGTATCAAAAGTAAAAAAGAGTCCCGAGAATCGCTTAAACGACTACAAGGCTCCATCAGGGATCCGAATAAAAAGAGGCTGACTCATACTTTTGAGACAGCCTCTTTTTTTGTACGAATATTCTTTTCCTCTCCTAAAATTCAAAAAATGGTTTAATCAGCACAACTCCTCTTGTAAGCATGGTTTTAGATATGGCTGACTGTATAATAAAAGTAACAATACAAAAAGGTATTACTTCTAAGGATATTCACAAAATAATATGACAACTACTTAAGCTCCTTTAACTTCATTCTTGCAATTACAGGATTACTTTTGCGGTTTTGTGTTTCAAAGTAGTTTTGTAATAAAATTGGATACCGCGGCATTCTGGTTTTTGTGTTTTCTTTAGCATTGAACATTTGTAAAGAAGACACTGAAGAATAAAAATATCCAGAAGAAAAATAAAGACCATTTGTTGCCATCATATTACCATTGCCTATAAAAGGTAAAAAGTAATTGTTTTCGTCTGGACTTAGGCGTTCAATGGAAACTAGTCGTTTTGACAAAGTGTCGTATATGAAATTATATTGATTGTCCTCCTCCGATCCATAGTGGAAAATATATCGTCCTGGATTTAATTTAAAAAACAAATGGTTTTTTTGGAAAAAGATATTTCTTACATCTGTGATCATCTCGGTATTATTCTGATTATTTCGCTTTACACTATCTAAATATTTCAGGTCGTGAGAAGCAAGCACATAGCTTGGAATAGTCCGATTTGATTCGAACACAAATTGATTAATCTTTATGGCAGTATCTTTATTTATTTTGTACAAAAAATGTTCATAAGGAGTAGAAATGTAGAAGCAACTCTCAGATATAACATTATTTTCAATTCCTCCTAAAGTACCTCCTAAATAACAAAATGCCAATTGCTTTTTTTGATTATAGGGTAATAATGATTTGACTAATGATTTTCCTTTGTATATATTTATTAAGTAATAGATACTGTCTTTCGCTACTTCACTGGATAGAAAATTGCAGCTATTTAAGCCTGCAAAATAACCTCCTCCGATGCTTGTTAAGTTTGTGTTTTTAAATGCCATTTTGTTGGGTATAGTGCCATTTTCCTTTGTGCCGAGAATGGTATAATAGGTTGGTTCAATTGTACCTAATTCCATATCAAGCGCAAGCACTATAATCTCTCTATTTTCCTTGTCGATAGATAAATTAGGCACCTGGCTAGACTTCAATTTTACCTTTGTAAGGTATTTGCCGGATATGGAAAAAAACAAAACGGATCGTGTGTCAATATCTGAAATAACAATGCTGCTATCAGTAACTATCATCTGGGTTATATCGCCAAATAAACTTTGACGGGTAGTTTCCAAAGGAATATATTCTATCTGATCAAAATAATCAGAAACCTTTCCACCATAAGCCATTCTCGGATCAATACGGATTTTAGAAACCTCTTGCCCAAAAGAATGTTTGCATAATCCTAAACACAAAATAATGCTATAGAAAATACTGAATTCCAATTTAGATATCTTATTGAATAGATCACTCATTAACATAAATTTTATTTACATTATAGACGGTTTCGTCTTCAGTGTTTATTGAACATGGCGCAAATAATTCCCCAGTGCTCTTTTCAATTGAATTTAATAGTTGAATATCTGTTGTTTTGTGCCATTCGATACAACTTGTTTTTGCAAATAAAGAGTCGAACTGGGCATTATAATAATTAGAATTACTATAAAAAATGCCAATTATTTTATACTTTTTATTATTGACATTATAGTCGGTTAAAACCAGCTTAGAAATGCTATTTAGACAAGAGATGCAGTCATATTGACTAAAGACATAAAATTTACAACTTTTATCTTTCTTAGTCCCAATAACTCTTTTCATCTCTGCTTCTAGAGGTGAGTATTTGCTCGTTTTTTTGTCTGTTTTACAACCAAATATTGTAAAGGCAAATAGCAATACGAAAACAATTATAATATTATTTGATTTCATACACATAAATTATTTCTTGGTTGTTTTGCCTAATATCTTCATTGCTTTTTCTTTTAGGCATTAAAAAGTTCGATGATTGAATAAAAGATACCCCAGCGCAGTTTTCTGGAACTTTTAAATCTCCACAGACTTGTTGATCATTACAATACACTCCAACATATTCTTGATACTTTTGTTCATAAATCTGATTCACTTTGATTTTACCATTTACTGAGATACTTTCTAAGTCTGTTGGCATGACTCCTTTAGCGTACACCGTGTAGAGTGTGTCATTAAAGCAAGAAAGATGAGTATATGAGGAATTTTCGGCATCTGCCTCTATTAACTTAAACTGATCCAATCCTTTACCATATTTTAGTCCTCTTATCTCACCGAAGTACTCAGGGCTTAAGTTGACAATCTTTTTTAACGATAGGGAGCCGTCGTTTGAGGACTTGTATTCGTAAACTTTATTCTCTAATTGATATATTATTTTAATGCTTGAATCTGACATATCATAAATTGATGTAGCATAATTTTTGTTGTACCAAATTTTGTCATTCAAATAGATAGAATTTTCTTCAAATTTTATATTAGGTGTATAGGTCGAATCTTTGAAGTTAATAGCCATTATATTTTTTTTATTGCTACTATATCCTCTATTTGATGGATTTATGTCTGACGATTGTTGCTTCGCCAATATCACAGGACAGTAAATTATTCCTCTTGAATCAATTGACATTTGATAGTTGATATTGTTTCCTGCAAAAGACGCATGAACAAAATTAATGCGATGTGAATTAAAGTCATAAATGGAGCAGCCTTTTTCGCTAACTATACAAATGGAGCTGTCTGAAATGTAACCTAAGCCGTATAAATAATTTCCATAAGAAAGAGAATCTGTACCCATTAAATTCAATTTTCGAGTTATGTTTCCGTGAATGTCGAATTCAAAGATTTCATTGCTTCCCAATGGATCAAATGCTAGGTATTTTTTTGTCACACTGTTGAAGTCGGTGATTACAAGATAAAGCGTGGAGACTCCTTTAACTATAATTGAATCTACCAAGACAAATTTCTTTTGAGCTAATGTTTCGACTTTCTTGTAGAATGTGTTCGTAGTTGGTTCTTTGCAAGATAAAATTACCAGTGCAGAAACAATAAGAAATCCAAATGATATTGTTTTTATCATGTAAATATTAATGGTTTTAAAGCAACTATATTCGCAGGTTATAAAAATGAAATTTAGGTTGCATTAATGCAACCTAAATAAAAATCAAATTAGCTTATGGTTGCCCTGTTTTGCAATCCACTTTTATTGAGCATAAAAGTGGTCCGGTACCATCGCATACTATGGTTTGTACCCCTAATACTACGGGACCGTTATGTCCGTTTTTAATAGTGTAACACACTTCACCATCATCAGTAAATGAGGAAAATGTAATAAACGAAATGCCCGCTATTACAGGCAAAACCAAAAGCTTTAATTTTTTCTTCAACATAGAATGTTTTTAAATGGTTTAAAATTATTTACATGTCAAAGATAATGGCACACACGGCAGCGTTTTTACCGCGAAAAAGATCTTGTTAAGGTTGGATTTGTTTTAATGTTTCCGCGGCGTAAATCTTAATAAACTCTGTTTTTTCCGATGGAATTTTCTCTGGCATTACAATGATCATTTTAGCAACTTGGATTGCTTTGGTAGTATCATTTATTTGTTTATAGAGTTTTAGCAATTCATATTTTGGAGAAAACTTGTTCGGTAAAAAATATGTTAGAAAACTTATGTTGTCAATAGCTTTTAAATAATCTTGTTTTATTGCATATGCCTTCGCTGTTGTCCCTATGGTATTGCGTCCCATGATATACTTTTTAGATTGTTCAAGTATCTGGATCGCCTTGTTTTGAGTATGACTGTGTTGTGTCAATACTTCTCCATAGTCAGTTAAAAACTTTCCGTTATTATAGAGAATTGTATAGACAGACTCATATTTATTGTCGTTTAGGTCATGTGCTGTTCGTAAGTGTTGCCATTTTTTTACAGCTAAAAACGATTGCGTTCCATAGTAACCAAAAATAACGGTCAGGGAGAATGTTATGATAGAAAGCATCCTGATTTGCGAAGAGAACCAGGTTGGCAATTGTTTGTGTATGACTGAATAATCAGCCAATATTAAAGCCACGGAAATACAGAAAAAAAGTAATAGTACAAATATGGTTATGTGAAAGGGGTAAGAGGTAAATCCGCAACTTAGAATCGCTGAAGTTGTAAGTTTTAATGTGTACATCAAGTACTTATTCGAATTGGACTTTCTTCGGTAAAACCAGATAAGTACGATCAAAAATATCACAAAACCCACTGATCCAATTTCTTCAAATAGCTGTAGGTATTCGTTAAACAAAATATAGCTTTCGCCTGCACATAAAAAGTAATTCAACGGGGGATGTATGCTGTGTTGGAAGTAAGATGCCTGCCATTGTGGATAATACCAAGTAAAACGCCCAAGACCTGTTCCAAACCAGAAGTTTTCCGTTAAATGTTGTAAAGCAATATCAATTTTCATAATTCGTCCAACAGCGCTCATTTTTTTAACATTGTACATCCAATATACGCATGCAAACCCAGAAACGAGGATTAAGCACCATGAACTAAGTATTATTTTTTTTGAAACAGGTTTGAATTTGGAGCGTATAACGTTATAATATTTATGCGATATGTGCCCAAAGAAAACGATAGATAAAGCGATGTAGGCTGTCCGACTGCATGTTTTTATAATTAGTAGAATGGCTGTGATGAGGATTATTGAAAAGACAATGGTTTTGCCTAAATGAATAAATGAAAGTATTTTGAACTTTGAATTCGATGGTTTGGTTTTTATAGGTAAGATTTGAAAGAAAAAGAAGTACAAAAATGGTAAATGGATAGCTAAATAGCATGCATATATACCGGAATTTTGTAATGAGCCTTTTATTGAAAGCTCATTTTTTATGTCCATTGCATCGATCGAGTTCAATTGTATAAATCCTAAACCCAATTCATAGACATAGATCATACATAGAAATATGATGATTATGTAGATGATGAATTTTCTTTCTAGAAGTATGATACTTGAACTTAGAAGAAAAGTTGATGATATTACGAAAAAGTGTTCGTTGCCAAAATTGTAATAGCTACTCAATAATGTTGTTATGTACAATCCGGAGGAAATTATAAGCCCGCCGACATTTACGCAGGTCAGATTCTGGGTTTTGCTAAGAATAGACAATAACTGAAGAACTATATACAAAAAGAATTGAAATACCAAGTAGTAATGATTGTTAATGTCTGTTTCGTAATTAAATGAGAAAGGATACTTGAAAATAAAGAATAAATAGACTGTAATCCACACGATTGAGTAAACGCTATTTTTCAAAATGTCTTTTGTTTTCATAAATCTTATGTAATTCTTAGTGCCTGTTTTTTAGGTTAACTGAGTTAATCTACCAACATGTATTTTATTTAGGCCGAGATTGTTTTATTTTTCAACTTCCCAAGTTAGCAGGGATCACGGCAGTAGTTTTGCCGGAGAAAATGTTTCCATGTAACTTGTTGCGTAATGGTTTGCTAGCTTTTGTAATTTGTGGAAACGGTGTTAATGATCTAGAAAAATTAAGAAATGATAATCTACCCCATTGTTTACAACGAGAAAGGCGAAGCTTTGAGAGAAACTTCATATGAGAGTAAAGCGATGAGTCATTCGAAGCTTGAGAATTTTGTCCGATGAGAATGAAGTTGTTGTAAGATAATTTCGAGTCCAGTCGCTCCGACATGCATTCTAATTGTCTTTTATTATTGACTATTCTTCTTTTCCTTAAAACTTGTTACTTCTTTTTCGAGTTCTTCTAATAATTGTTTTTCAGTTGGCAAATAAAGTTTGTATTGGCTTGCGAAGATTTGTTTTTGACCTTCTGGTAATGAAAATTTTACAACTGTATCATTTTTGTTTGCACACAGCAATATTCCAACAGTATAATTTTCGTCTGGCAATTTTTCAATTCGATCATAATAGTTGACATACATCTGCAATTGTCCAAGATCTTGATGTGTAAGTTTATCAGTCTTAATTTCTATTATTACAAAACAACGAAGTAAGCGGTTATAGCAAACCAGGTCTACAAAAAAATCATCTCCTCCTATATGAATTCTTTTTTGCCTTGCTATAAATGAAAATCCATTGCCTAATTCCAATAGAAATTCTTGCAAGTGAGAAATAATCGCATGCTCCAGATCTTTTTCATAATACGAAGCTTCCTTTTTAAGACCAAGAAATTCAAGAAACATCGGTTCTTTAATAATTTCTTTAGCATCGGAAGGAAACTTTTCTTTTTTTGCTACAGCTAGTACACTTTCTCTGTCGTTACTAGCCAAAAGACGTTCGTAAAGATTGCTGTAAATTTGCCTTTCTAATTGACGAACGGTCCAATTGTTTTTGATCGTTTCAGCAACATAAAACTGTCTTTGGTCCTCAGTATCAAGTAGTAATAATAGTCTGTACTGACTCCAACTCAATTGTGTCCACAGTGTGGACACAATTGGGAACGTTCGGTAAAACTGCCGATAACGTGCTAATTGTCTACCTGAAAAGCCGCTGCCAAACTCAGGTTGTAGTTTTTTGGCTAAGTATTTTACTAAGTAAATCCCGTAGTCGGCCCGATCCTTTCCTGCTTGATCTTCTTCAAAAATTCGCTTGCCAATATGCCAATACATTAAGGTCCTTTGGTGATCTACGGCCCGAATGGCATTTTCTCTTGACGTGAGAATAATTTCTTTTATATCGTTTATGATTGATTCGCTGAATTCCATAATCTGAAGTTTAATAAGTAAGATTTGAGTTAGCGGAATTTAAATTCCGAGATGTTCTGAGGAGGGGAGCTTTAGGATAGCATCTATTGGATGTAAAGGTCGATGGCGTTTATAGGTCTTTTGAACCTGCTTTGTCGTAGAGTGTCCCATTAGATATGCTATTGTTGCGTTGTCAACGCGCTTATCCTGCAGCAAAATTGAAAAACTCAATCTTGCACATGACCATGTAATGTGTTTCTTAATCCCAGCCGCTTCCATCCAGGTGTCTAGTATTTTATTCACGCCTTTATTGGATGGAATTTGGAACACTAATTTTTTTAAATGAAATGAATTGTCTTTATTAAAAGGAACCAACAAGCGATCGTTTTGATGCGTCAATATCTTTTCTGCAACAGGATGAAGGGTCAGAATAACTGGCAGACCTGTTTTTTGTTGGATAATTCTAGTGACTAGCTGCTTTTCTTTTATTTGCTCCCACCTCAGTATGTGCACGTCTGCCCAACGAAGCCCAGTGTAGCAAGAAAACAAAAAAGCCATTTTTACTTCCTGGTTTAAACAAGGGGTATTTATCAGTTTTAGATATTCGTCCATTTCAAGGTTTTCCTTTAGAATTGAGCTAGGGTTAGATCTAGCCGAAACTTCTTTTGTTGGCGCTTCTCTGAAATAGCCGTCGCCTTTTGCTGCCTGAACCATTAACTTAAACCTTGAAAAATAATTTAAAGGTGTTTCTCCATGATATTTATCCAGCAAATAGCGTCTAAAGGACTTGCAAAGGTCTTCTGTTATTTCAATGGGTGCGATGTAGGTTCTACCTAGAAATTTTTTGAATTGCTTATAGCTACATTGCAAGTGTCGATTATCATCACGCTTATGGGTATTTACGTATTCCTCATAGTAGTCTAAAAAGTTAGGCTTAAATTTATGAGAGGGTATATACTCAGTTCCTGTGGCTTGCTGATCAATGATCGCTTGTCCTCGTTTGACATTGAGAATAGCCAGAGTTTCTTTATTATGAGTTTTCTGAAGAGTATCTTTAGGTTTTACATAAGTAAACAGCCCCAGAGAGCCTCGTTGTCCTTTTCTTCGACCATTATCAATGTAGTAAAGAATTTTATCTCCTTTTTTATTCAATCTTTCTCCAATATTCATGGTAGTAAATTTTTGAAGGTGATAGAAATGGTGCTCAATCGCTGTGCCGGGTGATCGAATGTCAGTTGGCTCTGATTGCACGTGAGAAAAAACGGCAAAAAGCGAAAAAAAGAATTTTTTGATTTTTTTTCTGCATAGCCAGTCCATGTCGATTTGATCTGACAAAATTGCGAGTAGGAGCATTTGCCTAAGTTTAGATCAACCTCCTTGATTCTTTGAAGTCTTACCGGGGAAAAGTTTTCGGTTGTTAAATACCGTGATTTTTTGCTTTGAATGTGCTGGTTCCGTGTTGGAATAGGACCAGCAAAAGCGTGTGTCATTGCGTGTGTCATTTGTGTGTCGTAATGAGTGAAAAAAAGCGTAGAAAAGAGGACAAAAACGACATTAATGACAAAAAAAAAGGTTGAAGATCAATGATCTCCAACCTAATGCTGTGCCCAGGACTGGAATCGAACCAGCACATCCTTGCGAATGGCAGATTTTGAGTCTGCTGCGTCTACCAATTCCGCCACCTGGGCATTTCCTGTAAGAACTATTCCGTTGGGGGTGCAATATTACGTTGCGAATTGATTCCAACCAAAATCTTTTCAAATATTTTTTAAAAAAACTGAAAAAATTATTTGCAACAGCTTTTTTTAGGTACCAGCACGCTCTTTATTATGTTCCAGATTTTCTTCCACATTGCTGTTTGATTGAGAATGTAAGATAATTAAGAATTAGGAATTAAGAATTAAGAATTCACTCAATATGTCATTGTTTATTAAATCTTCCACTTAAAATGCTGACCATTAAAACTACTTAATCTATCAAACTAAATGGTTCACTAGGATAATTCATAATTTTTAATTCCTATCCCTAATTCTTAATTGAATTTAATGTATCGCAAATCCGTTACTCGCATATTCAGCATTGGCAACTACCGTCGCTGATGCTAATTTTTTATGATTGTCGCCGATAGCGTAATATCCTTTGTTCGGTGGCGTGGTTGCGCCAATTGTTATTATCGGTACATAAGTAGGCCTTGCTTTGTCAGCCATTACGTAATAACCCTTTGTTGGAGTATCGTGAGATGTAACAACCGGCTGCGTTTTTTCCAGTTTTTGTACGTTGTTGCCAATGCTGTAATATCCTTTTTGTACAGTGGGTGTTTTTTGTTGTGCAAATGAATAACTATATCCAAAAACCATACATGCTAATGCTATAATGAACTTTTTCATAAATAATATTTTGATGAGGCAACAGAATGCCTGCAGTTAATAATTAGAGTTAACGTTGCAATGTTTGTGTAAGAAAGATCCCGACGAGGAATCTTTTATAGGAGATAAGAACAGTGTAAAACGTAAAGCCTTTGTTCTAGCTGAACATTTTGGTAATTGATAAAACTTCTTTCTTCCGTTGTGAGATGGACGAAAGAATGAATTGAATAGTTTCCTTTTGAGAACCCACCCAGCGAAGATTTGGAAATTTTGGTTTTTCCAATCGGTTGTTGATGAGCGTTTGTATTTGTATGTGCAAACGCCTTATGATCATTGTTTTTGCAAACAGTATTTTTTGCAGTTAATGCATCGCATGTAAGTGTGGTGGCTGCTTCACAGTTTGTTGAAGCAACTACTACTAGAGATAGAGACAATATGAACGCAAAAAACTGTTTCATTTATGGATGCAAATTTACGCAATGATGCCTGTTGCTCATACTTATAATTTGTTAAAAGCAATGTATCAATCACTTGCGGACTAAATGCTTTTAGAAATGATCTTTTGCAAACACAAAAAAATAGCCTTCGGTTTGAAGGCTATTTTAAAAAACGGGTTTACTAATGTTAAGTCAGCGTAACAGCACAAATGCTTTTTACTTTTGCTTTTAATTTTTGACTTCCACTAGTTCAGATACATGGATTTTAACTGGGCGACCTGTTTAGGTCCTACGCCCAATTCGTTTTGCATAAACGTTGCAACGGAACCATATTTTTTGTTGATGCCATCAAACATTGCTTGGAGTAATTCAGGACGTAATGCGAGGTTCGTTTTAATTTTTTCTACATCAAGATTGCCCATTTGAGCAAGACCTTTGAACATTTGAGCATTCATTGGTTCGAGATAAACGTTAGATGCAGTGAAATCATCAACGATCGCTTGCATAGGTACTCCAAGCGTATAGAGAAATAATGCAGTCGCCATACCGGTTCTGTCGCGACCGCCTGTGCAATGATACAACAAGGCATCATTTGAAGGCATTGTCAGCAACATGCTGAAAAATGGTTTGTAACGTGCAGCCAGATACTGCGGATTGCCGTACATGTCCATCAGGAAATTACCTGATTGTAACATAGCGACCATTTTCTTTGCGTCTGGTAAACTGTCGCTGCCTGCAGGGCAAAGCATATAGGCAGTGCCTTCCGGTAAACGGTCAGGAGCGGCTTCTGATTCTTTTACTCCACGAAAGTCAATTACAGAGCGGATCTTCCTGCTTTTTAACGTGTCAAGATCTCCTGCGGTTAAATGACTGATGTCTGCAGAGCGATATACCTTGTTCCATCTAACGGTCTTGCCATCTGCTGTTTTATAGCCGCCAATATCTCTGAAATTATACGCGCCTTTTACATGCACGAGGCGTATTGTACTGTCTGCCAGTTGCGCCATTGCAAACATAGGAAGGGCGCATACAATGCTGAACAAAATCTTCTTCATACAAAATTTACTTCTTGGTTAATATTGAAAACGTTTGAATTGATTGAGGGCTTCGACAAGCTCAGCCTGACAGCGAGAACAAAGTGTCATCCTGAGCCTGCCGAAGGAGCTTATTTGATAATATCCCAGCGAACACCAATCTGGCCGCGTTGACTGTACCATTCAACTTGTGTAGGTCTGCCAGGATCTCCCAGGTAGTATTTCAAAGGAGCATTATTAAGGTTGTTTAGCTCCGCAAATAATTTGATGCTCTTGCCCACTGCTACAGATGCAGATGCGTCAATGGTGAAATAGTTATCTGCATAAGTGTACAACTGTGGTCCTAATTGCTGGCTCAACACTTCAACAGATTTGCCACGATAGTTGCCTGCAACACGCACCATCACACCTTTTCTTTCATAGAAAACAATTGCGTTGAAAAGGTTTTTACTTTGGTTTGGCAAGCTTGTTTTTTCAGTGATCGTTTTGCCATTTACAGTGCGTGGCACCGAGGTGCTGGAATAGATGTAAGTATAGTTAAACTCAACTCCCAAGCCGCTCCAAAATCCTTTCAGGAAATCAAAACGTTTGTTGATGCCACCTTCAAAACCAATCAATGAAGCCTTTTGCAGGTTCTTTGGTTGAGAAGTAACTATTGTATTATTGTTCGCATCTAAAGAAACAGATTGGTCCGTGAAGATCACATTACTAAGATCTTTGTAGAAAACGCCACCGCTTAACAATCCGATGTTGTTGAAATAATACTCACCCATCAAATCGAAGTTATTGGAGTAAGTAGGCTTCAGATCCGGATTGCCTTTTGTTATTGTTACAGGTGATTTTGTGTAGTCGGAAGATTCACCTGGATTCAGATCCGTAAAGTTTGGTCTAATAAACGTGCGGGTAAACGCCGCGCGGAGATTTAGTTTGTCAGACACCGCATACTTCGCATGAATCATTGGTAATATTGAGTTGTAATGCTTCGTTACTGTAACAGGCGTAACTGTAGAACCTGTGCTTGAAGTTGTAAGTGTTGAACTGTTTAACTCGAAGGCAGTGTACTCGTCTCGAACGCCTGCAGTAATGTGCAACTTGTCTGTTACATCAATGTCTCCCATCACATATGCAGCGGCAACATTTTCATGACCATGATAGATCAATGTAGCATTGCTTTTTGGTGAAACATCAATAAATCCGTTTTTGCGCAGGAACGATGTATCATACAAATCAAACAATTGTTGCTTGGTTAATGGTGGCATGATCACATTATCGTAAGGGCTGCCCAATTCTTTAAAGAAACCACCTCGTGTTGGGAACGTAGTTGTTTGCAAAGAATTTAACGGTATCAAAGCAGGAGAGTTTGGAATACCAAGTGCTGCGCCTGGCAAATAAACGTAAGAGGCTTGGTTGATACCATCTCTTTGTTTGTTGCGATACTTGGCACCATACTTAAGTGTAAACTTGCTGTTTACTGTATGTTTAAGATTTAGCTGAACCACTTTGTCCTGATCGCTGTTATCCAACGAAGCAATTACCAATTGCTGCAAAGTTAATTTGCTTGGGTCCATTACCTCGTTAGGGTTGTTAGGATGCGCCTGTATGTGCATGCCGTCGTCGCCGGTGCCATCAGGAGAATCCATCGCAAGATATTTTTTACCATCAGCAGCCAATCCGCCAAAACCACTCGTGAGTTTTTGTCTGAAATAAGCGATCGGCAAACCTTTATGACCATTGGTAGGAGGCGTTTCCAGGTAGTAAGAAGATTTGTAATCAGAAACTGCCCAGTCTAATTTTAACCTGCTGTTCAACTGATGTTCGCCGCCCAATTCAGCACCGTTCAGTTTTGTTTGATAATAAGAATAACGATAAGTGTATTGGTAACGACTGTTGTTAAAGTCGTACCATGATTCATACACCGGACGGATATCGTTGAATTTGTTCATCATGCCGCGTGCGAAGATTTTGTTCGACGCGTTGAACTTGTATTCAAGTCCCACATTGGTGCCGTACGTTTCACGAGTACCCATGTAACGTTTCATGTCCAGCGTGCTGATGGATTTTTGTTGTTGCGGATTGCTGAGTGCAGTATTGTAAGCAACTTCGTAAGAGTCAGTTCCCCATTTTCTGTTCCATACAGCACCGGAAACAATCACACCAAGTTTACCTTTGAAGAAGCGATCTCCGTACACTAAGGAGCCATTGTAAGTACCATCTTTTGAAAAGTTATTGTAACCACCGGCAGCGCTCACGTTCAATATTCTTTTTTGCGGAGCGGTGCGTGTGATAAAGTTAATGGCACCACCAATCGCATCACCTTCCATATCAGGTGTAACGGCTTTGGTAACCTGTACGTATTGAATCATTTCAGAAGGAACTACGTCCAATACAGAAGCTCTCGTTCCCTGAGGATTTCCCGCAGGCAAATGCGTTCCGTTGAAAAGGGTAGAGGTCCACGCAAACGGAGTGCCGCGAACGGTTGCCTGATCTGCTTCTCCGTGATAACGTGAAACTGCCACGCCTTGTACACGTTGCACGGCTTCTGCAGCATTACGATCTGGTAATTTACCAATCGCATCAGCAGCGATAACATCCATAATGGCTGTTGAGTTTCTTTTTATGCTGTAAGCTTTCGCCTGCGATGGTGCCATCGTGCCCTTAACAATGATCGTGTTCAGGTGTCCATCGCCTGGTTGCAGTTCTATGTTCCCGGCGTCGTTGATTCCTTTTTTAACGTCGAGTTCAATTTCTTTTGCGCTATAACCCACATAGTAAATCTGCAATGTAAGTTTACCTGTTGCATGCGCGTCAAGCGTGAATGATCCCGAAAGATCAGATGCTGAAGAATGTTTTGTGTTTTTAACAGTAACGGTTGCTCCAGGTAATTGTCCGTCTTTCCCCGTCACAATTCCCTTGATGACCTGTGCCTTTGTTGCGAAGGATGAACCTACAAGGCATGTGATCATCGCGTTCCTGAAAAATCTTTTTGATAAGCAGTGATGCATAACGTCGTAAAATTTTCGCAAAGCTGTGTCGCTTTTCATTTTTGATCGACCGTATAGATGTATATGTACGCCTCGTGTGTTTTGTTGATTTAAATGGACGTGCGAAGATTGATAATCATTACGTTATTCCGTTTTAAGAAAATGTTACCAAAATGCCTTGTTGATATTTTGTGGACGACACTTAACATTCAGGTAACAGGAGGCCGCTATTTTTGAAGCAGGTTTTATGAATTATATTATCGCCATAGGAGTATTTCAGGCATTGGTAGCAGTAGTTTTATTATGTGCAAAAGAGCAGCGTAATAAAGCAGACTCGTTGCTGGTGTTATTGATATTGTGTATCGGTTCTCACCTTGCCATCAAGTTCTGTATTTACACTTTTGTGAATAATGCAGAGGCAAAGAATCAATTGAATACGTTTATCGGCTTCTCCTACGGGCCGCTTTTATATTTATATGCACGGAAAAAAAAGGACGACAACTTTATTCCTATTTCGCAATGGTTCGTATTTGTTCCATTGTTTCTTGGAGCCATCGCTTATTTAACCGTAGTATCTATTTTATGGCTGGACGCACCAGTCGGATATAAAGTGCTTCATGTTTATAACAGGTTCACCTCGTACACAATGATCGGGTACCAGTTGTTGTTCGCTGTCCTGTCGTTCAGGATCATGAGAACTTATGATACAAAATTGGCTGCAGAAAAAAAGATCCTTGCGCAGTTATGCTATTGTTTTCTTGCGACCTCTTTCGTGTCGATTTCGCTGATGCTATGTGGTGCATTTGGCGTTAACCTGCTGTCTGATTATGTAGCACGAACAATCTTCTATTCGTTGCTGATCCTTGTTTGCGTATTCATTCTGCGATATAAGTTCATAACAAAAGTAAACAGCAAAAATATTGTTGCACAAAACGATGTTCTTGTAGCCATTCCTTTACGGGAAGAAGTAGTACGTGACAGCATTGCGAATGAAGATACTGCCATCGTTGAAGAAGAGATGTTTGCCGAACCTTCTTCCATTGATATTGATGCGTTATTACAAAGTGCTGAAGAGCGTAAGGAAAGAAAGCTGCAATTGTCGGCAGACAAGCATGGGGAAATTATCAAACGGATGGACGTGTATTTGTTGAAAACAAAACTATACCGTGAGCCTGAGATAAGTCTTGATATGCTGGCGAAAAGTGTAGGATTGAACAAACATCATATCTCGGAAGCGTTGAATGTTCACGCCAATAAATCTTTTTATCAGTACATCAACGAGTATCGCATTGAGGAAGTAACAAGTAGGATGAAACAACTTACAGAAAAAGAAGTCTCTGTAAATGTATTGTCGCTGGCATACGGTTGCGGCTTTAAGGCCAAATCTTCTTTTAATCAGCACTTTAAAAAGATGACGGGCATTACACCTTCCGAATACATGAAGGCAATAAAAATGAATTTACAGAAGGCATAAAACTTGCGGTCATCAGAGCTTGAGTAGATAGATCCAATAACGTTTTCCCAATCTCGGTTCAATCTCTTTTAGGATTTGAAAGCCGAGGTTTTCATAGATGTGTCTTGCCGCATGCATCATTTCAGACGTGTGCAATGCAATAGTTTTCTCTCCGTTAAGTCTGGCAGCGTCAATACATTTTTGCGTCAGCTTTTTACCAATTCCTTTTCCATTGTAATCAGGGTCGACGGATACAAACCTTATAGAGCACCAGCTTTCGTCGAATAATTCAGTTGCTTCGCCGCTGGGTATCAGAAAGCTCATGCCGATAATCTTATCTTCACTATCTACACAAACGAATCCGGGGCCTTTCGTCAAAAGATCTTCATAGGTTTTATCGTTTTGCAAATTGCCCTTTAGCCGCGCCCAGTTTTCGGGTGCCAATTCATTTTCAAACCCTGACCAGGATTTTAGCGCAAGTGTTTTTAATGATTGTATGTCGGTAGTATCGGCAAGTCTGTATTTCATGATAGGCGTCTGAGTTCCTGCAAAGAAAATAATTAACGGCGGCAACCGGAAGAAATTCTATAAATGATATTTCAAGAATAGTTGACTCAATAAACATATCAATGCAAAGAGATTTTACTATTATTGCGCTGACTATTTTTTATAGTATGACCCTTAGAAGAACGCTCCGCAAAGTATTACTAATCACTTTTATTGTTGTCGTTGTTTTTGTATTTGCAGTTGTTGCTGCGTTTACAATTAGTCCCCAACCCGTTACTTTATGTATCAAACAGGCATTTGACAGCCAGGGAATAAAAACCAACAATGCACTGCTGAAACATGTGCCCGCAGGTGTGACCTCTATCTTGAATGCGCAATATGACCTCAACGATAAGGACGCTTTTCTCGACGTTTATTTTCCCACTTCCATACAAAACACAGAAACAGTAAAGCCGCTTATCGTATGGATTCATGGCGGTGGATGGATTTCCGGAGACAAGAACCAGGTTGTAAATTATTGCAAGATAATTGCATCAAAAGGGTACACGGTGGCAGCAATTAATTATTCCATTGCGCCGGCAAAAAAATACCCGACCCCAATTCTGCAGGCGAATGAAGCACTGCACTATTTATTGCAACATGCAAAACGTTTACATGCAGATACTGCACACATAATACTTGCCGGTGATTCCGGAGGTTCGCAAATTGCGGCACAGGTCGCAAACATTATGACAGAGCCTTCTTATGCGCAGCAACTGGATGTGCTACCTGCTTTACAAAAAGAACAACTATCCGGCATTGTGCTTTTCTGCGGAGCCTATGATGCACAAAATCTCAACATTGACGCGAAGTTTGTACCGTTTGTAAAAATGATGTTGTGGTCGTATTGCGGAGAACGGGATTTTATGGACAATCCGAAATTCGCGCCGGCGTCAGTCATCAATTATGTAACTCCAAACTTTCCGGCAACATTTGTATCCGTTGGAAATGTCGATCCGCTGGCTATACAGTCTTATCGTTTTGCTGAAAAACTGGATAGCCTTGGGGTGAAAGTAGAAACACTTTTCTTTGCTGATGATCATGCGTCTGCGCTTTCACACGAATATCAATTCAATCTCGACAATGAAGACGGCAAACTTGCCCTTAAGAAACTAGAAAGTTTTTTGTTGCAATTAAAATAGGCTGAGGTTTGTTTTTGCAGTCTGGACCCGTTATTTTAGTTGTTTGTTGGTAGATAATAGTTGTTAGTTGTTGGTTGTTAGTTGTTAGGCTTCAAGGTCGGGACTGCCCTATTTTTTGTGGCAAGTTGCACAGAGTGTCTAACAACTACAACCAACAACTAACAACTAACAACCCAAAGCTATCAACTAACAACTCAACTAACACATGAAAAATCGCTTTTATTCCCTCGACGTCTTTCGGGGCGCAACCGTTGCCTTCATGATACTGGTAAATAATCCCGGCACATGGTCGGCCATTTTTCCTCCGCTCGACCACGCACCGTGGCACGGATGCACACCCACGGACCTCGTATTTCCCTTCTTTCTTTTTGCGGTAGGAAACGCTATGGCTTTTGTAATGCCGCGACTACATGAAGCAGGAGATAAGGCATTCTGGAAAAAAGTAACCATTCGAACTTTGTTGATTCTTGCAATTGGCATATTCCTCAACTGGTCACCGTTCGTGCGTTGGGAAAATAATGCGCTTGTATTCAAACATTGGGTCAATCCGGATAATCCTTTAAGCGGTGTGCGTATCACAGGCGTTTTGCAACGTATAGCACTCTGTTATTTCTTTGCGTCTGTCATTATATACTACACGAAACCTAAAGTCGCGGCCATCATAGGAGCTGTTCTTCTGTTGATTTATTGGGTGCTTACTTATACGCTTGGCGACCCCGCTGATCCTTATAGCATGGCAGGTTATTTTGGAAACGCCATTGATCAAGCTGTGCTGGGAGTACCACATATTTATAAAGGTGAAAAAATATTGTTTGACCCTGAGGGGCTTGCAGGCGTATTATCTGCAACGGTAGAAGTGATCATTGGCTATCTCGCGGGACGGTTCATTCTACAACGCGGCAAAACATTTGAAATGGTCACAACGCTGTTGCTTGCAGGCTGTGCATTGGTGTTTGTCGGCTATTGCTGGGATATGATTTTCCCCATCAATAAAAAAATATGGACCAGCTCTTACACCGTGTACACAAGCGGACTTGCGACCATTACCATTTGTTTCCTGTTGTATTGGATAGAGCTGAAGAATAAGCCTGCCAAAGGTTTGAAGTTTTTTGAAGTGTTCGGAAAAAATCCATTGTTCATTTTTGTACTAAGCGGATTTTTGCCAAGAGTGCTCGGTCTCCTCAGGTGGCCATCAGGCACGAGCAGCGATGGTAAACAGCTTTACACCAGCGTATTGCCATGGTTTTATGAACATATCTGCAAACCACTTTCTTCCAATTTAAAGATCGGTTCATTGATATACGCAGTCATCACTGTATTATTCTACTGGATGCTGGCCTACTTGCTGGACAGGAAGAAGATTTATATAAAGGTGTAGGATGGCGTTTAATTGAAAATTGAAAGTTGAAAATTGAAAATTGAGAGTGATAACTGGTGCTTGTTGACAGTCTTCTCATCCTAATTTTCAATTTTCAACTTTCCATTTTCAATTCTCAATAAACTCTCGTCTTCGCCACCTGCGGCATGTTGTATTGCAGAGCCAGCACTTCTTCTTTGGGCTCATACAAACGGAAGACTAAATAAAACTGACCCTCTGGTGCAGGTAGCCAGTTACTGATCTCATTCGGTTTGGCATGCTGAATAAGAATATCAAACGAACCGTCGGCATTTGATTTCAATCCTGCTGTTTCACTGCTGATCTTGTAGCGCTTCAGTTCGTTGCCGTAGAGCTGGCTTGAACCGGAAACGTACAAAGTAAGCGACCAGAAGCCATCAACAGGCGGCGGTCCGTCAAAATGAATTTTATAGTTGTTATAACCTGAAAAGACGCTTTTCTCATCATCTGTGTTTCGGCTGGAAAATAACGCTTCCTTGTCAGGCAGGCTCTCCATGTATTGACCCGTTATAAAGGAGCGATAGGAATAATTGTAGTCAAAGTTTTCTGGTTTGGAAACCCATGACCATCCATTTATTTGCCGCGCAAATTTTGCCTGCGAAGCAATGATTGCCAGTGGCGCCTCCATTGCTGCATCTTTAAGGCCGCGCAATTGTGCCGTTGTTAACAGCGAAGGATTAAAACTTCCATCGCGTATGCCAATGTTTTCGAGTTGGGCAGCTAGCAGTTTATTTTCATCTGTCGCAGGGTTTGACTGAACGGCCAATGCAAGTTGTTTGTAGAAACGGAAAGAGTCAGCAGGAGAATAAATCGGCAGATCTGGCAATGCCGCTACCGAACCGGGGTTCACGCGACCCTGGAAATTGCTCAGCGATTTTAAAACAAACTGATCCTGCAGGTCATGCACTGTCATTGGGTTTTCTCCCTCCAGAACGCGCAGTTTCCCATACAGCCAAACCTTTGAAGTTTTGGACACAATGGTTTTTTTAACACCTGCCGGAAGGCCGCCATTATATCCCTCGCGAACAATCGCAAATGTGCCGCCCTCAGTACCTGTTGTTCTTTTGCCTATGCAATCAAGATAGTTGTGGTACATGTCCATGATGTTGATTACGTAGTAACGACCCGCAGTGCTCGGGACCTGTAAAATGTAAGGTTCATCGAGGTTAATGACTGCGCTTAAGTGGTAGGCATCACAATCTGGTGCTACGATGCCTTTGTCGGCAGGTGTAGGCAGTTGTCGCGACCAGCCCAAAGCGTTTAGAGGAGCGCGGTAGTTTGTTTCAAAATTGGATCTCTGTGCGCCTATATTTTCCCTTATTGTCTGTTCCATTTTTACCATCGCATAGCCCCACTCGTAAGCCAAAACGCCCAGTGCTCTTGCACCGGTGTAATTGCCCATATTGATGGGTTGTGCGGTAGACACAAGGCCGGCAACAGGATCTTTCAGCCTGCGAACGCGAGCCATAATGCTATCAGGACTCTCGTCGTCGGCCATAATAGTTTGTTCGGTTGTTGCACCGTGATGACAGGAAATAAATAGTAAAAGAGCGAATACGCAAGTGCCCAGGAGTTTCATAAAATTTGTTTATGAGTTAAGCATGATCTCCGCTTCAGGGACTTTGGGGATCGGCTTTGGGCTTGTGGGTATAATATACAGAACTATGCAACAAAAATGAAGCCGTTTAGTTTAAAGCCTACAGATTTTTTTATTCACATAAACAGTCGGTGTTGCAAACCTTAGTTTTAAACATTACATTTAAGTACTGCCCGATAAGAATATTGTGCGCCGCTAAAGGCGGTTGTTTTCAGTGTCCGACCTAAACTTAGCAACCTAAACTTTCCCATATGCGATCTCTACTGGTTTTGCTTTTAGCATCATGCATTTCCTTTGCTACCCGCGGTGGCGACATTCAGAAAGGAGAAGTAGTCGTTAAACATTTCCTCGCACCGTCAATAAAAGGTAATCGCGGCGGCGAAGATCCCATGCGATCCGTTTCCGTTTATTTACCGGCAGGATATAACGAAAGCAAACAACACTATCCGGTAATTTATTTCCTGCATGGCTTTTTTATGAATGACAGCTTGCAATTGCTGTTCACTTCGTTTAAAGATTTGCTTGATCAGGCCATCGCTGAAAAAAAGATTCATCCGGTTATCGTTGTGTTCCCGAACAGCGACACACACTTCAAAGGTAGCTTTTATACAAACTCTTCCTTGACTGGCAATTGGGCCGATTTTATTGGTAAAGACGTGGTGAACTATATTGACAAAAACTTTCGCACCATACCCAACAAGAATAGCCGCGGCCTCGCTGGCCATTCAATGGGTGGTAACGGTGCATTGAAAGTGGGCATGTTGTATTCAAATGTTTTTGGTTCGGTTTACGCTTTAAGCCCGGCTGTTTTGGGCTGGTCAGAAGAAATAAGCGTGGAGAATCCGGTATTTAAAATCATTGATACATTGAAGAATGAAGCGCCATTAAAAAACGCATTAATAAATCCTTTTTCAGATTCTACAATGACTGGTTTTTTTACCGTTTTGATGATTGATCTGGGCAGGACATATTCTCCTTCAGAAAACAAAAAACCTTTCCAGGCGGAAATGCCTGCTACTTATAATGGTGACAACATTGCGATACATGCTGACGTCAAAAAACAATGGGAACAAAACTTCACGCTCAATCTTGTAGACAGCCATGTGAAAGAATTAAAGAGTTTAAATGGCTTGAAATTTGATTGGGGTACTTTGGAGGAAAACAGGCATATACCTGTAACATGCGAGAAGCTGGAAAAGAAATTAGACAGTTGCGGAGTTAAGTACGAAGCAGAGACTTATGTAGGCCATCATAGCGACAAAATAGGAGGCAAAAAGGGAAGGGTTTATACTGCAATGCTGCCTTTTTTTGAATCGCACCTGAAGTTTGAGTAGAGTGAGAACGCCCGCCTGAATGACTTTAGTCGGGCAGGCAGATTATCAAGATTTTTATGATTGTTATGATTTGAGATATAGAGCGAGGCAAATTATTGTGCGGCCTTTCTTATTTATAAATACAGATAGTAGTCCTTCAGCAATTCCACAAACTCGTTGGTGTATTGTTGCGATGCGTCCTTAATCGTTATGTCTTCAATCATACATGTTGCAAATTGGTTTCGCAAAACAGCGCCAATACGGAAATAACTGTGTGTGGTGCTTTGTTTCATTTGCAGCAAGTGAACAATGTGTAAATCATTTGCCATCGCTTCTTTTTGAAGATCTGCAAGACGATGGTAGGGAAGAAGCAATACAATGCTGCCTGTACCGGCGAGTAGGGTATTACAGGTTTGTAAAAGCGTTGCCAAGGTTAATGAACTATCGTGTCGTGCAAGGTTGATATTGTGTTTATTGCTCTTTAGATCCTTCTCATAAAATGGCGGATTGGAAATGATCAAATCAAATTTTTGTGCAGCAGCAAATTGTGTGATATCGTTATGATGAATTGAAATGCGGTCCTTCCATTCACTCTCCGCAAAGTTTTGTGAAGCTTGTTCAAAAGCATGATCATCTATTTCCACCGCATCAAAAGAGGCCTTGATCTTTTGCGCCAGCATCAACGTCAACAAACCCGTTCCTGTCCCAATATCCAACACATTCAGCTTTTCCTGATCAGTTTTCCATTCCTTTGCCACCCACGCGCCAAATACACACGCATCCGTGCAAACCTTCATGGCACATTTGTCCTGGTGAATGAGGAATTGTTTGAAGCGGAAGAATGTGTTTGACATGAGGGGAATTAAGAATTAGGAATTAGGAATTAGGAATTAAGAATTCTTTGAGTGTTGCTTTCAATAAATATCATTGAGTTTTTTGTGTTGAGCAATGGCAAGACGGAATCCTTAAGAAACGACGCACAGAAGGAATTCTTAATTCTTAATTGAACCTCACCATTCCGCTCTCGCACTCGGCACCACTCCCAGGTCCACAAAGTCTTTATTCAAGAATTTATAGTAAGCCGTAATGGCGATCATGCCGGCGTTATCGGTGCAATATTGAAAGGGAGGAATGAAAGTGTTCCAATGTTTTCTTTTGCCCAGCTCGGTAAGGCCGTCACGGAGGCCGCTGTTGGCGGAAACACCACCGGCAATGCAAACATTCTTAATGCCAGTTTGATCGGATGCTTTTTTAAGTTTGTTAAGCAAAATGGTAACGATGCGATATTGAATAGAAGCACATATGTCGGCCATATTCTCCTCTATAAAACTCGGATTCTTTGCCGTTTCATTTTGCAGGAAATACAAGATCGCTGTCTTCAATCCGCTGAAGCTGAAATTCAGTCCCGGAATTTGTGGTTCAGGGAAAGCAAAACGCTTTGGGTCCCCGTTCTTTGCATATTTGTCGATCAACGGGCCGCCGGGATAGGGAAGGCCCAGTAACTTCGCAGATTTATCAAAAGCTTCACCCGCAGCGTCATCCATCGTTTCGCCGATCACGCTCATTTTATCGGGTGATTCGCATAATACAATTTGCGTGTGGCCGCCGCTCACTGTAAGGCACAGAAAAGGAAATTCAGGGCGTGGCTCTTCGATTAGATTGGCCAGTACATGCGCCTGCATGTGGTGCACCGCAATCAACGGCTTGTTTAGTGCGAGCGATAATGACTTGGCAAATTGCGCACCCACAAGGAGTGAACCGATCAAACCTGGCGCCTGCGTAAAAGCAATGGCATCTATTTCCGCCAGCGTGCAATTGGCATTCTTCAGAGCCGTATCTACCACCGGCACAATGTTCTGCATATGTGCCCGCGATGCCAGCTCAGGCACCACACCGCCATACTGTGCATGTACTTTTTGCCCTGCAATAAGGTTGGACAACATCACACCATCTCTGCAAACTGCAGCGGAAGTATCATCACACGAAGATTCAATTGCCAGAATTGTAACGCTCAAGGTCAGAAAATTTAAGGTGCGAAGGTAGGAAAAAGCCGGGAGGTAGCCAGAGTCCGGTAGCCGGTTGTCAGTGGATGCTGCTTGAATAGAAGCTCACGCTCCGGATATCAACGAAAACCGTCGACCGTCGACAGGCTACTATTTACTTCTGATCGCCACCACCGGATTCATCTTTGCGGCAATGGTCGCAGGAATAATGCCTGCCAGTACACCCACAAATATGCAGATGCCGATAGCGAGTGACAATATGCCAAGGGAAATATAGATTGGGAAACCCATCGTTGCGGAAAAGACTTTGGTTAAAAGGAAAACCAACGCCAAACCGATCAGGCCGCCAAGAATGCAAAGGAATGCAGATTCCATTAAGAACTCCATCAGAATAACACCGCGTTTGGCACCAATGGCTTTTTTAAGACCTATTTGGCTGGTACGTTCCCTTACAGTCACAAACATAATATTGGCCACGCCAAACATGCCCACTACTAACGAAAGTGCCGCAATGGCCCAACCGCCTTTATTGATGCCGGAAAAAATACCGGAAGCGAAGTTGCTAAAGGAGTCAATATCGTTTAGAGTAAAGTTGTTGCTTTCGGTAGGTTTCAATCTCCTGATGGAACGCATGGCGCCGGTCAACTCATCCCGCATTTCAGTTACGGGAACTTTTTCCTGGCCCTGTACGATGATGGTTGTTTCGACAGATCTTTCATTCATCAAACCGCGTAAAAACTGATAAGGCATGATCATAGAATTATCGAAATCCCATCCACCGATCATACTTTTTCCCTGCTTCTTAATCAGTCCCACCACATATCCCTTCTTGCCTTTCATATCGATCTCTTTTCCCACCGCTCTTTCTGCAGTGCCGAAAAGCTGTTCGGCTACATCATTGCCCATTACGATCGAATTGGCGCCACGATCAAAGTCGGATTGTTGAAGATACCTGCCGGATACAATTTCAATATTCTGGATGTCGCTGAATTCTTCGGTGATACCATAATAATTGACACCGGTCATAGATTCACTTTCGTAATCGATCTTGTCATTGGAGTTAAGCAGGAACGTAAGATTTTTAATAGTGGGCACTTTGCGCTTCAGTTGATCCATTTCAGCGTAAGTAACATTGGGATAACCCATTGTTTTCCACCATGGATTTTGCTGCGAAAAATCAGTTTTTTGTACATAAATGGAATTGCTGCCAAGCGCTTTAATATCCGTCTGCACATTGCGTTCCAGGCTGTTTACCGTTGCCAGTACACCGATGATACAGAAGATACCAATGGTAATGCCAAAAAGAGAAAGAAAGGTCCTTAATTTATTGGCCCTGAACTCATCGATGGCCATTTTAAAACTACTGCCTATTATTTCGAAGATTCTTCGCATGATGATTCAAACCTAATAAAAAAAAGCGAATTGAAAGTTGAAAATTGAAAGTTGAAAATGCGGAACACAGATTTTCATGATTTTGATGATTTGATATGATTTGGATGCAAACTGCGGTATTGCTGATTAAAGCTTTGCGGCTGAAGTGTGCGACGCAACGATGCTGAGCCATTTTCTATCACTCACCCCAAAAAAAAGACTTGACAAATCATGATAATCTTAAAAATCTGCGTTCTGTCTCTTACTTCATTTTCAATTTTCAACTTTCAATTTTCAATTTCCCCCAACTTCCTGATACATAATATCTTCAAAAAATGCCTCACTTTTTAACATCAAAGTCATGGCTTTTTCAAATAAACTATATTAATTTAGGAACAGTAAACGCCCCCTGGGAAGGAGGTTTTCATTTCTTCACTTTTATAAATTTATTCCCATGGTTACTACAGACACAACACAGTTCTCTACGGAGTGTACAAATTGGAAAAATACACTTCGTTCCAACCGAGACAGACTAACTCAACTCGAAAGATCACTACTCCAGATGGCTCCACATCTAACGGACCGAGAGTCGCAACACGACATCGAACATTTCCAAAATCAATTTCGCATCCAGCTTTTAAATGTGCATGATCTTAAGCATGATATTAAGAATCATGAAAAATTTGCTGAGTGGGAAATGAACAGAAGTGACGGGCATTTTAGCGAAGCAACATACGTCGAGCACGAAGATCTTAACGATCGCTACCATTATTTAGAAAATGTGCTTGATAATTTACAGGAAGATTTTAAAAAATTCTCTCATCAGTACACGGCATAATAGCGTGTAAATATACCTCTTCCGTACTCCATAGGTTACAATTTTAAAAAACCAATTAATAATTAATAATTAGTAATTAATAGGGTCGCATTGCTTATCAAACGTTGCATGCAAATTTTAAAAGAATTTGGGCAGCTTCTGTCATGCATGTCACTCTATTAATTATTCATTACTAATTATTAATTACCAAAAACGTTTGCCATGGCAGAATACGATACTTTACATGTAAAAAACATTGTCTTGCTGGGCCACGCCGGCGCCGGTAAGACAACATTAGCGGAATGCATGCTCTATGAAGCAGGTCTTACCGCGCGCCGCGGAACAATTGCAGAAAAAAATACAGTAAGTGACTACCACGAACTCGAACAGCAACGCAGCAATTCTATCTTCTCCACTTTACTTCACACAAAATGGCGCGGCTACAAAATAAACATTATTGATACGCCGGGTTATGATGATTTTGTTGGCGAAGTGATCGCTTCGCTTCGTGTGGCCGATACCGGTGTAATGTTGCTGAACGCAGATATGGGTGTTGAAGTGGGCACCGACATTTATTGGGAATACACGGAACAATTCAAAACGCCCATGATATTTTGTGTGACAAAACTTGATAGCGATGAAGCGGATTTTGACCGAACAGTTCGCGAAGCAAGAGCACACTTTGGCAACAGGATAGCCATGATACAATATCCAATGCAGCAGGGTGTGGGCTTTCACGCCATCATTGATGTATTGAATATGGTGATGTATAAATTCAAAGATGCTGGAGGAAAACCTGAAAAACTCCCCATTCCCGACGAAGAGAAAGACAAGGCCGATCAGCTGCATAAAGATCTTGTAGAGCTTGTTGCAGGCAATGATGAGGCACTAATGGAAAAATATTTTGACAAAGGAACATTGGAAGAAGATGAAATGAGAGACGGTCTGAAGAAGGCAATGATCAATCACGATCTGTTTCCATTGTTCTGTGTGTCTGCGGAACGAAATATGGGAAGTGGCCGGTTGATGGGCTTCATAGACAATGTTTGTCCATCCGCCAATGAAATGCCACCCCAAACCATGAAGAACGGAGGCAAACTCGAATGCAATGCAAAAGGACCAGTCTGTATCTTCATGTTTAAAACAATAACAGAACCACATGTGGGTGAAATGTCTTTGTTTAAAGTGTACTCCGGCACTATAAGAACAGGGATGGAACTTACCAATGAAACAACTGGTGCTGTTGAAAAGGTAAACCAGCTGTTTGTCGTAGAAGGGCATGACCGCGTATCCGTGCAGGAACTTGTTGCCGGCGATATTGGCGCCATGATAAAATTGAAGAACACGCATGTGAACAATACGCTTCACGAAAAAGGCAGGAACTATGAATTGATGCCGATAGAGTTTCCCAAGCCTAACCTCAGCATGGCGATCAGCACAAATAAAGGCGAGGAAGAGAAAATGTCGCAAGCCCTGCATCAGCTGCAGGAAGAAGACCCTACCATTATTCTGGAAGTCTCTCAGGAGCTAAAACAAATCATCTTGCATTGCCAGGGTGAACTTCATTTGCAGGTGATAAAATGGAAACTGGAACATTTATACAACCTTGATGTGCATTTTGAAAAGCCGCGCATTCCTTACAGGGAAACGATTCGCAAAATGGCAGAAAGCAGTTATCGTCATAAAAAGCAAAGCGGTGGCGCGGGACAATTTGCAGAAGTCTATATGCGCATAGAACCATGGACAGAAAATATGCCTGATCCGAAGGGCTTGAATGTTCGTGGTAGGGAAGAAGTTCCGCTTGACTGGGGCGGCAAACTCGTTTATTACAATTGCATCGTCGGCGGTGCGATTGATACAAGATTTATTCCCTCTATCTTGAAAGGTGTTATGGAAAAAATGCAAGATGGTCCACTTACCGGTTCGTATGTGCGTGATGTGCGTGTGAGTGTATATGATGGAAAAATGCACCCGGTAGACAGCAATGATATTTCCTTTAAAATAGCAGGTTTGCAGGCATTTCGCCAGGCATTTCAAATGGCCGATCCGCAATTGCTGGAACCGGTTTATAATGTAGAGATATTATGCACCGATGAGCAAACCGGTAACGTGATTGGCGACTTGCAAACAAGACGTGCGATGGTCGAAGGCATTGATGCTGCGGGGCATTTCCAAAAGATATCCGCGAAAGTACCATTGGCAGAAATGGATGGTTATTCATCCGCATTGCGCTCTCTTACGCAGGGCCGTGCAAAGTTCTCCATGATGTTTTATGATTATGTGCCTGTACCGTTTGAAGTGCAGCGTGCATTGGCAGACGCGTATAATAAGCAGGAGAGAGCAGCAGTGTCGTGAGATAAATAGCTAAGCGTTTTTTGCAAAAGCTTCGGCGAACTTTGGGTTTGTTGAGGCTTTTTTATTTACCACAGAGAGAAGGAGTTTTTTTTCACAGAGGAAAGGAGAGTTGGCTTCAAATTTGATTGTTCATCTCTCAATCCTTGCGGCCCGTTTCATTTAAAGGCTAGTGTTTGCACCTTTCTCCGTTATCTCTGCGCTCTCGTGAGTAACGCCAATTATTCCAAATGTTTTCTCCGCGCCCTCTGTGGTTGAAAATCTTGCTCGCTGTGGTTTAATGAAAGCCCTTACTGAAACTTAGTGGCCTTAGTGCCTTAGTGGTAAAGATTCGCGTCTTTCACTATCTTTACTAACAACTATCAACTAACAACGAACAACTCCAGCACCATGTCCAAAAGCACGGAAAGATTCAGCAACAGGGTAGAAGACTACGTACGCTACAGGCCACATTATCCGGAGCAGATAATAGAATTCCTTGAAGAAGAATATGGCTTGACAACTGACATGAAAATCGCTGATATTGGCGCGGGCACTGGCATTTCAAGCGAGTTGTTTTTAAAGACCGGCTATCATGTAACTGCCGTTGAACCGAACAAAGAAATGCGTGAGAAGGCAGTTGAGTTGTTGCAACCATTCAAAAACTTTACCGCAATAAATGGCACCGCTGAAAATACCACTCTTAAGGATAAAAGTGTCGATGTAATTATTGCCGGGCAAGCCTTTCATTGGTTTGATGTGCCAAAAACAAAAGCGGAATTTCAGCGCATATTAAAACCAAAAGGAATAGTTGGGTTAATATGGAATGAACGGTTGACGCTTTCTCCATTTGAAAAAGAATACGATGAACTCATCGTTAAACATGCTCGCGATTATGTGAAAGTGGATCATCGCAATATCACCAAACCAGACATCGACAATTTTTTTGCGCCGGCAACATGTGAGTTGAAAGTCTTTTACAACTTCCAGATATTTGATTTTGAAGGATTAAAAGGGCGTTTGCTTTCTTCCTCCTACATGCCGTCTGTAAACGACGATGGTTACACGGAAATGATCAACGACCTGAAAGTGCTGTTTGATCACTACAAAGAAAATAACCTGATCAAAATCGACTACGATACCAAATTGTTTGTTGGCCTTTTTAGCTGAAACTTCGACTATATGTAGAGGTTGGTTTACTGTTTTATCAAATAGTGAAATGGCTGCCTATTGCACTTGCGCGGCCGTTTCTTTTTTTTGAAAAAAATATTTTTGCAACTGCTTTGAAACGGTAAAATCAATTTCTACTTTTACTTACCTCTTTTAAATATTCGCTGGGTTTATCCTGTCTATTCGGCGATTCGCGCTTTTCTTCTACTGAGTAATTCCACAAAAACGTTATGGGACAAGACTTCCAATAATCCTGACGTATTCTGTAAGGACTGCCATTATCTAATCTAAAAAAGTAAAAAATGAAACTCCTTTTTGCTATGGCAATGCTATGCTCATTGCTAACCACTAAACTATCTGCCCAAATGACTCCTGAAAAAGAACCCAACCCTGTGATCGTTACAAGATTCCAGATCACCCTTCCGGATGATGCGCGCCGGTCCGAGTTTGACTCGCTGGTGAATATGTACTTGGAAAAAGGCATCAAACCAAATGCAATGATCAAAAACTATCGCCTGTTACGCCATTGGTGGGGAAGTAATAACATGGAAGTGGTAATGATCTATGAAGTGGACGGCTGGAACAGCATTAACAAAGCAATGGAAGAAGCTGATAAATTAATTGATGCTGCGATAACCGACAAAGCAGCAAGAGAAAAATACTGGACCCGTTTTGGTAAGTACCTGAATAAACACAGTGATGAGATAATGGCGGATATTGGAAAACCGAAGATGTAGGGGAATTGAAAATTGAAAATTTTTGGTTTTGGATTAATGAGGTGCGGTGTGCGAAATGATTTGCTATGCAAATAGATTTCGGCATCGCATTTTTGCTAATAAAGCATTTGTTCGAAATCTACTTTTTGCACGTTGCTTTCAATGTACGTATGTTGGGATTTTTCAAAGTTTTTGTCGTGATAAGTGAATGTATCTATTTTTATTGTTGGAGGCAAATCATATGACAAGCTAAAAACATAATCAGGCGGGAAGATGTAATAGTCATAGCTAAGTTGTATTGCTGTTGCTTCCTTAGGCAAGGAGGGGAACCAAGTTGCTTTAATTAGTTCATTGTATTCTTCAATCGTCAAATTATCTGCCTTATATCCTGACACCATCTTTGAGGATAGTCTTATTTTTTTTGCAGCGCTGTCTCTTACCTGTCCGTTGAGAAACCTGTTAGTTCTTATTTTAGAAAAGTAATGCACGTAAAAGTAGGACGATAGTAAAATAGTTACGATCGCCGCGATCTTTAAGCGTTTGGAAACCGGTTGAATATTTTTTCTCCGGAAGTAAACCACAAGAAGTCGAAGCAGGACACAAGCTAATAAGCTGAAGCCCGACAATTTCAGGAATTCAACCGGCCTGGCCCAGCCGGTGATAAGTTCTATATCGTCTGTCCACCACAGAAGGAGCAGGTTTAGGATCAGGAAGTTAATGAGAATGATTAGCAGGTATTTGAGGGATTTTTTAAGCATAGTTGATTTTGGTTGAGGATGGTTTCTTATAGATGAAATATTCTTCAATTTCCATAAGACAGTGCCTGAAGCTAGCTACAATCGTTGGCGCGGATATGCAGCATGGCTTGTGCGAATGCGTATCCGTGCCAACGATTTCGTGTGCGTGCAATAGCTGGTCTGGTGTGCCGACAGCGTGGTAATGCCGGCACAGACACGCCCTGCTGCGATAGCCGTGCTGCATGTCCGCGCCAACAGCGAGAAGGTGTAACACAAAAAAAATGGCAGCCTTTTCGGGCTGCCACTCTATAGTCGAAAGTTAATAAGCGATTATACTTGCTCTTCCATGTAGCTTTCGATTGGCTCGCAGGTACAGATCAGGTTTCTGTCGCCGAATGTGTTGTTTACACGGGCTACAGAAGGCCAGAATTTGTTTTCCTTCACATATGGAAGCGGGAACGCTGCTGCTTCGCGGCTGTATGGTTTTGACCACTCAGAGCTGATCACTGCAAATTGAGTATGCGGTGCATTTTTCAACGCATTTTCTTTTTTATCTGCAGTACCTTCTTCGATTGCTTTGATCTCTTCGCGGATGGCGATCAACGCATCGCAGAAGCGGTCAAGCTCAGCTTTGTCTTCACTTTCTGTTGGCTCGATCATGATCGTGCCCGGAACAGGGAAGCTCATGGTAGGCGCGTGGAAACCAAAGTCGATAAGGCGTTTCGCGATATCTTCTGCTTCTATTTCTGCAGATTTTTTGAATGGACGAAGGTCTACGATGAACTCGTGCGCACACTGACCGTTGTGGTTTGTGTAAAGAATGTCGTAGTGTTTTTCCAATCTTGCACGCATGTAGTTTGCGTTCAGGATGGCGAATTCTGTAGCTGCTTTCAAGCCATTTGCGCCCAGCATGCGGATGTATGCATAGCTGATCAACAGGATAGAAGCAGATCCAAATGGTGCTGCAGAAACAGCATGTTTTTCGGTGCCGTTCCATTCGCCCACTGTGTTCTGGGTATCTTCAACGTGACCAGGCAGGAATTTAGCAAGGTGTTTTTTCACGCAGATTGGTCCCATTCCAGGGCCACCACCACCGTGAGGAATTGCAAATGTTTTGTGCAGGTTCAGGTGGCAAACGTCAGCGCCGATAAGACCCGGAGCGGTTAAACCAACCTGTGCATTCATATTTGCACCATCCATATAAACCTGTCCACCGTGTTGGTGAACGATATCAGTAATTTCTTTTACAGTCTCTTCATAAACACCGTAAGTGCTCGGGTAAGTGATCATGATACCGGAAAGGTTAGCAGCGTGTTGTTCCGCTTTTGCTTTCAGATCCGCCACATCAATGTATCCGTTTTCCAAAGCCTTTACTACTACCACTTTCATGCCCGCCATTACCGCACTTGCAGGGTTTGTACCGTGTGCAGAAATAGGGATCAACATAACGTCACGGTGTCCTTCGCCGCGGCTTTCATGGTATTCGCGAATGGTTAGCAAACCAGCGTATTCGCCCTGCGCACCACTGTTTGGTTGCAGGCTACACGCATCGAATGCTGTGATTTCGCACAGATAAGCAGAAAGCTCATCTACGATTTGTTGGTAGCCTTTTGTTTGATCTGCCGGTGCAAAGGGGTGCATTTTTGCCCAATGGCTCCAGCTCAGAGGAATCATTTCGCTGGCAGCGTTTAATTTCATGGTACAGCTACCAAGGCTAATCATGCTGGTGTTCAAAGAAAGATCTTTGTTTTCCAACATTTTTAAATAACGCATCATTTGTGTTTCGCTGTGGTGAGCGTTGAACACAGGATGTGTAAGGTATTCAGAAGTTCTGGTAAGTGCACTTGGAATAGCGCTCAATACATCTTCGTGATTGATGCTAAAAGCCGCAACATCGTTGTCATTTTCTCTGTCAAGCACCAATAAAATGTCCAACAAATCATTTGGCGTAGTTGTTTCATCCAAAGAAATGCCGAAGTGATTGTTGTCGATGAAACGGAAGTTAATTTGTCTTTCTGCTGCTTTTGCGATCAGGCTTTTTGCTTCCGAAGTTCTTACGGTAATGGTATCGAAGAAATATTCGCTAACCAGTTCGTAACCTTCTTCCTGCAGTTCATTTGCCAACGTTTGAGTCAGCAAGGCAACGCGTTGAGCAATGTTTTTCAAACCATCCGGACCATGATAAACCGCGTACATAGCTGCCATATTTGCCAGCAATGCTTGTGCAGTACAGATGTTAGAAGTTGCCTTTTCACGTTTGATGTGTTGCTCACGAGTTTGCAACGCCATACGCAAAGCCCTGTTGCCTTGTGCATCGATACTTACACCAATGATACGGCCCGGAATGCTGCGTTTGAACTCATCTTTTACTGCAAAGAACGCTGCGTGAGGACCACCAAAGCCAAGAGGAACGCCAAAGCGCTGCGCCACACCGCAAGCTGCATCGGCACCCAACTCACCCGGAGGCGTTAATAATGTAAGTGCCAAAAGATCGGTCGTCATCACTACATAAGCACCTACTTTGTGTGCATTGTCAATAAATGAACGGTAATCTTCCACGGAACCTTTGTCGTTTGGATATTGAACAAGTGCTCCGAAATATGTTTCGTCAAACTGTGCTTGTTTGTAATCACCAAAAACCACTTCAATGCCAACAGGAACCGCTCTTGTGATGATCACATCCTTTGTTTGCGGGAAAGTATCGTTGTCAACGAAGAATTTTGGACGGGAAATGTGATCGTGGTCCTTGTTCTGTGCGTTAAAGAACATGGTCATTGCTTCAGCTGCCGCAGTTGCTTCATCAAGCAAGGAAGCGTTGGCAATAGGAAGCGCAGTCAGGTCGCTTACCATTGTCTGGAAGTTCAAAAGACTTTCCAAACGGCCCTGCGCGATTTCTGCCTGGTACGGAGTGTACTGCGTATACCAACCTGGGTTTTCGAAAATATTTCTCAAAATAACCGAAGGGGTAATGTTGTCATAGTAACCCTGACCTATATAATTTTTGAAAGTTTTGTTTTTAAGGGAAACCTCCTTAATGTGCTGCAAGTACTCATATTCACTCATCGCGTTAGGAAGGTTCAGTTCATGTTGCATGCGTATAGCTGCGGGAACAGTTTTTCCTACCAGGTCTTCAAGACTATTTTCGCCGATTGTACGTAGCATGTGAGTAGAATCTGCTTCAGTTGGCCCAATGTGCCTGCCTTTAAATTCACCGGATTGCGCTTCAAATAAATTCATAAATATTAGTGTGGTTGTACTATTTGAAAAGATGCGCAAAGTTAGGACGAAACCAATATAATTCAACGGGTTCTTGACAAACTAGCGATAACTGTGGATAAGCCCAAAGACGTTGTAAAAAGTTTAATAAAACATTAAAAACATTGGAAAAAGTCTGACGGGGAAAGGGTGTTTTTAGATGCCGTTTAAGGAAGGAATTAGGAGTTAGGAATTGGAAATTAGGAATTAACAGTGCGGCAGGTTGATCGGCGGCCAGTAGAGACGCATCGAACGCGTCTCATGATCTGATGCCTGGTGCCAAAAAAATACGGATCAGGAAATTTTGTCTCCCCAATCCGCATCTCCTATTTTTTTTAAATAAAATCCGTGAAAATCAGTCTAATCAGTGTCATCCGTGTGTTCTCTATTCGAATTTTACCTCAAAAAGCTTCGGCCACAATTTGCCGGTGATGTAGGTCTTTTTGCTCACGGAATCGTACGCTATGCCATTTAGCACAGCATCTCCTTTTATTTCGGCATCAAATCCTTTCGCATATTTCTCGATAACACCAGTAAAATCAGCTTTGGCCGCTACTTGCCCATTGGATGGATCAATTTTGTAGATATAGTTTGTTTCCCATTTATTGGCAAAAATGAACCCATTGATGTATTCCAGTTCGTTGATGTCGGAAACGCCACCGTTATTATCCGTTACGCTCACAATTTTTGCCGTGTTGAAAGTATTTGGGTCAAGAAAGTACAAGTTGCTGGAACCATCGGAAACGATCAGATTGCTGCCATCGTTTGTAATGCCCCAACCTTCAGTTTTTAAAGGAAATTCGCCTAGTTTTTTCAATGATTTTGCATCGTAAATGAAGCCTTTGTGACCCTTCCAGGTAAGCTGGTAAATTTTATCTTTCAAAATAGTGATGCCTTCACCAAAGAAGATCGTGTCCAGCGGAACCCTTTGAATGTTTTTGCCGGTTTCAATATCTACCGTTCCCACCCAGGATTTGTAGGTAGAATATTCTGGTGAACCGCCGGTGCCTTCATACATTTTACCATTATACACTACCAATCCCTGCGTAAAAGAAAGTGTGTCATGCGGATAGTCTTTAACGATAGTATATTTCAAAGCCGGAGGTTCAGCAATGCTTGGTGTGTTGCCGGCGTTGTCATTGGCCGGAGTATCAGAAGAACCACCGTTGCAGGCCGCTAGAGACACAGCTACAAACACGGTTAAAGGCAAAAAAAATCTTTTCATGGTTGTATAAGTTCGCGACAAACGTAAGGGAAAATTGCGAAATGTCGACGTTAAAAATGGGGGCTAAATGGTTGATGGTGCTAATAACTGAATAGACTGGATGGACTGAATAAACTGAGGGCTTTGTATTTGAATCATTGAAGTCGTTGGAGCTGATTGCCATTCAACTTCAGTTATTCAGTCCATTCAGTTTACTCAGTCTATTCAGTCATCCGGTTTAGAAATTATACCTTAAGCTGACATTGCCAAAATAAACCGCCTTCAACGGAGCCGGTAAATAAGCGTCAGGAAGCTGGTTTACGAAAACCATTGCGTAATACTGAACGCCAAAAATATTATTGGCGCCTGCAGATGCGTCCAGGTCAAAATGTTTGGTTAGCATTTTACGATAGCCAAGTTTTGCGTTTACCAAACCAAAACTTTTTGTCTTTTTGCTTTCATCATTATCTGAAGTAATGTACATACAACCCCGGTAAGAATAATATGCGTTCATATACAGGCCAGGTAACGTATTTATATCCACGCCTGCATTGGCGGTAAGAGCTGGTACGCCAGCTACTTTTTTACCGCTGTAATTTGTTTCTGTTATGCCGGTTTTTGATGAATTCAACGTTTGCATTTTAAAGTTTTTGTATTCATAGTCAACCCATGTAAGATTGGCAAACGGACGCACCAATGTAAAGAAATTGCCTATGGATTGATATGCCGTAAATTTTGCAGATACTTCCAAACCTTTATTGTTTATTTTTCCTCCATTGGTTACGTAAGAATAGGCTGTGCCTACATCCGGCGGGTTCAACGGAACCGCAACGGCAGTCATTTTATTGGAAAAAATACTGTTGAACAATGCCACTTCATAAATTAAATGTCCGTTAAGTAAACATCCTTTAGTGCCAATTTCAAATTGTGTTCCGCGTTCTGGTATCAAAGTGGAATCAAGAAATGCTTTACTTGAGGAAACAGGAATAAAAAAGTAGGAGCTTACCGGTGCTTTGTATCCGTTACTGTAAGATGCATATGCAGAAAACTTTTTGCTGAAGACTTTATTGATGGCAACGTGTGGTGACAACATGTTGTTGTAGTTTTTTTCAAAATGCGTAGGACGTGTAATTCCAGGTCTGATAAAACGGTCATTAAGATCTATGTTCATGGTGCTCCAGCCCAAGCCTGCTGTAATATTTAGGTCTTTTAGAAGCGTTAAGGTCCATTCCGTGAAGAGAGATTTTGTGCTGCTTATATAATATTGATTGCTCTTCATTGTATCGATAGTATAATAGCCACCAGGATCATTAGGATTTGCCTTCATATTGTAACCAGTGACCAGTGCATTTTGTCTTTGCATTTCAATGCCTGTAATGCCGCTGAACGATATGCCGTTTTTAAAAGCAAATTTTGCGTCAACGGTTGATCTGACACCGTAGTTAAATGGAGTTTTATCTGTCCATCCCGCGGCTGAGCTTGCATTATTATTCATGCCGGTAACAAATACAGTTGTGGTATTGGAAAGGTTGTTGTTGAATTGATAAGAATGGCCAACGCCCAAACGTGCACTGGTGATACTGGAATGCGCATTTCGCTGAATATAAGCCGGGTTGCCGGAATAGTCTTTGTTTTTGTATTGGTCAAGCGTAAGCTCTCCTCCTCGTTCATCGTAACTATTGCTGTAGCCTCCGTAAAAGTTTATGGCTTGTTTTTCATTTGGCTGAAAGGTTCCTGCTATGTTTACAAAGTCTTTTTTGGAAGCGTTATGCACCATAGCCCCATCCGATTTTTGATTACCATAATTTACGAAAAGCGAAGAGTGCTCGCCGGATGTTTGGAAATGTGTAGTGTAGCGTTGCAGACCGTAATTGCCGATTGTAACATCTTGCCCTATGGAAGTTTTTCCTTTTTCAGGTTTTATTGTATTCAAGTTTACAACACCTGCAATGGCGAGACCGTAAAGCGTTCCTGACGAGCCTTTCAGTACTTCCACATCACCAATGGAATTGAAATCGATATCATCCAGAACTGTAATTCCTTCAGCATCCGTTAAGGGAATGCCGTTGAGATAAATCTTTGTTCCTTGTATATCAAAATTGCTGCTGACGCCGTTTGTGCCTCTCACTCCGTTGCCATATCCACGAATGTTGATTTGTTGTCCGGATGAAACACCTCTGCTTTGCATGGTAACGCCGGGCACATTGCTATTGATGGCATCGTTCAGGAAAAGTCCTGTACCTCTTTTTAATTCACGAGTACCTAATTTGGTAATTGAAGAGGGCTGATAAAGGATAGATCTGTTCTGTGTAGAAGTTGTTGTAATCTCCACATTGGCCAACGTGTGCATTGCAGGCGAGAGTGCTATAACAATGTTGTCACCTTTTATATTAACTTCTGCAGATTCGTAACCAACAAACGAAACTGTAATATTTTGATTCGTGTTATCGTCTGTGGTAAAATATCCGTCAGCATTCGTTGCTGTCACGCTCTTGTTTTGAAACGTAATAGTGGCGCCACTTAGCGGTTGACTGGTGGAAGCATCAATGATCCGTGCCGTTATTTTTTTCTGTGCATAAAGGGAAATGCATCCGAACAGAAACACAATGGCTATTAAAGTTTTTTTCATAGAATGGGATTGAAGATTTAGATTTTTAAATAAGAGGAAGCACGACTTTTGTTGCTTCCTCTTTAATTTTTATATTGGATATAGGAAAATTATCGCTCTTACTTTTTGATAATGAGTTTGGTGGCTGATAGCGTTTCAATTTCTGTTGAAAGGCTTACAACGTAAATGCCGTCGCTAAGGCCGTTCAAATTCAGCATTACTTTTGACTGCACTGATGCCTGAAGCGATTGATTAACGCGATAAACGCATTTGCCTGAAATATCGAACACCGATATTGTAAGGTTCTTCTCATTACCACCGGGTGTAAAATCAAGATAACTGACGCCTTTCGATGGATTTGGATATAGTGTATATGCTGCGCTTTTGTGAATGATTGCATTTGTTATAGGAGAAAACGCAACAGAGCCATCTTTGCCTATGCAACGCAGGCGATAAAAATAGCGTGTGTTAATGGTTACATCTTTGTCGCGGTAGCCATAGCTGCTGTTGTTTGCAGCAGGCATCACTTGTGCTAAACCTGAAAAATTTCTGCCATCAGTACTTCGCTCCAGTTCATAATAACTGAGGTCGTTTTCAGCCAATCCCGGCCATGTTACCAGGATCTCAGTGTTTTGGGCAACAGCATTCAATTTCTTAGGTGCTTTAATAGGTAGTGACGTCAAATCTTTCAAACTGGAAATAACAAACTGGCTAAAGCTGGTGATATTATTTCCGGAACTATATGAAAGTGAGCTCGCCGAAGGATCATAAATAAAAGCATCTGCCACATCAATAGGTGAGCCCCAGGTTGGGCCGAATGCTGTTGAACTCCTTTTAAACAGCCTGAAATTATTTGGGTTAAAATCCGGTGAGGCATTCATGTTGAGGTTGCTGAAACGGATGCTGTCAAGTTCGGAAAACGTTTTGTTTGTTCCGTAGTTATTAACAATGAAGTAAGCATTATTCGGCTGAATAGGTTTGTCGTCTGGATTTTGGTCGGGGCCTGCATTTAACCGGAAACCCACCAGATCGCCATTTGGATAAACTATTCCTGGATTTGTTGCTGCGTCTTTAAAGAACAGATCCATGCCTGTGCCGGTGAAACTATACTTTCCTCCCGCATTTACATTTGGCATTTTGTATGTTACGCCTGTTGCAACAGGGGCGGTCGAATTGGTAATGAACGAGCTTGATGGAATAGAGCAATTGTAGCCGCCTACTACATCGTAAACCTTTCCGGTAGTAGGATCATACTGATCAAACTGAATATATTTTAATAGTCCGGCTTCTTCCAATGCAGGTTTTTGTATCAGGTGCATTTTGGCACGAATTTCGTCCTGGCTGAGTGTATAGTTATAGAATTTAATTTCATCAACTTCTCCTTTGTATGCGCTGCCTTGCCCTTGTGCGGCATCAAGATTTACATAGAATGGAGATTGGGAAAGATCAATTACTGGCATCGCGCCAGTTCTTGCGTCGGCTGCAACGCCATTCAGGTAGATTTTTACTCCTGTTGGGCTGTAAGTAAGCACTACAAAGTTCCATTTTGTAGCATCGGCCACCAGATTGGTCGAGTTGTAATAACCAACCAATCCATCTATATAGGATAGGTTAAGATTTGGGTTATAGCCGTTGAATGAGAAGCCGAGGCCAAAGCCAAAGCCATTGGATCCAGGGTATGCATTATGAGATATTATTTGTGAGAAGCTGGATTGATTGCCATAAGGCTGAATCCAGCAGGAGATGGAAAAGGTATTACTGTTGATATTTGTGTTACCAAGTGAAATGCTTTGTGATCCATCCATTTTCAAGCTTTTACCTGCAACAGTATCAGGACTACATTTGTCGACATCAAACAAAATCATTTTATCAACCGTCTTCGTGTTGCTATTTCCTTGATTGTCGGAAACTGTAAGCGTAACTGAGTAGGAGCCCGGGCCGGAATATAAAACTTTTGGTGCACGACAGTTGGTGCAACTTACGTACGAGGCACCCGGAAAACTCCACGAGCAGGTTGAATTGGAATAATCATCCATGGAATAGTCCATAAAGCTGACCGTGTCTTTTGAGCAAGACGTAATTTGCTTATCGGCCATTGGCTGTGCAACCGGGGCGCCTTTACTGTACAAAGGAGATTCCCATACGCCACGAGTGCCGGCCACACGAATTTTACTATCACGGTAAAATATGAGTGCTCCGTTACCTCCATGTATAGTGAAATTTTGAGGAAATCCACTACTAAAATCTATCCAATCGCTCATGCTGTTATCCCGGTAAAAAACCTGCGCAGCGCCACTGCCCGCAATGGCATATACACCTCCATTAGTGCCACCCTGAAATTGCAGGTACGCTATATATTTGTTGTTGAGTTTAGTGCCTGTGTAGTTTATCCAACTTGCTCCGCCATCACTAGACTTGAATACCTTATTAGCAGCCGTTCCCTTCGCCATGCAAAAATAAACCTCGTTCTCATCTAGTGGGTTCACCGTAATGTCGGTATTATAGTACTGATAAGCAACTCCCGCCGGAAGAGAAAGCTGTGACCATGTACTGCCGGCGTCAGTGGTTTTGAAAATGCCGCCGGTGGTACAGAGATAGATGACATCCGGCTTGCTTCGTGCTATTATAAAACGCCACGCCTGTGTTCCAAAATCATAAAGAGAAGTATAGGAAGCGCCGTTGTTTACAGATTTCCATAAAGCATTGCCCTGCGTCAAATAAGTGGTATTGCTGTAGCGCGGATCTATCATCAGCTTTTGGTTAAATTGCCCGTAATAATCATTGCCCGGCCATAGCGCATTCCCAATAGGAGCATTTATAGCAGTACCGGAAATCGCATTGGGAACTATGAAAGTGCCCATATCATCAAACCCCACAGTATTGGATGTTCCATGAAATACAAAGCCCGTAGCAGACTCTGCACCCCCAACGCGAAGTCCGGCGCCCGACCCATATTTGTCATATAATGTTATGTTGCCATTATGGTAACGGCCACCCACTACAATGTCCTGATCCCATCCCTGGTCAAAACCCCAGAATTCAGAAGCGGTAATGCCGTAGTTTCTGGGGGAAGTATTAGTAACGGTAGAGAAAAAATCCGAAGAGTAATTAACACCTCCATCTGTGCATATGTAAGCGTCATTGCCGATGGCTGCTGCGCCTTGCATATCAGGGTGCAATGGTATAGGGCCCAAATATCCCCCTAAAGGTGAAAAATTATAGCCGCCGTCGGTCGATTTATATGCTGATGTAGTACCGACAATAATTGAGTTAGCATCTAAGGGAGATGCAAGAGCCATAAGGTCGTAATAGCCTTGGCCGTTGCTCATTTCAAGCCCGGTGCTACCACTACCGCCTGTAAAATCAGTATTGGTAGAAGAAGCTGTAACTTCCCAGGTATTACCGGCATCGGTACTTCTTAACACCTTAGGTGACCCGCTGTCTAACGTAACGCAGTAAACGTAATTGCTATTTGCAGGTGATACCGCAAGTCTAGCACCGTAGCATTTTATATCGGTAAATCCCGTGTTGACTGTTGTGAAGGTCTTTCCTGCATCTTTTGAAATACATATTCTAAGAGTCTGGTCGGTTGGTGAAGCGGATACTGCGTATAGAGTATTAGGGTCAGCAGGATTTATTGCAATATCATACATGTTTTGTCCAACCGTGTTGCCTGCGGAGCGCCTCCATGTGGATGAGCCATTATCATCACTGTAATAAACACTGGTGCTGCCGCATGAGAAGACCCGGCCGGAAATGGGATTGAAAAGAATACGGCTAGAGCCAATCGCCGTATAAGTACTACTCTGCATAAACCATGTAGATCCACCGTTAGTCGATCTAAGCATGCCGTTGGCATAGGCGAACACTACATTAATATTAAGTGGAGAAACAGCAATGGCCATCGGTGAAGCGGCAGGTAGCGCATCTGTTACACATTGCCAATTGAGCCCCTTGTTGGTTGATTTGAAAATGGCCCCTGTTTCGGTGCCTGCGTATAACACATTATTGTCTGTAGGGGCGATGGCAATGCGGTAAACATTGGCCTGAAAGGTGGTTTTTCCACCGTTGCCCTGATTCCATGCATCAGTTGGCCCCAGTATCGTCCAGTTGCCATTTCCAATGGCTTTGGACATTTGTTTTGATCTCGCTATTTCCGTTGATGTTTCAAAGTCTTTCTGAAACCAGGTAGAGTCAATTACAATGCTGCCATCTGGCTGTATAAACGGGCTTATTCTTTTCTTCCATCTTAAATAAACTCCTCTGTAAGCTTCTTCGCGCAATTGATTTTTCTTTTCTCCTGGTCCATCGGATTTATTTTCGTTGTAGGCTTTTAGTACAGAATCAATCTTGTATATATTCGGATGGTCCCAGTCAATGGGTTTCACCCAATCCGGAACCTCAATTGACGGAGGTAAATGAAAAAAAGTATTCCAGTTTTGGGGTGGATTCTGTTCCTGCCCGTTCGCTCCGCACAGGGAAAAAATGAACACAACCACAATAGAGCAGCAATAGAAAACGCATTTCATAATAAATTGAAAATTCTATGTTAAGAATGTTACGTATCTGGTCATAGGAACACCTTAGGCATAGTTACTATGGTCGTCACTTATTCAATTGAGAATACAACAAACGGGTAAGCGTATTTGCATTTTCTGACAACCTTGGGAGCACTAGACGTGGAATTTGTTAGAATGGTTCAGCACACGACAAAAGAAACTTGTCTTTTGAAGAAGATTAACAGTTCTGTGGGTTTTATTGATCGGCCTTTTTGCTGGCAACTCTTATTATTCTGCTAAATACCAATGTATAAATATCAAAAAAGTATTATTCTCCCGTCCTTTAAGTAACTACTTTTGAACTAGCCTTATTACCTGATGATTGCTTTGCTGATTGCCGGATATTGCTTCAATATCGTGTACCTCGCGTCAAACCTTTTTCTTTTGGTACATACCAATAAGGCAGTTTCAAAACAAACATCTGATAATAGAGTATCAATTTTTTTATAACCAAAACGCTGTTTGAAGGGTCAATGCTTGATGGTGTGAAGGGGATGTCAGGCTGAGCTTGTCGAAGCCTCTAGAAACCTTTTTTCAATAATCATAGTATTCTCAAACAAATAGTAATAATTTAAACTCGGTTTTATAAGTAGTAATTAAAAATGAGACGCCTGCGGACCGCTGTATTTCCATGCAGCGGTGTCAGCAGGCCTTTTTTATGGATTTGCCACTGAAGCACAGAAGAACAGATAATCATTTTCGTTTTTGAAAAAACCTGATGCCTTTTATTTCTGAGTTTCTCCGTGTCTCTGTGGCTATACCCTCATTTTTTAAAATAAAGTAAGCTAGTCATGATGAAAACATTTCCCGGACAAATTGCAATGTGCCTATCGATTTTATTTCTATCCTGTAAAAAAGACAACGGCAGCGGTGGTGGAAATCCGCCCCCAACGCCCCCTACAGACACTGTTGTTACTGAAGTGATCAATCCGCAGGTGGACCCCGCTTTGGCCTCAACAATTGGCATTTTTATGAATGACTGGAAAGCGAAAACCTTTACAGCTCCAACGTATAAAGACACGACCATTATTACATCGAATCCATCAACCATTACCGTTGATTTTGCAAATGTGATCACGAAAATTTCACCGGCCATTTTTGGCAACAATGCCAACAGCTGGATGACAGGTATTGTGTCGCAACCGGCTTTAATGACGCATCTTTCAAACTTAAAAACAAACATCGTGCGCTTTCCTGGCGGCAGTATCAGCGATATCTATTTTTGGAACGCGCCGGTAAATAAGTTTCCGGCAGATGCACCCGCTACACTTGTAGATGCAACCGGCAAGAGCGCTGCATCAGGCTACTGGACTGGACAAAACCAGGATGACTGGACAATAAGTGTTGACAAATATTACCAGCTTTTGCAGCAAACCGGCAGTCAGGGAATCATTACCGTAAACTATGGCTATGCCCGGTATGGAACGAGCAACAATCCTGTTGCTGCAGCTGCTCACATGGCTGCAGATTGGGTTCGATACGATAACGGCCGTACGAAGTATTGGGAAGTAGGTAACGAATGCTACGGCGATTGGGAAGCGGGTTATCGCATTGATCAAACCAATAATAAAGACGGGCAACCATTGCTGAATACAGGTTACTTATATGGCCAACATTTCAAAGTGTTTGCAGATTCGATGCGTAAAGCGGCACAAGAAATTGGCAAGACGATCTACATTGGTGCGGTTGTGATGGAAGCTGGGCCTGCGTCATACATGGGTGATACGCAGAAGAACTGGAACAGTGGTGTGTTTGGCAATACAGGAACTGCTGCGGATTATTACATTGTGCACAATTACTTTACGCCCTACAATACAAACGCTACAGCTAAAGCGATCATGGATAGCGCGTCTTCGGTGACGAGTAACATGATGAATTATATTACATCTAACATGACGTCAAATGGAGTTGCGACAAAGCCCATTGCTTTGACTGAGTGGAATATTTTTTCCCAGGGTTCTCAACAAGCGGTGTCAAATATAAACGGCCTTCACGCTTTGATTTTGCTAAACGAAGCAATCAAAAGCAAATATGCAATGACAAGTCGTTGGGATCTTGCCAATGGCTGGAGCAATGGTGATGATCATGGTTTGTTTAACATTGGAGACGAGCCCGGAGCAAGCAAATGGGATCCGCGTCCGTCGTTTTATTACATGTATTACTTCCAAAAATTCCTTGGTGACAGAATGATTAGCGCAGGAAATTCAAACGGCAACATCCTGACGTACGCATCATCTTTTACCTCGGGACAAATGAGCGTAACGATAGTGAACAAATCAACCAGTGAACAACAGGTAGAGATAACGACCAAGAACTTTAAAAAAGGCAACCGTTATTATTGGTACAGCCTCCAAGGTGGCTCCGATAATGGAGAGTTTTCAAGAAAAGTGTTTGTGAACGGCAACGGCTCTTCAGGTGTTTCCGGCGGCCCTGCTGGTTACAACACTTTGCAACCATACTCTTCTACAACAGCTAGCGGCATTAAGGTGAAAGTGCCGGCGAGAGGAGCGGTGGTGATGGTGGTGGATGCGAAGTAAGCAGGTTCACTTTAACCGCAAAGATCTCAAAGGGCTTGCAGTCGAATTGATAGCAAATCACGAGAGCGCAAAGGAAGCAAAGAGTTTACTCAAATAATCCTTCGTTTCCTTTGCGCAAAACTTTGCGTTCTTTGCGGTTAAAATCTTTATCTTCCGCTTTCAAAAAAACACCAATGAGCTACGTTCCATCAGCATCGAGATATGATTCAATGAAGTATAACCGCTGCGGCAATAGCGGGTTGTTATTACCGGCTATTTCGCTTGGTTTATGGCACAATTTCGGAAGTGTGGATGTGTTTGATAATGGCAGAAATATTGTGCGTCGTGCATTTGATAGAGGTATTACACATTTTGACCTGGCAAATAACTACGGTCCTGAGCCGGGTTCTGCAGAAGAGAATTTTGGCGAGATACTTAAGAAAGATTTCCCGGGTTATCTGCGGGATGAACTTATCATCTCTTCTAAAGCAGGATACCTCATGTGGCCCGGGCCTTATGGTAACTGGGGTTCAAGAAAATATTTGATATCAAGTCTTGATCAAAGTTTACAACGAATGGGGCTTGACTATGTTGATATATTTTACTCTCACCGCCCTGATCCTGAAACGCCCATAGAGGAAACAATGATGGCGCTCGATACTGTGGTAAGACAAGGAAAAGCGTTGTATGTTGGGTTGTCAAATTACAATGCAGAGCAGGCAGACAAAGCTATTCAGATTTTGAAAAGTTTGGGAACGCCATGCCTGATACATCAACCGAAATACTCAATGTTTGAAAGATGGGTAGAAGGCGGTTTACTGGACGTGCTGGAAAAACATGGAGTGGGTTGTATTCCTTTCTCGCCGCTAGCACAAGGTATGCTTACTGACAAATATCTAAAAGGAATTCCTGAAGGATCACGTGCGGCAAAGGAACATGGTTTCTTAAAGGAAAAAGATATTACACCGGAGCGCCTGCAGAAAATACAAAAGCTGAATGAACTTGCTAAAACAAGAAATCAGTCGCTCGCGCAAATGGCACTCTCGTGGTTGCTAAAAGATAAGCGTATCACAACCGTGTTGATCGGTGCAAGTTCCGTGGCGCAGTTAGATAATAATATTGATGCACTGAATAATATCGATTATAGCGAAAGCGAGTTGAAAGCGATTGAAGATATTTTGAAGTAAGGATTTTTTTACCACCAAAATTTAACCGCAAAGAGCGCGAAGTGGGCGCCAAGAAAACGAAGGCGGTCACTAAATATTTACCACTAAGGCACTAAGGACACTAAGTTTCACTAAGACAACTCTAGGTGTGGCTAAGTGTCCTTAGTGCCTTAGTGGTGAGGCTTAGCGTTCCTTGCGTTGTAGTGAATTGCTATTAATTCAGCTGCGAACTCTTTGCGTCCTTTGCGGTTAATAGAATGATGCACCAATAAAAAGTATCACCATGAAACATGCATTCGTAGTTTTCTTTTTAATGATAGCGGTCATTGCAAAATCACAGATTCGATTGAATCAACTGGGTTTCTATCCCAATGCACCTAAGATTGCCATTGTTGTGACGAAAGATTCTGCAGACGCAGGTTTTACGGTTGTTTCTGCAAGCAATAACAAAGTAGTGTATAAGGGAAAATTGTCCGCACTACAACAGTCTTCCAACTCATCTTTGCAAACACGAACTGCAGACTTCAGCAAATTCAAAACGCCCGGAAGATATTTTGTCGCGGTAAAAGGCGTTGTGAATTCATATCCGTTTACTATCTCGAAAAGTGTAAATTATGTCGCCGCGGTTGCATCATTAAAAGGTTATTATTATCAGCGTGTTTCCATGCCGCTTTATGAAAAGTATGCGGGTAAATGGGCGAGACCTGCCGGACATCCCGATACTGCAGTGTTGGTACATGCTTCGGCAGCCACAACAGAGCGACCAGAAGGAACAGTGATCTCTTGCCCTGGCGGTTGGTATGATGCGGGAGATTACAATAAATACGTTGTAAACTCCGGTATCACAATGGGGACGCTGCTTTCAGCCTATGAGGATTTTTCAGGTTACTTTGATACTTTGAAGACAAACATTCCTGAAGAAGGCAATGGCGTTCCGGATATTTTGAACGAAGTCATTTACAACCTGCGCTGGATGCTCACCATGCAGGACCCTAACGATGGAGGTGTTTATAATAAATGTACCAACGCAGCTTTTGATGGAATGGTAATGCCGGGCGTTACGAAATTGCCGAGATATGTGGTGCAAAAGGGAACGGCCGCCACACTGGATTTTGCTGCGGTTACTGCACAGTCTGCCAGAATATTTAGAAAATTTTCAACTCAGTTGCCCGGGCTTGCGGACAGTTGCGAGAAAGCTGCTCTTGCCGCATGGCAATGGGCACTAAAGAATCCAAATGTTCGCTACGATCAGAATGCGATCAATAAACAATTCTCTCCAAAAATAACTACTGGCGGCTATGGCGATTTCAGATTTGTCGATGAGGGATGCTGGGCCGCGGCAGAATTGTTTGCCACCACAAAAGATGGACAATACCTTTATGAGTTGAGGAAGTATATTAATGATCCGATGACACTTCCCAATTGGGGAAATGTTTATGGTCTTGGTATTTATACATTGTTGAGAAATAGCAAAGCGTTGGATCTTAGTTCTTCAGAAACCGATATGCTGAAGAAAAAAGTATTGAGCTTCGCAAACGCATATGTAGAAAGCATTCCGTCAAACGCTTTTAAAACCGTGATGGGAAAAAACAAAGCTGATTTCAACTGGGGAAGCAATTCAAATGCGGCCAACCAGGGAATAGCGTTGATCAATGCCTACCTGATAAATAAGGACAAAAAATACCTCGATGCGGCGTTGACCAACCTTGATTATATACTGGGCAGAAATGCGACTGGCTTTTGTTTTCTGACAGGGGTCGGAACTAAGTCAACAATGAATCCGCATCATCGCCCATCGGTGGCGGATGGGATAGCAGAGCCCGTGCCGGGTTTGCTGGCCGGTGGTCCAAATCCCGGAAGGCAGGACGGTTGCAAATATGAATTCCTCGAGCCCGAAACCTGCTACCTTGATGAAAGTTGCTCATACGCGAGCAACGAAATCGCAATCAACTGGAACGCTCCGATGGTGTACCTAGCCAATGCGATAGAGGCGCTGCAGGGCAAATGAAGAGTTGGCACACGCCCGCCCGGCTGAAACCGTTCGGACGGGGATGACACGGATTGGACTGATTTACACGGATTTTTTCATGCAGGATCGCAAGGGTTTCACGCAGCGAACGCGACGGAGCAGCGGCGCGGAGGGTTGAATGCCATCTTCAAAATTCAGACTACGATACTTTATATGCACCAAGGCTTCGACAAGCTCAACCAGACAGCCCAAGCGGAGTGTCAGGCTGAGCTTGTCGAAGCCTCGTTACTTCAGTTTAGAGGTTCAATTCCTAAATCCTAAATCCTAATTCCTTGCTCCCGGCGTATTAATGTAGTACCGAAAAAAATCTTCTCAACATCCCAAATCCTGTTCTTTGCAGGCGAAATACAGGCTGCTATTGCGCGGAGTTAACAAATAGTCACCTAACGATTAACAAGTGGCTACCATTTTCTTGCGGTTGAGAGAGTAGATTGCAGCCGATTGTTGCTCTATTATATAGTTGATTGCCGATATGAAAAATACACGAGCTAAAAATATATTTACCCGATAATGAATCTTCCCGCGGATAACGCAGGAAGATTTTTTTATGGATAACCCTGATCAGCAAACATGAAATATCTCAATATGACAAAGAGAAGAATTACACTGGCGGTGCTTTCAGTTTTGGCAATGGGCACTGCTGCGGTTGCACAAACATCGGCACCGGCTGCTACGGCGGCTCAAAACGATGAGGCAAAAATCGAGGCGCTCATTAAACAGATGACGCTGGAAGAAAAAGTGACCATGATCCACGCGAGTTCCTCATTTACCTCGGGCGGTGTAAAGCGCCTTGGCATTCCGGAACTGATGACCTCTGACGGCCCTCATGGTGTGCGCCCGGAGCATGGTCGCGATTGGGTACTTGACAAAGACGTAAATGATTCCGGTACTTATTTGCCAACTGGCGTGGCACTTGCATCAACATGGAACCCGCAGTTGGGTTATGCTTTTGGTAGCGTATTGGGTAGTGAGGCAAATGCAAGAGGCAAAGATGTAATTCTTGGACCTGGTATTAATATTATGAGAACGCCGTTGAACGGCCGCAATTTCGAATATCAAAGCGAGGACCCGTACCTGATTTCGCAAATGGTAGTGGGTTATATAAAGGGCGTGCAGGATCAGGGTGTGTCGGCTTGTGTAAAACATTTTATTGCCAACAACCAGGAAACAAACCGTAATACTGTTGACATCAACATGAGCGAAAGAGCGCTGCGTGAAATTTATTTACCTGGCTTTAAGGCGGCTGTGACCGTTGGTAAAGTGAATACACTAATGGGGTCCTACAATCTTTTCCGCGGACAGTATTGTACAGAAAATGATTATCTGATCAACAAAATATTGAAAGGAGAATGGAAGTTTGACGGACTTGTAATGAGCGACTGGGGTGCGGTACACGTAGCGTCAGAAGCATTGCTGAACGGTTGTGATCTTGAAATGGGAACTGATTTAAAAAGTTTGCCAAATCCTGATTATAACAAATTTTACATGGCGGATTCTGCTCTGATGTTGGTAAAAAACGGTAAAGTTCCTGAGTCTGTAATTGATGAAAAAGTGCGTCGCATACTGCGCATCATGTATCGCACGCATATGTTTGACCAGCGTCAGCCGGGTTCGTACGCAACAAAAGAACACGCTGCAACTGCATTGAAAATTGCAGAAGAAAGTATTGTTTTATTGAAAAACGAAAAGAGCTTATTACCACTTTCTGCTAGTGTAAAAAATGTTGCGGTAATTGGTATGAACGCAGATCGCAAGAATTCAATGGGTGGCGGAAGTTCCCAAGTAAAAGCTTTGTATGAAATTACTCCGCTTGCAGGTTTGAAAACATTGATGGGAGATAAGGTAAACTTCACTTACAGTCAGGGTTATAAGATTGAAAGAAAGGCTGAAGCCGATGACGCAATGATCGCAGAAGCAGTTGCTGCGGCGAAGAAAAGCGATGTAGCGATTGTGTTTGGCGGATGGACACATGGTTACAGCGACTACTCAAAATGGAGCGACAATGCTTTTGATGCCGAAGGTTTTGACAAGAAAGACATGAAAATGCCTTTCGGCCAGGATAAACTGATAACAGAAGTGTTAAAAGCAAATCCAAATACGATCGTGGTGTTGATTGGTGGTGGCCCTATTGATATGACAAAATGGATCGGGCAAACGAAAGCTGTTGTACAAGCATGGTACGGTGGCATGGAAGGCGGTACCGCTATTGCGGAAATGTTATACGGAAAAATTAACCCGTCCGGAAAACTGCCTGTTACATTCCCGAAAGCATTGGAAGATGTACCAGCTCACAAACTGGGCGACTACGGCAACAATCTTCATGAAGAATACAAAGACGGTATTTATGTTGGTTACCGCTACTATGATACTTACAAAGTGCAACCACAATTCGCATTTGGCCACGGCTTGTCGTACACAACTTTTAGCTACAGCAATTTGACTGTGACAAAAAACAGCGATAACACTGTGTCGGTAAATGTGACAGTGAAAAACACGGGAAGCAAAGAGGGCGGTGATGTAGCACAAGTCTATGTTCACCAGGACAAATGTTCTGTAGACAGACCTGAAAAAGAGTTGAAAGGTTTTGAAAAAGTTTTTCTGAAAGCAGGAGAATCAAAAGTGGTGAAACTTACATTAAACAAAGACGCGTTCCAATACTTTGATGAAAAGAAAAACGACTGGACATTAGAGCCGGGCAAGTTTACCATCTTAGTAGGTAATGCATCTGATAATATTAAAGTGAAAGGATCTGTGGTATTGTAGAAGAGCTGATAGTTAGTAGTTGTTAGTTGTTAGGCTTCAAGATCGGTCATCAAAACTGAATTCTAACAACATTCAACTACCAACAAACAACTATAAAGCATTAAACTTGGTGAGTTTGACCAACCGTTTAAGTTAGCTGCCGGCGAATTAATTTTTGTCGGCAGTTTTTTTAACCACAGAGGAAAGGAGTTTTTTTCACAGAGTAAAGGAGACGTGTCTTAGATAAGCATTCAGCCAAAGACAGAGAAAGGAAGTTGCATTAGTCTCCGTTCCCTCTGTGAAAAAAATCTCTGTGAACTCTGTGGTGAAAAAACTCTTAGTGTGGTTTGAATGCTTGCAAAATTCAAACATTCACTCACGCCCTGAAATTCACCGGTGATAAAGTCGTTTGCTTGCGGAAGAAGTTAGAAAAATGTGCCACTTCCTCAAAGCCAAGGCTGTAGGCTATTTCAGAGATGTTCCAGTCTGTTTGCTTTAAAAGAATTTTAGCTTCCTGCACCAATCTGCCGCTGATGATGTCGGTTGTTGTTTTGCCAATATTTTCTTTCAATACTTTATTCAAGTGGTTCACGTGCACACCCAGGCGGTCCGCGTAATCCTTTGCAGTACGCAATGCCAATTTTTGTTGTGGTGATTCTATTGGAAATTGTCTTTCTAATAATTCGACGAACAAAGATGAAACTCGTTCCGATGCAGAGTGGGTAGGATATAATGCTGTAGCAGGTTGCAGCTTCTGCCCGTAGTGGATCAGTTCCAGCACATAGTTTCGCAGCAGATCATACTTGTAAGCATAGTCCGACGATAACTCTTTGTACATCTTTTTAAAAATGGCCGTAATTTCTTCTGCTTCTTCGTCCGAGACTTTGAAAATCGGATAGCCTCCTGGTTGAAAAATTGGCAAGCTATCGAGCACAACACCGCTTTTGTTTTTGATTAGAAATTCTGGCGTGAAAATGCAGAAATAGCCATCCTGATTTTCATCTAAAGGAACATAGTTATAGGGAATTCTTGGTGTGGCAAATAGCAACGCATTCCTTTCAATCTCGATCACTTTGTCTGCATATTCTGCTTTGTTGCGACCGCGAATCATGCTGATTTTATAATAGGCGCGGCGGTTATAAGGCATGGTTTTCGGCTTCTTTTTCAGCTGCGCATTTAGCTCATCTATTTTGAACACATTAAAGTGACCTATCTCTTTATTGATGTCTTCAGGAATAAGCGCTTTGGTGTCTTTGTAAAACTCTTCGAGGGAAATCATGTGCGGAAGGTTTTGTTGCAAAAATCAAAGGTAGGGAGGAATTTAGGAATTAGGAATATTATCGGTTTCTCAAGAGTATTTGATAAAATCGCTTCTGTTTAGTCAAGGCTTCGGCAAGCGTGATTATTGCTTGTCATCCCGAGGCACGAGGGATGTGAGTTTAGCACTAACACGCTGTCTATGTAGCCTCCCGGATCCCTCCTTCGTCGGGATGACAAGCAGCCTTTCGCTACTGGTCATGAACGACAATTAGTTGAAAAAGTTTCTTAACTGAACGACATTGAATTCCCATTCTCTAACGCGCTTTCTTAAACACCATATATGTTTTTGGATTCTCCGGAATTGACGCATACAAGTTTTCAATTCTAAAGCTACTGTCGTTCAATATTGTAAATTCAAGTATGCTGGTTGTATTTTTTTGTGTTAGTGTGATTTGACCGCTATTAATAACATACTGAAAAGTATCGCGATTTAGTATAAAGCCGTATTCAAGTTTTTCAACTACCGAGCTGCTAATAAAATTCAAGTACAAAAGATTTGCGTTGGGCGAAACTTCCGCATATCTGCCGGAAAGAAATGTACCAGTTTTGTCTTTTTTGCAAGCCGTAAAAACAAGCATTATTAATGCGCCAATCGTTAGCAAATGCTTCATGATAAAGGGTTTTGGTAATTGACAGCGGGAGGGGAAGAAACGTTGCAGGAGTAATTATTCCTTGTTAATTACTCGCCTCATAAATCTGCACCAAATTCCCGCAAGTATCTTCAAAAATGGCCTGTACACCGGCTTGCGTAGGAGTGGGTTCGTTGCGGAAAATGACGCCTTTGTCTTTCAAGTGTTTGTATTCATGATGTATGTTTTTTACACCAAAAACGATTACAGGCAATTCCGAGTTATAAATGCCTTCCTGGTATGTTTTCGCAATTGGATTGTCATTAGGTTCAAGTAAAAGCCCTGTACCTAATGGTTCTTCAGAAGAAACGACAATTGCAAGACGAAGCTCGGGCATAAACAGTCTTTCTTTAAAACCCAACACTTTTGTATAAAATTCAAATGCTTTGATGGGATCTTGCACAAATATGCTGGTCATTGCTATTTTCATGATTGTGAGTTTGAATAATGAATAGCAAAAAATCTGTGCCACTTAGTTGCTCTCAAGATATTTAGGCAGTGCTTCGCTGGTAAAATAGGTCCAGCCGCCCACAAAGCTTTCTCGTGTAAAGTCTTTAAGGTTAGCAGGAAATGTTTCCAGGCCTGTGTGTGTAAGTTTTAATTTTGTTTTGTCGCCCTCGTCAAATAATTCAAAACTGAGCAAAGAGTCGCCACCTTGATCTCTATAGGTCCATGAATAGGCGATCTTCTTATTGGGAATGGCCTCTGTTACTTTGCACAAGTGCACGTATTCTGTACCATCGCTGCCTTTTCCTGAAAATTGAAATTCAAAACCAACCTCGGGTTTAAAATCGGATACATCGAAATACCATTTGCGCATTTCATTTTTATCGGTCAATGCTTTCCATATTTTTTCAACACTAGCGTTGTATGTTTTTTCTATAACAATCGGATTTGACATCTTTTAATTTTTAGCATACCTAAGGTAGGGAAGAATTAGGAATTAAGAATTAGGAATTAAGAATGCTCTAGGTGAAAGATTCTGCACCCAATATTTACTAGTCAAATGTTTGGCAAGGAAGGAGTTTGCAAATCTCTCAATGCGTTACACAGAACGAATTCTTAATTCTTAATTCCTAATTCTTAATTGACACCCCATCCGTCCGTTTCCACAATTCATACACTCCCGCATTTTCAACCGCCTCTCCACTCTCTACATTTGCTTTCTCAAACAAACAATACCATGAATCAGAAAAAAATAATTTTAGTAACAGGCGCAACTGGCGCACAGGGAAACGGCGTAGCAAGTGCATTGTTACGCGATGGAAAATTTCAAGTAAGATGTCTTACAAGAAATGCGAATTCACCAAAAGCAAGGGAGCTTGCTGCGATGGGAGCAGAAGTAGTAGAGGGCGATCTTGATGATATCAATAGCCTGAGAGCCGCGGTTGACGGATGTTACGGCGTTTTCGGCGTGACTAATTTCTGGGAGCATTTTGAAAAAGAATTTCAGCAGGGTAAAAACCTTATCAACGTAGTAAGAGAGAAAGTGGTGCAACATTTTGTGTTCAGTTCCCTGCCTGATTATAAAGCATTGAGCAACGGCAAACTCGCCGTTCCGCACTGCGACATGAAGGCTGAGTTGGAGCGCTATGCGAAATATCTTCAGATCCCTACAACCTTCATCCATATTGCATTTTATTATGAAAACTTCCTTACATTTTTTCCTCCGCAAGCAGCCGAAGACGGTAACTATTATTTTGGTTTTCCGCAGGGTCAAACTAAGCTCGCCATGGTTTCTGCAGAAGACATGGGACCAATTGTAAAAGTAGTTTTCGATCATCCACAATTGTATAAAAATCGCACTGTTGGTGTAGTGGGCGAGGACAGCGCTTGCGATGAATATGCAGCAACAATGTCGAAAGTGTTGAGGAAAAATGTTCGTTACAATTACATTGAGCGTGATACCTATGCTTCATTTGGTTTTCCGGGAGCAGAGGAGTTGGCCAATATGTTTGAAGTTCAGCGTTTACATATTCCAAGCCGTCAGCATCATTTGGACGAGTGTTTGGTAATGCATCCCGAAATACAGTCATTTGAAAGCTGGCTGGAAAAAAATAAGCACCTCTTTTTTGCGCAGCAAAAGCAAGCAGAAGCTTCCATCTATTAGAACAGGCAATCAATATAGCAAATGGCTGTCCATTAATTTGGATGGCCATTTTGTTTTGAAGCATCACCAGAATAATGCGGTTTCGAATTGAGGGATTTGCTGAATGGCGCCCTATTAATTATTCTTTATTAATTATTAATTACTGCAGGCTCTTGCAAACCAGTTATTTCATAATTATTTTCAACCTTTGATTTTTACGATTCAGTAAAGCTAAAACCCAGTCTATTCGGTTTCTTATGCATTAACAAGAGTAATTGAGTAATTTGTATAGGACCGTAACGAAAACCCGCAAAATGAAATTCCTGGCATGTTCCAAGAAAGAATGGCAGATCATGTTTATCATCATGCCGCCGATTGCAATTGTAATCAATTACTTTTTGTTTGGCGGCAGATACTTTACAGATCCCAAGATTTTTCTGCTGGGCACTTTTCCTACGCTTGCTGTTCTTATGCTGGTGTACATTTTATGTGGAATGATTGCCGGTTTAATGCTGAACAGGTTTCCGCGGTACAGCCAAACGTTTAAACGCATTGGCCTTAGTTTGCTCTGCTACATTTTGGTAATGGTTGCGGCAATGACCATTATTTTCTGGGGATACGATTATGTTCATTTCTTAGATTACCGGCTGGACGTCCATAAGTATGCCTGGGCGGTGGTATTTGGCATCGCCTCTAACTTACTGGCAACGAGTTTTAATGAAGGTGCCGCTTTTTATGAGCGCTGGCGCGCAATGGTAGATGAGGCGGAAAATTTAAAGAAAGAGAATTTGCAAAGCCAGTTAGAAGGATTGAAAGAACAGGTGAACCCGCATTTTTTGTTCAACAGCCTGAATTCTCTTTCCTCGCTGATTGCAGATGAACCCGAGCAGGCTGAAAAATTTCTTGATGAAATGAGTAAAGTGTACCGTTATATGCTTCGCAATAATGAAGATGGCCTCACCTCACTGGAAGCAGAATTGGAATTTATACGCTCTTACTTCCATATGCTGAAAACCAGGTATGGCGATGCATTGGAAATGGAGGCAGTGATTGAACCAAGATTTATGCATTACCAATTGCCCCCGCTTACCTTGCAAATGCTGATCGAGAACGCGGTGAAACACAACATGATTTTGAAAGACAGCCCTTTGCGTATTCTGATCATGACCTCGAACAGCGGCAAGTTGGTGGTAAGCAATAATTTGCAACGCAAAACGAGAAATGTGATGTCGAACAAAGTGGGCCTGGGAAACATCGCGAAGAAGTACCAGCTCATGAAAAAAGAAGAAGTGGCCGTGCACGATGATGGGAAGGAGTTTGCCGTGACGGTACCGCTGATCCATCCGTGAGGGTAACACAATTCATACAGCAAAAACAACAATTCATACATCTTGATCAACAAATGGCGACCGGTTGCTGTTACAACAGCTTTAATCATAGTAACTTAGAATAAGGTTGTCTTGATGGCAGCCAACTTAAACCTGATAACATGAAAGTGCTAATCATAGAAGACGAGGACCTTGCTGTAAAAAAATTGCAGAAAACCCTGGCAAGTGTGGATGATTCTGCGGAAGTGGTGGGTGTTACAGATAGCATCAACGCGTCTGTAAAGTGGCTGCAAAGCAATCCCACACCTGATTTGATCCTGATGGACATTGAGCTCGCTGACGGGCAGAGTTTTGAAATTTTCGAAAGAACGGAAGTTAAGAGCACTGTTATTTTCACCACTTCGTACGATGAGTTTGCACTCAAAGCCTTTAAAGTAAACAGCGTTGATTATTTATTGAAGCCCATCCAAAAAGAGGACCTGCAATCTGCGCTCGATAAGTTTGGTAAAATGAGGGCCATGTATAACAATGCTGGCAGTATGACCGTATTGAACGTAGAGAACCTTGTCAAAGAACTGCAGCAGAAATTACAACCAAAGGAATATCGCAAACGCTTCCTCGTAAAGCTGGGGCAGAAATTGATTAGTATTGAAACAGATGATATTGCGTATTTCTACAGCGATGGCAGATTGAACTTCTTTAAAACAAAGGACAATAAGAGATTTGTAGTTGACTACACCATGGATGAGCTGGAAGAAATGCTCGACCCTGAAAAATATTTCCGCATCAGCAGATCATTCTTTGTGTCCATCGAAAGTATTGAAAAAATAGATGATTATTTTGGTAACCGCCTCATACTGCAACTGACTCCGGTAGTAGATAAGGAAAGCCTTGTAAGCAGAGAAAAGGTAACGGAATTCAAGAAATGGATGGGGAAATAGAAAGCGCCTTTGGCGCTTATTTTTTACCACGGAGGAAAGGAGTTTTTTTCACAGAGGAAAGGAGGGTTTTAAATGAATTGTAGCTCTCAACAACGAACAGGAAGTGAAGGCTGTTTATATAAAAATCAAAACCTTCTTTCCTTTTGCTTTGCGGCAAGCTATTTATTTCGCAACTAACTTCTCCTTTCCTCTGTGAAAAAAACTCCTTTCCTCTGTGGTTAAATCCTGCGCCGCAGGCGCTCCCCTAGAATCTCTTCTGCACCTTAATCACCGTCCCTGTATTAATCTCTGATTGCATGGTAAACGAAGCCTCGATGGTGTTAGAACGTCGTCGCATTTCATTGATGCCTCTGCCGAGTTTCACCGCTTCAGTTTCAAAGCCAATGCCGTCGTCCTGCACTGTAATTAACAACACTTGTTTTTTATACGAAATAGTTACGAAGATGTGCTTTGCACGCGAATGCTTGCAGGCGTTCCAGACAGCCTCCTTAAAAATAGAAAGCAGTTCGTATCGGTTCTCCATGTCAGGCTGCAATTTGTAGATTGCTTTATCAATTTCAAAAACAATATCAACAGGATACAAGGACTCCATTTCCGCAGTGAAATTTTTCATGCGATTGATTGTTTGTTCCATTGAATCGTTATTTGGATCCACGCTCCACACCACATCATACATTGAGTCGATCATGCGATTGCTCGTGTCACTTATTTGCGCAATGTATTCTTTTGTGCGATCGATATCGGTCGATACTTTATTCTTTGCCAATTCACTAATGATATTGATACTGCTTAAAGAACTACTCAAATCATCTGTGAGGCTTGTTGCAATACGTGAACGGATACTTTCAGTAGCACGTATTTTTTGCATGCGGAATTTATCCAGCCAATACAAGATAGTGATTACCACAAAAGCCATGAAACTCAGGAACCACCATGTTTTCCAGAAAGGCGCCTTTATTTTTATGGTAAGTTCCGTTGTGTGTTTCGAAGGAATGCCATCACCGTTTACGCAATAGGCTTTAAAAGTATAATTGCCCGGAGGTAAATAACTGTACACTGCCTGGTGCGTTCTTCCTGTAAGCTGCCATTTTTTATCAAGTCCTTCCAGCTTATAAAAGACCCCGTAAATATTGAGGTAAGTAAGTGTGGAGAATTCAATCGTAACGGAGTTTTCATCGCTATTCAGTTCAATAACAGGACGTTTAAAAAGTGAATCAAGATCCATCGGTTTGTTCATTACAGAAAAGCCCGTAATAGAAATGTCAGGCGCTCCGGCATAACCGTTTCTTGAAATTGCGCCGGGATCAAATACCATCATGTCGTGTGCCGTGCCAATCGCAATGCGGCCATCTCTAAGCAAGCAAGCCGAGCCCATGTTGAATGCGCTGGTATAAACGCCATCAGACGGAGAATAGGTTGTAACCACCTGCTTTTGAAAGTTGATGCTGCACAACATACTTTGTGTGGTAAGCCACAAGTAGCCCGCCTTGTCTTTTACAATATTGATAATGGACTTGCTGGGAAGATCATTTTCTATATTGAAATGTTGAACGCTGTTTGCTTTGATGTTGAAAATATTCAGACCATCTCCTGCGAAAATATACAAGCTGTCATTGTACTGTAGAATGTCTGTAATGTTAGAGGACGTCAATGTTTTATTCACTTTGCCGGATGAAGTATAGTTGTCTTCAATATCACCGGCACTGTTGATTTTGTAAACGCCACTCGTAGCCGTTCCGGCCCAAACTGTTCCTGCACTGTCGGCAAACAATCGCTGAACCATGCTGTTGAGCCTGTGCTTCAGAATGAATTTTTTTGAAGCTTTGTTCCATTGCACGAGTGATCCGTTTTGTGTGCCCAGCCAAACGTTGCCATTTTTATCTTCCACCATTTGCCGCACGGCGCTTTCTTCAAAAGTAGAAGCAGGAACCATTTCTTCCTTACCGTTTGCTGCATGACGAATAAGCACAGAACCGTCGTGATTGCTTTCCCACACATCTCCGCTGCTTTGCTGAAATATGCACCACGACTGCAATACACGAGGTGATGGAAGCAGCGAAGAACGCTTCGGTTTGAAATTGCTGTCGTAAGAAAATGCACCATCACCGAGTGTAGCCGCAACAACAGAACCGTCTCTCAATTGTGTGATGGAAGAAACACCGGCGGCGTATTTTTTGTCGTTGCCGGGCTTGCGATTGCTTATTGCGTGAAACAATTGCGCCATCGTGTTGAACCGGTACAATCCCTTATTGGTGCAGGTCCACACATTGTTTTCTTTGTCCTCGGAAATATTTCTTACAATGTCGTAACGTATGCTGTATTCGCCCGGCAGGTCGCTGGGAATGTTTTCAAACTTTTTTGTTGCGGTGTCGAATTTTGCGAAAACATTTGTGCCACCAATCCATATTGAGCCATCGCTTAGCTCATTCAGCATTTGGATTTCATACACCGCATTTTTTACAATGTCGGTAACAGATTTATTCCATGAATGAACAGTGCGTGAAGATGCATCGAAACTGAAAAGTTGTTTGTTTCCGGCAAGGAGCCAGCATCTTTGTTTTTTGTCAACAAGAATGCGGGTGATGTTATTTAGATCTTTCAAACCATTGATGGCAGCGTCTTTGCCAGGATTGCTTGATGCGTAAGAGAGTGCATGTGTTTCGCTGTTGTACTTTACCAATCCCGAATCGCAACCGATCCAATAATTATTGCTGATCTTATCCTGCGTTATGCACAATGGTTTCCAGCGTGGTGGCAGTTGAACAAAATTATTTTGCTCTGAAAATTCATTCTTGCGTTCGCTGTAAGTGAATAACCCATTGCCAGTCAAAATGAAAAAGACATTGCCCTTTTTGTCAATGAAAAGACTGCCCGGCGTTTTCTTCACCACAAAATCAGGAAGACGAATGGCCACTTCGTGAAATTTGAGATCGGTCACGTTGATATAGCCGATTTTATTCTCGGCACACAAAACCCACAACCTGTTTTTGTTGTCGAGCTGCATCCCGAGAATCTTATCATTTGGAAGAGAAAAAGGGTTGTTGTCCGCATGCCTGAAATAAACGAAACGCTTGCCATCATAGCGTTGTATGCCATTCAGTGTACCGATCCAGACAAATCCCAGCGTATCTTGCTGAACATGCGTCACCTCATCGGAGATAAGTCCGTTCATAATGCCAATATGGGAAAATATATATTGCTCAGGCTCCTGGGCAAAGGCAATCGTTCGTAAGCCGGTAAATAAAAGTAATAGTAAAATGCGCACGTTTGGGTAATGGGTTGCTTTGCTCAAATATAATACGCAAGCGTTGAAAATGCTAGTGTTCCAGTGGATGTATTGTGTTTTTCGGGGGATGAATTGAAGATTGTTTTCCTGTAAACAATTCAATCGTCAAAAAACACAGTTCATGTCTTTACGGCTTCAGCGGCGAAAGAATGTGTTGTTGTTTTGCAACAGAATTAAACAACCACATAACCCCCTTAGGGACAACCAAAATTTACCATGAAAAAAATAACATTGGCAATCCTATTTATTGCCGTAGTTGTGGCAGGAGCCATAGTAGCGTGTAACAGTAGCACAGCAAAGCCTGTAAGTGACGACAATGGCCCCGCTTTTCATTATACAAAGGATCAAGCGGAACACGGGAAATATCTTGTAACAGCAATGGGTTGCAGCGATTGCCACACACCGTTAAAAATGGGGCCGATGGGTCCGGAACCAGACACCTCACGGTTTTTAAGTGGACACCCAATGCAGGTTCCGGTTCCTCATGTAGATACCAGCGCGTTGAAGGACTGGGTAATGTTTAACCACACAAACACGGCAATCGCCGGGCCATGGGGCGTATCATTCACGGGCAATCTTACCTCAGACCCGACAGGTATTGGCTATTGGAGCTTTAATCAATTCAAAACTGCTTTGACTAAAGGCAAGTTTAAAGGGCTGGATAGCAATCGTTCCATTTTGCCGCCAATGCCATGGCAAAATTATGTGCACCTGAAAGATGAGGACCTGAGAGACATTTTCGCATTTCTCAAATCTACCAAACCAGTGCACAACATAGTGCCATCACACATTCCGCCATCTGATTTTAAATAGACTTTCTTTACGGACGGGTTTTGTTAATACCACCGCGGCAATTATTGCTGCGGTTTTTTTAGATTTTAGTGTCTAAAGCCGAACGATGAACCCTGCATTTGGCGTTAAACATTTAACCCTATTTTTGTCGCATCAATTTCCATGCATGCGGAAGGTCTACGGTTTATTTTACAATATTCTGCCCATAAAGAAAGTACAGACAGACGACGAACTCTATCTGTTAAACGATGCTGAAGTAGCGGCGATCAGGAAGCGTGAACGGATTGCGATTATTTCGGCTGCTTTTTTTGGCGCGATGGGTGTCGTGCTGCTCGTTATTCCACAACATTTGTTTCCTGGATATTTTCCCGGTACAAACATTATAGCTTTCGGCAAAACATTTACGCTGCCGCTGGTCTTTTGGGTATATAGCATTGTACTTGTTTATATTGAATTGCTGCTGTTAACGCTCCTCAACATTTGGGTGGCGCATGAAATGGCCGTCGCGACCGGCTTTTTGAATTATTCTAATAAAGGAGCCGAGCACAAACGCAACCTCATGCTTGACATCGGACTTGAGAAAAAGAACAGGCAGGTGCTTGAATATGGCATCGATCCCTTGCAGCAAGCGAACCGCAAGGTGATCCTTGTATGGAACCTGATGTTTATGCTGAAAGCAACGCTGTCCAACTTTGTGTTTAAGTTATTCATTCAGCGTGTGTTTGGGCGGTACATGGTACAAATGCTGCGAGACATGGCGGGCATTCCCATTTTTGCATTTTGGAACGCTTATGGAACACACGTTATTTTGAATAAGGCAAAGATCATTATCATGGGTCAAAACTTTATTGAAGGCATTTCACAATCGATTTATAAAGTACAGCCCGAAACTCCTGAATTTAAAGCGATGTTGTACGATACGCTGCAGTTCATCGCCATCAGCAAACGTGATTTTCACGAGAATCATTTTTTGCTTACAAAGAATCTTTTCGCGTTGTATAATATCACAGCAAAGGACAAACATCTTTTGACGGATGACTATCTTGATCGCGTAAAGTCATTGGAGACAAAAGAGAAAAACATTGTCCTGCTTTTGATCATCACCGGCTTTTTGCTGGATGGAAAAATTTCTTTCAGGGAAAAACAAACCATTCGCGAAATGAACAGGCATGGCGTGTTCGAAGAAACAGAAGCCAATATTTCGAGATGGTCACACGACTTTTTATATGGAAAGGGTCTGGATGAGTTATTGACAAAATATTTGGGCGAGGCATACAAAATGAACGTTGCCTGATGCATACCTTGCTCTACATCTTAGTGAACCTTAGTGAATCCTTAGTGCATTAGTGTTTTTATTTTAAAGTCAATTATATAGCGTCTCACAACAGTGCTGAGTGTTTTGTTGCCCGACTACTACATAATTTTCACATTTTTTTTATTCGAGCGAGTAAACTTTTTCATCCCGTTACTATCAAAAATTAAACAATTAGTAACTATGAAAAAGTCAATTTCTATACTGGTGTTGTCTGGCTTGATTGCTGTTCTCGCAACATCATGTGCATCCGAATCGAGAGTAGTTGTAAGAGAAAGACCAATGCCTCCAACAACAGTCTATGTACGGCCCGGCCCTCCGCCATATGCAGGCGCAGTTTGGGTGGGAGAAGAGTGGGCGTGGAGACGTGGCAGGTATGAGTATGTTGCTCCACACTACATGCGGCCGCGCAAATCAGGCGTTTGGGTGGGCGGCCACTGGCATGAGTCGCGAAATGGTTATGAATGGAAAGGCGGCTATTGGAGATAGTTTTTTGAAAATACAAAAGGCTTAACGCCTAACGCAATGTGTTACACTCTGCATTGGGCGTTCAGCGTTTTACGTTAAATCGTTTATTTTATCTTCTCCACGAACTCAATTTTATTATAAGAAGGATCAATCACAGTAACCAGTAAATAGTTTTCATCCCATGGTGCCGGTTCAATTCCGGGGCGCATGAATTTATAATCTTTTGCGTTGATCTTTTCATGAAACGATTTTAAATCCTTTTTATCTGCCATCACTTTCGCGCCCGGACTGCAATCTCCGTGATGGCCCGATAACTGCAATACAATATCATCCAACGAAACCTGCATATACAAAGGACCATCTTGTGGAATATCTTGCCAGTCAATTTTAAATCCCAGCCAGTCCACATAAAACCTGACCGATTTCTCATAGTCGTAAATACGAAAAACAGGAACTACCATGGTGTTGATTTATTGCCAAGATACTATAAAATAAAAAAGACCTTTTGCAAACTTTGCAAAAGGTCCGGTCCCGATTTATGATGAGTGAGAATTTTATTGAAGTAGTGCTTTCGTTTTCATGAATGGGTCCGGATTCTTAAGCGCCTGGTAATCTGCCACTGTACTCGCGAATGTTGTCCATGCAGCTAAAGGCGCATAGTTCCACGAAAACTTTTTGTCTTTTTTCATAGCAAGTATAAAACTTATTATCGCCAACACTGAATCTGTTTTCGTCCAAACTGCAGCCAACACGGTGCTTTTTTTGTTGAAATAAATATAGTTGAATGTGAAAAATATCGCCCAGATCGGCAGTTGCAGCCACAGCAAACTTTTCTTGTAATGGCTGTCTTCACTATTGATCAGATCCTGCAGAGCCAGGAGAAGAAAGAAATTGTTAATTGTCCACGCAGGCCCGAAAAGCCATCCCGGCGGCGCCCACGGAGCCTGGTTAAATTTTTCCCTGTAAACAGTTTCTTCATCTTCCGAACTTTTACCGCCAGCTATCTTGCCGAGAATGGAAACAGCAACAGATAACAAAGCCATTTGCCACCATTTCAGTTTTATTTTACCTGTACGCATAGGACGTTTTTATTAGCCCTAAAAAATTCGTGCCACAAAGGCTGAATAGCTGAATAACTGAACTTGAAAAAAACGATGTTCCTTTTTCATTAATTCATAATTCAATGTCGTTTTCTTAAGATCATTTAATGGCTTGTTTCCGTTCAAACGAGGCTTCGACAAGCTCAGCCTGACACTCCGCTTTCGCTGTCAGGCTGAGCTTGTCGAAGCCTCGTCGCTGAGGAAGCGACATTGATTCTTAATTCAATAATTCAGTTATTCGGCACCCGGCCGATGCTGTCGATTTGCCATTTACCATTATTGTTCGATAAGAAATATTGCATTCTATTGTACTCATTAAATGGCATTAGCACCAATGCTTTCGAATGGTCGTGAAAGCTGACCCTGGCTTTTGTTTCTTGTAATTCTTTTCTGTCTATTATGTCTTGCCCGAGCATCACAAAATCATAATCAAAGTACGCAGGAGGTCCATCGTTCTCAGGGTTCTTTTTAAAGTTTTCGTCAGCTTCTTTAAAATAGCTTCTCCAATGATTCAGATAATGTTGTGAAATATAACCGGTATGTTGAAGTTTTGATAAATACTTTTCTGTTTCAACAAAATTTACGGAGTAAAACTTTGTTGTATCATAACCTCCTTCTCCCCATGCATTGTTTACCATTTGTGGGCTAATGATACTGTCTGCCACTTTCAAATACCAGCTTAAAAAATTGTAAACAGCTTTCTTTGCAGCAATTGATTCTTGGGTGGAGTCAAAATTGCTTTTAGCAACCAGCGTGTCAGTTTTGCTTTTTGTTGAAGTCGTGGCTGCGTCATTGCAACCACTAGTAAGAGCAAGAATAACAGCGGTGAAAATGGGTAAGGATCTCATGAAGTTATTATCAGGGTTATTTATTTGAGGCGCAATAATAGGAAAATAAGACAATGATTTTATTATTCGTTTTGAGAAAGACAAGCGTTTAACTTTTGTACTTTAGACCCTTAGCGAGAAAGATTAGTCCAAGTAGAATTAATAAACCATAAGCAATAAATTGGCCTGTCACGTCTTCCTGTTCGAAAAGAAAGATGTTACTATCTTCAAGGTGTTTTAATTTAAGGGTGTCGCCTTTTTTAAAATCGTTGTTGCAGCCAATCCATTTATCAAAGCGGTTATCATTGTAGTTGAAAATCAACAATGCTCTGTGATTAACGCAGGATTCAACTCGCACAACAACAGTCTCAACGATTTCCCCCTCTTTTTGAGTCTTGTATTCTTGAATTTTCCGAGGTAAGGGGATTAATCCGATAAATATGATGAGAAATAGCCCCCCGATAATCAAAAATAATTTCATGTCACGTGTGTTGTTTGATAACTGAGTACACTAAACGATTCAGCTATTCAGTTATTGTACACTGAAATTATGTAAATGATTTCCAAAATTATATAACACCTTCTGACCCGTTGCTTCGGAACTTTACAGAACAAAATTTAAACATCATGCCAACTAATCATACCATATATCTTCCTTTAGAAGGAGTTGAAAGCGAACACTGTGCCTTGATCGTTAACAAAGGTTTGCAGAATGTGAAAGGTGTTGCTTCACACAAAGTCGAATTGAACAATCATCGTGCGGTTATTGAAACTGCCGACGAAAATGAAGTGATTCCCGAAGCCGTAAAAACTATTCGTGACCTTGGTTACGATGTCAATACTGTTAAGAAGAATTTTCCTGTGCTGAATATGACCTGTGCGTCTTGCGCTGCGGGAACAGAAGGAACATTGAAAGCCTTAACTGGTGTGGTGAATGCAAGCGTGAATTATGCAAACGCGTCGGCCCAGGTAGAATATATCCCTTCAATTATTTCTGCACAACAACTGAAGAAAGCCATTCAGTCGACAGGCTACGATCTGGTGATTGAGGAAAATGAAGAGGCAAAAGAATCGCTTGAAGCACTGCATAATGAGCGATATAAATTGTTGCGCAGGAAAACAATTGTGGCGATTGTGTTGTCGGTTCCTTTGGTTGTTATCGGAATGTTTTTTATGAACATGCCGTACGCGAATTACATCATGTGGGCATTGAGCACGCCAATCGTTCTTATTCTCGGAAAACAGTTTTTTATAAATGCATGGAAGCAGGCCAAACACAGATCTGCCAACATGGATACACTGGTTGCGCTAAGCACTGGTGTGGCTTATTTGTTCAGCGTATTTAATACTTTGTTCCCTGCTTATTGGCACAGCAAAGGTTTGCATGCGCATGTGTACTTTGAAGCAGCAGGAGTTGTGATCGCGTTTATTCTTCTTGGAAAATTGCTGGAAGAAAAAGCAAAAAGCAATACTTCTTCTGCCATTAAAAAACTGATTGGCCTGCAACCAAAAACTGTTATGGTAGTGCATCACGGCGGACACCAAATGGAAATGCCTTTGGCAAATGTGAAGCCTGGTGATATAATATTGATCAGGCCGGGAGAAAAAATCGCAGTCGATGGTACAGTAACTTCCGGAAGTTCATTTGTTGATGAAAGCATGATCACCGGCGAACCAGTAGCTGTTGGTAAATCGAAAGAGACAAAAGTATTTGCAGGTACTATTAATCAGAAAGGCAGTTTTCAGTTTCGGGCAGATAAAGTAGGTGCCGATACATTGCTGGCGCAAATTATCAAAACCGTACAGGATGCGCAGGGAAGCAAGGCACCTGTTCAAAAACTGGTCGATAAAATTGCAGGCATTTTTGTACCGGTTGTAATTGGGTTGGCAATTCTAACGCTGATAGCATGGATCATTTTAGGAGGCGAAAACGGTCTTACACAAGGCTTGCTTGCGATGATCACTGTATTGGTAATTGCTTGTCCTTGTGCGCTTGGACTTGCAACACCAACTGCAATAATGGTTGGCGTTGGTAAAGGTGCAGAGCACGGCATACTGATCAAAGATGCCGAAAGTCTCGAACTGGCAAAAAAAGTTAATGCAGTTGTTCTTGATAAAACAGGAACGATTACGGAAGGCAAACCTGCTGTTACAAACATAGTATGGTTAAATAATGATGATAGTCTGGCAACTGTTTTTGCTTCGGTCGAAAAGCAATCCGAACATCCGCTTGCTGAAGCTGTCGTAAAATATTTTGATGTGAAAGATTATGTGCCTGTTCATCATTTTGAAAGCATCACAGGAGCGGGAGTGAAGGCGCACATAAACAGTTCGTTCTATTATGTTGGCAATGAAAAGTTGATGCGTAAAAACAATATCACTATTCATGCTGAACTTTTATCGAACGCTGAAACATGGTTGACAGCAGCAAAGACAGTGATTTATTTTGCTAACGAAAAACAAGCGCTTGCGGCAGTTGCAATTGCAGACCAGATCAAAACAACCTCTGTCGAAGCGGTGAAGTCATTGCAGCAATCGGGCATAGATGTGTATATGCTTACCGGCGACAATGAAGCCACTGCAAAAGCAATAGCAGAAGAAGCGGGCATTGCTCATTACAAAGCAGAAGTTTTGCCTGCAGAAAAAGCAGCCTTTGTAAAAGCGTTGCAACAACAAGGAAAGATAGTTGCGATGGTAGGGGATGGCATCAACGACAGCAGCGCATTGGCACAGGCAGATGTGAGCATAGCAATGGGAAAAGGAAGCGATATAGCAATGGATGTGGCAAAAATGACCATCATTTCTTCTGATCTTTCACGAATTCCTGAAGCGATCAAATTGTCAAAAAATACCGTAAGAACCATTCGTCAGAATTTATTCTGGGCATTCATTTATAATCTAATTGGCATTCCAATAGCAGCGGGTATTTTATATCCAATCAACGGATTCTTGTTGAATCCAATGATCGCCGGAGCGGCCATGGCGTTAAGTTCTGTGAGCGTAGTTACAAATAGCCTGCGTTTGAAATGGACCTCGTAGAGACGCATGAAAATGCGTCTCCGCACCCCGCATAACAACCCGACCCGGAACAACAGCGTAATCATAACAAATTAGTCATCCAAATAAAAATCAAAACAATGAAAACATTAAAATTCAAAACGAACATCAATTGCAGTGGCTGCGTAGCCGCAGTTACACCAGTATTAAATGAAGTAGCTGGAAAAGATAATTGGAATGTAGATACGCAAAATCCTTCAAAGGTTTTAACTGTAAACACAAACTTGTCGGAAGCGAATATCGCAGCGGTTGTAATAAAAGCAGGTTATAAAATCGAAACGCTTTCTTCTGTGGGGTTAACATTAAAATTGTAAAAGTCTTTTTACCACTAAGGCACTAAGGACACTGAGTTTCACTAAGAGAGATCTAAATTTCAAACAACCTTAGTGAGGCTTAGTGGCCTTAGTGTCTTAGTGGTAATCTTTGAGATGCGAAGCATCTCTCTACAAAAACTTATACACTCTCTTCTTATAAGCCTCCAAATCTTCCAGAGAAGTAAACTCTTCAAATTTATCCCTGCTGCCATCGCGGTTCTCGCGAACAAGAATAGTTGCGCAGCCACCAACAATGGTTGATTTCGCACGTTGAAAAATAATGTCCAATGCCACTGTGTCCTTTGTCATCTGAAGGTCCTCGATTCTGTTAACTGAAATCACGTAATCTTCCATATATAGTTATAGTCTTTTTAGAATTTCCATGCCCTCTGGCCATTCGGTGTAGCCGGCGTCAACATTAATATGTCCGGCATCGCCAATATTGATAAACTCGCTTCCCCACATTTCTGCAAAATGTTTCGCCCGGTCAATTGTTACCCAGGGATCGTTTGTGCTTGCTACAACAATGGTCCTAAAAGGAATTTTTGTTTTGGGTACAGAAAATCCAACCGCAGGAAAATCATATCCTGTTGCTTCGAGATCGCTTGGTGCCACGAGCAAAGCTCCTCTAATTTGTTTGTTGTTATCAATCGCCCATTGCGCAATCGTAGCACAGGCAAGGCTGTGGCCAACAAGCACAACAGTTGAGAGATCGTAACCTTTCAAAGTCTCATCAATCGTCGCTATCCAGTCACTGCAAACGGGCGCATCCCATTCTTTCTGTTCAATGCGTTTAAAGTTATCCCCCGATCTTTCAAAGTTTGATTGCCAGTGCAGTTCGCCGGAGTTTCCAAGTCCCGGAACAATAAAGTAGTTGGTCATGGTGTCAGGTTGTTGAAGATGAACGTAGAGACAAGGCTCTGCCTTGTCTTTCCAGAATGCATCATTGCTTTATCTAAACAGACAAGGCAGTGCCTTGTCTCTACACAATATTCAAAATTTTTTTTTATACCGGCAAACTTACTGACATAGGGTTGGCACAACCGACAATTTACTTTGTATTCATAAAACAACACATTATGACACGAGCAGAAGTTTTCTTAAAAGAGTTTGATGAGGAAGCAGTTATTACACGCAAGATGCTTTCAAAGGTTCCCGATGATAAATACGATTGGAAACCACATCCAAAAAGTATGTCAGTTCGTGAGCTCGCTACGCATATTGCAGAGTTGCCGGGTTGGGTAAAACTTGGTTTCACCACAGAAGGTTTGGACTTTGCTGTCAATCCTTATCAGCAGGAAGAAATCGGCAACACAAAAGAGTTGTTGGAATATTTTGAAAAAACGTTTGCGGATAGCCGTCAGTATTTAGTAGATGCAGACGATGAAATTCTGGATATACCATGGGTTTTGAGAAACGGCGAACAAATCTATGACGAAGGAACCAAAGGCGGAACTGTAAGGGCATCTTTGAGCCAAACCATCCATCACCGTGCGCAGTTGGGAGTGTTCCTGCGTTTGCTGAACGTACCGATTCCCGGAAGCTATGGACCTAGTGCTGATGAATTGGGATTGTGATCGTAGAGACAAGGCACTGCCTTGTCTGTACTTGGCACTGCCTTGTCTGTACTGAATCACGAAATATTACCGCATTGATTATCAATGCGGTAATTCTTTTCACAAAATATTTAATGTTTAAACGATGATTTATTTGGAAATATCAATGTTGTAACTGTATCTTTGCTAACGCTGTTAGAAATAATAGCAGGCGCTGATAGAAAATAAGGAGTAAATAAAATGGGAGTAGCGGAAAGAAAAATAAGACACAAAGAGCAAGTGAGGGGAGCGATCCTGCAATCTGCCTGGAAAATTGCCACCGAAGAGGGCTGGCAAACACTTTCCATACGCAAGATAGCGGACGCAATCGAGTACAGCGTGCCCGTAATCTACAGTCACTTTGAAAACAAGGAAGCAATCCTGCTCGAATTCACCAAAGAAGGTTTTACGCTGTTGACGCAGGAATTATTGAAAGTAAAGGAAAACGAACAAGAGCCTGGATGTCAGTTAGTGAAAATGGCCAAAGCTTACTGGAACTTCGCGTTTGAAAACAAAGAGTATTACCAGTTAATGTTTGGTCTTGGAATGCCGGCCTGTGAAATGGTAAATACCGTACCCGAGATGAAAACCTTTACAGATGTTATGATATCAAGCATTTCGGCTGCAATTGCCCAAAGCAAAAATCCTGATGCTGAGGTATTTATGAAATATCACGCGTATTGGTCAATTCTACATGGACTCGTAGCCATCCAGATGATCGAGAAAAGCGTGTACCCCGATGAACTTAAACAGAAAGTTTTACAAGACGCAATTGAAGGATTTGTCAGAGGAATCGGCGGTTAAAAGTTCTTTTTTTATCTAATATCTAACACTGTTATATTTTATATCAATGTTAATTAATTGTAAACAAAATTTTTAAAAAACAATAAAAAACATCACATATGTCAACTAAAAAATGGGTTATCGACCCCCTGCATTCAGAAGTACATTTTAAAGTAAAACACCTTGTAATTTCTACCGTAACAGGTGCTTTCAACAAATTTGAAGGCGATGCAGTTACCAACGGAGACGGTTTCGAAAATGCTGAAATCAACTTCAACATCGACGTAAACAGCATCCACACAAACCAGGAAGCAAGAGATGGTCACCTGAAATCTGCTGATTTCTTTGATACAGCTAACTTTCCTGCGATCACTTTCAAATCAACTTCTTTCACAAAGGTCAAAGGTGACGTTTATCGTCTTGCCGGTGAACTTACAATGAAAGGTGTAACCAAACCAGTAGAAGTAGAAGCTGAGTTCGGTGGTGCTGAAAAAGACGCTTACGGTAACATGAAATATGGTTTCGAAGTAACTGGTAAGATCAACCGTAAAGAATTTGGTTTGACTTACAACGCACTTACAGAAACAGGCGGTCTTGCTCTGGGCGAAGACATCAAACTGGTAGCGAACATCCAGTTGTCTCAAGCACAAGCAAACTAAGAAAAAGCATAAAAAGTAAAAAGTCAAAATTCAAAAACTGTTTGATTGTTCGTCTGCTCGTTATTCATCGAACTGATCGCAATACAACCTTTTGACTTTTGAATTTTTACTTTTTACTTCTCATTAGGTTTAACTAACAAACTATTATACAAAACTCGTCATGAAAAAGATTTCATTATTTGTCCTTCTTGTAGCTGCATCATTTGCAGGGTTCTCTCAAAACGTATGGAAAGCTGATAAAGCGCACACGCAAATTAAATTCGACATTACGCACCTTGGCGTTTCGACTGTTTCTGGTGCTTACACAGATTTTGATGTAAACATCACTTCATCTAAAGAAGATTTTAGCGATGCCATTTTTGATCTGAGCATCAAAGCAGAATCAATTAACACTGGTATTCAACAAAGAGATACTCACTTGAAATCTGCTGATTTCTTTGATGTGGCAACATATCCAACCATTACTTTTAAAAGCACAGGCGTTAAAAAAGTAAGCGAAGGAAAATATAAATTAACCGGTAATCTTACTATTCATGGTATTACAAAACCAGTAACAATGGATCTTTGGTATCGTGGCACAATTACTCACCCTATGACTAAAAAACCAGATGCTGGTTTCAAATTGACAGGTACTTTGAAGCGTTCTGATTTTGAAGTTGGTGGCAAATTTCCTGCAGCAATGTTGAGTGAAGAAGTTACGATTACTGCGGACGGCGAGTTCGCGAAAGACTAATGGAATTGAAAATTGAAAGTTGAAAATTGAAAATGGAGAGTTAAGTGCTGAGGGCTGGTATTTAAGATTGGATTTGTTTAAAAGTGTTGAATATTTATTCTGTCGATGAAATGTTGCACAGATGCCTGCTTCCAGCTTTTCGTGGTTTTTGATTATGAACCATTTTCAATTTTCAACTTTCAATTTTCAACTAAAAAATAGAATTTATGAAAATAGATATCTGGTCAGACGTTAGGTGTCCTTTTTGCTACATTGGCAAACGCAAGTTTGAAAATGCCCTGGAGCAATTTGCACATAAGGATAAAGTGGAAATAGAATGGCACAGCTTCGAACTTGATCCAACAGTGGTAACGGACACGAATAAAAATGTGTACGATTATCTTGCAGAGATCAAAGGACAAAGCCGTGAATGGTCGGTAAAAATGCATGAGCATGTTACGAAGTCTGCGGCAGAAGTTGGTTTGCAATACGACTTTGATAAGGCCGTAATTGCCAATTCATTTGATGCGCACAGGCTTATCCAGTTTGCCAAAACAAAGGGTCTTGGTGATGAGGCGGAGGAAGTTCTTTTCAAAGCCTATTTCACTGAAGGAAAAAATATTGCTGATCATGCCGTGCTGATTGCATTGGGCGAATCGATCGGTCTGGATAAACAAGAAACCGCTGAAATTCTTGCGGGCACTGCGTTTACCAAAGAAGTAAAAGCTGACGGACAAGTGGCGCAAAGAATTGGTGTTAACGGTGTTCCATTTTTTGTAATTGAGAATAAGTACGGCATTTCAGGTGCGCAACCGTCTGAATTGTTTCTCGAAGCATTGGAAACAAGCTGGAAAGAAACCCAACCTGCAATAGAAATTATATCGAACAATAATAATGAAGGAACTGTGTGCAGCACCGACGGTGAATGCATATAGGGTTTATTTTTTACAGTTTTAGAAATGGAAAACAGAAGTGGTCTCGCTTCTGTTTTTTTGTTTTTAGAAGCATAGGATCAGTAGTTTAATTTCGCTTAATTAGGCTGTTCGACAAACTGAAAGAATGTTGCTTGTCATCCCGACGAAGGAGGGATCTGGGTTCACGCTCGTGAACACTCTTCGAAGATATGCACTCAGATCCCTCCTTCGTCGGGATGACAAGCAGTCTTTGTGTATGGGACACGAGTGCCGTCTGGTCCAATTTCGTTTAAGGCTTCGACAAGCTCAGCTTGACAGCGCGAGCGGGCTGTCAGGCTGAGCTTGTCGAAGCCTTGTCAAACAGGAACGACGATTGCAAAACATTTCAGAACTAAGCGACATTGAATTCTTAATTCCTAATTAACTTAGCTGCGCTATGCAACACCCATACATATCACTCCTAACCACCGGATGGAAGTATGCCAGAGAGCAACGAAAGAAATACATTCTAGTGTATTTCATGTTCATCTGCGCGAATCTCATTTTTTCTTTAAATCCTTTGTTGCTGGGGTGGTTCGTGGGCAAATTGCAAAACGATGCGCACAACGTGTTGCGTTATACGGCAATGTTTGTGTCAGGATATTTTTTGTTGAAGCTGCTCGAATGGTGCTTTCACGGTCCGGCTCGTGTAATGGAGCGGACACTTGCATTTTACCTGAGCAGGAATTTTTTGATGGAACGCTATCACCAGGTGCTGCATCTGCCTGTCAAATGGCACCAGGATCACCACAGTGGGTCCACTATCAACAGAATCCGCAAAGCTTATGAAGCGTTGCGTGATTTTTTCGACAGAGGTTTTATCTATCTCTATGCCATCACAAAATTTGTTTTCTCCGTTACCGCAATCATTTATTTCTCACCCATATTCGGCTGCATCGCTGTATTGATGGGCTGTTTGGTGGTGTGGACGATCACGAGATTTGACCGGCCATTCATCAAAACCTTGTCGCAGGTAAATGAAAGAGAACACGTTGTATCTGCAACTTTGTTTGATAGCTTGTCAAACATTATGACGGTGATTGCTCTGCGTTTGGAAAAAAGTATGGAGTCTGGTTTGTTGCAAAAAGTAAACAGGATATTGCCGCCATTTCGTAAGAATGCAACGGTGAACGAATGGAAATGGTTCGCATCCGAAATGTTGATTACGCTGATCTATTGCATTGTTGCAGGAGGTTATGTTTACCAACACTACGAACCTGGAAAAGTGTTCAATGTCGCGGGTTTGGTAATGTTGCTCGGCTATATCAATCAATTCACCAGCGTGTTTCAAACCATCGCTTTTCAATACACGGAAATCGTACAATTTGATACCGCCATCAAAACTGCATCAAACATCAATGCTTCATATGCGGAACTGCAACGTGCGGAGGAGCCGGGAGAACTGCCCACCGACTGGCGATGTGTTGAAATAAAGAACCTGCATTTCTCTCATCGTTTTGTTTACGACAACGACTATGTACCGCAGAGTTTACACAACCTTCATTTAAATATAGAACGCGGTAAAAAGATTGCTTTGATAGGAGAGAGCGGCAGCGGCAAAAGCACATTGCTGGCGCTCTTGCGCGGTTTGTATGCTCCGCGCACGATTGACTTGAATGTTGATGAAAAACATCTCTCAATGGAGTCGTTAAATGAATCGATAACATTGTTTCCGCAAGAGCCGGAAATTTTTGAAAATACTATTTCTTACAACATCACACTGGGCTTGCCTTTTTCAAAGGAAGAAGTGATAGAAGCCTGTCAAGGAGCACACTTCTTAGAGGTAGTGAATAATTTACCGGAAGGATTGTTGTCTGACATCAGGGAGAAGGGAGTTAACTTATCTGGCGGACAAAAACAAAGACTGGCCTTGGCCCGCGGTTTTCTTGCAGCGAAGGAGAGCGGCATCGTTTTGTTGGACGAGCCCACGAGCAGTGTAGATCCCAAAACAGAGGCAATGATTTACAGCAATATGTTCAAGGCTTTTCCGGATAAGGCAATCATCTCATCCATGCACAGATTGCATTTGCTTCCTCAGTTTGACTATATCTACATTCTTCACCAGGGCCGCATTCAGGACGAAGGAACGTTTGTGCATTTGATGCAGAATAGTGCGGCTTTTCAGGAGTTGTGGAAGCACCAGAAGAATTGAATTAAGAATTAAGAATTAGGAATTAAGAATGCTTTATTGGCAATCACACCTTTTTTCTCGAACATAAAGCTGTTGGAATAAACGAGGCACTGCAACACACAAAGAATTCTTAATTCCTAATTCTTAATTGACAGATATCGGCGCAACTCTGCTACCATAAAACTTCAACATATCTGCCAGAAATAAATCAATCTGTTCTTTTGTAACGCCCGGCATACAAATGATATGCGCCATATTGCCTTGCGTGGCTATCTGCCATTTGGCAATTAATTCATCAGCAGGTTTGTCAATCACAACGGTGAGTGAGTTGGGATTCATCCATGCTTTCCAACCCATCAGGTTTAATTTTCGCCTTGTATATTTTGCCAGTTCCATGCCGTGTTCCGCTCTTTGTAAGAAGCCTTCTTTGCCCCATTTCTTAATGGCATACCAAAGAAACATTGGCGTGTGGCCATTGCGTGAACCTGTGATGGTAGTATCAAGCGTGCCGATATAAGGAATGAGTTGGCCAATGCGCTCTTTGTAGTTTTTCTTTACAATCACCACTCCGCATGGTATCGGAGAACCAATGAATTTGTGACCGCTTATTGAAATGCTGTCAGCGCCATCCTGAAAATCAAAAGGATGATGTGGTTCCACCAAAGCTGTGTAAGTGCCTGACAGTGCGGCATCGGCGTGTACGTAGTGCTGGCGGATCGCCAGTTTTTTCAGGATGGTTTTTATTGTACCTACGTTGTCTTTTGCCTCGGTCATCGTAGTGCCGATGTTTGCAAAAACGATAGCGGGTCTGTGACGGTGTTGCGACATAACTTCTTCCAGATCTTCGTAATCTATCTCGTCATTTTCCTGACATCTTATAGTAATGCTGTCGAGTTTTAAAAGGTGCAGGTTTTTCTGAACACTGTAATGGGTTGCCTCAGAGAAATAAACCATTGCATCAGGGTACAATTCGCGGGCAAGATAAAGTGCATACAGGTTTCCCTCTGTTCCGCCGTTTGTTACATAGCCCCAATAATTATTTACAGGTGCGCGAAAGATATCGGCAAAAAAATCAACCACTTCATTCTCTTCCTCTCTCGTATTGATTACAGATGTTGATTCCATCTTCGGATCGCCGATGTTGTTAAGTCCATAGTTGATTAAAGGAAGAATTTCACTGTAATCGAAATCGCGGGCGAGAGGGTAGCCGAGCATAGTTTCATTGGCACGGATTATTTTGCTCAGCTTGTCTTCAAATCTTCTGCGGTCGTTTTTGCTTAAACCTTGTGACATTGGGGTACTTTTTCTTAGTGCAAAAGTAGAACTCGCTTAAGGCCTTCCTATGATTTTTGTCATATACAGGAATATAATTCTGTTTTTGGTTAATTTGCAGTGAAAATTACTGTCAAACAAATAAATTCAGTGAAATATGATGGCGCTTGATTTGATTGATATTAAGATTTTAAACATGCTTCAGAGAGATGCCAGCCTTAGCGCAAAGGCAATTGCCGATAAAATCGGGTTGTCTGTGTCGCCAACATACGATCGCATTAACAAGCTTAAAGCAAATGGTGTGATAGAAAAAACCGTGACTTTGTTGAACCGTGAAAAGATCGGGCTCGGTGTTGTTGCCTATTGCCACCTGTCGCTGAAAAGTCATTCCACGCAAACCTCATCAGCCTTTGAAGAGCAGATCACTGTTTTTGAAGAGATCATGGAAATTGTAAAACTCTCGGGCAACTACGACTACATGTTGAAGATTGTGACAAAGGACCTGTCCACTTATCACGATTTTATAGAAAGCAAGCTGGCGAGGCTTTCCAATATTGCGAATCTGCAAACGTCGTTTGTAATGAAGGAGTTGAAGCGGGAAACAGCGTTTAAACTTTAGGGAATTGAAAATTGAAAGTTGAAAATGGAAAACGGAACGCAGATTTTCATGATTGTCATGATTGGTCAAGATTTTTATGTTGTGATTTGCAATTTGAGATTTGATTATGTCCTTAGGTTTCAAATCTCAAATCATAAATAATCGTGACAATCATGACAATCTGCGTTCCCCCATTTTCAATTTTCAACTTTCAATTTTCAATTGAAAAAAAACTACCAGATCTTGATTCTCTTATCTTCCGGTACAAACATTTTTTCTCCTGGTTTTACATTGAATGTTGTGTAGAAAGGAGTGAAGTTCATCAACGGTCCATTAACGCGGTACATCGCCGGTGAATGCGGATCGATGTTCACATACATTCTTTCACTTTCTGGTTTCAGTTTGAATCTCCAGCATTGTGCAAACGAAACAAAGAACCTTTCATCAGGAGTAAGTCCGTCGATTCTCACCGTATCTTTTCCTTGTTTGGTTAATTTGAAGGCGTCGTATGCAATAGCGATACCACCAATATCTGCCATGTTTTCGCCGGTTGTGAGTTTACCCTGAAGGTGAATCGTATCCTGTATGGTGAAACTATCGTACAGTGTATTTACAAGATCAGCTTTTGCTTTGAACTTCGGAGCATCGTCTTTTGCCCACCAGTTGCGCATGTTGCCATCTTTGTCATATTGTGCACCCTGATCATCGAAGCCATGCGTCATTTCATGTCCGATCACCATGCCAATACCGCCGTAATTAATGGCGTCATCTGCCTGCGGGTCAAAGAAAGGAAATTGCAAAATGCCGGCTGGGAAAACAATCTCGTTAAAAGTAGGGTTGTAGTATGCGTTAACAGTTGGAGGAGTCATTGCCCACTCTGTCCTGTCAACAGGTTTGCCCACTTTGCTTAATTGGTATTGATATTCGTTTTTACCGCAGGAAACAAGGTTCTCAAAGTATTTTGATTTATCGATGTTCACTTTGCTGTAATCTCTCCATTTATCAGGATAGCCGATTTTTTTCAGGAAGGCGTGCAGTTTTTCTTTGGCTACAGTTTTAGTGCTGTCGCTCATCCAGTCAAGTTTGTTGATGCGGTTTTCAAACGCAATTTGTAGGTTGTTCACCAATTCAAGCATGCGTTTTTTGTCGGCTTCTGTAAAATATTTTTTCACGTATAGTTCACCTAAAGCTTCGCCGAGATTGCCATCAAGGTTTCTGATCATTCTTTCCCAGCGTGGTTTCATTGCCTGTTGACCAGTCAATGCTTTTACGTAAGCAAATCTTGCATTTACAAAAGCACTGCTCAATGCGGGTGCAGCATTTTCTATTACGTGAAATTGGAAATAAGCTTTCCATGTGTCGATGGGCGCAGATGTCAGCAATTGGTCAACTGCTTTAAAGAAAGCGGGCTGCTGAACATTGACAGAATCTGTTTTTACGCCCATATCTGCGAGCGTTGTTTCCCATGCAAAAGCAGGCTCCATTTTGTTAAGATCCTTTACAGCAAATTTGTTGTAATTGGCTTGTGGATCGCGTAGTTCGATGGCTGTGCGGTGACCTGCTGCCATTTTCTTTTCTAAATCAAATACCGCATTCATCTTCTTGTTTGCCGTCAGCGAATCATCGCCAGTGAGTGCAAATGTTTTTGCCATGAAAGTTTTATAGGCACTTACAACCGCCTGTGTTCCCGCGTCTATTTTGAAGTAATAATCTCTGTCAGGCAAACCCAATCCTCCCTGGGAGTAAACCGCAATGTTCATCGAGCTGTTCTTGTCATCAGCGCCAAAGCCCTGGTTAAACAGCAGGTTATTATTCAGCGTGTGTTGCTCAGCAACAAACTTCATAATGTCTTTTGCGCCCGTAAGAGAGGAAACCTGTTGCAGTGTTGGCTTCACAGGATCATAGCCACGGCCTTCGATTGTTGTGGAATCCATTCCTGATAAATAGAAGTCACCTACTTTTTGTTCTATCGATCCATCTTTTTGCTTGCCGTCAGCAACGCTGGCAACTATCTCTTTTAATCGGTCCCTTTTTCTGTTTTCAACATCAAGAAACCCACCAACACCCGTTTCTGTACCGGGGATTGTTGCGGTGTCCTGCCATTTGCCGTTTATAAATCTATAAAAATTATCGCCCGGTTTAGCGGCGGAATCCATGTACTGAAAATTGATCAGACTTTTGGTTACCGGTTTATCGGGTGTTTGGCATGCGTTCAGTGCACTTATTGTGATCAAAGAACCGACCACGAAGTAGCTTCGTTTCATGTTGGCTTTAATTTAGAGGTTCAAAATAGAAAAACCTTTCATAGAATTAAAGCCGTTGGTGTAAATAGTTGGTGAATTTGAAAATTTGAAAATGTGCTAATTTGAAAATTCCTTCTGCGCATCATGATTACTTTATTATTGTCAGCTTTAAAGACCTGAAATTTTACAATGCAGAATGATCGACCTAACGCATTTTCAAATTAACACATTTTCAAATTTTCAAATTAAAAAAGGCTGCCTGCGTTGAAGGCAACCTTTTCTGTTGATTCATCGATTTACGCTAGTTGACCGTTATGTTGTGCTTTGATTCCTCTTTTCCGGGAATGATAGGCAGGCTTACTTCTAGTACACCATCTACGTACTTCGCCGAGATGTTGCCTGCGTCAATTGTTTCATCGAGTTGGAACGATCTTACAAATCCACCGCGGCTGTATTCGCGTCTGATCCATTCCGGCCTTGGAAAGCCTTCCGGCGGCGTGTAAGAAATGGTAAGTTCATTACCCTTTACATCCAGTTTAAAATGTTCCTTGATACGGCCCGGTGCAAACACGAGCATTTCAAAGCTGTTGGCTGTTCTGTAAATGTTCACAGCAGCCCTTTCCATCGAACGGTTGAACAGTCTTTCTCTGCCCCCGTAATTGCCTTTTGCGGCACATGACTGATTGTAGTACATGTTATCAATTTTTAAATGAAAAAATAAATACCTGATTAGGTAGACGAATGAGCGGGAAAAATATTTTAAGGGATATTGCCACAGAAGCACAGAGGCACAGAGATTTATTTTCTCTGTGCCTCTGTGGCAAAGAAACAGCCGTAAAACACTCTCATAAGAGGAGAAGGTATTTATCGACAAGAATTTGCCCTTGGGCATAGAGAAGTTCAGTGGCAAATTCTTTTCTGTTCTTCTGTGCCTCTGTGGCAATAAAAAAGCGCCGTAAGGCGCTCTAACTTTCTCTTTTGTTATGCATCAGCATTTCCATCGCGTCATCCAGTGAGCCGGCGCGGATGACCTGGCCGCTGTTCACGAAGTATATTTCGTCTGCATTGGCAATGGTGTTGAGCCTGTGCGCAATGATCACGCGTGTGGTAGATGCGGGAAGTTTTTGTAAAATATCTTCGAGCAATTGTTCAGTAATGGTATCTATATTGGCCGTTGCTTCATCGAGAATTAATATTGCGGGATTGCGCAAAACCGCACGTATAAAGGCGATCAGCTGTTTTTGACCAAGACTCAGGCTATCACTGCCTGTTTTAAGTGGTGTGTCCAAACCTTTTTCAAAGCGATTGAGCAATTGTTCCAGTCCTGCTTGTTTCAGTTCTTCTGTAAGGGCTTCGTTTGAATACGATACATATTTTTCATTGCCGTACAGAATGTTTTCTTTGATGGTTCCGGTAAATAAGAATGGTTCTTGCAAAATGAAACCGATCTTGTTCGTCCGCTCTGTTGCTTCGTAAGAACGGATGTCTTTTCCGTCCAGGTAAATGGTGCCACTTGTTGCATCATACAATCTGGCGATCAAAGAAGCGGTCGTGGTTTTGCCGCCACCTGTTGGTCCTACCAATGCGTATGTTTTACCTTTTTCCAATTTAAAGTTGATGTTATGAATTACCTCTTTGCCATCAGGGTAACTGAAATGAACATCCTTAAATTCTAGCAATGAGTTGCTTTTGTTTGCCGCATTATCCGGTATTGTTTCAAGATTGGTTTGCAGTGCCAGTATTTGTGAAATCCTGTCCCAGCCAGCCATTGCCACCTGGAAGTTTGCCCATAGCGCAGCCAATTGTCTCAGCGGGTTATAAAAGTTCGTAACGTACGCGAGGAAACTGATCAACAAGCCAACAGTGAATGCGCCGGATGCAATCATGTAAATGCCCAATGACAAAACAACCAGTTGCCCAAGATTTGAGGTAAAACTAAACACCGGCATAAACAGGTTGTTTGCAAGGCCCGCGCTGACAGCAGTTGTATATTGTTCCTTATTGGCTTCGTTGAAACGCTGCCTGAAATAATCGCGCCTGTTAAAAGCGATGATCACTTTAAAGTTGTTCAAACTTTCCTGGATCTCAGAGCTCATGTTGCCAAGACTTTTCATATTGACGGCGTTTCTGCTTTTCACCCATGGAGAAATGGTACGTGTAAAAATGAAAAGTAATAACGCCGGGCAAAGTGCCGCAGCACCCAGCTTAAAGTTGATGGACAAAAGAAAAATACCAGCACCCGTCATGATGAACAAACTGCCTACAAACTGCATGAGCGATTGCGAAAAGAACTGGTTGAGTTTGTCGGTATCGTTGTTTACTCTTGAAATAAGATCGCCCGCTTTGTTCTGATTAAAAAATGCAACAGGAAGTTCCTGTAGCTTGTTAAACACGGCATTACGCAATTGAAATAACATGCGCTGACCAAAGCCGCCCATTAACTTGCTTTGCACATAGCTCGAAACAAAAGCAAAAAGATAAATAGATAGCAATACCCCTGAGAAAACAAGCACGCCGTGGAATTGCTTTGTCTGAACATATTTATCAATCGTGTGACCGATGATCAACGGACCAACAAGATTGAGCGATGAATTTATAATGATGGCAAAGAGAGCCATGATCAACGTTTTTCTTTCATTCGACATCATCGCCAGCAATTTCTTCAATGCTTGATAAGTAGCATTTTTTTGCTTCGGCGCGGTGGTGGATGTATTGAGAAGATTGTAGTTCATTAAGTGATGAGTTCTGAGTTGTGAGTTATGAGTTATGGGTGAGGTCGCAGCAATTCACGTTTCACGATTCTCCATTCACGAATGCGGGCTGTTCGTAGACATTCGTGCTTTTCTGTGATTCAAAAATTTGTACATATTCGGGACTGCTATTCATCAGTTCTTCATGTACGCCGGATGCAATAACTTCTCCTTCCATCAATAAAATGATCTGGTCGTAATCTTTTACCGCATCTATTTTTTGAGTAACAGATACGAGCGTTAGGCCTGGATAATTTTTGCGCAAATTATTCAATATCCTTTTTTCGGTATTTGAATCAACGCGTGCTGTGAAATCATCCAGTAATAAAATGGTTGGATTGACGGCAAGGGCTCGGGCGAGCATGATACGTTGCTTTTGACCGCCTGATAAACTCGTTCCTCTTTCCGAAACAACCGCATCAAGCTGGCCAGGTAACGAATCAATAAAGTTTTTCAACTCCGCAGTTTCGATTGCTTTTTCCAGCGCTTTGTCTGTGACAGTATTACTGAATGCTATGTTTTCCCGGATGCTCATATTGAAGATGATACTGTCCTGGAACACAAACCCAACCTGACTGTAAAATTTTTCCTTTTTGTAGTCATCAACGGGAATATTGTCGAAACTAATTTGTCCTTGGTTCGGTTTGATCAATGCTGTAAGCAGATACAGCAACTGTGTTTTACCCGCAGCGGTTGGGCCAATGATCGCCGTTCTGCTGCCCGGTTGCACTTCCAGCGAAACATCCTTTAACGCTGGTTTTTCTCCGTAGGTAAGCGTCACATTTTTTAATGCAATTTCTCCGCGTAAAGGACTGACAACAGTACCTGTATCTTCTGTATCCGGCGAGTTGAGTGTTTCAGCAATGCGGCTATATGAAGCGGAGGCTTGAGCAATAACGTTGCTCATAAATCCAATCACAAGGATCGGGAAAATGAGCAGCGAAAGATAACCATTGAATGCAGCGAAATTACCGAGCGTCATCGAGCCATTAATTACAAAATGACCTCCGAGTACAAGAATGGTGAGCATTGCGAGGTTGGCAACAAACGTGATCACCGGGATCAAGCCGGCGAACATCCGCAGAATGCTCATACCAAGATCGCGGGCCTCGCCATTGGCTTCAATGAATTTTTCATATTCTGGTTGCTGTGAGTTTAAAACCCTGATCAATGCAGCGCCCAAAATACTTTCATTGATCACCTTGTTAAGCTTGTCGATAACCTGCCTGCTTTTCATGAAGATTGGACGCACTTTTTTCAACACGAAAAAGAAGGCGCCTCCAATAATAGGAATGATCATAAGCACGGCCAGCGCTAGTTTCCAGTTGATCATTATTAATAAGATGCTTGCTCCCACAATGATTACAATGGAGGATGCAATGGAAACAATAGCCTGCGATACAAACATTTTAATGGAGTCTATATCCGAAGTCAGGTTGGTGAGCAGTTTGGCCGGATTGGTTTCCTGTATGTAAACATGGCTCTGCCTCGATATACGATCCGAAAGTCTTTCACGCATGTCCCTCGCCACTTTTTCGGAAGTGTAGGTCTGAACAATTGTCTGCAGGTAGTTGAAGAAGAAGATCAGCAATGCGGCCGCGCCAAACATGAAGATCAGGTTTTTCATTACCAGCGCGTTGTGCGTATAATCATCTATTCCTTTGGAAATCAGCCTGGGTATGATAAGGTTGATACCGTTGCTTAGCAGGGCAAGAAAAATCAAAAGGAAGATCATACGCCTGTAGGGCGTCAGTATTTTGAAAATATTTGGTTTCGCCGGTGGTTTTTGTGATTCTTTTTTCATTGCTGTTGGGCTCAATAAATCAGTTAAGGTATTGTAATGCTAAGCAAAACAATGAGTTAGGAAATGATACTTTAAAGCTAAACGCTCAATGCTTAACGCAAAACGCCAGACGAACGCGTCAACCATTGAACGTTAAACTGGTAGACGGTTGAGTTAGGGAAATATTTTACAAGTATAGAGCTTTTTGTAAAAATGGTTAATAGGAAATGTAAACAAGGTAAATGGGGAGACGCGGCTGTAAATAATGTCTGTTTTGACACTTTTTGGAGAAAAAACAAGAAAAATTTGGGGTGCAAAAAACGTTGGGCATTATTTAAAAAATCGGTGAAATGCTTTGTGGAAGCGGGTGTTAACATTTTTTTTAGTGTTTTGGCATAATGAAATCAATCATTTATTGTCTTGCATACCCTTAATCCGCGTAGTACTTTTGATATATCAAAGCGATAATGATAGAGACGACAGGGTAGAAGATGAAGGAAAATAGAGAAATCGCTTTCACAAACAAGATTTTTAGAACTCTTTTTCATATGGCAAGCAATCGTTAGAGGCCATCTGTTTCTACAGTGTGGCTTTTTTTGCGCCCATACGTTTCTGAAACCTCATTGAAATAGTCTGAAACCTCATTGAATATAAAACCCGGCTTTTGGCCGGGCTTTTTTATGCTTAAAAGTTGTTCAACGTCAGCTCTAATTGCTCTTCTGAGCGTCGTGTTTCTGATTGTAAATCGCTTTGCTGGTTCTGTTTTCTTCGCGGCTCAATTTTGTTTTTTCTTTTTTTGTAACTACCCCATCAGCTTTGGCTGCTTTCTTATCCGCCTGTATTTTAGCTTCCCGGTTTTCAAGTCTTGCTGTTTCTTTTGCGTTCAATTGGCCGGAATCTATACCTCTTGCAATTCTTTCCTGCTGGTTACGCTGACGTTTGTTTATCTCTGGCGTTTTTGTTTGCGCGAAGGTTGCGCTTGTAATGGCGATCATCGCTACGGCGAGCGTTAGTGCTTTAATTTTCATGTGTACGGTTTTTTAAATTGTAAATGTTGTTTAAGTCTGAGACGATATTTTTTTTGCGGGGTTTAAAAGCAATTAAAAAATATCTTCCTGAAGAAGCGACTAACGTAACCGTCAGATCGAATGTTGCTCTGGATTTTTTAATGAATGGTTAATGGGGCTGAAAGACCGGAACAAAAATCAAACAATATTATTGATGTAATCAGTAATCTGCTCTGCAGTAAAAATGTGATCAATGGCTACATGATCAATCGCATATTGCGGCATGTAAGCGACTTCTGCAGTGGAGGGTTCCTGCGCAATGCAAATGCCGTTGTTTTGTTTGATGGTCCCAAGTCCATCGGTGCCGTCAGAGTTTGCTCCTGATAATAAGATGCCCGTTAAATGCGGGCCATACACTTCTGAGGCAGCTTCAAATGTGACGTCTATGCTTGGGCGGCTATAGTTTATTTTTTCAGAAACATCGAGCGAAAATGTGTGGTCCTTTTCAATTAGCAAATGATAATCAGCAGGGGCAATATAAATGCGCCCGGCGACTATTATTTCTTTTTCTTCCGCTTCCTTTACTTTGAGTTTTGTTTTCACGGTAAGCAAGTCAACAAGAATAGAGTCGCTGGATGATTTGCGATGAAGCACCATAATGACCGCGGCATTGATTTGTTGTTTCAGCGCGGGCACAATTTTTAAAATGATATCCAGGCTGCCGGCTGAACCACCAATGATGACAATCTTTTCAGCGGGCTTTATTTTGTTTTCCTCCATATTTTTTCTTTGTTCGCCAATTGTTTGTATTTCCTGGCAACAGGTGAAAATTTAAGATTCTCTTTTGCGCCCAATGCAAGGAAACCAAGGGTTTCAAGGCTTTCGTCAAAAAGTGCAAGCGCTTTGTCCTGAAGCGGTTTGTCAAAATAAATTAACACGTTTCTGCAAAGAATAAGTTGAAACTCATTAAACGAACGGTCCGACACGAGATTGTGTGTTGAAACGATCATTTTCTTTTTGAGGTTCTCATCAAATTTTGCGAGATCGTATTTTGCGGTATAGTATTTCGAAAATTCATTTCTGCCCCCGGAAAGAATATAGTTCTCCGAGTATTGTTTAATTTGACTCAACGGAAAAATTCCTTTCTTCAACCGTTCTAGAACGGACGGATTGAGATCGGTAGCATAAAGCAATGACTTCTGCAAAAGATTTGCTTCTTCCAGCATAATGGCCATTGAATACACTTCTTCACCCGTGGAGCAGCCCGCGTGCCATATGCGAATGAATGGTTTCGTTGCAAGTACCGGCAATACCTCTTCCTTTAGTGTTTTGTAAAACGAAGGGTCGCGAAACATTTCCGTTACGTTCACCGTAATTTCTTCTACAAAACGGCTGAAATAAGTTGCATCATTTTTTATCCGGTATCTGAATTCTGCGAAGCTTGGAAATTTATCAAGCGTATAAATCCTGTTAAGTCTTCTTTTTAAAGAAGCTTTTGAGTAATCAGTAAAATCATATCCGTAAATACTCAAAATGTCGCTGATCAACAGTTCCATTTCGCTATCGCTAACTGTTTGAGTTTCCAACATCTCCTCTGTATTAAATATATTTTTTTAACAAGGTTATCAGCGCATCCACATTGATCGGCTTGGATACATAGTCGTTGGCGCCTGCTGCCAGGCAGCGTTCACGGTCGCCCACCATTGCTTGTGCAGTAACGGCAATAATGGGCGTTGCTGTATGCGTCTCCATTTTGCGGATAATGGGCATTGCCTCATAGCCATCTATGTCCGGCATCATCATATCCAGGAGAATCATTTTTATATTTCCGGGTCCGGCAAGTATTGCAAGCGCTTCCTTTACGTCGGGCGCTGAAATGCAATAGTAGCCTTTTGCACGAAGCACCGCTGACAAAGCAAACACGTTGCGGGCATCATCGTCTACGATTAATATTTTTGGTTGCATTGGCCATGTGTTTGTTGTGCACGGTGTACGGGATTTGTTTTAGCATAAACCCCTGATGTATTTTGTACATCGTACATCTCTAAAATTTTGCTTTAAAAATTCATTCCACTCTCAGGCTATTTTCCACTATCATATAACCAAACTCTCAACAACGAAAGCAACTGATCAATATCTACAGGCTTGGTAATATAATCTGAAGCACCTGCTGCAATACATTTTTCCCTGTCGCCGGTCATTGCTTTTGCGGTAACTGCAATTACAGGAAGGTTGCGGAATCTCGGGTTTGCCTTGATTCTCTTTGTGCTTTCGTACCCATCCATTTCAGGCATCATCATATCCATCAGCACAATATCAATTTGCGGATTAGCTTCCAATTGTTTCAACGCTTCATTGCCGTCGATTGCTGATATCACATGCATGTTGAAATTTTCCAGCGATTTGGTCAACGAATAAATGTTGCGTACATCGTCATCCGCAATCAGTACCGTCTTATCTTTTAACACGTCATGCAACAGGCTAAGATTTTTGTATTGCTTCGCACCTTGCGTTTCTTTCTTTTCCTCTACCAAATGAAGGAACAACGATACTTCATCCAAAATGCGCTGATAGGAGTGAGCGGTTTTGATGACTATAGAATCTGCATATTTCTTAATGCGCAGCTCTTCACCTTTAGATAAGCTTTTGCCTGTGAAAATGATGATTGGTGTGTTTTCCAGACCCGGTGACTGTTTTACCTGCTCCAATGTTTCATATGCTTTCTGATCAGGCACACCCATGTCGAGAATGACACAATTCACTTCTTTTTCTTTTAACGCATTCACACTATCATTCACATTGGTCTTGATTTCTGCGCTTACGTTAAATGTCTCAAGAAAATACGCCAGTGCTTTTGCATGCTTCGGATTCTCTTCCACGATGAGCACCTTACGCGGATTCTTGTTTAGCACATGCTCTATCTTCTGGAAGATTTCCTGTAGCTGGTCAAATGCAATGGGTTTGTTGATAAAATCAATCGCACCTTTGGAAATGCTTTTGTTTTTTACTTCGAAAGACGACATGATGTGAACAGGAATGTGTCTGGTTGCAGGATCACTTTTCAGATCTTCCATCACTTCCCAACCGTCTTTTACGGGCAATTGTATATCCAGTAAAATGCCTGTTGGTTGTAGGTTTTGCGCCAGTTCAACGCCTTCATCACCGCGCACTGCTACCACGCCTTTGTAGCCTTTTTTACGTGTGAAGTCAAGAAGTGATTTCGCAAAGTTGGTATCATCTTCTACAATGAGAATCACTTTGTCGTTTGGCTTGAGCTCCGATCTGTCATCCGGAATGTCCTGTGGAATTACATCTGTAATAAAGCGCTCAGCTTTTGCCTTGTTGACAGTTGCTTCCAATATCGAAGTCTCTTTTTGTTGCTCAGGTTCTTCTGCTGCGTCGATTTCTGTGGCCTGTAACACTTCCCTGGCGCTGCTTGAAAGAGGTAGATAAACACGGAACTCACTACCCTGGTCTGGTTCACTTTCCAATTGGATCTCGCCGCCCAATAGTTTCGCCAATTCCCGGCTGATAGAAAGCCCGAGGCCCGTGCCGCCATATTTACGTCGAGTTGATCCATCGGCTTGTTGGAATGCTTCGAAGATCAATTGTTGTTTGTCTTTCGAAATGCCTATGCCCGTGTCTTTCACACTGAATACGATAATATCTTTGTTTTCGCTGTCGATAAATATTTTTAACTGAATATAACCTTGCGAGGTAAACTTAAGCGAGTTGGAAATAAGGTTTTTCAATATTTGCTCAAGACGCATTTTATCCGTCTCGATGGTCTGCGGCACTCTCGGTGAGAAGGTCGCTTCAAACGAAACGTTTTTTTCTTTGGCAACCGGGCCGAACAGTGACTGCAGTTCAGCTACCATATCACTGATGTTGAGAGAGCTGTATTGCAGTTCCATTTTACCGGCCTCAATCTTAGACAGGTCAAGGATTTCATCGATCAGCGACAATAAACCGTTCCCTGAACTTAAGATCACTTTTGCATATTCTATCTGTTCATTGCTTAAGTTCTTTTCGTTGTTTTCCGACATCAATCTTGACAACAACAGAATAGAGTTCAGCGGCGTGCGCAACTCGTGCGACATGTTTGCGAGGAATTCAGATTTGTATTTTGTGCTCAATGCAAGCTCTTCTGCCTTGCGTTGTATTTCCACATTTCTTTCATGTATCTGCTGATTGCGCTCTTCCAGCAAACGTGATCTTTCTTCCAGTTCCTGGTTGGCTTCGAGCAATTCTTCCTGCTGCACTTTCAATTCTTCTTCAGACGCTTGTAATTTCTCCGCTTGCGCTTCAAGTTCTGTGTTTATGTTTTCAAGCTCGTTGTGTTGCGCCTGCAGTTCTTCCGATTGTGCCTGTGTCTCTTCAAGCAATTCCTGCAGCTTTCTTCTGTTTTCAACGGCATTTAATACTATACCGATATTGTGCGCACACATCTGTAGAAAGTTAACATCGGTTGGGGCGTACGGCTTTAGTGCCGCCAGTTCGATCACGCCAACAATTTTTCTTTCATAAAAAACAGGCACTGCGACAATATTCTGCGGCCTTGCTGCACCCGTTGCATAGCTGATGACAATTTGGTCCGCCGGCACATCTGTAAGAAGAATTTCTTTTCCACTCAGTGCTGCCTGGCCCGAGATGCCTTCACCAAAATCAAGTGTTTTTCTGTAAGCACTGTCAAAGGCGTATCCGTTTGCAAAAACAAGCCTGTTGCCGTTTTCAACCACATAGAAAGCACCAACCGTACTATTGGTGTAGTTTGCAACGAATTCAATTATACTGTAGGTAAGGATATTTATATCGTACTCACCGAGCATTTTGTCAGCAAGTTTTGCTACGCCCGTTTGGGTCCATTCTTTTTCTGAAAGCAGGTTGAAGGAATATTGCAGCGATTCCGCCATTTTATTAAGTGAAAAAGATAAGTTGCCGAGTCCGTCCGCTCCTGTGTCCGGTACACGAACATCGTAATCGCCTTGCGAAATAGTATTCGCAACGTTGTGTATGATGTTGATGCGTCTTTGTATGTCCTCGTCTTTATCCTCCAGGTCCTTTTGTAATTTGCTTCGTTTTTCAAAATCATTAATAATGCGTACTGAAGAAACGATGGTAATAATGAACGATAGAATTGCCGTAATAAGAATGAGCGCTGGTGTGATACCAACGAACTTGTTCATCTGGCCGATGCGCTCATCCAATAATCTTTTCTCGCGGTTCATCATTAGCGACGTGATGTCTCTTGCTTCGTCCATGTATAATTTACCGGTATCCAAGCCGATCAGGTCGACGGTATTATGTTCCTTCTTTGCCTGGATCATGGATTCAAGCTTGGTGAATCGTTTGGTGATGATATCACGCAACTGGTCACAACTTTTTGTTTGCACAGGATTATCGAGCGTTAATTCTCTCACGTTTTCCAGTGACCTGAGTGCGCTGTCATACGCGCCATTATAGGGTTCCAGAAAATTTTCCTTGCCGGTTAACAGAAAACCACGTTGACCACTTTCGGCGTCTTTTAAAAGCGAAAGCGTTCTTTCAAGGCGTTCCAAGACCTGGTTGGTGTGGTTTACAAGCCCGGCGCTCCTTATGAGATTTTGAATACTGTTATAAGAGGCAACAGTGCTGATGATGAGCAATAACATTGAAAAACCAAAACTCAAAAAAAGGTTTCGTTTAAAAGAAGATTTCATTTCTGGTTTCAAGTATATATGTTTTTAAGTTTTTTAATGAGCTGTAGCAAAGCTTTGTGTTGACTTGTTTTGCACAAGTGGCAGTTTTATAATAAAGCAACTTCCTTTGCCTTCGGCACTCTTGGCGGTTATGCTACCATTGTGCGTTTCAATGATCTTTTTTACGATGGCAAGGCCAATGCCTGTTCCTTCGTATTCTTCTTTTGAATTCAATCGTTGGAAGATCGTAAAGATCTTGTCAAGGTAGGCTTCATTGAATCCAATTCCGTTGTCGGATATTTCTATCTTACAAATGGCAACACCATTGGTGCTATAGCCATCATGCTCATACGAATTTTCGATGTGCGCATGAACATTAACTTCAGGAACAACATCTTTCTTCGAAAATTTAATAGCGTTGCTTAAAATATTTTGAAACACCTGGCGCATTTGTGCAGAATTGGCTTCGATCTCGGGAATCTGATCTACGTGGATCACCGCTTTTTTTTCCGTAATCAGCAGTTCCATGTCGCTCAGAATATCCTGTATGATATCATTGAGATTTGATTTCTCAAAACCAGCGCCGATTGAAAGTTTTGAGTATTCCAAAACATCGGTGATCAGGTTCTTCATTCTTTCGGAAGATAAAATTATGCGGTTCATGTACGATGCAGCTTCGGAACCATTTTCAAGATAGCGTGTTCTTACGAGGTCGCTAAAGAACTGAATTTTTCTCAACGGTTCTTTCAGATCGTGCGAGGCGATATAGGCAAATTGTTGCAGTTCATGATTGGAAGTTTCGAGTGCGCTATTAATTTTTCGAAGCTGTTCCGTTCGCTCAATTACTCTCTGCTCAAGCAATTGCGTGGCCATTTTTTGTTCATGAATATCTGTAAGAATACATACCCATTTTGTAATAACATCATTCTTTTTTACCGGCGTCATAGTTAGTGTATGATACCTGTATTCCGTATCGTGCAGGGCTTTGATGCTTAGTTCAAAAGAATTTTGCCTTTGCGAATCAATCGTTTTTTGTATGCATTGATCGAGTGTCGTTTCGCCTGGTAATGTTTCCGGCGATATTTCTTTTGTATAGCTATACAAATACCATTTTTGATTGATGAATTCAATCTTACCTTCTGCAGTGGTGGTGAAAGCTATATGAGGAATAGATTCCAGTATGGAACGCAATTCATCAACGCTTTGAGAAAGATTATTTTCAGCTTGTTTCCTGTATTCAATTTCTTCTTTTAAAGTTCTTTGAGCAGCATTCAGTTCGTTGGTCTGTGTTTGGAGTTTGTAAAACGTTTTGACCTTAAGCATTAAAATATCGGGATCAAATGGCTTTGCGATATAATCAATGCCGCCGGAAGTATATCCTTTGGTAATGAATTTTTTTTCCGTGTTAACTGCTGAAAGAAAAATTATAGGAATGTCTCTTGATTTGCTGTAGCCCTTAATGGTTTCCGCTACCTCAAAGCCGTCCATGCCCGGCATTTGAACGTCCAGGATAATGAGCTCGTATTTATTTTTTAGAATCTTTTTTAAAGCCTCTTCGCCGGATTCGGCGGTGTCTACTTCAAATTGATTAAGGGACAGGATTCGTTTAAGGGAAAACAGGTTTTCCTGCCGGTCATCTACTATTAAAATCATGGTTGGTAATGGGTAATTGTGGCAATATATAAGTTTTTACCTCAAATAGCGATTAAAAAGTGCAAAAGGGGCGTGGTATAAAATTTGCATATACGGTTCATTTTAAATGATTTCCGGCACTTAGCCAATTAATAAAAGCTTTCGACTTAACTGCAAAAAAAGTATGCCTCAGAAAGACGCTCGCGATGCGAACCAAAATGAACTGTTGCCTTTTTTGCGCTTAATTATCTTCATTGCTCAGGAATGATTCTTTTGTTAGATAGCTAAAGAAAAGAACCTTGTTATGAAAATCTTATATCTATGCATAGTGGCAGGCGGACTTTTCGCTTCCTGCGGAAATCACAATCCGAGTGGAGACGTTTCCAAAACCCAAAAAGAAAAACAGAAGTTGATTGGCGATACCTCTGACCTCTCGAAGGAGGGAAGTGGCTCGACAGGAAGCGCGGCTTCAGGTACCCAATCGGGCATTCCAAATGATTCAGGAAAAGGGAACAGTTCCCACAACTCTGACTTTTATAAGACTGCCATTGAAGGAAATGTAGCGGAAATAAAAATGGCTAAGCTCGCATTAAGCAAAAGTTCCAATGCTGATATAAAAAAGCTGGCCAATCATCTCATAAAAGATCACAGCAATTTTTTAGGGCAGCTTAAAGTGATTGCAGATAGTTCTGCGAAAGCGGATACTGCTATTTCAACAGACGCGGCAACGGCGCTCAAAGATCTATCTTCCGCTTCGGGAAATGTTTTTGATAACAAATGGTTGGATGTGATGATTGTGAATCACGACAAAACAATTGGTCTGTTTGAATCTACTTTACCAACTGCGGACGACAAGATGAAGAACTTTTTGGACGCAACACTTCCTCTCGTGAAGGATCATAAAAAAATGTTGTTAAACATTAAGCAAAAAAGCTAGGATATGACAAACGAAAAAGATATTCCGGAGCAAACTGAAGGCTCATCAAAGGACATTCAGGAAGTGGCACATTGTAAAACACTTGATGAAGCACATTGGCTGTTTAACCAGGGTAGGTATAAATTACTGAATGTAAATAACTGGAACGAATGGTGCGGTAACGATGGCGCGGATTTCTGCCTGATGGATGAAACCGGTGAACACCTGGAAGGCGTTGCGAACGTGGGAGATTTTATTCGCATCGATATTCCCGGTCCCGGCTCAAACGAAGGCTCAGGTTATGATTGGGTGAAGATTGTTGATATTAAAGACAAGGATGGCCTATTCACAATGACAGTAAAGCCCGACAGCGATCCGAATGCTGAAACGAAAGACACTACACACTTCTTTGACAAAGATGCGTCTAGTACATTTGAAGTAAGTCTTCATGATAGAGATGTGTTGGCAGCAGTTCACGGAAGAAATGAAAAGCCTAACACAGAGGTCCAGAACTTCTTTGATAAAATAAGAAACTTCGTGGTGGGCAAAACAGCGATTGCAGGATTTGCCAATCTTCAATGGAGCAGGTTGGTGAAGGGTGTGCTGGATAGGGATTAGGGAGTGATGAGTGATGAATTATGAATGGTTTCAGATGTCGTTTTCCAGATGCTTGCGGCCAAACAACTCATCCTTCATAACTCATCATTCATAATTCATCACTCAAAGGACTGATTTTCATTTTTATAGCTCAAAAATTTGGTTTTTTCAAAAAAGCGCCTAGTTTTGCGTCCGGTTTTAACAATCCTTAAAAAAATAACAATGAAAAAATTTTTCGCTATCCTTGCTATCGCAGGTGCTATGACTGCTTGTAACAACTCTGCTTCTACAGACACTAAAGCTGCTGATTCTACAGTAAAAGCTACTGATTCTGCAGTTACTGCAGTTGCTGACAGCGCTAAAGCTCACATTGATTCTACTGCTAAAGCTGCAGTTGACACAGTTAAAGCTAAAGTTGACTCTTTGAAAAAATAAGGTTTAGCTTATAAGATATAAAAGTCCTCCGCATAGCGGGGGATTTTTTTATGTAACACTGCCTGTGATCCTATCCGGCGCGTAATTATAATTACGTATATTTGTAATTATAAATTTTACTATGATTGCAGCAATCGCGAATTATAAAGCTCTAAAAGCCAGCCTTGCTCATTTAATCGATATTAGCGGTTATCGTAATGATTATGTGGCAAAAAAAATAGGAATGCGGCCTCCTCACTTCTCTGTTAAAAAAACAAAGGGAAATTGGACAGAAGAAGAAGTTGAAAAAATCGTCGCCATCCTTACTCAAGTCAATGAGGAAGTGAACGATTTTATTCTGAGCGAGATAATGGATAAAAGGCTGAATGACAAAGACAAAGAGCCCGCTATGACCTATGATGAATACAAAGCCGAATTAAAAGAAATATTTGGTAAGAAATAATGGAAGTGTTTATCGAGCGCAGTTATCTTAAAGATTTAAAAAGTGTACCCCAATATATAATAGAGCAGGCTGATACAGTAATTGAGAAGTTAAAGAATGCTGATTCTCTCAACACTAGTGGAGTGGATTATAAGCTAATGCACGGCTCCAAAGATAAAAGTTATTACAGGGTTCGAGTTGGCGAAGCACTTCCCTTAGCAAAAACAATAACTCCTTGTTGCCAAGCCTGAAAAAACATAATTTTGCCGCGAAAATGAAATTTGGTTCACCCTGCAAGTGTCCAATCATTTATTAAAAGATTATCCCGGAAGGCGGGATTCAAATTTCGAATTATGGCAGTATTACACAATCGCGTCTCACAAAAAGAGCTGAAGGAACAGCTATTGAAAGAAACGGAATCCCGTACCACAATTTCCTTTTACAATTATTTCCACATTGGTGACCCGAAAGCATTTCGCGATGAAATGTATAAGGCCCTGCATACGCTGAAGGTTTATGGCCGCATTTACGTGGCACATGAAGGCATCAATGCCCAAATAAGCGTACCAACGGCAAATCTTGATGCATTTACCAATTATCTGTATTCAATTGAACCGCTTAAGGGCTTGCGTTTAAATACTGCGGTGGATGATCACGGTAAATCATTTTGGGTACTAAAGATCAAAGTGCGCGACAAAATCGTTGCAGACGGCATCAACGACGTTTCTTTTGATATGAGAAACAAAGGGAAATACGTGAATGCGGAGCAGTTCAACGAACTAACAAAAGACCCCGAGACGATTGTAATCGACATGCGCAATCACTACGAATACGAGGTGGGGCATTTTGAAAATGCCATCGAGATTCCCAGCGACACGTTCCGTGAGCAACTCCCGATGGCGGTTGATATGATGAAGGAGAACAAGGATAAAAACATCATCATGTACTGCACCGGCGGTATCCGTTGCGAGAAAGCAAGTGCGTATATGCTACACAGTGGTTTTAAGAACGTTTTTCATTTGGAAGGCGGCATTATCAACTACGCCAATAAAATAAAAGAGGACGGACTTGATAATAAATTCCTCGGCAAAAACTTTGTGTTTGACGACAGGCTGGGAGAGAGGATCGGCGATGAAATTATTGCGAAATGTCACCAGTGCGGCAAACCTTGTGATACTCACGTGAACTGTGCGAATGACGGTTGCCACCTGCTTTTTATTCAATGCGAAGAGTGCGCCGTGAAATACGATAAGTGTTGTAGCAAAGAATGCCAGGATTTTATTCATCTGCCCATAGAAGAACAAAAAGAGCTTCGCAAAGGCGTTGACAAGGGAAGAAACATTTTTAATAAATCGAGGGCAAGGTTGAGACCGAGGTTGGGAGAATAAGTGAAAATGCGTAGGGGCGAATCGCATTCGCCCTGTAACACCCAAAGTATGTGAAAGAAAAACGCAATGTCATCGCATAATAAAAAAAAGCAGTCACAAAAATGACTGCTTTTTTAATGTGTTCGCGGAGGGCGAATGCTATTCGCCCCTACAACTAGTGTAACTTCGCCAACGCTTCCTTAATTCTCGCATACGCTTTCTCGATATTCGGTAAGCTGTTTGCGAAAGAAAGACGAATACAATCTGGTTCACCGAACGCACTGCCGGTAACGGTTGTAACGTGCGCCTTGTTTAAAAGGTACATGCAAAGCTCATCAGCATTGTTGATCGTTTCTTCGCCGTCGGTTTTGCCAAAATATGTTTTTACAACTGGGAAAACATAAAATGCGCCGTCTGGTACTACGCATTTAACGCCCGGCAATTCTTTCAACAATTCCAATACACGTTGTTTTCTTTTTTCAAATTCTTTACCCATTTCTACTGTAGGTTTCAAATCTGCAGTCAAAGCGATGATGCCACCACGTTGAGTTACAGCATTGATACCGCTGGTAAACTGACCCTGCAATTTTTCGCAACCTTTCACCAGGTCCGCGTTACCTGCAAGGTAACCAAGACGGTAGCCAGTCATTGCATAGCCTTTACTCAAACCGTGAATGATTGCCACCTGGTCCTTCAATTCAGGAAACTGTGCAATGCTTTCATGTTTGCCAACATAGTTGGTATATTCATAGATCTCATCGCTCATGATAGCGACGTTCGGGTGTTTTTTGAAAACTTCAGCCAAAGCAGCCAGTTCTTCTTTGCTGTAAACAGAACCTGTTGGGTTGTTTGGCGAAGAGAACATGAACAATTTTGTTTTTGGAGTGATCGCTGCTTCCAATTCCGCCGGAGTGATTTTGTAGCGATTTTCAAAACTCGTTCTTACCAATACTACTTTACCCTGGCAAAGCTTAACGATCTCAGAGTAAGTAACCCAATAAGGAGTTGGAATAATCACCTCATCATCCTTATCGATCAGCGCCATGATAAGGTTTGCAATGCTGTGTTTTGCACCGTTTGAAACGATGATGTTCTCTGGTTTGTAATCCAGGTTGTTATCGCGTTTCAATTTTGTGCAGATCGCCTGTTTCAGATCAGGGTAACCCGATACCGGCGTATAGTGAGAGAAATTTTCATCGATCGCCTTATGCAACGCTTCCTTTATATGCTCAGGTGTGTCAAAATCCGGTTCACCTACGCTAAGGTCAATAACATCAATGCCCTGAGCCCTAAGTTCTCTACCCAGTTTGGCCATTTTTAGTGTTTCCGGCTCATTAAAGCGAGCAAGTCTTGAAGATAATTGCATAATGGATATAAATATTTTTGGTGAGCAAAATTAAAGGAATCGCTGTTTTAATAAAAAATAAAACAAGGTTTAAGTGGGAAATTTAGATAATATTTAGCGGGAATGGTCGATCGACAATCGTTAATCAGGTTCTATCGTTCAGTTTCTCGCAAGTGTTGTCGTTTTGAGGGACCAGGGAGCTCGCATTCGAGATTAGTCACTCACCATTCGCGCCCTAATAATTCTTCATTATTTTAATGGTTGGCTTATATAAGGCCGGGTCCGTAAAGCTGTTGTAGTAATAGGAGCCGACTGCGAAAAAGGAATAGTGGGAGCGCAAGCTAATGGCTACTTTTTGGCTACTGTCAAGAAGTTCATTATTGTGATAAACATGTATGTGATATGCTGTATCCTGGTACACTATTGTATTAAAACCGCTATAGTCAATATCATCTACGCCGGCGTAGGCACGTGATAATTGATTGGGCTTATTTGAAGAGTTCGTGAGCCATTTCGTCAAGTTCACCGTGTCTGGTTTGTTACCTATCAGTAAGTGGCGGATCAGGTATACCGTGAGAGAATCAGTCTTAGTTCCAGGTACAAAGTTGAAAAAACGAACCTTGGCCGCTGTGTCGACCAGTTGAGGGATATCTTGCACCACATATGCTATCGGGTGGATCGATGTATCAAACAGGAAAAAACTAAATGCTGTAGCGGTACCGAAAACGAAATTGCTTTTGGTCAATAAATTGCTGTCGGGAAATCCTGCCGGACTAAGTTTAATATTGCTAAACCCAGGTGTAAATAACGTGTAGGGATTAGCCGAGTCGCCGGAAAATTTCCCAAAACTAACAGGTTGCAATGTAATAGGTTTACCACTTACACTGACATCCACAGGAATTCCATTCAGCACAAAATTGCCCACTGTTAATTTGGCTTGAGAACCTTCAGAAACCTGGTTCGTGTCCTTATTACAGGAACAGAATATAATGCCTACCAAAAGAATAGAAAAAAGCGACTTCATGGCTGCAAGTTATGGCTATTATAGATTCAATGAATTGAAAAAGCGATCAGCATTTACACTTTCATGTTAAAGTGTTCAAGAAATGCTTTTTGTCCCGTGGCTGTTACGATAATGGCTCTTGATTCTCTCGTTCTTCTTATCCAGTCGCTGGCCAGCATTTTACTCAACAGAGCGGCGCCAAGAGAGCCGGCCATATGGTACTTTCTTTCACTCCAGTCAAGACATGGTTTTGCAAAAAAGCGCCTGCTTTGACGCAGCGTATCCAAGTCAATTTCCAACTTCTTAAAAAAGTCATTTCCTTTTCTCGTGACAGAAAATTCATCGCCGTCATGCCGGATCATTTTTGTTTCCAGCAATTTTTCTGTGAGGCTCACGCCAACTTTTCCCGCAAGATGATCGTAACATGTACGGCAATATTTGATGGGTGAAATATCCGTTTCGTTTTTTTGCTGGGCGGCCATCCCTGCCGGAATTAAATTGCTCATCGCCTCAATTACATAAGCAACTTCATCTCTCGCAAACGTGTAATATTTGTGTCGCCCCTGCGCCGCAACTTTTAAAAAATTGGCATTCACCAGCTTGGCCACATGCATACTAATGTTTTGTGGAGACGTCTCCGTCATGATCGCCAATTCTGTTGCTGTGTATGCTTTCCCATCCAATAAGGCCCACAGGATCTTTGCCCTAACCGGATCTCCGATCAACGAAGAAACCGTTACAATTTGTTCTTCCATTGTACAATCACATTTAAGTCTATAATGAAGTGTTCCTGATAAACTTATATCATTTTTGTGAAAGAAAAAACTTCGTCATGATCAACACCTTACAGCTGCAATCGCAATTGGCTGATCCTTATTCATTGTATGAAGAGTGCCTTTTGCGTCATCCTGTATATTGGGACGATGCGAATAAAATTTGGGCAGTGTATTCGTACGAACATTGCCTGAAAATATTAAATGACAAAAACGCGCAAATACCATTAGTAAAGCATTTCAGCGCAGATGCTACAATTGACACAATTTCAGCAAGCCTTGTGCGACTAAGCAATCCACCCAATCATCACGCATTAAAAACTGTCGCGCTTTATTTGTTTGATAAGTTGAAAAATGTTTCTATCTCAGAGATATTGTTTTCCGAAATAGAAAAAGCAAGAGATGGCAATTCAGTTGATTGGGCCGTAGCCAGTAGAAAACTTTTTCCAAACCTCATTGTAAAAGGTTTTGATTTTCCGGAGGAAGATGCAGCTTTTCTTGTTGAAAATATTTTGTCGTTTGTAAAACTGATGGGTGCTATAAATGATGAAAAAAGTTTCGGATCTATTTCGACGATTGTAAACAACGCTTACGAAATTATTAATCGTCGTTTCGTAGAAAATTTGCTTACCAAACAAGAAGTGAACCATCTTGCATCCGTGAGCGACATTGATGAAAAAGATATACTTACAATGCTGGTGAGTAATTTTATGGGACTACTCATTCAGAGTTACGATGCCGGCAGAGGCTTGCTGGTAAATGGTTTGGTGCAATTGCTACGATATAAAGATGATGCAGGGAAAATAGACTTCGATGAAAATTTTTGCAGGAAAATCATCGTCGAAACATTGCGATTTGATCCACCGGTGCACAACACAAGACGCATTGCAAACGACGATATTTTAATGGGAGAGACGACGATCAGGAAAGGACAAACGATACTGCTTGTACTCGCTGCTGCCAACAGAGATGCGGCTAAATTTATTCGACCCAATGTCTTTGATTTCGATAGATTGAACAACGAACATTTGACCTTTGGCGCAGGCGGACATGCGTGTTTGGCAAAACATTATTGCATTAATATTGCCGCAAAAATTTTCGACTTGCTCATTGCAAAATATCCGTTTGTAAAGTTGTTCCAAACAAAACTTCAATATGAACCTTTGATCAACGTGAGAATTCCCGAAAGTCTGTTAATTAAACTTCAATAAACAAATCAGCATATTATGATAGCAGTAATTTTCGAAGTAATTCCAAATGAGAATGAAAAGGACGAGTACCTTTCAATAGCGGCATCGTTAAAACCGCTGCTGGCGGACATTCCGGGTTTTATTTCCATTGAAAGATTTCAAAGCCTTGCTGATCCGCAAAAGTTATTATCGCTTTCATTTTGGGAAAATGAAGAAGCAATAAAGGCATGGCGAAATGTGGAGGCGCATCGACACGCACAAGCAGAGGGACGCTCGCATGTTTTCAAAGACTACCACCTCCGCATAGCCGAAGTAAAACGCGATTACGGCATGTTCAACAGAGAAGAGTCTCCAGCGGACAGCAAATCATTTCACGCCTGACGTTTCACGCAAAGATGCAAACGATTTCTCGCGGCGAACGCAACGAAGCGGCGACGCAGCGGTCGTTTATGCAAAACTGTGACATAAGTTGAGATTTCTAACTTTTATCAATCTTTCGCCCCTTTGCTCCTTAGCGCCTTTGCGTGAAATTCTCTGCGTCGCTGCCTCGCCGCGTTCGCCACGTGAAACTTGCGGAGTGTTACTTGTCGTATGCTATTTTGAATGTTGAGAGGTCTGGTGTGTGCTTTCTTTTGCGTTGTAGTTCGTAGTTGTAGAAGACCTCGCCCAAGTGCTTTAAATATGGATAACCGACCGTGTCGTAGTCATAGTGATCGTCGTTCATCACGCCGTCGCTGTTGCAATAAATCGTGGCGCTTAGCATGAATTCAATGTTGTTCTCGAAGTCTGCGATGTACGCAATATCTGTAAGAAAACCATACGCATCGCCTTCCTTATTAAATATGCGGATCTGCTTTGGCAACGTACCTTTCCCGCTGCCATATTTTAAAAGTTTTACATAGGCATCATAAAATTCAGTCGTATCATATTGCGGGAAAGTTGTCTCGCCTGGAAATTGCGACATGTATTTTTTTACAAGTGCATAATCTTCTTCCGTCAGATTGAATCGCTGGTTCGGGGCAACTTCCTGCGGAAAGAGAATGCTCTTGAGAATATTGGTCAGGTCCTGCAGGCCTACTTTGTTTTTGCGGGAAAAATTCATCGGTTGGTTGATCAGCTCACCATTTTTGTAATAGGCGTTCGCAACTGAATCATGCCGGTCAGGGTAGACAAAATTGCTTCTTTGCAGCGGTTGTGAATACAAAATGTTATTTGCAGAGTCAAAAAACTTGACAGGATTTGTATTTCTGTGCTGCTCCTCGTTCATGGAAACTTCCAGGCGATGAACAATACAGGAATTATTGTAGCCCATCGCATGAAGATGATCGTTGATGTACTCTTGGCCGAGAAATTCATACAGGCGATTATAAGCGTCATTATCACTTACCAGGAAGATTTTTCGGACATAGTTTGCAATCGTCGGCCGACCATCAGGAGAATTTGGATCATTGTAGACCGGTGTTTCACCTTCAAAACCTGTTTCGGTAATAAAGCTGGTATTTTTATCCACACCTTTAATATTGAGCTCATTCAATTTTTGGAGCGCCAAAAGAGCAACTGGCATTTTTACCGTTGAAGCGGGATAGAAATAATTTTCTGCATTTACATTAAAATAGTGGCTAACAAACGAGGGATGGTTTTTTTTATCTCTGTCAATTGCAGTATAAATTATCTGGAGCTTGAGATCTTTCCTTTTGGCAAGAATAGAATCAAAATATTGGGGATAAGCCTTTAATATATTCTCTATTAATTTATCTGATGAATTTGGGACGTTATTTGTGTTCTCTTCGACCAAACTACTGTCTGCTATAGGCGAATTTATTTCAGAGGATTGTGCTTTTTTGGCATGACCACAGGCGCAGCAAAAAGCCAATGCGGCCATCGGATAAATTTTAAGAATCGGGTGCATTTTGTTGTTCTTTTAAAAAAGAAAGTTGTTCTTTCAAATTTACCCCATTCCTGAGCATCGAGCCTATATAATAAGAAAATTGGTTGTATATGTCAAAATTTCATTGTAAATCCTATATTTGCCACTCTTTAAAAAATTCGTAAACGTAACAAAGAATCTCAATGAGAAGTTTGGTAAGCATTTTTGCTGCTTTTTTGATTTTAATATCCCTTTACCAGCTTTCCTTTACTTGGTTTGTGAATAGTCACGAAAAAGCCATGGAAGAAAAGGCACTCCGTTATGTAAAAACCAATTACCAAACGGCTGAGGCAAAATATCCCGGCAATAAAGAAGCGCAAGCTCTTTACGAGGATTCACTGGATGATATTAAGAAAGAACGATTGCAACATTTGTTAGACAGTACCCGTGATCAAAAAATTACCTGGTGGGGTCAAAGCTATCAGAAAGCAAAAGAAAGTGAATTGCTTTTTGGTCTTGACTTGCAAGGTGGCATCAACGTAACAATGGATGTCGCTTTGGATGGCCTTATCAAAGGTTTAAGTAACAATCCGGGCGATCCTGCATTGAAAAAAGCCATTGAAGAAGCAGTACACGAAAAATCGACTAGTGCTACCGACTTCATCACCCTTTTTGCAAAGGTGTACAAAGAGCAAAATCCGGGTCAACCGCTTGCTCCCTTGTTCTCCAACAGTACACGTAACAAATTAAAAGCAAATGCATCTGACGATGCAACGATCAGCTATATACGCGATCAGGCAAGTGCTGCTATGAAGCAGACTTTCCAGGTATTAAGCAAACGTATTGACAAGTTTGGTGTGGCACAGCCTAACATCAACCTTGACGAAAACAAAGGTATCATCACAGTTGAGCTTGCTGGTGCAACTGATCCGGACAGGGTTAGAAAATACTTGCAAAGCACTGCGAACCTTCAGTTCTGGGAAGTGTACAAACTGAGCGAGATCGCAAATTCAGTTGTTGCTGCAGATGAGGCACTGGCTACTTCCTTAAAAGGTGGTAAAGCTATTGACACTACTGCTGCAAAAGCCGACACGAGTGCTACCGCTGCTCACGATACAACTAAATCTTTGTCTGAACAGATGAAGGGCGGTGCTCAAAACAATGCTGCTACGGCAAAAACGCCGGAGCAATTGAAACTCGAGCATCCTTTGTTTGCTTCAGTTCAGTTCCTTTTCCCTCAAAAACAAGGCGACAAAATGGACCTTGCTCCATATGTTGCTATGGTGAGTGTTAAGGACACTTCAAAAGCTAACGAATATTTCAACAGCCCTGCTGTAAAAAACAGCCTGCCTGCTGACTTGAAATTCCTTTATGGTATGCAGGAGAAAAACAAAGAGACTGGTAAAGTTTCTGAATATGTGCCTGTGTATGCTATCAAAACTGTTCCTGGTACAACCAAAGCTAAATTGGAAGGTGAAGTGATCACTGATGCTAATCAGGATTACAATCCAATGAGCGCTGGCCAGGTGACTGTTAGCATGGATATGAATAAACAAGGTGAGAAGACCTGGGCAAAAATGACCGGTGACAACGTTGGCCGTTCTATTGCTATCGTGTTGGATGACATCGTTTATTCTGCACCAAATGTAAACGAACCTATCACAGGCGGTCGTTCTTCTATCTCTGGAAACTTTACTGCTGCTGAAGGTCAGGATTTGGCCAACATTCTTAAGAGTGGTAAGCTGGATGCTCCTGCTAAAATCGTACAAGAACAAGTTGTAGGACCTACTTTGGGTAAAGAAGCCATCAAAGGTGGTACTATGGCGTTCGCTATATCATTTATAGTAATCTTCGCTTTGATGCTCATCTACTACAACACTGCAGGTTGGGTTGCTAACATCGCCCTTATCCTGAACTTGTTGTTCACGATTGGTGTATTGAGCGCATTGGGTGCTACGTTGACAGCTCCTGGTATTGCCGGTTTGGTATTGACCATCGGTATGGCCGTGGATACGAACGTAATCATCTTTGAGCGTATCAAGGAGGAACTTACAAAAGGTAAAAACTATCACCAGGCTGTAAAAGATGGTTACCGCCGTTCATTACCTCCGGTATTGGATGCGCACGTTACCACTTTGCTGACTGCGTTAATATTGTTCTACTTTGGTTTGGGTCCGGTAAAAGGATTCGCAACTACGCAGATCCTCGGTATCTTGTTATCATTGTTCTGTGGTATCCTTGTATCACGTTTGATCACTGATTTCTATACGCAGAAACAACGTCACTTCAACTACTTTACAAATGTTTCCCGCAAAGTATTCAAGCACGCGGCTTACAAATTTGTTGAGTACAGAAAAGTTGCTTACGCAATTTCCGTAGTCGTACTTCTACTGGGTGTTGCTGCTGTCTTCAACGGCTTCAACGAAGGTGTTGAGTTCAGTGGTGGTCGTAGCTACATCGTGAAATTTGACAAACCAGTTCATGCTGACGATGTAAGAAATGCGTTGGATAAAGAATTCGGTAAGTTCCCGTTGATCAAAACTTATGGCGACAACAGCCATTTGGACATCACCACAGATTACAGAATTCATGAAGAAGGTTTGAGTGTAGATACTGCCGTACAAACTAAATTGTACGAAGGTTTGAAACCATTCCTTGCAGCTAATATATCTCACGATGATTTCGTAAAGAAAAACCTGCAAGGTTCTAAAAAAGTAAGTCCTACAATCTCTGATGATTTGAAGAGCGGTGCTAAATGGGCTACTTTCTGGTCATTGGTGATCATTGCGATCTATATCTTCTTACGTTTCCGCGACTGGAGATTCTCTTTGGGTACAATCTTCTCTTTGTTGCACGACGTATTGGTAACATTGGCTGTGTTCTCATTCTTTAAAAACATAGTACCGTTCCCGTTGGAGATTGATCAGCACTTTATCGCTGCGATCCTTACGGTAATTGGTTTCTCAATGAACGATACGGTAATCGTATTTGACCGTGTGCGTGAAAATGCGAGAAACATGAGAGGCGCAACAAAAGGTCAGATCATCAATAAATCAATCAATGATACATTGAGCCGTACGATCATGACGTCCTTAACTGTGTTCTTAACCATTCTGATCCTGTTCCTGGTAGGTGGTGAAGTAACAAAAGGATTTGCGTTCGCAATGTTGATCGGTGTTATCACAGGTACATATTCTTCTATCTTCGTTGCTGCTCCGATCCTTGTGGATTTCGGCAAAAACAAACCTTTAGGAGAAGCAGACTTAGTTCACCACGAACCTAAGACGACTGCACCTGCAGCAACTACTGTAAAATCATAATTATCTTTTAGAGACATTATAAGCAAACTGCCTCCGGTTTTCGGGGGCTGTTTTGTTTTAAGAATAACTGAATAACTGAATGACTGAATAACTGAGTTGTTGAAAATTGTAAAGCAAAACCGAAAATCAACCATTCAGTTATTCAGTTAATCAGTTATTCAGTTTATTTTCGTGTCTCCTTAATATCTCACACCATGATAGACTTTCGTTCGGATACTTTTACGAAGCCAACACCTGCAATGATTGATGCGATGATGAGTGCGCAGGTGGGCGACGATGTGTTTGGAGAAGATGCCACCGTAAACGAATTACAGGAATACGCTGCAACACTTTTTGGAAAGGAAGCGGCGCTGTATTGTCCATCGGGAACAATGAGTAACCAAATCGCCATCAAATGCCACACACAACCCGGCGATGAAGTGATTTGTGAGAAAAATGCACACGTTTATATTTACGAAGGCGGAGGAATAGCGTTCAATTCATCTTCACAGGCAAGACCAATAGAAGGCAATAATGGGAGGATTACGGCTGAACAGGTTGCTGAAGCCATCAATCCGGATGATGTGCACAAAGCCAGAACTTCACTCGTTTGTCTTGAAAATACTTCCAACAGGGGTGGCGGTTCCTGCTACGATTTTGAAGAAATCAAAAAAATCAGAAAAGTTTGTACTGAAAATAACCTGCAACTGCACCTTGATGGCGCAAGGCTTTTTAATGCACTGGTGGCAAAAAAAGAAACGCCTGCTCAATACGGAGAAGTATTTGACAGCATTTCCATTTGTTTGAATAAAGGGCTTGGTTGCCCGATAGGCAGCATCCTCATTGGATCTAAGCCTTTTATCAATAAAGCTCGACGCGTTAGAAAAGTATTGGGAGGCGGGATGAGACAGGCGGGTTATATGGCAGCGACAGGTCTCTACGCTTTGAAAAATAACGTCAGCAGGCTTGAGCTTGATCATACACATGCCAAACAAATTGCAAATGCGCTGAGTACCAAAAGTTTTGTGGGCAATATTATGCCGGTTGAAACGAATATCCTGATCTTTGAAATAAGGAAACCTTTTACTGCAAAGGCTTTCACAGATACACTAAAACAACATCAGATCGCTTGCATTCCAATATCGGAGACGCATGTACGCATCGTTACACACCTCGACGTGTCCGAAGCCATGGTACGTCAGACTTTAGATGTGATCAATACAATTACGCTATAAATTTGGTGCAGATATCGATATGACGAGCATCAAAATAGAGTAGAGATTTTGCGTTTATATTTGATGGTTTCCAGCGGAAACTAATAACTAACAACAAACAACTTAAAACCATAACAGTTATGTTACCTACAGTATCACCAACGCAGACAAATGCATGGAAATCGCTTCAGCAACACAAGGATAACGACATTAAGAGTATTAAGATGAAGGATCTGTTTGCAAAGGATGCCGACAGATTTAAAAAATTGTCCCACACATTTGGCGATATTGTAATTGACTTTTCTAAAAATATTATTACTGATAAAACCTTGGAGCTTCTTTTGCAGTTGGCAAATGAAACCGGCGTACAGCAAGGAATTGAGGCAATGTTCAAGGGTGATAAGATCAATGCGACAGAGGACAGATGTGTGCTTCATGTTGCGCTGAGAAACTTATCCGGCACACCTATTTATTCTGAAGGCAAAGACGTGATGCCACAGGTTAAGCAAGTGCTGGCACAAATGAGAACCTTTTCTAACAAAGTGCATAGCGGCGAATGGAAAGGTTACACGGGCAAGAAAATAAAATACATTGTAAACATTGGTATCGGCGGTAGCGACCTTGGTCCGTTGATGGTTACGGAAGCTTTGAAACCTTACTGGCAGGACGGTATGCAGCCTTACTTTGTTTCAAATGTCGATGGCACTCACATCGCTGAAACACTTAAGAAAGTAACGCCTGAAGAAACGCTTTTCCTTATCGCTTCCAAAACGTTCACTACACAGGAAACCATGACCAATGCGCTCACTGCTCGTGCATGGTTCATGGAAACAGCGAAAGATGAGGCAGCTGTGGCAAAACATTTTGTGGCGCTTTCTACCAATGAAAAGGATGTTGTAAAATTCGGTATAGATAAAGCGAATATGTTTGAGTTCTGGGATTGGGTAGGAGGTAGATATTCTTTGTGGAGCGCTATCGGTTTGTCAATCGCATTGACAATTGGTTACGATAATTTCGAGTTGTTGCTGAAAGGTGCGCATGAAACCGACAATCATTTCAAAACAACTTCTTTAGATAAAAATATTCCTGTATTGATGGGGCTTGTGGGTCTTTGGTACACTAATTTTTTCGGTACACAAAGCGAAGCAATTTTACCTTATGACCAATACATGCATCGTTTTGCCGCATATTTCCAACAGGGAAATATGGAAAGCAATGGTAAAAGCACCGATAGAAACGGTAAACATGTTACTTATTCGACAGGTCCGATCATTTGGGGTGAGCCCGGAACCAACGGCCAGCACGCCTTCTATCAACTGATCCACCAGGGAACGCCAATTATTCCTTGTGATTTTATTGCGCCTGCGATCAGCCACAATCCAATTGGCGATCACCACGCGAAATTGTTATCAAACTTCTTTGCACAAACAGAAGCTTTGATGAATGGAAAATCTGCTGAAGAGGCAAAAGCTGAGTTGGAGAAATCCGGCAAGTCTGCTGAAGAGATCGATAAACTGGTTCCTTTCAAAGTATTTGAGGGCAACAGACCAACGAATTCCATTCTCATTAAAAAGATCACTCCGTTTACATTGGGTCAGTTGATTGCTTTATATGAGCACAAAATATTTGTACAAGGCGTGATCTGGAATATTTACAGCTTCGATCAGTGGGGAGTGGAGCTTGGTAAACAATTAGCGAATAAAATTTTACCTGAACTTCAAAATGATGCTGAGGTTACATCGCACGATTCGTCTACGAATGGATTGATTAATACCTGGAAGCAATTAAAAAGTCAAAAGTAAAAAGTCAAAATAAGCAAACAGGCTGCTCAAATATGGGCAGCCTGTTTGACTAAAGGCTTTTGACTTTTGAATTTTGACTTATTTCGCCGGGCTGATTTCCTTTATCTCTGCATTTGCACTCAAAGTAACCTTGAGGTCAAGTTTGTTTTCAGCGCCGCTTTTCACCACAATGTCTTTTTGCTTTTTATTGTAATCGAGGAAGTTGACGATGGTTTCGTAGCTGCCAGCTTTTATGTTGGGGAAAATGAATTTTCCATTAGCTGCTGTCATAGTTTTAAACACATGGTTATCAGCTTTATTTTTCAGAATAACCACTGCGCCTTCCACCGGTTGCCCAGTTATTTTATCCTCCACTGTTCCGTTGCACTGCGTATTGGCCTTTGCGAAGCCAAACACCGTCAATCCACTTAGCAATATTCCTGTAAATAAAGCTCTCATAACATGCATTTTTTTAGTCGTTGCAAAAGTAATACCTGTAGCTGTTAAGTGCTTGTGAAAGGAAGAAATTTGAAAATTTGGTAATTTGAGAATGACAATGCCGCACGCCGAATGGTCCAAGTGTAGCTGATTGTTGATTAGTACATTATTAAAATGGCAGACTCTTGTTCTCAATAAATAATGCTGTGGGTAACAATGTGTTAACAAATTGCCTGGCATCGGCCGCAACATATTATATTTGCGCAAAATTACGATGATGCAAAAAGTAGGAATACTAGGAGGCGGGCAGCTTGGCAGAATGCTGCTTCAACAGGCGGCAAACTATACTGTTGAAACATATGTGCTTGAAAATGATAAAGAATGTCCTGCCGCTCATTTGTGTCATCATTTTGTTTTAGGCGATATCCGCGATTTTGACGCTGTTTACAATTTTGGTAAAAATCTCGATGCCATTACTATTGAAATTGAAAACGTAAATATTGATGCATTGGAGAAACTGGAAGCGGAAGGCGTAAGAGTCTATCCCAAACCGGCGGCGCTTCGCATCATCAAGAATAAGATCTTACAGAAACAATTTTACGCAGACAACGAAATTCCAAGCCCTGCTTTTAAAGTGGTGCAGAATAAGCTGGAGCTGGGAAACACACAGGATTGGTTACCGGCTGTGCAGAAACTCGGAGAAGGCGGCTACGACGGAAAAGGAGTTCAGGTACTGAAAACAAGAAACGATTTTGAACACGGTTTTGATGCGCCAAGCGTGGTAGAGAAAATGGTGGACATCGACAAAGAGATTGCTATGATCGTGGCGGTGAACGAGAAAGGCGAAACGGCGTTGTACCCACCGGTAGAGATGTTATTTGATCCGCAATTGAACCTGTTGGATTTTCAATTAGCGCCTGCTTACATCCCTGAAAGAATTTTATGGCGCGTTGAGGCCATTTCATTGAAAGTGGCAAGGAGCCTTAAATCTCCGGGACTTTTTGCTGTAGAACTATTTGTTGACCGCGAAGGAAATGTATTTGTAAATGAAACGGCTCCGCGTGTACACAACAGCGGCCACCATACAATAGAGGCGCACTACAGCTCACAATATGATATGCTTTGGCGCATTCTGCTGGGCTATCCATTAGGTAATACTGCGGCTATTCTTCCATCATCTCTGGTGAACTTAATTGGAGAGAAAGGATACAGCGGTGCGGTAAAATATGAAGGACTTGATGAAGTATTGAAGATGGACAATGTGTTCGTTCACCTGTACGGAAAAAAAGAAACCAAGCCCGGCCGTAAGATGGGCCACGTTACTGTGATTGCAAACGACAAACAGGAATTGATTCATAGAGCGAACCTGGTGAAGAGAACGCTTAAAGTTGTTAGTTAATTGAAAATTGAAAGTTGAAAATTGAAAATGCTTTAAGTTGAAGTTTGTTTAGTGGGAATAACATTCATTGTCCGTTAGAAACAAATGCTGAAGCATGTGCTCCTTAAATATCATCATTTTCAACTTTCAACTTTCAATTTAGTTAGAACTCCACGTATGCCAACGTTGTCACCTGGTGTGGCGCATTGTTGTTCGCATCGCTGACGATCAACGCGCCCTTGCGGAATAGGACCATGCCTTCCCAATTATTTTTTGGTCCCGGAAATGAGACAACCTGCTTCCATTTTGTATCGTTGAGGCTATCCAATGACACGATCCTTGCATATTCGTGCGTCTTTTGTTTCAGATAGTTTGAATCTGCATTTAGTTGTTCTGCAAGCTCGGGAATTGTTGTTCTGATTTCATTGATCGATGAATCCGCATAGATCGCGTGGTCGCCGTGGTAATAATAGTTCAATGCGTAAATCTTATCGCCTGCAAAAAGATCGGTGATGCGGAATGGCAGCATCGGGATCTGTGTTTTAACCGGCGCTGAAGTAAAACCGGTATCAACGAGATAGGCATAATTGACAATGTGAAAATTAGCCTCATATGCGGTCAATAATTTATTTTCCGAAGGCAAATAAGCGATGGATTCAAAACCGGCATTTTCCAAATGAAACTCACGTTTAAGGCGTATTACTTTACTGGTGTCGATCGTTAATTCGTTGGTCGCCGTGTCGAGGTTTCCTTTCAGCATAAAACAGTTGGCGAAGTTGTCATGTGTTTCGATGTTCATGTAAACCGTGCCGTCCACAATTGTAATGGCTTCAAAACCTTCATATCCCTCTTTTACTTCCTGCGGTAATTTGTTCAGGTTTTTTACTTTGATCTTTTGAAATTTCGTGAGCGGGATATTATTGTCCAGAGCGAGATTGATGCTATCGGTAAGAATGCCGTAAATAAAGAAATTGTCTTCGACAAGGCGATCTGCCTTTTGCTGGTCACCATATTGGGGAAGTAGATACACTCGATTGTTCCACAATGCCATTCCGGAAAATTCTTCCGCAACACCGCTGATTTCCTCAGGCAAGGGAATCGTGTGAAATTGTTTCTCCTGTGCAAAAACATTATCACAAAACAGAAATATGCAGCAAATAAAAAGGCAAAAAGACTGCTTCTTCATACTAGAATTAGGAATTAGAAATTAGGAATCAGAAGTTCCTAACAGGCTGTAAACCTACTAAAACATTCATTAGCAGGGCAATTAATAATTAATAATGAATAATTAATAGGTGTAATATTCATTACAAAATACGGCTCTCCTTAACTCAGGTTCAATTGCAAATGCTGAGAAGTTGCCTTCTTAATTATTCATTATTAATTATTAATTGCCTTCGCGGAACGTTTTTTTTATAGCAATACCAAACGCAGCATATGCCACAAACGATTCCCAAAAAGAAGGTGAGAAAGCCCCAACAGGTGGGGAAAGCGCAAAAGGGAAAGGAAGAGAAAATGCAGCCCATGCCTGTGTATGAAAAGGAAAAGATACCCTTTCGATTGCGCGACAAAGTTGCCATTATCACAGGAGGGGACAGCGGTATAGGAAGAGCCATTGCTATAGCTTTCGCAAAAGAGGGCGCGGATGTTGTGATCTGCTACGAAAAAGATGATGTGGATGCTAAAATAACTGCATCGGAAATTGAAAAAAACGGTAGAAAATGTTTATTGATCGGTGGGGATGTGAGCAGGGAAAATCATTGCCAGAAGATCATCGACAGAACAATCAAAACCTTTGGTAAGATTGACGTGTTGATCAATAATGCGGCTGAGCAAACGCCGCAGGATGAATTGAAAAAGATCTCGGCACAACAGTTAAGACGAACTTTTGAAGTGAATATTTTTTCACAATTTTACATGAGTAAAGCCGTTGAAAAATATTTGAAGAAAGGCTCTTCAATTATCAATACAACATCCGTAACTGCGTACAGAGGAAGCGGTCATTTGCTTGATTATTCGGCGACCAAAGGTGCCATACTTGCTTTCACGCGATCGCTTTCCAGTTATTTTTCCGACAAGGGAATTCGTGTAAATGCTGTAGCTCCCGGGCCAATCTGGACCCCTTTAATTCCAACCACTTTCGACCCTGAAGAAGTAGCAACATTTGGCTCAAACGTACCCATGAAGCGCGCAGGTCAGCCTGTCGAAGTTGCCTACGCCTATGTGTTTCTCGCAAGTGATGATGCCGCCTACATTACAGGACAGTGCATACATCCAAATGGCGGCGAGATAGTAAACGGATAATTCTAAAATTTTAAAACATACATCTATGCTACACACAATGAATCCAAACATTAATAAGAAAGAAAGGATCGCTTCTGTAGTAGTCGGCGCAATATTATTGGGTGACGGATTGCTTAGAAAACGTAAGAAATTGATTCAGATGATTGCAGGATCCATCCTGCTTTATCGCGGCATGTCTGGCAATTCACCGGTTTACAGAGCACTTGATATAGACACTACTTATAAGAAATCGTTGAGCCCATCTAACATTCGCGTGTCTGCTATTATCAACAGGCCGCGTACTGAAGTATATAACTATTGGAGACACCTTGAAAACATGCCGTTGTTTATGAACCATGTCAGTGGAGTAGAAGTATTGAATCCAATCAATTCACGTTGGTTCATTTCATTACCTGGAAACATCGGCACCATACATTACGATACCGCCATTGTACATGAGGAAGAAGGGCACATGATTGGCTGGAAGTCGCTTCCAGGCTCGCCTGTAGAGCATGTGGGAAAAGTTGCTTTCGAAGATGCCGGCGCTGATTCTACAAAAATAGACATACTATTTAGCTATCAGGCGCCTGGTGGTAAAATAGGAAAAGGAATCGCGCAATTGTTTTCGCCTGTTTTTCAAAAACAAGTGCGTAAGGACCTGGAGAATTTTAAATGGCACTTTGAGAAAGGACAATATGTTTAATAATTGAAGATTGAAAGTTGAAAATTGAAAATGACTTGAGTAGCAGTCACTATCGATTAATATCAACCTCAATTTTCAGTTTTCAACTTTCAATTTTCAACTGAAAAACTATGCAAAGAGACGGAGCCAGGGAAAGCCTATGGCAGTATGATCAGAGCGATTATGCGAATGCCGATAAACAGATAGACGATAAGATTTACGACGTGCTGATCGTTGGTGGTGGTATTACGGGCGTTAGCGCCGCCTATCTCTTACAAAAGAATGGAATGTCGTGTGTGCTCGCAGAAGGCGCTACGCTTGGCTTTGGTACAACAGGAGGCACGACGGCGCACTTGAATACTATTATGGATACAAGTTATCCGGAAATAGAAAAGAAGTTTAATAAGGATGCTGCGCAAACCATTGCCGATGGTACAAAACTGGCCATTCATTTTATTGAAACCACGGCTAAAGCACTTGGTATTGATTGTGATTTCGGGTACAAAAATGCTTACCTCTTGGCCAATAATGACGATCAGTCAAAGGAGCTTGATGATATTGTTTCTGTCTCAAAAGAAGTGGGGATAGAAATAGATTATATAAACAAAATTCCCGCACCTGTTACTTTCGACAATGCAGCGATAATAAGGAACCAGGCGCAATTCAACCCAATCAAATATTTATTTGGTGTTGCAGACTCCTTCAGAAGTTTTGGTGGCATGTTGCTACAGAATTGTTTTGTGTCTGATGTGAAAGAAGAGACGGAAGATACATTACTCATCGCCACAACAAAAGGTAAAATCAGAACAAGAAAGATTATTTATGCCACGCATATTCCGCCCGGTGTAAACCTGCTGCATTTGCGTTGCGCTCCATATAGAAGTTATGTATTGGCGGTAGAGTTAGAGAATGACCAATCTTACCCGGATGCGCTTATCTACGATATGGAGGATCCATATAACTACTACCGCACGCAGGAAATTGAAGGGAAGAATTATCTGATCTTTGGTGGCAAGGATCATAAGACTGGACACGAAGAAAATTTGAAAGACAAATTTCGTCAGCTGGAAGAATATCTTAAGCAATTTTTTTCCATAAAATCGATCAGGTCTTTTTGGTCATCGCAATATTTCGAACCGGCGGATGGACTGCCTTATATCGGCAACCTGCCCGGACATGACGGGCGATATTTTGTGGCAACGGGCTTTGGCGGAAATGGAATGATCTACGGAACACTCGCGGCTATTATCATGTTTGAGTTGATCGTGAGAAACAACTATAAATATCCTTTGGCCGAATTGCTTGATCCTAACAGATTGAAGCTTGTAGCGGGTTTCAGCAATTTTGTGAAAGAAGGCGCAGATGTAGCGGCAAAATGGTTGGGCGGGCATCTGACAAGTCACTCGATCGACAATCTTGCAAGTGTTTCTCCAGGCGAAGCGCAAGTAGTGAAATACAATCATGAAGATGTTGCATTGTACCGCGATGGAGAAGGGAAATTACATGCCGTAAATCCAACATGCACACATTTGCAATGCAAAGTAAAATGGAACGACGCCGAGCTTTCCTGGGATTGCCCGTGTCACGGTGCACGCTACAATACCGATGGAAAAGTATTAACGGGTCCTGCCAATAGGAATCTCGATTATATTATTGTGGATGAGCTGGGGGCAAAGGAGTGATGGAGCGTCGTTACAAATTAATAATTAAAAATTAATAGAGGGCTGCAAAGCAGCGTTGAGTAGACCTATGCTCGAAAAAATTTAGGCCAGCATTCATTATCAAATGCGGGCCTATTAATTGCTAATTATTAATTATTAATTACAATGAAACCACAGCTCGTTTTCTAACCACTCTGATTTCCTTCTGCAGCGAATCTATCTTCATCACGTGTCTGTCTCTGAGTTGCTGTTGTTTGTCTGCGTTGGCCACCAACATTTGTACAAGTGCAGTGGACTGCATGTCAATGATTTTGGCAACATTATCTTTTTCATAATAATGCATGCTGGTAAGTGACTGCTCCAGGTTCTGCAAAAGTTTTTCTTCTTTACAAATTTTCGCTTGTTTAGCCATGTCCAATGCAACGGAAGCCTTAACCAGTGCCAGCTTCAGCGCATGATCCTCTGAGCTTAGAGCATTGATAGAGTCCTGGATATTGTAATAACTAAAGCTCGATCCCGGAACGTATGGTGAGTTCGTGCTGATATTTATTTTCACGTGAGGTTGCGCAGCAGGAATTACAAAATCACGCCTTTCAATTGCTTGCACGGTTTCAACGTGTATCGGTTCTTCATTTGGTGCGTCATAGGAGACAGCCATGAAATGCGGAGCGGTTGGCGGCGGAGGTGGCGATGCAAGTTCATCTGCCTGTTTTGTCTCTAATGAATTGCTTCTTTTTATTTTAACTGCAGCCAGAACATTTTGCACAGCAACCCTGATTTCCAGTTTGTCTGTATTAGCCGCCATTCTCGTTTGCTGGATATTGCCTTGCATTTCCGCAACAGGCTTATTGTTTCGCAGTAAATAATTATACGATAAGCCATTTGACCCTGCATTACTAAAAGACACTGTTTGCATGGTTGGCGTCAACGGCGTAATGGTCTCTTTATTTGTTGGCTGCACAAACAATGCAGATGAAAAAAGCAAAAGAAGTAACGGAAAAACAAGCTGCTGTTTATTGATATTCGTATCAACAGGCACATTCATAATGCGCTTAACACGCGTCAATAAATGCTTTTCACTTTTACCATTAGAAGATAAACTTAAGGAAGGCAGAACGTTGAGCCTGTTTTGCTCCAATGTAAGCAATGCTTTCGCATATTTTTCAGGTGAATACCGGAATTGAAGAACGAAATCATCACAACTGTTTTCTCTTTCTGTCTCTAAAACTTTAATAAAAAGCTTCGCAAAAGGATTGAAGAACAGCATGATATTTACTACACCCAGCAGAACGTTTACAAAGTAATCATTCCTTTGAACGTGTGCCATTTCATGCAACAGTATCGCCTCCAGTTGTTCGGTTGTAAGCTGATTGACTGCGGCCAGTGGCAGTAGAATAACAGGTTTAAAATAACCGATCAATAGTGGGGCATCTACATTTTTGGAGATCCATACAGACACTTTTTTCTTGATGCTCATGCGCATTGAAAGTTCCTGGATGTATATTTTATAAATGGGAGATATTTTTATCAGATCCCTTTTGTTGAGCAAATAAGAGGCTCTTATAAAAAATAAAAAGCGCAACGAAAGAAACAGCACGGCTCCGAGATAGATGATCGAAAGATACGGAAGCACGATGTTGAAATAATTCAACGATTGCTGATAGAGCGTATAGTAATGCTCATGCGCGTAGCCGATAATGGAAAAGGAAGCATCGGGCTGGAACCAATACCTGTAAATGAAATTTCCCACCACGGTCATTGTACCGGCGGACAAAAGCGTTAATGCGATGGTATACTTAACTGCGGCACTGGCTTTTTTGAAGAAAAATGAAAAACCGATGTACATAAGCCAAAGTGCAGCAAATTGCCAGAGGCTGCTAAGCAGGCTCAACGCAAGCTGTTGTAAAAAAGCAGAATGGCTCAAGGGCGACATATGTTTTAGGCTTCTTTTTTAAGATCGTCCAATAGTTGCTGAATCTGATCCAGCTCTTCCTTGGATGCTTTATGGCTGCCCAAGGCTTGTATTACAAGCTGTGTGGAGGAGCCACCGAACAATCCATTGATCATTTTCCCCAATAATTGCTTTTGTGCTTTTTCACGGGTAACGGCGGGTTGGTAAATATGCGTTTTGAAAGTGTCGTCTCTTTTTACAAGACCTTTTTCATGCATGATCTGCATTAATTTGAGCGTGGTGGTGTAACCAACATCTTTCGTGGCAGACAAAGCCTCATGCACGTCGCGCACACTGGCAGAGCCTTTTTCCCAAATCACCTGCAAAATTTCCAGTTCACTTTCAGTAGGTTTTATAGATTTCTGGACAGACATATGAACCATATTTGACTCTAAAATACGATTCTTTTCGTAAATAAATGTTAAACCAATTTGAAAATTTGAGGATTTGAAAATTTGAAAATGCCTCCTGTGCCACTTTTTTAGGTTTCAAATTGACTCTCGAAAAATCAGAGGGTATGGAATAAATTCCAGGGGATGAACCTAAAGCATTTTCAAATTCTCATATTTTCAAATTTTCAAATAAAGCACAGTCGTGAAGCGTCATATAAAAAAAACGTCAAGCATCCATTAGTTTCACCGTTTTTTATCGAAATTGCATATTAATCGACCACAGGTTCGTTTGAAGAGGTGGCAAAGCGTGTAGTACCATGAAAAAAATACTTCTAATTTTTTGTTTCATATCATCAGTAATAATTGGCCAATCGCAAACGAGCCAAAACAATTTTCAACCCACTTTTATCAACTATCAACGTTCTTTTCCTAAAATAAATGACATCATTAAAAGGAAGGAAGATACGCTTGCAAAGCAGTTTGCAGAGAAAGGTTTGATCTGGCCGGCTTCGTATATCTATATCCGTTCTTTTAAGTACGACAGCCAGATGGAAGTGTGGGTGAAGAATGATAAAAAGGAGCAGTATAAATTATTCAAGACCTACAAAATCTGCGCGATGGCCGGAACGTTGGGGCCTAAGCGTATCTCGGGAGATTACCAGGTTCCGGAAGGATTTTATTATATCAACGAGTTCAACCCGAAGAGTCTTTACCACCTTTCACTAGGGTTGAATTATCCCAATCCATCTGACCAGTTGCTGAGTGATTCTGCGCAACCCGGCGGCGATATTTACATTCACGGAAGCTGTGTAACAACGGGCTGTATTCCCATTACCGATAGCCAGGTGGAAGAGTTGTATGTGCTGGCCGCAAATGCTAAAAACAGGGGACAGGATTTCATTCCGGTGCATATATTTCCCATCCAGTTTAAGAACAAAAGAAGCTCGGATTATTTAGAGAACTATCTCAGAAGTTTCCCTTCCTATTATCCGCTGGCAAACACACTGAAATCTGTTTATTACTACTTCGATAAATTTCATGAAGTACCATTGATCATGGTAGACAGCAAAGGTGATTATGTAATAGATGATGAAGTAAAAAAAGCCTCAATAGTAACAGCTCCGGTAAAAATTGAGAAAAAGAAATACGAAAAAAAGATTCGTCCGGAAGTTCGTTTTGATGAGAAAGAAATTCCAACTTCTGTAAATAAATTACCAGTCTATCCGGGAGGCACCGAAGCGTTCCAAACCTTCCTGCAAAAAACGGGAAAAGATGCTGCGGCATTTTTACCTGAAGAGCAACATACCGCCTATGTGCAGGTTGAATTCATTGTTGATAAAACCGGTAAGATCATTAATCCTCGTGTAGTGAAAGGCGGCAACGACGAAGCAAACGACGTGGTCCTTGATGCATTTGAAAAAATGCCGTTGTGGACACCAGCCATCCGTCTTGAACAAAACGTGCCGATGAAGTTGAGGCAGACCGTGGTGGTAGGGAAGTAGGAACAACGGAACGCAGATTTTCATGATTGTGATGATTTGATATGACTTTTTGAAGGCTACATAAGGCAGGTATGCTGCGCGTCATTGCGAGCCCCTGCATTTATTACTGTTTGATAAGGTAAAGTGTTTATACATAAAAGAGAGCGGGGCGAAGCAATCTCCATGAGAGAGATTGTTTCGCCCCGCTTGTTGTTTTAGTATTATGCATTTGGCAATTGAGTCATTCACGCTCCGCAGGGGCTCGCAATGACGATGCGGTCTTGCCTCTTTTTATCAAACATTCATCTTCACCAAACGACTACATAAAATCGAAAAATCATATCAAATCATGAAAATCTGCCTGCCCGACTAAAGTCATTCAGGCGGGCGTTCCTGTATTACATTCTCTCCGGTACTCTCGCGCCCAACAAATGCATGGCAGATTTCAACACATTTGAGGTCAGTACTGCAAGGCGCAAACGAAGCTGTTTCTTTTCTTCGCTTTCTGCATTTGCAATTGAATGAACATTATAGAAAGAGTTGAACGCTTGTGCCAACTGAAATGCAAAGCTCGCAATGACAGAAGGGTTATGTTCTTCCGCGGCCTGACCTATAATGCCCGGATATTGTTCAAGCATTACCACTATATCTTTTTCATGTTTCAACAATGGAGACGCTTCCAGTTTGTAGTTTACATCAACTCCTTCCTTTCTTAGAATTGATTTTATCCTCGCATAAGAATACTGTACAAATGGCCCTGTATATCCATGAATATCGATTGACTCCTCCGGATTAAAGATCATGCGCTTTTTAGGATCAACACGAAGCAGATAGAATTTCAAAGCACCCAATCCGATCGTATCGTATAGATCTTTTAATTCATCCGATGTAAAGCCTTCCACTTTGCCCAGTTCTTCTGTATGTTTTTCCACTACTTTTACAATCTCTTCTACAAGATCATCGGCGTCAACAACAGTGCCTTCACGAGTTTTCATGCGGCCGGTAGGCAATTCTACCATTCCATAACTCAAGTGGTAAATGCCATCAGCAGAAGGTAGACCAAGCTTTTGACAGATCAATTTCAACACTTTGAAGTGATAGTTTTGTTCGTCTGCCACCACATAAATGCTCTGATCGTATTTATATTGCTCGTATTTTTCAACAGCCAAACCAATGTCTTGTGTGATGTAAACGGACGTACCATCGCGACGCTGTACAATTTTTTCATCAAGTCCATCTGCAGTCAGATCGATCCACACGCTGCCGTCTTCTTTTTTAAAGAAAACGCCTTTTTGTAATCCTTGCTCTACTAGTTTTTTACCAAGAATATAAGTTTCGCTTTCGTAATATACTTTGTCGAAATCGGTGCCGATGCGTTGATAAGTAATATCAAAACCTTCGTAGACCCAGCTGTTCATTCTTCTCCAAAGCTCCATTACATCTGGTTTGCCGGCTTCCCAGTCTACCAGCATTTGCTGAGCCGCCTTCATGATCGGCGCTTCTTTTTCGGCTTCTTCTTTCGACATGCCTTTTTCCATCAGTTCGGCCATCTGCTTTTTTTGCACATCGCCAAACATCACGTAATAGTCGCCAACAAAATGATCGCCTTTAGTGCCCGTTGATTGCGGGGTGGCGCCATTGGCAAATTCCAGCCAGGAAACCATACTCTTGCAAATGTGAATACCACGGTCGTTTGCAATGCAGGTTTTGATGATTTCATAACCATTTGCTTTCAGTATTTCTGCAGTGCTCCAGCCAAGGAAGTTGTTGCGCAAATGCCCGAGGTGCAAAGGTTTATTTGTATTGGGAGATGAATATTCTACGACAACTCGCTGCCCGTTTGAAGGCTTTCTGCCGTAAGCAGGGTTCTCGTAATTTTCCAGCAAAACGCTCAGCCAGTATTTATCTGAAACAGTAAGATTCAAAAAGCCTTTGATGATATTAAATGCAGAAAAATATTGAGGATAATTTGCGATCAGGTGTTCGCCTAACTCATTTCCAATGGCATCCGGTGATTTTTTCAATTGTTTTACCAAAGCAAACATCACTACGGCGTAGTCGCCCTCAAATTCGGGTTTTGTTTGGTTTATCTGGAAATCTTTCTCTGTAAATGTTGATTCGTATAACTTTCCCAGACTTTCGATAACTGCCTGCTGTAAATGCTGAACTATTGCCATGAAATGTAATTAAGGACGGCAAAAATAGTGAATTAGGTTGTGAGTTTTGAGTTATGAGTAGTGAGTTTTGGGATGACAGGGAGATGTGCGGTCTTTCAAATCCTAACCACTAAGGCACTGAGGGCACTAGCCACACTAAGGATTGGTTTAATTTTAGACGTCTCTTAGTGAAACTAAGTGTGCTTAGTGTCTTAGTGGTAATAAAAAAGGCTGCCATTGCTGACAGCCTAAGATCTTAAAAGTGTATTACCCTAAAACTCACTACTCATAACTCACCACTCAAAACTTAGTTGGTTTTCTTCTTCAACTTATCTTTAAACACCTTCTCGAATTTTTCCATTTTTGGCCTGATCACGTAATAGCAATAAGGCTGAGAAGTATTGTTTACATAGTAGTTCTGATGGTAGTTTTCGGCAGGGTAGAAGTTCTTCAGCGGTTCTATGGAGGTTACGATTGGCTTGCTCCACGCGCCGCTTTTATCCAGCTCTGCTTTGTAGTGTTCTGCTTTTTGTTTCTGTTGTTCGCTGTTGTAAAAGATCACGCTCCTGTATTGCGGGCCCGCGTCATTTCCCTGTCTGTCAAGTGTTGTAGGGTCATGCACTTGCCAGAATACTTCCAGCAATTCGTCGTATGAAATTTTAGAAGGATCAAATACGATCTGCGCCACTTCCACATGGCCCGTATTTTTTTCGCAAACCTGTTCGTAGGTTGGGTTTACAACGTGACCGCCGGAATAGCCGGACGTGACTTTTAAAACGCCATCAAGCTGCTCGAATACAGCTTCCACGCACCAAAAGCAACCAGCGCCAAGGGTGGCGGTATCTGTTATAGTGTCGCTTGCAGACGCTGCAACAGTCGAGTTTTTTGTTGTTAAATTATTAGCCATAGCATTATTAATATTTTCTTTCGGAGCACACGAATAGAGTGAAAAGAATAACAGCGAAAGTAAATTTGTAGTTATCGGCATCTTCAGTATCATACTATACTCCTTTTTTGAAATAAGTACCTAAGTTACGTTGGTATTAAACAATTAGATTGCTAGTTGTCCGCAAAGCATCTTTTTTTAAGAAACCCTTAACGGGAAGGAAGACGGAACGCTGATTTTCATGATTGTCATGATTTTTTACGATTTTATAATTTGAGGTTTGGAGCTCTCCGACTTCGCCGAAGGTATGTTTACGCCCCCTTAATATCAAAATTTCAAATCCCTCAAATCATAAAAATCATGACAATCTGCGTTCTGTTTTCCCCGCACAGAAATACAAGACAACAAAACCACACAAGATTGCTGCAAGCGAGCCAATTAATACTGCAATTTTTGAAACGTCCTGAAATTCCTGCGTATCAAAAGCCAGCATGGTAATAAAAATTGACATCGTAAAACCGATTCCAGCCAATAATCCAATTCCGATCATTTGTCCCCAAGAAGTGCCGGAAGGCATTTCTCCTAATTTAAATTTTACAGTAATAAATGATAAGATGGTGATTCCTAATGGTTTGCCAAGAAATAAACCCAGCATCACGCCCCAGCTGAGGGTTGTGTTGAGGTTTGCAATGAAATTTCCCGGGATGACGATGGCTGTATTTGCCAAAGCAAATAATGGCAGGACCATGAAGTTAACGGGCACATGGATCTTGTGCATATAGTGTTCCAGCTTGTCAACCGGTATAAACATCGCCATTACTACACCGGCTATCGTGGCATGAATGCCGGAGTTAAATACACAATACCACAACAGCAACCCGAGGATGATCAACAGGAAAATATTTAGTTTTTTGAAATAAAAAAGCAGGCCCAACGCACCGCAAATCAATGCGGTATACAACAGATAGTTCCATTGAATGGTGCCGCCGTAAAACAATGCAATGACCATTATGGCGCCGAGATCATCAATAATGGCGAGGGCCATCAGGAATATCTTTAAGGAAACCGGCACCCTGGAACCCAAAAGAGACGCTACGCCTAAAGAAAACGCAATATCTGTTGCCATGGGAATGCCCCAGCCGTTTATGTAGGGTGTTCCGCTATTGATAAATGAGTAAATAATTGCGGGGAATAACATGCCGCCGAGAGCGGCCGCTATTGGCAAAATAGCTTTGCGAAAAGTAGATAGTTCCCCAGTCATCAATTCCTGCTTGATTTCCATGCCCACTAAAAAAAAGAAGATGGCCATTAAAAAATCATTGATCCAGTGAAGCAGGTGATGGGGTAAATGAAAATTTTCCGGAAGATGGAATGGCTTTTCCCAAAAAGAAATGTAGGATTGAGCAAACTGAGAGTTGGACAATATCATCGAAATGACGGTGCAAGCCAGCAATGTAATGCCGACTGCTCTACTATCTTCAATAAAATCTGAAATAGGCTGAACTATGCCTTCCTGTAAAATCTTCTTAATTGATGCCATCTAATCGAAGATAAGGTATTCAATGTCGTTTGGGTGTTTTGTCCATGTGCAAGACTTTCAATTACCACTAAGGCACTAAGTACACTAAGTTTACACTAAGAGAAGTCTAAATTTAAAACAACCATTAGTGAGGCTTAGTGTACTTAGTGCCTTAGTGGTAAATATCAGAGACTATAAACACCTAATGCTATTGTATTTTCTTAGCTGTACTATCGGGCTTGGCTACGGGCTTTTCTTCAGGCTTCTTGTTGTCTTCTTCGTCCTCGTCGTCTTTGTTGTCTTCTTTAAGTTTGAATTTCTTCTGAGGTGGTTCAAACAATTCGAATTTTGTTTTCGGACGATATTCGTCCATCCATTTGAAATTTTTCAAACGCATTTCGTCGTTGTTCACCTGGCGGAAGGGGTACATTGTTCCGCTAACCTCACTGATGAAAACGACCTTGTTTACTTCTTTGTTCACAAAGCGAATGTCAATGATGTCGCCGGTTGCACGGTTCACACCTACAAAAGCCTTGTGTTCATCCTGTGCATAATAGATGCTTTCCGCGCTTCCTTTTGCGCGTACATAATCTATTTCGCCATCTTTAAAATAGCCGTTGATCGTGTGACCCTGCAATTGATTGTAATAGCCGCCTTCAGTCAGTCTGTTGATCACAATGCCATTTTCAAATACGTAAAAACGTGAAGGCTTTTTATTTTGTGTGTACAAATAAATCGTGTCACCTGTGACCTGGCTTTTGCTTGCCCAAACGATCGGGTGGGTGATAAGGCGGAAAATAGAATCCGCGCCGGAGTAATACAAGCTATCGCATATTGCTTGCGTAGAATCGGAGTATATGCGCACGTTGTAATAGCCGAGCAAATATCTTTTGCCATTGTTGGCAGAGTCTTTTTTCACGTTATCAGCTTTTGTCTGCTTAACGTTTTTTATCATCAACGTATCTTTTTTGCCGGCAGTATCTGCTAACATACCGGAAAAAAGAATATCAGCTGAAATATAAATGGAGTCTTTATCCTGCTTTAGAATAGCCAGCGGCTGCTCGGTGGCCGTCATCGTATTGGTGTTACGATTGCCTTGCATCCGGTTGGAAATAATGGAGATGTTTTGAGCCGTATCCGTAAACACAACATTACCCGTTGCAAGATTTGCTCCGGTTTGATCATCAAAGCTCAAATTATTTGCCGTAATTGTTGAGGAGCCATCAACCACGGTTGTTCTTTTTGTAAATGAGGCCGCCTTATTCTTAGTATCGTAATAGCCTTCAGTGGTTGTAATCTTTTTCTTAGTGCTATCCTCGATATATGTTTTAGTAATAAAGGTGGCTATCTGCGACTGCGTGTTGTACAACAAAGAATCTGAATCGAGCTTGTATTGCGGATCACGAAGCTTTACATTGTTCTTGAAATAGACATCCTTTATTTCCGAATAATAAATGGCATCGGTGCTTGTCATCACGGTTTTGCCATTTACCAGTTTACCACCGTTTCTATAAGTGCCCGTTTTGTAGGCTGAGTTGTATTCGAATTCATCCGTTGTAAGGGTAGCCTTACCATCGGTCATCTTTACATTTTTTTTCAGCGTGGCAATACGGGTGGTTTTATAATAGATCATGTAGTCTCCCCATGCATTCACGGTGTCGCTGTCTATAATATGCACATGTCCGAACGCTTCTACCACTTCGTCCGGTTTGCGGTAGATCGCACTGTCGCAATAAAATTTAGTGGAACGATCGGTAAAAAAGACCTGCCCAACGATAATCGTGTTTTCTCTAACCGAATCCAGCTTTGTGTTGGTCAGTCTGAGCCCGCTAAAATGTATTGGCCTGGTAGTATCGCTGTTTGCCGCAGGTTTACCCACCGGCTCCTGCGCCATTACCGAATGCTGCATTAGTAAACCAAATGCACATAGCAGGATGCCTGAAAAGAAATTTTTCATCTGTTAGTTGTCATTTTATTTTGGCCAGATGGAATTCGCATGAAATAATCATGACTTTGTGAAATAAAATGGTGTCATGCTCATTTCATTAATTGGTTGCTTTGATAGAATCAGCCAGCGGTGCTGACAACGGAGTTCCTTTATCTTTTTTGCCAAATACTGAAATGCTTACATAACGTTTAGGATGTACACGCAAATCATCTAATAATATATTAAGGCTGCGGCTTGTGTTCTCAAGATTCTTGTACAACTTAGGGTCGTTCATCAACAAACCGAGGCTGCCATCGTTGCTGTTCGCTTTTTTAACAACCGTGTTCAGCTGGTCAAGTGTGCCCTGTAAAGAAGCCAGCGTTTCATCCAGTTTAAGATTGGCGAATTTATTGGTAGCAGTTTCAAGGTTGCTCAACGAACCTGTAATCTTATCATTGTTGTTTGCCAGATTGCCGGTGAAGGAATTCAGATTATTCATCGATTTTGCCAAAGCGCCGGACTGATCATTCAAAAGCCTGTCCAATGAAGCAGAAGCAACAGATAAGTTTCCAATGATTGCCTGAAAATTGTTTTTTGTTTTAGGATCGAAATAACCACCGATCACTTCGATTGCAGAATCCAAAGATTTCAATGTGCCATTAACGCTTTCTAATGTTGGAGAAAGTGTTGCCTGCAATTGATCCACTAGGCCGGGAATATCTTTAGAAAGCAAAGTGTCACCGTCTTGCAAATACAATTTAGAATCGCCCATAGCGATATTTATTGAAGGCGTACCCAAAAGGCTTTGACTGATCGCAGCCACTGAGTTGTTTGGGATATTCACGTCTTTGCTCAGGTTAATCACCACGATAATACCGGATAGATTTTTATCTTTTTCCTGTAATTTATAAATAGTTCCAACTTGTAAACCATTAATCATTACCGGGTTAGAAGTGTTGATTCCATCGACTTTTGAAAATACAGCGTAGATTTTTTTGCTTGGGTCAAGCAGGTTTTTGCCTTTCAGGTAATTAAATCCGAGGATAAGTATTGCCAATGCCGCTGCAGCCAGAATGCCAATTTTAGTTTCGTTTGCGATTTTCATTCGTATTAATTTATTCCGGAAACGTTATGGGGTCATGTTTAAAATTTAATGCCATGACGCAATAACCGCACAAATGTATGTAATCTGTTTGTGAATGGTAAAACGGATGAGAACGGAGATTGTTGAAAAACTGTACTTTAACTAATTGAATTATGAATGATGAATTATGAATAATAAGCAGCAAGTCGCCACATAGTACGATTCATAATTCATCATTCATGATTTACAACTCAATTGCCCGTATAGCGTTTCAGTGCAGAAACTATATTATCAACGACCTCGTTCTGGCCGTCTTCGCTGTTAAGATATTTTTCTTCTTCTTTATTTGTAAGATAGCCGGTCTCGACAAGAATACTTGGCATTCCTGTCGCTTGGAGCACCCAGATACCTTTATTGTTTCTTTGCAAAACGCCTTTGTCATTGCGACCAGCTTTTTTAAACTCTTCCTGCACGTAGCTGGCAATAGTATAGCTGTTTTTAAAGAAGTATTTTGTATAGAGCTGCGCACGGATTCTTGCTTCAGGAGAATTAAGGTCAAGAACGTTCAATGAGTCCTCGATGTTTTCACCGCCTTCCTCTTCGCCGCTCAGGTCGATATTTTCGCTTTTGCTGTCGCTTCTGTCGGCCGCCCAGATATAGGTAGAAGGCCCGGTTACCTTATTTTCCACATAGTAACTCTGATATATAGGCTCATTCACTACTTTCTTACGGCGATGTTTACCCTTTCCTACATAAACTGTTTTCGGTTTGTGTCCGATCACACGTTTTTCGTACCATCCGCCCGGTGCATGGCCCGCCGCGTCGCAGTGAATACAGAGGTAAAGATCGGCTTTGGATTTATTGGCAAGTTCCGCGCGGTAACGGAGTGATTGGTTGATATTATTAAAATTGCCTGGTAAAATATCGGTTGTGCGTGTAAAAATAATTTTCATATCCGGATATGCTTCCTGGATAGCCTTGCCCAATTTCAGGCTTATTTGCAGGGCCACTTCTTTCTCCTTGGAGAAAAGTCCATGACATCCCGGATCAATTCCGCCGTGGCCCGGATCGATAATTAAAGTACGTACAGTATTTTTCTTAATAACAGGTTCCTGTTGCTGATCAGTTACGGGTGTTTGCTTCTTCAACGACACCATTGAAAGATATAGACCGATAATGCCAACAACAAAAAAGAGTTTTTTCAACATACTAATGGAATTATTTAACTGTTTCCGATGATCTTTTAGGATTTTTGTAAACGGTGAATCACTATTTTTGCCCACACTATTATATGATTAACGGCGGTAAATTTAGTTTAAAAAGTTTTTCAGCATCCTTTTTCACGTTAATGTTTTCTGTATTAACGTTAATAGCGATGGGGAATTATTCCGAAACTAATGTTTTTAATGAATCAACAGCAAAATTAACAGACACTGTGCCTGTAGTAAATGCCCATGACACTACACCAAAGGTGCGGGACCTTGATTCTACGAAAAAGGATACGTCAAAACTTGTTACAAAGATTGACACTTTCGGCGTGAAAGTGTCTAAGGATACTTTGGACGCTCCCGTAAGCTATACCGCATCCGATTCAATGGTGATGGATGTTCCTTCTAAGAAGATATACCTATACAATAAATCCACTGTAAAGTATAAAGACATTACGCTGGATGCTTACAAAATTGGTTTTGACCAGGCCACCCAGATCATTACGGCAACGCATACCTTCGACACGCTAAATCAAATGACGCAAAAACCAAAGTTTGCGCAGGCGGACAGCAAAACCGAATCAGACTCTCTGGCTTTCGACATGAAATCGATGAAGGGGCTTACCGCAAACACTTACATGAACCAGGGTGAGATCTTTTTGAATAGTGTAAAAGCCAAAAAAATATCGTCAGACATCTATTACGCCTATCGCGGCCGTTTTACAACCTGTGATTTGGATACTCCACACTTTGCGTTCCGTGCAAACAAAATGGAGCTGATCAATAAAAAATATGCGATTACCGGTCCGGTACACCCCGAGTTTGAAGGTGTTCCGCTACCTATATATATACCATTCGGATTTTTTCCGCTCTCACAGGGCCGTCACTCCGGTTTGCTTCCTCCACAATTTGTGAGCAATGAGCAATACGGTTTGGGATTGGAAGGTCTGGGCTATTACAAGGTGTTGAACGAACACTTTGATGTGCTGCTTCGTACAAATATTTACTCATACGGGGGATGGATGGCCACTGTTACGCCTACCTACAGAAAGCGTTACCGTTATTCCGGTCAGATGAGTTTTTCCTATAACCACATGCGTATGCTAAGCAACGCAGGTGCCCAGGAATTTACCACCAGTAAACTCTGGAGCCTTATGTGGAGCCATACGGTGGATAGCAAAGCGAGACCAGGAACGACTTTCATGGCAAGTGTGAACATTTCGTCTTCCAAATACAACCAGTATTCGTATAATCCAACGGTGAACTTCAATAACCAGTTGTACTCATCAATTGCCTATACAAAAAACTGGAACAACAAGTATAATCTTTCATTGAGTGCGGGTCACGATCAAAACAACGTAACCCGGTTGTATAATATCCGCCTTCCGAATGGTGCTTTTACGGTAAATAACTTTTACCCGTTCCAGCCGAAAGAATTTGTAGGTACGCCTAAATGGTACCAAAAGCTGGGTATTGGCTTGAATACGACGTTCACCAACCAAACCTCCTTTTATGACACGGCATTCAGCATGTCGAAGTTGCTGGACACTATGCAGTGGGGCGTTTCCCATAATATTCCTATCTCGCTTGCGTTACCGCCAATATTGGGCGGCGCCGTTACCGTGGCGCCTGGCGTAAGTTTGCAGGAGAAATGGTATGGAGAGCGCATTTATCGCCAATGGGATTCTGCCAATAACTTTTTGCGTGTTTCTCACAACAAAGGATTTTATATGGCAAACGACGTCTCATTCAGTTTATCGCTGAGCACGGCTTTGTTTGGAACCTATAATAAGTTCGGCAAAAACAGTAAGCTACAGGCAATTCGCCACGTGATACGACCCACGTTCGGTTTAAGTTATAAACCAGATCTCGCCGCCAAGGATTATTACTCCACCATTGTGAACGTAATAGATAATCAGCAAAAAGGAACGAGGGATACAATATACCAGCGTTATTCTTATTATACAGGAACAATAAATGGCCCGTTCTCGGAAGGAACTTTCGGGGGCCTCAACTTTGGGTTGGACAACAACCTCGAAATGAAAGTGCGTTCCAAAAAGGATTCCACGAATGGAGGTATCAAAAAAGTGAAACTGATTGACGGTTTTGGTGTAAACGGAAGCTACAACCTCATGGCGGATTCATTTAAACTATCCACGATGAACTTCTATTTGAGAAGTACATTGTTTGAGAAAGTAAACCTGACTGCCAACGCAGTGCTGGACCCTTACCAGACAAATGACCGCGGCTACAGAATCGACAAATATGCATGGCAGGGTGGTGGCAAGTTTTCACTTGGTCAAATAACAAACGGAAGCATTGCGCTTTCAACACAGTTCTCCAGTAAGAAAAAGGAACAAAAAGAAAAGGCATTGAAAAACAACACGGACAATAGCCTGCCGATGACCATGGAGGAGCAGCAATCGCAGATAGATTACATACGAAACAACCCGGCGGAGTTTGCTGATTTCGATATTCCATGGAATGTCAATGTCTCTTATTCGTTGAGTTTTTCAAGAGCACTGAGATACGATTACAGCGGTTACGAAACCCGCGTTACATCGAGCATAACACTGGGCGGGGACTTCAACCTGACGCCAAAATGGAAGGTGGGCGCAAATACTTATTACGACTTTAAGGGTGGCTCCATTCAGCAGCTCACCATGTTCGTATCAAGAGAAATGCACTGCTGGCAAATGGCCATCAACGTAGTGCCTGTTGGTATTACCAGGTATTTCAACATTACCATCAATCCTAAATCAAGTATTCTGCGCGATCTGAGGGTGAACAAGCGGAACTCGTTTTATGGTGGAACGTAGTAGGGGCGAATCGCATTCGCCCTGATGCACCGTCAGGAATTAAGAATTAAGAATTAAGAATTAAGAATTAAGAATTAAGAATTAAGAATTAAGATAGTGCGGCATGCTTTATTGGACCTGACAGATTTTAAATCTGTCAGGTCTTTTTTATCAGTGAGGCCAGAGCGTCACTGTATTGTTTGAGGGCCGCACGTCATTGCGAGCGCACTGTCACGGAGCTCGTCTTCAAGAGGTATGTCACACGTTATGCGAGCAGCGAAGCAATCTCCGGCTCCCGAAGCATGAGATTGCTTCGCTTCGCTCGCAATGACGTGTGACATACTTTATATGATCTGCCAGGTTTTGGATGTATCAGCTCTTTTTATCAGTGAGGCCAGAGCGTCACTGTATTGTTTGAGCGCCGCACAACATTGCGAGCGCACTGTCACGGAGCTCGTCTTCAAGAGGTATGTCACACGTTATGCGAGCAGCGAAGCAATCTCCGGCAGCCGAAGCATGAGATTGCTTCGCTTTGCTCGCAATGACGTGCGGCATACTTTATATGATCTGCCAGGTTTTGAATGTATCAGGTCTTTTTTATTAGTGAGGCCAGAGCGTCACTGTATTGTTTGAGCGCCGCAAGTCATTGCGAGCGCACTGTCACGGAGTTCGTCTTCAAGAGGTATGTCAAACGTTATGCGAGCAGCGAAGCAATCTCCGGCACCCGAAGCATGAGATTGCTTCGCTTTGCTCGCAATGACGTGCGGCATACTTCATATGATCTGCCAGGTTTTGAATGTATCAGGTCTTTTTTATTAGTGAGGCCAGAGCGTTACTGTATTGTTTGAGCGCCGCACGTCGTTGCGAGCGCACTGTCAGAGAGTTCGTTTTCAAGAGGTATGTCACACGTTATGCGAGCAGCGAAGCAATCTCCGGCACCCGAAGCATGAGATTGCTTCGCTTTGCTCGCAATGACGTGCGGCATACTTTATTGGACCTGACAGGTTTTGAATCTGTCAGGTTTTTTTATTTGGGTATCGATAGTGGTATTTAAATTGGACATTGTTGCGTCGCACTCTTCAGCGGTAGTAATGCTAGTCGGCAAAGAGATCTGTGTAAATCAGTCCAATCAGTGTCATCCGTGTGCCATCCGCCAAACAACATTCGTGCAGTTTTTCGTCATAACCCCATTCCGGCAAAATATTTCCTCAATGGCATGCGATTCTAAATTCCTAATTCCTAACAACTAATTATTGATTATCAGTGCATTGTAAAAAAGTGTGATTTATGTCACACTTTTTTAGTGTAAAACCTCACGGAAACTAATAAACGCCTGATCTAATTTTGTCACATGGAACGAGAGGAAATTATGAACGGAACTATTTATGAAGTTTGAATTTCAAAAATTAAAATCCAATTAATCCTTTAAAAGCTAAGCTTAAGAGGCGCTGGTGTATCGAAGAGATTTTATTTAATCTGCCCGATGACCACTAATTCGAATCAAGTATATTTTTCTCCCTCCATATCCGTCCCCTCCCTTTTTTGTTTGTTACTTACCTTCTTTTTCCCCCATTTAGTTAATTGAAAATTGAAAGTTGAAAATTGAAAATGTTTGATGAATGTATTATCTCTTTTTTCACTTTCGACTGGTATTCATTCTCAACTTTCAACTTTCAATTATTCCATAAACTCCCACGCACTTTTATACGCATCATGCTTTTCTGCGTACGCAATAAAGTCTCCATAGAATGGAAACTGTGCCAGCGTAGCACTGTCGCCGATAACAACGAGCTTTTTGCGGGCACGTGTCATGGCTACATTCATACGGCGAATGTCTGAAAGGAAGCCAATCTTATTTTCTGAGTTGCTTCTTGTCATACTGATGTACACAACATCACGTTCCTGGCCCTGGAAACTATCGATGGTATTAATCGAAATTTTGTCGCCGTACTTTTTCAACGGCTCAGTATGTTGTAATTGCTCACGCAAAATTTCAATCTGTTGCTTGTAGGGAGAAATGACTGCAACCGAAGGGAAATTTTCCGTTGTATAATAATTGCTCAGTTCAGTTATAAAGTTGGTTAGATGTTTAAAGGCAAATGCCGCCTCTTCCGGATTGGTAGCACTGGTGCCTTCAATTTTTTCATCAAAGCCGCACCCTGCAGTATCTATAAATGATAGAGCGCTGTCGTTTGGAAACAATGCATGTTTGGCAACCGATTTATGCGCTATCAATTTGTTGTGATAAAATTCCTGCGAGGAAAATCCCATAATCGTTTCGTGCATCCGGTATTGTTCGTTGAGCAGCACAACCGCTTCAGGGTGCAGTTCCACACATTTTTCCAGCAGCGTTGTACTCAAACCGCCTCGCGCAGCTTCTTCAGATTTTATGGTGGGTGGCAACTGCAAATGGTCGCCGGCCATAATCAGTTTTTGTGCCTTAAGAATAGGTATCCAGCAGGCTGGCTCAATGGATTGTCCCGCTTCGTCGATCACCAGAGTGCCATAACGCAGATCCCTTATTGTATAATGATTAGCGCCAACAAGCGTTGCAGTAATTACATCGGCGCCGGCAATAAGATCGTTGATGATGTACTGTTCAGTATTTTCAACCTCCTTCATTATTTTTCTTGCCTCATCAAACAAAGCTTTTCTTTGATCTCGCTCTGCTTTGCCAAAATTGCGCTTGTATTTATGCGCCATGTTTTTAAACTCGGAGGCCTGTTTCTTTAGTCTTTTAATTTCCTTATTGCTGCTGTGTTCGGAAATTTTATTGTCGAGGGTAATTGATTGCAATCTTTGCGAAACGCGGGCGGGGTTGCCAATGCGCAAAACATTCAAACCTTCTTCCGATAATTTTTCACTCAGTAAATCGACCGCCGTGTTGCTTGGTGCGACCACCAAAATTTGATGGTGATCTTTTTTATTCAATGCTTTTATCGCCTGAACAAGTGTCGTTGTTTTGCCCGTGCCGGGAGGGCCGTGTACAATGGCAAGATCATTTGCGTCGAGGATTTTATTGACTGCTTCCTGTTGCGATGGATTCAGTTTGTTGTTCTGATACTTGCTTTCGCCCGCATTGAAAGTTGCAGATTTTTTACCCGTTAAAATTTGAACGAGATTGTTCTGGTCCTTGTCGTAGTTTATTGACGCCAGTTTCAGGGCATTTTGCATTTCATCGTAACTGTTGTCGTCAAACAACAGGTCTATGCCCAATTTGCCATCGCGGCTCCAATCGGGAAGCTCATCGGTACGTAGGTTTATCTTGAGGCGATTGCCACTTTGGTAAGTGATCACGCCTTCCACTCTATCATTTTTGGGATCATGATTGGAAAACAGTGCCGCCGGAACGCCTGTCCTTAGTTGATGCATAACATCATGGTGCGTGGTGCGTTCCACTTCAACATTCAGGTAATCACCCCGGCCAAGTTCAGTGTCTCTAATGGCAATGGGATACCATGTAATGCCTTCTTCTCTTCTTGCATTAACAGAAGAGCGTTCCATCAATTCTTTGTAAATATCGCTGTCGTATTGCCTTTCTATTTTCAGCAGATCCTGAAGGTTCTTGAAATAGTCCATCCGGCAAAGGTAGGAGAGAATTGAAAATTGAAAATTGAAAATTGAAAATGGAGGTTGTTAGTTGTTAGAAGCCCCAACTTGCCACTAAATAGCTCCCACCAACTCTCAACTCTCCATTTTCAACATTAAGTGTATTTGCAACTCAAATTAATTTACCACGCAAACACTCGCACCTGGCGACTTGTATTCATTTTCAACTTTCAATTTTCAACTTTCAATTTATCCAAGTCTATCGCCGGCTTCGTGCCCGTCGCCGGTCGTTTATAATTTCCGTTGAGCTGTGTGTACTTGCTAAAGAAGCCGCAGTTCTGTAAATAGAACAAACCACTTTTATCCAGGCCTCCTCCGTAATCCATACGATAACCTATGCGTGCCGTATTATCACCCGTAAACTTCGCGTCTGTCAATTCGCTCCAGTTGCCATTTACATCACAAACCCACTGATTGCCAAACAAAACTTTTCTGGTTTTATTTCCCTGCTCCGGCTCAAAGTTTTCAAGAAAGGAGTGAAGATGTTTTAGGTATGTATTGGTTTTTGGACGTTTGAAAGAAGCGACCAATTGCCACTCATTTTTTTCCGGAGCGAAAAAATAAGCCGTGTACGTTGTTGTGTTGCTGCTGTTGTCTGGTTGTGCGTGTAATAAGAATTTATAAGTGTTGCCAGCTTTCCAGTTGTAACGCAGATAGCTTTGTCCGCCAGAGCCTTCGTTGCCAAACTCACCCGTGTGAACACCTTCGCCTTTGCGAAGCATTACAATTTGTTGATCAGCGGGAATTTTCTTTGGATCATCAGTAGAGTATGGGCTCCAGATAGAAAACAATATTCTTCTTTCAGTGGTAGAGTTTACCTGCATTCCAAAATAGCCTTCGGCAAATCCATTGGCCATATAGTAAGAACCAACAACATCCTCCCCGCTAGGAACTGTGACTTCATTGTAAAACCATTCTGCTTTCACATCGTTGCTTAACGTATAACCAAGATGTACTGAAGGGCCACGACGACCCCAGTAAAAATAATTGCCTTCGTTGTTCTTTACAAAAACGGTTCTTGAATTGATGGCAGTTCCTGAAACGGTATAGCTCTTTATATCTGCAAAATAGCTTCCACTCTTTTCAATTCCTTTCAATTCTACTTTTACATAGCCCGTGTCTTTTAGCCGCCATTCACCTGCATTAACGAGTGTGTCGTTCTTTGTGAGTTTTATTTTTTTTGATTGATTGCCGATAGTAGCGGTAATCGTGCTTTTGCTATCTGTCGATGCATTTAGCAACAACCTTAGTGTGCCGGTTTGTGTAACACGCACATATATTTCAAGCGCAGTGTTTTGATCGCTCCATCCGGAAACACCGTTTTGTTTTACAATGTCTTCATTGTTACTTGTAAAAGTGTTGCCTCCTGCAGGAATAACAAGTATAGTATCCGCTACCGATGCGAATGAATGCAACGAAAAAATGTTGACTAGACAACAGATAATTATGGCTAATGGAAACTTTTTCATGTAGTGTGTTTGTGGCAATGTGGCGAAGCAATCTTAAAAACTGGAAGCTGTATGAAGTGGACGTGAAAGACTGCTTGTCATCCCGACGTAGGAGGGATCTGAGTGGCCATCTAACAGACTGTTAATGTAAAACCCAGATCCCTTGTTCCTCGGGATGACAAAGACCTTTCTTTTAGTTTTCGATCAGCTTGAATACTCAGTTATTCAGTTAATCAGTTATTTAATTCCTGATCCTCCCCAGCACTTCTTCCTTCTCTGTAAGCCTTTGCAGCAGCGTGATCTGGTTGTTTGCGCGAACGAAGTTCTGCTCAGGATATTTTGCCCCGTAGTATTTATCATTGTTCAGGTAATCCGTTAAGAAGCGCATCGCCTGCATATAGATGATGAATTTTCCGGAATAAAGAAAATGCTGTTGTTCATCTGCAGTAAGTTCTTTCGCCATGTATTCATTATAACCTTGCACGATGGCCCTGTAGAAATCTTCCCTAATGACAATCTTGCTAAAGTCGCTCTCTTCTTCACTTACAGGTGATAAGTAAGTGCGCATCATATCGCCTACATCACTGATGAAAAGGCCCGGCATAATTGTATCGAGATCAATAATGCAAATGCCTTTACCTTGTTTATTGAACAATACGTTGTTGATCTTCGTATCGTGATGTGTTACCCTTTGCTTAAAAGTATTGCCTGAATGTATTTTGTCAAACTCTTTTACAATTGGTTCAAACTGTCGAATGAGCTTAATACTTTCCTGTGCCTGTTTGATTCTTTCAGCGTTTCCGTTTTTTAAAGCGTTATGAAATTGTTCATAGCGCAGTGAAAGATTATGAAAGTCCGGTAAAGTGATTTTCAATTTATTCACATCGAATCCTGAAAGAGAGCCGGTGAATTTTCCAAATTGAAATGCTGCCTGGTATGCCTGCTCCGGTGATTCCACAACGTCGATCGTGTGGGAATCCGGAATGAACGGCATCAGACGAAAATAGCCAAACGTTTCATCATGAAACATTTCATCACCGCGTATCGTTTGCACTGGTGTCACAAACAGATATTCCGGATGTTGGTCACGAATAAAATCAGCAATTGCTCTTACGTTGTTAGCAATGAGCCAGGGTTCGTTAAATATATCGCTGTTGACATTTTGTAAAATGTACTTACGGTTGCCAAACTCAACCTTCCAGGTTTTATTGATAAGTCCGTTGCCAAAGGCTTCCGCCTGCGCGTTGTCATGATCGATGCCGTAAGCAAAGAAAACTCTGTGCAGGCACTCCTCCAATGATCCCGCTCTGTCCTTTATTGCCTGCTTTTCATGTTGATGCATAAAAAAAACTGTTTGTTAGAATTCATCATTTAATGCAAATACAGGTTTTCTATACATCCATTGACCGCCTGTAAAGTCAGGGAATTCCACTGTTTGATGACCCAGTTCAATAGACTGCTCGCTCAAAGGAGTGATTGCGCTCCATGCAGCGGCATCGTACACATCCATTGGTGTAGGTACTTTGCGTTTGATAGACTCAACAAATGAATGGATCACGAAGAAGTCCATTCCACCGTGTCCTGCACCGGCAGTGTCTTTCGAATAGCGCTTCCACAATGGGTGGTCATATTTATCGAGCCATGATTTTGCGTCATCCCATACATCGTTTTCCTTTGATTGTCCTTCAATGTATACGCTCTTGTTTACATCCATCCACAAACCTTTGGTGCCCTGTACGCGGAAGCCCAGTGAATAAGGACGCGGAAGGTTAGTGTCATGTTGCAACATGATGGTCTCTCCATTTGAGCAACCAATCATTGTAGTAACAATATCACCGAGTTTAAAATTCACTTTTGCATTAGGATGATTTTCACCACCAACTTTTACAATGTGTTCGTGTAATCCTCTTGATTTAGTAGCGTAGGAGCACAATGATAAAAATCTGTTTCCTCTGTTGATATTAATATTGTGAGCAATTGGTCCGATGCCATGCGTCGGGTACAGGTCGCCGTTACGGAACACGGAATGGTTCGTGCGCCAGTGTGCCTCTGAAAATCCTTTCTCACCAAACTCAACGCCACCACCGTATGGATTTTTTCCATCGTTGAATTTTACCGCACGCAAATCGTGCTGGTATCCGCCCTGTAAATGGATCAGTTCACCAAACAATCCTTGTCTTACCATATTTAATACAGCCATTACATCTCTGCGGTAGCAAACGTTTTCAAGCATCATCACGTTTGCTTTATATTGTTCCGCTGCTTTCACAACATCCCAGTGATCCTGCAGTGTAATGCCAAGAATTACTTCTGTAGCTACATACTTAACGCCTCTTTCAAGTGAGCCTATAATCATCGGCTTGTGCCATTCCCATGGAGTTGCAATTACAACACCATCGAGTTGTTTTTTCTCGAGCATTGTTTTCCATGCATAATCATTGCCTGTAAAAATTTCAGGAGATTTTTTTCCGCTCTTCGCAATTGTTTTTTTAGCAAACTCAAGCATGCGATCATCAACGTCACAAATAGCAACAAGATCAACGTCATCTCTTCTTAGTAACAGGTCAAGATGGCCAAGACCACGCATCCCGGTTCCAATAAGACCTATTTTAACTTTCGCATCAGCATCAGATGCAAACAAATTTCCTGTGGGTAACAATGCAAGGCCGGCAGCAGTCAAACCGGTATTGCGTACAAAGTTTCTTCTGTTCATGCAGGGAGAGTTGTGAATTATAAGTTATGAGTTTTGAGTAATGAGTATTGAGTTTGAAGAAAGATGTTTTGAATGTTGTGTAAAATTTTGCAGTAACTAAAAAACTTATTACACAAAACTCAAAACTTCCTAATCGGCAGTCAAAATAGAACAATATTTTTTACGAAATACACGCAAACGGTTGCGTGAGTTTAATCAGTAAGAGGTTTGTAGCTTAGAATTATAAAAGGCGAAAAGCCTTGGAAACGCCCACCCTGAACGCCCCGTAGAACGAAGATTATTGACATGACCAAAGTACATTAAATATTTTACTCTCTTGCCAAAGGGTAAAATAATACAGCGAAATATTGCCGTGATGAAAAATTTTCTAACAACAAAAACCAAAGCTGCATGAGAAAAACGCTCTTTTCTTTTAAGAGAAAAACAAGTAAAAAGTCGGCAGGTTTATTTCCCGAAAAGGAAAATCACCCGAGCCGCATTTTGAATTATTCCATCATTTTATGTTTGGCATTGAGCCCTGCACTTGTTGAAGCCAATGGCACATCAAGCAACCAGGTGCAAGCCAATGCGGGACAAGAAAAAACAATTACCGGTCGCGTCGTTGACAAGAATGGTCAGCCGCTGCCCGGCGTTTCTGTTTTGGTGAAAGGAACCAAACAGGGTACCAGCACCAATGCTGAAGGTTACTTTTCCATTAAAGTAGCAAATGACAACGCAACGCTGATCTTCCAAAGCGTTGGCAAGAAAGCAAAAGAAGTAAAAGCTGGTAATGGCGCCAACATAACAGTTGTTCTCGACGATGAAAACGCTTCGCTCGATACTGTTATTACCGTTGCGTTTGGTACGCAGAATAAAAGAACGATGACTTCTTCTGTTTCGCAGGTAAATACGAAAGTGATGCAGGACAGACCCGTAAACAACCTTGCATCTGCACTGCAGGGACAAGTACCTGGTTTGAACATTGTATCAAGCTCAGGACAGCCCGGTGCGAATCCTTCTATCAATATACGTGGTATCGGATCAATAATGAGTGGAACACAGCCACTTATTATCGTTGATGGTATTCCAAGTTCGATAGCGCAAGTGAATCCTAACGATGTTGAAAGCGTATCTGTATTGAAAGATGCATCTGCTTCTGCATTGTATGGTGCACGTGCCGCGAATGGTGTAATCTTAATCGTCACAAAGAAAGGTAAATTGGGTAAACCAAGTGTTACTTATAATGGTTATGTAGGTTGGCAAAAACCAACAGAGTTGTTCCAGGAAGCAGATGCATACAATTATGCAAATGCTTACAACACCGCATTGATGCACGATGCCATCACAAGAGCGAATCCAACTTTCAACCCTGCAAAAAAAGTGTTCACTGACCAGCAATTAGCAGATTGGAAATCAGGAGCGGTACCAAGCACAGATTGGAGAGATGCATTGTTTACAGGTAACAATGGATTTACACAATCGCATAACGTAGGTATCTCCGGCGGGTTAAGCAATGGCGATGTGAGCGTGAGAAACAACCTTATGCTGGGTTACCTGCAACAAAACGGAAACGTTGCAAACACTAGTTTCAAAAGATTCACATTGCGTGATAACGGTTCCATCAAATGGAAAAGGTTCAGCATCGACATGAACCTTGGTATTACTTATACTAACAGCCTTGCTCCGGTTTCGGCAGCAGTGGGCGATTTGGGAGCAATCACCAGTGCCATCAACAGGCAAAGACCAATGGATCCTATTAAGACTGAAGATGGTGAATGGAACATTACTGCAACCAATGATACGAGAAACCCTGTTCGCCAGGCATTGGAAGGCGGCAAGTCCAACACAAAGAACTACAACATTCTTGCGAACATCGTGATGGGTTATGATATCACGAAAGATCTCTCTGTTAAGTTCACCAACGGAGTAAATTATTTAACCAGCAACCAGGATATGTTTAAAAATACACTTGACTGGTACGATGGTGAAACAACTGGTCCTAACTCTTCTACAAAAACAGACTATACTGATATTCACTACCTGCAACAACTGGACGTTACTTATAAGAAAAACTTTGGTGATCATCACATTAGTGCGATCATCGGTGGTCAGCAGGAATTTCACACATACAGGCTGTTGATGGGCTACCGCCAGGATTATATTCTAAACACTTCTGGAAGTCTGCAATTAGGCGCGGCTGATGGCCTTAACAATAGCAGTGTGTATTATGACTGGGGTTTAATGGGCGTGTTTGGAAGAATCAATTATGACTATAAGAGAAGATATCTGCTTGAGGTGGATGCCAGGGAAGATGGTTCTACCCGTTTAACTCCTGGTCACAACTGGGATTTCTTCCCGTCAGTGTCTGCTGGCTGGAGAATATCGGAAGAAAATTTCATGCAGTCCTTGAAACCGGCAATAACGGAATTAAAATTGAGAGGTAGCTATGGCGTATTGGGAAACCAGAATTTACCCGGCAAGACAGATAATACAGAAAATAATTTATTGTATTATTCATACCAGACTATTATTGGCCCTGCAATTGATCCTGCCTATTGGGGGCCGCTTTACTATGTATTTGGTGGCAAGTTGATGACGCCGATGACACTTACACAAAATCCTAACAACACATTGAAATGGGAAAGAACGTCTATTCTTGATGTGGCTTTGGAAGGAACCTTATACAAGGCGCTTCATTTTAGTATTGGTTATTTTGACAAGACTACTCAACATATGTTGCTGACGATGCAGCCTTCGAGGGTACTTGGTGTGCCATCGTATGTTGCGAACATTGGTAAAATGCGCAACTCAGGCTATGAAGTTGAATTGGGGTATAGTAAAGCAACAAGAAGTGGATTCGACATTCAGTTGAACGGTAACTTCAGTTACATTACCAATAAAATTCTTGATCTTGGCGGACAGCAGCTTGCTGCATCCGGTGTAACGAAAAACACTGTAGGTTATGCATTGAACTCTTATTATACGTATATCAATAATGGTTTGCTGACAAAAAGTGAGTTCCTCGATCCATCTGTAACATTGATGAACGGGCAAAAATATGGTGACCAGAAAATTCTTGATTACGACAAAAGCGGAAAGATCGATGCTGGTGATAAAGTGATGCAAAACAAAAGCAGCACGCCAAAATGGATGTATGGTTTCAACTTTGACGTAGCATACAAAAGCTTTGGTTTGGCTGGTATGTTGCAGGGTGCAGCAGGTAACTTCATGTACCTCGGAGGCAGCACAGGTTATGGATTTAGCAGCGGTTATGGCATTACCAATTGGACGATCCAGCACTCTTACGATCCAATCAATGCAGAGGACAACTACAATACAAGATTGCCACGCGTGTCTGTAAACAATTCTATCAATGCTTCTTATCCATCCACTATATTTTTATTCAACTCTTCTTATGTGCGTTTGAAAAACCTGAGATTTTACTACAACGTTCCGGGAGCATGGAGCCGCAAGATTGGTGTGGGTAGCCTGAGAGCATATGTGTCAGGACAAAACTTGTACACCTGGTCAAAATTGCCTAAGGACCTCGGTATCGATCCTGAGATCAGCAGTGCAACAGCAGGTTATCCTTTAGTGAAGATCTGGACATTTGGTATCGACGTGAATTTTTAGTTCAATCATTAAACAGAAAAGCAGATGCAAAAAAATAGCTTAATTATATCAACCGCAATAATTTCAACACTGTTCGCTTCTTGCGTAAAGTTGGACAGAGAGCCGGTGGACGCTTATTCGCCTCAAACATATTTCGCTTCAAAACAAGCAGCTGTGCAGAATCTTGCAGCAGCATACCAATACACCAAAATGAGCGGTTTCTTTGAAGATGGTGATGGTATTTACATGGATGATATCAGCGACAACGCTTATTGTCCGTTCACCAACCAATTGACATCTTACATTGCACTTGGTACTGCAACGCCGGCAAAGATTGCTGGCGCTGCGTATGTGGATTTATACAGAACCTATTTCGATTACGTTGGCATCAGAAACGACAACTTCTTCCTGGAAAATGTTGACAAGGTACAGTCAATGACCAAAGAAGACATTACCGGAATGAAAGCGGAAGCTCGTTTCTTAAGAGCATTTGATTACACAAGAAAGCTGATGTGCTTTGGTGGTGTGCCTCTTGTGACAACTGTATTGGAGTATGGAGAAGAAAATAAAATTCCAAGAAGCTCTGAAGATGACATCGCGAAATTCATTTTGTCAGAATTAGATACAGTTTCTCAAATATTGCCCGTAACAAGATCTGATGATGAATACGGCCGCGTAACAAAAGGTGCTGCGCTTGCATTGAAAGCCCGTTTGGAGCTGTTCAGAGGCGACTTCGCAAATGCAGAGAAAGACTCTAAAGCAGTGATGGATCTTGATCTTTATGGTTTGTACAATAACTACGAAGGTTTGTTTTGGGAAAAAAACCAGGGCGATGTAACGAGAAACAAAGAAGTAATCTTAGAAGTAACATATCAACAACCGACGTGGGGCTCATGGATCGATGGACTGTACACCGTTGCGGAAGGCGGCTGGAACTCCGTGAATCCAACGCAGAGCATGGTCGATGCATATGAAACAAAGAATGGCAAAGCAATAACAGATGATCCAACTTACAACGCAGATAAGCCTTACGAGAACAGAGATCCAAGATTCAATGCATCGATCATTTACCCTGGTCTTACATGGAACGACAGAATATTCAACAGCCTTGAACCTGTTGGTCCCGATGAATATTACAACTCATCAAAAGGTAACAGATCACGCACGGGATATTGCCTGAGAAAATATTGTGCACCATTGGATCAGTTGCCAAACGGCGATCCGACACTGGCGCAAAACTTAAACTTCATTGTATTCCGCTATGCAGAAATATTGTTGATCTATGCAGAATCATTGATCGAACAGGGCAAAGATCTTAATCTTGCAGCAGACGCGATCAACCAGGTGCGTGCGAGAGTAAACATGCCAGCAGTTACAGAAGCTGACCAGGCGGGCCTACGCAAAAGAGTTCGCAACGAACGCAGAGTGGAACTGGCTTTCGAAGGATTGAGATGGTACGATATGAAACGCTGGAAGATTGGCGCGCAGGTAATGAACGGTCCGGTTTTCGGCGTACGCCCGGGTACTGTTAACATGACAACCGGTGTGGTTACATGGTCCAGTCCAAATCACATTACAGTTGGCGCGGAAAGAGTCTTCAACGAAAATAGAGATTACTATTTCCCAATACCACAAGAAGATATCGATGCTGATGCTGCATTGCAGGGACATCAGAATCCGAACTGGTAAGATTCAATAACTGAATGACTGAATAACTGAGTAGTTGAATGATTGAGTGTAAGTTTGACCTTTAACACTCAGTTATTCGGTCATTCAGTTATTCAGTCATTTATTTTAGGCAAGCTTTGCTTTTTTAAATTATCTTTCAAACATGAAACATTTGCTCGCTGCTGCCCTCATTCTATCGGCACAGGTAACCATAGCCCAACAGATAAAATATACAGTTTGTAACGATTGCTGGAACCGCGATTCACTAGGCAATACCAGAGTGGTAATACAATTTAATGGTACGGGTAAAATTGCAAAAGCTGTTATTCCGTGGCGACGAAACGACGCAAATCCTCAAGACAAAAGAGTTATAGTACAAGATGCTAAAACTGGCAACAAAATATTGAACGTAAATGCCGTTGATATTTCGAGAGAAAACGGAACCATTTATTTTGAACCTGTTTCCGGGAAAGGCACTTACAACATATACTACATGCCTTACAGAAACGAAGGCAGGAACAATTATCCGAAAGGCGTTTACCTAAAACCTGAACAAACTGCATCGGCAGAATGGTTGAAAAATATTAACGCAAAGTCACTGGCAAACGCAACAGTGGCAAGGATTGAGGCCGTTGATTCTTTCAATATTTTTTACCCGATGGAAGTAATTGCGACAGCTAAGGAAACAAATGCGCTGAAAGCAAAATATACGGCGCAACCATTCATCGTATTTCCCGAGGATAGGCAATACAGCATTCGCATGAAACATGATTTGCCTTATCGCTGGATACAAAAAGGCGTGCAAAATTCATTCCGCGGCGAGGCAGCAAAAGGAGAATTTTACGCTTATCAATTAGGTGTCTATGCTTTGAGAGATTTGCAAAACGTGCAGGTTGTTTTCAGTGATTTGAAAAGTGCAGCTGGAAAAACGATCGGCGCAAAACAGATCACCTGCATCAACACAACGGGTGTTTCATATGATGCAAAACCTTTTACACAAAATGTAAATGTTGCCGCGAATACAGTGCAACCACTTTGGTGCGATGTGGCGGTACCGACAACTACCGATGCGGGAACTTACACAGGAAAAGCGACTGTAACAGCCAACGGTGCAAAGCCTGTTACAATCAATATCAATCTAACGGTTAACAATAAAATCCTTGCAGATGGCGGCATTAACGAACCATGGAAACAAACACGTTTGCAATGGTTAAACTCTACACTGGCGCAGGAAAATGAAGTGATCGCTCCATACACTCCGCTTGAAGTGGTTGGCGATACTGCTGTGAATTTGCTGGGTAGAAAGATCATCATCAACAAAGATGGTTTTCCAAAACAGATTCAAACATTCTTCACAGAAGAGATGACCGGTTTTTCAAAAGAACCAAAGTCTTTACTGTACGAAGGAATACATTTTCATTTTACAAGACAGAGCAACGGTAAAAATATCGATCTGAAAAGCTCAGGCGTTTCTTTCACTGAAAGAAAACCAGGCACTTTAAAATGGCAGGCAACAAACACTTCAGATTCTTTGCAGATGGATGTAAGTGCTTCACTTGAGTTTGACGGTTTCCTGTCATACACAGTAAAAGTAACGGCCCTGCAGGACATGGATTTCAAGGATATCGTGATGCATATTCCTTTCCAAAAGAGCATGACCACTTACATGATGGGGCTTGGCCAAAAAGGCGGTAATCGTCCGGAGATGGTAGATTGGAAATGGGATGTAGCCAACAAGAATCAGGATGGTGCATGGATAGGAAATGTAAATGCGGGCTTGCAATTTTCTTTAAGAGATGAAAAATATGTAAGACCGCTGAACACCAATTTCTATTTACAGAAACCATTGCAATTGCCAACATCATGGGGTAATAACAATAAAGGAGGCATACAAGTAGGCATCAAAGGTTCTTCCATGCTGGTAAACGCATACAATGGCGCACGCAGCCTGAAGAAAGGAGAGGTGCTGTATTACAATTTCAATTTGCTGATAACGCCCTTTCATCCAATCAACACAGAGTTTCAGTGGAATACGCGTTTCTATCATCAATATAATGATATTGATAGCATAAAAAGAACCGGCGCAACGGTGATCAATATTCACCACGCAACACCGATCAACCCTTGGATCAATTATCCTTTCATTGAGTGGAAGAAAATGAAATCATACATTGATGAAGCGCACAGCAAAGGAATGAAGGTTAAGATCTACAACACCGTTCGCGAGCTTTCCAATCATGCATATGAAACATTTGCATTGAGAAGTTTGGGACATGAAGTATATTCTCCCGGCAAGGGCGGCGGTTACAGCTGGCTGCAGGAACATATTACGGACGATTATATCGCCGCATGGTTTGTTCCTGAAATAAGAGATGCGGCCATCATTAACAGTGGTATGAACCGCTGGCATAATTACTATGTGGAAGGCATGAACTGGCTCACGCAAAATGTTGGCATCGATGGTATCTATCTTGATGATGTAGCATTTGATCGCGTTACGATGAAGCGTATCAAACGTGTACTTACAAAAGACGGGCATCCGGGCATCATCGATTTGCATTCTGCCAATCAGTACAACAAAAGCGATGGCTTTAACAACAGTGCGAATTTGTACATGGAACATTTTCCATACCTCAATCGCCTATGGTTCGGTGAATATTTTGACTACGAAAAAAATGATCCAGATTTCTTCTTAACAGAAGTAAGTGGTATTCCATTTGGACTGATGGGTGAAATGCTCGAAGGTGGCGGCAATGCATGGCGCGGCATGATCTATGGCATGACCAACCGTATGCCGTGGACAAGCAACAGCGACCCGAGACCTATCTGGAAATTGTGGGATGAATTTGGTATCAAAGGTTCTGAAATGATTGGTTACTGGAGTTCTAATTGTCCCGTAACAACCGACAACGAAAAAGTAAAAGCAACGGTTTATAAAAGCAAAGGCAAAGCGCTTGTATCAATAGCAAGCTGGGCGGCAGATAATGTAGATGTACATTTAAAAATTAACTGGCAATCGCTCGGTATTGATCCTGCAAAAGCCACCATCACTGCAAAAGAAGTAACGAATTTTCAACCGGCTAAAACATTTGCAGCAAGCGACGCGATAACGGTGGAGAAAGGGAAAGGCTGGTTGTTGATTATCGAGTAAAGATGCTCAGCATCTTATTTTACCACAGAGGAACGGAGTTTTTTTCACAGAGGAAAGGAGGAGGCTCTTCGCGAGCAATTGCAAACCAAAAAGAAGAGGGAAGAAGAATTGTTTCGCAATTTTCTTTCCCTCTTCTTTTTTCTAACTATATTTTATTTACCTGCAATCCCTCCTTTCCTCTGTGAAAAAAACTCCGTTTCCTCTGTGGTTAAAAGTCAGGCGCGAAGCGCCTATGAAGACATCTTCAATTCAAACTCCTTATTAATCATCAGCAAACCATCTATTTCCTCATGATAATATTTACCTGCAACGTTTGCATGTTGCAGTTTATCGTTGATGATGCGGATCAAAATCTCCATTGCTTTTTCTCCTTGTTTATAAGGATACTGCTCGATAGACGCTATTGGTGGAAATGCCGTATAGCTTGTGATCGGCAGGTTTGCATAGCTTGCAAAGAAAATATCTTCATTGATCTTTAAATTATGCTGCCTCGCATATTGCATCACATCAAGATGTACATAGTCGTTGAAGGTGATGATCACTTCCGGAGGATGTTTCAGCGCAAGCAATTTTTCCATCGCTTTGTAAGTACTCTCGCGGGAAAGATCGGTTTGCTCAACCAACCGCATATCAACTTTTAATTTCTTCTTTGTAATACCTTCAATATAACCTTTAAGCCGTTCGTGCGTTGCTAGTAATTTGTCCGGTCCGTTTATGAAGCCGATCCTCTTGAAACCCCTGCTGAACAACCAGTTCACCATCTCAATGGTGCCTTTGTATAAATTGCAATAGACTTTATGCGCGTTTTCAAAAGGTGGCACGCGATCAAAATACACCACCGGAATATCATACTTTTCCAGCGTTGCCAAATGATCAAAGTTGTTGGTATATTTTGAGAGAGAAATGATCAGGCCGTCAACGCGTTGTTTTTTCATCGCTTCCAATACTTTCTTTTCACGTTCAGTATCATCAAAACTTTGTCCAAAAAGTATGGTATAATCGTGCTTCATCGCTGCAGTTTCAATGCCGCTGATAGCCTCCGAGAAAAACTCTTCTTTAATATAAGGAAGGATCACTCCGATGATAAACGTCTTTTGCTGCTTAAAGAAAATGGCTTTTGTGTTGGGCTCGTAGTTCAACTCTTTCGCCAACTCCTGAACACGTGTGCGGGTGCGCAATCCAATGCTTGGGTGATTGCTTAAGGCGCGGGATACAGTGGACACGGATACATTGAGCCGTTTCGCAATCTCTTTAATCGTGGGCAGTTTGTTTTCCATCTCTAATTTAGTAAGGTCAAGGTAAGCAAAAGTTTGGTTATAGTTTTTCCTTTTGTGGAACAATTTGGAAATTATTGCTGTAATATTGAAACAATAACGGTTTACCATGACGAATAACGCGAAGATCATCAGCACTGAAACGTTTTCTCCTTTTAGATATAAGCTTCACAAAATCACCTACGAGTACCTCAACAAACAGAATGAAAAGGAATCGATGACCCGTGAAGTATATGACCGGGGTAATGGCGCGGGCATTCTTTTGTATAATAAAGAAATGAAAACGGTGGTCCTTACCAAACAATTCCGTTTGCCTTCATTTGTAAATGGCAATACATCAGGAATGCTGATAGAAGTATGCGCCGGACAATTGGACCAGGATAGTCCCGAAGATTGCATCAGAAGGGAAACCGAAGAGGAGACCGGCTATAAAATTCAGGATGTGACGAAAGTCTATGAAGCCTATATGTCGCCCGGTTCTGTATCGGAGATATTGTATTTGTTTATTGGTGCCTATACAAAGGAAATGAAACAAGGCGAGGGTGGAGGCGTTGACCACGGAGAAGATATAGATGTACTTGAAATCAGTTTTGATGAAGCGATGAAAATGATGGAGGCAGGAGAAATAAAAGATGGCAAAACAATTATGCTTTTGCAGTACGCATGGATCAAAAAGATTTTTGAATAGACCGCTATATCATATTCATTTGCCTGATCTGTGTTTTATACTGTGCAGGCAGTAGAATGGACTGGATGAACCACTCAGCATTCATCCGCCGGAAAATTTTGTACACGTTTACCAACGGCTTGATAATAGAGCCATTTCGCAAATTGAGATGATCAAGCACAACTTTATTGGCCACGAGTTTTTGTGACTCCAGCAAGATGTAATACCTGAAGCCGCCCAGGTGTTTTTTGTATTGTTTGAAGAGGTCCGCCGTGTAGCTGCTGTATTGCAGGTTGGTTGCCTGTTGGTCCATATATTGAGCATGCCATGCCGCGTAGTCCGAAGGAATATTTTTCAAGCCCATTCGCGATGCCATTCTGTAAAAGACTTCCACTACATCATCTTTTTCCTGATCTGCCAATTTTCTATCCAGTACCTCAAACGATGCAATAGAATAATGAATCAACATATACAACACATCGCGATAGGCCCAGTCTGGAATGGCCGTGCCACGGGCGCTTTCAACGTCTGTGTGAATTTTTCGCATCCTGTCAATGGCTGCGTGTGCATTTTCTTTCGGAGCGAAAATGATTTGCCTTGCATAACCAACAGTGGAGAATAATCTGCCCAATGGATCGGCGGGCAATTTGCCTGTAAAGTAAAGCCAGTCAACAGATTTGTTCAAAGCGAACTCTGCAGCAGCACCGGCAAATATCAGCAGAATCACATCTGCCTTGCCCCATATCTTTTGCACAATATGCCCTTCTTCAACAAAGTATTCCATAACTACTTTTAAAGTTAGCGATAATGGGTGTTAAGTAAAAAGTAAAAAATCAAAAGTCAAAAAACCTGCAAGGGCTTCGGCAAGCTCAGCCTGACATTCACCATGTACTCGTTGCATTTTTCGACTTTTTCCTTTTGATTTTTTGCTTAGTTAAAAACCCGTATTTCCCTTTTTGGATATTCGTATAAGGTTGCCTGCTTCTCAATATTCTCAAGCACTTCAAGGCGTTTTATTTTTCTATAGCAAATTAAAAGTGGCACCAATCCTATCACACCGAATGAACAATCGATCAGTTTCCAGTATATCGGAATTTGCCTTACGTGGCCAGCGATAAACGCAGTGGGCCAAATAAGAATACAGGCAATGCAACCAAATTGTATGATCCATATATTCCTTACCGGGTCCCTGTACGGGCCAATGAACGCAACAGCAATAACAATGTGAGCAAAGGCCAGCCAGTCATAACCATACGCAAGAAAAGGGTACTCTGCATTCATGTCCCTGATCGCGACGTAACATTTTTGAATAAAGAAGAACAATTGGATGTCGTTGGGGATTACGGTGCGCAGCCATGCAAGTTCTGACTCTAATGCAAATGCTGTGGCACCGCTTAATATCAATGCGATCACAAAGAATATGATCCATCTTCTGATGCTTGCTTTCAGCGAATATATTGTCTCCATAAAAAGCACTTTGAATTACAAAGTAAATGTGAATTTTTCAGATAAGCAATTATTTTTTAGATTGAGGGAGGGAGAACGCAGATGACGCTGATTAGACTGATTAACGCTGATTTCAGTTGATAATACATGCAATTAACAGAAGCAATAGAATTAATCAAACATCCTGAGATTGGAGGGGATGAAAACCAAAGCTGGGCTGATCTCGGCTGTGGTAGTGGCTTGTTTACAAAAGCCCTTGCCTCTATGTTGCCTGCATCAAGTGTAATATATGCCGTGGATATGCAGCCATCGCTTGCTCCAAATATTCTTCCCAATAAAACGAGAATAGAAGTTGTAAAAGCAGACTTTGTTAATGATCAATTGATGCTCCCCAAGCTTAACGGTATTTTGATGGCCAACTCATTGCATTATGTAAAAGATAAAAATTCTTTTCTTGCATCACTTCTACCTGTTTTTGTAGATGAACCGAAGTTTCTTATTGTAGAATACGACACATTAAACGCCAATCGCTGGGTGCCTTATCCAATCAACTTTTTATCGCTAAAGAAATTGTTTACAAACGCCGGCTTTGCCTCAATTGAAAAGATAAATGAGCGCTCCTCTATTTACAACGATGCGAAAATGTATAGCGCTTTAGTTAGGAATTAGGACTTAATTGAAAGTTGAAAATTGAAAGTTGAAAATGGATGTTCGACAATAAGTGCCTGTTCTCAACTCATCATTTTCAATTTTCAACTTTCAATTTTCAATTCATTCTACCATCTTCACCGTCACCAGCAACTGCCCAGTATGTCTCATCGTATGTTCGGCTGCGTGAAAGAGCAGACCCATTACTGTAGAGGGAAGTTGCTTGCGACCGACGCCGCGAAATTCAGTTAAGGAATTTTCATCGGTTGTTTTAAGTTGCTCTAGTGAACGATCTATTTGTTTATTAAAGTTATTAAGCAAAATGCTCAGTGTTGCGTTTTCGTTTTGTTTGCCTTCGGCAGAAAGGTAGGCAAGCTGTTCCTGGTTCAATGGTTGCGCATTTGTGTAGGTAAATAATCTGTCGAGTACACCCGTTAAGTGTTGCAAATGAAATGCAGGAGAAGCAACATTGGCAGGTCTTTCCCAAAGAAGATGCTCCGGAAAATTATTCATCAATTCATTTACTTCATCGCGAGCCTGTAGCAATGCATGGGCCACAGGCTGTAGTAATGCAGGTATGCCTTCGATTGGTCCTCGCATCCAGTATTCCGGTTGTTGCATGTTGGAGATTTGTTTGAAGGTACGATGTTGCTGGCTGGTACAACACTCCGATCTTTACCACTGAGACACTAAGGGCACTTAGTTTCACTAAGAGAAGCCCAAATTTTAGGCAACCCCTAAGTGAGGCTTAGTGTTTCTTAGTGCCTTAGTGTTTTTATTTTGCTTTTATAAAATTAGAGACATGCAATTGCTCAAGTTCGTGGCACAAAAAAAGCGACCACTCTAAAGTGATCGCTCTAAAAAACTTACTGTTTCTATAATTAGAATTTCTCTAAGCCAGAGAAGAAGAAGTTACCTTCGATTTCAGCGTTTTCGTCGCTGTCGCTACCGTGAACTGCGTTTTCACCAAGAGAAGTAGCATACATTTTTCTGATAGTACCTTCGTCAGCTTTAGCTGGGTCAGTTGCACCGATCAAAGTACGGAATGAAGCCACAGCATTTTCTTTCTCAAGAATAGCAGCAATGATAATGCCGCTGCTCATAAATTCTACCAACTCACCGTAGAAAGGTCTTTCACTGTGTACAGCGTAAAACTCACCAGCTTTTTCAGCAGAAAGTTTTGTTTGTTTCAACGCTACAATGCGAAATCCTTCTTTAATGATTCTATCTAAAATTGCACCTGCGTGGCCATTTTTCATAGCGTCAGGCTTAATCATAGTAAATGTTCTGTTGCTCATATCACTTTTTTGTTTGAGGCCGCAAATATAGACGGAATAATTAGAAATTAAGAATTAAGAATTAGGAATTAAGGAAAGAACGCAGATTTTCATGATTTTTATGATTGACGCGGATTTTATAGAAAATCACAAGACAAAAACGGCTTGCTGTTCCTCGTGCAAGCGAAACATACTTCTTTAATAAATCATAAAAAATCATGACAATCTTGAAAATCTGCCTGCCCGACTGAAGTCATTCAGGCGGGCGTTCCTTTTTAAAGTCGCAATAACAAATCATTAACTCATTAATTTTCAGACCTTAAACCTTCTTTACCAAGTCCTAAAGCTTGTTTTGACAATTTATCAATTCCGCTTACCTTCGCTCCGTTTTTTATGAAACCCATACAAGAAATATACAACCAACTGACTTCACCGCGCAAAGTGGTCATTACCATGCACCAGAAACCAGATCCTGATGCCATGGGTTCTTCACTTGCATTATATCATTTTTTAAGGCAGTTCGGGCATACTGTAACAGTTGTTTCGCCTACAAACTGGGCGGGATTCCTTAACTGGATGCCGGGTTGCGATACTGTACTGGATTTCGAAAGCCAAAAGGGCAGAGCTGAAGTGCCTGGTATTTTGCAACAAGCTGAGTGGCTTTTTTGCCTCGATTTCAACACATTGCCACGCACAAAGACGCTCGCGGCTCCTTTAAAAGAGCTTAAATGTGTAAAAATGCTGATCGATCATCACCAGCAGCCGGAAGTTGAATCTTTCGACTATGGCGTGAGCGATACCAGCAAAAGCTCTACTTCAGAAATGGTGTACGACTTTATAGTGGGAAGCGGTCATGGAGATAAAATAAATATCGACATGGCAGAATGCCTTTATGCCGGGGTGATTGGTGATACAGGTTCTTTCCGTTTCCCGGCAGCAACGGCTGGCGTACATACCATGGTGGCGCACTTGAAAGGAGTGGGTCTGCAACACACACAGGTACACGAAAATATTTACGATAACTATCTTGAAAACAGGCTTCGTTTTATTGGACATGTTCTTTCCAATAGAATGGAGATCATGTATGAATACAATACTGCTTTGATCGCTATTTCCAAAGGCGATCTGTTGCGTTTTGAAATAAAAACCGGTGATACCGAAGGCTTAGTGAATTATCCGCTAAGCATCCAGGGTATTAAAATGGTTGGCCTGGTAATTGACAGGGATGAAGAACGCAAGTGGAGCTTCCGTAGTAAAGGTAATGTGGACGTAAATACATTTGCCAGGAAATACTTTGAAGGCGGCGGCCACTTCAACGCGGCAGGCGGCCATACGAACGATTCTCTCGACCAAACCGTAAAAAAATTTAAACAAGCAGTTAAAGAAAATGCTTTACAATTGCAATAACAATAAACAAAAAATGACAAAAATTACATCGATTGCTGTAGCGGCTGCTGCAGTATTGGGTTTGACAGCATGCAACAACGCAGGCTATAAAAAAACTGCGAGCGGGTTAATGTACAAGATCGTGAAACAGGGTAGTGGTCCGCAGGTGAAAGTAGGCGAGGTATTGAAAATTAATTACGTTCAAAAAATAAACGATTCTGTTTTGGCAGATTCGTACAAAACAATGGCTGTATATGCGCAAGCTGACAGCGTTGGAGCAATTTATCAACCAAACGAAATTTTCCGTTTGCTGCACAAAGGTGATAGCGTTGTTATCCTGCAATTTGCTGATAGCATTTTGGCTAAAATGCCAATGGCAGGCGGTTCTATCTTGAAAAAAGGCGACAAACTTTACCTGAATTTCAAAGTAGAAGATGTCCTTGCGAACGAAGAAGCTGTACGCGCAGATCGTGAGAAAGAAATGACTGCAATTGGCGATAAACAAGTTTCTGCAATCGAGGCTAAATTGAAAAGCAAAGGTATTACCAACGCACAAAAAACAGGCAAAGGAACATTTGTAGTAATACAAAATCCAGGCGAAGGCACTGCAATCGATTCCGGTAAATACGTATCAGTAAGATACACTGGTAAATTGTTCGATACAGACAAAGAATTTGAAAACAACAGAGGCGCAGAAAAACAAGCGTTCGGTTTCACAATTGGTCAGCATCAGGTGATCAACGGTTGGGACGAAGGTTTGAGATTGCTGAAAAAAGGCGGTAAAGCAACCTTGTACATCCCTGGTTTCCTTGCTTACGGTCCTCAGCCAGGTCCTGGTGGCAAACCATTCGAATCATTGGTATTCGATGTAGATGTTGAAGATGTTGCTGATAAAGCTCCAGCTCCTAAAGCTGGTCCTCAGTTTGAAATGCCGCACGCGCATGACTCTGAGCCTGCAAAAGCAAAAAAATAATCTCTTAGAATAAGACTTTTGGAAAGCACCGGCGTTTGTCGGTGCTTTTTTGTTGCCGGTGGCCGGTGACCAGTAGCCGGACGTTCTCTGTGTGTCAGAATGCTTATCGGCGTTAGGTTGTGGCTGTAAGATTTTCTTTTACCACTCAGGCACTAAGGACACTTAGCTACACTAAGGGTTGTCGTAAGTTCGGGTTCTCTTAGTGAAACTTAGTGATCTTAGTGTCTTAGTGGTAAATCTTGCTCGTCGATTTTGATAACTGTTTGATTTGATAACGAAAGACTGCAGATCCAACACTGGCCACCGGCTACAGGCTACTGGCATTCACTCTCTCAACTTTTTTTTTCCACTTCCATTTTAGGTTTGATATTTGATGATTAAACGAACATTATTTCACCCAATAGCAAACCAATTATTTAATGAAGCCGAACATCGCTTTTGTAACAGGAGGTTATTCCGGAGAGGCACAGATTTCTTACATGAGTGCCATTACCATTGAAAAAAATCTGGACAAAGAGAAATTTAACGTTTACAAAATTGACATCAGACCGGACGGCTGGATATATGAAAGCAATAAGGGTGAAAAAATAGCGGTAGACAAAAATGACTTCACTATCACCGTCAGCGGCGAAAAGATAAGGTTCCAGGCTGTGTTTATCGGCATTCATGGAACGCCGGGTGAAGATGGAAAATTGCAGGGCTATTTTGACCTGATGAATATTCCCTACACCTCGTGCGATGCTGCCACATCCGCACTTACATTTAACAAGCGCTATACCGTTGCCGTTGCGGCTTTCGCGGGAATCAACGTAGCAAAAAGTTTGCATTTGTTCAAGCACACAGGCATTGAACCATCAGTGGTGAGCTCGTTGTTACAATTGCCAGTATTTGTAAAGCCAAATAACGGCGGGTCCAGCATTGGTATGAGCAAAGTGAACAACAAAGAGGACATGGCTGCTGCGTTGGAAAAAGCATTTAAAGAAGACGATCAGATACTGGTTGAAGAATTTATTTCCGGAAGGGAATTTACCATAGGTGTTTATAAAACAAAAGGTGAAATAAAAACGCTGCCATTTACAGAGGTAAAAAGTAAGAAAGAGTTTTTCGATTTTGAAGCCAAATACCAGGGCCTCAGCGAAGAAATTACCCCTGCGGTCGTGGACGAATCGATCGCGGAAAAAGTAAGGTACACCGCCAAAAAAGTATACGAAGTGTTCAACTGCCGCGGTGTAGTGCGCATAGACTTCATTTATAACGAAGCCAAAGGAGAACCATACATGCTCGAAATTAATACGGTTCCCGGCCAAACAGCTGAAAGCCTCGTGCCTCAACAGGTGCGTGCCGACGGCATGGAACTGAAGGACTTTTATACGGAGTTGCTGGAGGAAGCGTTGAGCGGGATGTAAACTTTGAAGTATGAACTATGAGGTTACGGGACCACGGTTTTAGTAGCTATTCGTTCATATTTCATACTTCATGGTTCATAGTTCGCACTTCATAGTGTATAGTTGCCAAATTTTTCATTTCTTTGGGCGCACATTGAATAATCCATGAAAACAAAACCAAGTTATTGTGTTTAAATTCCTTACAAATAAACCGCTTTGGGTCAATATAGTCGCAGCCTTTGTGCTGGGCGTGGTGCTGATCTTGCTGGTGCTGTCATCCTTGAACTTTTTCACCAAACATGGAAAGGTTTTGCGCATACCGTCGGTTACCGGAAAAACTTACGACGAAGCTAAGAGATCGTTGGAGCAGCAAGGCTTTGAGGTAGAAATACAAGATTCAGTTTACCGCGATACCGTTAAGCCAAGCGTTGTCTTGCGCCAGTTTCCCGATGCGGATGAATTGGTAAAGGTCAACAGAACTGTGTTCCTCACCATCAACAGAACTGTGCCGCCGGATGTGGTAATGCCAAACCTTGTAGGTATGAGTTTTAGAAATGCAGAGATAGTGATCAGGCAGTTTGGTTTCAAAATGGGAGATACCCTTTATAAGCCAGACTTTACAAGAAATACCGTATTGAATCAATCCGTAAACGGAAAAGAAGTGCAACCGGGGACCAAATTGCCGATGGGTTCAGAGATATCGCTAACTTTAAGCGGAGGCCCGTCGGGCATTGATCTCGCAGTGCCAGATTTGACCGGCATGACCTTTAACGAGGCTAAAGCAAGACTTAGCGTGGTGGGCATCACTTTTGGGTCTGCCGTATATAAATCGGGCGTCACAGATTCGGCTAATGCCTATATTTATGACCAGGAGCCGAAACATTATACACCGGACGGAAGGGTAAGCAGAATCAGAGCGGGACAAATGATCGATATTTGGTTACAAACAGAAAAGCCTGTGCGTGACACAACTGCTGCGAACTTACAGGAGGACGGATCTTCTTACTAACGATTAAAGTTTTATTATGAGAAATATTACAGTTGAAGAACTAAAAGCAAAACTTGATGCAGGTGAAAAGCTGCATGTGATTGACGTGCGCGAACCAAATGAATATGCAGAAGCGAACCTCGGCGTGCCTTTGATTCCTTTGGGGAAAATTCAGGCAATGCAGATCGATGAGATCGAAAACCTGAAAGATGAAGAATTGTTCATCCACTGCCGCAGCGGCAAAAGAAGCGCCACTGCCGGTATGTTCCTTGAAACAATGGGCTTCACAAATGTTGTGAATGTAGAAGGTGGAATCTTAGCGTGGCAGGAGAAGTTTGGCGACGAGAAGATCGTGAATTAAGAATTAGGAATTAGAATTAAGAATTAATAGGGCGTCATTGCTTATTGCTGGAGACAGCGAGAGTAGTGACGCTTTTTTAATTGAAAATTGAATGCATGAATGAATGCTGCATCGTCATTGCGAGCGAACCATCATGATGTTTGATCGGTGCAGCGAATGTCACACGGCTTGTGTGCAGCGAAGCAATCTCAAACCTGGTGCGGCACCAATCTAGATTGCTTCAACCGCCCTCGGCAATTCGATTTCGTTTTTGTGGTTCAATCATACAATCTCGGCAGGTCTCGCAATGACGATGCGGCTTTGTTTAATATCTTGGGTTACTCAGTTACTCAACGTTTCAGTTATTCAGTCATTAGAAAAACTTCATCGCCACAATGCCGCACAGCGCTTTCACCAGCATCAATCCGTCAATCACAACGAGATAGTAGAAAATGGATCTGCGGTTATGCAGCGAGTAGGCCACGAGAATAAGTAAGATAAATGGAATGGTGTTTATCACAATCTTCATTACTCCGAAATGACGACTAAAGGCGTAAATGAGAAAGGAACCCAGACCAACAATGCTTAATGGAATTACAATGTAAAAAATCGTGTTGCGCAAGCCGGCCTTTACCACAAAGGTTTTCAACTGGAGGTTATGATCAGTGGCATAATCCTTAATGTCAAACAGAATGCAAAGCACCGTTATGAACATTAAGTTTTTTACAAACAAAAAGAACTTGACCCAAGTAATGTCGTAAGTGATATTGTGCGTGATGCAATAATACAAAACAGGGTAAATGGTCACCATTCCCGCCCACACAAAACCGATCATAAATGGCTTCAGCCAGCCAACACTTCTAAGATTGTAGGCTTTTGTGGTGCGTAAGTTAATACCATAATACATCAGGCCCGCAACCGGCACCAAAGCTATCAGGAGCCATTCAGGAACGGTTATGCTTGTAAGTTCTTTCAAGGGAAAAACAATCAGCCCGCAAACCAGGCAAACCGTATACAATACAAGCTGGCAATAAAAAATAAGTTTTGCATTCGCAGCGTACCATATGGATCTTATGTTGGTGCTGTTGTGTGCGTTGTCGGTTATGTATGCTTTGGTGTAATAAAGAATAGTAAGAGCAGTGACTAAAAGATAATATGGAACGGTATTCAACGGAAACTCCTGCTGCAAGCTGGCTTCAATAGAAAGAGCTACGGCACAAAGACCATAAAAGTAATTGCCGAAAAAAATAAATTTCATCAGGCTGCGATCGGTCTTTTTCAACATAGTGCCTTGCTGTTTTATTAAATACTTGCAGCACAAATATAGTAAATGCTTAACGCTTAATGCGGACTTCACCCTGCGTTAAGCATTAAGCATTTAGCATTGAAGGATATTTTATTACAACAATCATTGTACAATAATCTTTCGCTTTCTTTTCGATGCAGAAGGATAAGTTCGAACATCACGGATTTTTCCTTCCTTATCATAGTATGTCACTTTGATTGGATTGCCACAATCGTCGTAGTCAACTTCTTTATGCGTTTTATTTGTTTCATAATCGTAGATACGCCACTTTCCGGCTGGGACTGCCTCTACTTCGCCAAAAACTTCATTGATATCTTCATAGTCAGTTTCAAGTTCTTTTACGGAATCCTTCGCATTAAGAATAACATAAGAAGTGAATACATTTTTTAAACCATTGAAAGCGGCCGTATCAAACACAGCAATCGTTTCAGTGCCGCCAATGTTATATTTTACTTTAACAGCAGGCAAATAGTTTACACATTGCGGTCTATAGCGAACTTGGCCGGTAACGGCAGTTGAACCCCAAACATCTTTGTGGAGATAGGGGCCGTCGACGTGCCCATTTTTGAATGTTCTATAGCCAAGATCTTTACCTGACGCGCTTAAAAAAGGCAATGTGCCGTTTCCTTGTGATAGGCTTCCAGGATAATAAGTGCGGCCGCTGGAGTCCGACAACGATACTGCATCCCAGGGCAAGCCATTCAAATAATACATTACTGAAGCAACTATACCATTTGGATAATACCCAACTTGCAGTCCGTTTAGTTTTCCATTAATAAAAGAGCTTTCATACGTTATAGGTCCGTTGTCTCTGAACCAACTAATACCAAAACTTCTTTCTAGAGTATCGTTGGAGGATGTAAACATGTTCCTGTCATAATTAGAAATGGAATGGGCTTCAGTATATTCTTTACTATAGTTATGACCAAAATTGATCCAGCGTGGCGCCGTTGCTGAGTCTTTAGACTGGCCTTTCGCGGCAAATATGATCAGCGTAAATCCAAATTGTAATAAGAAGGGTTTGAGCTTGAGATGAGAAATTTTCATGGGTTATAGTGAGTTGGGTGTTAGGAAAGGTTAATTGCTGAATGCCTAACGCTTAACGCAAGGCGCACCCTGCATTAAGCGTTAGGCGTTTTGTGTTGAGCTCACTTCAGCTTCTGATTAAAAAAAACTATCGTCCTTTGCCATGCGAGTTCTGCGGCAGGTTTATCGTACCGCGGAGTAGTATCGTTATGGAAACCGTGGTTGACATTCGCATAGGTATAAGCGGTGTATTCTTTCTTGTTTGCCTTCAATGCTTCTTCATACGCGGGCCAGCCTTCATTAACTCTTGTGTCAAGTCCGGCATAATGAAGCAGGAGTGGAGCCTTAATTTTCGGCACATCATCTACTGCTGGTTGTCCGCCGTAAAAAGGAACAGCCGCAGATAAGTCTGGAATGCGAACGGCCATCATATTGGCGATCCAACCACCAAAGCAAAATCCAACAGCGCCCACTTTGCGATTGCAGTCTTTGTGATTTTTTAAATAGTCAAATGCAGCAATGAAATCTTCCAGCATTTCGTTTTTGTCACGTTTGGCCTGCATTTCGCGGCCCTTGTCATCATTACCGGGATAGCCGCCGAGGGGAGTCAAAGCATCAGGTGCAATCGAAATAAATCCAGCGAGTGCAACTCTTCTGCCAACATCTTCTATGTATGGATTTAATCCGCGATTTTCATGCACCACCACTACGCCGCCGAGTTTGCCAGTAGCCTCTGCAGGCATTGATAATAGCGCCTTGATCGTGCCGCTGCCTTTGGGTGATTGGTAATTGATGTATTCCGATTTGATGCGCGGGTCGCCTGCCGTTGTTTGCAAAGTGCTCTTATAATCCGGCATCAAAAAACTCATAAGTGAAGTAACGGTAAGACCACCAACGGCGTATGTAGAAAGCTTTGTTACAAAATCGCGCCTGTTGATGCGGTCATGCGCATAGTCATCATACAGGTCAAACACTTCCTGTTTGATGTCCTCTTTTTTTATGTTTTCCATAATGGTGTTGTTGAAACTAAAATTAATAATTAATAATTAAGAATTAATAGGTGCTTCATCACATGAATTTTGCAAACATGTCCTGGGTGTCGCCTTGTTAATTATTAATTATTAATTTTTAATTGCTTCCTTTACCGCATGAAAATGTTTCAGCAAATAATAGAGTTGCCGGAGAAGCGTCGTGGGTTTCATTTGATCACCGGCGAAGTGCTAAGAGCGTTGCCTGCGATCAGTGAATTGAAAACAGGAATGTGCCAGGTATTTATTCAGCACACATCGGCCTCATTAACCATCAATGAAAATGCTGATCCCACTGTAAGAAAGGATTTTGAAACATGGTTCAACAAAGTGGTTCCTGAAAATGATCCTGATTTTCTGCACAACGACGAAGGCTCCGATGACATGCCGGCACACCTCAAAGCTGCTCTGTTAGGCAGTTCTGTCATGATACCGATCCGCAATGGTCGCTTTGCTTTGGGCACATGGCAAGGCATTTATTTATGCGAGCATAGAAATTATGGAGGAAGCAGAAGGCTTGTGATTACAACGTGGGGAGAGACGAATGACTGAATAAACTGAATGGACTGTGAACATAAGTTTATTAGAGTTTGAATTTCATTTTTGCCACAAACCAACAAATGAGTAGGTAACACAAACTTATGACGGCTACCGGCACCTTGAATGGATTTACATAAAAAACCGACCAACTTGATGGACGAAACGACCAACTTAACGAAAGATAATTGTCGATGTAAGATGCCACAGAAAGTGCCACTCTATCCCGATCAATAACAGCATATAGCAATAAAACAGAAATGACTGTAAAAGATACTTTTTCCCTGAATCTTTTTTTCAAAAACAACAAGTGAAATAGGAAGATAATAATAACAATACAAGCCTTTGTGACTTCGTAATAATCGATTCCAATGGAGGAATTGCCTTCATTGGAAGTGAAGAAAAGTAAACCGATATTGAGCGTCTCCAAAAAAAGAATAATTAGAATAAAACTATTTGAAACATTCAAAAGTTTTTCTTTTTGATTGCGTGCAGTTTGGGAGATTGCGGTTACTAATAAAAAGAACAGCGTAGCATAAACATGAGCTGAGATCAGGAAATAGGGAACATTGTACATTCAGGGTCGGTTGTTAAGCCAATATTACTAACTACCGCCCAACGTTCAAAATATTTTCATGCACCCAAAGTGCTTCTTCGTCCGCTGAAACTTTGTCGACAGTGCTGCCGGTTCTGCTAAAAGTGGCGTGGGGGAAGTCATAAGGTTTGCTGTGGTCAAAATAAGGACCCACAACGCCCAGCAGCCAGCCATCTTTGGCGGCCCAATGGGGTGCGTTTACTTTATATTTAAAGACTTCGTAGTGAACAAAATTGTTTTGTCCATCGAAGTCGATAGTTACACGTTTTATATGCTCCAATTCGTCGGGGCACGCTGCAAGTTCGGTAGGAAATTCGAGCCAGTTGGCAAGATTGCTTTCTGCGCTTTTGACAATGGTAAGATATTCGGGAGGAAAAAGGTCAAGTTTGTGAAAGTCGTGCAGGAGTTGAAACGTAGCTTCTCTTGTCATTACATTTTCTGCGAAGGGTAACACATCTTCGGGCCTTATGTCTTCTGCATTTTGAAGTTTATCATACAAAGGGCTGATGCGTTCGAAGCGTTGATCAACCAACTTCCTGATCTGACCTTTCACTTTCCGCGATCGATAGATCACCAAGAAGACGGCTGCCACGGCAACGGCACCCGCAATGATTAAAAAAATCATCATAACGGCAATGGTTAGGGTTTGTAATCAGTAAAATAATAGTTATTCCCGAAAACCCTAGTATTTAGTGGGTTAAATATTTATTGTTTGTAGCGGAGGGAGAATAACTGAATAACTGAATAACTGAGGTTCGATGTCGAGCAGTCATCAAGAAATCGATAATTCAATAATTCGATCTTCAGTTATTCGGTTATTCAGTAAAATACCCACTGGCATTTTTGCAACGATTTTTGTACAATTCATGAAACGACAAACCTCTAAACATGAGATACCTAGCGCTTCTACTTGCCGCCGGTACTTTGTTAGCCGGCTTTACTGCTACTAAAATGATTCACGCAATGCCTGCGAAAAGCCTTGCAGCTGCCGGAAACCCGGCATCCGTGGATACCTCAAAATGGAACTGGCCCGATAGCCTTGACGCTGTAAAAGCAGCACCTGCATCCCACAAAATAATATTTGAAAACGACAGTGTAAGAATATTGTACGTAACCATCAATCCTGGTGCTACCGAACCGATCCACACGCACAAATGGAGAAGTGTTGCATGGTGCGCGCACAGTGCTCCATTTACTTTGTATCAATACGATCTAGACAAAAATCACAAGCTGGTAATTGTAGACTCATTTACCAATACCAAAATGTCGCTCAATAAAAAGAATGTCTGGGCGCCAGAATCTCCCCACGCCATTAAAAATCTGGGGAAGGATACGCTGGTGTTGTATAGGTGTGAGTTTAAGCAATAACTGAATAACTGAATAACCGAGTAACTGAATAACTGATCTTCAATTTCGGGTATTCATCAATAATTCGATTATTCAATAATTCAACCTTCAGTTACTCAGTTATTCAGTTATTCGGTCATTTTTAGCCTCCCTGCTCATTCAAACACTTTTCTCTCTATTTTTACAACGATACCAACACTGCTTACTCTATTGAACGACAACGGAACATATAGGGAGAAAGAACTGCTACTACAAATTTCTGAAGGGGAAGAACCTGCTTTCCGGCAGATCTTTCAGCATTATGGAGATCAGGTGCACGCCAATATTTACACGATCGTAAAGTCGCATGCCATTGCGAAAGATCTTGTGCAGGATACTTTTCTGCGCGTTTGGCTGTACAGGGATAAGCTGCCCGGGATCGATAACTTCCGCCAGTGGCTCATGCGCATCGGTTATAACCGCGCTTTCACCTACCTGAGAGACAAGTCCACACAAGAAAAGGGACTCAATATTTACATAGATAAATACGCCGATGCCAATTCCGACAATCCGGCTGAATCAGCGTTGTTGGTTGATGCGCTGCGCCGTGCCATAGGTAATATTGTCGTGCAAATGCCACCCCAGCAAAGAAAGATCTATACGCTTAGCCGCGAGCAGGGCCTGAAAATTCCTGAAATTGCAGATCAACTCGGTATTTCCCCAAACACCGTAAAAAACACGCTCGTAAAGGCGCTCCATGCACTTCGTGAGGGAATGGAGAAAGCCGGATTTAGCCTGATCATTATCTCCATCTTAAATATTTTTTAACTTTTTTTTATTTTCGACTAGTCCTAAAATTCTCTCCGGGAGTCTGTTTATATGAGACAACCTTATTCCTCTTAACGTAAAAACTAGTCAATTGAAAAGCCAGGAAAGCATTCTGTTGCTATTAAAAAAAATTAACGAGAACCAAGCCAGCCAGGAAGAACTTAACGAACTGATCGAACAATTAAAGAGTGATGAAAAAAGTGAGTTGACAGAACAATTGGAGATCATGCTAAACCCCTACAAGGAAAACGACCGCAAACCTTTGACCACCTCTGAAATTGAGAATATGGCAAGATCCATATTCACGATGGATCATGTAAAAGAAGAAGAGGAAGAGGACCACAAAGTTCTTTTAGTAAAACGGATTTCATTCATGCGTACGTGGTGGGCCGCCGCAGCCGTATTTGTTTTGGCAGTCGCCGGTGGTGCTTATTTGTGGAGTCGCAACGGCAATCTGAAATCGCACAGCGTTGCTGCTACTAAACCTGTACAGGACGTGCCTCCGGGGAAAACCGGCGCCATCCTTACATTGGCGGATGGCAGCCAGGTAGAGCTTGACAGTTCCAAAGGTGGTGTGATTGCTACGCAGAACGGTGCGAAAGTATTGCTGAGAAACAATCAACTGGTGTATGATGCGCAGGCAGCTGAAAAAGACAAAGTGGTGTATAACACGGTGAGTACGCCAAGGGGCAGGCAGTACCAGATCACTTTGCCTGACGGCTCAAAAGTGTGGTTGAATGCTGCTAGTTCCATTCGCTATCCAAACCATTTCACCGGTTCGGAGCGCAAGGTGGAGATCACCGGTGAAGCATACTTTGATGTTGCGAAAGATGCGTCCGCGCCATTTGTGGTAGAAGCGGGTAATGAAGACATCCAGGTACTGGGAACGGAATTTAATGTGATGTCTTATGACGATGAGACCTATGTAAAAACCACGCTGGTAAATGGCTCTGTAAAAGTAGGCGTTGATTACGCTGCAAGAATTTTAAAGCCGGGACAACAATCTCTGGTAGGCAAAAATCAAAGCCTGCAAGTGAAAAGTGATATAGATGTAGATGAAGTCATAGCATGGAAAAACGGGCGTTTCGCTTTTTCAGAAGTCAGCCTGGAGACGATCATGAAGCAAGTGTCAAGATGGTATGATGTGGACGTTTCGTTTAGTGATAAAATTTACGACATCTATACTGTGAATATATCCCGCAATGTGCCTGTTTCAAAATTGCTGCAATACATGGAGATGAGTGGCGGCGTGCATTTTGAAATAGATGGAAAGAAAATAATTGTCAGGAAATAACCATTTGAACAACATTTAAAAAACTAAAAAACAACACCATATGTAAAGAGAAAAAGGATCGCCTTTCACAGCGTTTACCTGATAAAAAAACCGCTCCGAGTACGAGTCGGAACGGCAGGAAGATTAGGTAAATCAGATATTCAATTTGTTGGAACTGCTTATTGTTTAACCTAAACTAAAACAAAGTTATGGATTTAAAGGCTCATTCTACCTCTTTCCAAAAAGGGGTAACCAAAACTGCGCGGATTATGAAATTGACGGCGTTTATCTTACTCGTTTTTACTCTCTCGGTTAGTGCTTCAACTAAGGGACAGAACATTACTATCTCCCTTAAAAACGCATCGCTGGAAACTGTTTTTAAGGAAATTCAAAAACAGTCCGATTATAATTTTGTCTACAACAGTCGCCTGGTAAAGGCTGCCAAAAGTATTGATGTTGATGTAAGAAGCGCATCTGTAGAAGATGTGCTGCGCCAGTGTTTTAAAGGACAATCGCTTACTTATTCCATAGAGGATAAAACGGTGATCATTAAACCATCTCCCCATGTAATTATCATAACAGAAAACGAAACGGCTGATCCCGTGCATGGCGTGGTGACCGACAAAACCGGACATCCGCTGCAAGGCGTTTCAGTATTGAACAAGAAAACAAAGAAGGGTACAAAGACTGGCCCCAACGGAGAATTTACACTGCATGCATCTGTAAACGATGTACTGGCTTTCTCTATCGTGGGTTATAAATCGATTGATAAAAAGATCGACAATACAGATATCTCTTTGGTGATTCCTTTGGAAATTGAAGCATCTTCACTAACTGAAACAGTAGTTATCGGTTATGGAACTTCTCAAAGAAAAGATCTTACGGGATCTGTGGCAACCATTGCTGCGAAAGACATTCAGGATATTCCTTTTGCAACAGTAGACAATGCGCTTGCCGGTAAAGCAGCAGGTGTAGAGGTTACAAAAACAGACGGTACACCAGGCGGTGCGGTGCGTATCCGCGTGCGAGGTTCCACTTCACTGTTAGGTGGCAACGATCCTTTGTATGTAATCGACGGTGTGCCTATGCAAGTACAATCTGCGTACCTCAATCCGGGTTATGACGTGAGCAGCCCTGTAGGTAATGACGTTACAGGATCAGGTGGTGTAAGTGCAGGCATGTCAACCGCATTTGTCAACGGCTTGAACAATCTTGGCGGATTGAATATTGATGATATCGAATCGATCTCTATTTTGAAAGATGCATCTGCTGCCGCTATCTACGGTTCAAAAGCCGCAAATGGCGTGGTAATAATTACTACCAAAAGAGGCAAGAAAGACATGAAACCGGTGATCACCTTCAGCTATTACGGAACAGTGAGTATGCTGGCTAAAAAACCAAAACTGCTGGATGCCAGTCAATATAAAACATTGCTCACTGAAGCTGCCGTAAATGATAATGCGGCACGCGTTGCAGCAGGAAGAGCACCACGCCCGGAAGCTGTAAAAATTGTAAACGATCCAAACTATTTTGGTAAATACAATACAGACTGGGTTGACCTTGTTACAAGAACAGCGTTTGCAAACAATGCAGAAGTATCTATACAAGGCGGAGGCGGTTCAACAAGATACTACACCTCTTTTGCTTACAACAATACGCCAGGTGTTGTGGTTGGAACCGACTACGAACGCGTATCCGGCAAGGTGAACCTGGAAACAGAAATCAGCAAACGTTTCAGATTTATAACCAACCTTAACATTGGTTATGTGAACCAGAACATTACCAACGGTGCATACCAACAAGCGTTGAGGGCAAGACCAGACTGGAGCCCATATGATTCTACGGGAGCTTTCCAAAACTTTGCTACGGTAGCGGCCAGCTATCTTGGATATGAAAACCCATTGGCGATGACAACAGCAGTCAACAACTCAAAAACCATGAGTTTGCTGGGTTCCATCAGCGCCATTTATGACTTCACACCGCATTTGCAATTCAAGAGCACCGTATCATTAAATAGCCAGAACTATACACAGAAACTGTTTACACCTGACTACCTGCAAATAGGAAGTTTCTACGGAAACGTTTCTTCTAATGGCGGTATAGGTAACAATGCAAACAGTCGTTTCACTGACTGGTTCATTGAAAATACATTGGGCTATACCAACAAATGGAAAGACAAACATGCAGTAAATATTCTTGGTGGATTTTCTTACGAAACAGTAAAGACGAGTTTCATGAGTGCAACTGCATCTGGTTATCCAAACAATGACTTGCTGAATAATTTGTCATCTGCAACGACGCCAATTTACACACAAGGGGATCAACCGAATAAACCACAGAGTTATCTTGTTTCTTACTACCTGCGTGCAAACTATACATTCATGGATAAATATCTGTTCACCTTCACAGGTCGATCAGATGGTTCATCAAAATTTGGTCCTGATAACAAGTTTGGTTACTTCCCTTCAGGAGCCGTTGCATGGCGTTTATCCAACGAAAACTTTTTGAAAAATGTTAAGTGGATAGAAGACATCAAGGTAAGAGGTAGTTATGGTTTAACAGGAACACAAAACATAGGAGATCAGAAATACCGCACATTATATTCCCCGCTTGCTTATAATGGAACCAATGCGCTTGTGCCAACACAACTCGGAAACCCTGCATTGAAATGGGAGACAACCAAACAGGCAGATGTTGGTGCCGACGTATCATTGTTTGGAAACAGGTTACAGGCAACATTTGATTACTATAGGAAACAAACAGACGGTGCATTGTTGTCATTGCCCGTACCACCAAGTTCTTCCTACTCAACTTTGTTAGAGAACACGGTTGACATCAGAAACACCGGTTATGAATTTAGCATCTCTGGCGACATCATTCGCACAAGAAATTTCCGATGGAACGCTTCGTTGAACATCACATGGAACAAGTCGCTGGTTACCAAACTCAACAACAACGCGGACCTTACAGGTATTCCGGACAAAACAGGTCTTGAATATGGCAACACTACACTCATTGAAGGACAGCCTTTGGGCCTGATTACCGGAATGAAAGTAGATGGTATTATCAAATCGCAGAAGGACCTTGATGATTACAAACAGCGATTGAATTTTATCGGAAACCTCGTGTTCCCTTATCTCAATATTGGAGATCCGATGTTCCAGCTCGACTCAACAGGCTATCCTGATTTTCACGTAGTGATCGCAAACGCTGCACCTAAATATTACGGAGGATTTTCACAAGGGTTCAGCTACAAGAACTGGGATTTGAATCTTTACTTCCTGTTTTCTCATGGTGGCAAACTCATGTGGGGCGACCATGTAAGCAGTATAAAATTCATCGGTACTCCGAATGCCAACCAGGTAATGCTCGATCGCTATACGCCTGAAAACACAGGGACCAACCTGCCAAGATTATTATGGAACGATCAGATCATTTATAACAGCAGTCTCAGCATTTTCAATTCTTCGTATTTGAAATTGAGAACAGTATCACTTAACTACAGGTTTGGCAAAACACCTTGGATGACAAGAACAGGTATTCAGAATGCATCTGTGTATGCTACTGCAACCAATCTTTTCACCATTACCAAGTATCCCGGCAATGATCCTGAAACTTCAGACGACGCATACAGCGTGGCAGGCGGATATTTTGACGTGAGCAACTATCCTGCAGTAAGAACAATTTCTATCGGATTGAAAGTTGGTTTCTAAAAAACAAATACGACACATGAAACAGAATAAAAATTACATCATCATATTGGCACTGTTTAGCTGGGCAATTACTGCCTGCTCGAAACAGTTGAATGTTTATCCATCCAGTGCGGAAGTAGACGGCAACGTGATCACCGATGTTAAAAGTGCGGCCACTACTTTGAACGGTGTTTACTACAGATTTGCAGTTGGAGGCGTTGACTACAACAATGTACCCGTATCATCATGGTACCAGGTAAATGAAAGATTTGCATCACAGTTAAGCGGCATGCTTTCATACACCTATGGCGGTGGTGGCCTGGATGAACACGCTTATGATGCAAAAACGCCTGGCATTGATAATATCTGGACCTATGGTTATAGCATTGTAAATGCAGCAAACGGTTTTCTGAAAAACATAGCGCCTCTCAGTAACATATCAGCAAATACTAAAAAACAAATGATCGCAGAAGCAAAATTTCTTCGCGCCTTTGGAAATGCAGAGTTGTTGTTGTTTCACGGCGAATACGCTGACCCTGCGAGCGCTTATGGCATCATCATCAGAAATGAATTTGTTGAGCCAAAAAATCTATATCTGGCGAGGTCGTCTGTTGCAGAAAGCTACGATTCCATTCTTGCTGATATAGACAAAGCGATACCTGATCTGCCATCACTAAACTCATCCATTGCACATGCAAATGCGTGGACAGCAAAATTGCTGAAAGCGCGTGTGTTGATCAATCGTGGAACTGCCGCAGATATGGACGCGGTAATCAGCCTAACTACAGACATTATAGGCAACGGACCATTTGTACTTGAAGGAAGTGTGAAAGACATATTCTTGTCAAAAAACATTGCCAGCAAAGAAGTAATGATGGGCATACAACCCTATCCTTCACAACAGGTGAAGTGGCAGGAGTATGTTTATTATAATGACTACGGTCCTAATGATTTTATGCAGGAGCTGTTTGCAAGCGACCCTCGCGCGGCATGGCAAATACAAACAGTTGAGGGCCCTTACGGCGCCAGCATTGCAGATACAAAATACTATCCCGGTTCAGTAACGGATATTGCTTTTACACCTGTCTCAGAATATGCGTATGCATTCAGGCTCACCGAAGCTTACTTGCTGAAAGCAGAAGCGTTGATAGCAAAAGGAGGTTCATTGGATGAGGCAAAAACTTTATTGAAAACTGTTTTGTCACATGCAGGCGTTACTGATTTTTCAGATGTTGATGCGGCGGATTCCGGCCCACAACTACAGCTATTGACAATCCAGGAAGAAATGAAAAATTTTGTAGACGAAGCCAGCCAGGATTGGTTTGCCGTAAGGCGCTTGCCATTCTCTACTTTGCAGACTTTGCTACCATCTATAAAAGACAAACATCAATTGGTGCTGCCTATACCAGATGCTGAAATAGTTGCCAATAAAGCAGTAAAACAGAGTCCGGGCTATTAATCAGGAATTAAGAATTAAGAATTAAGAATTAAGAATTGTTTCGGTGTAAGATTCGTTTTAATCTGCCAGATACAATTATGGCTATCAAAACGGGGAAATGGTCCAATATAGCTTAGAGTGTATCACACAAAGAATTCTTAATTCCTAATTCTTAATTGTCTACTGATCAGCCTCACAAATAAAATATGTAAAATGAAAAAAACTCTGATGCTGCTAACTGCATGCTTCTGTGCATCTTTACTACATGCCCAAACCAACACAACCGTGACAGCTTCCATCAAAGGATTGGAAGCGGGCAAATGGGTTTATTACAGGCCTTTGTCCGGAGATCAAAAAGACTCCGTTCAAACAAAAGCTGGTGGCTTTGTGATCAAAACGAACATACCGGAAGGGGAGGGCAATGCATACATTATCCAGATAGGAAATAAGTATGTTGAAAATTGCATGACATTTTTATATCTCGACAAAGGAAACGTAACGCTGAAAGGTGATGGCCCAATGATGAAAGATATAAAAGCCGATGGCCCTCAATACATCAAAGACTATAATGCCTACAACGACTTTATAAAAAATGCACCGGCATTAAAGGGAAAAGAAGAGTTGTATAAAAAAGCAAACGAACTGTACGCAAAGGATACAGCTGCGTTTGCAGCACTTCAACCACAGTTGGAGAAAATGGATTCTACTGACAAAGCATTGACAAAACAATGGGTACTTTCCCATAAAAATTCCCGCTACAGCGCCTTCCTGCTTTCATTTGACCTTGGAAGATTAGATTTTGATGAACAGGAAAAAATACTGAATCAATTAACTGCTGACGCAAAAAACAATGCGCCCGGTAAGAAAGTTGCGAACAGTATTCGCATTAATAATTTGACAGGCATTGGCAAACAGGCGATGAACTTTACACAGAATGATACATTGGGTAAGCCCGTGTCTCTGACTGATTTCAAAGGAAAATATGTATTGGTAGATTTTTGGGCAAGCTGGTGCAAACCGTGCAGGGCGGAGAATCCAAATGTGGTGGCAGCATACAATAAATACAAAGACAAAAACTTCACCGTACTGGGTGTATCACTCGATCAGCCAACAGGAAAAGAAAAATGGTTGAATGCCATCCATGCTGATAACTTAACGTGGACGCATGTTTCCGATCTTAAATTCTGGAACAACGCTGTGGCAAAACAATACGACATCAATTCCATTCCGGCTAATTTGTTGATCGATCCAAGTGGAAAGATCATTGCTAAAAATTTACACGGCGAAGAGCTGGAGAAAAAATTGAACGAAGTTTTATAATTACAAAGAATTAAACAACGATGAAAAACTATTTTGCGATAGCCCTTGCTACAATAGCTGTTCATAGTGCCAATGCACAACAGTTCACACTGAATGGAAAAGTTGCCGGAGCCGCTGCCTCTGAAAAAGTGAAGCTCTACTACACAGATGCGTCCGGTAAACGAACAACTGATAGCACCACGGTAAAGGATGGCAGTTTTATAATTAAAGGAAATATTGCCGCGCCTACCATGGCATTTATAGAATATGGTAAAGGCGCTCCGGGCCAGAACCCAAACACCGCCAGTTTTTTTATAGAACCGAAAGTTATGAACAGCAGCTTTAAAGTCGGTGACTTTAAAAATATGGTGATCACCGGTTCTACAACACAGGATGAATATGTAGAATTGGAAAACTCTAAAGAGTCGATCAGAAAAGAGATGGAGCCTTTGTCCAAAGAATATGAAAAGGCAGGAGAAGCAATGCGCAAGGCGCAAAAGGAAAAGAAAAGTGATGAAGTGATTGATTCATTGAGATACGAAGCCGCTGCGATACATGACAAGTTTGACCCTTATTTTCAAAGACAGGCACAAAAGGATTTTCAATTTTTTGCAAAACATCCGCAATCATATGTAACAGCATACTATCTGCGTTTTCACACCACAGATATTTCGCTCGATTCATTGCAAATGTTTTACAATGCACTTGGCTCAACCGTGCAGCAAAGCAGCGACGGCAAGAACATCGCTAAAGAAATTGAAAAATTGAAAGCAGGTTCTCCCGGTAGTGTTGCGAAAAATTTTACCACCAAAGATATTAATGGAAAGTCCGTTTCACTCGCTGACTTCAAAGGGAAATATGTATTGATAGACTTCTGGGCAAGTTGGTGCGTGCCTTGCCGCAAGAGCATGCCGCATGTAAAAGAACTCTATGGAAAGTACAAGGACAAAGGGTTTGACGTGATCGCTGTTTCCGACGATGACAAGGATTCGACAGCATGGAAGAAAGCAATTGCAAAAGATGGAACTGACCTGTGGAACAATGTACTCCGCGGAATGGACTGGGACAAAATAAGAAAGGGAGAATCCAACGATAAGGACATCAGTGAGAAATTTGGCATACACAGCTTGCCTACAAAAATATTGATTGATAAAAACGGGGTCATCATTGGCCGTTACGATAAAGGAACAGAAGAAGAAGCGCTTGCACTAGATAAGAAGCTCGCAGAAGTAATGAACAATTGATGAGTAGAATAATCGAATAACTGAGTAACTGAGCGGAAACCGCGCCGTCATTGCGAGCCCTGCCGGGAAACAAAGCCTGGATTTCAAAGACAATTGTGCTATAGCGGAAAATGGGCGAAGCAATCTACAGCGGGAATGTTGCAACACAAAAAGTGATCAAGCTCTGCGATATTTACCACTAAGGCACTAAGGGCGCTAAGTTTCACTAAGGGATTTTCTTTGGTGCAGCTTAGTGTATCCTTAGTGCCTTAATGTTTTTATTGTGAACTTAACCATTAATGTATGTCACAAGTAAGTTTGATGTAAAAAAGCAGGCATCACCATTTCACCTCCTTCTCCATAAAATTAATCAAATCATCTGCCGCCTCTTGTTGTTCGCGAATGCTCGGATGTCCCGGTGTTTTTTTATAGGGGATAAAATGCGTTAAAACACGTTTATCATTCATGGCATGAACCGCTTGCGTTATATACCCCGGCCATGGAGAATTGGCTGCTGTTGCATCCATGCCGCCAAGAATACAAACAATAGTCGCCGCAGGATATTTTGCACGCACGCTGCTGATAAAACTTTTATAAGCAGCAATGATCTGTGTTTCAGAAGGAGCCGTTGTTCCAAAGCGAGCTTTGAATTGCTCATGGTCCGGCTTTTTTGTGAGCCAGCTATCGTTCTGAAATAAATTTACAATTACGACTTGTGGGGTATAGTTAGTGAAATTCCAATGGCTGTTGTTATCATTGGGATTCAGCCGGTCATACATCTCTGGCATGATCAATGGGAACCAACTGATCAAAATGCCAATGCCACTTTTGGAAATGCTTACATAGTCTGCATTGAAATGTCTCGCTGTAATAGCCGCATAGCTTATATAACCATTTTCAAAGGGAGCGGTTCCACGGTCCTGTCCAATCGAATCTTCCACTGCATATCCACAGGTAATTGAGTCCCCATACACTTCGATCTTTCTTTTTTTAGCAGGTGGAGCTGCCAATAGCGTTGTGCCTTTGTTAACCGTAAAGCCATAGATTGCAGTGCTTCCCATTGCCCATTCAGTTTGTTTGAAAAGCTCCACTTCATGCGTGCCTGAAGAAAGACCTTTGGCAAGTGTGTAAGTTCTTTTTGTGCTATCAACGTTTAATGTTTGTTGTACTTTTCCATCCACTACTACCGTAAAACGGTTAATGCCCGTTTGATCTTTCAGCACAACATCAATACCCGATCCTTTAAATTTTATTTTTGCCGAAGAAGCCGTCCAGTAGAAAACAGTGGTGCTATCTGTCTGCTCTACACGGCCAGTATAGTGAATGTGAGGATCGTTGTGTTTAATGTCTTGTGCAAGCGAGTGTTTGTTTACAAGCAATGATGTAAGGGCCAGGATAATGACAGCAAGTAAGCGCATAGTCAAGTTAGTTTTGGATAAAGATATTTGAAATTTGAGATAAAAATGGTGCGAAAAGCTACTCAGGGTTTCACGCAAAGACGCAAAGGTGCAAAGGCGCATAAGGGATGCTTGTAAAGAAATTTTCAAATTATTTGCTAGTCGCACCAAAGTACAAAGTGTCTTTGCGGCCTTTGCTCCTTTGCGCCTTTGCGTGAAAATTGCAACAATATTGGGTTTCCGCTGTTATTCGACCAACAATATAGTTTTATGAGAAATCTTATCGTTCCGTTGGTCTCGTTCCTAATGCTAACAGCCTGCAACCAGGCAACTACAAATTCTACATCAGCAAAAGATTCAACAGCAGGCTCTTCGTCACCTACATTTGCGCCCGCTAATGAAAATGAGAAGGCTATCTACAGTCGTGCATTTAACGTAGTCGTGTGGGGGCTTCCCGCCGTAAATTCTGAATTGATGTACGAGGATTTGGTGAAAGCTAAAGGTGATTACAACCAGGTAATATACTGGTCCGGGCTCGTCAATTCAAAAAATCAAACACTCACACCTAATCCGGATGTCATCTACATCAATCCATTCTATGACACGAGAAAAGGTCCCGTGGTGTTAGAGATTCCTGCTGCTGAAGGCGTTTCTTCCATTACAGGTTCGTTGGATGATGCCTGGCAAACTGCTATTGAAGACATTGGTCCGGCAGGATTAGATAAAGGCAAAGGCGGAAAATATTTGATCCTGCCTCCGGGTTACAAAGACAAAGTTCCTGCAGGATACATTCCCATGCCGTCCTCCATTTATACGGGGTTTGCCATTCTGCGATCCAACCTCACCAATGGTACCAAAGAGGATATAGCAAGGGCGATTGATTACGGCAAGAAAATAAAAATGTATCCATATGCACAGGCCGCCAATCCTCCACAGACTGCGTTTCTTGATTTGCTTGAAACCTCTTTTGGCAACATCATTCCGTATAACATTCATTTCTTTGAATCATTGAGCAATTTCATTCAAAGAGAACCGTGGCTCACGCGTGATATGGCAATGATCGATCAGTTGAAAACCATTGGGATTGAAAAGGGAAAAGACTTTAAGCCCGATGCCCGCACGAAAGAGATTTTAGAAGCAGCCATAGCCGATGCGCATAAATGGGTGGACGCGCAATATGAAGAAACATTCAATCAACCTTTTTATGAAGGCACCAAATGGGCGCTTCCTGCTAGTCAGCAAACGACAAAGGCAATCATGGAAAACTATACCGATCCTGCCAATTATCCTGTAGACGGAAGGGCAATTATTTATTCGATGGCCTACTTCAGTGCAAAGCATTTAGGCACGGGACAATTTTACCTGTTAAGTATAAAAGATAATACAGGCAAAAGGTTTGACGGCTCCAAACTATACCATTTGCATTTGCCACCAAACGTACCTGTAAAGCTTTATTGGTCCGTAACAGTTTACGATGGAGAAACACATGCACTGTTGCCCGGTATGCCATATTTCAGTCGTGCATCTACTACACCGGGCCTGCAGAAGAATACTGATGGTTCTGTTGATGTTTATTTTGGCGCGAAGGCTCCCGCAGGAAAAGAATCCAACTGGGTGCCAACTGATCCCAAGAGGAGCTTTGAATTGTTAGCAAGATTCTACGGACCTGAAAAAGGATTCTTCGACAAGACATGGAAAATGGGCGACGTGGAGGAGGTGAAATAATTTGAAAATTTGTGGAGTTGAAAATTTGAAAATGGAGATTGGCACACGGATGATACGGATTAGACGGATTTACACGGATGGTCTTTTAACCGCAAAGGGCACAAAGTTTGGCGCAAAGGAAACGAAGGGATGTTGCGGATTTCTTACCTACTAAATAAATACCTCTCAAAAACAAAGGGAACAAAGATGTTTTACGGCCTTCGTTCTCTTTGCGTCTTTGGGACACGCTACTTATTTTGCTGTCGTATTCTTTGCGTCCTTTGCGGTTAGAAAAGAATCGTTGCAAATAAAAAATCCCTGCCCGACTAAGTCTGTAGGCGGGCGTGTAAATCCGTCTAATCCGTGTGCCAACAAAAAAGATTTTTCTGCAGGGTATAATTGCTTCTGTTAGCTGTCTTATATTTTTACCTTTAAGTACCATTAGAAAATATGAGACAACTACTTGCCTTTTTTGTTTTCTTCACACTGAGCAATTTTGTTTTTTCCCAAAAGCAAAAAGCGCCCAACGTGATCATCATTTATTTTGATGACATGGGTTATGGCGATCTTGAGCCCTATGGCATGACGGGTATTCACATGCCAAACTTTGACCAACTTTCACGCGAAGGAACCAGGTTCACGCATTTCAATGTGGCGCAACCTATTTGTACCGCTTCCCGTGCGGCGTTGCTCACGGGCTGTTATCCAAACAGGATCGGTATCTCCGGAGCAATATTGCCGGGCTCTTCAATGGCGCTGAATCCAAATGAGGAAACAATCGCTTCGTTGTTAAAAGCGAAAGGGTATAAAACCGCTATGGTGGGCAAATGGCACCTTGGCAACAAAGCGCCCTATTTTCCTTTACATTACGGCTTTGACAGTTTTCTGGGTATTCCATACTCGCACGATATCTGGCCACGCGATCATGATGGAGGACGCATCACAGATGAAAAAGATATTCGTTATCCATGGCCGGAGCTCACTTTGATGGAAGGAGACAACGTAATTGATACGATCAAAACGCACGAGCAACAAACTAAATTCACCGGTATGTTTACAGAGCGTGCGGTGAGTTTTATTAAACAAAATAGTAAGTCTCCATTCTTTTTATACCTCGCTCAAAACATGCCACATGTGCCGCTTGCGCCATCTGCAAGATTTAGCGGTAAAAGCGAACTTGGGCCATTTGGAGACGTGATGATGGAACTTGATTGGTCCGTTGGTGAAATTTTGAAGGCCTTGAAAGAAGCAAAGATCGACAACAACACTTTGCTCATCGTTGCAAGCGACAATGGTCCATGGCTGAATTACGGTAATCATGCAGGTTCTTCAGGAGGTTTCAGAGAAGGAAAAGCAAATACATTTGAAGGCGGTACAAGAGTGCCATTGTTTGTTCGCTGGCCGGGTAAGATACAGGCTGGCGGCATTTACAGCGATTTGATGACAAACATGGACCTGCTGCCAACCATTGCGGCGGCAACAGGTGCGGCATTGCCGAAGAACAAAATTGATGGCATCAATTTTTTACCGTCATTTCTTTCACCTTTAACGGTAAAAGGACCGCGTGATACTTTCTATTATTATTTTGGAAAAGATAATTTGGAAGCTGTACGCTACAAGCACTGGAAGCTTGTGTTGCCACACAATGCGGGATCTTATGCCGCAGCCGTACACGGCAAGGATGGCAAAGGAGGAAAAATAGCCAGAGTGGATGTGCCGCTTGCATTGTATGATCTCGCGCACGATCCCGGCGAAGCCTATGACGTACAAACACTTTATCCCGATATACTTCAAAAATTACAAAGCATTGCCGAGCAGGCGAGAGAGGACTTAGGTGATGACCTGACGAATAGGACGGGAGCGAATGTGAGGAAAGCAGCGAGCTCTCAGTAGAATTATGAATTATGAATTTTGAGTGTCTCCAAAATAGAAATCACATCCTTTTTAGGGGATGTGATTTTTTTTGTTGCTTCGCCAATAGGAAAAAATGTAGGTTATGGTTGCTTCGACAATATTGACAACATTTATGCTGATAGTGCTGCACTTAGTTAGAATAAAATCAGAGCGGCTAAATACGATTGTCGGAGGCAATGAATTCTTCTACTTATCCTTTATCAATAGAACTCCATTCTGCTTTGCCTTATCTGCTACCCGGATGTAAATGATCAATTGATCGATATCGTTTTGCGAGAATTTACTAAAGGCGTGACTGTACGCACGATTGTAGTTTTCGTAGAGTGCATTGGAATATTTATCTCCCGATTTTCTCAAAGCGGCATCATCGCGGATATACTTTGCAAAATAATCTTCTGCGGGTGCAGGTAGTTTTTCGAAAAGATTTTCAAACATATATTGATCGGAAACTTGTTTCTCTGGAGGGAAGTGGCATCCCGTACAGTTTTCAGAAAACAATATTTTTCCCTTCTTAAACTCTTCTACTTTTTGCATGGCATAAGTGCTATCGACAAATGGAGCAACGTATGGAGGCTTTTCGTTGCCTGTTTTTTGTTTGCAGGATACGATTATTATGATCGCTGTTGGTATGGCCAGAATATATTTTCTCATGGCTCTAATCTTGTAAGAGGTTATGTGAAAAGAATTTCGTCATTCTTTAAAGCCTTTGTAATTTTTTCTGGTCGCGGATAGAAGATTGGCAGGAGAACGAGCTGTATCGTCAGAATTATCAGGAACAAAGTTTTGTGACTTAAGAAAAGAAAAAAGCCGGAAATTATTACTGACACTAAATTAAGTGCGAGTTTACGTTTATAAACGCCGTTATAGATTATCACTTTTTCCTGGAAGTCTTCACTGTCTGCAAGTTTGGAAGATTCTTTCTTATTCATTCCTTCAAATGCGAAATTGAAAATGACGAATGCCGCAAAAAAGTACCAGAGGTATTTGCTGTAGAACGCCATCAGCGAAGGTATCACCGGTAGTAAATACGTTGCCAAACAGATAACGAGGGAGATAGATATTGCAGATGTTGCGAAAATATTGAAATATCTTTTTAAGGGCTTCAGGTCAAATTGATAAATGTCAAGCATAGGTTCAGAGGGTTTGCAGTTTTTAAAACATGAACTTATAAATTTTTATTGGAACCAGATCAAACAAATTCGCTTTTTTGGATTCAACCGGAATTTCGCTGAACGCATTTGCCAAGGCAAGCCGTAGGAGAAAATGATTAGTCGGAGAAAGACAAATAAACAAGGATTTATTCTTTGTCCTTCGTCCCATTGACTAAAGCCAACGGCAATGAACTAAATGCAGCACGCCGCTATTCAATTCTATCATTCCTGTAGATTATCATTGACAAGGCACGTTGCATAGAAGCAATTTTCAAATTTTCAAATCTTCAAATTTTCAAATTGGCCAATTTTCTTAATACTAAGATAATCTCCCCAAACAGTACCTTTTAAAATTTAGGAATAACCTTTGCACCATTCTATCTGACTGGTAAGTGAAAGATTCAATGGTAAAAGAAATACGCAAAGGTAACCAACACGTGTACTATAAAGCTTATGATGAGTATCATGAAAAGCTTTACCAGTATGTCTTTAAGTATACCCGGTCAACTTACCTGGCTGAAGAAACCGTTCAGCTCGCTTTTATAAAACTCTGGGAAAAGCGGGAGGGTCTTTCTGTTGAGTATTCTCTTTCTTCGCAGCTATTCAGAATTTCTAAAAGCATTTTAATCGATCTTCTACGCAAAGAAAAGCTTCGTCAAACACAGGAATTGTCCGATGTTTTTATAGCTGCTCCTGTTGCCAGTGAAAAGATTATCTATAAAGAAGAACTTGAAAATGTTTTTGCTGCGATAGAAGGCCTGCCTACGCAAAGCCGCCGCGTATTTGAATTAAGCAGACTCGACAATCTCTCACACAAAGAGATCAGTGATCGTCTGTCGATCTCCACTAAAACAATTGAGAATCACATATCAAAGGCTCTCAAATATCTAAAGACCAATCTGACTATTTTCTTTTAGCAATCATTCCGTAGTGCAGCTTTTTTCTTTACCGCAAAGGGCGCAAAGTAGCTGGCCGCGAGATAAATAGCTAATCATGAGAGCGCAAAGTAAAGAAGGGTTGTCGAGCATTCCTTCATTCTTCTTTACTTTGCGCCTTCGGGAGTTACACCATCATTTCAAAGCAATTTCTTCGCGCCCTTTGCGGTAAAAAAAAGTTATAAATGACGCTTGCTGGCAGATAATTGACGACCCACACACATCCCATTTTCAAATTTCCACATTTTCAAATGGGCCGTGCCCCATGTTAACTAATTGTAACCTCTGCAAAAGTAGTAGGGGATAATGCTTTCTCACGCGAATACTATGTATGCAAATGTCAAATCGTCTATTTGAAAAGTATTTATCGGGAGATTGTACAGAAGAAGAAAAAGAAATGGTGATAACGCATTTCAAAAACGATCCTGACACATTGATCCAATATCTCACTGAAAAGAGCTGGGAAAAGTTTCTGCCGGATACAAAGATTTCGGTTCCTTCAGGAAAAATGTTGCAGCAAATTGAGGGCAACATAAGAACAGCACCTGTCAGAAAAATAAATCCTGTTTGGATCGCAGCCGCATCCATTATCATCATTGCTGGTATTTTTTCTTTGTACAAGTTGATAATACCAACGGAAAACAACGATGTGGCAAAAGACGACGGATTGAAAATTGAAGTTCCTGGTTCAAAGCAAAACCCGCAGAAAACCATTGCTAACAACACATCCAAGCCGTCATCGCATACATTGCCTGACGGTAGTATGGTGAGGTTGGGTGCAAACAGCAGTGTGTCGTTTGACGAAAATTTCAGCAATAACAAGCGGGATATTTTCCTGAAAGGTGAAGCTGTATTCACTGTAGCAAAAGACAAAACGAAGCCTTTTACTGTACACTCGCAAACTGTTGCTGTCACTGCGTTAGGAACAGTGTTTGATGTGAACGACAGAAGCCCTGCAAGAGCCATCGTTCATTTGTATTCAGGAAAAATTGTCATTAGAAAAGAGAAAGATATTGCCGGCAATTTTAAAGATGTCTATTTAACGCCGGGTCAGTTATATCAATTGAACAAAGAGAACCTGGTTGCTATTGTTTCAGAAGCCCCCAAAGCAAACTCAACGCCAACAATAGTTGCGCCAAAAGCAAAGCAGGTATTGAATTTCAATAAAGAATCCATTGCTGAAATTCTAACACAACTGCAAACGGAATATAAGCTTGCCATTGACTATAATAACGATGTAATTAAGAACATGGATTTCACCGGTACGTACGATCCATCGAATGCAACTGTTGAATCGTTCCTTGAAACCCTATGTTTGTTGAATGATCTCACATTGACCAAAACCAATGATCATCATTTTTCCATACAAGTAAAATAACAGCAAACAACATTTTCTCAATAACAACGCAACATGACAAAGTGTGCGTGGGGCATGCTTTTGTCTAAACTTAAAAATTAAATTAATCAGCTATGAAGCGGATGCTCTTCTGTATGTTACTTTTTTGTGCCGGTTTCTCGCAAACATGGGCACAAACCGGTGGCAACACTGCAACAGGCATTATTAGAAATGATAAAGGCGATGCGCTGGAAGGTGCAGCCGTTTATCTGCGAAACAGCGGAACAGGTTACAAACAAACCGCAATGACCAATGGCAAAGGCTTGTTCAACTTCAGCAAAGTGCCTGCAGGTAACGGCTATGAGTTTATCATCAGTTATGTTGGATATACCAACGATACTTTGACGGGTTATGAAATGAAAGAGAACGGACGCATTTCCCTTAGTGTTGCTATGAGTAACAAAGCGTCTGAATTAGAAAAAATAATTGTGATCGGTTACGGATCCATGAGAAAGAAAGATCTTTCTGCTGCCGTGTCGGATGTTCCTGATATGCAGCAGATACAGGAAAGACCCGTGCTTGATGTAGCGAATATGATACAGGGTCGCGTGGCTGGTGTAACTGTTGTAAGCGATGGCGGCCATCCAAATAGCACACCTTCTGTAGTAATACGCGGCAGTGGCTCGCGTGACGGAGAAGGGCCGTTGTATGTGGTGGATGGTGTTCTTAATGCTCCTTACAATCCTGCAGATGTGGTGTCGATGACTGTTTTGAAAGACGCAGCTTCTGCAGCTATCTATGGTGCGTTTGCCGGTTCGGGTGGCGTTATCTTAATCACTACGCGCCAGGCAAAACAAGGCAAGCCTTCTGTTGAATACCAAGGCTTTGCCGGTGCAAAGCAAGCATGGAAACTACCTCAGTCTTTAACGGCAGATAAAGAAGCGGAGGTTGCAAACCTTGCTTTCAAAAATGCAGGCATGCCACCACTTGACGGCTGGGATGCAAGCAAAAATCCTGACGCACAGGTAACGCGTACCAATTGGATCGATGAGATTTTTAGAACTGGCATTGTGCAAAGACACATGGTTACAGTAAATGCTGGTTCCGATAAATTTTCAACATTGTTTCAGGCAAGGTATGAAGAGAACCAGGGTACATTGCTGAATACTTACAACAAAAATATTTCGGCACGTTTCAATGCTTTGTACGCTTTTAGTCCTAAAGTAAAATTCAAGCAGGATATCTTTTTAAATAACAACGATAACAGAGGCACTGAAACATCCAGCGGTTATACGGGAACCATTCTTTCTGCGATCTACATGCCGCGTTCTGCCACTGTTTATTACGATGATGGTTCGTTCGGTGGCGTGGGCCCGCGCAACTCTGACTACCTTGGTATTCATGGTGACGTAGTGAATCCCGTAGCTACATTGCTGCGCAATCAGCCTTACAATAAATCAACGGATATTCAATCTATTTCGGAATTGAAAGTGATGGACATTGTAAAGGGACTTTCATTCCTGACGCGCTTCTCTTATCGCCAGGGAAATTCATTGTACAAAAACTTTGAACCTAAGCGTACCGAGCCTGGAAAGCCTAACGATCAAAACACATTGAGCTATTCTACCAACAAAACCTATAACTGGATATGGGAAAATACGTTGAACTATGCTCGCAGTTTTGGCAGACATAACATCGGCGCAATGGCTTCAACTACAGCAATGGAAAGCGGAAGCAAAGGTTTTAGTGCTGCTGCAAAAACGTTTGACAACGAAGCAACATGGGCACAGTTCTTTGTAAATGCTGGTAACTTCACTGATCTGCGTCCAAGCGACTGGGATTCAAAAGATAGAAACGTTTCTTATGTTGGCAGAGTTTCCTATAGCTGGGCAGATCGCTATTTCGTAACCGGAAGTTATCGTTATGATATTGCTGGAAGACTTGCTTCAGGTTATCGTGGCAAAGGTTTCCCCGGTGTAACAGCGGCGTGGAAGCTTAGCTCAGAACCTTTTTTCCACGTAGCAGCAGTTGATCTGTTAAAGGTAAGGGCAAGCTGGGGACGTGTGGGTAATTTAGGTTCTATTCAACCTTACTACGGCTATCCTACGTTAAAAACAGATGTTACTTACCAGGTTGGTAATAATGCTCCTCAATCCAACGCATTGTATGTTGGAAGCGCATTCAATCCTTCTTTATCATGGGAAACATCAGAGCAAAAAGATTTGGGTCTTGATGTAAGCATCCTTAAAGAAAAGCTCTTTTTCACTTTCGATTATTTTAATAAGTACACGTTCGATCTTATCGATGAGCAACATACCAACTGGCCAAATACAATGGGATTGGCCGCTCCATACGTTAACCTCGGTAAAGTTAGAAATACAGGTTTTGAATTTTCTGCCACCTGGAGAAGTAAGGTTGGGCAAGTCGGTTATGAAATCGGCGGAAACCTTGCGACACTTAAAAACAGAGTGGAGTATATAGATGGCAATCCTGATTCATACTGGCCGCATAACGATGCATGGAGAGGAACTATTGTTCCATACCGCTCCACAGTTGGCCAGCCTATTTATTCATATTGGTTAATTAAAACAGCTGGTATTTTCCAAAGCGATAAAGAAGTGGCAGACTATGTAGGACCAGACGGAACCAAGGTCCAGCCCAACGCAAAAGCTGGTGACCTGAAATTTGTGGATCAAAATGGTGATGGCAAAATTGACGATGCTGACCGGGTATACATGGGTGCTGCGTTTCCTAAATTGACTTATGGCTTTACACTCGCTGCAAACTGGAAACATTTTGATGTAAGCATGTTCTGGCAAGGTGTTAGCGGCGTTAAATTGTTCCATGCTTTCAAAGAGTCTACATTGAATGCATCTGAGCAAGGGTATAACAGATGGGATAAAATTTTGGATGCATGGTCGCCAACCAATACAAGTTCAAATATTCCGATCATCTCTGCAAGCGATGCCAACAAGAACTTCCAAACGCCTTCTGACTGGTATCTTGAAAGTGGTGATTACCTGCGCCTGAAGAGCCTTGTGATTGGCTACACTTTCCCACGTTTTCTTAAGTCTGGCGGGCTGCGTGTGTACGTAAGCGGCGACAACCTTATCACGATTACAAAATATAGCGGCATGGATCCTGAAGTGGGTGGACACGGCCTTGATGGCGGGCAGTTCCCTGTATCAAGAGTGTATGCAGCCGGTGTAAAACTTAGTTTATAATCAATTAAAGACTTTAATCATGAAACGCTTAAAATATATTTACTTGCTATTGTTGGTAGCTGTAATGAGCAGCTCCTGCTCGAAGGACTGGGTAGATACAAAACCAAACGGCGCACCCTCTTCAGCATATTTGTGGGACGGTGAGTCAAACGTAACAAAAGGTATTGCCGCATTGTATGTTTCCATGCGTTTTGAATCAACCTGGGGACGGGATCTTTTCTGGATGCAGAATGCAAGCGACGATTTGATAGTAGGACGTTCAAAAGCGGATGGTGAGAACATCAAGAACTTTACCTGCTCCGGAAGAGAAGGCTACATGACAAGCGGCTGGAATGATTTGTACACAGCGCTTGCAAACGCCAATGCTGCTATTGCAGGTGTGCAAACAGCAACCAACATTTCTGAAGATTTTAGAAAACGTTCTTTAGGTGAGGCATACTTTATGAGAGGTTTCATTCACTTCTGGATCGCTTATTTATGGGGACACAAAAACCAGGGTGTTCCTTATGATGGCGTGGAAAATAAAGAATACGGTACGCGCATGGCTCCTCAACTGGCTTCAGTTACAGACAACTATGCTCAAATCGCAAGTGATATGCAGAAAGCTGCTGACCTGTTGCCGGTGTTTGAAACATATGGCGCTGCAGACCAGGGGCGTGCGCACAAAGCTGCTGCATTGGGCTATCTTGTTAAAACATATGCTTACTGGGCTCAGTATGATAACAGCAAATGGGCACTGATTCCTTCCCTTTGTGATCAGATAAAAACACAGTGTAACAGGGCTTTGATCAATGGCAAAGCAAGTCCTAAGGATAATTACAAAGCAGTGTTCTCCATCGATAATAACTGGAGCTCAGAATACATCTGGTCCGTAACATCAGGCACACAAGGCGGTTCAGAGTTTATGGGTGTTGTGTTGGAAAACAAAGGTTGGGGCGTTTACAATGGTTGGGGATATTTTCAACCAACAGAAGAATTGTATGATGAATATGAAAACAATGACCCAAGGCGTGAAGTAACCATTTTGAAATTTGGCGATGACTTTACATTCTTTGGTCAGCAAAGAAAATATTTCTCTACGAATAGCTTATCTGGTTTCCAGATCAACAAATACATGGAACCTTACACATATGGTGCTGATGGTGTTGCAGGCTCCAATCCAAAGATCAACCAGAATGGCGACTATCCAACCACCATGCTCAACTTACCATTGATGCGCTATGCAGAGATTTTGTTATTCAAGGCAGAAGCATTGATTCAACAAGGTAAGAGCACGGATGCGGCAGCTCCGCTAAATGAAGTAAGAGCGAGAGTAGGGCTTGGCCCAATTGCAGCGCCTACAATGGCGGATCTGAAACATGAGCGTCGCTGCGAGCTGGCTTGTGAGTGGACAGACAGGTTGGAGGATTTAAAAAGATGGGGTGACGTAGCAACGATCAATGCTCCTTTGCATGGACGTATTCACGCTAACAAAACAGATCCAACTTCAGCATATACCATTCAAACAGTTTGGCCAGCAAGACATTTCGATCCTGCCAAACACATGGCATGGCCGATAAACCCAGATGAAATTGCAAAAAGCAATGGCTTTTATAAGCAAACGCCAGGCTGGTAAGGAATGACTGAATAACTGAATGGACTGAATGACTGAATAAACTGAATAGTTGATTTTTGATCTTGTACTATGACATTCGGGCAATCAGTTTATTCAGTCCATTCAGTCGATTCAGTTACTTAACCAATCAACATGAAAAAAATAGTTTTATTTATCGCTTTATGCGGTTTTGTGAAGTCTTTCGCGCAGCCCGTTAATTACAGTACGGGCAACGCTCACTCTCACAACGATTATATGAATGCTGTCCCTTTCTGGGCTGCATACAACGCGGGTTTTGGTTCTATTGAAGCAGATATTTTTCTAAAGGACGGTCAGCTTATTGTTGCGCACGATCAGGAAGGCGTGAAGCTTAACAGAACACTCGAAGATCTTTATCTGAAGCCTTTGCTTTCCTGCATTCGCAAAAATGACCAGCAAGTGTACGCAGATCATTCTAAGAAATTGCAGATACTGATTGACATTAAAACAGAAGCTGTTCCTACGCTTGCAAAGCTTGTAAGTGTGCTGCAACAATATCCTGAGCTCATCAACAACAAAAATTTGAAATGGGTTATTTCCGGCAGCAGGCCAGATCAAAATACTTTTAACAGTTACCCGGACTTTATTTTGTTTGATGGAGAGTTAAGCACAAAATACAGTGATGCTGCATTGAAGAAAGTTGCATTGTTTAGCGATGATCTTCGTAACTACACCATGTGGAGAGGCAGCAAAAGCAGCATTCCAGCCAGCGAAATGCAGAAAATAAAAACAGTGATCAAATATGCACACGATCTTCAAAAGCCCATCCGGTTTTGGGATGCACCGGATTCGCTTAATGCATGGTACCAGTTTATGGATCTGCAGGTGGATTATATTAATACCGATCGCATCAATGATCTTGCATCGTTTGTAAATAAATTGTCTTCCACAACTTATACCTCACAAGTCAGCAATCAGCAGTATCAGCCGACCTATAAGAACGATGGCATGGACAAGCCGGTAAAGAATATCATCCTTTTAATTGGTGATGGGACAGGTCTTGCACAGTTGTATGCAGGCTACACAGCGAACAAGGCTACGCTGAACATTTTTAAAATGCAAAGTATTGGTTTGTCAAAAACAAGTTCGTACGATAATTTTGTTACAGACTCTGCGCCCGGTGCCACTTCCATTTCGTCAGGAGAAAAAACAAAGAACCGTTATGTTGGCGTGGATCATACGGGAGCGGCATTGCCCTTGATTCCGATGTTCTTGGCAAAGAAAAATATCAAGACTGGCATTGTTACATCAGGAGATATTACTGATGCAACACCCGCCGATTTTTATGCTCATAGGAGTGACAGAGACAGCTCTGCTGCCATCTTTGCTGATCTTGCACAATCTCCGGTGCAACTGATAATGGGAGCGGGCAACAAAAGTTTTAATGCTGACATCCGCAAGGATCTGAACAATCATAATTTTAATGTTACTTCTTCTATAGATAGCATTCGCAAAGGCGAAACAACCAAGTGTGTAGTGTTGGACCAAAAAGCATCATTATCTGTTTTGAATGGCCGTAACAACTGGCTGCCAGAGGCTTTCAGTAAAACATTGCAATTGCTTTCTGCAAACAAACAAGGTTTTTTCATCATGACAGAAGGCGCTCAAATTGATCACGGCGGCCATGCCAATAATCTTCCTTACGTGGCAACCGAGGTGGTAGATTTTGATGAGGTGGTAGGAAGAGCAATGCAATTCGCGGACTCAAACGGAGAAACATTGGTGATCGTTACAGCAGATCATGAAACGGGTGGCTTGTCATTGCTCGATGGCGATTATAGTAAAGGCAATATCAGCGGACAATTTGCAACTGGCCACCACACTGCGATTCCTGTGCCCGTATTTGCTTACGGCCCGCAATCGCAACTTTTCAGAGGTGTGTATGAGAATACAGCGATGTTTGGAAAGATTTTGCAAGCGATAGGAATCAGCCGGGAATTAGGAGTTAGGAATTAGTTACCCCGTAGAGACGCCGGCACTACCACGTCTCCTGCCGCACGCAAAGAGACATTGTAATTACAACCGGTCTCGCATCGTCATTGCGAGCCCTCGCGGAGCGTGATGGTTAAAATATATACATGCCTCGTTGCACATGAGAGACAGGGCGAAGCAATCTCCATTGGGATTGCTTCGCCTCGCTTGTTGATTATCTTACTTTGCTGTTGCCATTCAAGCAGTCTATCTCCGCAGAGGCTCGCCCGTCCGAACGGATTTATCCGGGCGGGCAATGACTGTGCGAGCCTCTGCTTTTCATTATTCAGTTATTCAGTCATCAAGCCGGCTCTTCAATCGCATAACCTTCCGTTGCGAGTTTTTTGCCCATTTCCATGTAAGCTTCATTTTCTTTAGGTGCCCATGTTGCGAGGCCGTCAACATAGCGGTTGTACATGCAGAACGCGGCGGCAATTAAAACAGTGTCGTGAATTTCTTTGTCAGTCGCACCTGTTTTTTTTGCTGCTTCGATAGATGCGAGTGTAACATTTTTACCTGTTTGCTGAACGAGATGCGCGATGTGCAATAGCGTTCTTAATTTAGCAGAGATTTCAGATGTTGGCAATCCCGCTTTGATCTCATCCAGGAACTCTGGGCCTTCATTGAAATGCGCAGCGGCAGCAGCGGCATGTGATGAATGGCAAAAGTGGCAATTGTTTTTATAAGAAACGGACGCAGCGATGATTTCTCTTTCGCCTTTAGAAAGCGAGTTGTTGTCATCTGCCAATAGTACATTTGCGAGATCCAGCAATGGTTTTGCTGTTTCAGGACGGTAATCAAGTAAGCCAATGATACCTGGAAGGTTTTCGTTTTTTAGTTGAATGTGTGCCATCGTTAGGTGGTTTATTGTAGAAAATTATTTTTTCATTTTTAAATGGTCCATTACATAGTCACCCACTTTTTTTCCATATTCATTCGCAACAAGACATGATGAATGGAAGTGAATACCGCCATAAAATCTTGCGCTGTTATTTTCCCAGGCCGCATCCCTGAAAGATTTGAAAGAACGGCTCTTTATGCCAAACTCAAGCTCGCTTGTGTCCGTATAAGGAAAGTTGTCACCAAAAACGTTTGTAAGAGCCTCAGCCGCTGCTGATGAAATAGTTGAATGTCCGCAGGTATATTCAGGAAATGCCGGAGTTTGCAAATAAGGGTGCCACTTAGGATCAAAATATTTGTTGATTACCGTTTCTGGCCTTACAGTTTTGTACAGGTATTTTGAATCCCAACATTGGATAAACGCATCAAAAAAAGCAATTGATGTTTTCGCATATGCATAAACGGTAGTTTTGAAATCCGATTTTGATTTTTCCGCAGCGATACCCACAACGCTCATCCAATGGCCCGTTGGAGAGAACTTCTTTGTGCTGAAAGCTGCGTGACCGGAAATATTTAACTTAAATGGATTGTCGTCCCAAAACTCGGCAATATGTTTTTGTTCCGGAGTAAGGCTGTCGCCTGCATTTTTTATCAGCATCACATTCTTATAGTACTCGCTGTTTTTATCTTTTATGTCAAACTTTGGCGGTGCTGGCGCGCGGAACTGAGCTGCGCTGTCCATTACCATGGGCCTGATCTCTGCCCAATGTGGTTCTACAGCCGGTGTATAAGCGGGAGGAGTAGGCTGCCAGCTTCCGTCTTCGTTTAATACATCATACTTTGCAGCGCTTCTTGTTTCCGCATAATTATCTTTTTTGCTCCATGCAATGATGGCGCCTGCCACCTGTTGTGCATATTCATCGGAGTTTTTTTGCAGGTCCTGTGGCATACCATGATTAGTTGCAAGCGTTTTCAGGCTGTCAACATATTCTTTTAAACTGCCTTCTGGAAATGTCACCGCTTCACCTACTTTGCAATAGGCCATCAGTGCAGCGTATTCAAAATCTATTTGCTTTCGCTGTGCCGGTTTGGGCACTTCTTTCAATCCTCTCAGTCGTCCTGCCAATGAGTGGTACTCATCAGGATAACCCGCAGCAATGATTTCATAACCGGCAATCGCCGCATATGTATAATTGCGTGAAGCAACCACAGGAGAAAAATTATTTCCCATAACAACACCATTTAATTCATGTACAGTGTTCGAATAGAGTTTCGGATCATCAAATATTTTCCTGTAGTCTTTTTTAGAACTGCAGGAGAGTAGTACAAGTAAAGTGCAAGCAATCAGAATTTGTTTCATTGAGTAAGTTTTGTTTATAAATGTAATTTTGAAGTATGAAGTATGAGGTATGAACTTTAAGAGACGAAGCTTGCCGCATTGTTTGTTTACATCTTGCGGCTTGAACAGTTCATATCTCATAGTTCATACTTCATACCTCATAGTTTAATTCATCACTCTAAAGGCTTTCATCTTTTCATTATTTATTCCGACCAATACAGTTTTTTCATTTTTACTATTCTTGATAAGCGCCATGCTCTTAACATCGCCGTCAACGATGAAGCCGCTTTTTACCGGCGATACCGGTTTGAAAGTCTTGTCTTTACTGCCTTTCAGGAACAGACCATACGATGCGTCATACATGCCCGTCATCACTTCTGTCTGGTATTCATTGCCGGCAATCAGAATGTCCGTAATGCCGTCATTATCAAAGTCGGTGCAGATAATAGCATTCATTGGCGCAAACTGTGCCTCCATTGGTAATACATGTTTGGTGAATGTACCATTGCCATTGTTTTCAAGCCAGCAGCTTGCCATTTCGTTGCACGTTAGTACCAGCAGATTGTCTTTTTTATTGCCTTTGAAAATATCATCAAATTTGGCGGTTGAATAGTTTTCGTGATAAAGGAATTGTTTTTTAATCGACGGCACTTGCTCTGCAAATTGATCCCTGTTGATGGCGGGAAATAATTTTCTTTGGCCATCAATATCCTTAATACTGTAAAACAGAATTGGGTCCATGCTTCCGTTGCCATCAAGATCTTTGGCAAATACCTTCATGGGGTACTGTGCGGTAACGTGATACTTGTTGTTAAGTCCGTAGTTGCCTACAACAATGTCCATGTCGCCATCGCCATCAATGTCAGCAACAGCAAGGCTTCGCCACATGCCGTCCATTTCCTGCAAACCCGTTTTGTCAGTTATGTCGGTAAATGATGAGCCTGTATTTTTAAAAAATTTCACCGTCATCCATTCACCCGTTATTACCAGATCTGGCAATTTGTTGTTGTCAAAATTTACCCATGCCGCCGCTGTTACCATGCCGATATTTTTTAAGGCCGGGCAAACTTTTTCTGTCACATCAGTAAAACTTCCTTTGTTGTTTTTAAGCAGATAACTTCGGGGTGGTGCGGGATAGCGTTTACTTACGCGACCTCCGATAAACACATCGATTTTGCCATCGCCGTCAAAATCTCCAGCGGTCACACATCCCGCAATGGTTCTAACATTTTCAGGTATGGCATCAGCTTTTAAAGTGAAATTTCCCTTGCCGTTGTTAATGTACAAACGCGGTTTGTAGTAAACAGAAGTATCTTCATATCGCGTGTCTCCGTTGGTAACAAGCAGATCAAGATCTCCGTCTCCATCAGCATCGAACAATACAGACGCTTCGTCTTCTTCCATCTTAACGCCCGTTCCCAAAGGCGTTGACGTGAATGTGCCATTTTTTTGTTGCAGGCAAACATCTCCGTAAGCGTTGAAACCATTGCCAATAAAGAAGTCCGTTACACCATCGTTGTTTACATCTCCAGTGCTTATAAATGGGCCAAGCTGAGAATATTTTTGTGGCAACAATCTTTGCGTAGCAAAATCATAAATAGAAACATCCTTGTGTTGAAACGCAATGTTGTCCTGTATTGTAACGTCTTTGAAAAGATTATTTGCAGGTGGTGCATTGTAATTATAAACCGCGCTGGCATTTGATTGCTGCAGAACAATCTTCTGATCTGCTTTAATATTTTTAACGACTTCATATTTGTCATTCGGCCAAATAACAAGCAGCGAATCTGCAGTGGCACTTTTGCCTAGCCCAAATAATAGATCAACATCAACACTTGATAAATACCCTCTCACCGGTTGTTCTTCCTGCACTTGTTCACCGGAAGCAGTGTAGACAAATACTTTTGCGCCAAATCCATGATGATTTAAACTGTCACCTTTTAGCGAAACGGAGAGATAATGTTTTGCAATGCTGCTATCTTTTTGAATCGTGTTATTGATAAAGATGAAAGGCTCTTCATTTATATTGTTGGTAATAATGTCAAGGTCTCCATCATTGTCCAGATCCACGTAAGCCGCGCCACTGGCCAGTGACAGCTCATTTATGCCACCTTGCTCAGAGAAATCAGTAAAGGTGCAATTGCCGTTGTTGAGATATAAATAATCAGGCAACATGACGTGCTTAAGGGCTGCGAGTTTTTTATTTATCACTTTTCTTCGCTCGTCTTCGTCATGCATGTTTACAGCATCAGAAGTGCTGAACTGTACAAAGTCTGCATTGATAAAATCCCTGCCGATGCCATTGGTTATATGCACGTCTTTCCATCCATCATTATTAAAGTCTGCCATCAAAACGCTCCAGCTCCAGTCGGTTTCAGAAATGCCGGCCAATTGTCCAATCTCGCTGAAGAAGGGCAGTGCAGTATCTCCTTCCATTCTGTTGCCATTGTTTAATTGCAGCATATTGCGCATGAATTCAGGCGTATAACCGAGTGATCTTTCCGATTCATAGCGTTCGTAATTCATGAAAGAATATTGCAGCTTTTTTCGCTTGTTATCTTCCGGCATCATATCCAGCGTAGCAATGTCGGAAAGACCGTCGTTGTTGACGTCTGCTGCATCAGAGCCCATGCTTGAATAGCTTTGGTGCTTGGTGCATTGTGCAAGATGATTCGTAAAAGTGCCATTCTTGTTATTGATCCATAAAACATCGTTCGATACGAAATCGTTTGAAACGTAAATGTCGGGCCAACCATCATTGTTGTAATCGCAAACGGAAACGCCGAGGCCGTAACCATCTTCGATAATGCCTGCCTGCGCGGAAACATCTGTAAATACAGGGTGTCCGACGCCCGACTTATCGCCATCATTTCTATACAATCTGTCGTTGGCAGGAGAGTGGCCCGTTAGATCTTTTGGATAAATATTGTTGGCATTCGGGCCATTGAGGCGATAGTTAAGTAAATACATGTCGAGGTCGCCGTCTTTATCATAATCGAAAAATGCAACCTGAGATGCATAAGAACTATCTGCAAGACCATATTCTGCTGCTTCTTCTTTGAATGTTAAGTTATGTTGGTTGATAAACAGGTAGCAGCTCTTTCTTTGGTGTTGCCCTTTTCCATACACGCATACGAAAATGTCATCGAAGCCATCATTATTAATGTCGACAACACTAACGCCCGTGCACCAGGTATTGGTTGAAATGCCTGCCTTTTCGGTGATGTCTTCAAATTGGTTATTGCCTTTGTTAATGTACAAACGGCTTGGAACCTGGTTGCCGGAAAAGAAAATGTCTTTCAAGCCGTCATTATTAAAATCACCAATGCCCACGCCACCGCCCATGTAAGCAAACTCACTGATGATGCGGTCCAGCGAATCATTTTCAGAAATAGTATTGTTAAAATGAATGCCTGATTTTTCCGAAGACAATTTGGTAAAGAGTGTAGGGGCCGCAGTTTTTGATGTGCAACTGCAGATGAATAAAATGGAAAAAAATAGAAGTAAATAAGTTAGTTGGTTTTGGCGCATAATCGTTTTGGTAAGGTAGTGAGTTTTGGGTTTTAAGTAAAAAGTAAAAAGTAAAAAATTTAGTTTAACGGACTACTTCTTTCTTTTTGAGGATTCTCTAATGATTACTTCTGATTTCAGCACAATCTTATTCATAACCTGCACAACAGAAGACGCTCCGTTTAACTGGCTGATGAGACTTGTTGCTGCAACGGCTCCTATATCATAGGCGGGATAGTTTACTGTTGTTAAATTGGGGTCCACCGTCCGTGAAATAGGGTCATTGTTAAACCCGGCAATAGCAATGTCTTCAGGGATGCGGACACCATTTTGTTTCAAATGATGCATGCAGTACGCAGCATTTTCATCTTCTGCAATAAACAATCCGTCGGGCCTGTTTTCCATTTGTAAAATCTTTTCTGCTGCGGCAATACCGTCCTGTGGATTCATGTCATTAAGTATCAGCATATCCTCGGAAAATGGAATATTATAGTCTTCCAGTGCCCGTCTGTAACCGCGATATCTTTCTGCATACACATTTCGTTTGAGGCAAGCCGTTATATGCATGATCTTCGAACAATCTTGTGTAATTAAATGCTTGGTGATATCGTACGCGTTTTTGTAATTGTCAATGATTACGCTTACGCCCTGGCTGTTTTCAAACACACGGTCAAAAAATATTACGGGGATGCCTTTGTTTATAAACGGCTCTATGTGTGCAAGGCTATCGGTATCATATGCAAGCGAAATGAGCAAGCCATCCACTCTGTTTGCCAGCATTGTTTTGGCGTTCGCCATTTCTTTATGATAGGATTCCCTTGATTGGCTGATGATAAGATTATAGCCCGCTTCATTCGCTACTTTTTCCATACCATCCAACAAAGATGAAATGAAATAGCCATGCAACCGGTGGATAATTACTCCCAGCGTGTTAGTCTTTTTCTTCCTGAAATTGCTAGCGAAGATGTTGGCTGTGTAGCCAAGTTGCTCAGCTTTGTTCCAGATTTTTTGCCTCGTATCCTTGTTGATATCGGGGTGATCCTTGAGGCCTCGGCTCACAGTAGAAATAGAGATGTTTAGTTCCCGGGCAATGTCTACAATCGTAATGTCCTTCTTTCCAGACATATATGAAGTTTATGTGCAATATATACACAAAAACCAATACTTTTTTAGCTATTTCTTGCAATCGTTTGCAAAATCAAAAATAGATTAGTAATATTATAATGTGATTAGCTTGCGTACTCCTATATAACTCTTATCATAACTGACGATACATTTATTTAGATTTTTTTTGGGCCATTTTTTTCAAGTAAAAAAACTTGAATAAGTGGGGTTAAAGTGTATTGTTTCAATATAATGATTAAAGAAATTTTAAATAGCCTTTGCTAACGATTGCCAACTTCAACGCCATGAGAATGACTGCATTTATTTCATGCACGTATATGCTTGTAATTATTACTCAGCAAGCATTTAAAGCTTTTACTAATATATTGTTTCCCAAATCCTTTACTGTCTTTCCCGTTAATTATTTCACTCATTTTTCCTTACATCGCTTATGCGTGGCGCCTAAAAACCCTCATGCAAAAATGTATGCTGCTATTTGTAAACCAAACCAATAAACAACACCTGTATGAACACAAGTTAGAAAATGGAACATGGTTGATTATGCTGTTACAAAACCAAAACAACATTTACTAAACGGCGTTTAAATTAACTGCTAAAACACCATTTTATGCAACTTTTAGACCAAAACAATGCAATCGGTTACGATAATCGTAAACGAAAAAAACTACCTGATTATCTATCATTTTTAATGCTATTTGTCCTCTTTTTGAGCGTTCATTTTTACGCAATTGCACAGAATTCCAAAACTGTTCGCGGAAGGGTTACCGATGAAAAAAATGCTCCCATTAGTGGCGCTTCTGTGACTGTAAAAGGTTCCTCAAAAGGCACTGTTACGAACAGTGATGGATACTATATTATCCAGGCTCCGGCCAATGGCGTGCTGTCTATCTCTTTTGTAGGGTATGAGAGCAAGCAGATGGCTGTTGGGGGAAACGAAACTGTAAACTTTTCATTGGCTCCTTCCAACGAATCACTGAACCAGGTTGTGGTAGTGGGTTACGGTGCGCAACGCAGGGCATCAATCACAGGAGCCATTGCTTCGGTCAATAGTAAAACGATCAATGAGCTGCCGGTCGTTAGTGTTGACCAGGCGTTGCAGGGCCGCGTTTCCGGCCTATCTGTCGTTAACAACGGTTCTCCCGGAACACAGCCCATCGTTGCTATAAGAGGTGTCAGCTCGATCAGCTTTGCTTCTGATCCTTTGTATGTGATCGATGGATTTCCAACGGGTAATATTTCCAGCTTTGACAGCAGGGATATTGAAGCTGTGGAAGTGCTGAAAGATGCCAGTGCTGCTGCGATCTACGGTTCACGGGCCACCAACGGCGTTATTATCATCACTACAAAAAAAGGAGCACGTGATAGTAAACTGCATGTGAACCTGGATACTTACATAGGCTGGCAAAGTCCTTCGAAAAAATTAGATCTGCTAAACACCAATCAATACAAGACCTACGAACGTATGATCAATGGTTCTGCGGGTCTTGCAATCCCGCCAAGGTTTTTGGACTCCAACTTCAATAAACCGATATACGCAGGAACAACCCAAACATATGCACAGACAAATACCGACTGGCAGGATGACTATTTTGTAAACAATGCGCTCATGACGCAAACAAATGTTTCTGTAAGCGGCGGTAATAATGTGTCTCGTTTTTATTCTTCCGGTGGTTACTTAAAACAAGATGGTATTGCGGTGGGACTTGGTTATGAAAGAGGAAATTTCAGAATCAACTCAGAGCATACGATCAGCAAGGTTTTCACCTTCGGAGAAAACCTGTATATGGCTTTCGGTAATCAGCGTAATGATGTGAATGCCACACCTACCTCCGGTAACAGGACAAGGCTCATGAACGTTGTGAGGATGCAGCCTTATCTGCCGGTGTATGATCCAACAACACAAGGCGGTTTCAGAGGACCATTGAATAGTTTCGATGGAGCTGACCCAACCAATCCTGTAGAGCTTGCACTGATCGGTTCCAATACCATCAAGACTTTGAAAGTATTGGGTACTGCCTATCTTGATGTGAACTTTACTTCCTGGTTAAAATTCAGGTCAACCTTTGGTGTGGACTATACCAATGCATATACACAACAATATACGCCAATCTACAATGATGGTGGTACTTTGTCTGCAACGCTTGCTACCATTAATAACCAGCGTCAGACATTTTCTACATTACTGTTCACCGAACAGCTAACATTTGATAAAACCTGGAGCCAGCACCATCTTAATGTGACAGGTGTATTTGAAAGACAAGGCCAGAAGAACTGGAACGAAACAGCTACCGGTAACCAGGGCAACAATAACGTGAAGACGCTGAACGGCGCGTCAAACATTAATGCCAATTCGCTCTACAACGAGAACCTGATTGTATCACTCGTTGGTCGTTTGACCTATGACTATGCAGGCAAGTATTTTGTGAATGCTGCAATACGTCGCGATGGTTTGTCTATTTGGGCACCGGGCCACAAGTATGGTAACTTCCCGTCTGCTTCCGTTGCATGGCGCATATCGCAGGAAGAGTTCCTGAAGAGCTCGACTCTTATTTCTGAGTTGAAACTGCGTGCAGGATATGGAATCACCGGTTTGAATGGTCTTTTGCTCAATCAAAACTATCCGTGGTTCTCACCTGTACAGGTTAACCAGTCGATCTATCCTTTTGGCAATGCAACGACACAAAACGGCTCGTTTACAAATACTCTTGGCAACAATTCTCTTGAATGGGAAAAAACAAACCAGTATAACGTGGGTGTGGACTTGGGATTGCTGAACAATAAAGTAACACTTACCGCCGACTATTATGTAAGGCAAACAGACAACCTGATGCTGCAGCCACCGACCGCAACATCATTTGGTTTCGGCGGTACAGGTACATATTCTAATGTTGCCTCCATGCGCAATAATGGATTTGAAGCACAGCTTGGTTACCATAAAACTACCGGAGATTTCAGGTGGGATATCAGTGGCCTTTTCAGCACGATCAAGAATAAAGTGTTAAGTCTTCAAACGCCAACAGCTTCTATCACAGCGGGTGGTGACGCGGATTTTGGAGGTGGCGACCCTTGGACAAAAACCGTAGCAGGACAGCCTATTCAACAGTTCTACGGATGGAAAACAGCAGGGATATTCCAGTCTGCTGCTGAAGTAAATGCCGCTCCGGCACAAGTGGTTGGTAAAACTTCTCCTGGCGATATCAAGTTTCAGAACCTGAACGCAAAGGATAATGTTATCAATAGTGATGATAAAACTTATCTGGGAAGTTTTATGCCAAAATTCACTTACGGACTTAATTTCAATGCTAACTACAAAAACTTTGATTTCAGCATTTTGTTCCAGGGAGTACAGGGAAATAAAATTGTAAATGGAGTACGCATTATCGAAGAGGGTATGGTAAGGTTGTTTAATTCCGGCACACGTGTACTGGATGCATGGACACCTACTCATACCAATACAGATATGCCAAGAGCGTACAGTGGTGACCCGAATCAGAATGCACGGCCTTCAGACAGATGGGTGGAAGACGGCTCGTTCCTGAGACTGAAAAACCTTATGATCGGTTACAATGTTCCGGTTACAAGATTAACATCATTGACAAAAGGAACAGTTTCCCGTTTCAGAATTTATGTGGCTTCACAAAATCTTTTAACTGTTACAAAATATAAAGGATGGGATCCTGAAATAGGTTCTAAAAACGGAACACTTACCAACGGAATTGATTACGGACAATATCCGGCCGCAAGATCATTCATGGTGGGATTACAAGTGGGTTTTAATTAGTAACCATTTCAAAACATTTTTTATGAGAACAAGAACTATATATAGATTACTCTTAGCTACTGGTGCCATTGTCTCCATTAGCATGTTTTCGTGCAGTAAGGATCTTGATAAAACCAACCCCAACAACGTTGGTCTTGATCAGTCTTTTAAAACGGCAGCCGATCTTCAAACTGCGGTAAATGCCGCCTATTCATCTATTAAAAGTGTGTCGCTCGTGGGACGTGAGTGGTTTTTTGTACACGACTTAAGAAGCGATGACGTCGCCACTGGTGGTTCACAATTGGAGGCACCACGCGGTCAAATATTAAATGGTGGCACACAACCATCCAACCCTGTGATGAACTCGGTTTGGAATGGATTGTACACCACAATACACCGTGCTAACACTACTATTTTAAAGGCTCCTGGTGTAACAGATAATCCAGCCTTGCGCGACCGTATTGTTGCTGAAGCAAAATTTTTGCGCGCATGGTGCTACTATGACCTGGTAACCATGTGGGGCAAAGTGCCTGTGTACACTACTCCTGTGGCAAGCTTTGCAGATGCACAGCCACGTGCAGCGGTTGCTGACATCTACAAACAGATCATCCAGGACCTGAAAGATGCAGCGGCAGGTTTGCCTGGTAAATCTGGCTATGGTGCTTCTGATCAGGGACGTGTAACCAACGCAGCTGCTAATGCTATGTTGGGAAGAGCATATATGCAATCAGGAGATTATGCAAGCGCTAAAGCAGCACTGCTTTTGATCCCTACAAGCGGTGCAGACGGCTACTCACTTACCAGCAGATGGCTCGACAATTTTGAAGAAGAACATGAGTTCAACGGTGAGTCCATTCTTGAAGTGATATTTGTTGACAAGCAAACAGCAAACTTCAATTGGGGTGGGCAATCTGTAGGTGATGTACTTAACGGTAATACAGAACTTACTACTGTACGCAACCAGGAGTATTGTCCTGTTGCATGGAGAAACCTGATTCCGTCTGACAAGTTTATCAACGAGTTTGAATACGTCGGGTTTAATAATGTCACTAAAACTGATCCCCGTTTGTCATGGACGATCTATCAAAGTGGCGACACTTATAACAACGGTACTCAAACACTTACAGATGGAGATCAAAATGGTAATGGATCTACATTTCATGGTGCTGCTAAAAAAATGAGCTGGCGCAAATTTATGTTAATGTACAAAATGAGTAAGAGCGATATGGGTTTCCATCCTGGTGGAAACAACCAGCGTTTGATTCGCTATGCAGATGTATTGCTGATGCTAGCTGAATGCGAAAATGAATTGGGTAACACAGTTGCTGCAGTTGGCTACCTTAACCAGGTGCGCGACAGGCCCGATGTGATGATGCCGCATTATCCTACGTTGCAGTTTCCGACAGATACAAAGGACCATGTAACACAAGCCATCATGCATGAAAGAAGCGTAGAACTTGGCGATGAAGAAGTACGAAACATAGATATCATGCGTTGGAGAATCAAAGGTTACTATCCAAGCCTTGCTCCGGAACCATTGTCATACTTCCAAAAAAACAGGGATGAGTTGTTGCCAATACCTCAGGCTGAGTTAGATAACAATCCTAAGGTTACAGGCGATCAGAATCCTGGATATTAGTTATCAATGATGAATTATGAATGATGAAAGGTGAATGATCATTCTTTAATTCATAACTCCCGACAAACAGAAAAGCAGTTGCAATTTGCGACTGCTTTTTGTTGAATAAGAATTTGCAAAACGAAAACATATTCATGCAACAGAAAATTAAAGTTGTATTGTTTGCATTGCTTTTTACAACAGGCATACAGGTTTGCGCTCAGCAGAAAACCGCTACAGGTATGCAGCTTAACAAGCTTGAATATTTACAGTATCAGGGCGTAAACGTAATGCTTGCCCATGATTTTTATCCGGAAGGGCACCAGGGTGGAGTAGGTGTTATACAAAATGGTGAACGCGTAGCAACGAATGGTGATCTGCGCCTCGAGCCGACACCGGGACAATGGCAACCCATTCCCAAAGTAGGCAAACGAATGGTTGATCGCAACAGGCAGGAGATCAGTGTACGCATGGAATATCCCGACTCAATGATAGACAGAAAAGGATTCAATCCGATCATTTATCCTGATCTGAATTTTAGCTACGTAATTCGTGTAATGCCTTCTGGTAAAGGGTTTAAGATTATTGTTGATCTTGACAAACCATTGCCGCATGAATGGATCGGCAGAGTTGGATTCAACTTTGAATTGTATCCCGGCATATTGTTTGGCAAATCATATTACATGGACGAGCAGTCTGGAATTTTTCCAAGACAGGCGAACGGACAAATGTATACCGATGCACAAAATGAACTGCAAATAACAGCGATGGCGAGCGGAAAAAAACTCACCGTAGCGCCGGAGTCTGACAAGCAACGGATGACCATTCAATCATTGAATGGAGACAATTTGCAATTGCTTGATGGTCGTGGCAAACACAACAATGGCTGGTTTGTGGTGCGTTCGCTTATTAAAGATGGTGCTACAAAAAATGCGATCGAGTGGCTGGTAATGCCGCATGCCATTGAAGGATGGCAATACGAGCCGGTAGTGCAGGTTTCGCAGGTAGGGTATCATCCGGCACAGCAAAAAATTGCGATCATTGAACTAGATGCAAACGATGCCAAAAAACAAACTGCATCCTTGCTACGTATAAAAGAAGATGGCGGCTTTGAAACAATGTTGCAGGAAGCTCCAAAAGATTGGGGAAATTTTCTACGGTATCATTACCTGCAATTTGATTTCAGCAAAATACAAAAGCAAGGCATGTACATTGTGAAGTATGGCAATAGTCAAACATCACCATTTCAAATCAGCAAAGATGTGTATAAGCACGATGTGTGGCAGCCAACACTAGAATATTTTTTGCCTGCACAAATGTGTCACATGCGTGTTAATGACAAGTATCGTGTATGGCACGGCTGGTGCCACATGGACGATGCACGAATGGCACCAATCGATTCCAATCACTTCGACGGATATATACAGGGACCTTCGACATTGACAACGTTTGCATCGGGGCAAACGGTGCCGATGCTGAACCGCGGCGGCTGGCATGATGCGGGTGATTTTGACTTGAGAGTAGAATCACAAGCAGAAACCGTACACGGGCTCACGCTTGCGTATGAAGCTTTTGATGTAAAAGAAGACAATACTTCTATAGACCAAATAACACACGTTGTGGAAATTCATCAACCCGATGGAAAGCCGGATGTGTTGCAGCAAGTAGAGCACGGATTGCTTTCAATCATTGGCGGTTATAAGGCAATGGGAAGGTTTTACAGAGGTATTATTGAGCCAACCTTGCGTCAGTACACTTTACTCGGCGATGCCGCCAATATGAGCGATAATGTGTTTTTTAACAACATAAAACAAACAGGAAATGTGCCTGCCGTTGGACTGCCCGGTTCACCCGATGATCGTTGGGTTTTCACAGAAGACAATCCAGGAAGGGCTTTGGAGGTAGCTGCTTCACTGGCTGCTGCAGCGAGGGTAATGAAAGGTTATAACGACACGCTGGCAGACCAATGCATGCAAATAGCGCAGCAAGTATGGAACGACACAAAGGAGAAACGAATTACACAACGTGTTCCGCTGGCAGCCGAATTGCTGATCACAACGAAGGATAAAAAGTATGCGGACTTCCTAGTTGCAAACGTTTCCGCAATTGCAGATGATATCAATAACTCGGGTTGGGTAGTGGGTCGCACGCTGAATATTGTAAACGATAATGCTTATACAACGGGTCTTTCAAATGCTGTAAAAACCTTGTACAGCAAGATACAGGAGCAGGGAAAAGAAACGCCATACATGGTGCCATACAAACCGAATATCTGGGGTGCAGGCTGGGATATTCAGCATTTTGGATACAAGCAATATTTCTTGCACACCGCATTTCCGGATGTATTTCCTGATACCTATTTGTTGAGTGCGTTGAATTTTATTTTGGGCTGTCATCCTGGATCTAATACATCTTCGTTTGCTTCTGGTGTGGGCGCCGGTTCAATGATTCCTGCATATGGGTTCAATCGTGCAGACTGGTCATACATTCCGGGTGGTGTAAGTTCCGGCACTGCATTGATTCGTCACGATTTTCCTGAATTGCTTCCATGGCCGTTTCTCTGGCAGCAAGGGGAATACGTGCTTGGAGGGGGAACGACTGATTATTTATTTTTGGTGCTGGCAGCGGACAAGTTGCTGAATAACTGAATAACTGAATAACTGAATAACTGAATAAACTGAGTGACCGAATAACTGAAAGTTGATCGCACCGTCATTGCGAGGCCTGCGGAGCATGCGGATCGAATGAGTAAACAAAGGACCACGTTTGTGAACGGCCGAAGCAATCTCCACTCCGCGCAGTTGAGATTGCTTCACCGGTCGCCAATTGACGAAGTTTCATTTTGTATTGCTATCGACGTTCTCTGCCCGGTTCGCAATGACGTTGCAGTCTTTGTTTATTTAACGTAACTGAATAGTGACTACAACAGACTGAAAACTCACAACTCAAAACTTCTTTGCATGAAGCGTTTGACATTTTTTATAACTTGTATTTTCTTCTTCATAGCCTGTCATGAAAAGGGTGGAAACGAGGGGATGGCGAAGCTTTTGGCATCTATTGATGCGACGGAGCAATCGCCTGCAAATCAATTTTGCCCCGCTGCAAAAATTAAATATTACGACAGCGTCATAAACATTTCAACCTCGAATATTGATCTGTTCACAAACACTTACTATAAAGCCAATGCATTGCTCGAGAATGGCAATGAACAGGCTGCGGTAGAAACTTTAGAAGTGCTGCTACAAAAAATGCAGGTATATAATAGTTCTATGACGATAGACATGCAAAAGCTTTTGGCGCTATCATATTTGCGATTGGGCGAAAGAACAAATTGTTTGCACAATCACTCCGCAGCATCGTGCATTTTTCCGATTGCCAATAGCGGCGTGCATGTAAATAAAACCGGCTCTTACAAAGCAATTGAGTTGTATCAAAATATTTTACGCAATGATCCTTCTGACCTGGAATCCTTGTGGCTGCTGAATATCGCTTACATGACAGTTGGAGGATATCCCAAAAGTGTGCCTCCTCAATTTCTTTTGAAGGGCCTCGATGCAAAGGATTCAATAAACGTTAAACCGTTTATAGACATTGCAGCAAACACAGGACTTAGCATTAACAACATGGGTGGTGGATCGGTAGTTGATGATTTTAACAACGACGGTTATCTCGATCTAATCACGTCCGGATGGGGGCTACAGGAAAGCATGCATTACTTCATCAACAATGCCGACGGCACTTTCAGAGATGTGTCAGACAGCTCTGAACTTGGTAAAATAAAAGGCGGCTTAAACGTCATGCAAACAGACTACAATAACGATGGACTGAAAGATGTGTTTGTTTTGCGTGGTGCATGGAAAAGCAAATTTGGCAAAGAACCGCCGTCTTTATTAAGAAACAATGGAGACGGCACATTTACAGACGTTACAAAAGAAAGTGGATTGCTCAGCATACATCCCACGCAAACCGCCACTTGGGCTGACTTCAACAACGATGGCTGGCTCGATGTATTTATAGGACATGAGTCATGGGATGACAATGATCCGCAGTATTGCGAGTTGTATATTAATAATCACGACGGCACTTTTACAAATTATACAAAGGAAGCAGGCATCAATATTGTAAAGTTTGTGAAAGGCGTTACATCAGGTGATTATGACAACGACGGCGATGCCGATATTTTTATTTCTACACTCAACGGGGATAAATTTCTATTTCAAAATGAAGGGTTGAAAAACGGCAAGCTGCATTTTAAAGATGTTTCAAATGCTGCAGGCTTTGGAGGTGAGAAAACAAAAACATTTGCTACCTGGTTTTTCGATTATGATAATGATGGCTGGCTGGACCTCATCGTGTGTGGTTATAATTTCACGAGTTCACTGGCCACATATGCCGCGGAAGAGGCTTTGGGAAAACCGGAAGCGAATTCCGGCGAAGTGTTTTTGTACAGGAACAATCATGATGGCAGCTTTACAAACATTACCAAATCTGTAGGGTTAACGAAAATGGTTTTTGCGATGAGTGCCAATTTCGGCGACATAGATAACGACGGTTACCCCGATATGTTTTTCGGAACGGGCAATCCAAAATATCAATCGCTAGTACCCAATAAAATGTTTAAGAACGTGGGTGGAAAATATTTTGCAGACGTCACTAATTCCGCACGGGTAGGCAATTTGCAGAAGGGGCACGGTATTTCATTTGCCGATATTGATAATGATGGCGATGAAGATATTTACATAGATATGGGCGGTGCATTTCCCGGAGATGTGTATCAAAACTCGTTGTTTATAAATCCGGGCCAAACTAATAATAACTGGATCGATATTGCAACACAAGGAACGACTTGCAACAGGGCCGCGATAGGAGCGAGGCTCATGGTTTATTTTAAAGAAAATAATCAGCCCCGTGTTGTTTACAAAGACGTAAACTCAGGCGGAAGCTTTGGCGCTAATCCTTTGCGTCAGCACATTGGTATAGGCACGGCAACAGTGATAGACAGCATAGTGATAAAATGGCCGGGGGATAAGGCTCTCCAGACATTTAAGAATATTTCTCCAAACCGTTACATCAACATTATCCAGGGCAACGATGCCTTTACAACTACACAATTAAAGAAGCTTGACTTTACAGCGGTGAAGTTTGGCTTGCTGGTGAAGGAGTGTGGGAAATAATAACTGAATAACTGAATGGACTGAATAAACTGAATAGACTGAGTGGCTTCTATTCAAATAGCGTCTATGATATTTAAACACTCAGTCTATTCAGTCCATTCAGTTATTCAGCCATTAAAAAAAGGCATTCCAGCTTTCGCCGGAAGCCTTTCGTGTTATTGGGCTTGCTAATAATTACAATTGTTGTAACAGACCGTCATCCAACTTTTCGGGAGGTGGCGCTGTTCATTTCTTTTCGTAGATCACAATCTCCGTTCTGCGGTTTCTCCAGGATGCGTTGGGGTCATTTGTATTTACCACCGGATTTTCCTTACCAAAATAGTTCATGAACATTTTGGCTTCAGGAATGCCGCGGCTCTTCAGGTATTCAAGTGCCACCTGTGCTCTTTTCTTGGAGAGCGGCTGGTTGTACTCTTCAGAGCCAATCAAGTCTGTATAACCTAAAAGATCCACATACAGGTTGTCATTTGTTTTTAACTGGTAAACAACCTGGTCCAGTACACCGAACGCGCCGGAAGTAAGAGAGTACAGATCGTAGTTAAAGTAAATGGTGAATTTTGTTAACGGAGGATAGTTGAAAGCGTTTTCAACATCTGCGGCATTGTTGCGCGCCTGGCGTCTGATGTCGCCATCATCGCCACCACCGTCATCGCCATCCATACCATTGCCCATGCCGCCTCTGCCACCTTTCTTGTTCTTCATGTCAAACGGAGGCATCATGATAAAGATGTTGATGTTAGGAATACCACCGGCGAATGAGTTGCCATTTTTTTTCAAGGCTGCCAACGCGCTGGAGTCCGTATCTTTTTTCTTCTCGTCTGTTTTTGCATTGTCAATTACTTCCTGCACAGTTGGTTTTTTCTTCGCTTTTAAAGGAAGATAGATACCAACGGAGTACATCAACGGGTTCAAACCTTTAATGTTGCTGCTGAGGCTGTAAGCGTAAGCAACCTGCGCCGTTGCCATCATACCATTGCCGTGATATTTAACACCACCACCCAAAGGTGCGGAAGTGTATTGTCCATCTCCAACGATGTTATAAATACCTGCGGAAATAAATGGTTGCAGTTTGTTTTTATCTTCCAGCAAATGATAGTACACTGTACCGGTTACAACGTTATATGTCTTAGATTCTGTTTTCGTAACATTCGTTGAGCTGTTGGCCACATGTCCAAAACTAAAGCCGATATCGCCACTTACAGAAACTCTTTTGCTGAAGTTTCTATACACTGACACGGCAAACGATGCATTTGTTTTTTTGCCGAAGGGCAGCGGATTCACCGCATCTGTGTACGCATGGTCGCCTTTGTTTGTCATGCTGTAATCCTGCACCTGCGCACGCAGTCCCGGCGACACGAACCATCGGTCGTCGTAGCTCTTTTGCGGAGCAGCGGGTTTTTGTTCCGAGCGTGCAGAGTCACCAATGGCCTTGGGCTTTGTGATGAACGGCTTTGCTTCCGGGTTTACGTTAACGGGCGGTGTGGAATCAATTTTTTGCTGTTGTTTGATCAGCATCGAATCGATGTTAACTGCAGAGTCGATATGCGGCAACGCATGGTGCTGCTCCTCTTCCTGTGCAGTTGCCATAATGGACATTATACTGAAAGCCATTATGGAAAATAATCGTTTCATGATCGGCACGTTTTTATTTAACAGTCGTAAGCCCGACAGATTGTACCGGCCGGGAGAAACATGCATCTTATTTTCCGAGACTGGAAAATGTGTTATGTCAGGTTTCATAAATACAGTTTTTTCGCTTTGATAGGTGAGGGGTTTCATCTAATAAAATGAATTATTAGAAATCAAGTTTCAGCGCCAGTTCCAGACCTGTGCGTCTGTAACCTGCAGCGTTAATGCTTGAAATATTTATATCGTACAATAGAGCGATTGTCGCTTTATTGTATTTCAAATCAACATTTGGAACAACCGCATCGTTGTAGCGATAACCCACACCAAAGCCAACACCACCTTCCATGTTCGGGATCGCTTTTAAATAAGACAGGTTGAAGTAATGCTTATACGCATTGCCCTGCCAGTTTAACGACATATTGAATGCACACTCATCTGCGTTCGCTGTAATGTATTTGTATCCACCCTGCACGCTCAGTGCACGTTTCGCCTTGAATGTTTCGCTTTTTGAACGTTCTGTATAAGGTGTGTTTACATGAAGCATAGAAGCGCCGATGTACCATTTATTGTATTGGCTATTGCTAAACACAGAAGCTCCTGCATTAACATTGAAATAGCCATACGACCAGCCGGAAGCAACAGGATCAATGCTCTGCTTGCCATTGATCGGGCCATACTGATCAAACTGATCAGGAAAGGCTGCAATACCGGAAGTGTTCATTTTGCTTTGATAGTACATTCCCTGGAAACCAATGGATGCATAGATTTCATTTGACGAAATAGGCAATGCATAAGACACACCCAACATGCCAAGCGTGTTGCTCAATATTCCCTGGTTAGATTTATCTGACGCGCCGCCAACACTCATGCTAAAGTAACCTGAGTTGGTTTTTTCCCTTGCAGACTTTGACAGCAAAGGCGCATCAAGAATTGCACACACCGAGTTATACGCAAGCAATCCCTGGTAGTTTACATTTCTGTAATTGAGTTTCAGGCTCATTTGCTTGTCTGTTTTCAGCGACTGGTTGTACCATATTGCCATGTCCTGCACACGTGAAAAATTTATTTCCTGTGCGTTGGCCATCATGTTGTACAACACGAGCACCAGCACCACAAAACCAAACCTCACTGGTTCTTTCAAGCTTGTTTTTTTCTTGGATTTCCTATTTTGTCTTCTCATAACAGATGATTTGTCATGTTGACTAGTCGTCAAATATTTTTAAATCAGTTTTTGATCATTTTTTCTAACTCCTGTTACCTCGCCAGTGTAACCATTCCTTTTCTCTGTATCACTTTGCCATTCTTATCAATTCCTTCAGCGAACCACAGATAAGTTTCAATTGGTTGCGGCACACCTTTTAATGTACCATCCCAACCGGTATTTGCATCTTTTGTTGAGAATATCAAATTGCCCCATCTGTTGTATATACTGAATGTTTTTAGTTCAGGAACACCGCTTACAATTGGTTTCAAAATGTCATTGATGCCGTCATTGTTTGGTGTAAATACTTTCGCAACAATAATATCGATCGAAGCTGCGATAAAGTGAATTTTAGCAGGGCTGCCATTTGTGATGTCATTGCTGTTCACTTTTGCGGTGATCGAAACTTCGTTAGGCGTTCCGCTCGTAAGTGTGATGATTGCATCTCCGTTTGCATCCGTTACTATAGGCGTTGGCGTTGTAATGATCGCAGTACCGGAAGCTATAGCAAAATCAACCTGTGCGTTAGCAACCGCATTGCCTGCCATGTCAACCAGGTGAACTTTCACACTGTTTACCCCGATGTTGTCTGCTGCTGCGTTGTCTTTCACCACCGTAATCGCCGTAAGCGGATTGGTGAAGTCTATAGCAGGTCTGAACGTGATTTTTGCACCACCTGTAACAGGTGAACCATCGATGGTTGCAGAGATATTTATTTCGCCCGCATCATTGCTTGTGAAATTTGCAATCGCGTCGCCGTTCGCATCTGTAAGCACGGTAACTGTACCTGTAACCACGCCATTGCCGTCTGTTTTCGTGAACACTACCGTTGCACCTTCCACAGGGTTTCCGTTGGCATCAACAGCGTGCGCTTTAACAATGTTGGCATCAACGCCATCTGCAAACGCGTTGTCTTTTACAACAGTGATCTTCGTGTCAGGATTGGTTACCACAACAGTGCCTGATTTAAAGTTTGCTTTTGCAGGACTTCCGTTGATGATATCAGTGCCGTTCACTTTCGCAGTTACGTTCGTAATGCCCGATACGGTACTGGTTAATGAAATGGTTACATCGCCGTTTGCATCTGTAGTAAGGGTAGTGGCGCCTACAAAAGTTGCACCGCCCGATTTCGCGAAGTCAACCGTTGCACCTGCAACAGGGTTGCCATTCGCATCGGTAACATGCACGGTTACATTATCCGCATCCGTACCATCTGCTATTGCATCATTTTTTGTAACAGTTATTTTAGTCGTTGGTGCGTTTACAGTTGGTACATCCGCCACAAACGTTGCAGTAGCCGGACTGCCATTTGTAATAGCTGTTCCGTTCACTGTCGCTGTGATCGTATTTGAACCCGCTACAGTACTTGTCATAGAAACTATCGCGTCGCCGTTAGCATCTGTAGTCACCGTATTGGAACCGCTGAATGTTGCGCTTCCGCCCGCTGAAGTAAACACAATAGTTGCTCCCTGAACAGGGTTTCCGTTGGCATCTACTACGTGAACTTTTATTTTGTCTGCATCCGTTCCGTTTGCTTTTGCATTGTCCTGAACGACCGTCATTGTCGTTGCCGGATTGGTAACAGAAGGAACATCCGATTTGAATATTGCTTTTGCCGGACTGCCGTTTGTTATCGCAGTTCCGTTAACCGTTGCCGTAATATCGTTGGAACCGGCAGTAGTGCTCGTCATGCTAACAACCGCGTCGCCATTGGCATCTGTGACAACAGTAACTGAAGTTGAGAAAGAGCCGCTTCCGTTTGCTTTAGTGAATACCACCGTTGCGCCGGCAACAGGATTTCCGTTGGCATCAGTTATATGTGCAGTTATTTTGTCTGCATCCGTACCGTTTGCTGTCGCGTTATTTTTAGTAACAGTAATTTTTGTTGTTGGAGCCGTTACAGAAGGAACATCAGCAACAAACACCGCTTTTGCAGGGCTGCCGTTGGTAATAGTTGCTCCGTTAACTGTTGCGGTTATATCGTTAGAACCTGCCACAGTGCTGATCATAGTAATGAATGCATCACCGTTTGCATCAGTTGTTACTGTAGTGGAACCGGTAAAAGAAGCACCGCCATTGGCTTGTGTAAATACCACTGTTGCACCTGCCACTTTGTTTCCGTTGGCATCAACTACATGCACTTTAATTTGGTCCGTTGCTGTTCCATTTGCAACAGCATTGTTTTGTGTTACACTAATTGTTGTAGAAGGATTTGATACAGCAGGAACATCGGCAACAAAGTTTGGTTTAGCAGGGCTGCCATTCACAATCGCTGTTCCGTTTACAGTAGCAGTAACAGTATTTGATCCCGCTACGGTGCTTGTCATTGTAACGAAGGCATCGCCGTTAGCATCAGTTACTACAGTTGCAGGGCTCGAAAATGATGCGCTTCCACTCGTTTTGGTAAATACGATTGTGGCACCGGCAACAGGGTTGCCGTTTACATCTACCACATGTACTTTTACTTTATCAGTCGCAGAACCATTTGCTTTTGAGTTATCGACAACAACAGATATGGCTGTTGCAGGATTGCTTACAGAAGGAGCACCGGCAACGAACTTCGCAACCGCGGGGCTTCCATTCACAATGGGCGTTCCGTTTACAGTTGCAGTGATATTGTTGTCACCGGCAACAGTGCTAGTCATTCTGATAGTCGCATTTCCACTTGGATCGGTGTAAACTGTTGTAGTAGAACCTACAAAGAGTCCACTACCACTTGTTTGCGTAAATACTACTACGGCTCCGGCTACTTTATTGCCGTTTGCATCAACAACGTGGGCAACTATCACGTCATTCGCTGTACCGTTTGCGGCTGCATTATTAGTAGTTACAGATAAAGTTGTTTGAGGATTGCTTACAGAAGGAGCGTCCGCAATAAATAATGCAACTACAGGACTTCCATTAACAATAGGAATGCCGTTAACCTTAGCAGTAATATAATTGCTTCCGGCAACTAAACTTGTAAGATTTATTACTGCCACGCCTGAAGCGTTGGTTGTAGCTGTTGAAGAACCACTAAATGTAGCGCTACCACTGGTAATGGTGAATGATATAGTAGCTCCTGAAACCGGATTATTATTTGCATCTACGACTACTACAGTCACCTGGTCAAAAGCGGTTCCATTTGCAACGCGACCATTTAAGGAAATATACATTTTTGTGCCGCTTTTAGTTACATCCGGAGGGCCTGCCACAAAATGAACTGTACTTGGACTGCCGTTAACAATGGCTGCTCCGTTTACCTTGGCGGTAACAGCAACGCTTCCTGCGGTTGTGCTACTCAGCGGCAAGATAGCATCGCCATTCGCATCTGTTTTTACAACGTAACTAACACCGGAACCTCCGATGTTTACATTAAAACTTACGTCCTGGTTGGCCAATGGGTTTCCGTAAGCATCAACGACATGCGCCGTCACAATATTTTTTGAAGATCCATCTGCCGGCTGATTATCTACTACAACAACCAGGGTGGTTAAGGGATTTGCAACACTCGGTGAGCCGGCTATGAAGTCTACAACAGTTGGATCGCCGCTGGTTAATGAACCACCGTTAACTGTTGCTGAGATACTAACTGTACCGGCAAGCGTGCTTGCCAAAGATATTTGCGCATCGCCACTTGCGTTTGTCGAAACGGTTGAAGAACCCACAAAAGTGGCAGTGCCACTTGTTATAGTAAATACAACACTTTGCCCCGCTAGAGGATTATTTGATGCGTCAACTACATTAACCTTTACAATATTTTTATCAAGATTATCTGCTGTGGCATGAGTCTTGATAATAGATAATGTAGAAGTAGGAACTGCATCACCTGCGTAAGAAAAAAGACCAGATAATAATAATAAGGTAGTGAAGGCTAAACAAAGTAAGCCCTTGGATTTTTTTAAACAGTATTGCACGCAGGATGTTGAATGTATGTTATGCGTAAACATAGTGTATAGGATTTATAACAAGCGAATTGCCGGTCAATAAAAACCTGTTCAGATATACGATATCTGCTATAGCGGGAGCTGAAGTTTCCACCACATTTTTTTAAAATGCTTGCATCAATTTCACCGTTCAAAACAACTTTTTGCTTGCTACAGTTAGCAGGCTTATTGCTGATCAATTATACTCACGTCGAAGGACAATTGCTTTGCAGTGATTGCACAAAATGGGTTGACTGAATTGTAGCTGTCTCGTAAAACCAGCTATGGGTGGGCGTTTTAGTCGATGTGACATGTGGGTAAGGGATTTAGTAATTTGATTCATGGTTTTGGATTTTGTGTTGAATTTCTTCAATTCACAGGGTAATATTAATAAAAATATTTTAATGCAATAACTTTTTTTGAGTTTCTACGCGATAAGTCTTCGTAAAATACCCAAACCATCAATTCATTTTTTCTAAGTTTTCCTTTTTATTCTGTCTAAGTGTTTTCTTTTACCTGCTTAAATAGTTCATCGTACAAAAGCATCACCCAAAAATGAATTGTTAATCTGTCCGATCTTACATTTTTACCTTACAACGCAAAATCAGAACTTTTATTTCTTGTTCCTGATCAATAATTTTTCGTTTATGCCAGTGAATTTTTACCCGCGGCGACCTTTTACTTTCAATAGATTACAAATCGAGAAAATAATTTCATGAAAAATTTGATGGAAAAAATGCGAATGACCATCACAGTAATTTCAAAAAAATCAGAATAACGCAAATCAATTACGGGCTTCATTAAAATTCAAATTCTTTTCAGAATGTAAAAATACTGAGGCGTATCGCATATACGTTTGTGTTAGTAAAAGCAACAAGTTTTTTTACGATACGCTGTTTGCATAATTACGGTTCACATGATTTGTTGCATATTACTATGTGTGGTTTGACATTTTATTTTCGTGAAGTGTTGCATGGATTGCGAGCAGTTCTTTAACCACAGAGGAAAGGAGTTTTTTTTCACAGAGGAAAGGAGATTTGTACAATAACTTTTCTGTTCTTTAACTCTCTTGTGGTTCAGATCTTGTTTAAATGTTCCTTCTCCTTCCCTCTGTGAAAAAAATCTCCGTTATCTCTGTGGTAAAAAAAATGGTAAGTTGATTTGAGACGTGCCATAGCAAATTGAAGTTTATGAGTATGTCTCCCACGCAATCGTTCCCGGACTCCTTCTTTATTAATTCAATGATTCAGTCATTCAACATTTCAGTTATTCGGTTAATCAGTTATTCAGTTTCTTAACGTAGCTAACGCCTGTAAGTATTTACCCGTTAGGCTTTGAATTTCACGTCATTCATAAATGATTTTCATTTCTATATATATAAATAGAGCAGTTTCGCACCTTTCGCAATGTGAATTTTACTGTTATCGTAAGAAATTAATTAAAAAAAATATCCAGATTAAATGATTTTGATAGAATTTTGCGGCCTGAAAGGAAACCAATGGGTAAAGACAAATATTTACAGGAAGCAGATGTGGTTTTAATTGGGGCAGGTATAATGAGTGCAACACTTGGAACTTTGCTTAAAGAATTACAGCCAAATTTAACAATCGAAATTTTTGAACGCCTGGATGTGGCCGCTGCAGAGAGCTCCGACGCATGGAACAATGCCGGTACAGGTCACTCCGCCTTCTGCGAATTAAATTACACTCCGGAAAAAGAAGACGGTTCTGTTGAAATATCAAAAGCCGTTAAGATCGCAGAATCCTTTGAAGTGTCAAAAGAGTTTTGGGCCTACCTCGTTCAGCATAATATAGTAAAGCATCCCAATACATTTATCAGAAGCATTCCTCACATGAGTTTTGTATGGGGAGAAAAGAATGTTTCTTATTTGAAAACACGCCACGAAGCGTTAACGAAGAATCATTTGTTTGAAGGAATGCAATATTCTGAAAACAATAATGAAATTGAAAAATGGGTTCCGCTGATTATGGATGGTCGTAACGAAGACGACAAAGTAGCGGCAACTCGCATGGATATAGGTACAGATGTGAATTTTGGTGCTTTGACCAAAAGCATGTTTGATTACCTGAAACAGCAGCCAGGTGTACATTTTCATCTTAACCACGATGTGAAGGACCTGGAAAGAACGAAAGATGGCAAAAGATGGGACATCAGTGTAAAGAACATGACCACGAAACGCAAAAGGGATATCAAAGCAAAATTTGTATTCATCGGCGCGGGCGGCGGTTCTTTGCCATTACTGGAAAAATCTGACATACCGGAAGGAAAAGGCTTCGGCGGTTTCCCGGTAAGCGGCCAGTGGTTGAAATGTACCAATCCTGACATAATAGAAAAGCACAACGCAAAAGTTTACGGAAAGGCTTCAGTTGGCGCACCTCCTATGTCTGTTCCGCACCTTGATACAAGAATGATCGATGGGAAAAAAGCGTTGCTTTTTGGGCCATACGCGGGATTTTCTACGAAGTTCCTGAAGAATGGTTCTTATCTCGACTTGCCATTATCTATTAAAGTAAATAATATCCGCCCGATGCTGGCCGCGGGTTTCCACAATATTCCACTTACAAAATATTTAATCGAGCAGGTTCGTCAGTCTCCTGAAGATAGGCTTGATGCGTTGAAAGAATATTTTCCCGAAGCAAAAATGGAAGATTGGGAACTTGAAATTGCAGGTCAGCGCGTACAGGTAATTAAAAAAGATCCGAAAGAAGGTGGTGTATTGGAATTTGGAACAGAAGTGGTAAGCGCTGCAGACGGAAGCATCGCTGCGTTGCTTGGAGCATCTCCCGGAGCGTCTACTGCGGTTTCCATTATGCTCAATCTGATCGAACGTTGCTTCAAAAATGAAGTAACCGGAGACTGGAGTGTGAAATTGAGAGAAATGATTCCGTCTTATGGAATTCCTTTAAGTAAGAACAAAGAACTTGCTTTGCAAACGCGCGAACGAACCAGCGAACTGCTCGGTTTGAAGCAAGCACAACCGGTATTGGCGTAGGGGCGAATCGAATTCGTCCTACTATTCACGAATCAAATTCGCAGTGTTATTCACGAATAGCATTCGCCCAACAAACTTAAAATTGGTTCGACCAATCAATAACATGAGAGCTGCTTTGTAAAGGATGCCTTTGCAAAGCAGCTTTTGTTTTTTGATCATGCAACACAGTACTATCGGTTGCGCAATTAATTTTGATCAAAGACTCATGTAATAAACAATATATTGCGTAAACTCGCAGAATGCTAAGTGCTGAACGCCTAATGCCCAACGCTTAATGCCGAATGTGGCACTTTGCGTTAAGCATTAAGCATTCGGCGTTCAGCCAAAAAAAGCTTTATGAAAAAATTTCTCGACGAAAATTTTCTGCTACATACGGTAACTGCCCAGCGTCTCTATCATGAATACGCGAAGCAAATGCCCATCATCGATTATCATAATCATTTACCGCAACAGCAGATCGCTGAAAACAAAACCTTTGAAAATATAACGCAGGCTTGGTTGTATGGCGACCATTATAAATGGAGAGCCTTGCGCGCAAACGGTGTGGATGAGCACTATTGTACAGGCGGTGCAAGCGACTGGGAAAAATTTGAACAATGGGCCGCAACAGTTCCCTATACCATGCGCAATCCTTTGTATCACTGGACGCATTTAGAATTGCAACGCTATTTTGATGTGCACGATGTTTTGAAACCCGAGACTGCAAAAAGCATTTACAATATTTGTTCGGAGAAATTACAAACTCCGGAATACGCAGTACGCGGGTTATTGAAAAAAGCAAACGTGCAATTGGTTTGTACAACAGACGATCCCGTAGATGATTTGTTTTTTCATAAACAACTAAGAGATGAAAATTGTGCAGTTGAAGTGAGACCTGCTTTCAGACCAGATGTTGCGATGAACATCGACAATCCTGTTGCATTTAAAAATTACATGGGCAGGTTGGAAAAAGCAGCGGACGTTTCCATTTCATCTTACGAAGATTATCTCAACGCGTTGAAAAAGCGTCACGATTTTTTTGCAGCAAATGGTTGTACTGTTTCAGATCATGGTTTGGAGCATTTGTTTGCAGATGACTACACAGAAGCAGAGATCAAAAATATTTTTACAAAAGTTCGCAGTGGAAAAAAGGCGGAAGCAGATGAAATAAGAAAATTCAAATCTGCCATGCTTGTAACTTTTGCAGAGTGGGATTGGGAAAAGGGTTGGGTGCAACAATATCATGTTGGCGCGTTACGCAACAACAACACGAGAGGACTGCGCGATGTCGGCCCAGACACAGGCTGGGACTCGATCGGCGATTTTCCGCAGGGGAGAACATTGTCTAAATTTCTCGACACACTTGACAATAAGAATAAGCTCGCAAAAACAATTTTATACAACTTGAATCCGGCGGACAATGAGTTGTTTGCAACAATGATCGGCAACTTTAACGATGGTTCCGTTGCAGGAAAAGTACAGTGGGGTTCAGGTTGGTGGTTCCTTGATCAGAAAGATGGTATGACAAAACAATTGAACACTTTGTCAAACATGGGACTGCTCAGTCGTTTCGTGGGCATGCTTACAGACTCAAGAAGTTTTCTGTCATTTCCAAGACATGAATATTTTAGAAGAATTCTTTGTAATCTTTTGGGAGATGAAATTGAGAATGGAGAATTGCCAAACGATATTGTATGGATAGGAAAGATGGTACAGGATATTTGCTATAATAATACGAAGGAATATTTTGGGTGGAACCAGTTGAAATAATTGAAAATTGAAAAATGGTAGGGGCGAATCGCATTCGCCCTGCGACGACGAATAGAAAGAAATAATAAATAGTTTAAAATAACTGACATGAGCATCATCGAAAAATTTAGTCTCGTAGGAAAAACCGCATTGGTAACGGGTTTTAACAAGGGCATTGGTAAAGGAATGGCACTTGGCTTAGCAGAAGCAGGTGCTGATATTATTGGTGTTGCCAGCAGCAAAACAGAACCAGGCAGTGATGTTGAAAAAGAGATAACAGCGCTTGGAAGAAAGTACAAAGCTTATCAGGCCGATCTTTCAGACAGAACACAAGTATATGCTTTCATCAAGCAAGTGCTTGCAGAGAACCCACAAATTGATATTCTTGTAAATAACGCCGGCATCATTATGCGTAAGCCTTTCGCAGAACATCCTGATGAATATTGGGACAAAGTGATGGCGGTGAATCTTGATGCTCCGTTTATACTTTCACGCGAAATAGGCAATCATATGTTGCAAAGAGGAAGTGGTAAAATCATTTTCACTTGTTCTTTGTTGAGCTTTCAGGGCGGTATCAATGTACCGGGATATGCAGCCAGCAAAAGCGGCATCGCAGCGTTGGTTCGCGGTATGTCAAACGAATGGGCTTCAAAAGGCATCAATGTAAATGGTATTGCACCGGGATATATTTCAACCGACAATACAGAGGCGTTGAGAAATGACCCTGACAGAAGCAAGTCTATTCTGGATCGCATTCCTGCAGGTCGCTGGGGTGAAGCAGAAGATTTCAAAGGTGCCGTTGTTTTCCTTGCATCAGATGCTGCGAAATATGTACACGGTACTATTTTGACGGTTGATGGTGGCTGGATGGGGAGATAATTTGAAAATGTGATGATTTGAAAATTTGAAAATTGTTGGTGGTTGGGTAGGGCCTCGACAAACTCAGCGTGACACCTTAATCGCGCTGTCAGGCTGAGCTTGTCGAAGCCCTGTCACACAGAAACGATGACCGCCAAAGCGTTCCCATAAGTAACACCAATTTGGAAATGTATTTTAGAAACTAATACTTACGAATGAATCAACAAACGATTGGAAAGTATCGCTGGACGATATGTTCGCTGCTTTTTTTTGCCACTACAGTTAACTATCTCGACCGACAGGTTTTGAGCCTTTTGCAGCCAACGCTTGCAGAGCAGTTTAAATGGACCAATAGCGATTACGCCAACATTGCTTCTGTGTTTCAGTTTGTGTATGCGATATCAATGTTGTTTGCAGGTCGCATCATCGATAAGCTAGGCACCAAATGGGGATATGCATGGGCATTGATCATTTGGTCAATTGGCGCGATCATGCACGCTGAAGCAATGAGGATAGGTCATGCTACCTCAAGCCTGTTTACATTAATTGGACTGGGAGCGGTTCCTGTTTCTATTGCAGGATTCATGGTGTCCCGCGCTGTATTGGGTTTTGGCGAAGCCGGTAACTTTCCTGCTGCCATCAAAGCCACAGCAGAATATTTTCCTAAAAAAGAACGTTCACTCGCAACCGGTATTTTTAACTCCGGATCAAACGTTGGTGCCATCCTTGCGCCGCTTACTGTTCCGTGGATCGCGACGAACTGGGGATGGGAAACGGCGTTCATCATTATCGGTGCCATTGGTTTCCTGTGGCTGCTCTTCTGGTTTGCTTTTTATGAAAGACCTGAGAAACAAAAACGTCTTTCCGCCGAAGAGTTGGCATACATCAATAGTGATAAAGTCGTAGAAACTGTTCCGCAGGAAAATGTAAAACAGAAAGTTTCCTGGTTCAAGCTGCTTGGCTACAATCAGACCTGGGCCTTTGCTGTTGGTAAGTTTTTAACAGACGGCGTTTGGTGGTTCTTCCTTTTCTGGTTACCGGCCTATTTAAAGGCACAATATGGCATGACGAAAACGGAAATTGCGCTACCATTGTTTGTGCTGTATAGCATGACAATGGTCGGAAGCATTGCCGGTGGCTGGTTTCCTATGTACTTCATCAAAAAAGGGTACGAGGCATATGATGGCCGCATGAAAGCAATGATGATCATTGCATTGTTTCCGTTAGTGGTATTGATGGCACAGCCATTGGGAGGAATAAGTTATTGGATGCCCATTTTATTAATTGGTGTTGGCGCGTCTGCGCACCAGGCGTGGTCCGCAAATATTTTTACCACCGTATCAGATATGTTTCCTAAAAAAGCTGTCGGTTCTGTAACCGGTATTGGCGGTATGGCCGGCGGATTGGGCGGTGTATTGGTAACAAAGGTTGGTGGTGCATTATTCGATCATTACGAAAAGTTGGGTCATATACAAACAGGTTACACCATCATGTTCTCATTCTGCGCCATCGCATATTTACTTGCATGGTTCATCATGAAAGCGCTGGTACCGAAGTATAAACCAATTACGGACCTTTAATAATTGAAAATTGAAAGTTGAAAATTGAAAATGGGAGAGAACGCAGATTGTCATGGTTGTCATGATTATTATGATTGAATGAAATCAGCGGCTGTTCATTTTCAGTTTTCAACTAACTCTCAACTTTAATATTTTATCATGCAAACCTTTCTTATTCTTTTTCGCGAGCCTGATGGCCGATTGGATGACCATTCTGCAGAAGATATAACAGCTCATCAAAACAACTGGAAAACGTGGTTAGCAAAGTGGGGTGAAAGACTTAGCGGTGGCAATTCATTGACCTTAAATGGTAAAATGATCAAAGGAAGAGATGCCATTGTTGTAGATGACATTCATAAAGTAGGCACAGAAATCGTCGGCGGTTTTCTGTTGTTAAAAGCAGAAAATTTAGATGAAGCCGTTGCGATCACTCGATCCTGCCCAATATTTGAATTTGATGGATATGCGGAAGTGAGAGAGATGAGGAATTGAAAGTTGAAAGTTGAAAGTTGAAAATGGGAGAGAGAACGCAGATATTCATGATTGTCATGATTTATTATGATTAAATGAAATCAACGGCTGTTCATTTTCAATTTTCAACTTTCAATTTTCAATTAAGTTCAGTTGTTAATTATTCCACCTCGTCCCTAAGCAGTGGCATACTCATACAATGAAAGCCGCCGCGGGCGCGGGATAGCTCAGCAGATGGCATGAGTATCAAAGTGTCTTTCAGTTTAGCAGGAGTGATCTCGTCGTGCTCAAATTTTTCGATCAGCTCTTTTGCGTGGATGATGTTGAAACCCTCTTCTTTAAAAGCCTCTACTGTTTTATCATTTCTATCATAACCCAACACAACGCCTTCTTTCAGCGCCAGCAGATTACACGAGTCTGTCCACTGCTCACGTGTATCAAAGGGAAATTGATTGTTACCCGAGTAAACGAATTTTACTTTCTCCTCGCACTTCAAATCATTTTCACTAATGTCAACTAACAGATCTTCAAGGTTGCTGAAGAATTTCGGATTCTCGATATCCTTCTTTTTAAATTGTATGATCTTTAAGCTATCTTCTTTTTTATGGCCCTCCAAAATGCGTTGAACCGCATCGGCATCTTCCATCTTAATTGCCTTGCGTGAAAAGCTGCCAAGCATCACCCACATGTTTCTTTTCACTTGCGTAAAGACAGTGTCAATGTGCATGTAATCTCTCTTCTTCGGAATTTTTACAATGCTTACTTTCTTTACTATATTTTTTTCAAACAGAATATTCGTTACGCGGTGCGCGGCTTCCATGCTTGTACGCTCGCTTACACCAATGAGCACGTGGTCTTTTGAAACCACCATTACATCACCACCTTCAAGCGTTACTTTTTTCTCGTCGCCTTTAGGCAAAAGAAAATGGTGCGTGGTGTCTGGTATTTCAATCACTTTGTCATGATACTCTTTAAAGTACGGGTGATAAAAGAAAATGTATTTTGCAAGAAGCGACTCTCTGGTTCTCGCTTTCTTTGCAGGTTTGTTCAGCAACACGTGATCGTTAATGATGATACCGATATCCCTTGTGAAAATAAAGTTAGGAATAGGAGGGAAGATCATGTGATCTTCATTAAGGCTTCCCGTAATAAATACTTTTGCTAGCTGCGGGCCGGAAAACTTTGTTAGCTCCATTTCTGTAGCGTGCGGGCAATTTTCAATCGCACAAACAGAAGCGATCAGTTTTAATTTGATATCGTGCTCTTCCAAGATTTCTCCCAATAGCCATTGCAGCTCAATTACTTTATCTGATTTAAAAAAAGATTCATGATCGGGTTTGTAAAAATCCCGTTTGGTATTATCAATAGTGTGCAAATTCCCTTTTATTTTACCGGGATCGAGAAAGTATAAAAGGATTTTGGTATAGTAATCGTACTCTTTTCTGCGAATGGTATCAAGGTGAACAATGTCTTCAAAAAGCCAGTCCTGCGCCTTGCTGGGAACCACTTTTCCCAAGCCACTATCAGGACTATGAACGAGTAATCTTTTCAATGTGCCGATTTCTGATGAAACCATCAATGCGTTTGTGTTTGTTGCCATAAAATTTATTAAATGGAAAAAATCAGGGAAGTTCTGCGTACGAAAAATCGCCGGACGCTAAGCCGGTGCTACATTTCGGGAAGAAATCCGAAATGATGTTCGTAATAAACGTTTTGTATTTGCAGAACATTAAGCATAAGAGGTGATAAATGTATGGATTTTATTACAGGAAAAAAAATGAGAGCAATTGGGGACTTTGGTTCTAAACAGACTCTTATTAAAGCGAAATCAGTTTTAAGAAAATAAAAACGCATACTGTCTAGTACCAAAACAAAATTTTTAGATATAGTCTTCGGAAAGCCGTGCTTATTTTGATAAATTACAGAACTGAAAAAGTTGGGTAATTGTCTTTAAGCACTTTGTAAAGTACCTTAAGACATCCTTTTGATTATAAAACATAAAAAGATCGCTTACATTATGAAGAGATTACTTCTTGCAGCAAGTGTATTAGGATTCGGTGTGCAATCGATAGCGCAGCTTCACAAGGCGCCCGCTTATCCCTTGATTACACATGATACTTACTTCAGCGTTTGGTCATTTACGGATCAACTAAATGCATCAACTACAAAACACTGGACAGGCGCAGATCAGTCTCTTGTCGGATTGGTGAAAGTGGATAACAAGATCTATCGCTTCATGGGCATGGATGAGAAAAGCTACAAAACTATTTTGCCTGCGGCAGATGAAAAAAACTACTCAACTCAGTATACTGAAACAAACCCTGGCAGCGATTGGATGAACGCTGCATTCAACGATAAAGCATGGCAAACCGGTAATGCTCCTTTCAGCGATAACACAGATGCGAAAGCCGCTACTACATGGAAAAGCAAGGACCTTTGGGTAAGAAGATCTTTCAATGTTTCAAGTTTGCCTACAGGAAAAGTTTACCTGAAATTAAACCATGATGATAATGTAGACGTGTATCTGAATGGTAAGAAAATATATAGTAAAGAAGGCTGGGTGCATAAATTCATTTACATTCCTATTGACTTGTCTGCATTTAAAACAGGCAGTAACGTCTTGGCAATACATGTTGCAAACACCGCCGGTGGCGCGTATCTGGATGCTGGCATTGTTATGGAACAAACAACAGAAGGTTCTACACTTCTGGATGCGAAGCAAATAGATGTTAACATCAGCGCTACGCAAACTGCATATAGTTTTATCTGCGGCGCCGTTAAATTGGATGTTACCTTCACCAGTCCGCTGTTGATGAACAATCTTAAAATTCTTGCACGTCCTGTTTCTTACATCACTACAAAAATTGCTTCAGCAGATGGCAAACAACATGATGTGAATGTGTATTTGGGCACATCTTCGGACCTTGCGGTAAATGAAGCAACCCAACAGGTGACAGCAAATGCTTACTCAACTGGCAATTTATCAATACTAAAAGCAGGAACTGTTGCACAACCAATACTGCAAAAGAAAGGAGACGACGTTCGCATCGATTGGGGTTACTTATATGTAGCTGCACCAAAAAGTTCTAAAGCAACGCAATTCATTGCAACACCTGAGGATGCGTTTGCCGCTTTTAAAAGAGGCACAACAGCAAAAACATCAGCCGACAAACATTTGACATTGGCGACAGTTATTCCTTTTGGCAAAGTAGGAACTGCTGAAGCAGAACAATTCATAATGTTGGGCTACGATGATATCAACCCTGTTCAATACTTTGGTAAAAATTTATTGCCATGGTGGAAAGAAAACGGCGGCACCATTGAATCAGAGCTTGCTGATGCGCAGACCTCATACAAATCAGTAATCGCATCATGCAATACATTTGACAATGATTTGTACAACAACGCAGTTAAATCCGGCGGAGAAGATTACGCTCAACTTTGTGTATTAGCCTACAGACAAAGTATTGCTGCACACAAGCTGGTAAAGAGCCCACAAGGTGATCTTCTTTTCTTATCAAAAGAGAATTTCAGCAACGGTTCTATTAATACTGTTGACATTACCTATCCTTCAGCACCATTATACCTTTATTACAATCCAGATTTGTTGAAAGGAATGATGACCAGTATTTTCTATTACAGTGAAAGTGGTAAATGGACGAAACCCTTTGCTGCACATGATTTGGGCACATATCCTTTGGCAAACGGACAGACTTATGGCGAAGACATGCCTGTAGAAGAATCTGGCAACATGATCATTTGTACCGCAGCAATAGCAAAAGCAGAAGGCAATGCTGAGTATGCACGCAAACATTGGAAAACATTATCAGTATGGGCAGGTTATTTGCAAAAAGCTGGTTTCGATCCTGCAAACCAATTGTGCACAGACGACTTTGCGGGACACCTCGCACGAAACGCAAACCTTTCTGTAAAAGCAATCGTGGCATTGGGCGCTTACGCAAAACTGGCTGAACAATTGGGTGAAAAAGAAACAGCGGAAACCTATAGAAAATCAGCAAGCGAAATGGCTGCGAAATGGGCCACTATGGCGGCTGATGGCGACCACTACGCACTCACATTCGACGGAAAAAATACATGGAGCCAGAAATACAACCTGGTTTGGGACAAATTGCTTGGCCTGAATTTGTTCTCCAAAGATGTGTACGCCAAAGAAGTGAAATATTATCTCACTAAACAAAACGCATATGGATTACCGTTAGACAGCAGAAAATCTTACACAAAATCCGACTGGATCATGTGGACGGCAACACTCGCTGACAACCAAAACGATTTCCAGGCATTTGTAAAACCGCTCTTGAAATATGCTGAAGAAACGCCAACAAGAGTTCCATTAAGCGACTGGCACGAAACCACCGACGGAAGACAAGTAGGCTTCCAGGCAAGAAGCGTGGTAGGAGGGTATTATATTAAGATGCTGGAAGATAAGTGGAGAAACTAGGATTAGGAATTCTTTCGACATACTTTGAATGGCCCGCAAGGGCCATTTTTTTATTTCACGCGAAGGCGCAAATGATTTCTCGCGGCGAACGCAACGGAGCAGCGGCGCAAAGGATAGTTTGTGTTCTGCCTTTGGTTGTTTTGTTGGACTTGCCTTTAATCAATTTCCAGCTAAAATCGGAGACAGCAATTTTCGGCAACCCTTTGCGTCGCTTTTTCGCCGCGTTCGCCGCGTGAAACATTTCAGCGTGCCAGCAATAAACCCAATGCCCTTTGCGCCTTTGCGTGAAAATAGCTGTTGCACATCCGGAGATCGCCGCCTCGCGGCTCCGCTGCGTGAAATCATTGGTTCTCAGTATGGTAAAACGTTTAACATTGTATTATAAATAATATTATTTTTGCGGCTGCCAAATACTGCCATACAGCTTAAAAACCATAGTTTACGGTTTGGGATTTGCAAGGAATATCATTTTAATTTGACTCAGATTTTGCGCTTTTAATATGCATGATACTCAACTCAACGATGCTGAACTACTGCGTGCCATCCGGGATGATGATACTTCTGCATTCAAGGTTTTGTATGACAGGTATTGGGAAAACCTTTATCTGAAAGCTTGCCAGCGGGTAGATAAAGATGAAGCAAAAGATTTGGTACAGGAAGTAATGACGACTTTATGGCGCAGGAGGAAGGATATTTTTACTTATGAAGATGGGGAAATTGGCAGATATCTCTTTACGGCCGTAAAATACCGCGTGATCAGTCATTATGCGTACACAAACGCTGAAGTAAAAAACAGCAACCTGTTTGAAGTGCTCAGTGGCAATGTTACCACCAACACGCTGGAAGTAAAGGAATTAAGTGAGTTTATTGAAAGTGAAATAAACCGCCTGCCTGCGAGGATGCAGCAAATTTTTAGAATGAGTCGCCAGGACGACCTGTCCATTGCAGATATTGCCACCAAGCTTAACCTCTCCGAACAAACGGTAAAAAACCAACTAACTGAAGCTCTAAAAAGATTGAGAATGTCCATTAAATCGAGTAACGACTGGGCATTCATCGTTTTCATTCTCTTCTGCTATTCTTCCAACTGATCTAATTTGAAAATTTGAAGATTTGAAAATTTGAAAATTCCTGGAGCGCACCTTCGCTCTTACTTTTCAAACATTTCGCCTAAAAGAATGCTTTTTCCCGATCGGAGGGATGCACAGCTTCATTTTCAAATTTTCAAATCTTCAAATTGGCACATTGTGCATTTCCTTTTCCCCGAAAAAAATATTTTAAATCATCATAGTACCAAAGAACTATTTCTGAGATACTAGATAAAACAGATCCAAATTGGAAGTAAAGAACATTAGAAAGTTACTGAAGGAATACTTGCTGGGCAACGCCACTGATCAGCAGATCAACACGGTGGACAACTGGTACCAATCATTTGAAAATGAAGTGCCAATGAAATTGTCAGAGCAGGAAGCAGCGGCGACCAAGCAAGAAATATGGGAGAAAATAGCGCCATCCATTACTGTCGAAAGAAAAGTATGGACAATGCCGCGCTATATGAAAGTAGCTGCAATGCTGGCTGTTGTGGCAGGAGCGGGTCTCACATTTTTTCTATTGAATAAAAAAGAAACGGCGCCTACTCAAATTGCTTACACCACTATAAGCACCAATAACGGAGAAAGAAAAACGATCACCGTAAAAGACGGATCGGTACTAACGCTTAACGCCGGCACCACCATTCGCATACAGGATGATTTTTCCAAACAAAGAAATATCGACATCGTAGATGGTGAAGTTTACTTCGATGTGCAGAAAGATGCGGAAAGGCCTTTCACCATTACGAGTGGTAGTTTGACCACAACTGTATTGGGAACTGCTTTTAATATCAATGCATACAAAGGCATCAGCAAAATAGACATTGGTGTAGTAAGCGGAAAGATAAGCGTAGCAAGAGATGCAACGACTTTGAGTGTGCTGGAAAAATCGCAGGGGCTTGAATACAATAAAGAAACAAAAGTCTTCAAGTCTGTTGCTGTTGATGAAAATATGCTTGCATGGAAAGAGGGTCGTGTAATATTAAATGATATCTCGTTTGATGAAATGGCTTTGTTGATGAAAAAGAATTTTGGTATCGACATTACTGCCACAGATAAGAGCATAAAAGCTACCAAATACACAACCGAGCTCTTCACTACCATGAAGCCGGAAGATGCCGCAGAAGTGCTCGCCGCGATTCATCAATTGAAGATTAAGAAACAGAACAATCAAATTTTCCTCTACAAATAAAACAAACCAAACGGCGGTGGTCGAATGCCGTCGATAAGTGCGCCTTCAGCTGGGGCGCTGCTTATCACTAACAAACAAAGCTTAACAAAACAAGTATGAAAAAAATGCTAGCCATGAAAAAAACGAAGCTTAGGCGTATGGGCGCCATGCTGCTGTTTTTACTAACGACTGCTACCGTTTTCGTACCGGTGTATGCCGGAGAGAGTCAGCTTCTTAAACAAACCAATGTAACTGCAAAGTTTAAGGGAGGCTCTTTGGAAATGGCCATTAAGGAACTTCAGAAAGTAACGCAGATCCCTTTTGCGTACGACAAACAACTCCTCAGTTCTTACCAGATCGGTAGTTTCTATTTCTCAAAAGAAAAACTCGAAAAAGTATTACAAGCACTTTTGCAGGACAAATTATTGAACTATGCAGAAGTGAACAAGATCATTGTTATCAGCAAGAAGGCTGCACAGGCCGCTGCTGCACAACATCTGAGTGATGTGCAAAAAGAGGTTACTGTTGCGGGTCTTGTTACAGACGAAAATGGCAAACCAATTTCTGGTGTAACTATTTCGGTGAACGGCACGCAAACAATGACATCTACTAACGCAAGAGGTGAGTACAAAATACTCGTGCCTTCAGAAGATGCTGTGCTGGTATTCAGCTATATCGGCTATGCACCTGAGCAGATCATGGTGGCAAAACAAACTGTTATCAATGTGCAATTGAAACCCGGCGCAGGTAAAGAGCTGGATGAGGTTGCAGTAGTTGGTTTCGGTAAACAGAAAAAAATCAGTCTTGTTGGTGCGCAATCAACATTAAAACCATCGGAGCTTATCCAGCCAACTGCAAATATCTCCAGCATGCTTGCTGGTCGTGTTGCGGGTGTGGTAGGCGTGCAGCGTAGCGGTGAGCCGGGTAAAAGCGCCGCTGATATATGGATCAGGGGTATCGCTACGTTCGGCAGCAACAGCGCAAGTCCGCTTGTACTTGTTGATGGAGTGGAGCGTGATTTCAATAACATCGATCCTGAAGATGTGGAATCTTTTACCATTCTTAAAGATGCATCAAGTACCGCGGTATATGGTGTTCGTGGTGCAAACGGCGTGGTGCTGATCAAAACAAAAAATGGTAAAGTAGGTAAACCTCAAATTTTCTTCGACTACAATGAAGGCGTTAACACCTTCACCCGCAGACCTCAAATGCTCGATGGTTTGAACTATATGAAGCTCGCCAACGAAGCAAAGACAACACGGGGCGATAATCCTATTTACTCGGAGGATTATATTGAAAAAACAGCTTCGGGAATAGATCCGCTTGTTTATCCAAATGTAAACTGGATGGATGCCGTGTTTAACAAAACCGGCCACATGAGAAAAGCCAATGTAAACGTAAGTGGTGGTGTTGAAAATGCTCAATACTACGTTTCAATGTCTTACTACAATGAAAGTAGTTTCTTAAAATCAGATGACGCAGAGTCTTATAATGTTTCTCCTAAGTATAATCGTTATAACCTTACAACCAACCTTAATTTAAAGCTAACAAAAAGCACCAAGGTAGATGTAGGTTTGCAAGGTTACTTTGCAAATGGTAACTATCCCGGCCCGACCACTGATGATATTTTCCAGACGGCAATGGGAGCTTCTCCTGTAGTGTATCCTGTAATGTACCCGGGAAATCTTGTGCCAGGTATTTCTCCAAATGGTGGTGGTATCAACCCGTATGCAAAGCTTACGAGAATGGGTTACAGAACGCACTACGAAAATAAAATATACTCAAACGTAAGATTGACGCAGGACCTGAGCGCCATCACAAAAGGTCTGAACATTACCGGTATGGCGGCGTTTGACTTTCACAATGAACAGGACATCACAAGAAGCAAAAGAGACAACACTTACTTCGTGGATATGACCAAACCACGCAATGAAGATGGCAGTCTTAATCTTCAACCAACGTTTATCTCACCAAACCCAACACTTGGCTATATCAATGGCAACACAGGTGGACGTTTGTTCTACACAGAAGGTGGTGTCAACTACGACAGAACTTTCAGCAAGCATCATGTAAACGGTTTGGTGTTTGCGTATGCAAGCAGCAAAGTAGATGCGTTCGGTGATATCAGAACTTCTATTCCGGAAAGATATGTTGGTCTTGCGGGCAGAGCGACTTACTCATATGACGACCGTTATTTTGCCGAGTTCAACATTGGTTACAACGGTTCTGAATTGTTTACTCCTGGTAAACGTTTTGGCGCTTTCCCTGCAATTGGTATCGGCTGGATACCATCAAACGAAAAATTCTTTGAACCTGTTAAAGACGTGATCAACTTCCTGAAATTCCGTTACTCAAACGGTAATACAGGTTTGGGATCAATCAGAGATACAAGGTTCCTTTACATGGATATCGTTGATGGTGCAAATGGCTATTCTTACGGAAACTACCAGCCCATAAATGGTATTGCTATTACGAGATACGGTTCTGATGTTAGCTGGTCAACTTCGAACAAACAGGATCTTGGTATGGAAGTAAGAACATTGAACAACAGACTATCTCTTATAGTGGACCTTTTCAGTGAGCACCGTACGGGCATCTTCATGCAGAGAAACTCAAACGTTGCTTTCATGGGATTGAACCAACAACAGTGGGGCAACCTTGGTGTGGTAGACAATAAAGGTCTCGACGCAACGCTTGATTACAATACTAAAATAGGTGAAGTGAATGTTGGATTGAGAGGTACGTTCACTTACAACAAAGATGTGTTGGTAAGCTACGATATGCCTCCGCAGGATTATCCATGGATGGATAAAACAGGTCATAATGTAAATGCCCGCTTTGGTTATATAGCAGACGGTTTGTTTACAGATGAAAAAGATATTCTTGACCATGCGGTACCAGGTGGCGATAAATCACAGATAAAACCGGGTGATATTAAATACAGAGACATGAACCAGGACGGCAAGATCGATAACAAGGATGTCGCGGCGATCGGTCGCGGTGACGTGCCTTCTGTTGTGTATGGTTTCGGCTTCAATCTGGGTTATAAAGGCTTCGTGTTGGCTGTAATGTTCCAGGGCCTTGCAAATGCAGACAGAGAGATTGGTGGCGATGGTATATCTCCATTTACTTTAGAGCAAAGTAACGTTTACTCTAACGCACTTGACAGATGGACACCGGAGAATCCCAATCCGAACGCATTCTATCCACGTCTTGGATATGGTAGATCTGCCAACTTCAACAACTATCAATACAGTTCATTCTGGATTAAAGATGTGAGCTTCCTTCGTTTGAAATCAGCAATGCTTTCTTACAATCTGCCTAAAACATTCCTTAGCAGAATCGGCGTTAAAAACTCCGCTTTGTATGTACAGGGAATCAATTTGCTCACATTCAGCAAGTTTAAGCTTTGGGACCCTGAGTTGAATACGGACAATGGAAACAAATATCCAAACGTAGCAACAACTGCAATTGGTATCAATCTTAAATTTTAATTCTATAAACACTAAATAAATGAAACGAATAATATACGGCTTGCTGGTTTTTAGTGTATCGTTTTCTTCTTGTGCGAAATATCTTGACCAGGTGCCTGAGCAAAGTCTCGATATAGAAAAAACTTTTTCAACCATGCCATTGGCGGAGCAGTTTCTTGCCAACGTGTACGATGCTGTACCAAATGAATACAGACAACGTGACCCCAGCCAGCAAAATGCCGGTGTTTGGACATGTGGTTCTGACGAAGCAGAGTTTACATGGGGCGATGAATTTGCCAATAACATCAACAATGCGAGCTATGATGCATCATCGGGCGTTACCGGTGCATACTGGACAAATTATTACAGAGGCATAAGAGCGGCGAGTGTGTTCCTTCAAAATGCAGACAAGATCAGTGTGATAGGTTCATCAAGAGACAAGATCGTCAAACACAAAGCAGAAGCAAGAGCTTTGCGCGCCATCTACTATTTTTATTTGATGCGCATATATGGTCCTGTTGTACTCATGGGAGAAGAACCTGTGGCCGTAGATGCCAACCTGCAGATTCCGCGCAGCTCTTACGATGAGTGTACAGCTTATGTGGTGAGCGAACTGGCAAAGGCTGCAGACGACTTACCCGCAGTGTGGGACAATTCCGTTGTAGACGCTGGCCGTATTACAAAAGGTGTTTGTCTTGCCATTAGAGCACAAGCGCTCATGTATGCTGCAAGCCCGTTGTTTAACGGAAACACTGATTATGCTGCACTGAAAAATAAAGATGGCAAACAGTTGATCAGCCAGACTTTCGACGCTAACAAATGGAAGATCGCTTCTGATGCTTACCGTGATTTCATGACGCAATTTGTTCCTTCTGTTTACGAACTTAATATAGACATGAACAATGGTGTTATTGATCCGTACATGTCTTTCAAAAACGCCATCATTAAAGACTGGACCAAAGAATCCATTTTCGTACGTGTATCAAACAGTGTGGGTCCATGGCAGTATGCTTTGGTTCCGCACCATGACGGAGCGCCGGGCGGTAACGAATCCCAGGGAGGTGCCGCCATTGATCCTACACAGGAAATGGTAGATGCTTTCTTTACAGCAAATGGCAGAAGCATCGACGATCCACAATCTGGTTATGTAACTTCAGGAACAACTTTGTTCCAGGCACCGCTGGATACTAAAGCCAGGGATACTTACAACCAGTGGGTAAACAGGGAGCCACGTTTTTACGTAAGCATCACTTACAACAACAGCATGTGGTTGAATACGCAAAATGGTGAGATCATTACGCAGTTATACTACAACGGAAACTCCGGTCACGCAACCACTCAAAGTGACTATTCCAAAACAGGATACATCGCAAGGAAAGCAATGGGCTTTAGCAAATGGGACATCAACAACAGGGTGCTGACGTTGATAAGATTGGCTGAAGTGTACTTGAACTATGCAGAATGTTTGAACGAATCTCAGCCGGGCAATGCTGACATCATGAAATACATCAACCTCATCAGAACAAGAGCTGGTATCCCTACTTATGGTTCTGCTGATTTGCCTGCACCAACCAACCAGGCAGACGTTCGTGAAGCGATCCGCAAAGAGCGCCGCGTAGAGCTGGCATTTGAGAACAACCGTTTCTTCGATGTTCGCCGCTGGAAAATTGCAGAGCAAACTGATAATGCTCCAATGCATGGTTTGAGCTACGATTCAAATATGCCGGGCTTCCTGAACGTGAGAGTGTTTGAAAACAGAGTATTTACAAAACAGCACTATCTGTTCCCAATTCCATCTGGTGATGTAAATAACGATAAACAATTGGTTCAAAACACAGGGTGGTAGTTTTAATGCAGAACGCTAAACGCCTAAAGCAGAATGCTTGAGCTCTCTGCACTGAAGGCCACTGGCGTTAAGCGTTAGGCATTAAGCCTTCAGCTTTCATTAATTTTCTTTAAACAAACAAAACATGAAACTCAATATAAATTCTTTCCTGCTTTTAGCCGGAGTAACAATAGTAACAACATTTGCAGCATGCAAAAAAACAGATGACACAGGCGATGGGCGCTACAATCCTAACTATCCAATGCAGATCACTTCATTCAGCCCTGCAGAAGGTAACGTAGGTACGCAAGTGTTGATCAAAGGAAGAAACTTTCCTTCCGATACATCAAAAATAAAAATCACCATTAACGGCGTACCTGTTAAAGTGATAGGTAGCAACGGCAGCGAAGTCATGGTACAATTGATGACAAAAACAGGCACCGGTCCGGTGGCAGTTAACGTAACTGATAATGCTATCACCAGTTTTTCTGATTTCACTTACACATACTCTTACACTGTATCTACATTCGCAGGTACAGGTGTAGCTGGCTATACAGACAGCATCGGGAAATTTGCAGCTTTCCACTTCAGTGATGATGCCGATGGTCATGGCAACGTAAGATGCGCAATGTCTTTGGATGACAACGGAAATCTTTTCGTGCCAGATCCAGGCAACAGAGCCATCAGAAAAATAGACACTGCAGGCAGAGTAAGTACCTTCTTCAAAGACGGAACTTTTAACAACGTTTGTGGTACAGCAGTAGATGGCAGCGGCAATGTGTACACAGTAGAAAGAAACGGTGATGGCGACAATTGTAAAGTGCGCAAAATTTCTGCGGATGGTAAATCTTCCATCGTGTTGGCAACCATCAACAGAGAACTTACTTCAATCGTTATCAACAGAACAACCGGTGCTATCTATGTATCTGCATTCTATGGCGATGGTATTTTCCAGGTTAAAAATGGCAACGCAACAAAAGTTATCAATCACTCGCTACCATGCGGTGTAACAATTGACGCGCAGGGAAACCTTTACGCTACACACTTCGACGATCAAACAGTGATGAGATATACTTACAACGCAGGAAAAGATCAGTTTGATGGCGGTACAATTGTAGCGGGTCAATTCAAAGCTGGTGGCTGGTTAGATGCTATCGGTACCAACGCACAATTCAATCGTCCATGGGGCATTACTGCAGATGCAAATGGTAACCTGTACGTAGCGGGACAAGGCGAAGGCGATAACAGCAACTGCGTTCGCAAAATTGATGCAGCTACTGCAGCAGTTACTACAATCGCAGGAAAAGGTGATGCGAGAGGAAACATCGATGGTGCAGGAACATCTGCAAGATTCAACGGACCTTGCGGCGTTGCAATCAACAAAAACGGTACGATCTACGTGCTTGACCGCGACAACAATACCATCAGAAAAATTTCAGTTGAGTAAGATTTAACAACAACTATCACATAAGCAGGCTGTTGGCAACAACGGCCTGCACTTAAAATACTTTCAATGAAAAAAGCATTTTTGCTACTTGCAGTTTCAGGCATTGTACTGGGAGGAGTTGCTTCATGCAAAAAAGAGGAGAACTCTTTCACGGCTCCTGCAGAACTTCCGATAGATACACCATACACAGCTAAAAGCGTACAGGCGGCTTATGATGGTTTCAACAGATTTTTGTATGATTCCACCAATCAGCTGTACTATAAAAACACCGGCAAGTCAGGCTTCGGCGCCATCTGGACGCAAGCTACTTACTGGGATATGGCGATGAACGCTTACAAGAAATACAACGACGATAAATACAAAAAACTGGTCGGCGACATTTTCCAGGGTGGCGTAAAACAATACGACAACTACAACTGGGACAATGGTAAAGTATGGTTCATTTACGATGACATCATGTGGTGGGTAATTTCCCTCGCAAGAGCTTATGAAGTAACTGGTGAAACCAAATACCTTGAGCTGTCAAAAGCTGGATTTGAAAGAGTTTGGTCCGGTTCCAAAGTAGTGGGTGATGATGGTTCATACGATGAAGTAAATGGTGGAATGTTCTGGCAATGGGATCAAAGCAATCCAACTGCTCCAAGAACAGACAATGGTAAGATGTCTTGCATCAATTATCCAACAGTTGTAGCGGCAATGACTTTGTACAATGCAACAAAGAATGAAGATTATTTGAACAAAGCGAAAGCAATTTATTCCTGGGCACACAACAACCTGTTCAACACCAGCAATGGTAAAGTGGCTGACTCAAGACATGGCAGCAGTGTAGATTGGACGGTGCATACCTACAACCAGGCAACCTGCATTGGTGCAGCTATGTTGCTTTACAACCAAACAAAAGATGCAGCATACCTTAACGATGCGGTATTGGCAGCAAACTTTACTGAACATTTTATGTCAGATGCAAATGGCATTCTTCCTTATGAAGGCGGTGAAGAACAGGGTGTTTACAATGCTATTCTTGCACAATATATGAACCGTCTGATCGTAGATGGCAACAAGTCTGAGTACTTGCCATGGCTGCGCACGAACATTCAGCAGGCTTGGAGCAAGAGAGAACGTAGCACAAATCTGACTACGAAAAACTATTATTCAAAGCCAACATTCGATCTTTCAGTGTATGATGCGAGCAGCATTCCGGCATTGATGCTGGTTGCGCCGCCGGCGGGGAAATAATTGAAAATTGAAAGTTGAAAGTTGAAAATGGTAGGGGCGAATTGCATTCGCCCTGATCGCTCAACGGAGTGGGTAGAAATCAATAAAGAAAAACTGCTTGTCATCCCGACGAAGGAGGGATCTGGGTGCTTATGCACGCAGAATGTTTGCTAATGCAAAACCCAGATCCCTCGTGCCTCGGGATGACAAGCATCATTCCTTGCGTTTTTTCGAGCAGCTTAGCTAAACAGCATTGAAAATTTTAGTTTTATCAAAAGGTTCTGTGCAACACTATGTTCGCAGCAGAGCCTTTTTAATTAATACTATCATGAAATTGAAAATATTCGGTTTATTGTTTACTGCAGGATCGTTATTGCTAACGAACGCCCACAGCCAGCAAACAAAAAGCAAAAATGCAAAACGCGAAAAAACGGCTTTCCAGGTTTCTGCTCCATGGAAACCGGATTATGACGTGCGTTCTGATATTGCCATTGTTTACGGCATTCATGATGACGGCGGCAATTTTGCCGAACGCGTAAAAGTCTGGAAAGAAAAAGGCTACACCGTGCATTTCATGACAGGCATTGCATGGGGGCAATACCAGGATTATTTTCTTGGTAAATGGGATGGCAAAATGCATTTGGATGAAGGCCAGGTAACGAGGAAAAATGACACCATATGGCACGGTCATTATGTGCCTTACATTGTGCCGACAGAAAATTATATCAACTACATGAAATCGCTGGTGAAGCAAGCGATTGATGCCGGCGTGGAAGCTGTGCATTTGGAAGAACCCGAGTTCTGGGCAAGATCCGGTTACAGCGATTCATTTAAACAAGAATGGCAAAAATATTACGGCTTCGCTTGGATGCCGCAACATGAATCGCCTGAGGCAACTTATCTCTCGTCTAAACTTAAATATCATTTATACTACAACGCTCTTAAAGAAGTTTTTCACTACGTAAAAACGTACAGCAAAAGCATTGGCCGGGATGTGAAATGTTATGTGCCCACACACTCGCTCATCAACTATTCGCAGTGGGAAATTGTGAGCCCCGAAGCCAGCCTGGCAAGCCTTCCCGATATCGACGGCTACATTGCGCAAGTCTGGACAGGTACCGCACGCGAGGCCATTTATTTTAATGGCGTAAAAAAAGAACGTGTATTTGAAAACGCATTTTTAGAATACGGTTCAATGGTGTCTATGACAGCACCAACCGGCCGCAAAGTATTTTTCCTTACAGATCCCATTGAAGACAGAAGACAAACATGGGACGATTACAAACGAAATTACCAGGCAACTTACACTGCGCAGTTATTATATCCAATGACAGCAGACTATGAAGTAATGCCATGGCCAAACAGAATTTATTTAGGGAAATTCAAAGTAGAAAATACGAATGCGGTAGAAGGCATTTCTCCGGCATATGCCACGCAAATGCAAGTGATGGTAAATGCATTGAATGATATGCCGCTTTCGCAAAATAAAGTAAGTGGAAGTCATGGCATTGGCGTCTTATTGTCGAACTCTCTTATGTTTCAACGTTTCCCAATACATGCAGGATACGAAGATCCTTCATTGTCCAACTTCTACGGAATGGCGATGCCATTGCTAAAAAGAGGCGTTCCTGTTGAAACAGTGCATATTGAAAATACAGGATACAAAAATACATTGAAGGATATTAAAGTGCTGGTGATGAGTTATGCCAACATGAAACCATTGTCGGCAGAATATCATCAGCACATTGCAGATTGGGTGAAGAAAGGCGGCGTGTTGTTGTACTACGCAAAAGACACCGATCCGTTTCAAACTGTAAAGGAGTGGTGGAACACAAATGGCAATCATTACAAAGCGCCATCAGAACATTTATTTGAAGCACTCGATATAAAGCAAGTAGCTGGTCAGGAAGAATATTCCTGCGGCAAAGGAATATTATTTATTGTTCGCAAAGATCCTAAAGAACTTGTGCTGCAAGCCAATGGTGGCGAGGCTTTTATTCAACAAATACAAAAAGCATATGAGCAATATGCTCACGCAGGCAAGCTTGTTTTTAAAAACAATTTCACGTTGCAAAGAGGGCCTTACATTATTGCATCCGCATTGGATGAGAATGCAGACAAACAGCCATTGCAACTAACCGGCAGCTTCATCGATCTGTTTAATCCTGAGTTGCCGGTACTTTCTTCTAAAACAGTACAGCCAAATGAACAGGCGTTTTTGTATGACTTGTCAACGGTAAAAAAGAACAAACAGCCGCAAGTGTTGGCGACCGCTGCAAGAATATACGATGAAACATTTAGCAACAATGTCTACAGTTTTGTAGCTAAAAGTCCATCGAATACTAACAACGCCATGCGCATCATTATGCCTGCAAAGCCGGTGTCTGTGTTAATAGATGGAGTGGAATCTGTTTCAGCGCAACAATGGGATGAATCATCAAAAACATTGTTATTAAAGTTTCAAAATAAAAGCGAAGGAGTGAGGGTGCAATTGAAAATTGAAAACGGCACGCCGTAGGGGCGAATCGCATTCGCCCTGCCTGCATTGTTTAAGTGCAGCAAGGCTTCGACAAGCTCAGCCTGACACCTTGAGTGAGCGGCGAACTTAAAAGTAATGGCTCATTTTGCAACAGAGAAAAATCAGTGTAAATCCCTGCCCGAATAAATTCATTCAGGCGGGCGTCTAATCAGTGTCATCTGTGTTCCATCCCGGCCGAAGGTCGGGGGCTAAAAAAAGCGCGATTGGGGAGTTTACTCAAATTATCGGTCTTAAGTAAAACGAATAGAAAATACAGCATAGTAATGAGAATCAAAGTTTTGTTTTTTGTTGGAGTTATGATGTGCAGCAAACTATTTGCACAAACCGACCTTGTAAAATATGTAAACACTTTACAGGGCACCAACTCAAGTTTTGAACTTACCCGTGGTAACACGTATCCCACAACTGCTTTGCCTTTTGGCATGAACACCTGGACGCCGCAAACCGGCAGAAATGGTGATGGCTGGAAGTATCAATACACAAAAACAACCATCAGGGGTTTTCAGCAGGCGCATCAGTGCAGCTCATGGAGCAATGACTACGCAGTATTTTCTTTTATGCCCGTTGTTGGAAAATTAGTGGTGAATGAAGACGAACGCGCAACAGGTTTCAGTCATGCGAAAGAAACGGCAAAACCAAGCTATTACAGTGTTCAGCTGGATAATGGCATCACTTCAGAAATCGCTCCGACAGAAAGAGGCGCTCACTTGCGGTTTACTTTTCCTACAAAACAAGACAGCTACATTGTGCTCGATGGCTACACCAAAATGAGCATGGTAAAGATTATTCCTGAAAAAAGAATGATCATCGGCTATGTGAACAATGGCCATCAAACACAACAATCAAATTTTAAAAATTACTTCGTCGCCATTTTCGATAAACCCTTTGTTGCTTACGGAACCTGGGAGAACAGGAAGAACACTGTTCAGTCGGGCAAAGACAGCGCAGAAGGTGAAGGTGTTGGTTCGTACATTCAATTCAAAGCAGGAGAGAAAGTACAGATCAAAGTGGCTTCATCTTACATCAGCATTGAACAAGCGCAATTGAACCTGCAAAAGGAATTGGGCGGTTTCAAAACATTGGACGACACAAGAAAAGCTGCGACCAATGTGTGGAACAAATACCTTTCACAAGTAATGGTTGAAGGCGGTTCTGAAGAAGACAAGGCGACTTTTTATTCATGCTTTTTCAGGGCAAGTTTATTTGCACGTCAATTCTTTGAATATGATAAAGACGGCAAACCATACTATTATAGTCCGTACGATGGAATGATACATGCCGGTTACATGTACACTGATACCGGATTCTGGGACACGTTCCGCGGACAATTTCCTTTAAACACCATCCTGCATCCACAAATGCATGGCCGCTACATGCAGGCGTTGCTGGATGCGCATGACCAGTGCGGTTGGCTACCATCGTGGTCATTCCCGGGCGAAGGCGGCAGCATGATCGGCAATCACGCGATTTCATTATTGACCGATGCATGGGTAAAAGGCATTCGCACATTCGATCCAAACAAAGCACTGGCAGCATATTTTCATGAAGCTACCAACAAAGGTCCGTGGGGGCCGGCAAATGGCCGTCACGGCTGGAAAGAATACTACCAGCTCGGCTATGTGCCGTATCCCGAAATAGGCGAGGCCACTGCAAAAACATTGGAATATGCGTACGATGATTTCTGTGGTTATCAACTGGCGAAAGATGTGAACGCGCCTTTTTACAAAGATGTGTTTTCAAGACAAATGTATAACTACCGCAACGTGTATGACTCTGCAACAGGTTTCATGCGCGGTAAAAATGGGAAAGGAGAGTGGACGAAAAACTTTGATCCTTCCGAGTGGGGCGGGCCTTTTACCGAAGGCTGTGCATGGCATTGGGTTTGGTCAGTCTTTCACGATGAGCAAGGTTTGATCAATATGCTAGGCGGCGATCAAAAATTTGTTGCAAAACTGGACTCTGTTTTCTCTCAGCCGAATACTTTCAAAGTTGGTACTTACGGCAGACCCATTCATGAAATGACAGAAATGGCAATGGCAAACATGGGCCAATATGCACATGGCAACCAGCCCATACAACACATGATCTATCTTTACAACTACGCCGGAGCGCCATGGAAAGCGCAGTTTCACGCCCGCGAAGTAATGAGAAGATTGTACAATGCAACAGAAAACGGTTATCCGGGCGATGAGGACCAGGGGCAAACTTCTTCCTGGTATGTGCTGAGTGCACTTGGATTTTACAGCGTTTGTCCCGGTACTGATCAGTATGTGATTGGAAGTCCTGTATTTAATAAAGTGACGATTAATCTTGAAAACGGAAAGCAATTTGTTATCAAAGCCAATGGTAACAATAGTTCTAACGTCTATATTCAGAATGCGACACTTAACGGCAATGTGTATACGAAGAATTTTATTCGTCACGAAGATATCGTTAACGGAGGTTCATTGGAATTTAATATGAGCGACAAACCAAACCAGTCAAGAGGTTTGGGAAAAGAGGACAGACCTTTTTCACTAACTGAAAAGTAGTTTATGCTATCGAAAAGTTATTTTTCATAACTTTTGCGGCAATTATAGCACAGGAAAAGCAATTAAATTTTATGAACAAAAGAACCTTTGGTTTATTTGCACTTTTACTAATAGTGTTAATGAATTCAGTGTATTCTCAAAAATTTAAAGTAGGCACATACAATATCCGTTATGCAAATGGCGGAGATTCCTCACACGCAAATGGCTGGGGGCAAAGATTGCCTGTAATTACAGGGCTCATCAGATTCCACGACTTTGACATCTTCGGCACACAGGAAGGTTTTTACAAACAGCTGGAAGAAATGAAGGCCGGATTGCCCGGTTACACTTACATAGGAGTGGGGCGTGATGATGGCAAGGAGAAAGGCGAACATTCCGCTATTTTTTATAAGACAGATAAATTCGAATTGCTCGATCATGGTGATTTCTGGTTGTCGACTGTAACGGACAAGCCCAACAAAGGCTGGGACGCCGCATTGCCACGTATTTGCTCCTGGGGTAAATTCAAGGAAAAGAAAACAGGGTTCATATTTTTCATGTACAACCTGCACATGGATCACATTGGTGTAGAAGCAAGAAGGGAAAGCTGCAAACTGATTCTCAAAAAGATCCAGGACATGAAAACAAAAATTCCTGTGATCCTCACCGGTGATTTTAATGTTGATCAAACAAACGAAAGTTATACGTTGCTGAACACGTCTGGCCTTTTACGCGATGCATACGAAACCACGGAGATACGTTATGCCACGAACGGTACTTTCAACGATTTTAAAACAGACACGAAGACGACCAGCCGTATCGATCATATTTTTTTGACAAAGAACTTTAAGGTACTTCGTTACGGCATATTAACTGATACTTACAGAGCGGAAATACCTGTCAGCACAGATTCTATCCAAACAAAGAATTTTCCGAAGGAAGTTTCTTTGTATCATTACGAAGCAAGAGTACCTTCGGACCACTTTCCGGTTTTAATCGAGTTAGGGTACTAATCTTTAAAATACAGGAACGCAGATTTTCATGATTGTCATGATTTTTTATGATCTTTTAATATGTAGGCTACATCGCTCATTTATATTCTACTGTACAAGTGTGCGACGCAACGATGTTTAATTTTTATTCTATCGTTGACCTCCAAAAAAATCTTGACAAATCATAACAATCATGAAAATCTGCCTGCCCGACTAAAGTCATTCAGGCGGGCGTTCGTTCTCTAAAAAAACAGCTATATGAAACGTAGACAATTTATTCAAAATGCAGGTATACTGGGCGCTGGGGCCATGGTAAGCAATTGGGCTCTCGGCGGTATATCGCTTGCAAACGATTTTCCGGTGGTAAGAACACCACTTGCAAAAAGACATTTTAACAGCGCGGCTATTGAAGCTGCTATCACTGAGTTCAAAGCAAAGTCAAAGAACAAAGAGCTCGGCTGGTTATTTGAAAACTGTTTCCCGAATACTTTGGATACAACCGTTGATTTCGAAATGATTGACGGCAAGCCGGATACATATGTTATTACCGGCGACATTGATGCTATGTGGCTTCGTGATTCGTCGGCGCAGGTGTGGCCCTATCTTAGTTTTTGTAAACAAGACGAAAAATTGCAACAACTTATTGCCGGTGTAATAAACAGGCAATGCAAGTTTATTATAAAGGATCCATACGCAAACGCTTTCTATAAAGATGAAAACAAAGTGAGCGAATGGAAAGAGACTGACATCACGGACATGAAGCCGGGTGTGCACGAACGCAAATGGGAAATTGACAGCTTGTGCTATGCCATCAGGCTGAGTGATGGCTACTATAAAGCAACGGGCGACAACACGCCGTTTGATGAGCATTGGCTCACTGCCATGAAACTGATCGTTAAAACATTTAAAGAGCAACAACGCTTCAATGGCCAGGGACCATATACGTTCCAGCGCAAGACAGCATGGGCCACCGACGGTGTTCCGATGGGCGGCTACGGCTATCCTGCCAAACCAAACGGTTTAATTTGCTCCATGTTCAGGCCGAGCGATGATGCTACAATTTATCCTTATCTGATTCCTTCCAACTGTTTTGCGGTGGTGTCGCTATGGAAACTTGCAAAAATGGCGGAAACAATATTCAATGATAAAGCATTTGCAAACGAGTGTAATGCTTTGGCGGCGCAGGTTGAAACTGCCATTTTCCAACATGCAGTGTACAATCATCCAAAATTTGGTAAAATACTTGCCTACGAAGTTGATGGTTACAGCAGCCTGAATCTGATGGATGACGCGAACATTCCGTGCCTGTTATCATTGCCTTATTTATTGGGTGAAAACATGGCCCGCTTCAACAAAGGGCAGGCGGCACCAATCATTGCCAACACAAGAAAATTCGTATTGTCAGAATACAATCCTTTCTTCTTTAAAGGGAAAGTCGCGGAAGGCACAGGCGGTCCGCACATCGGATTAGACATGATTTGGCCAATGAGTATTGTAATGCGCGGCCTCACAAGTAACAACGACGCTGAAATAAAAAACTGCATCGACACCCTGGTGAAAACGCATGGCGGCAAGGGTTTCATGCATGAATCTTTCCATAAAGACAATCCCGAGAAATTTACGCGTGCATGGTTTGCATGGGCAAACACAATTTTCGGAGAGTTTATCTGGAAAGTGTATAAAGAGAAACCGCATTTAATTTGAGAATTTAATTAAGAGTTGTTAGTTGTTGGTTGTTAGTTGTTAGACTTCAGTTTTGGATAGTCATCATTAAAGCCCAACAACTAAAAACTAATAACTAACAACTGAACTGATAACAAACGACCAACATGAAGAAAACTTTCCTTTCCGCTGCGCTGGCGGTTGCTTCAATGGCAAGCTTTGCGCAGATTGTGAACACGGTGAATGATCCTGTAGAATGGGTGAATCCTTTGATGGGTACGCAATCCAAACCGAGCCTTTCAAATGGTAACACATATCCTGCCGTGGGTATGCCATGGGGAATGAACTTGTGGACACCACAAACGGGTCCTAATGGCGATGGCTGGGGCTACACGTATGATGCTGACAAGATCCGCGGTTTTAAACAAACCCACCAACCTTCTCCGTGGATGAACGATTACGGAATGTTTTCGATCATGCCGGTAACAGGTAAAACAAAATTCACACAAGATGACCGCCAAAGCTGGTTTTCACACAAGGCGGAACTTTCAAAACCTTACTATTACAGCGTCTATCTTGCAGATGCAGATGTTACAACAGAACTGACGCCAACAGATCGTGCGGCACAGTTCCGTTTTACTTTTCCAAAAAGCGACAGTTCATTCATTGTAGTAGATGCTTTCGATAAAGGATCTTACGTAAAAGTAATTCCGGAAGAAAAAAAGATCGTTGGTTACTCAACCAAATACACTTACGGTCCGCTGCCGAATTTTAAGAACTACTTCGTCATTTATTTCGATAAACCGTTTACTGTTGCCAATACATGGAGCGGTAAAGAATTGACTGGTAAACTCGAACTGCAGGCAGACCAAACCGGCGCCATTGTAGGTTTTAAAACAACCAAAGGTGAACGCGTGAATGTAAGAACTGCAACTTCTTTCATCAGTCTTGAGCAAGCAGAGTTGAACCTGAAAAAAGAACTGGCTAACGATAATTTTGATGCAACTGCTGCAAAAGCAAAAGCAGCATGGAACAAAAGATTAGGCGCATTAAAAGTGGAAGGCGGCACGGTGGACGAGGTGCGCACATTCTATTCCAGTTTGTACCGCACATTGTTTTTTCCTAACAAAATGTATGAGTTGGATGCCAACAACCAACCCGTACACTGGAGTCCGCATAATGGTCAAATACTGCCTGGCCGCAGGTTTTCAGGCACCGGCTTCTGGGATACTTTCCGTGCATTGTATCCGTTCCTGAATTTGGTTTATCCTTCTATCAACAAAGAAATGCAGGAAGGGTTAGTGAACGATTATAAAGAAAGCGGCTGGTTGCCCGAGTGGTCAAGCCCCGGTCTTGCACAGTGTATGATCGGCAACAACTCCGCGTCTGTTGTGGCAGATGCATACATTAAAGGACAGCGTGGTTATGACATCAACACTTTATATGAAGCGTTGATTCATGGCGCGAACAATGAAGGACCAAACAGTTCTGTAGGAAGATTTGGTGTGAAATACTACAATGATCTTGGTTATGTTCCTTATGATGTAAACATCAGGGAAAATGCGGCTCGCACATTGGAATATGCTTATGATGATTTCACTATCTATCAATTAGGAAAAGCATTGGGCAAACCAAAAGCAGAAATTGAGATCTACGCAAAACGCAGCATGAACTATAAAAACGTTTTTGACAAAGGTTATGGTTTAATGCGCGGTAAAAATAAAGATGGCAATTTTCAATCACCATTCAATCCTTTCAAATGGGGCGATGCGTTTACCGAAGGCAACAGCTGGCATTACTCATGGTCAGTGTTTCATGATGTGCAAGGTTTGATCGACCTGATGGGAGGTGACCAAAAGTTTGTCAACAAACTGGATTCAGTATTTTCTATGCCGCCAACTTATGATGAAAGCTACTATGGTGGCGTCATTCATGAGATACGTGAAATGCAGATCGCAGGCATGGGACAATATGCGCATGGCAATCAACCTATCCAGCATATGATCTACCTGTACAACTATGCGGGCGCTCCGTGGAAGGCTCAATACTGGATACGCCAGACGATGAACAAGCTCTACAAAGCAACGCCAGATGGTTATTGCGGTGATGAAGACAACGGACAAACTTCTGCATGGTACATATTCTCTGCATTAGGTTTTTATCCTGTTACGCCTGCAACAGATCAGTATGTAGTAGGAACGCCGTTCTTCAAGAAGGCAACCATTCAATTGGAAAACGGAAAGCAAATTGTCATCAATGCTGCTAACAACAGCGCATCAAACGTATACATCAACAGCATGAACTACAATGGCAAACCATACACTAAAAACTGGTTGAGCCATTCAGATATGCAAAAAGGAGCAGTGCTCAATTTCTCCATGTCCGCCACTCCGAATAAGCAGAGAGGCGTGACGAAGGGAGATGTTCCTTATTCTTTTTCAAATGAAGGGAAATAAATTGAAAATTGAAAGTTGAAAATTGAAAATGAAAGAAAGCAGATTTTACTTAAATCATAACAAATCAATGATAATCATGAAGATCTGCGTTCTGTATTCCCATTTTCAATTTTCAACTTTCAATTTTCAATTAGTCATGAAGCGCCAACACCGGCACACTCGTATGATGTATCAACTTCTCTGTTGAGTGTGTTTTGAAAAAGGATGCGATGAAAGAGTGTTTGTGTGGTAACACTAAAATGAGGTCGGCTTTTTTATTGTCAGCAAATTCATTAATTGCTTCTACGAAGTGGCGCTGTTTTACAAAAGAAAAGTCAATTGTAAAATCGCTTAAGGCATTTTGTAGAAGCATTTTCTTTTCTTCTATGTCAGCGGCATTTGCATCAGATGCTTCATCCGCAATAGAGACAACATTTACCGCAGGTTTAAACAGTTCCAGCATTGTACGAATGCGGTCGAGTGGCAATACATGTTCTTCATCTTCAAAATCAACAGCCAGCACCACTTCGTTAATACCATTATAAGTTGCACCGGGAGGAACAATTAGCACAGGCACATTGCCAATGTTCACAATGTTGATGGCGTTTGTGCCAAGTAAAAACTGCTCAGCGCCACTATCTTCAGAAACGCCCATGATCACCATGGTGGCATTGGTTAGTTCAATTTGTTTTTCTATGTGGTCCAGCAAACTTATACCGGGCTCTGCAACGCATGTTACATCAAGCTGAGGGTCCATTGCCAGCAATCTTCCTTTCAATTTTTCAAGAGCAATAATGCGTACTTCATGTCTTGCTTCAGGATCGTTTACCAACGGGGTCCCGTCGACACCGGCAGGTATTGGTTCATACACATTCAGAAGTATGATACGGCCGTTTACTTGCTGCGCTACTTTGCCTGCATAAACTGCGGCATTGTCTCCAATCTCGGTAAAATCCACTGGTACTATAAAAGTTGTCATGACTTAATTTATTTATGATTGTGATCAAAAATGTTATGCCGCACGGAAATAATAACTGAATAAACTGAATGACTGAATAACTGAATGGTTGAAAGTCGTAATGCAAAATTGAATCTAAACCACTCAGTTATTCAGTCATTCAGTTTATTCAGTTATTGAGCATCGCGGACTTTGCTTTCATGATAACATGATAATACTCAAAATGTTCTAACAGTGGTACATAATTTGCCGTAAGCAACTTGATACTATATTTGCATCTTTAAAACCATTAGAACTATATGACAAAGTCACGTATTATCCTAGGCGCTTTATTGATCGGAAGTTTGCTTACAGGAACAGCAAAAGCGCAGTCTAAATCCGTACAGCCCGTTACACCTATGAAAGTTGGTTCAACAACACTTAATCTGGGGATAGGTGTAGGAGCGGAATATGACGGTCGTTACTATGCAAATCCGTTCGGCACCAAAATAGCAGCAGAGTGGGGTCTGTGGCAGGCTGGTCCTGGTGTAATTACACTGGGTGGCGAAGTTGGCGGCTCTTTCTCTAACAATGGCAATTGGAACGGACATGATGATTACAGAGCCAGAACAATTGTTACAGCAGTAAGATCTGCATGGCACTATGGCTGGAAAGTTAAAGGTCTCGACACTTACGGCGGCCTATCTGCAGGTCTTGCATTTCAGCACTATGGATATCCGGATCATTATGACAATAATGTATTGCCGTATTTCGGAGGATTTGTTGGAGCATCTTATTTCTTTACTCCAGGTTTTGGGGTGAACGCAGAGGCTGGATACGACATTACACAGTTTCAGATAGGTGTTGTTTTTAAACTAAAATAAAAAGTTACAAAAAATATTTATAAGCTGATAATCAACTGTATATGTTGGTTGTCAGCTTTTTTTATTTAATAACAAAATAGCTGAATGACTAAATAAGTGAATGGTCAATAGTTGTAATGCAAAACTGAATTTGAACTTTCAGTTATTCAGTCATTCAGTTATTCTGTTATCTGCGTTCCCCTTCTTACCTTTGCGCCCTTAAATGAGGCTGTAAATAAACAAATTGCAGCAAAATCACAGGAACAATATGATGAAGTACGAAAAAGAAATCAACAAGCGCAGAACTTTTGCGATCATTTCTCACCCCGATGCCGGTAAAACCACACTAACAGAGAAACTGCTGTTGTTTGGTGGTGCCATTCAAACTGCGGGGGCGGTGAAGAGCAACAAGATCAAAAAGCACGCAACGAGTGACTTTATGGAGATCGAAAGACAGCGTGGTATCTCTGTTGCAACTTCTGTGATGTCATTTGAGTACAATGATATTTTGATCAACCTTCTCGATACGCCGGGTCACAAGGACTTTGCGGAAGACACTTATAGAACACTAACTGCGGTTGACAGCGTAATCCTGGTGATTGACAGTGTGAACGGGGTGGAGGACCAAACCCGCCGCCTGATGGAGGTTTGCCGTATGCGCGACACGCCGGTTATTGTTTTCATCAACAAAATGGACCGCGATGGTAAACACCGTTTCGATTTGCTGGAAGAAGTGGAAAAAGAACTGAGCCTTCACCTGCATCCGATGACCTGGCCGATCAACAGCGGTAAAGATTTCAAAGGTGTTTACAACCTGCACGATAAGAGCCTCGTTTTATTTACGGCCAACACAAAAGCTTCGGATGATGAAGACGTGGTAACCATCAGTGATCTGAGCACCAAAGTACTTGAAGATAAATTGGGCGACCGAGATGCAGAAACTCTTCGCGAAGATGTGGAATTGGTAGACGGCGTTCACGGACCATTGAACATAGAAAATTATTTAGCGGGAAAAGTTGCTCCGGTGTTCTTTGGTAGCGCCGTTAATAACTTTGGAGTAAAGGAAATGCTGGATACGTTTATCACCATCGCGCCGGCACCTCGCAGCCGCGAAACAACCAAGCGTCCGGTAGATGTGGAAGAAGATAAACTTAGCGGTTTCATTTTTAAAATACACGCCAACCTTGATCCAAAGCACCGCGATCGTATTGCGTTCCTGCGCGTATGCTCCGGCCGTTTTGAAAGAAACAAATACTATCATCACGTCCGTTTGGATAAAGAAGTAAGGTTCAGCAACCCGTACAGTTTTCTTGCCCGTAGCAAAGATGTAATTGAAGAAGCTTATCCGGGAGATGTGGTTGGCTTGTTTGATACCGGCAACTTCAAGATCGGCGATACATTGACCGAAGGAGAAGATTTTTATTTCACGGGCATACCTTCCTTTTCGCCGGAAATATTCAAAGAGGTGGTGAACAAGGACCCAATGAAAACCAAGCAGCTTGAAAAAGGTTTATTGCAGCTGACGGACGAAGGTGTGGCGCAGTTGTTCACCCAGTTTGGCGGTAATAAAAAGATCATTGGTTGCGTAGGTGAACTGCAGTTTGAAGTAATTCAGTACCGTTTGTTGCAGGAATATGGAGCCAGCGTTGAGTTTCGTGCGCAGCCCTATTACAAGGCATGCTGGATAACAAGTAATGACAAAAGAAAGCTGGACGATTTCACCCGTTTCAAATCTTCCAACATCGCCGAGGACAAAGACAAACATCTCGTTTACCTTGCCCAGAGCGAATGGTTCCTGAACACGGAAAGACAGAACAATCCAGATATAGAGTTTCACTTTACGAGCGAGATTCATAAGGAACAATAACTGAATAACTGAATAGACTGAATAAACTGAGTGTTTGAAGGTCGTAATGCAAAATCGAAAATCGAGCTCTCAGTTTATTCAGCCTATTCAGTTACCTTGATTCTCAAGCTCTGGCACAAAATTCGCACAGATAGTTTCCATTAGTACCATGAACCGACCAACTTCTGCATTACTTGACCGTTTGTATGCAATTCCGTTTTCGATAGCGGCGTTTCTTATCGTATTTATTTACTCGAAACATGGCGGTATTGGCGTTTCCCCGGATTCTATAGTGTATGTTAGTACTGCAAGAAGTTTTGTAGAGAATGGACAATTTCTCGGTTACAATCAATTTCCTGTTGTTGATTTTCCAATGGGTTATCCCATATTTCTTGCCTGTATAAAGTTTATTACGCACGTCGATCCGGTTGTAGCTGGTCCGTATTTGAACGGCTTTCTGTTTGCCGCGGTCGTGTATGCGAGTAGCATGATCATCAACAAATTTGTAAACCATTCACTCGGTTACAAATGCATTGTACTGTTGTGTATAGTGGTGGCGCCCAGCCTCCAGGAAGTTTATAGTATGCTTTGGTCCGAATCATTGTTCATTCTGCTCTCGCTGATGCTGATATTGGCATTGCATCGTTATTTTAAAACCTATACGCTTTCAAGCCTTCTTCTTGTTTCGCTGATCGTGGCAGTGGCTTGCGTTACGCGTTACGCAGGTATTGCGTTTGCGGGTGCAGGCGGTGCTTTGCTGCTTTTCGACAGAAACCTCAGGCCGCGGAAGAAGGTGCAACATATTCTTATTTTCAGTTTCATCTCGCTCTCGTTGCTTGTCATCAATTTGTATCGCAACTTGCATGTAGGCGGGTTTCTTACAGGCAACAGGGAAAAAGGCATTACACCATTGGCGGATAACATGTCTTATTTCGGCTCGGTAGTTGGAAACTGGTTGCCATTTTTTCCGGATCATTATACCATTTCATTGGTAGTGGGATGGATTGTATTATTGGCCATCCTTGCTATCTGTGTTTATTACTGGATCAAAGGCAATCAATGGTACACAAGCTTCGAAAACATCACGAGCGTATTTGCATTGATGTATGCGTCGTTCATCATTTTGTCCTCCACCATTTCGCACTACGAAAAAATTAATGACAGATTGTTGTCGCCGCTGTACATTCCTTTGCTGTTCAGTTTTACGAGTCGCATTCCTGCTTTGATACAAATGGAGAAAACAAGAGGCTTGCGCATAGCAACCATCGCCTTTTGCTTAACCATTTCCGCCGGATTTTTTTATAGACAATATCAAAACAACCTGGAGTTTTATGAAGATGTGAGTACCTACGGCATTCCGGGTTACACTGACGATACATGGGTGCATTCGCAAACGGTGAATTTTATCCAACAACATAAATCTTTTCTGAATCCGGCTTATTGCATTTACTCCAATGCACCGGAATCTATTTATTTCAATTGCGGATTAGTAGGAGAGAACCTGCCCAACAGCAAGTTTCCTGAAGATGTAAATGCATTTTACAAGGAGGATCATTACTATATCGTCTGGTTCAACAACAAGGAAGAAACGCCTTTGTCTTTACAGGAAATTAAGCAGCACAAGAACTTAAAGCAGATTACCAATTTTACGGATGGGGAGATTTATGTTTTTGAGCAGTAAGAAAATCAACTTTAACAGAATTATCTTTGATTTTGGTTGGACGATAATAAAAGGGAACGATTAACAATATTATTTAATGCGCTAGTTGTATTTGATAAAAAAACAGTTTAAATTGTAGTCGATTTTAACCCCTCCATACCCCCTGACTATATCTACGATGTCATAGCTGGATCATAAATACTTCGAGATCCGGTATTAATCAACACAAGAAGACAATCCGCGCAGACTGGGCTTTAAATGATTATTAGCATTTACTGGATATACATGCTTTGTATAACCAACGTCATCTGTTTGTCCGCGACACTCCTGATGAGTTTCTGCGCGCAACAAATTCCAGTGTATTGAAGATGCCGTTAAATACAAGGACTGCCCTGCAATGCGTAATCATTCCGGTAAGCTATGTTTATTGAAATAAGCATTAATGCATTTTTCAAATACATGTTAATCTTTAAAATGGTTAAATTATGGCAACCTTAAACATCGTAGAGCTTTCTACTTCACTTCGAAAAAACAATGCACGATGGTCAGCAATGGATAACCCCATCACTCGCCTGACCGATGACCAGCGTAAACAATTGCTGGGTTTTGATCCCTCTAAAGCAAAAAAGGCGTTAATTCCTGCAGCTGGTGTTGCTGCTGCATCGCCTCTTGCATTTGATCCTTTGGTGGATTGGCGCAACAGGAACGGCAATCACGTTACAGCTGTAAAGGACCAGGGCGGCTGCGGCTCCTGCGTGTCATTTTGCACAGTTGCAGTTACGGAATCAATGGCCTCCATTGAAAAGGGACAGTTATTAGATCTATCGGAAGCAGATCAGCATTTCTGTTCATCACATGGCGCGAATTGTGGTGGCTGGAACCATGAAGACGCATTCAATCAAATAAAGACAAGGGGCGTTTGCGATGAAGCGTGCTTTCCTTATGCATCAGCATTTCCAAGCAATAATATTTGGGCATCGCCGCCTGCCTGTCACGTGGCGCCGGATAGAAATGCAAGAGCAGTGAAAATATCTGTTTTGCACGACCTGAACACATACCAGGATGCAAAAAACTATTTGACATCTACAGGGCCGATTGCCGTGGCGTTTGCTGTGTATGCTGATTTCTATAGTTACAAAACAGGTGTATATCATCATGTCAGCGGTGCATTAGAAGGATACCATTGCGTTGAAATAATAGGTTATTCAGAAGCGGAGCAGTGCTGGATATGTAAAAACTCGTGGAACACAACATGGGGCATGGCCGGCTTTTTCAAAATTGCTTATGGCGATAGTGATATAGATACATGGACAAAGACAGGTGTAACAGGTGTGATATTGCCGGTTGTACATAGCTGGAACGGATATGAAAACCTGGGAGGGCAACTTACTTCAAAGCCAAATGCAACAAGCTGGGCCGCAAACAGGATAGATGTAGTAGTAAGAGGGCTAGACTCTGCGGTATGGCACAAATGGTGGAACGGTACATGGAACGGTTATGAAAGCCTTGGCGGCCAGATACAAGGTGCGCCGGCTATATGCTCATGGGGAAATGGCAGACTGGATATTTTTGCAGTGGGCCTTAATCATCACCTGTGGCACAAATGGTATCAAGGTGGCTGGAGCGGATGGGAAGACCTGGGAGGCGTTTTATCAAGCGAGCCGGCTGCTGTATCATGGGGGCCTAACAGGATCGATGTATTCGCAAGGGGAATGGATTCCGCTATGTACCATTTATGGTGGGATGGTCACTGGCATGGATGGGAAAACCTGGGAGGTGTAATAACTACTGCTCCGGCAGTAGCCTCTTGGTCTGCCAACAGGCTCGATTGTTTTGCTGCCGGAACGGACCATCACCTTTACCACAAATGGTGGAATGGTAGTGTATGGAGCGGTTGGGAAAATCTTGGAGGCATGGTAATGGATTCTCCGGGAGCTGAATCTTGGGGAGCAAACAGGATCGATGTGTTCTATCCTGGCACTAATTATGCGATGATGCATAAGTGGTGGAACGGCACCGCATGGAGTGGCGAGGAAAACCTTGGAGGTGGCTTGTCTTCCGGAGTTGGTGTTTGCAGCTGGCAATCCGGAAGGCTGGATTGTTTTGTAGAGGGAACAGACTCGGCCATGTATCACAAATGGTATGTGTAAAACGCTCGATAGCTTATGATCGGTAGTGATCAACCTGCTTGCAGTCAGATTGTTTTGTGAATTCAATTTTGACTGCAGGCTGGTTTTTTGAATAAAATATTGGCATATGGTTAAAATGATCGCCTGTATGTATTTGTTGCTTTCGCTAAATTTGTATTGTCTCAACACAAAAAAGCAACCATCTTCTTCTACTGAAAAAACAACGACAGTGGACACAGCAGATAAAGTAGTGATTAAAGTAAATGAAGTATACAAACTAACATTGCAAAGCAGGGGAGCAATGGGGTTACAACTATTGTACAGATGCGACGATACCACCATCGTTAGTATAAACAGAATCGATCCACCTGCATCACAGGATACTATGCCAAAAATGGGAGCTCCCGTTCCAGCCATATTCGAAATACGCGGCACAAAACCAGGTAAAACAAAAATTGTTTTCTATGAAACGCGACCCTGGGAAAAAGATTTTAAAGAAATTATACAAAAGGAGTTAGATGTAGAGGTTAATTAGGAGTTCAACGTTGTTTAGTTAACGATATTGATCGGTCTTCCTTCTGTTTAATAAGGCTTCGGTAAGCTCAGCCAGACACTGCGATGTCGCTATCAGGTTGAGCTTGTCGAAGCCTTTCGTTATCTAAAAAATATCGAATTACAAACAACCCTCTGCTACCTCTGTGCTCTCGTGACCAGCTATCAATTAGGGTGCAATTCCTCTGTGAACTCTGCGGTTAAAAAACTCTTGCATGCAAATACAGCCGCACAAAATAATGTTGTAATATTGGCGATTATGGTTTTGCGGTATTCGCAAACAGCAACACACTTGTAATGCAGAAGAACACTCACAGAATTGAAGCCCTCGACTCGCTCCGTGGAATTGCGGCCCTTCAGGTGCTATTGCATCACTGCCTGCTGTGTGTGCCCATCTTTTACACCGTGGTTAACTACAAAGCGCCATTGCCTATTACCGGCGCAAAAAACACGATATTAAACGCGCTCATTTATTCACCATTGCATTTTTTCTGGTTGGGCAGCGAGCCCGTGATTTTGTTTTTTGTGCTAAGTGGTTTCGTGTTGTCCATTCCTTTCAATGACGGCGGCCAAAATTTTGACTACAAGGCATACTTCGTAAAACGATTGATACGCCTGTATATTCCTTACATAGTATCAATATTCTTGTCCATGTTGCTGCGCGTGATCTTGTATCATCCGTTGAATATTCACATCAGCGATTGGTTCATTAGCATGTGGACAAAACCGGTAGGTGCGCAACAATTAACAGATATTGTCCTGTTGAAAAGCGATGCAGAATTTCAAAACGTGGTGTCAACCCTGTGGAGCCTTGTTATTGAAATAAAGCTATCACTTATATTTCCGTTGATCTTATTTTTTTATCGGCGATTGAATTTCGTTTGGAGCATTGTTGCATTGCTCGGTATTATTCTGGTTTATCAACTGCTTGTAAAAGCGGGCCTTTTAGAGAAATACGGAAAAAGTTTTGAAACATTTTATTATCTCAGCTTCTTCATAATGGGAGCGTTTCTTAACTTTTTCAAAGAGTATTTTCTCAAAACAATCAATGGTTTTCCTGCAGCAGCTATCATATTTACAACAATTATTGCATTGGTATTAAGCACCTGCAAATGGAACACATGGTGGCTGCCGGAGCGTTCTCAGGGCTTCTTAGTAATGATCGCAGATCATCTTATTGCAGGAGCTGCCATGATTTGGATATTGCTATTTCTAAGCAATTACTATAAGCGCATAGTTGAATCTGCTCCTTTAAAGTGGTTGGGAAAAATATCTTTCAGTTTATACATAATACATCCAATTTGCTTACTTGTTGCAGTATATGCATTGCGGGTTTTGCCTGTTCCTGTAATGATATTGGCCGGGTTTATTTTGTCGTTTGTATTCGCCTCTGTTTATTACAAATTGGTTGAACGGCCCTCGCTGGTATTTGCAAAAAAAATAGCCGCTCGCATCAAAAACCGGAAGATTCAGCGTGCAAAATCATGATCGGCACGCAATAAGACTTCAAAAAATATGCAACCTGTTGCACAAAATATTCATTTAAAATTTCTCAATATTTGGATTGTTTTTTTAAATAATCTTTTATCTTCGGTCGCTTTTGTAAATAATTATACACCATAATAAGTGTATTTTTTACAATTATTATTTAAATTGCACTCCTAAAATTGTTTGAAAGATGTCGACTACTGTCTATCCAAATGAAACCAAAGTTGCTGCTGGATCTAACATTGATACCGAAAAGCTGAAAGAGGTTGCGTCGCAGGTTCGCCGCGACATAGTAAGAATGGTACATGGCTGTCAATCGGGCCACCCGGGTGGTTCATTGGGCTGTACAGATTTCCTGGTAGCACTGTATTTTAAGATAATGAAGCATGATCCTGCTTTTCATATGGATGCAGTAGGAGAAGATGTTTTCTTTTTGTCAAACGGACACATTTCTCCGGTATTCTACAGCGTACTGGCTCGTTCCGGTTACTTTGATGCAAAAGAGCTGGCTACTTTCCGCAAATTAGACTCTCGTTTGCAAGGTCACCCAACTACACACGAACACCTTCCCGGCGTAAGAATCGCTTCTGGTTCTTTGGGCCAGGGTCTTTCTGTAGCAATCGGATGTGCGCTTGCAAAAAAACTGAATAAAGACAATTCTCTTGTTTTCACATTACATGGTGATGGCGAATTACAGGAAGGTCAAATATGGGAAGCAGCAATGTTTGCTCCTCACAATAAAGTAGACAACCTGATCGCAACTGTTGATTACAACGGTCAGCAAATTGACGGTCCTACAGAAAAAGTACTTTCATTGGGCAACCTGAAAGCTAAATGGGAAGCATTCGGTTGGGACGTTATCGAAGCTGAACACGGCAACAATATGGAAGATGTTGTAAAAACGCTTGAGCTTGCTAAAAGTCGTACTGGCCAGGGCAAACCTGTTTGCATTTTGCTAAAAACTGCAATGGGCGCGGGCGTTGACTTCATGATGGGTAGCCACAAATGGCACGGTGTTGCTCCAAATGACGAGCAATTAGCTGCTGCATTGGCGCAATTGCCTGAAACATTGGGCGATTATTAAGAAAGTTGTTAGTTGATAGTTGTTAGTTGATAGAAGACGCTGTTTGCGCACAAAACCTAACAACTAATAACCAACAACAAACAACTTAACTGTTTAACGTTGTTAGCAAATAAAAGTGAATAAAGCACATAAAGCCTAACAACTAACAACCAACAACAAACAACTAATAATGAAAAAATACACATACACAGATAAAAAAGATACGCGCTCTGGTTTTGGAGCAGGATTATTGGAAGCAGGAAAACGCAACCCAAATGTAGTGGCACTTTGTGCTGACCTTGTGGGTTCTTTGAAAATGGATGCGTTCATTAAAGAATTTCCCGAGCGTTTTCAACAAATAGGCATTGCAGAAGCAAACATGATCGGCATTGCTGCTGGTATGACCATCGGCGGTAAAGTTCCATTTACTGGAACGTTTGCCAACTTCTCTACAGGCCGTGTGTATGACCAGATTCGTCAATCTGTTGCGTATTCTGATAAAAACGTAAAAATCTGTGCTTCTCACGCGGGTCTTACTTTGGGTGAAGATGGCGCTACGCACCAGATACTTGAAGATATAGGTTTGATGAAAATGTTGCCAGGAATGACAGTGATCAATCCTTGCGACTACAACCAAACCAAGGCTGCAACCATCGCTATTGCTGAACATCACGGTCCGGTGTACTTGCGTTTTGGTCGCCCGGTAGTTCCTATCTTCACAGATGCTGATCAAAAATTTGAGATCGGTAAAGCATGGGTGGTGAACGAAGGCGTTGATGTAAGTATTTTCGCAACAGGTCACCTTGTATGGGAGGCTATCAAAGCTGGTGAAAAATTGGCTGAAATGGGCATCGATGCAGAGATTATCAACATCCACACCATTAAGCCGCTTGATGAAGAAGCAATTCTGAAATCTGTAGCAAAAACAAGATGCGTGGTAAGTGCTGAAGAGCACAACCGTTTGGGTGGTTTGGGCGACAGCATTGCGCAAGTATTGATCAAACACGATCCTGTTCCAATGGAATACGTTGCTGTAAACGACAGCTTCGGTGAAAGCGGAACGCCTGATCAGTTGATGAAAAAATACGGACTGGACGATGAGAACATCATCAAAGCCGTACAAAAAGTATTACAACGCAAAGGCAAATAAATTTGAAGAGTCCCGCTAAATGGCGGGACTTTTTTATTTCACGCAAAGGTGGCACGCTGATGTATTTCTCGCGGCGAACGCAGCGGAGCAGCGACGCGGAGGAAGATATTTAGAGTTTAAATTTTTTACAGATTTCTGCAACCGGATTTTCAACTTTGCAAAGACAAATGATATTACGCACGTTCAAACCTCCGCTGCGTCGTTGCTTCGCTGCGGTCGCTGCGTGAAACCTACCGCCGTTGTTGGTATCGAAGTTTAGCTTGCCGCGCAGGCGTACCAACAACAATTGTGTGAGAGGCTGTTGGTGAGCTATACGCAAAATCAGCCCTTTACACCAACAGCGGCCCCCGGAAAACAGCGGGACTTTTTTATTTCACGCAAAGGTGGCACGCTGATGTATTTCTCGCGGCGAACGCAGCGGAGCAGCGACGCGGAGGATGTTGAGGGGGATAGTTTATTTTAAGATTTCTGCAACCGGATTTTCAACTTTGCAAAGGCAAATGATATTACGCACGTTCAAACCTCCGCTGCGTCGTTGCTTCGCTGCGGTCGCTGCGTGAAACCTTTGCGTGAAATGTCATCGTTATTCTGTAATTTGAACGAAACATTTGCTTCCCGTATGGATGCTGAATACGCAAAACTTCAAAAAGAAAATCTCTGGTTACGATTAACGCCTTCACATCGTGTAATCATTAGTCTTATAACAGGCACCGTTGCTTTTTTGCTGCTGGATGCTTCTCATTGGGAAGTCCTCCTGCGTCTTATGCTTTCCTGGGACGTATTCGGCGCAACACTTATAACGCTTGGCTGGACGGTGATCTTCGCACGTTCTACACCTCAGATACGCGAGTTCGCAAGACGAGAAGATGGCAGCCGCTTGTATGTTTTTCTACTGGTACTAATTTCTTCTTTCGCCAGCATGATTGCCGTACTGCTGCTCATTTTATCCAAAAGCGAATCTGAAAAACATCACACTATTTACCTGATCGCAACAATTGCCGGCATGCTTTTTTCCTGGATTATTGTACATACCACTTTTACCTTTCACTATGCTCATATGTACTATGATCATGACGATAACGACCCACATGTGAAACTAGGCGGACTTGATTTTCCCTCTGAAAAGAAACCCGACTATTTAGATTTTGCCTACTTCGCGTTTGTTATAGGAATGACCTTCCAGGTTTCTGATGTAGAAATCAGCAATCGTAAAATAAGAAGGCTCGCGCTGGCGCATGGATTGATTTCGTTTGTTCTAAACACTTTCGTCGTTGCATTAACGGTGAATTTGATCGCAGGATTGAAGGGATAGATAAAAAGTCAAAAGGAAAGCTGGTTGTCTTATTTTGTAAACATTGGCAAAGGGTTAAAAGGATGTTTAAATAAATTCTTCACAATTCTTTTTATAAGAAAAACGTGAAAACCTTTATTGGGCAATAGCTTTCGTGTCTTGCTGATTTCTTTTGAACTGTAGCCAAACGTGAGCAGGCCAAGCGAAACATCAATATAATCTGCCTTGCGAAATACTTCTACCGTTGCATATTCTCCTTTGTATGAACTTCGTTTGTGGTGCCAGTAAATCATTTGTATTACTTCATCAATGTAAGATTGTTTGTTTTCGCGTATTAAATAAATTTTAGCCTGCTCCATCGATGGTTTTAAATAGTCAATCGTGTTATCCGTCCAAATACCTATGTCATGAAAAACCGCAGCCACCGCGTATTTCCATTCGTTGTAATAGTTGTTGTCAATCATTTTGCAATTGAGAAATACGCGATACACATGGTTGCGGTATTTCTCATAGTCACTGCCAAGTGTTGATGAAAAGTTATTGAGTATTGTTTCGATAGTATGATCGTTGTAGGCCATCAGGTTTTTTTCTTACAATATAAAAAAGCACTTCCGCTAAATCAAGCAACAACAATAAACTTAATACAGGAGAAAACTTTTTTTTAATTATCAGCTTCCTTAGCCTTCTTAACATTTGACCAACGCTGCCTTCGCCAACCAAAGATCAACAGAATGAATTCCTAATTCTTAATTCAAGCCTTCCACGCCTCCGCATACTCATCCAAAATCTCCTCTAAACTACGGCCAATCTGAGGATATGACTCGTCGGGTAAGTTTGCGAGTGAAACGCGGACACTCCATTCCGGGCCGGCAAAGCCGCCGCCATTCAGCAATACAATGGAAGTCTTTTCTGCAAGGCGGAATAAAACGTCTGTTGGTTCAAAGTTGTTTTGCAACCATTCGAAGAATGCTTTGCCGTGATTTTTTTCTGCCCATATTTTAATGTCGATTTCTGAATAATAGCCGGAGTTCAATGGGTCGATCATTTGCGGCAAATCAATATGTTCCCACAACATTTTCAAACGACGTTTTACAATTTCCTGTGTAAGTTGCTTGTAGATATTTTCTTTATCCAACAATGCAGACAAAGCAAACAGTGTCATTTGTGTTTGTTGCGGCAAAGACAGACCAGCAGTGTGATTCAGCGCGACCTGCCTGCTATCGGCTACCATTCTGTCGATGAACTTTAATTTTTCCGGCGTCAGGCTGATAGAGCCGTAGCGCTTGTTCAACTGTTTCGCCGCGGCCGAACCTAATGACGCAATCTTTTCATCGAAAATATTTTTTTCATGAATCGCAATTACGCCGATGCGCCAACCGGTGCATCCAAAATATTTTGAAAAAGAATACACGCAAATGGTGTTGTATGGAACCTCCGCCATCAGCGAACGGAAGCCGGGAACAAAAGTGCCGTAAACGTCATCTGTAACGATCATTAAGCCGGGATTATCCTTCTTCACGATCTGTATGATCTTCTTCAAACCTGCAGGCTGTATGGCGCGTGATGGAGGGTTGCTAGGATTGACAACAAACAAAACTTTTACTTTTTTATTTTTGATTTTGTCGAGCTCCGAATCAGGATATTGCCAGGTATGTCTCCCTTCTTTTGTCGTACCTCCCGCATAAATATTTACCACATTAAACTCATATCTATCCAGTTCAGGGATTTCAATGTATGGAGTAAATGTTGGCACCATTAAAGCAATGGTATCACCCTTCTTCAACAGCGCATTCTGCATCAGCGAATCAAAAATATAGCACATGGCAGCAGTGCCACCTTCTACAGCAAACAGATCATATTTGCCTTTAGGCGGTCTGCCATCACACATTTCTTTTACAAGATAGTCGTGCACAATGGGTTCCATGTGTTTTAACATTCTATCAGGAACCGGATATTGACAGCCGATAAAACTTTCGCACAATTCATGTATCCATTCATCGGGATCAAAAGCATGCTGATCAATGCCGTAATTGAATGCGTTTTTTAATAAAGTAACACCTGCAGACGCTTCCTGCTCATCGAGGAATTTGGAAAACCTTTTCGCAATTCCTTTGGTTTCGGGAATACCTGCTAATCCTGCACCTTCGAGGAAAACTCTTTTGCATTCATCAATTGAAAATCTTCCAAGGATAAGAAATGCTTCGCGTGGAACTGTAGAGATCCAGTTGGGATTTCCGCGTCCGGCATTCAACAGTACGTCGGCATTTTTTTGAGCACTTTCTTCTCCAAGTGAAATCAGTTTGTTTTTTAATTCAAACGGACTTAAAACACCCAGCTTCTTTTGCGTGGTCCTTGATGTTTTAATTTTCGACATCGCTTTTGCCATAACATTCAATTTATAGTTGTTAGTTATTAGTTGATAGTTAATAGTTGTTAGATATTCGGTGCGTTATTGTACATCTAAACAGGCTACACACAAAGCCTAACAACCAACAACTAACAACTAACAACTTCTTTCATTTCATCAGCAACACAATCACTACGCCCCAAATGATGAGCAATGTGTTGCCAACAGCGTAGGTCACGGTATAACCAAGAGCAGGCGTTTTGCTTTCCACTGCGTCTTGAATCGCTCCAAGAGCAGCTGTAGTGGTTCTGGCACCCGCGTTACAGCCGAGATTGATAGCAGGATGAAATTTGAAAATGTATTTTCCGATCAATAAGCCAATGAGAAGGGGGACACTAGTTGCAATGGCGCCTATGATAAACAGGCTCCAGCCCACTTCTTTGAAACCTTGTACAAAGCCGGGCCCCGCAGTAATGCCAACGATGGCGATGAACATGTTTAGCCCCACATTATTCATTACCCACAACGCGGGTTCCGGTATGCGGCCAAACGTTGGATGCTTTGAGCGCAGCCATCCAAAAAACAAACCAGCTATCAACGCGCCGCCGCTTGTGCTTAAACTTAGTGGCACACCCGATATGTGGAGCGTTAAAGAACCTACTACGCAGCCAAGGAAAATACCCAGACCCACAAAGATCATATCTGTCTGATTGGTGGGAACGTCTGCGTAGCCGATGGCTTTTGCTGCTTTATCCACTTCATCTTTGGTTCCGACAATTTCGATCGTATCGCCAATGGATATCTTAGTTTGTTCCATTAAAGGAACATCAACACCTGAACTGTTAAGGCTTCTTACATAAACGCCATGAGCAAATGGTTGCGAACCAAGTTGTACCAGCGTCATGTTGTCGAGCTCTTTTTTAATGATCATTACTTTCAGCACTTCTGTCGAAAAGCTTTGCAGTTCCTCATCCTGTACTTCTGTGCCGATCCAGTTGTTTTCATCAACGATGTAAGCTTTTTGTCCGCCCACAGCAATAGTGTCACCCTCATGCAGTTGCGTGTTTGGTTGAGGAAAAATTATCTTATTATTCTGCCTGATGCGTTCCACGAATATTCGTTTGTCAACACTTTTCAAATAATCTTCCAGTTGTTGAACTGTTTTGTTGTTGGCGTAGGAATCGTTTCTAATTTTATAAACACGAAAAACCACAGGTCTGTTAGCGGAAAAAATGCCCGGTTCATTACCGCCGAAACTATTGCCCATACTCGCTTCCAGCTCTTTGCATTGTTGCTTCACTTTTTCCAAACCACCTAATAGCCGTGGGCCAATTGAAGCCAATATCCATGCAGATCCCGCCGTGCCGAACAAATAAGTTACAGCATAGCCAACAGGTAAAAAATTGATCATCTTTTGTTTGGTTGCTGCATCCATGTCGAGGTTGTTGATCGTATCGCCGGCAACACCAATAACAGCGGAAATAGTTTGAGAACCTGCCAGTAAACCAGCCGCTTGTCCCATATCATAATGCATGAATTTTGCACAGGCATAAGGAACCAGTAAACAGAAGATCAGCATGACGGCTGCGAATATCATTTGTGGTAGTCCTTCTTTTTTCAAACCTCTGAAAAATTGCGGCCCCACGCTGTAGCCAACGGCAAACAGAAACATCAAAAAGAAAACTGGCTTTACAGGACCTTCAATTTTAATATCCAATTGTCCGATTATTACACCGACCAACAGGACACTTGTTACAGTACCTAAGCTGAAACTGCCCACTTTCAATTTGCCGATAAAAAAGCCAAGTGAAATGGTCAGAAATATCGCCATTTCAGGATACTGATGCATTAGATTGGAGAGCCAATTCATAATGTTTGTTTTAATGAAGAAAATGACTGTACAGATTTTTGTAAACAGAAATTCAGTAAAAAACTATTGTAAAAGAGCCACCATAATAACCCCGAAAGTGGCGAGCAACATACATGCTACAGCATAGGTAACTGTGTAGCCAAGTGCCGGTACCTTGCTGTCCATTGCGTCCTGCACCGCGCCCAATGCAGCGGACTCATTGTGTGCACCCGCGCATGCTCCCAGCGTTATCGCAGGATGAAATTTAAAAACATAACGTCCAAGCAACACGCCAACGATCATTGGCACCATGCTTACTACTACACCTGCAAGAAATAAAGTGATGCCAAGTTCCCTGAGCCCTTCAACAAAACCATGACTTGCCCTGATGCCGACAACAGCAATGAACATATTAAGTCCTAATGTGCGCATAAGCCATTGTGATGGAGTAGGGATGTAGCCAAAAAGATTTTTTCTTGATCGCAGCCAGCCCAGCAGCAGGCCGGATATCAGAGCGCCGCCGCTTGTACTTAGACTCAGCGGCACATGTTTGATGCGTATCGCCAGCGCTCCTAACAAGCCGCCTAACACAATGCCTGCGGCGATAAAAATGATATCGGCTTCGTCGCCCTTTTTTTCTGCAAAGCCAATATAACCGGTTGCTATGTCCAGTTGTTTTTGAGCACCGACCAATTCGAGTATATCGCCTTTTTCGATGCGAGTAGCTGATTTTAAAGGCATTTCAACGTTTCCTCTTTCCAGTTTGCGAACACCAATGCCATGCATGAAATCTCTGCGTCGCAAACTGTTAACTGTTTGTCCCGCCTGCGATTGATTAGTAACGATAATTCTTCTTGATTCTACGGGAAAATTTAGCAATTCAGTATCTGCAATTTCTTCTCCGATGAATTCTTCTACGCCTATAATGGTATCACGCGGTCCGGACGTAGCCACAATATCATTTGTATAAACACGCGTGTTTTCAGTTGGTTCGATGATCTCTCCTTTGTGCCGGATGCGAAGTATGTGTGCGGTTTTGTGTCGTTCGGTTATAAACTGCTCGAATTCTTTTACGGTTCTGCCGTTTTTGAACCAATCTTTGTTCACATAAAAAGATCTGAAAGCAACCTGGTCATATGCTGATCTGATGTTTTCGTTTGCATCCGCATCTTCCATGCTTGCCTCCAATTCTTTGCAACGTTCTTTTACATTCCCGCCAAGCATTTTAGGTGCGACCACCGCCAGAAACCAGGCTACACCAGCAGTTCCGAAAATATAGGTAACGGCATAAGCAACCGGTACGTGATTAAGCAAAACCTGTTTTTGCGTATCCAATAAATCGAGTTGATCGATGGTGTCAACAGAAACACCAATGATAGTGGAACTCGTGTTGGCGCCTGCCAGTAAGCCTGCGCCAGTGCCTGCATCGAAGCCAAACATAAGAGAGAGGAAATATGCGGTGGCCAAACTAAGACTGCAAAGAATAAAGGAGAAAAGTGCCTGTGCGAGCCCATTCTTTTTGAGGCCCTGGAAGAATTGTGGACCAACACCGTAACCAACGGAAAATAAAAACAACAGGAAAAAAACTGACTCTACATTCGCGGAAACATGAACGCCTAATTGGCCCACAAGTATGCCTGCAAGCAACACTCCTGTTACAGGACCAAGATGGAAACTGCCTATCTTGATTTTGCCAATTGCAAAACCTGCCGCCAGTGTCAGGAATACCGCGAGCTCAGGATAATGTTTAAATGTATCGATTAGCCAGTTGATTATCTGCAAAATGTGCCGTTTCTGTTTTAGCAGTAACAATAATTTCTGGCTATTGTTGAGAGAGCTGTTTTTTTAAATGACTATTGGCTCGAACGTGTATACTGCGTACATGACTTAGCTCTCAATAAACTCCTGCAGCTTCTTCACATTGTTAATCTTAATGCTTTTGCCTGAAGTCGTGATGATTTTTTCCTGTAAAAGTTCGGTAAAGAATTTAAACACCGTTTCGTAAGTGGAGCCTGCATAGGAGGCAATGTCCTGGCGGGTTATTGCCACTGCAATGAATTTGTCTTTATTCAGGCCGAATATGTCTTGCATCTCTAAAAGCAGTTCTGCTATTCGACCCTTCACATCCATGTGTGCGAGATTGCGCATGCGGCGCTCTGCCTTCTTTAATTCCGCAGCATACAACTGCATCATTTTATAGGTAAAAGAAGGATTGGTTTTAAAAGTTGCTTCCAGAAAATCGTTTGTGATAAAGCATGCTTTACAATCTTCCAGCGCAGTTGCAGAAATAGGATATGTGTCGTTGTCCACCAAAGCACGATGTCCCAAAACATCGCCTGCTTTGGCAAAGCGAATGATCAGCTCTTTATTATCGCCCCATTGTTTGTGCACTTTTACAAAGCCTTCGTAAATGAAATAAATGCCCTTTACCGCTTCACCTTCCGCAAAAATTGTTTCACCGCGTTTGAAAACATAAGTAGTTTTCTTCACGTTGATCGCGTCGCGCCATTCGGGCATGCAATAGGTGCACAGGAAACAACTTTCAACATTACATTTCGATACTTGCATGGATCAATAATAACATTTTATTTGAGAGAAGGAACGCAGATTAAGAGACGGAACACAGATTTTCATGATTGTCATGATTTATGATGATTTGAATTTCAGACCGCCGCTGTTGATGTGAAGGGCTGCTTTCGTGCGTAGCTCACCAACGGCTCCCCGTGCAGTTATTGTTGGTACTCCTGCACGGCAAGCCAGGCTTCGATACCAGCAATGGCGGTTTTAATCTCAAATCAAATCATCCTATCAAATCTTGATAGTCATGAAGATTAGCGTTCGTTTTTTTCTTTAAATATTTCTTATTTTGTGTTTTTTAAATAAAATAACTACAAAAATTGCTAAAAAATATTGTTTATGCAATATTTTTGCAAAAAATAAGATTAATGAAAAGTGACAGTATACCCGTTGCGCCATCGCTGACCGTACCCTATGGCAAACAAAAAAGGATTAAGACTGAAGTAGTTAACAAACGTGTTTTGTACCTCGCCATCCAGGCAATTGTAAATGCGATTATCATTGGCCTCATCGCCCGCCTGCTCGTTTACCTGATCGATTTTGTAACCAACATTGCTTTCTACGGAAAGTTCTCCATTCAACCCGCGTCGCCTGCCGGGCATCATTTGGGAATGGCGGTTATTCTCGTTCCCATCATCGGTAGTATTCTTGTGGGTATAATGGCCCGTTATGGATCGAAGGCCATTCGTGGTCATGGCATTCCGGAGGCAATGGAAAAAATCATTCTCGAAGAGAGCCGAATTCCGCCAATTATCACTTTTCTAAAACCTTTGTCGGCTGCTATTTCCATTGGTACCGGTGGCCCGTTTGGTGCCGAAGGTCCCATCATCGCAACTGGTGGCGCCTTTGGTTCTGTTACCGGTCAGTGGATGCATATTTCGTCAACTGAAAGAAAGATCATCCTTGCAGCAGGAGCGTGCGCGGGTATGTCTGCCATTTTCGGAAGTCCGTTGGCAGCCGTTCTGCTGGCGATAGAATTATTGTTATTTGAATTTTCTCCAAGATCAATTATCCCGGTAACATTAGCTTGTATCACCGGTGCAGGCATGCACATTCTTTTGTTTGAAAGCAGACCGGTGTTTGAAATGCCAAGTATTCCGGCGCCGTCAGACGCTGCTTTGATCGTATATGTTGTATTTGGTTTGATCATTGGTGCTATTGCGAGCCTCGTTTCAAAATCAGTGTATGCAATGGAGGACCTGTTTGAAAAACTTCCCATACACTGGATGTGGTGGCCAGCCATCGGAGCCGTTGCCGTGGGCGTTGTAGGATATTTTGCGCCTGTTACAATGGGTGTTGGTTACAGCAATATTCAGCATTTGCTGACAGGCAGTTTGCCGCTGCAGATGTTGCTGGTACTGTGCTTCCTTAAATATATATCATGGGTGGTAGCATTGGGTAGCGGCACTTCGGGTGGTACGCTGGCGCCGTTGTTTACCATTGGTGGCGCATTGGGCGCACTGTTGGGTACATACGCTTTGCAATTGTTTCCATCACTTGGTATTAATGTGGCAACCGCTGCATTGATCGGCATGGCCGCAATGTTTGCAGGCGCGTCTCGTGCATTGTTGACCTCGATTGTATTTGCGTTGGAAACAACCGGACAAAGCAATGGCCTGCTTCCGTTAATTGCGGCTTGTATTGCCGCATATGCCATTTCTTTTTTCATGATGAAAGAAAGCATCATGACTGAAAAAATTCACAGAAGAGGTGTAAAAACGCCAAACGCTTACGAGCCCGATGTATTGCAACAAACAAAGGTGCAAGCGTTAGCGTCGCCCGTTCCCCAGGATTACAGCAGTTCCTTTCATGTTCACATGTCAGATGATATCGCAGTGGCAGCGGAGATAATGGGCAAGCACAATATCGACTCGTTGTTCGTGCTGAACGATGACGAGATTGCCGAAGGAATTATAACATCCCGCGCCATCTTACAATTCTACAGTAGGGAAAAGGCAAAGACGCATCGCTATGAATCGCCGGCAAGAACAAGGAGAATTATGGTGAAGGGAAGGAAGCTATTTTTGAGAAATTAGGAATTGGGAATTAGGAATTGGGAATTAGGAATTAAGAATTAAGAATTAAGAATTCTTAAGGCCGCAGTTTCTTTATAGATATTTATCTGTCCTTAACAACGAGAAGGCTTCGACAAGCTCAGTCCCGCTGGCATTAGCGGGACTGAGCTTGTCGAAGCCTTTTACAATGAATGAATCAAGCTACTTCTCTATGTGGTACACAGAATGAATTCTTAATTCTTAATTCCTAATTCTTAATTAATTTCTGTATTTCCTCACTGCCTCTTCCATCTTTCCGTGCACCACTTCTTTTAATTTCTGCAGATCGTGGTGTGTCATGCCGGCGACTTCAATGGGTTCTAAGAATATGGCGCGGCAAATGCCAGGTGTAAAGGAGAATACGCTGCGGTAGTGCATTCTTTTGATGGTGTCAGGAAAAATCAGCGGTTGAATAGGAGTTTGTGTTTCAATGGCAATGCGAAAAGCGCCATCGTAAAAAGATTTGAGCGGCTGACCGGTTTCGTTAAAAGTGCCTTCGGGAAAAATAAAAATGGAGACGCCGAAACGGATGAATTGCTTCAACGTGCGAACGCTCCTGGCGCGATTCCTTGCGCTGCTACGGTCAACCATAACGGCTGCATTTTTGTATAAAAAACCAAATAGCGGAACCTTGCTCATTTCATATTTACCCAACGGACGCACGGGTTCGCGGATAACTTTAACGATCATCGGAATGTCAAGATAAGAGATGTGGTTAGCAACAAACACGCAGGGCCTTTTTTCTGTTGACTTCGCTTCGTGAATTGTTTTCGAGTAAATGCCGATCAATGTGAACCAGACATCTGCCCAAAGTGTGCAGAGTTTAAAAAGCATGTTGCCGCCCTTTATTTTGCCAAAAAAAGAAGCAATGAAAAAGAATGGCATTAACAGCAGCAACAGCAAAATAAACAAAGCCATTGCATACAAGCTGTAAATAAGTTGAAAGGGTTTTATAAGATACTTCATGTAAATGATGGGTAATGAAATCTAAAACTTGGTTTTTCAAACATCGTTAGTTGCAATCGCATTCAAAGTCGTTATCCAGATCAATGCAGGTTACAACTTTTGTGTCAGTTTCGCATTGGGCAAATACAATGCGCACATGTTGCTGGTCCTGCGTATATCCTTCCAGCGCATAGGTAGGGCAGGGTTGATCCTGCAGATTGCTTTTTCTATAATTAATATTGCCATTCTTCATAATGTCCTCCACTTCGGCTTGAGTGATATGTCTGCATTTCATGCGGCACTTTGCATGTTGCGTATAGTCAAGATAACTGATTTTTCTATTGAATCCGCGGCTGCGGGTAGTTTCGCGTTTGGGTTGAGGGTCGTTGTCGTCCGTCCTTTTCCCGTTATCATTCAAGCCGCGACAGGTACGTACAAATAACAGCAATGCAGCGAGTACGATCAAAAGGATAAAAGGAGCAAGCTTCTTTGTCATTATCGAAATTTAAACGACCAAATCTAAAGCATTTTCTCTCAAGGTGTTAAGTTTCGCGCGGCTCGCCACAATATTTCACGCAAAGCGGCAAAGGAGCCAAGGCGCAGAGTGTTTTTTCACGCAGCCGTCGCGGTGAAGCAGCGACGCAGCGGTAGTGAGGTTACATTTTTCTGTCTGCCTTTGTAATTGTCGATAAACGGAGAGTAGGAAACGCTTGTAAAACCAACGCATCGTCCATCCTCCGCGTCGCTGTTCTGCTGCGTTCGCTGCGTGAAACCATATCTCGCCGTAACACCTTTGCGCCTTTGCTCCTCTGCGCCTTTGCGTGCAACCTTTGTGCTTTTGAGTGAAACTGGCTTTTGCTTATCTTTGCGCCCTTATGTCAGCAAGTAAATCAGTCGCATTTCACACATTGGGTTGTAAACTAAACTTTTCTGAGACCTCTTCTATTTCACGAATGATGGAGAATGAAGGTTTTGTGAAGAAGGATTTCGATGATGTGGCTGACGTTTACGTGATCAATACCTGCTCGGTAACTGACAATGCTGACAAAGAATGCCGCCAGATTGTGCGCCGCATTCAGCGCAAATCTCCTGAAAGCCTGGTAATTATTACCGGCTGTTACGCGCAGTTAAAACCAAAGGAAATTTCTGAAATTCCCGGGGTAGATCTAGTGCTCGGCGCAGCGGAAAAGTTCAACATTGGAAAACACATTGCCGAACTAAGTAAAGGCGATTCGGCCAAAATTTCCAGTTGCGATATTGAAGAGGTTACTGGTTTTAATTCTTCTTTCTCTATAAACGATCGTACACGCACTTTCCTTAAGGTGCAGGACGGTTGCGACTATACCTGTTCGTTTTGTACCATTCCTATGGCGCGCGGCAAAAGCCGTAGCGATAGTATAGCAAATGTGATCCGCAATGCGGAAGAGCTCGCTGCCAATGGTGTTAAAGAGATTGTGCTTACCGGCGTCAACCTCGGCGACTTTGGTAAAGGTCCCGATGGTAACAAAAAGAACGAAGAAAGCTTTTTTGACCTCGTGCAGGCACTCGATAAAGTAGAAGGTATTCAGCGTTACAGGATCTCGTCTATTGAGCCTAATTTGCTGACAAACGATATCATTACATTTGTTGCCAACAGCGATAAATTCATGCCGCATTTTCATATTCCATTGCAAAGCGGCAGTAACAAAACGTTGGGACAGATGCGTCGCCGCTACAAGCGCGAGTTATACGCAGAGCGTGTGCAACTGATCAAAACACTGATGCCGCATTGCGCGATTGGTGTGGATGTGATCGTAGGCTTCCCTGGCGAAACAGATGAAGATTTCAAAGAAACTTTTGATTTCCTGCATTCTCTTGACGTGTCTTATTTGCACGTGTTCACTTACTCCGAACGCGACAATACACACGCACTTACTATAAACCCTGTTGTTCCGGTTAATGTAAGACATGAGCGTAATAAAACCTTGCGCAATCTGTCTTATATGAAAATGCAATACTTCACTGAACAACATGCGGGTCAAACAAGGAAAGTTTTATTCGAGGGCCACGAAAAGAACGGCATGATGGAAGGTTATACCGACAACTACATCAAGATAGCTGTTCCGTTTAATGCTGAGTGGGTGAATAATGTGGTTGATTGGAAAGTGTAGCCGAAAGCGCAATTTGAAAATTTGAAAATATGCAAATTTGAAAATGCTTTTGGCGTGTCTTTGTAAGTGATCTTCATTCATTCTTGCAGTGCAAAAATGATTTAAATTGATAACGACTTCAGCACAGAATGAATTTTCAAATTTTCAAATTTTCAAATTTTCAAATTTTCAAATTTTCAAATTTTCAAATTTTCAAATTATTCCCTGGGCTTGACCTGGGAATAGATGACCGTATCTTCAAACACACCCTCGGGGCTGAGTTTGTTTTCCTTAAAATAAGCTTCGCGGATGAATCCTTTTTTTTCCAGCAATTTTGCAGATGCAATGTTATCCGGATGAATCGTTGCTTCGATGGAATGTAAATTCATTTTTTCGTAACCATATTTCACCACTGCTTCAAATGCTTCCTGTACTATTCCTTGTCTGTGATACTTGCCGTTAAGCATATAGCCAATCTCTGCGCGATAGTCTTCTTTGTACAGATTTACAAAACCAATCATCCCCAGAAGAAATGGGTTGTTCTTAAGAAATATGCCCCAGTTGATGCCTTCATTGCTTTTCCTTCTTCGCGAGATCAACTCTATCAGATTTGTAACGTCCTGCAAATTGGTTGCGACAGGGCGGGAGATATATTTCATCAACTCTTTGTCCTTTCTTATCTCAAATAAGGCTTCTGTATCGTTGGTCGTAATTTCTTTTAGCTCCAATCTTTCAGTAACGAGTTCCGGAAATGGCTCGAAGTTTACCTGCATCATGGTGTGATGGTTTTGTGAGATGCAATGTAAGAAAACGGGAGGGATGCTTCGCATCTTTTTTTGCCACAGAGGCACTGAGGTTTACTAATATTTTTACGCTAATTTTTCTCAAAGAAATTCAGTGTTCTCTGTGCCTCTGTGGCATACATTGTTACGCCGGCATCATATGCGTTGAAATACCAATTCTGTTCCAGGCATTGATGATAATGATTGCCATTATCAGCCGGCCGATTGTTTTTTCATCAAAATATTTTGCGACTTCAGCATAAGTTGCGTCGGAAACATGCTGATGGATCAATGTCACTTCTTCAGTTAATGCAAGAATGGCTCTTTCTTCCGGAGAGAAAAACGGGGTGTCGCGCCACACGGTAAGCGCAAATATCCTTTGTTCTGTCTCGCCCAGTTTACGTGCATCTCTTGAGTGCATGTCAACACAATATGCGCATCCATTTATTTGAGAAGCTCTTATTTTGATCAACTCTTTATGCAGCGGGGCAATATTGGTAGAAGCTAAATACTTATCAAATTCAATCATTGCTTTATAACCTTCAGGAACTGCTTGGTTCATTTTGATTCTTGTGCTCATAGTTATGTTTTTTACTTACACAAAGATGGCGCGGAGTGAGGGTTGAAAAACTTGAAGTAGTTTAAGAAATTGAAAATTGAAAGTTGAAAGTTGAAAATGGGTTTATGCGCAAAAGTCACCACTATAACCAACACGCCAATTGCCACAAGTAAGCATTGCATCCGACAATGCATTTTCAACTTTCAATTTTCAATTCTTTCCTGATTTTGCTAAGAAACTCTGCCGAGAAGCCCAGATAGGAAGCAAGCATATACTGTGGAATGCGTTGAATAAATTCAGGGAACAAATTGCTGAAATGGAGATAACGTTCTTTACCCGTCATGCCGTATATATATCGGATACGCATTTGCGAAGCGGCGTATGCTTTTTGAATAATTATGCGAAAGTAGCGCTCCATTTGCGGAAGCTTTTCAAACATTTCTTCCTGCATGTTTTTTCTTATGATCAGCACTTCCGTTGGTTCTATCGCTTGAATAAAGAAAGATGCTGGCTTGCCTGTTTCATAACTCATGTAATCGCTCAGCCACCAGTTTTCAATGGCGAATTGAGTGATCTGCTCAGCTTTTGCTTCATTTAAAAAATAGGAGCGAAGACATCCTTTCAAAACAAAATAATTGCCAGTGCAAACCCTGCCTTCTTTTACCAGCAATTCTTTTTTCTTTACCGTGGCAACTTCAACGAACTCCAATAAAATGTTGGCGTCAGTATCGGTCAGCGGAACAAATTTTCTTACATGATCAATAAAAGCAGCTGGCATTTTTTGAGTTTATTGCTTGGGAATATGAACGCAGATTTTCATGGTTGTCACGATTTATTAAGATCTTTTGATTTATGATTGAAATTTAATTTGAGGTTATAGCTGCAGGGACTTTATTGGAAAACGTCACGCTAAATCTCAAATCTAAAATTTCAAATCATGACTGATCTTCATCATCTTAAAAAATCTGCGTTCCTTCTCTTAAAAAGGTGTTTGTGAAGATCAAAAATAAATTTTCTGGACTGTTCGAATTGAACATTTTTCATTTAACTTTAGTGTTCACCAAAGAAAAAGGAGGTATTCATGCAATCTACAGATAAATCATGGACGCCTTCGGTTATTATCGCGTAACCGGGCTTCTCCGTAAAAATAATCTGCTGACCTCGGGTCAGGAGCCTTTCGCTTGCGAAGGGCTTTTTTTTGCTTAGCCCGAATGATTACCACTAAGGCACTAAGCACACAAGCCACACTAAGGATTGTTTATAATTTAGACCTCTCTTAGTGAAACTTAGTGTCCTTAGTGTCTTAGTGGTAAAGAGATGTGAGGTGCGCCTGCACGACTGTTGTACGTCGTGCTCTTCGCTACACTTTTACCAATTTCCATCTTCCTCTTGTAAATACAATCACTGCAATTACGGTCATCAGACTCTCCGCAATCGGGATTGCCATGAACACGCCTTTAGGGCCGAGCTTCCAGTAGATGGCCATCAGATAAGCTATGGGTATCTGGAACATCCAGAAGCCAAAGAGATTGATGATAGTTGGTGTCCTCGTGTCTCCGGCACCGTTAAACGCGTTGATCATAACCATGCCGACGCCATAAAAAACATATCCCGTGCTCACGATGGTGATGGCATTAATAGCAACTTTTTCCGCCATGGGGTCGTCGTTCAGAAATCTTACAATGGTGGTGCCGAAAACAAAGAAAAGTATCGTCACCATCAGCATAAAAATGCCATTGTACAGTGCCGTTTTCCAAACACTTTTTTCAGCTCGGTCAAACTGTTTGGCGCCGAGGTTTTGTCCCACCAATGTTGCTGCTGCATTGCTCAATCCCCACGCAGGAAGAATGAAGAATGTGATGATGCGCAACGCGACCTGGTAGCCCGCCATCACATCTTTGCCAAATTCAGAAACAATTCTTGCGAGGAATATCCAGCTGGCCGAACCGATCAGAAATTGCAAAGTTCCGGTCCACGCAATGTTGAACAAAGATTTGATCAGTGTGAAATCAGGAACAAAATGCTTTTTGTATATTTTCAACACGCCATTTCCTTTGAATAAATGATACAGCTGATATACCACGCCAATGCCGCGTCCGCAGAGCGTTGCAATGGCCGCGCCCTTCAAACCTAGTTCAGGAAACGGTCCCCAGCCGTTGATCAACATGGGGCAAAGAATGATGTTACAAATATTGGCGATCCACAGGCTTTTCATTGCCATTGCGGCATCGCCCGCACCACGGAAAATACCGTTGATAAGGAAGAGCAGCATCACGAAAATGCTGCCGCCAAAAACAATTCTTGTGTAAATGGCGCCATTTTCAACTACCTGGTTGTCCGCGCCCATCAATGCGAGGATTTTATGAGAGAATATAATTCCAAGAATGCTCACTACAATGGTAAATGCCAGTGCCAGCAAAACTGATTGTATAGCGGATTTGGCCGCTGCTTCCGGATTTTTTTCGCCAACGCGTCTTGCTACCATTGCTGTTGCGGCCATGCTCAGGCCTATGGCAACGGAATACACAATGGTTAGAACTGATTCTGTTAAGCCAACAGTTGCTACGGCGCCATTGCCGAGTTTGCCCACGAAGTAAATGTCTACAATAGCAAAGACAGATTCCATCATCATTTCAAGGATCATGGGAACGGCCAATAGAAAAACGGCTTTGCTGAGATTTCCTTTTGTATAATCCTGCGGAGGCCCGACAATAGCGAGTTTCAAAAATGATATAGTACGCGCAATAAAACTTTTATGCGTTTGTGTCGTCATAAAAAAAAGTAATAGAATGAATAATAAATGAGTAACCGTTGCAACGAAACGTTGCAGTACAATAATGATTTTGAGAGTGCTTCTTTCAAAGAAGCAATTAGCAGGTGATCATAACCCTCGGAGATTTGTGGTTAATCGTAATGATGAAACGAAGATAGGAAAATTAAGAATTAAGAATTAAGAATTAGGAATTAAGAATTAAGAATTCTTTCTGTGCGACATTCATGATAAGTACGATTTCGTTTTGATGAGAAAACAGAGGGCCGACTCTTAATTTCTAATTCAATCCCTTTCCTTTGCGAAAAGACTTCGGCAAGCTCAGCCTGACAGCGAAAGCGGAGTGTCTGGCTGAGCTTGTTGAAGCCTCGTTTAAACAGAAACAATGTTACTAATTGCTTTTAAGGAACCGACATTAATTCTTAATTCCTAATTCTTAATTCTTAATTCCTCTCCGCTGTGGTTCAATTTTTGCATAGCAGCTCTTTCAAAATCCTTACATTCATTTTATGAGAAGATTTTCCCTATTGCTATTTACCGTACTTGCTATTACCAGTTGCGAAGAAAATACAGGTTCGAAGAAAAAAAACAAACACAATACTCAGAATAAGGATACCGCTAAAAGTACCAGTCAGCCTGGCTTTGATAAATACGTGGCATCGTTGTCGGCAGTTCCTTTGCCCTTTAAGAATTCAACCCTTACAGGTTCTATAAAATCATATTCAAAGAACTACGACAAAACAGGTTTTGAGCAATTCAAACACGCATGGACCACACAACCCATCGGCGTTTTATACAAAACAGACAATTATGTAGTAACAATGGAAACTTCTATTGGTGAAGATGGCCAAGTACCTTATATCAACTCGTACGATAAGAAAGGAAACAAACTCGACTCGCTGTCTCCGTATAAAAAAACGGGTTTTGACATGGGATATGAAAGTGTGGAATATTTAACGGTGAGCGCCGATAAAACGATCAGGGTAATTGATTCTACAAAAAGGTGGAAACTGAATAAGGATAAAACCGACATCATTAAGAACACAATGAAATTGTCAGTGGATACAACTGTGTTTGTCGTGACTAAGGAGGGGAAGATAAGGAAACAATAACTGAATAACTGAATGACTGAATAGACTGACTGAACTGAATAGACTGAGTTGTTGAGATTCAATCTTGCATTATGACCTTCAGCCACTCAGTCTATTCAGTTCATTCAGTTTATTCAGCAAAAAAGCCACAGCTTTTTTGCTGCGGCCTAGTTAAAAGAGTATACCTTATTTGAGTTATGGTTAATGAACCAGATTAGCGACGCCGTGTGCGGATAATAAAACGCAATAACTGAAAGCCATTAATACAGATGCCAGCATTACTAATTTCGAAACAAGTTTCCATGCTGGAATTACTTTGTAGTCATTTTGTGGGCGTAATGTAATAGTTGTCATAGGTATTGTTTTTTGGATGATAAAATGGATAAAAAGAACAATTCAAACTTACTCATAACATTTTGCGCTTGCAATAAGAGTTTTACCCTATTTTAATAGTAATATTACTATGCCGGTTTCACCAGAAATGGGTAAAAAACTGGCAAAGTAATTGCCTTAGAGCCTTCTGCCTTAATTTTGAAACCATTAGCATTAATATAAAAGCAACAAAACGAAGCCTATGTCGAATATTCTGATCATAGATGATGAAAAGGCCATACGGAAAACCTTAGGCGAAATTCTTTCTTACGAAGGATATAAGATTGAAGAAGCAATGGACGGTGAAGAGGGCCTGAAGAAATTCAGGGAAAAGCCTTTCGACGTTGTTCTTTGCGATATTAAAATGCCGAAGATCGATGGCATCGAGTTCCTTGAAAAAGCAAGGGAAATAAATATGGATGTTCCTATTATAATGATCTCCGGTCACGGCAATATCGAAACTGCCGTAGAAGCGGTTAAAAAGGGCGCATTTGATTATATATCCAAGCCCCCGGATCTTAACAGGCTGCTGATCACCATTCGCAATGCGATGGACAAAACTTCTCTTGTTACCGAAACCAAAGTGCTGAAGCGCAGGGTAAGCAAAGTGCAGGAGATCATTGGCGATGCAGCGCCTATACAGCGTATCAAAGACACGATTGATAAAGTGGCGCCAACAGAGGCGCGGGTACTTATCACCGGCGAAAACGGCGTAGGTAAGGAACTCGTGGCAAGATGGCTGCATGAAAAAAGCAATCGTGCCTCCGGGCCACTGGTGGAAGTGAACTGTGCCGCCATTCCCGGGGAGCTGATTGAAAGCGAATTGTTTGGTCATGAAAAAGGATCATTCACTTCAGCGATTAAGCAGCGTATTGGTAAGTTTGAACAAGCGCAGGGTGGAACACTTTTCCTGGATGAAATAGGAGATATGAGCCTGAGTGCACAGGCAAAAGTGTTGCGTGCATTGCAGGAAGCCAAAATCACCCGTGTTGGTGGCGACAAAGAAATTTCCGTAGATGTGCGTGTGATTGCAGCGACCAATAAAGACCTGCTAAAAGAGGTTGAAGAGAAAAATTTCCGTCTCGACTTATACCACCGTCTAAGTGTTATTCTTATTCACGTTCCTTCGCTTAATGAAAGACGTGATGATATTCCTTTATTGACAGATAAATTTCTCGAAGATATTTGCGCCGACTACGGCATCGCCAAAAAAGCCATCGACAAAGAAGCGCTTGATGAATTGAAAAATTACAACTGGAGCGGCAACATCCGTGAGCTCAGAAACGTTGTAGAGCGCCTTGTTATTCTTTCCGGCAAAACGATTATGGGAGAGGATGTGGTGAATAATGTGGTGCCGAGAAGGTAAATTAAGAATTAAGAATTAAGAATTAAGAATTCTTTCTGTGTAACACCTGAATAATTAATTGTAATTCCTGTATTGTAAAGGCTTCGACAAGCTCAGTCCCGCTGGCGCTAGCGGGACTGAGCTTGTCGAAGCCTTCTTGCTGCTTAGGAGAGCCCAATATCAATAACGAAACGTTGACCTAACGAATTCTTAATTCCTAATTCTTAATTGCTGCTGCTAAACACTAAGCATATTGCCAACCACTCCTACACTCACTTCCACAGGTTCTGCAGCAGCCAAATGTTTTACAATCAGCACACTCGGTATATGTTCGAGCCAAACACTTTTACTGGCAACAAGCGTGTTCCAGCTGTCGTAACTGATGAGCATGAGGCTGAATTTTGACAGTAGAGATTTGTTGATGGTTCTGTCAGTGGCCAGTTCAATAGAGATGGGATATTCATTTCGTATTTCTGCTACTTCTCTGTCCCAGCGCTCGTTTTGGTGAACATTGCTCAGTGCATCCAGCACTACAAGTTTCGATTCATTGTTCTGAATAAATTTCCTTGCGTACATTAATAACGATTCATCAGAAGGGTGAAAGATCGGCATGAAAATATCTTTCGAGCTGTGATATTCTTTGTCAATGAAAACACCAATACTGCATTTCGCTTCTTCAATAAACATCGCAGCTTTCTGGTCAATCATATCATTTGTGGGCAGCAATTGTGGCATCAGTTTTTTATCCCCTGTAATTGTCTTTAACAAATTTTCAGGGTATAAAACTTTTGTTGCGTGGAACAAATTGCCCAGGAAAGTGCCTTTCAGCAATGATTTGCCGGCATCCACCAGCATGAAGTCGAAGTGCTCATCCTCCGCGATTTTGATGATCTCTTTGCGCACATCGATCACCGGTTGGTAACGCGTGTCGAGCTGAATTTTCATTTTCTTCGCTTCATCACGAATGTGCGAAAAGCTCTCTTTCTCAAACTCATCAATTTGCGCGGTGGTGATATCCGGATTGTATGTGAGATTGATCGCGGTAATCTGGTTGTTCAACTGTTTTCTACCCATCAGTTGCGAAGCAAGCTGCAACAGTTTTCTACCGCTTTCTGCAGCATCAAAAGAAAGTAATATTTTGAATGCGCGGTGATTGTCGGGAACGGTAGCAGTGGCTGTCCTTGCTCTTCGTCTATCTGACCTGTTGAGCAAATCAAGAGCAGGACCAGTCATAAAAGTTGTGATGATAGCCATCAGCACCATCATGGCAAATACTTGCGGAGAAAGAATGCCAAGATCATAACCGATATTCAGTACAACAAGTTCCATCAGTCCGCGTGTGTTCATCAACGCGCCGATGGCGAGACTGTCGCGCCAGCTTTGCCCCATAATGCGTGCTGCAAAAGCGCTACCACCAAATTTACCAACAACCGCCACAAGCGTTATACCACCGCAGATCAGCCACAGTTCAGCAGTATTCAGCAAACCAATTTGCGTACGCAAACCTGTTAACACAAAGAACAATGGAAGCAGTAGCACAATGCTGATGTCTTCCACTTTATCGGTAACAATTTTTCTGAAATTAAAATTATCAGGCATGATCACGCCTGCAAGAAAAGCGCCGAACAATGCGTGGATGCCGATCACTTCTGTTGCATATGCAGAAGCCAGCAGGATCATAAATACAAATGCCATCACTGCTTTGCTGACCATTTCGCGACCAGCGTAAATGCTGCCCAATCTGTTTAAGAAGGGTTTCAAAACCATTAGCATAAACAGCACGTAACCTATTGCCAATGCAATGGTATATAGCGCGGTTACGAATGTGCCCGCTTTTACAATAGCGATAACCGCAGCTAGAATGCACCAGGCTGTTACATCGTCTGCTGCTGCGCAGGTAAGGGCCATTGTGCCCAATTTTGTTTTGGTTAAACCACGCTCTTGTATGATGCGTGCCAACACGGGAAACGCGGTTATGCTCATTGCAATGCCGAGAAACAATGCAAATGATAAGAATGAAATATTAGTGGGTGCAAATTGTGTGTACAATGCACAAGCCAGTCCCATGCCTAATGTATAAGGAATAATAATGCTCGCATGACTGATCACCACTGCATCCTTCGCCTGTTTGCGAATATGGTTCACATCCAGCTCCATTCCAATCACAAACATGAAGAGCATCAAACCTATCTGGCTAAGAAAATTAAGATTGCCCAACGAAGCGGCTGGAAATAGAAAACCTGAAATGCTGGGGAAAAACAATCCCAATACAGAAGGTCCCAACACAATGCCGGCAATGATTTCTCCGATAACGGCAGGCTGCCCGATTTTATTAAAGATGAATCCGAATGCACGTGCGACAACTACAATCGTGATAATTTGTAAAAGCAATATTGCGGAAGGATGCGTAAGACTATGCTGAAGTGAATCTGCAAACAAGCCAAAGCTATTTCCTGACACGGGTTTATGTGCATGATTCAATCCAGCTTTTTGAAGTTTGGTTCCGAATTGCGCTATAAAATAAATCGCGGTACCACAGAAAGCCACGACCAATGTGTAAAATAACAAACTCAATTTTCTCATAAACTACACGTGGGATAAAGTTTCTACACTAAATACCATTCAATATTACTACTCATTTAGCTAAATGTAAAATCGTAGTAATGAATTAATTGTTAGAAATATAGGTAGTTTATGTGGAGTAGAGCGCGGAGAAATGATGAATGATGTGCGGGAAATGATGAATGGGCCTGGTTTCTGTGTGGCTCTTGAATCTTTACCACTGAGTCACTAAGGGCACTAAGTTTCACTAAGAGAAGTCTGAATTTAAAACAACCCTTAGTGAGGCTTAGTGCCCTTAGTGTCTTAGTGGTAAGTATTCGGGAGTTTGAAGTTTACGAAGTAATTTAAATAGCGATTAAACAGCCACAAGATCTTCTTCTACAACCACGCTCTTCTTTGATGTTTTGTTTCTGCGTCCCCACCAAATGATAACTCCGGTTATAGGCAAACTCGTCGCAAACAGGCAGGCTATGAAATACAATATTTTAGAGAACGTGCCGAAAATTTCGCCCGTGTGAATTGCTTTTGCAAGCGTAACAATTTTCTGTCCCGTTGTTTTTTCTGCAAAGCGTTCCACCTTCATTACTTGCGCTGTGTATTGATCAATCATCAATCGATCTGCTGCAGGCGATGCGAAGAAACCTTCTTTGCTTTTCTGTACAGTAATTACACCTTCGTTGTCTTTCGGCAAGGAAATTTTTGTGGTCAAATCGCCGGTAAACACCTCAGTCGATTTTGCCAATGCCGTTTCGATGGAGATTGCGCGCAGGCTATCAGTATTTGCAGCAGACTTCATTTCATTTTCTTGTCCCTTCTTCATGGGTTTAACGCCCAGCGCTTTTGAGAAACCGGCTTTGTACCAATCAAATCCCATAACAGGACCGGTGATGGCCATGATGGTTATGAAAAGAAACGTATAAAAGCCAATAGCTTTGTGCAGATCAAAATTGAAACGTTTACCTGAAGCATTGCGCTTCACTACAAAGCCTTGTCTCCATAAATGTTTTTTCTTCCAGCTTTTTATTTTAGCAGGGAACCACAACATCATTCCGGTTATCTGCAACAAGATCATCAAAATAGCCGCAGTGCCTGTAATGGCGGCGCCTATATCGTGGTTATCTATCAGTAACCATCTGTGAAACTGCATCACAAAAAGAAAGAATTTTGCCGCAGGCGTTTGCACATCTCCCAACACTTTTCCTGAATAAGGATTCACGTAAAAGTTTTTCATCTGAACCCTGTCATTCTTTTTTCTTTGAGGGCCAACTTTTTCGTCCTTACTGTTCTTGCCTTCTGCTTTTGGTGGTGCAGATTGCATCTCTTTCATATCCGCTTGGGGCTTGCTCTTCTTGTCATCTTTGGGGCGCATGGAAAATATCCAGGATTCAGTACTGCTTTCCGGAATTTGGATCGCCGCAGTGATCATTCCTTTCTTTTCTTCTTCTACCAATACTTTCAACTGGTCGGCTGTCAATTTCGCTGCGCCCTCAGTCGTTTTAATCTTATACAAATCACGATCAAACCATTGCGTGATCTCTTTATTGAAAACATATACTGTTCCGGAAAAACAAATAAAGAATAGAAACAGTGCGCACGGAATGCCTGCCCATAAATGCACCAGATGAATTACCCTGCGAAACGTCAATTTATTTTTCATGCTAATATTAAAAATAAAAGCCACCGCTTTTAACGGCAGCTTTTAAGGTATTAATTTAATTGTAGCCCTCTCTTCTGAAGAGGGTTGGGTGAGGTTTAAAATCTGTAAGCAACTGTAGCCATAAACTGTCTTGGAGGAATCGGGTTGATGCTATAGTTTTCATGCACATAGTAATTCAAAGTGTTGGCAATGTTGGAAAGCTTTGCCAATACAGATATGTGTTTGAAAGTATAACCTGCAGACAGATCAACTGTAGTGAATCCGCTCACAGGGATCAATCTTGATTTAGTGTAAGTGCCCGCTGGTTTAGAAGGATCTTTTGTGTCGTTCCATCCACCGAAGCGGTCGCCGATGTAAACAACAGTCGCGCCAAGTTTGAAACCTTTCAATTTGCTGTCCGGTGCGAAGTTATAGAACACACTACCATTTGCAGTATTTGCAGGAGTGTTCACCAATCTTTGTCCTTCCACATAGTTACCTTTTACATCAGGCGTTTTAGTGTAACGCATGTTGTTGTAGCTATAACCTGCAATGATATCAAGACCTCTCAAAGGATGAGCAGTGATGTCAAGTTCTACACCATCGCTGGTTGTTTCACCCGCCAATACTTTGATGTTGGTATTGCTGTTTGGCGTGCCATCAGCAAGGAAAGGAGCGGTTTGCGCAAGATTGTTATTTACAATTCTGTAAACAGTTACGTTCGCAGATAATTTACCGTTTAAGAAATCATTTTTTACACCTACTTCATATTGATTTACAATAGAAGGATCAAGCTGTTTGTAGTTAATGTCTGTACCAGTGTTAACCACAAAATTGTTTGAATAACTCGCGAAGATTGAAGTATGCTCAAATGGTCTGTACACGATACCTGCTCTCGGAGAAAAAGCTTTGTCCACTTTGTCTGATCCCATTGTTTTTACATTCGTAGTGTACAACAATGTATCCGGAGCTTTAGAATCCTGGTATGACCAGCGAACGCCCACCAATACTTTTAGTTTTGATGAAATGCTGATCAAGTCCTGCACGTACGCACCAAAGCGATTTACAGGCTGGTGACCAAGACGCAATTTTGTTGCTTCAGGAATATCTGTGCGGGCAATGTATTTTGTTTCATCATAAATGTTGATGGTATCGTAGATGCCACCTTTTACATTAGCCAGTGTGTAAGTGTAGTTGGTAGTATAAAACCTGTCCGCATCTACACCTGCCAACAAAGTATGCTCGATGGATGCAGTTTTGAATTTACCGGTAAGATCAACTGAGCCAACATAATAATCTTCTCTTGTGTATAATCTGTTGATAGGGCGTGGCAGGTTGCCGTTTGCAGCTGCCTGCATTCTTTCGATAGAGTAGTAGTCTCTTTTGTACATCTGGTAAGATCCGTTTGCAGTGATCGTCCAGCTATCATTCAATTGATGTTTCAAAGTGAAACCTGCAGAAGACTGTTCTGTTTTAGCATACTGCCAGTTTGTACCGAGGAACCTGTTTCTTGGCAATTTAGCAATAGCAGAATCTGCCACAGAAGGAATACCAAAATCAGGAGTGAAGTTGTGGTGCAGATAATCTCCCTGAACCAATAACTCCGTGCGTTTGCCGAGTTTGAACAAAAGAGAAGGATTTACATAATAGCGTTCGCTTTTTACCACATCGCGATAGCTTTTTGCATTTTCGTAAGTACCGTTTAGGCGGAATGCAATTGTTTTGCTGATAGGACCGTACACATCAAAAGATGGTTTGTACAACGCGTTGCTTCCTGCACGCATAGATACTTCACCGCCGTACTGGAACTTAGGTTGCTTTGTCACCATGTTCAAAATACCGCCCGGAGCAACGTTACCGAATAGAATAGCAGCGCTTCCTTTCAGCACTTCCACTCTCTCAAGAGAGCTTACTTCCGGCATTGCACCAGAGTTTACGCGGGCTCCGTTCTTAAACATGTTGTTGCTGCCAAAGCTGTAACCACGACCGGAAAAAGCTTCCTGCGTAGAACCTCTTGTAGTAGAGAGATAAATGCCGTTTACATTTTTCACCACATCGCTCAGGCGCTGTGATTGCTGATCTGTAATGATATCTTTATTGATAACGCTTATGCTTTGTGGAAGATCCATCGGGTCAATTGGCGCTTTACCTATGGTTAAAGGTTTTGCGTTTAGACCTCTTTTTGCATTCACGATCACTTCATCAAGTTCTTTTGACGTTTCTTTCAAAACAAAACTTGCTTCGGTGGTATTTCCACCTGTTACTGTAACTTCTTTGGATTGTGTTTGCAGGCCAGTGTAGGATACAACAAGTGTATACTGACCAACTTTGATATTGTGCAGGGAAAAAGTACCGTCTTCGTTTGAAATTGTTCCTTTTGAAGTTTCTTTAAGAACAACATTTACATAAGCTGCCGGCTTTCCGTCTGTAGTAGTGATCTTTCCTTTGATAACGCCAGTCTCAGCAATTGTGCTGATTGTATCTGTCTGAGCGATTATCCCGATATTGCCTGTCTGTGCGAATCCATTGATTGAGCTAAGTAAAACTGTTAGCAGTAGTAAATAGAGGTATTTCAATTTGGTCAATTTTTTTGCAAAAAAACCACGAAGTAAACTTTAAACAGTGCCGGATCGGGAAAAACGGTTTACGGTATCGGGAAAAAGTGAGATGCTGCGCACCCTGATTTACCACTAAGGCACTGATAATCATTTAGTTTCCCTAATGGTGATAAGGCCCTTTTTTACCACAGAGTAAAGGAGGTTTTTTTCACAGAGTGAAGGAGAACTGTTTTAGGTATAAAGGAATTATTCCCCAAAGGAATAGAAACTGGATATTTCGATAACCTCCTTTTCCTCTGTGAAAAAAATCTCTGTGAACTCTGTGGTAAAAAAAGGTTGTTGCTTGTAGAACTACATCGAATGCCCTAAATTCACTTCATGCGCAAACTACTCTCCACCATACTGTTGCCTATCTTATCCATGACGGCTCAGGGACAATCATTCGATGATTTTCAGAAACAAAAATTTACCCATGGCGGCGATACGCTGCTGTACAGGATTCAATACCCGCTGAGTAATGTGCCGTCCAAAAAGTACCCGTTGGTGGTGGTGCTGCATGGATCGGGGGAAAGGGGAAATGATAACGAGGCACAATTAAAATGGGGCGGCGATCTATTTGCCAACCCGGCCAATAGGGAAAAATTTCCCGCCATTGTAGTATTTCCGCAATGCCCATCAACGGATTCCTGGGGACGTGTAGCCGGAAGCCGGGACGCGGATTCTTCGCAACGCTTTACATTTTTATCAAACGAACCAACAGGCAAATCGCTGGACCTGGTGCTGGAGCTAATAGAGTCCATGGTGGCATCCGGAAAAGTGGACAAAAAACGTATTTATATTGGCGGTTTATCCATGGGAGGCTTTGGCACATTCGAGGCGCTTTGGCGCAAATCAAAATTATTTGCCGCAGCATTTCCCATTTGCGGTGGTGGCGACACGACTAAGGTAGATGCATATGCGAAGAAATTTCCCATTCACGTTTTCCATGGCAGGATTGATCCTGTTGTTGGTGTAAATTATTCCCGCTCAATGGTGGCAGCGCTCGAAAAAGCCGGCGCCAACGTGCAATACACAGAATATCCCGGAGTAGGGCACAATAGCTGGAAAAATGCATTCGCCGAACCAGATCTGCTGGAGTGGCTGTTTGCCCAGAAGAAGTAATGAGCACACTGATGACACTGATTTAAATGATTTGCACTGATTTTTTTAACCGCGAAGAACACAAAGGGGGCGCAAAGGAAACGAAGATTTTTTTGAACGTTGAACATTCTTCAAAACAGGCGACACGCAAAAGAAAAAGGGAGCAAAGATTGTCTTACAACCTTTGTTCCTTTGCGCCTTTGAGGCTTGCTATTTATTTCGTTGCTAGCATCTTTGCGTCCTTTGCGGTAAAAAAAGTGTGAAGACGCGTCAGCATTAAACAACAAATCAGTTAAATCAGCCTCATCTGGGTGCCTGTCTTTCATTGCAATATGTTATCCTTTAGTTGCATTATCTTATCCGGCCTGAGTTTGAGAAAATGAGCTGCACTTCCAATCTTTTTCGCATTTCGTTTCGTTCATATACCTTAATTTACAGCATATTCAGGCGCTTTGGCCTTATTTCAAACCTTCCCTTCAGTTCATCGAAAGCGATGATTTCTACTACAAAAAAATATTTTAATTACCCACGCTTATATTTTGTTTAAATAAAATTAAATATATATTTGTGGTATAGTATAGAATAGTATAGAAACCGAGCCTTATCCAAATACTTCCTGCCAGAAGTAATGACCAGTCAAACTAACAATTGCCATAAAATGAATAACAAACCCACTTACTGCGAGCCGCTTTATGCGCCCTCTAAAAAGGAGTCTTTCTCTCCGCCCATTTTCCATTACACAAAACGAAGTATACACAAAGAAATAGCTGAGTAAGCGATTTCCTCATTTTCTAAAACAAAGAATGAACCCTTTGTTCTGAAGGTTGCGCATGCATCCTTCCGGCAGCGTCATGAATATTACTTACAACTACTAAAATGCTTGTTTATGAGATTGTTTTCAAACAGTGATAGTATTTCGCTATCTGCACGAAAGCATAGTTTGTTTGCACTAAACAGACTGCTTTTGTTCTTTCTCTTTAGTATTTCCGGCAGTATTGCTTTTTCCCAGGATAACAATAAGATCACTGTTACCGGCAAGGTTATCGACTCTGCAGGAACCTTGATTGAAAGAGCGAATATTGTCGCAGTAGGAAAAAAAGGCATCGGAACAACAACTGATGTAAACGGAAGATTCGTGTTGGACGTAGATCCGGGCACAGAGCTTACCATTTCCTATGTAGGTTACCAAACAAAAACGGTAACAGTTTCGGCTTCTGCAAAAACATTCAATATTGTATTGGCACACTCCATCAATAAGGCAGAAGATGAAGTGATCATTACTGCCTATGGCCGCAAACAAAGAAAGGAAGCCGTGGTAGGATCTGTAACAGCAGTGGCTCCGGGCGATCTTAAAATTCCGGCGAGCAATCTTACCACCGCACTTGCGGGACAGGTTGCCGGTATTATTTCTTATTCGAAAACGGGCCAACCGGGCATGGACAATGCTTCATTCTTTGTAAGAGGTGTTACCACATTTGGTTATAAGCAAGATCCGTTGATCCTTATCGATAACGTGGAACTTACTTCCTCTGATCTGGCGCGCCTGCAGGTAGATGACATCGCGAGCTTTTCTATTTTGAAAGACGCGAGTGCGACTGCATTGTATGGTGCAAGAGGTGCAAACGGTGTAATTCTCGTTTCTACAAAAGAAGGTAAAGAAGGCAAATCAAAAATCAATTTCCGTTTCGAAAATTCCTTCTCACAATCAGCAAAGAATCTACAGATATCCGATCCTGTAACTTATATGAACAGTTACAACGAAGCAGCGGGATTTACTGTATACGATCCTAATAAAATTACCAACACAAAAGCTACCATGGCCAATGCGCCGGGCAGCAATCCATTTGTATATCCGGCAGTAAACTGGATGGACATGTTGTTTAAAAAATCAACCTCCAACCAGAGAGCCAACATGAGTGTAAGCGGCGGTGGCGGCGTTGCGAAATATTATATTGCTGGTTCGTACAACGTGGATCATGGTATTTTAAAACAAGACATTCGCAACAACAACGACAACAACGTTAACTTTAAAAACTATCAGTTGCGCGCAAACGTAAATGTGAATTTGACAAAGACAACTGAAATGATCGTCCGTTTGTCTGGCAACTTTAATGAGTACAACGGTCCGTTAAGCGCCGATAACAATTTCTCTACAAGCCTTTACAACGAAGCATTACACTCAAGTGCAGTAGATTTCCCTGCATACTTTGAGCCGGATTCTGCCAATGCAAATGCACAGCACATTCTGTTTGGAAACGTATCGAACACCGCAGGGGACGGAACAATGTACACAAACCCATATGCGTCTTTGCTTAGAGGTCACAAGAACTTTTCAGAATCAAGAATGTCCGCACAACTTGAACTGAACCAGAATTTAAAATTCATTACAGACGGTCTTACGTTCAGAGCATTGTTCAATACAAACAGGTATTCTTATTTCCAGTCAGCAATGGCGTATGCTCCATATTACTACAAGGTTAAAACATACGACAGAGTAACCAATGATTATACGTTGTACTGGATCAATCACAACCCCGGAGATGCGCGGGAATATTTGATCTATTATCCTGATCAACAGTTAACAGACATCAATGCATTCTATTATTTCCAGGGAACGCTTGACTACAACAAAAGATTGGGCGATCATAATATCAGCGGATCATTGGTGAGTACTGCACAGCAAACACTTTACTATAACAAGAAAGATGAGTGGGGAAATTATATTGATCCAGGGTCAAATCCGGGAAGAGCATTGGAAAATGCTTTGCCCTTCCGCAACTTAGGATTGGCAGGTCGTGCAACCTACGCTTACAAAAACAAATACTTCGCAGAGTTCAACTTTGGTTACAACGGTTCCGAGCGTTTTGATGAAAATCACCGCTTCGGTTTTTTCCCAACAATTGGTGCAAGCTGGATCGTATCAAAGGAAAGATTCTGGGAGCCTTTGGTTGATGTTGTTGACCGCTTCAAACTCAGGGCAAGTTATGGTTATGCCGGTAACGATGCGATCAGTCCAAGACGTTTCTTTTACAAATCAGACGTTAACCTGAATGGTGGCAATGGCGCTTCATTTGGTACTAACAATGATGAGACAAGAAATGGCGTAAAAGTAAATGCATACCCAAATCCTGACATTACATGGGAAACTTCGCAAATGCTGAACCTTGCCATGGAGTTGACGCTTTTCAAAAATATCAACATCGTTGCAGAGGTTTTCAAAAAACATACTTACAACATTTTGCAGCAACGCATTACCCAGTCTACAATGGGGTTGGAAGCTGCCATGAGTTCAAACGTAGGATCACTTAACAGTAAGGGCGTTGATCTTTCACTCGATTATAAAAAGACTTTCAACAAAGATCTGTGGGCCACAGTGAGAGCTAATTTCACCTACTCCTCCAACTTGTATGAACACTATGAAGATCCGCAGTGGGAAGAGCCCTGGAGAGTGATCTCAGGCAATCAACCATCTGGTAAAGCGAGAGTATATCTTGCAGAAAGATTGTTCGTAGATGATGCAGAAGCATTGAACTCTCCAACGCAATCGTTTGGTGATGGCCGCGTGAAGCCAAAAGGTGGTGATATTAAATACCGAGACATGAATGGCGACGGAGTTATTGATTACAAAGACATGGTTTTCGCTGGCTATCCTTATGTGCCTGAAATCGTTTACGGCTTTGGATTTTCTACAGGTTACAAAGGCTTTGATCTGTCTGCGTTCTTCCAGGGACAATCACACAACTCGTTCTTTATCGATCCTGTAAAAGTGAGTCCATTCATTCCCAGCAGAGAAAACAACATTGCAGGGCCAACACAACTATTACAACAGTTTGCAGACAACCATTGGTCAGAGAGCAACCAAAATCAATACGCAATGTTCCCAAGATTTCATACAACGGCTACTGAGAACGCCAACAACGAGCAGGGTAGCACATGGTGGATGCGTGACGGACGTTTCCTGAGATTGAAATCACTTGAAGTTGGTTACACACTGCCAAGAGAAATCGCAAAACGAATAAGACTCACCAACTGCAGAATTTATTTCAACGGCATGAACCTTATTACATGGGCGCCTTTCAAACTATGGGATCCTGAATTGCAGGGAAATGGTTTTGCGTATCCTATACAAAGAGTAATGAACATAGGCCTGAATGTTAATCTGTAAAAACTATTATCATGAGATCCATTTATAAATACATATTGCCTGCAGTGCTGATCGTTTCAGGTGTTTCATGCAAAAAATACCTCGACGTGGTGCCAGACAATGTGGGCACAATTGACTATGCTTTTCATAACAGGAACGAAGCAGAAAACTATCTCTTCACCTGTTATTCCTATACGCAAAGAGGCGACGTTACGCACGATGCAGCATTCGTTAGTTCATCTGAGATTGTTTATCCGATGAACCTTAAAGCTGAATATTTCAACAAGATAGGTTTCAACCTTGTAAGAGGCGGACAAACTTCCGGCAGTCCAATTTTTAATTATTGGGATGGCGGCAACAATGGAGACAATATGTTTGTCCCTATCCGCATGTGCAACACAATGCTTGAGAACATTGATAAACCCATCGATCTTACCGACGTAGAAAAAACAAGATGGATTGCAGAAACAAAATTCCTGAAAGCATACTATCACTATTATTTGCTTCGACTGTACGGACCAATTCCAATCATCGATAAAAATTTTGACATCAACGCATCTCCTGAAGAAGTGATGGTGAAAAGACAACCAATTGATTCGGTAGTAAACTTTATTGTTAAACTACTTGACGAAGCGGCACCTGGTCTGCCACCGATGATTGAAAACCAGGTGAAAGAATTGGGAAGAGTGACAAAACCTTCAGCGCTTGCACTAAAAGCAGAAGTACTTATGCTGGCGGCGAGCCCTTTGTTCAACGGCAACCCGGACTATGCAGGATATAAAGACAAAGGCAAAGATGGTGTGAGCCTTTTCCCTGAAGCATATGATGCAAAAAAATGGCAAAGAGCAGCAGTAGCGTGTAAAGATGCGGTTGATGCTGCAGAAGCGGTAGGCATCAGATTGTACAAAGATTTTTCTGCGCCAACAGTAACGCTTACCGATCAATCAAAGCAAGTGCTTATGCTGCAAAATGTTGTTACAGAACAGTGGGATAAAAATCCGGAGCTGATCTGGTGCTCCAATCCAACATTTGGTTTCCAGGGAGAAAGCATGCCGATCATGACAGCGAAGTCTTTGCTGCATCTATGGTCCATACCAAGCACATTTGCAGTTCCTATTTCTACAACGGATCTGTTCTATACAAAAAATGGTGTTCCGATTAATGAAGACAAAACATGGGATTACAACAATCGCTACGAATTGCAAGACGGCGACGCAGCAAACAGGGCTTATATAAAAGAGGCATACACGACCATCAAAGCGCACTTTAACCGTGAGCCAAGATTTTATGCGGACGTTGCTTTTGATGGCGGCATCTGGCTCGGTAATGCAGTGATGGACCTTGATAAAGCATTGTTTGTACAAGGTAGGGGTGTTGGCTCTTACTCAGGTGGTATGAAGAATGACCAGACAGGAAACATCACCGGTTACTGGCCAAAAAAACTGGTAAACTACTTAACCACACATAATGAGACAGGGCGCAAAGATGTTGAGTTTCGCATTGCACGCATCAGAATGGCTGGTCTTTATTTATGGTATGCAGAAGCGCTAAATGAAGCAAGCAATGACCAGGGAGCAAGAGACATGGCGATAACATACCTCGACAAAGTAAGGGACCGTGCAGGTTTGCAAGGCGTGAAAGCATCATGGACAACTTACTCCAGCAATCCTACAAAATTTGCAACACAGGACGGTTTAAGAAAAATCATTCACCAGGAAAGAAGAATCGAATTGTGTTTTGAGGCACAAAGTGGCTGGGATCTTCGCAGATGGAAAGAGATGCAGGAAGTGCTTGGCAAACCAATGCAGGGCTGGAGCATTGACGAGAACCAGGCAGTGAACTACTATCGTCCACGCACGGTATTGATTCCGGATTTCAGATTGAAAGATTACCTGTGGCCGATACAGGATGATAACCTGATTAAAAATACCAACCTGGTACAAACACCTTACTGGTAGCAGATTACATGATCTTGAAAAAATTTCTCTGACTTTAAAAACTAGCAAATGATTTATATAGATAACAGGCACAAAAATAAACTTCGCTTCATAGCACTGATGCTGGTGCTTACGGCGACTTTGTTTTCCTGCACGAAAATGGATCAATACCAGGCTATTGTTTCCACGGATCAAACAAAACCTGGTCCCGTTACGGATGTGAAAGTAAATAACATCAACGGCGGTGCATTGATCACGTACACTTTGCCCAAATCGCAAAACCTGTTGTACGTGCTGGCAGAATACACCATTCGGGACGGCAAACCCATGCAGGCAAAAGCCAGCTACTATACAGACACTATAAGAGTGGAAGGATTTGCAGAAGAAAAAGAGTACACGGTAAAACTATATGCGGTGAGTCGCGCGGAAATAAAATCCGATCCCGTAGAAGTAAAAATACATCCATTGACACCGGTGTTCAAGTTGGTAAGAAGTACGCTTACAATAGAGCCCACATACAGCGGCGTTAGCATTAAAGGAACCAATAAAAACAAAATGCTGGAGAATGTTGTGCTGCTTGAGTACGACAATGTTACAAAAGGATACAATGTGGTTGATCAGCGTTATCGTGCAGACAGTGTGATCAAATACTCTGTTCGTGGTTACGATACTTTGGAGCACAAATTTGGGCTGTACGTTTCAGACAAATGGGGAAATGTTTCAGATACTTTGCTCGCAACTATAAGACCATTGTATGATGTAATGCTCAGCAAAAGTAAATTTAGTCCGTATCGATTAGGTACCGACGCAGAGTTGTACACAGCAAGCAGTGGCTTTGGTCCTGTAGAATATTTGTGGGATGATAACACCGGAACAGGCTGGCACACTGCCGGAAATCTTACACTGCCTATTTGTGTCACTTTTGACATGGGCGTTTCTGCAAAACTCAACCACTTCATTATGTGGGAGCGATACGATGACTACAGTTTTGCGCACAACAATCCGAAAACCTTTACAGTGTGGGCCACAAACGAAACACCACAGAATGTAACGCTTCCGGCTACCTCAAACGAAGGAGATGTAATTGGCGGCTGGACAAACATTGGTAATTACAAATATCCGGACCCTCCATCCGGTAACAAGCCTCCAAACATTACAGAGTCTGACAAACAGTTTGTAAAAGATGGGGTAGACTTTGATATCTCGGTTGGCAATGTAAAAATGCGCTACATACGCATTGCAGTTGGCACAACCTGGGCCGGCAACACAGATGCGCACATTATGGAACTTAACATGTACGCAGATCCACGCTAAAGCATTTGTTGATTATTAAAAGAAAGAAAATGAAAATATTCACAAAAATATCCGCAATCACTTTAGTAGCCATTATGGTGATATTCGGTTGCGATAAAAAAGATACTGCGTTTCGCGATTACCTTGGCAGTAAAGAAATCGTGTATGCAGGTTTACCAGTGAACGTAAATTATCTTCCGGGATATTTAAGAACACAGTTATACTGGAACCCGAGCCCGGATCAAACCATTGCTAAATATGCCATCTATTGGAACAACAAAGCCGATTCTTTGATTGTAGATGCCACCACTCACAGGCCTGCTGATACCATGCGTGTGATGATCAGCAACCTGAAAGAATACAGCTATGCATTTACAATTTATTCTATTGATGGGGAAGGCAACCGATCCATTCCATATGAAATAAACAACGTAAAAGTATACGGCCCGTTGTATAAAGCCGGATTGCTAAACAGAGCTTACAATGCTGATAATCCGTCTGTATTGCACGACGATTATTCTATAACACTTAATTTCAACAAAGCAGATACGATAAATATTACAACGGAAATAGCATACACCAATACGTCGGATGTACAGGTGAAAAAGAATATAGACTCCGGCACATTTTCAATAACGATCCCGGATCTTAAGCCAGCCACGTCTATTAAGTACCGTTCTTCCTATATTCCATCACCCCGCTCGCTTGATACCGTTTTCACAAGTGAAGCGTCAACTTATCCGGACATAAAAAAATATGTTGAATGCGATAAATCAACCTTCGCAGAATTACATCTGCAGTATGATGCAGAAACACTGGGAACAGCGTATGGGCCTGAAACCAGGCTCAACCGTATTTGGGATGGAGACTGGAGCAACGATGGACGCGAATTTTGGTATGGTCACATTTTCCATAGCAACAATGCGCACCTGCCCGCACAATTAACTTTTGATCTTGGCCAGGTATATGATGAACTGGGTCGTGTAAAAGAGATGGGTAGAAATTGTTGTGCAACCGCCACTGCATTTGAAGTGTGGGGCATCAATACAAATGATATCAATGCCGCAGCAACCTCGTTACCTCCAAATAATGGCGGCTGGGCAGATGAGATGCGCACAAAGGGATGGACATTGTTGAAAGATATTGTAAGAACAGACAATGGCCAGGATATCGCAACATTTGATTTAATGAGCAACCCTCCGGCTGTTCGTTACATAAGACTGCGCATAAAAGGCTTGGCTGACGGCAGCAGCGGCGATTTTCAAATGGCTGAAATTGGTTTCTGGGCCAAAGTGCCGTTCTAATATTTTTGTAAGAAAGCAAGAAAACAGAGATGATTTTTATCTCTGTTTTTATCATTTAATAATGTCTCAAATACTACCACTAAGACACTAAGGACACTGAGCCACACTAAGTTTCTCATACGGCAAATTCTCTTAGTGAAACTTAGTGTCCTTAGTGCCCGCCCGGATGAATCCAGTCGGACGGGCCTTAGTGGTAACTCTAGGTTTTTATGGTTAAAAGAATATTCGCTATAATAAGCGTTGTTTCAGTAGTCGCATGCTCGACAAATAAAAAAGCAATCGATTCACAACTGGCAACAACTATCCGCAATGATCAACGTTTACAAATCGTCTCAACAAAAGCAGAAATCTTACTGCACGATGGTTTAAACGCAGGAAGCGGTTACGGCGAAATATGGATACGTGATTTAAACACTTTCATTGAACTCGCCTGCAAAACCGGCGACGTAAAAAAGATCCGTGGAGCATTGCTGACATTCTTCAAATTTCAACGTGAAGACGGCAACATCGTAGATGGTTATATACCAAAAGGTACTTCGCAAATTTCTTATGATTTCATTTACAGCCCGCTGGCACCGGATTTTGCTGCACATAAAAATACTGTAGAAACCGATCAGGAATCTTCATTAATACAAGCCATCAATAAATACATTAACGTTACGCACGACACTTCTTTGTTGAACGAAGTTGTCGCTGGCAGAACCGTTGCACAAAGAATGGAAGATGCGATGGACTACCTGCTGACAAAACGGTATAGTGAAAAATACGGATTGATATGGGGCGGCACAACCATTGACTGGGGCGACGTACAGCCAGAACACGAGTGGGGTGTAGTACTCGACAGCTCTTCACATCCGGCGATTGATATTTACGACAACGCTATGTTTGTAATTGCCATCAACAATTACCTATCGATGATCAATGATCCGAAAAAGAAAAAGCAATGGTTACAAACAAGAGATCAATTGTCAAAAAATATACGGACATATTTGTGGGATGCATCAAAGCAGAAATTTATTCCGCATCTATATTTGAAAGGCTCACCTTTTCCTGCAAGCTTCGATGAAAATGCTATTTACTATCATGGAGGAACAGCCATTGCAATTGAAGCGGGTTTACTTAGCAAAACAGAAATACTCGCAGCATACAAACAGATGCAGCACAACGTAAAAGAAGCGGGCGCTCCATCTATCGGACTCACTGTATATCCTGTATACCCAAAAGGTTTTTTTAAAAACACATGGCTCGTGCCGTACTATTATCAGAATGGTGGCGACTGGCCGTGGTTTGGCGGACGCATGGTGCAGCAGCTCATTGCAAATGGTTACTACAAGGAAGCATATGAGGCGCTATCACCGATGCTTAACATGATCATCAAAAACAATGGTTTCTCAGAATGGTATGATTTGAAAGCTACACCACAAGGGTCGGGTCAATTCAGAGGCTCTGCTGGTGCTTTGTGGAAAGCAATCGCAATGATGAATGAGAAGTTGTAGTCCTCAAACAAAAAACATTCGAATGAAGCTGCATTACGAAAATTGATTGATGATTGGAACAATGTTGCTTGTCATCCCGAGGAACGAGGGATCTGAGTTTTACACTAACATGATGCTTAAATAAACACCCAGATCCCTCCTTCGTCGGGATGACAAACAACCTGCCAAATGTTATTATGGCTGCCACGTAATTTGAAAAGTTTGTTTTTCGAAGAGGTTGCTTAGAAATACATTTTTGCATTGTTAAAATAGTACAGAAATTAGTGTTCACTTCATACTCTTTTAACAACTAAGTCGAATTGCAGAATCGTAAAAAGCTTTTACCTTAGATTGCGCAAACGTTAACACAAAATCAAACATTGATCATAAAGTGACCGCATTGCATATGACTAAAAACAAAATTGCAGCCTGCCTTTCATTGGCTTTTTTACTTTTTGTAAATACAATCGTAAGTGCACAGGAAAACCTGAAGCTGCACTACACAGCCCCTGCAAAAGATTGGATGACCGAGGCATTGCCAATTGGCAATGGAAGAATGGGAGCGATGGTATTTGGAGGTGTTGACCAGGAGCATCTGCAATTCAACGAACAATCTTTATGGACAGGTGATGAAAAAGAAACCGGTGAATATCAGGCATTCGGCGACCTCTATATTAGTTTCAACAATAAAGATGCTTTTACAAATTATAGTCGCGATCTCGATATCAGCAACGCAACGCATCGCATTGCTTACACACAAAACAATGTGCAGTTTGTACGCGAATATTTTTGCAGCTTTCCCGATAAGGTAACGGTGCTGCGATTTACAGCCAATAAGCAAAATGCTTACAACTGTAAAATAAGATTGACAGATATGCACAAAGCGACTTTCACCGCAAACAATAATCATATTGCTACAAATGGAAGCCTCGCTAATGGATTATTATACGGCGCAGATGTTTATGTGAAAACAGAAGGTGGACAAACAAAGTTGGTGCAAGACACTGCAGGTTATTTTATCACAGTCAGTAATGCAAATGCGTTTACGGTATACCTTACTGCCGCTACCAATTATTTGCAGGATAGCAAAAAAGGTTGGCGCTCTGCGGGCTTGAATCGCACAGCGAAACCCGCTTTCTTACAAAAAACATATGCTCAGCTGAAAGCTGCTCACACAAACGATTACAAAGCTTTGTTTGGTCGTGTGCAGATTAATTTGGGTAGTGCAGATGCCGCTGCATCGCAACAAACAACCGAGAAAAGAATTCTTGCTTATAAGAAAAGCACCGATCACTCACTCGAAGCTTTATTGTTTCAGTATGGCCGTTACTTGTTGATCAGCTCGTCACGCAAAGGCGGCTTGCCTGCCAACTTACAGGGACTTTGGAACAATACAAATACGCCGCCATGGCGCAGTGATTATCACTCCAACATTAATATACAAATGAATTATTGGTTAGCGGAACCTGCTAATCTTTCAGAACTGCATTGGAACTTTCTTAATTATATCAACAGCATTCGCGACGTTCGCAAAAAAGCAACGAGTGACTATTACAAAGGCGTTCGCGGATGGACCGTACAAACAGAAAACAATATTTACGGCGGTTCAGGCTGGAAATGGAACCCGCCAGGAAGTGCATGGTACGCACAGCATGTGTGGGAACACTATGCCTTCACGATGGACAAAGCGTATTTAAAGACATTTGCTTATCCCATCTTAAAAGAGCTTTGTGAGTTTTGGGAAGACCATTTGAAAAAAAGACCCGATGGTACATTGGTAACGCCAGACGGTTGGTCTCCCGAGCAGGGGCCTGAGGAAGAAGGGGTAACCTACGACCAGGAAATTATTTACGACCTATTTACTAATTATATCGCAGCCGCAGACACGTTAAAAATGGATCCAGTATATCGCCAACGTGTATACGAAATGAGAGAAAAATTGCTGAAGCCCAAAATAGGGAAGTGGGGACAGGTGCAGGAATGGGAAACAGACAGAGATGATTCAACCAATCATCACAGACATGCATCGCACCTATTCGCGCTGCATCCGGGAAAACAAATTACACCTGAAACACCGGCACTTTTCAATGCTGCAAAAGTGAGTTTGAATGCAAGAGGAGATCTGGCGACAGGCTGGTCAATGGCATGGAAGATAAACTTCTGGGCACGTTTGATGGACGGCAATCATGCTTATAAAATTCTGCAAAACTTCATCACACTGGTAGGCGGCGCAAACATCGATTACCAGGAAGGCGGCGGCATTTATGCCAATCTTTTCTGTGCGCATCCACCGTTTCAAATTGACGGCAACTTTGGCTACACTGCAGCTGTTGCGGAAATGTTATTGCAAAGTCAGTCAAGTGCCATCAGGCTATTACCTGCATTGCCGGATGCATGGCAAACCGGCTCTGTTAAAGGATTACGTACCAGAAGAGGTTTTGAGGTTTCCATCAACTGGAAAAACAAACAAGTGCAAACGGCCACCATTCGCTCGCTTAGCGGCATGCAATGCAGCATCATGTTGCCAGCCTCATTCACTATAAAAGATAAATCCGGCAAAAAAATAAATTACACAAAAGACAGCGATGGCGCGGTTGTGTTTAACACGTTGAAGGGTGGGGAATACGTTATTGTAATTGAAAATTGAAAATTGAAAGTTGAAAATGAAATGGAACACTGATTTTCATGATTGTCATGATTTTAATGATCTGAAATTGTATCTATAGTAATGATAGTGTTTCGAATTACTTAATATCAAAATTCAAATCAAAAATCTTTTTTAATCATCACAATCATGAAAATCTGCGTTCTGTATTTCATAAAAAAGTCCATCATTACCGATCATTCATCCATTTATAAAAATCGCTTTAAACATACATTTGATCACACAATAAGATTCTAAAAATTTTATTGAAAATAATTTCTTGTCATGATGAAAACCCGCAAGGCTTTTGTTCTGGCCGCCTTTTGCTTAATAATTGTTGATCTTGCCTGTGCACAAAGTACAGAAGATAAAGTCACGCAATATGTCAATCCCTTCATTGGTACCGGTGCTGTAAACGGAAGCAGTCTTTCCGGCAATACATATCCCGGTGCGACATCGCCTTTTGGCATGGTGCAGTTGAGCCCCGATACAAGAGACGAACCTGAGTGGGACGCGGCTTGTGGCTACAACTACAACGACAAAACAATTGCAGGATTCAGTCATACCCATTTAAGTGGAACTGGTGCACCTGATTTTTTTGACATATTATTCATGCCCATAACGGGACAAGTTCATACACGTGCAGGCAATGCCAACGAGCCCAACAGCGGCTACCGTTCACGTTTTTCGCACAGCGAAGAATCCGCAAAAGCCGGTTATTACCAGGTAAAATTGTTGGATTATAATATTAACGCCGAGCTTACAACAAGCACGCACACTGGTTTCCATAGATACACATTTCCTAAGAATAGCGATGCGCATGTGGTGATAGATCTTGACCATTCACTGAAGAAGCCAAACTGGGGATGCAAAGTTATCAATGCGCAGTTTAAAATAGTTAACGAATTTACAATCGAAGGGTATCGTGTAATCACAGGCTGGGCAAAGCTTCGAAAGATTTATTTCCACGCAGAATTTTCAAAACCTATCACGAATCAAATTATTGCAGATGGCGGAACAGTGTATCAAAACAATGCAATAGTCAATGGTACGGACCTTCGCGCAGTGCTGGATTTTAATAGTAAAGATGAAAAACCATTGTTGATCAAGATCGGTATTTCGGCTGTAAGTACAGAGAATGCAAGAAGCAACATGCAAGATGAAATACCTCATTGGGATTTCAATTTGGCAGTCGCTCAGGCAGATGATGTATGGGAGAAAGAATTAAGTAAGATAAAAGTCAGTGGAACCAAAGATCAAAAGCAAATTTTCTATACCTCCTTATATCATGCGTTCATACAGCCAAACACGTTGTCAGATGTGAACGGAGAATATCCTTCCATTAACTACACAACAAGAAGCACAGGACGAGGAGTGCAATATTCCACATTCTCTTTATGGGATACTTATCGCGGGGCGCATCCTTTGTACACATTGCTGCAACCCGTTCGTACAGCGGATTTCGTGAATAGCATGATCCGCCAGTATGAAGATTACGGCTATCTCCCGATATGGCAATTGTGGGGACAGGAGAATTATTGCATGATCGGCAATCATGCCATTCCTGTAATTGTAGATGCCGTTTTAAAGGGTAACCGGGGCATTAACAGGCGCAGGGCTTACAACGCTATCAAAGCTTCATCGACCGTTTCTCATCCTGGTTCACCATTTGATGTTTGGGAAAAGTACAAGTACATTCCTGAAAACAGATTGTCACAATCTGTTTCTATTACTTTGGAAATGGCCTATGACGATTGGTGCGTAGCGCAGCTTGCCAAAGAGCTTGGGGAGACCGATGACTACAATCATTTCATGGAGCGTTCACAATTCTATAAAAATTTGTACGACACACAAACTGGTTTCTTCCGTGCACGTGATGACAAGGGTAATTGGTTAACACCTTTTAATCCTTTGCAATATGGCAGCAACGGCGGAAACCCTTACACAGAAGGCAATGCATGGCAGTACTATTGGTATGTGCCGCAAAATATTCCGTCGCTTATTGAATTAACAGGAGGCAAGCAAGCCTTCGCAAATAAACTCGACAGTTTCTTTACCATAACAGCAACGCACGGAGAAGTAAATGGAAATGCATCAGGCTTTATCGGGCAGTATGCACACGGCAATGAGCCGAGCCATCATGTTACTTATTTATACAACTATGCGGGACAGCCATGGAAAACACAATATTATGTTTCCAAAGTGCTTACAGATTTATATACCAACAACTCTGCAGGATATTCTGGCAACGATGACTGTGGCGAAATGTCTGCATGGTATGTGTTCAGCGCTATGGGCTTTTATCCTGTAAATCCTGCTTCCGGTATTTACGATATCGGAACGCCGTTGCTGAGCAAAGCGGTGCTGAAAATGCCTAATGGCAAAGCATTTACGATGATCGCTAAAAATATTTCGAAAGAAAACATTTACATACAGTCGGCTAAATTGAATGGAAAAGATTATCAGTTGACGTACATAACACAACAAGATCTTGAGGATGGAAGCACGCTTGAATTTACGATGGGTAAGAAGCCAAATAAAAAATGGGGGGTTGCTAAAGTGAAGTAGTAAATGACGGACGCCGGCAGATTTACTACTATAAAGCATTGTTGCGACGCTCCTTTCAACATTTGTAATTCTATTGAACAAATAAAACACGACCCTTTATTTCTTTAACAACCGGGTTAATGAAGAATAAAAAAAGCAGTACATGAAAATGAAACGATTGTTCAGCAAGAGAAATTTCTTTTGCATGCTAAGCGGATTGTTTGCCGTAACATCACAAGCGCAGGACGATGTGAGAATGTTGTTCAAGCAACCTGCCGACAATTATTTGTCATCGGCGCCTTTAGGCAATGGCCGTCTTGGTGCGATGGTGTTTGGCCGTGCTGACAGGGAACGCATCGTTCTCAATGAAATCTCCATGTGGAGCGGAGGCGTGCAAGATGCAGATGATAAAGAAGCGTACAAATATTTGCCAGAGATAAGACAACTCTTGCTGGCCGGTAAAAACAAAGAAGCGCAAGAGTTAATGCAGAAGCATTTTGTTTGCAAAGGACCCGGTTCCGGTGAAGGTAAAGATGGAAAGTTCGGTTGTTATCAAACGCTGGGTGATCTGTTCATAAATTGGAAAGACGCTCAACAACCGATTCTGAATTACTCCCGCTACTTGCGACTTGATAGCGCATATACAAAAACAACATGGCAGCGCAACGGTGTTGAGTTTACAGAAGAAGCAATTGTTTCTGCGCCACAGCAGGTAATCGCTGTCCGCTTGCGTTCATCGAAAGCAGGTGGACTGTCATTCGCAACAAGAATATACCGAAAAGAAAGAGTGTCATACACTGTGAAAGGCAACGAAATGCAAATGAGCGGCATTATGAACAGCCGCGGCGATGAAGGCATTTATTATGCATCTGTTTTGAAAGTGATACCCATAGGAGGCTCGCTCACGCAAAACGATACTAGCATTGTTGTAAACAACGCCACTGAATGTTTATTGCTCGTAAGTGCAGCAACAGATATGAACTGGCCGCATGTCGAACAGCGTGGCCCGGCTCCATTGCCTGTTGTAAAAGCCACTGTGCAAAAAGCATCTGCGCAGTCATGGAAAAATTTATTGGCTGCAAGCATCAAAGACTATAAATCTTATTTCGATCGTTGCAGTATCAAATTTAATGGTGCCGCTCAGCCCGAGGTTAGTGAAATGAGCGTGCAAGAGCGGTTGATCAATTTCAGCAAAGGCAACAGCGATCCTGCGCTCGTTAGCATGTACTTTAATTTTGGCCGCTACTTAATGATATCATCTTCTCGTCCGGGTGGCATGCCTGCTAATTTACAGGGACTTTGGGCAGATGAATACCAAACGCCATGGAACGGCGATTATCATACAGACATAAATGTGCAGATGAACTACTGGCCCGCAGAAGTTACCAACCTCGCGGATTGCCACACACCGTTGTTTGGATTGCTGGGGCAAATGTCAAACTATGGAAGCCGCACCGCCAAAGCATATTACAATGCAAGAGGCTGGGTAACGCATCCTATCACAAATCCGTTTGGTTTTACTTCTCCCGGCGAATCTTCCAACTGGGGTTCGACTGTAACAGGCGGCATTTGGGCGGCCACGCATTTGTGGTCACACTATGAATTTAATCACGATAAGAAATTTCTTGCACAGGCTTATCCAATATTAAAAGGCGCCGCACAATTTTACCAGGATATTTTGATTGAGGAACCAACACATAAATGGTTGGTGACTGCACCATCCAACTCTCCGGAAAATGCGTACTTCGACGCCAATGGCAATCACATCGCTAATTGCATGGGACCAACTGTTGACAACCAATTGGGCCGTGCCATTCTTAACGATGCAGCCAATGCAGCTGATATTTTAGGTGTTGATAAAAAATGGGCTGACAGTGTACGGGCGATCAGCAAACGCTTGCCGCCAAATCAAATCAGTCCCACTACAGGAGCCTTGATGGAGTGGCTCACAGACGTGAAAGAAGTAGAGCCAGAACATCGCCACACTTCACATTTAATGGCGGTTTATCCATTGGATGAAATTACGCCGTGGGACACGCCAGAGCTCGCTGATGCGGTTAAAGAAACACTAGCTCATCGCGGAAAAGGTGGCATTGGCTGGGCATGGGCATCACGTATCATGACTTGGTCGCGTTTGCAAAATGGTGATAAGGCGCTTGAGCATTTACGTTATATGTTGACCCCTTCTACAGTTACTACTGTTGAGTATTCATCCGGCGCGGGAACTTATCCAAACTTATTCTGTGCCGGTCCTCCGTTCCAAATCGATGGAAATTTTGGTTGTACTGCCGGCATTGCAGAAATGCTTTTGCAGAGCCATGGAAAGGAAGATGTGATACGTTTGTTACCTGCACTGCCGTCTGACCAGTCGCTGCAATCCGGTGCTGTTAAGGGTTTGCGTGCACGTCGCGGTTTTGAAGTTTCATATAACTGGAAGAATGCAAAAGTGCAAACCATCAACATTGTTTCAACAAATGGTTTGCCTTGTAAAATTTTATTGAACAATTCATTTACGATAAAAGATAAAAGTGGCAAAGCGGTGAAGTACAAAAAAGATGAAAGTGGGGTAGTGAAGTTCGCGACCGTTGCGAATGGAGCGTACAAGATTGAGGTGATTTGAGATCCGTCATTTGCAACGTCTCTGGTTTACCACTGAGGCACTAAGGACACTAAGCCACACTAAGGGTTGTTTTAAATTTGAAACTCTCTTAGTGAAACTTAGTGTCCTTAGTGCCTTAGTGGTAAATGAGAGACATCGACCTATCAAATCTCTAGTTATTATAATTCACCATCCACTTCACACCAAACTTATCAGTGAATTCACCGAAGTAAGCTCCGAAAAACATATCCTGCAAAGGCATGGTAACAGTACCACCTTCTGATAAAGCATCGAATAGTCTCTTTGCTTCTTCACGTGATTCCGGTTCAAGGCAAATGTGTGAGTTGTTGCCAAAGGTTAACTGAAATCCCATTTCTTTTGGCGCATCGGTTCCCATCAATACATGGCCTCCAAGTATCGGCAGTTCTATATGTAGAATCATTTTTTTAATATCGTCCGGAACCTGCGGGTGGCCCGCATCCTGTGGAATGTCGCCGAAACGTTGAACGCCTTTCCCGCCAAATTCCGTTTTGAAAACCGACTGGTAAAATTTAAACGCTTCGTATGTATTGCCGTCAAAATTCAGGTACGTGCAAACTCTTGCTTTCGTATCTGTCTTCGCTGCTTTTCTTAGTTTAAATTGAGACTCAATGTACTTATCAAGTTGATCAAACGTTTTGTTGAAACCACCGTTAACATTCGATTTCATTGACTGGAAGAATTCGTATTCTTCTTCTGTATTATTAACAGGATGGCCAATGAGCGTAATCGTTGTTTTATTATCTTTTTCAGTAAATGTTATACGGTTAAAAATTTCCAATGGCCATCTTACATCAAAATCTGCTCTTACAATTTCTCCTTTTTCATTGGAGAACGAGTTAACGAATTCCAGCAGGTCAGGTCTTTTAATATTGCCGTACACAAACCGGCCCCACATTGTATGCTCAGGTGTTTCCATTTTGTAATGAAAGATCCCTTTTGGTTTAAAATCAAATTTCACTACAGTTGTTTTAAATTCAACAGGGCCCCACCATGCTGCCATTGCTTCAGGGGTTGCGAAGGCATCAAATACCAACTCTTTTGGCGCGTCAAATTCGCGAACAATCGCAAGTACTTCGCGTTGTGTTGCTTGATTGGTCTTTGTCATTTTGTATTGTTTTTAGTTTTATTCTTTAATTGAATATTGTGCAGGTATTTATCAAGAGAATTGAATTTTTCGGTCCAGAATTGCCGGTATTGATCTACCCAGGCGGACACTTCAACAAGCTTATCAAGTTGGGCTTCGCAGTATCTTTCTCTTCCTTGTTTTTTAATAACGATCATTCCGCATTCAGTGAGGATCTTAATGTGCTGCGATATGGCGGGACGGCTGATATCAAAGTTTTCTGCGATGGCGTTCAGGTTCATCGATTGTTTCGCAATCAGGCTAATGATCTGTCGCCTGGTAGGATCGGCAATAGCCTGAAATACATCTCTTCTTGCTTCGGTTGACATAATGTGTAAGTAAATGCTTACACAAATATATGTAAGTATTTGGTTACGCAAAAAATAAATTAAGAATTAGGAATTAAGAATTAAGAATTAAGAATTGTTTGGTGCAACAGTCGATATCAACCGTAAACTCCAGGCTGGTTGGCAGAAATGGGGAAAAATTGCACTGTGAAGAATTCTTAATTCTTAATTATATCTAGCGTTTTGCGCTGGAACTATTATCCTCAATCGCCTGACCAATTGCAACGATCAGGTCGTTGGATTTATTATTGTTGTCGGCCCATGAGGCTTCGTCATTTACAAGCGTTGGCTTGATCGTAACATTGTCGAGGTATACTTTTCCTGTTTCATCATTTCTAACATTGTTCACTTCATAGCCGCCTTCTTTTTCTTCATAATCGGCCTTCAGGTAATCACCTTTGTATTTGAACAAAATCTGCATTTTCATACAATAAGTTTTACTGCAGAGCCTGCAATTTTAATACCCTCAAAAAGGAATTAAGAATTAAGAATTAAGAATTAGGAATTAAGAATTGGTTGCGTGCAACATTCAAGATTAATTGCTGCCTGAAGATTGTTTGATAGTAGTCAGAAAAATTGCATTGTAAACAATTCTTAATTCTTAATTCCTAATTCTTAATTCTTAATTCGTTCGAACCGCACACAGGTTGTATCAAAATCGTACAATAATTATTATCTTAACTGGAGAGCGTTTTTTGATTATCAATCATTTAAAATTCTGGTACGCGTTTTCGTTATTTGACAATGGTTTATGTTAATTCCATAAAACAACTGCCATGTTACGCAACTACCTTATCATGAGCTTTCGCAGCCTTTGGAAAAATAAAGGTTTCTCGCTGATTAATATTATGGGGCTTGCCATTGGCCTCGCGACCTGTCTGCTGATACTCTTTTTTGTGATAGATGAACTGAGTTATGACAAGTACAATGAAAGAGCAAAAGACATTTATCGGGTAGACGCGGATATTCAATTTGGCGGCAGTCATTTTGATATGGCGATGTCGCCAGATCCAGTTGGTCTTACCTTAAAAAAAGATTATCCCGAAGTAGAAGCGTATGTAAGATTCAGAAGGCCTGAAGACAGGTTTCTTGTAAGAAAGGCAGATCAGAATGTTGCCGAAGACAATGTGTTATTTGCTGATTCATCGCTCTTTAATGTTTTTACTTTGCCAATGATACAAGGCGATCCTGCAACCGCGCTGACTGAGCCAAACACTATCGTGATCACAGAAGCCATTGCCCGCAAATATTTTAATAGCACAGACGTTGTAGGAAAATCACTGCTGGTGAACGATACATCGTCTTACAAAATAACCGGCGTAATTAAAGCCTTGCCCACACAAACACATTTCTACAACGATATTTTTATTTCCATGTCATCCAATCCCGAAAGCCGCATGGGGCTTTGGGTGATGAATAACTATCAAACTTATGTTGTTTTAAAGCCTGGCACAGATCCGAAAAAGTTTGAAAGGCATTTTGATGAAGTAGTCGACAAATATGTGCTGGTGCAGGTTCAGCAAATGTTGGGCATTACGAAAGATCAATTCAGGCAGGGTGGCAATTTTGCGCGATATCATCTTTTCCCGCTCACAGATATTCATCTGCATTCTTCCAAGGTGGGCGAAATAGGCGTGAATAGTGACATTCAATACGTTTATATTTTTTCTGCCGCAGCTATTTTCATTTTGCTTATCGCCTGTGTAAACTTTATGAATCTTTCTACGGCGCGTTCTGCCAATCGTGCAAAGGAAGTGGGCGTTAGAAAAGTGCTTGGTTCATTGCGCAACAGTTTGATCAAACAGTTCATTACTGAATCTGTAGTGGTGGCTGCCATTTCAATGATACTGACTATAATGATTGTATTGATTTGTCTTCCTTACTTCAATAATTTATCGGGTAAAAATATTGACGTGCATTTTTTTGAAATACCGTGGCTTATCGCTTCTATTATAGGGTTAACATTATTGGTGGGCTTTCTTGCCGGTTCTTATCCCGCCTTTTATCTTTCGGCATTCAGGCCGGTGAAAGTTTTAAAAGGAGAAGTTGCTTCTGGTTTTCGAAGTAGCAGATTGAGAAGTGCTTTGGTGATTTTTCAATTTTGCATCTCCATACTTCTTATCGTTAGCACGATCGTTATTTACAGTCAGTTGCGATACATTCGTCATAAGGATATTGGTTTCAACAGGGAACAGGTTTTGGTATTGCAAAACACAGATAAGCTTGGCAATGGTACAAAGGCATTTCGCACAGAACTAAAGCGAATAAAAGGAGTGGAGGATGTGACGATGACAAAGTTTCTTCCAACCAGTGGAAAGCTTAGCGATGCGCCGTTGTTTCGGGATGCGTCGTTCGACCAAAAGTCTGCTATTTCAACACAGCTCTGGAACGTAGATGAACATTATGTTCCAACGCTTGGCATGAAAATACTTAAAGGCAGAAATTTTTCCGAAGAAATGAGTACAGATGCATCGGCCGTTATATTGAATGAAGCAGCGGCGGCCCAACTTGGTTATAAAGATCCATTGAATAAGTTTCTCTATATTCCGAAGGATTTTCGTGCGGGTAATTCGCCTGATAACATTTTGACCTTTCATATTATCGGCATCGTAAAGAATTTCAACTACAGTTCGTTGCGGCAAAAAGTTTCACCGCTCGCTCTTTTCCTTGGAGCATCACCAGGCACTACCGGTATTCGCATTAAAACTGCCGACATTCCGGGTTTAATCACGCAGGTGAAACAAGCATGGAACAGAATGCAACCCGGACAACCTTTCTCTTATTCATTTATGGACGATGATTTCAACAGGATATACAATGCGGAACAACGCACTGGAAGTATTTTCATTTACTTCGCTGCACTGGCTATCATTGTTGCATGTCTTGGTCTGTTTGGTTTGGTGACCTATGCAGCTGAACAACGTTCTAAAGAAATAGGTGTTCGCAAAATACTGGGCGCTTCCGTCAACAACATTGTAGTGATGCTGACTTCCGACTTTGTAAAACTTGTTTTGATTGCCATCGTCATTGCCGCTCCGCTTGCATGGTGGCTAATGGCGAAATGGCTGCAAGGCTTTTCTTATCGCATCGACATGTCTGCGTGGTTCGTTTTGTTTGCGGGAGCGTTGGCTATCACAATAGCAGTTGTAACCGCATGCTCACAAGCGATTAAAGCAGCGGTGGCGAATCCGGTTAAGAGTTTGAGGAGAGAATGAAATTGATAATTAATAATTAATAATTAAGAATTAATAGGTGTAGCGGCGAAACAAAATGTATGTGGCATTATGTTTAGTACGCGAAGTGCAGCATTCAATAAAGAATGTAGCCTTGTTAATTATTAATTATTAATTATTAATTTTCCCGCTCTCACGCTTTAATAAACGGTCCTGCAATCGCCAACACCTGCGCCATTGTCAAAGGTTCGTCGAACGCTTCTGTGATGGCATCCGCAGATACTGTGGTAATGGTCTTCACATCTTTTCCGCCTTGCATAGTATTGTCTTCTCCTGCATAGATTGCTGCAGGTAATCCATTTGGTTGTGCTTGTGTGATCCAGCCTTTTAAGCCTCTTAATCGCCTTATTTCAGAAGCATGCCTTGCTTCTACGGAATGTATGTCGAGTGCGGCGGTAATCACGGCTCCGGCTGCTTTATCGGCAAGCAGGTTGGCGGCTTGTCCTTTGTAAGCGCGAACGCCTGTATCTTCAAATGCATTTGACAACGCAAGAAAAGTCTGATAGTTACTGAACACATCTGCAAATGTGCCACCGGCTGTAAAATCAAAGTTGGGCTTGCTTGCAGGCGCACCCTGCAATGAGGTGATGGTTGATTTCAACAATGCAACGTGTGCATCTTCATGCTTACTGATCTGTGCAATAATGTTCATGTCGCTCGAAGGAACAAGGCCCGAAGATGCAAGTCCCATTTGATAAAATTCTGATTCCAGGTATTCCAGTGTAAGAGCATAGTTTAAAATATCAACAACGCCGGGAGTCGACGTTTGTGCAAATGCACGATTGCTCATGATGCTGGAAAGCCCTAGTGGTATAGCCGCGATCGCTGCTTTAATGCCGAGCTTCAAAGTCTTGTTCAATGCATCACGTCTCGAAAGATCCGTTTCATTTTTTTCATTTGCAAGTGCTTCAAATATTTTCGTAGTATTCATAACAATAAGTTTTATGGCAGTTTGGTGGCGGATATTTTTGTTTTGAGAAACGTGTTTGCAGTGGCTACAATACTTGGGCTTCCTGCATTTGGCGTTCTGGAGAAGTCAAGGCCCGTGGTTGGATCTACTACATCGTCACCTGCAAAGGATGCGGACTTTGGGTTAAGAAGATCCCGTATAGCAGCGGCGTGTCTTGCTTCTACAGAAACAATCTTTCCGGCAAGTGTGAGATAGTCGCCATTGGTAATGTATTGTCCGGCGCCATTGTATGCGGAAACGCCAGTGTCTTCAAGTGCTTTCGCAGTACCCAATACACTAGCGCGATTAGTAAAATCAATTTTTGAAAAATCAACCTGGAGCTGCGTGATAGCAGAGGAACCCAATGCAGCTTTAAAGAAATCTCGGTGTGCAATTTCGTGGTTCATAATATCAGCCAGTATTTGTTTTTCTTCATTGGTAGCGCCACTGTACATCGAAGCATTTACCTGTATATAAAATGCGGCTTCCAGTTGCTCCAGCGCGTAAGCAAAATTTAAAATGCCCGTATCGCCGCTTCCTACATCGACTGTTCCGTTTGACATTGAAGGGTTGTCATCTTTATGACAAGCTTCCAGGCCTATTGCCAGCGTTGATCCGGCGATGGCTGAGTATTTCAAAAAAGTCTTTCTGTTGAGCTGAGTAGTTAGTATTTTTTGCACGGCACCTTCATCGTTCGTTTCTTTCATAAAAGTATTTTTAGTGAGTAATTATGTTCAGCTACGAGAAATGAAATCACTTTAGATTCATATTTTTCAGAAAGTTTTAAAGTATTTTTTTATTTGAACTGGTTGGGGAAATTCTTGCTCGTTATTGTCTTATATTCTTACTATCTTTTGGTGCCACGCTTTTTTAAACAACAAACTTGACCAAATGAAAAGACGGGATTTTGTAAAAATATCAGGGACGGCGGTGCTTACAGCTGCCTTAACCAAGCTGACGTATGGATTAGGAAGCAACAACTCTTCAATGAAATATCCTGATGAGGTCTGGGTGCAGTCAATGAATGAATGGTTCAAACTTACCGGAAGCAATGGCAGTTTGTATACGCACGAAAATTTTTCCGTGGAAGTAAAGAGAAGCGCCGATGCAGATGGCATTTATGTAAATTCTCCAACGAAAGAGTTAAGTGCGGTTCGCATTAAATGGAAATATGACAAGCCTGCTAATTCAAAATTTTTAGGTGATCATTGGGAGCGCTCTTACGGTGATCTGCAATGGAAAACAGATTTTGCCGGTGTAAAAAATCCATGGTACATTATCATTACGGATGGCAAAAGTGCAGAATGCTTCGGCGTGAAAACAGGCGCAAATGCTATCTGCTGGTGGGTTTTGGGAGATCAATCGTTAGAGCTGATGCTTGATACTAATTCCGGTGGAAGAGGTGTTTTGTTAGGTAACAAGAAATTGCATGCGGCAGATGTTATTACTATGAATGATGCAAATGTGAAGAATGTTTTTCAAGCCGATCATTTGTTTTGCAAAAAAATGTGTGCAAAACCGCGATTGCCAAAGCAGCCGGTTTACGGCATCAATGATTGGTATTTTGCCTATGGCGAAAATTCATTTGACCTTATTAAAAAAACAACGGCGATGATGGCAGAGTTGGTGACTGATCATTCCAATAAGCCTTTCTCTGTTATTGATGCGGGCTGGGCCGAGTACTCGCCGCTGCTGCCGGGCGATGGCGGATGGAACGAAGATTTCGGCAAGCCAAATGATAAGTTTAGGGATATGCATTTAATGGCAGACGAGATAAAGAAGCTAGGTATGCGGCCGGGATTGTGGATGCGTCCGCTTTGTGCACGGCATGATGAAAAGAAGACCTTGCTTGCGCCTCCAATTCCGGGCAGAGATAGTCCTAAGAATCCAGTGTTAGATCCAACCATTCCAGAGAATATTGAACGCATAAAAAACTATTTCAGCATTTATAAATCCTGGGGATATGAAATGATAAAACATGACTTCACTACTTACGATGTTACAGGTCGCTGGGGTTTCAGCATGAATGATGGTTTTACTTCTGCGGGTTGGAACTTTAATAATCGATCGAAAACTAATGCAGAGATCATTGGTGATCTATACAAAACTATAAGAAACGCTGCCGGTGATAATATTTACATCATTGGCTGCAACACGTTGAGCCACCTGAGTGCAGGGCTGTTCGAATTGTGCCGCATTGGTGACGATACGAGTGGAAGGGAATGGAGCCGAGTAACTAAAATGGGAGTGAATACCTTAGCTTTCCGTTTGCCACAACACAATGCATTCTATGCTGCAGATGGAGATTGCGTTGGAATTACAAAAGACATTCCATGGGCGAAAAATAAACAGTGGTTACAACTGCTGGCAGAGAGTGGAGCTCCATTATTTATTTCAGCACAACCGGAAGCTATTGGCACAGAACAAAAAGATGCCATACGCAAAGCATTTGCGCAGGCTGCAAAACCTCAGCCTTTGGGAGAGCCTGTTGACTGGATGACAAACAACGAACCTGTTGTTTGGGAGCTGAATGGCAGAACAGTGCAATTTGATTGGAGTTGATTAATTCCGGCCAGTCAAGGCAAGATGGCCATTGTTGGTATCGAAGCCCGGCTCCCTGCGTTGGTGTACCAACAACATTGTGCAAATGGCTGTTGGTGAGCAATGCACAAAAGCAGCCCTTCACACCAACAGCGGCCTCAGGAAAATAAGGAGAGTTTGAATAGGAAACCTTCGCTCAATAATACTACAGCGGATGAATGTATTGCAGCACCCGCCTGAATGAATTTATTCGGGCAGGCAACGATGTTTAACCGAAGCCACAAATGCCGGTAACAGACAGGTAATGCTAAAGGAACAGTGATCTTTTTAAAGAACATTTTTCTTATAAAATACTTGGGTCAGAAAGTAATACTAAAGTTTTTTTTAATTAACTTGTTAGTGCTTTAACCCCGGCTGAGCCGCTGATCGCGGCTTCCCCAATTTATCTTCTTTGCCGGGCTCCGGCGCAGATTACACAACACCAATGTAGAAATAATTTCTCCGATCAAGCGTCTTTGTGCGCCAAAGCTGAGGCACAAAGAATGTAATTGATCAATCAGGCAAGGGGCATCAATAAAATGATGCGTTGATTTTTTTTCGTACCGTGTTAAACCAATTTGACTGCATCTTCTTTAATCGACAATGAGGAAAAGTGCTTTAATTAAAAGATTCATTGGAGCCGTTGATGGCGTGCAATGCTGAAATCTGCAATCACAAGGCATATTCACTTCTACACAAGATTATTAAATGAAGGCGGAAGATCAATCTAAGGAAAAATGCTGTAGGTAAAGCTTTACATGCATTCTTCAATCTTGGAATTTCCGTGCAGTGACGGCTATGCAACTATTTAAACATATAGTATGAAACACGTGTTATTAAAAACAAATCAAAAACCTTTAAGTATGAGAACTCTTTATTCATCAATGTTTGCCATTGTGATCTGCGCTATGTTTGCTACGGGCTGTCAGAAAGATTACAATAAGGACGGATCGGCCCAACCCAATCAAAGCGAAGCCGCTGCCAAAACAAAAGCAACAGTGCCGGTCGATGTGGCCGCAACATTCGCTAAAATCAGGGCAACGCTACCTGCCAATTTCGCAAGCAGATCGAATAGCATAAAAGCCGATCTGCTTGCGAAAGTTAACCCTGAATATAAATATGTAGTGTTGAATGCGCTCAAACTTACCGAAACAACATGCGACGACAACACGCTTGTTACACAGTGGTTGAATCTCCAACTGTCTGACTGGACCTACGATGTCATCTTCTACGCGTCTCTTACAGGAATGCTTGATTTCCCAACGTATGATGCATTGCTTTTTTCAAACACCGAAAGCGGCCAGCAATTTGGTGTTAACGGAGAGTATTCGCAGCGCATCACAAAAACAATGAAAGATCTGAAACGTTTCTGGGACATTCAGTCTTCTCAAATTATAGTGGTGCCTATGCATGGAAGCATGCTGCAGGATAGAAACAAAGTGATAAGGATCGACATGATCCTATATGGTGATTCACAAGTTGGCGCAGAGTACTGGGCAGATGTAATTTCATCATTGCTGCAAGGGATTCCGCAGTATAAAAATGGTAATCATCCAATTTTTACTTTCAATGCATTTGCGCAGGCTTCATTTGATTTTCCACCCTTTGGTGTAGTGCCCGATAAAATTGTAATGGGAGATGGTATCCTGGATGCTTATGCTGCCATTGGTTATGGAGATGTTGCTCCCCAAGCCGTGCTTGCGCATGAATTTGGCCACCACGTTCAGTTTCAAAGAAATGTATTTGGCGGTGAATCTTCACCTGAGGCAACGCGTAGAACAGAGTTGATGGCAGATGCAATGTCTGCATATTATCTCTCAAGTGCAAGAGGTGCATCTATGCAGTGGAAAAGAGTGAAGGAATTTTTGCAGGTCTTCTTTAATATAGGCGACTGTTCATTTACAAGTATCAATCACCACGGTACGCCAACACAAAGAATGGCTGCCGCTGAATGGGGTTATCAAATAGCTGATAATGCTCAGAAGCAAGGTCACATTATGAGTTCTTCCGACTTTATTGCGCTATTTGATGCACAACTACCAACGATAGTTAGCAAGTAAATTGAAAATTGAAAGTTGAAAATTGAGAATGGTTGTGTTCAATTTGTATAGTCGTAATTAAAGACAATCATTCTCAATTTTCAACTTTCAATTTTCAATTATTTAATGAGTGTCACTGTCGGAATAGTCGTCACAACGCCTGTTTGCACAGATACATTTGCAACGTTGAAGCCTTGATATCCTGTTAATGCATCCGCTGCAAAATATAGGTTCCATGTTCCGGCTGTAACGCCGGCAAAACGATAGAAACCTAAAACAGAAGGAACTGCATACAATGTGTCTGTTCCATTGATGGCCATTACTGTTGCCTTTGCATCAGTAGGCAAAACTGTTCCCTGCATGGTGCCGCCTGTTGCTTCTGAGTAAGTTCTGATAACAGGTTTCAGATTGAATTTGCCGCTGCCTGTTGCAACAACAGATTTATAGGCATCGAAATCGATCCATAAGCGATAGACAATTCCAGCAGTCAGATCTGCATGAAGGTTAAGTTTTAAACCGCTCTGCTGCGCAGAAGGTGTGTTTAAAGGATAAGATGCACCATCTACCACCACACTATTGTTGCTACCCAGTACCAATCTTATCTGGCTTATTTTTCCCGCAGGGATATCTACAGAAGCAAGCAGTGTATCAATGCCATTTCTAAAGCCCAACAAGTTATATACGCCTGGTTTAATTAATGGCACATCTGTCCAGCCGTTTGTAGAGTCTGTAGTTGCGTTGATTCTTACACTTTGAATATCGATATACACCGCATCGTAGTTACCCGGAGCATCTGTGAGCCTTAGCTCGAGTTTGGCAGTACCACCGGAAGCGGTTTTATCATTTTTATTACATGCAGTAAAAGCAATTGCAAGGACCGTTAAACACACGGTCAAAAATGGAAGGATATTCTTTTTCATCGAGTTACGTTTCCTCTGGTTACTCGAATTCCGTGCCAATTTAATTCCTGATAAAAACTGTGTTGAAGATCAAATAAAAAGAGTCCCGTAAAACGGGACACTTTTTTTGTCAATAGCTGAAATGATGAGCGCGTTAACCGCGCAAATGAAATATTGCAAAAACTGTTCCGTGTACTGGTAGCGGCTCTACATGCTTAACATTGAATTCTTTTGAAAAGAGTGAGGCACGCAGTACACATTTTTAGGAGTTAGAAGCTGGGGGTTCAATGCCACTTAGTTAGGAAGTGTTTCTCGATCACTCTTCCTGCTTAACAAGGCTTCGACAAGCTCAGCCTGACAATCCGCTCGCGCTGTCAGGCTGAGCTTGTCGAAGCCTTCTCGCTAACAAAACGACATCGAACGAGAAGTTAGAAATTATGAAATAGGAGGTTGGTTTTTTTCAAGCGTCTTAACAGTTTCTTCGTCTTGAGCGGCAAGGTCAGGAAGGTTTAAGGCTTTGTATATCCTGATTCTTACCAGGTAAGCTGCACGATAATTTTTGTCAAGATCGATGGCTTTGTTTGCCATTTCCAGCGCGATGTTGTAATTCTCCTGTCTGTAATATACCTCTGCTAAATGCTTGTAAGGGTATTCGTACGATGGATCCAGCTGCAGTGCCTTCTCGAGATCGGAGATTGCCTCTGCATATTGTTTTGTTTGCAGAAAATAAAAGCCGCGGGTGTTATAGTATACTGATTTCTCCAGGTTTGATGTAGTGCTTGCTTCCACCAAATTGACAGCGATATCAAGATCTTTTAAAGCAAGTTCATAGTTGCCTTTTTCCGTATAGGCCCAGCCACGTCCGCGATAGGCAGAAGCGTTTTTATCATCAAGCGAAATGGCATTCGTGAAGTCTTTTATTGCATTGTCGTAGTCTCTTTTGTCGTCCACGTAAATAAAGCCGCGATGCATGTATGCGTCGGCAAAACCAGGATCGTGCGTAAGTATTTCAGAAAGCAGGTAGAAGCGTTTTTCCTGATCTGTTTCTTTGTTTGTTTTGTTGATAAGATCCCAAACCAATTCCTGTTTTTCCAGTTTGCTGATTTCAGATTGAGAAGCATTTTCTTTTACTTTTTTCGAGATCTCCAGTATATACCGGTTAAACTCATCTTCGCGTTTTTTTGCTCTTTCGATGGGCGCGAGCGACTTTTCAAGGAACTGGTAATAAAAATCGCTGATCACATCATCAAAGTCTTTGATCTTGATGAACCAGCTGTTTGATGTGGTGTTAATGAGATTGGCTACGCGCCAGTGTACGTTGTTTTCGTCAAGACCGCACCAAAGCAATTCACAGTTGGGCGATTTCATTTGCTGCAAAACATTCATGATGGAATAGTCTGAACCGTTGTAACCAATCACGATGAGATCAAGATTCAACAATAGTTCCCGCAGTTTTTCTTCCATGCTTTTTGATAGTCGGAGCGTTTCGTCAGTGGTGTTTTTGATGTTCGCATAACGATAGTCGCCATGAAGCTTAATAATGTTTGGCTTATTGCCGTAAATGGAAATAAACTGGCTGATCTCGTCATCAGCAAAGAACCTCACACGCTTGGAAGTATAATAGGCTACCGTTTCATTGATGAAGTCGTCGAAGTTCGTGGTAAGAATATTGTTGAAATATCCCTTCTCGATCATATGAGCAAGAATAACATAAGCGCCGCCGGGATTAGATTCTTCAATCAGTGCCTCTACAAGTCGTTGTCGTTCCCTTGGGCTGCTGTTATACGCATCCATCCAGAAGCCGTACCTCGCATCAGCTACAAGATGTTTCTCGTAATCGTCCCATTCAGCGTCCGGCACAAAACTCCGCAGCTTTTTCAATTCTTCGGTTTTAACCTTTAAAATGCTATTCTTAATTATTTGTTCTTTTTCCGCGACATAATCTTCAAAAGTTTGCGGGTCAATTTGCTTTTCTTGTAAAAATTTGTCGATCATATCCGTGCTTGGTTTTGCCAGGAAATTGGCATGCAGTTCCGCTGCAAACAAGGGAAATTTATCTCTTATAAAACTCAGTTGCTGACAATACTTAATAATGCCAGAACCCAGCGGCACTACAGGATAAGAGCAACCGGCACCCAGCAAGAGCGCACTTTTCGGCGTTTTCCAAAATTCATGCTTTTGCTGGATCTTATATTGCAGGTAAGATTTTTCTCTGATCTTTTCGGGGGCAATCTTTGTTGAAGGAGCGCTCATTCAATTAAGAATTAAGAATTAGGAATTAAGAATTGATAGGTGTAGCAGAATAATTTAAAATAACATATTTGGATTGAGAATTGTTGTGGCAAAATACCCGGCATTCAACTAATCGTTTTCTTCGATTCGAGAAAACCAATGGTAATGAATTAGGTTCATTACGATGTTGCAGCAACTTTTACTTTCTTTAAAAGTCAGTGCTGGCGCGATGTCCCATTTTTGCGGTGATCAATTCTTATTTCTTAATTTTTAATTCCTAATTTTAACCGGCTTTAGGGGTATTCTGAAAAGAATTGAGATAGTCCCTTTGAACCTGATTCGGTTGATACCGGCGTAGGGAAAAGTCAGATGACATACTGCATCTATTTTTCTTCTCTCACCAGAGGTTCTAAAGCCATAATTATTATTCAACACATCAAGATTATGGAACAATTGCTCTGGAAGCACATTCAAAACGTAAGAACAAAATCTCCGCTCGTACACAACATCACGAATTATGTAGTAATGAACAATACGGCAAATGCATTGCTTGCTATTGGTGCGTCGCCCATTATGGCGCATGCCCATCAGGAAGTGGAGGAAATGGTAAACATTTGCCAGGCATTGGTAATTAACATCGGCACACTGGATGAGTACTGGACCGTGTCAATGATACAGGCTGCAAAAGCGGCCAATCGTCTGAACAAGCCGTGGATATTGGACCCTGTTGGCGCGGGCGCTACTTCATACAGAGACACAACACTCGAGTATTTATTGTCATTCAGACCAACCGTTATAAGAGGCAATGCCTCTGAAATACTGGCATTGGCAAAACTGAACCTGGAAAAAACAAAAGGCGTTGACAGCACCGCACAAAGCAATGACGCGGTACAGGCTGCTCAATATCTTCATAAGCAATTTGGCTCGACCGTTTGTATTTCCGGAGAAACAGACATCATTGTTGCCGAAGGAGAACAAATGCGCCTGTTCAACGGAAACGCTTTGATGACAAAGGTTACAGGCCTTGGTTGTACGGCAACGGCGATCATCGGTGCGTTTATCGCGGTGACAGAAAATGTTACCGAAGCAGCAGCAGCGGCCATCTCACTGTTAAATATTGCCGGAGAAATAGTAGCAAAAAATGTGGATGGACCCGGAAGTTTGCAAATGTATTTGCTTGATAAATTGTACAACCTTACCCAAACAGAATTTGATCAACACATTAAGTTGTCGGCATAGCAATGAAACAAGTTTTTCCATACAGATTATACCTTGTGATTTCTGAAGAAGCCTGCAACGGGCGCCCACTCAACGATGTGGCAGAAATGGCAATTCATGGTGGAGTTGATGTTATTCAGCTGAGAGAAAAATTTGATAACACGGAAACGTTCTTGCAAAAAGCAATTTCGCTGCAAAATGTGTTGAGCAAATACAATGTGCCGCTGATCATTAACGACAATCTTCAAGTGGCGATGCGCAGCCAGGCATATGGTATTCACGTTGGCAACAGTGACCTGCCACCCACTGTGATAAGAGAGGGCTGGCCGCAATGTCAGTGTCTTGGTTATTCCATAGAGTACCTGAAACAGTTGGTCAACAAAGAAACGTTGACCTCCGACTATTTAGGCATCAGTCCTATATTCGACACGTTAACCAAGCAAGACACCGTGACGCAATGGGGATTGGCGGGCCTTCGGCAAATACGCAGCATCACAGAAAAGCCGTTGGTAGCCATTGGCAACATGAATGCGCAGAACGCTTACGATGTGATCAAAGCCGGCGCCGATTGCATTGCAGTTGTTTCTGCAATATGTGGCGCAGCGGACCCTGAGAAAGCGGCGGGCGAGATAAGGAGTAATATTGAGAGGGCGCTTTAACGAGTTGTTAGTTGTTGGTTGATAGTTGTTAGATTTTAATGACGACTATTCAAAATTTACCCCTAACAACTAACAACTAAAAACTAAAAAAAGTGACAATGAGCAAATACAAAACGTCTTCCGTGCTAACCATCGCAGGCTTTGACGGAAGCGGCGGGGCAGGCATACAGGCCGATATAAAGACGATCTCTGCACTGGGTTGTTACGCGACTTCTGTGTTAACGGCGCTGCCGGTACAAAATACAATGGGCGTTCGTTCCATTTATCCCATACCAACAAAGGCTGTTGAAGAACAGATCAGGGCGGTGATGGATGATATTTTTCCAAACGCCATTAAAATAGGCATGGTGCACACAAGTGAACTGGTGGAAACAATTGTAAACACGCTGCGACAGTATCCCGAAGTGCCGCTGGTGTTTGATCCTGTGATGGTGGCAACAAGCGGGCATCGCTTAATTGAAGAGCAAACCATTCAAACAATTATCGACAAACTGATTCCTATCGCGGCGGTCATCACACCCAATCTCGATGAAGCGGAAATACTTGCAGGCATGAAGATTCAAACGGTAGATGAGATGTATGTTGCCGGAGAAAAAATAAAAACACTCGGTTGCCGGTCCTTGCTGTTGAAAGGAGGTCACTTAAAAGCAAGTGTCCTTACATCACTTTATTTTTCTGATGACGGCAAGGTGCACGAGTATCATTACGATAAATTTGAAACCAATAATACACATGGCTCCGGTTGCACTTTGTCATCTGCAATCGCCAGTTATATTGCGCAAGGTAAACCCTTGATAGAAAGTGTTGCAATGGCGCAGGATTATGTGCACCAGGCTATTTACCATGGCAAAGATTTGCAAATAGGAAAAGGCAATGGACCTTTGAATCATTTTTTTGATCCACAAAAACTTATTACTTATGAATTGGTCGGCTAAGGCATGGAACGCAATTGAAGATCTCTATGCAAACATTATCGACATGCCTTTCATTACTGAACTAACAGAAGGCTCTCTGCCGCTTGAAAAATTTCAGTTTTATATAACGCAGGATTCGCGCTACCTCGATCATTTCGGCAGGGCATTGTCATTAATTGGTGCAAGGGCAAACGACTTGGAGGATGCATTGGCGTTTATCCGTTTTGCCGAAGGCGCTGTGGTAGTTGAAAATGCCTTGCACGGCTCTTATTTCGAAACGTTTGGCATAACCGGCGCAGGCAATATTGAACCGGCCTGTCATCATTATATTCATTTTCTTAAAAGCACCGCTGCATTGGATGCTGTGGAAGTGGCAATGGCTGCGGTTTTACCATGTTTCTGGATCTACAAAAAAGCGGGTGATCATATTTATAGCAATCAAACAAGCGAAACAAATCCTTACAAAAAATGGATCGATACTTACGCGGGTGAAGAGTTCGGCGAGCTGGTGAACCGGGCAATTGGTATTTGTGACAAAGCTGCAGCAACCTGCACAGAAGCGCAGCAACAAAAAATGATCGAAGCATTTATGACTGCAAGCAGGCTTGAGTTTGATTTTTGGGATGCGGCTTACAAGTTGAGAAAATGGAATGTTTGACGGTCGGCGTCTCCGGTTCACCACTAAGGCACTAAGGACACTAAGTTCCACTAAGAAGACGTTTTGTTTTTCAAGATGCGAACGAGGCGATACATTTGTCAATTCTCCTTTTCTCTGTGAAAAAAACTTCGTTAACTCCGTGGTTAAAAAAAACTTAGTGGGGCTTAGTGTCCTTAGTGCCTTAGTGGTGAAAGAAGTTAACATTCGCTACAGAATTGCTCCAAATTTGTTGCTTTTATTTGCCTTAAATATATTCGGATTATGAAATTGTTTTCGGCAATAGTTTTAATGTTTTTTGTCATTGCAGCTGAGGCACAACAACCATCACGATTGGTAATTGCGGTGAAAGACAGTGCATCGCAGAAAGCATTGGAAGGCGTTTCTATAATAGATGAGGCCACAAAAAAAGGCGGCACAACTAACAGCACCGGAGTTTACATTCTAAACACGTCTGAAAGCGGAAATAAAACTTTGCAGTTTTCCTCTACCGGCTACGGCGAGAAAACTGTAAATATTACCCTGCCGTTTTCTTCGGATACCTTGTTTGTGTTGCTAAGCAGAAAAGAAGCTGAAATGGCCGAAGTCGTTGTCACCAGTACAAGATCATCTGCCAACAGAATTGAGGATCTGCCGATGAAAGTAGAAGTGTTGGGGCAAGAGGAAACAAAAGAGGAGAGTGGAATTAAACCCGGCAACGTGGCAAGTTTGTTAGGCGATCTTTCTGTTATCCATATTCAAAATACATCTGCAGTCAGCGGAAGCAATGCCATTCGTATGCAGGGGCTCGATGGTAAATACACACAATTGTTAAGAGATGGAGTGCCGGTGTATGAAGGCATCAGCGGAAACTTCGGAGTATTGGCCATTCCACCACTTGACCTGAAACAAATCGAAATCATTAAGGGATCAATTTCCACGTTGTATGGCGGCGGCGCCATAGCAGGTATGATCAACTTCGTTTCAAAAACACCGACAAAGAAACCTGAGTTGGATGTGTTGTTGAATCATTCTACACTGAAAGAAAGCAATGTCAATGTTTATTACGCGCAACGCTGGACCAAAACTGGTGTTACGTTCTTCGCAGGTACCACGCAACAAAAAGCAGTTGACGTAAACAAAGACGGCTTTAGCGATGTGCCGCAGTTGCATCAGTACATTATTCATCCTAAGTTCTTCTACTATATCAATCCACGAACAACTTTAACTGCCGGTTACACAGGCACATTCGAAAACCGCAATGGCGGCGACATGCATGCAATTGGTACCAAAGAAGAAGGTATCAGCAAATATTTTGACAACAATACAAATAGTCGACACAGCGTAGATGTACAGTACACACAGAGAGGTGCTGATGGCGGAAAATTTACTGCAAAGGCCGTTGGAAGTATTTTCAATGTGAACGAAAACGAGAAATATTTTCTTACGCACGGACAACAATTAAACAGCTACGCCGAATTATCCTATAATAAAGTTGTTGGAAAAAATGACCTTGTAATTGGCCTCAACAATACAAGTGAAAACTATTCGCGCAAGCCCGATGACAGTACGCTCGTGCATAATTATTTCTACAACACTACAGGTTTGTTTGCGCAGGATGGCATTCATTTTTCCGACAAATTCATCACTGAACTTGGTCTTCGCGTAGACTATCACAACCGTTACCAATGGTTCGTGTTGCCACGCATCGCCTTCGTGTACAAGCCAATCGATGGAATGAGCATTCGCCTTTCATCGGGAACAGGATACAAAGTGCCGGAGGTATTTACTTCGCAAACGCAAATGATGGGTTATCAAAAATTGTTGCCTCTGGCCGACGATGTGCAATCTGAAAAAAGCTACGGCATCAACTTCGATGCGAACTATGAGTTTAAATTGGGAGAAGTGAAACTAACTGTAAACCAGGCCGTGTATTATACCAACATCCAGCATGCCATTATTCCTGTTGTGCATGCAGACGGATACTACAGTTTGCAAAGCGCACCGTTTAATGCGCATAGCCTGGGAACAGATACCTACATACAATCCGAATGGAACAACTGGGAGCTTTATGTTGGCTACAATCACACCGTTTCAAAATACAGGGATGACGCCAATACCAACTTCCCGTTTGCACCGCGTGATAAATTTGCGTCTACATTCGCTTACAGCATTGAAGGGAAATGGCGCATGGGTATTGAGAATAGCTGGGTGGGCAGTCAATATTTGCCAGACAATACCAAAGCTCCGAACTACTGGTTCTGGGCCGCTATGGTGCAGCACAACTTTGGTGAACACTTTAGTGTAGTATTAAACTGTGAAAATATTTTCGATGTCCGCCAGGGTAAAAACGAACCACTCTACACTGGCCCCATGAGCGATCCGCAATTCAAACCTCTCTGGGGACCGATTGATGGAAGAGCAGTGAATTTGAGTGTGAAGTTTTCCCTGTAAATAATGACTGAATAACTGAATAGACTGAATAAACTGAGTGGTCGATAATCGAAGCGCGAACCCGAAAATGAACCACTCAGTTTATTCAGTCTATTCAGTTATTCAGTTCTTCCTCTTCACGGTAAAATCCCTTCTTTCTCAAGTTTTTATTTACAGTTGATTAGTATATTCAATTAAAGGCTTGTATCTTTTCTGCATAACTCTTTGCTCGCCAAAAAACTCGCCCGATCCCGTGTCCGGTTTAAAAAACATTCAATTTGCAAACACGTATGCAGTCTTTGTTGGAGCTCTTTAAAGATCGTTATGGTAAATTTATCTTAGCGGCGATTTTGTTTATTTGTTTATTGAGATTATTTTTTATCGGGGAAATGGGCATGATGCCACAAGACGCATACTACAGTTTTTATTCTGACCATCTGGCGCTTTCTTATTTTGATCATCCTCCTGCAATTGCGTACATACTGAGGTTGTTTATGACGATCTTTGGTCGACATGTATTTGTTTTAAAACTCGCCGACACAGTTGTTACCCTGCTTACCATTTGGTGCTTTTATAAATTGGCTTCGCTTTTTCTCGACAAGGAAAAAGTGCCGACAGCGATGATCTTATTGTTGAGCACATTCATGATTACAATTTTATCACTCATCTCAACGCCGGATGTGCCACTGTTGTTGTTCTGGACGTTGTCATTGCTTGCGTTGTACAATGCCATTTTTCGTGAAAAGAAATATTATTGGCTGTGGTCAGGAATCTGCATGGGGCTTACATTTGACAGTAAGTATACGGCGGTTTTTTTACCTGCGGGTCTATTCTTGTTTTTGATTTTATCACCCGCACATCGTAAACAATTGCTTTCGCCCTGGTTGTGGATCGGAGCAGTATTTTTTGTGATTACCATCAGTCCGGTTATTATTTGGAACGTACAGCATGACTTTGCTTCTTTCCGTTTTCAATCGGAAGAGAGGATGAGCGATCCCGAAACATCGCGTATAAACGTTGTTTATTTTTTTGGTTTGATAGGGCACCAGGCCGCTATATTGATGCCTGTATTGTTGACGGCATTTTTCATTTTGCTGTACAAAACCTTTAAGCAATATAAGCTACGTATAGCGAGTATTCCAGCAGAAGAATTGTTCCTCTTGTGTTTCTTTCTGCCATTGTTTGGCGGATTTATTTTGATTTCATTTATATACTGGATAAAGCTCAACTGGATAATGCCTGCTTACATTACGGGTATTATTTGGGTAACCAAATTCTTCAACAAAAAATGGTTAAAGGTGCAGGTTGGCTTTGCATTGGTGCTGCACATTGCGCTGGCGCTGGAAGTTATTTTTTATCTCGTTCCCGTAAATTCAAATGACACATGGGTTGGGTGGAAGCAACTAGCACAAAAAGTTGAAACAGTAAGAAAAGATTATCCGAACGATTTTATTTTTTCGGCAGACGGATACAAGACTTCTGCCGTGCTTAATTTTTATATGGATGAAATGGTGTACAGCAGTAACACTATAGGACAAGAGGGATTACAGTTTGATTTTGTAAACAACAATTTTGAGGCATTGAAAGGAAAAAACGCGCTTTTTTTTCGTTCAGATCCACGCTTTAAAAATGTAGAAAAAGAGAATGATCAACCCGAATATTTGCTGCAGTACTTTGATGGCGTTAAGGAACTTGATCCCATTATTATTACCGATAGAAATGGCAAGGCCATCCGGAAATTTTTGGTTTACGAATGCATGAATTATAAGCCGGGAAAGAAATAATAACTGAATAACTGAATGACTGAATAACTGAGTGGTTGATAGTTGTAGTGCAAAATTGAAAATAAACCACTCAGTTATTCAGTTAATCATTTATTCAGTCACTCGGCTGTTGTTGGATCGATCATCGTAGCCACCTGGCTCACAACATTTGCCGGAAAGCCTCCCTGTTTTGCGTGTTCAAGAATCATTTCTTTATTAGGAGCAATGTAAACACAATAGATCTTATCGCCGGTCACGAAGCTTTCCACCCATTGAATTTGTGGTCCCATGCTTTCCAATACTTTGCACGAGGTTTGTGAAATATTTTTCAACTCTTGTGAAGACAAGTTTCCAACGCCGGGAATATCCCGTTCGATAACATACTTAGGCATTTGCTTTGTTTTTTAATGACAAAAAAAGTTGAGAGAATTTTTTCCGGGAAATAGCTTTAAGCGTGTCAGAGGAGAAGGCTTAAGTGCACATCGTACACTTGCAACTACTTACCTAAGATAAACGATAAACATGGGATTTGCAAGCTCGATTGAGGAGGAGGTCGTTTAAATATTTGATAGCCAATATGATTTTGCGATTTTCCAAAACCTGTCGTTAAAAATAATCCGGAGATCGTTTTTAATTACAACTTTTGTATTTTTAAGAAGCCATCGGCGATTGGTATGGCGGATCAATTAAAATTTTTAAAACTACCCTGGAATGTTAGGCATCGGACTTGTTGGTTTACTGCTTATAATAGCCAATATATTTGTTACTTACTTAGGATTAAAGAGCAATTCGTTTTACGAAAAGTATAAGTTTGAAGTTGAAAAGGTACTTGTTTACAAAGACTACAAACGGCTTGTAACAGGCGGCTTTTTACACGTAAGCTGGCTGCATCTTTTCTTTAACATGCTTACAATATTTTTCTTCAGCGGTCATATAGAAAATAGTGTTGGTCCGTTGGGGCTTCTGCTGATTTATTTTGCAGGAATGATTGGCGGAGACCTATTTGCTTTATTCGTTCATCGTAATGATCCTGATTATAGTAGTGTAGGTGCTTCGGGGGCCACTTGCGGTATTGTATTTGCTGCCGTTGCATTGTTTCCTGGCATGAATCTGATGGTTTTGCCTTTTATTTATCTTCCAGCATGGTTATACGGCTTACTGTTTGTAGGCATATCTATTTACGGTATTAGGTCCGGCAGACAAAATATAGGCCATGAAGCGCACTTGGGTGGCGCCCTGATTGGAATGGTTACAGCTATTATTTTGCGACCTTCGGTTATTGCGACGAACTATTTTGCCATTCTGATAATTGCGGTTCCTACCATTGCGTTTATTTATATAATCACGTTCAAGCCACATCTTTTATTTGTTCGCAATCTTTTTTACGACACCCATCAAAAGCATTATTCGATCGATCATAAATACAATGCTGAGCGGTTCAATCGCCAGCAGGAAGTCGACCGCATTCTCGACAAAATAAGCTCCCGCGGAATGAAGAGTTTGACAAAGAAGGAGAGGGAAACGTTGAAGGAATATTCAAAATAATTGAAAGTTGAAAATTGAAAATTGAAAATAACCGGGACGAATCGCATTCGCCCTAAACGTTGCATAGTTGAGAATTGAAAATGGGGGAGTTCTTCGGCGGCTACGAACAATAAACAACCCAACATTTTCAACTTTCAATTTTCCATTGGCAAAACTTTTCACATCAGCTTAACGATGTGGTGATTACTTTTAATAGCATAACCTTAAAGCCCCTATGACACAGCACGTATTCATAGAATCACAGAAGTTCAAAGGCAAGTTAATGTACCTCGTCTTTATGCTTTTAGGATGCATTCTTGCACTGTTCATGTATGCGGACGTTCAGCAATTGATTTTGGGTAAACCATTTGGCGGAAAACCTGCGCCAAACGCGGTGTTGATAATAGCTACATTGTTCCTGTCATTTTTGTTCTTCGCACTCATAGCGACGACATTGGAAACTTCCGTCACAAGTAAAGGCGTAACCTTTCGCTGGGGACCATTTCAAAAGAAAGCCAAACAATTTAACTGGAGCGACATAGCAAAAGCAGAGATCGTTCATTATGGTTTTGTTGGCTATGGACTGCGCGTTACCTCACATGGATTGGTCTACACAGCCGGTGGAAACACGGGATTAAAGCTCGTGTTAAAATCCGGCAGAAAAATAATTATTGGCACGCAGAAGCCGGAAGAATTGGAGGAAGTTTTAGCGCAATTGAAAATTGAAAGTTGAAAATAGTAGGGTCGAATTGCATTCGCCCTTAACTTCAAAATAAATATCAATTTGACACTTATTTGACACAATCTGTTCTATTTACCTTGATTTGTCACTGCTGCCAGCCCCGAATGCTTTATTTTTGCGGCACAAATAAAAACGCAATGGCTATGATAAAAGCAAAAGCATTATTGTTTGACATGAATGGAACAATGATCGATGACATGGCATATCACGCCAAAGCCTGGTACAATATTCTGAACGATGATTTGCAGGCGGGGCTCACGTATGACGAGGTGAAGAAAGAAATGTACGGCAAGAATGACGAGGTACTGGTGAGAATTTTCGGGCCTTCTAAATTCAGCGTGGACGAAATGACGGCGCTTTCTATCGAAAAGGAAAAACGTTATCAGCAGGAATATCTTCCTTTCTTAAAATTGATTGATGGTTTAAAGGAATTGCTGGCGATCGCAAAATCACAAGGAGTAAAAATGGCAATCGGTTCTGCGGCCATTCCTTTTAATATTGATTTTGTGCTGGACAATCTGCACATCCGCGAATATTTTCCTGTAATTGTAAGTGCGGATGATGTGGCCATCAGCAAGCCCCATCCTGAGACCTTCACGAAAGCTGCGAAATTGTTGGGCGTAGCACCGGAAGATTGTATTGTGTTTGAAGATGCCCCTAAGGGAGTTGAAGCTGCCCAAAACGCAGGGATGAAATCTATCGTGTTAACGACCATGCATGAGGAAGAAGAGTTTGCGCAATATTCCAACATCGTTGGATTCATCAAAGATTACACGGACCCGCATTTAATTTCGCTACTGTAGGGGCGAATCGCATTCGCCCTGCAATACCCATCAGGTGCCGTACTCTTTCTGAGTAACATTTCTTTTAACCACAGAGTAAAAGAGATTTTTTTCACAGAGGCAAGGAGAGTTTCTGCAATTCAAGACTGTAATCATAATATTCAGGTCGCCGCACAGCGACCTTTTTAATTTTTACTTCTTTGATGGCAACACTCAGTGCAAGCTGTCAGGCTGAGCTTGTCGAAGCCACATAAAAAAAGCCCCGATGTAGACACATCGGGACTTTTGGTATTTGGAATTGATTAGTTTCTGAAGCAAATATAGGTAAAAAATTGACTTTAGAAATTCTACCAAAGTTAATTTTTCAGAATATACGTATTAGCCGGTAAATTTCCTGTTGTACTTACGACAGATAATTCTTTTTTTACATCTAACTTCTTGTTAACACTCACTGGTTCTTTTGTGTGATGTATCTGAGCCAAAGTAGGTGCGATTACCAAAGACACAATTGACATCAACTTGATCAAAATGTTCATTGATGGCCCAGATGTATCTTTAAATGGATCACCCACTGTATCACCAGTCACAGAAGCTTTATGCGGCTCTGATTTTTTGTAATAAGTTTCACCGTTAATTTCCACGCCTTTTTCAAAAGATTTTTTTGCGTTGTCCCATGCACCGCCTGCATTGTTTTGGAACATACCCATCAACACACCGCTCACTGTAGCGCCAGCAAGGAAACCACCCAATGCTTCAGGTCCTAAAATGAAACCCATCAGTAGTGGGGAGATCAAAGCGATGGCACCTGGCAACATCATTTTTTTGATAGAGGCATCAGTAGAAATCGCAACACATTTTTCGTACTCAGGTTTTCCGGTACCTTCCATAATGCCCGGAATGGTACGGAACTGGCGACGAACTTCTTCCACCATAGCCATAGCGGCTTGTCCAACCGCACGGATAGCGAGAGAAGAAAATACAAACGGAATCATACCACCTATAAACAGAGAAGCCAATACATCGGCTTTGTAAATGTCAATACCCTTGATGCCCGCAACACCAACGAAAGCCGCAAACAATGCAAGTGCCGTTAACGCAGCAGAAGCGATCGCAAAACCTTTACCTGTTGCAGCAGTTGTGTTACCAACAGCATCCAGTACGTCTGTTTTTTCACGCACTTCTTTAGGCAATTCGCTCATTTCAGCAATACCACCGGCGTTGTCCGCGATTGGTCCAAACGCATCGATAGCCAATTGCATAGCAGTGGTTGCCATCATACCGGCAGCGGCAATCGCCACACCGTATAATCCGGCAAAAGCATAAGAACCATAAATACCACCTGCCAAAACAAGGATTGGAAGGAAAGTAGATTCCATACCAACTGCAAGACCGCCAATAACGTTGGTCGCGTGACCTGTGGCTGATTGTTTTACAATGCTCATTACTGGTTTTTTACCCATTGCTGTGTAATATTCAGTGATAATGCTCATCAATGTACCTACAACCAAACCTACCACGATGGCACCGAATACATCATTGCTGGTGAACTCAAAACCTCTCAGGGTCATAGGTGTATCTGGAAGGATATGTTTTGTAAGGAAGAAAGCGGCAATAGCGGTTAAAATAATAGAACCCCAATTACCCATGTTCAATGCTCTCTGAACCGCGCTGGTACTAATACCTGCAGATTCTGAAATTCGAACGAAGAAAGTCCCGATAATAGAGAACAGGATACCCACACCGGCGATCACCATCGGAAGCAGGATAGGAGAGTATCCGTTAAAAGCATCCTGTGCAATTGTTTCCTGGCCCAATACCATTGTTGCCAAAACAGTTGCTACATAAGAACCGAAAAGATCGGCACCCATACCAGCAACGTCACCTACGTTATCACCCACGTTATCTGCAATGGTAGCAGGGTTGCGCGGATCATCTTCAGGAATACCGGCTTCTACTTTACCAACAAGGTCAGCACCAACGTCAGCAGCTTTGGTATAGATGCCGCCGCCTACACGGGCAAACAATGCGATGGATTCCGCACCAAGGGAAAATCCAGTAAGCACCTCAATAGCACGCGTCACCGTGTGATCGTTTGCCATTGCTTCCGGAGCGAATATGTGTACAAGAATAATAAACAAACTTCCGAGGCCAAGAACTGCGAGGCCGGCAACGCCCAGACCCATTACAGAACCGCCGGTGAAAGAAACGTTCAATGCTTTAGCAAGGCTGGTTCTTGCGGCTTGTGCCGTACGCACGTTGGCTTTTGTGGCAACACGCATACCGATAAAACCAGCAAGCGCACTGAAAATGGCACCAAAAACAAAAGCGATGGCGATTGACCAGTGGGATTCGGGGTTACGGCTTCCCATAAAGCCGAGCAAACATGCAGCGATTACCACAAAGTAAGCCAGGATCTTATATTCTGCCTTCAGAAAGGCCATCGCACCCTCAGCAATATATTTGCTGATTTCCTTCATTCGGTCAGAACCGGCATCCTGCTTTGAAACCCAGGCGAATTTTATAAAAGTGTACAGTAGTCCTATAGCGCCCATGGCAGGAACCAGGTAAATCAGTTTGTCCATACAAGTTAATCGTTGTTTTAATGTGGTTGTAATGAAATAATTCTATAAATATAGGCTTTGCCGGGTAAGATGTAAAACTGGCGGGCAATTTTGTTTGGGGATTTTTATCAGTTTTATTTCAGGTAAAAATTACTATGTGGTCAATATATTAGCATCTATTCTCATCATATTACACTATATTTCACACCGCGAATTTGGTTTATCCCTAAGTTTGCCATCTCAAAATTTCCTCAATTAATACATTCCTATGTTTCGAATAGACGATAAACATGCCGTTATAACAGGAGCAGGAAGCGGGATCGGGAAAGCAGTAGCATTGGTATTTGCCAAACAAGGCGCCATTGTACACGTGCTTGATGTGCAGGAAAGTGCAGCGCTGCAAACAGTAAATGCAATTACATCCGCCGGCGGACGGGCGCAGGCGCATGTATGCGATGTGACCAATCAACAACAGGTAACAGCGTTATTCAATGCAATTGACAAACTGGACATTCTTGTCAATAGTGCCGGCATATCTCACATTGGCCGCGCAGATACCACAAGCGAAAATGATTTTGACAAGGTGTATTCGGTGAACGTGAAAGGCGTTTACAACTGCCTCTTTGCTGCAATTCCACGAATGAGAGCGCAAAAGGGCGGCGTAATCCTGAACATGTCTTCCATTGCTGCAGTAGTTGGCCTTGCTGACAGATTTGCTTATTCAATGAGCAAAGGCGCTGTGTATGCAATGACAATGTCTGTTGCAAAGGATTACCTTGCAGACAACATCCGTTGTAATTCTATTGCACCTGCGAGGGTTCACACACCTTTTGTAGATGGATTTTTGCAAAAAAATTATCCCGGTCAGGAAAAAGAAATGTACGAAAAGCTATCTAAAACACAACCGATCGGCCGCATGGGTAAACCAGATGAAATCGCTAATCTCATTTTGTTCCTTTGCAGTGATGAAGCGGGTTTCATCACCGGTTGCGATTACCCGATAGATGGCGGGTTCATCAAGCTAAACACATAAGAGAGAACGCGGATTTTTAAGATTGTGATGATTTTTATGATTTTTTTCGAAGGATCATAGCTCTCTCAAAGTCTTTAAATTTGTGTTCTATTCAATAATAAAATTCAAAGCGTAAATTTTCAAAAGAAGAATCATAATAAATCATGACAATCTTAAAAATCTGCGTTCCATCTTTCTCTCTCAAAAATCATTCTCATGAAACTTATTCGTTACGGTAGTTTTGAACAGGAAAAAACAGGTGTAATCATCAACGGTGTGCAATACGATACATCTGATTTTGGTGAAGATTACAATGAAAAATTTTTCGCAACAGACGGTCTTAAACGTCTTGCAGAATTTGTAGAAAAAAATAAAGGTTCTTTAAAGGAAATTCCAGCGGGGAGCCGCCTTGGATCGCCAGTGGCAAGACCTTCTAAAATTGTGTGCATCGGTTTGAACTATGCTGATCACGCGAAGGAAACCGGCGCAGCATTGCCTCCGGAGCCTGTGATTTTTATGAAGTCAACAACTGCATTGTGCGGACCATACGATGAAGTGGTTATTCCAAAGAATTCCGTAAAAACAGACTGGGAAGTAGAATTGGCGGTTGTTATTGGCAAAAAAGCTTCCTACGTGGAAGAGAAAGACGCGATGGATTATGTTGCAGGATATTGTTTGCACAATGATATCAGCGAAAGAGAATTTCAGTTGGAGAGAAATGGTACCTGGGACAAAGGTAAAGGTTGCGACACCTTCGCGCCAATGGGGCCATTCATGGCAACTAAAGATGAAATCAAAGATGTCAACAATCTGCGCCTTTGGTTAACACTCAACGGCAAATCCATGCAGGATGGAAATACCTCCAACTTTATCTTCAACGTAGCGGTCGTTATTGCTTACGTTAGCAAATTCATGACTTTGCTTCCGGGTGATATCATTTCCACAGGAACACCTGCCGGCGTAGGTTTGGGCATGAACCCAAATGTGTATGTTAAGCCAGGAGATGTAATGGAGTTGGGAATTGATGGCTTGGGCGTGTCGAGACAAGTGGCGAAAGCGTATGTGAAATAAATTAAGAATTAGGAATTAAGAATTAAGAATTCTTCATAAGGTAAAAGTCCTGACTTGTTTTAAGACTCGTCAGGACTTTTTGCTTTCAGAAACAATCAGATATCCGGACCTTAAAGAATTCTTAATTCTTAATTCCTAATTCCTAATTCTTAATTGTTTCCTCCGCCTGTAATATTCCAATCAACTCTGTTACAAACATTAAGAATCATTTTCTGCACCAATAAAGTACACGGAATCAATTTCTTCTGTACTTTTCAGGCAGAATGGTATTTTTGTCCAATTTTAAAAAACAATTGAATGTCGTCCCATCAGCTTTTTGTACTATTTCTTATCTCGATTTTACTGGTTATGCTTCCCGCATTTGGTATCGCGGGAATGTTTAAAAAAGCAGGAGTTCCTACCTGGAAAGCTTACGTACCTTTTTACAATACTTATGTAATGCAGCAGTTGGCAGAAAGGCCCGTACATTGGGTTTACTGGCAATTGATACCCATCGTGGGCTGGTTCATCACCATGGGCATTTTTATAGAGTGGGTAAAAGTATTTGGCAAGTTTGCATTCTGGGAGCATGCTGCAGCGGCTTTGGTGCCGTTTCTTTATTTCCCGTATATAGCAGCCAATAAAGACGATCGCTTTTTAGGTTCTGCAGTGGTAAAAAAACACAGAAAATCAACGTCACGCGAGTGGATCGACGCGGGTATTTTTGCAGTCGTTGCCGCTACATTGATAAGGACCTTTGTTTTTGAGGCTTATACCATTCCTACGGGGTCAATGGAAAAAACATTGCTGATAAACGACTTCCTGTTTGTAAGCAAATTCAAATATGGTCCGCGCATTCCGAATACGCCGCTGGCAGTGCCTTTCGTGCATCACACAATGCCATTTGGTAATGGAAAATCTTATACAGAAATTGTAAAATTGCCCTACATACGTTGGTTCGCATCCCCGGTTAACAGAAACGATGTGGTCGTGTTTAATTTCCCGACAGGTGACACCGTGATCAACAAAGAAGAGTTCCAATCAAAAGATCCCTATTATGATGTGGCACGTCGCTTAGGTAATGGCGACATCAACGTTGGTCGAAATATCATTCTGAACGATCCTGAAACTTATCCGCTGGTAATTCGTCCGGTAGATAAAAAAGAGAACTACATTAAAAGATGTGTGGCGATTGCAGGTGATACTTTGGAGATCAAAGAGGGTGTTGTTTACATCAATGGCAAACAAAATTTCATTCCGCCACAATCTGAGATTCCTTACGAAATCGAGACTTCCGGTCAGCCGCTGGACCCGCAGATCATGAAGGAAGAATACAATATTGACATCGAGAATCCGGAAGAATTTCAACCATACGGTGGCAATAAATTTACGATGTTGTTAACGCAGGAGGCGATTGATAAAATGAAAAAGAATGGCCTTGCAAAAACGGTAAAACCACAATTGCAACAGCCTTCAGATATCCCTGCGCAAATGTGGGGACAAGTGACCTGGCCGTATGATACGTTGCACAAATGGACGGTTGATGATTTCGGTCCGCTTTGGATACCTGCAAAAGGCGCAACGCTTACTTTAACGCCGCAGAATTATTCTGTATACGAGCGATCCATCCGCACTTACGAAGGCAACAAGCTGGAAGTTCGTGACGGCAAATATTACATAAACGATGTTCAAACCAATCAGTATACTTTTAAACTGAATTATTACTGGATGATGGGAGATAACCGTCATGGTTCACAGGATTCCCGCTACTGGGGCTTTGTTCCGGAAGACCACATCGTAGGTTCCGCATCATTGATATGGATGAGCTGGGATAAAGGAATCAGGTGGAAGAGATTGTTTAAAACGATTAAATAGTAGAACAAGGAACGCAGATTTTCATGATCGTCATGATTTGATATGATCTTTTAATTTGAGAATAACGTGGTGCTATTTCAAATAGAGATCATTAATTCTCAAAACATAAAAAATCATCAAAATCTTAATAATCTGCGTTCCGTTCTCAATGAACTATCATGGAGCAAAAACACATAAACCTCGTCTTCGAAAAATACAATTCCATAAACGAGTTGCAGCCCGATGATGCTTTGTTGCTGCGTAAGGCAATTGAGGCAACCGGTTTGGCATATGCTCCTTATTCGAAATTCAATGTGGGTGCTGCTGCAAAACTCGCCAACGGCGAAATTTTAGTAGGGGCCAACCAGGAAAACGCTTCGTATCCTGTTGGTATCTGCGCTGAGCGAACCCTGTTGTCTACGGCATCTTCTCTATTTCCCAATGTGGCCATCAATACTATGGCGATAAGCTATAAAAGCGCTGAGTTGGAAAGCGACCATCCCATTACCCCATGTGGCGTTTGCAGGCAAACATTGCATGAGTTTCAACTGCGCGTAAAACAGAGCATGCGACTAATTCTCGCGGGCGAAAAAGGTGAAGTTTACATATTATCCGATGCCGATATTTTACTCCCATTATCATTTTCTGCGACTGATTTACAATAAAGTTTCATTTTTTACGTTAGCCGTATATCTTAAGTAAGTTATGAGTTGTGAGTTCTGGGTTTTGCGTTGTGAAAATGGCTAAAAACCTGTATGCACATAAAACAGTCGTAACTTTATTAGCACAATTATCCTTTAGTTTTCCCTTTCCTCTTTAGCCGTTATTAAACCTATTCTGGCTGCTTACCTGAGTTGTTTTTAAAAGTTTGTTTGGGCCTTGTGTAAAAAACTGGCTTAAAAATTGTTTAGCGACATATACCGTTAATAAATTATGAAAAAACTACTCATCCTTTTAGTCACAGTACTCCCTCTGTTGTCAATGGCTCAGCCATTTCATGTTACGTTGTTTGGCGGGCTGGCTAACTACCAGGGAGATCTGCAGGACAAGCGATATACATTCGGTGGTTCCAAGGCCGCATTCGGCCTGGGCGCGCAATATGATTTGACTAATCACCTTTCTGTAAAAGCAGGAATGATGTTCGCTAGAATTGGTGCCGATGATAAGAACAGCGACAACTCTTTTAGAAAAGCGCGTAACCTTAATTTTCAAAGCAACATAACGGAAGGTCAGGTTTTGGCGCAATACGATTTTCTTGATCTTTCTGAGAAAAGATTGAGTCCTTATGTGTTTGCCGGCATTGGTTTTTATCATTTCAATCCTTACAGCTACGATACATTAGGCAGAAAAGTTTTTCTTCAACCATTGAGCACAGAAGGACAGGGGCTTGCGCAATATCCTGATAGAAAAAATTATCACCTTACACAGTTCACCATTCCCTTTGGTTTTGGCTTGCATTTCAAATTGGCAGACAATCTCGTTCTTGGCTACGAAATGGGCTTCAGACCTGCGCTGACAGACTATCTCGATGATGTAAGCAAAACATACGTTGACCATGATGCATTGCTTGCAGCAAAAGGTCCGCTGGCAGTTGAAATGGCTTATCGTGGTGGTGAATTAAAAGACGGCGATCCCACATATCCTGCAGATGGTGTGCAAAGAGGTGGCGCCAACAGAAAAGACTGGTACTATTTTTCAGGCTTCTCACTGAGCATCGGCATTGGCAATAATGGTCGTTCGCCGAAAGGGTTGGGTTGCCCAACAAGAGTTTATTAGTAATTGAAAATGGAGAATTGAAAGTTGAAAATGGTAGGGGTAAATCGCGTTCGGCTTGTGTTTCGGCATCGTTATAAGTTTTCCAATAATTTTCAATTTTCAACTTTCAATTTTCAATTAAATCAAGCCTTATCACAAAAAAGTCAATGAAGTTTTTCATTGACTTTTTTTATAAGGAAATTGAAAATTGCACATCACATTTTCGAATTCAATGTCGGTTGGTTAAGAAAGTTTCGCAACCACTGTTCATGTTTAACAAGGCTTCGACAAGCTCAGCCTGACAGCGCGAGCGAGTTGTCAGGCTGAGCTTGTCGAAGCCTTCTCGCTAACTAAACGACATTGATTTTCAAATTTGCTGTTACAATACAATGAACAACATTCCCGACAACAAAGGCGTGCCGTTCTTCAAATCAATTACATAAGAGTAACCACCCATAGGGCAGGGTTTGCCTTGAAATTTGCCATCCCAAATCGGCGAATCAGCGCCGATGGCTGAATAAACACATTGCCCGAACCTGTTATAGACCTTTACGGTAGATGTTGGATAAACCTGCATTGATTCGAGGCGCCAGTAGTCATTTGCGCCATCGCCATTTGGAGAAAATGCGTTCGGTATGATGAGCTTTTTAAATACTTTGACAAATACATCGTCCGTCGCTGTCGGGCAATTATGCGCCGATGTTACCACAAGTGTGTAAGTAGCGTCCTTTGCCGGATTCACTGTTGGTTGCAAGGTTGTTTCACCCGAAATATCTGTAAGTGGTTGCCAGCTATAACTGACATCATCACCCGAAGCCGATCCGTTTAGCGTGATGTATTGCCCTTCCAATATTTTTCTGTCGGGCCCTGCATCCGCAATCGGGTTTTTCCAAACAGTTACTATTACATCATCGGAGCCCCTGCATCCGTTTGCATCAGATGCCGAAACGTGATATGTCGTCGTTTGCGTTGGAGATGCCACAGGATTTGCAATACCTGAACTCGATAATCCTGTTGGTGGTGACCATACATAATTAGCGCCACCAACGGCTTGCAGGTTCGTCGTTTCTCCACTGCAAATAGCGACATCTTCGCTGGCAGTTATTACCGGCAGTGGATTTATTACTACATCGACAAAGCCGGCTGTGGAGCAGTTATTGTTATCGGTGTAAGATAGTTTGTAAGTTCCTGCGCTAACCGCATGAGCAGTCAATGTTGGGTTTTGGTCGGTGGAGGTAAAACTGTTTGGCCCCGTCCAGGCGAAGCTTTTGCCTGCATTGGCGGAGAGTTTTATCGCGTCGTTTTCACAAACCGGACTATTAGAGCCGATGCCTGTAGCAGGAATAGGGTTAACGGTAACCGTTACCACATTCGATACAATTCTGCACGCCGTTGAGTTGATGTTCCCCAGTTCTGCAGATGCGATACGGTACAATACAACGCCTCTTCCGGCTGGAGTAAAATTAAGTGTGGTGGTGGTTGCACCAGGAATATCTGACCATGTAACGCCATTGTCGATGCTTTTCTGCCATTGATAAGTCGGATTGTTATAACCGGAAGTAACGGTTGCCTGCAACTGTTCGGGCGATATGGCATTCTCGCACTGATTCACGCTGGAACTGTGGGTTGTTGCGTCTCCTGCATTCAACATAGGGCCGCAGGCACGAAAGGTGATATCATCAAGGGCGATATCGTTTCCGCAACCACCAGGTCCGTTATTGGTCATGCGGATCACGACCTGGTCCACATTAGTAGGCGTTTTAAAGAAAAGGCCATATTGTCTCCACACCGGCGAACTAGAGCTTGCAATTTTCCCTGTGGAATAGGTACTGAGTAACGTGCCGGTAGTTGTTTCTATCTGAAAAGTGATATTAGGGTCCTGCTGAACCCCCGGGCCGCCACAAGCAGATGGTTTAAGAATGTTTACAACCCAGGCGGCAAATTCATAAGTAGTATTACCGCAAAGTCCCGAAACTGTTTGCTTATAAAAATCACCGGGTTGAATCGATGCATTAACCACCATCATATAACCATTTGCATCGCCCGGCGTATGGTTGCGTACCGCGTGCCATGAATCGCCGAAACAAGACACAATGGAGTTGCTGATCGTGTAAGAGCTGTCGCCAGGACAGGCGTCCTGATTATAATAATTGTAAAATGTAACAGAAGAAGGCAATGCAGGTCCGGGATTGCCGCCGCTGCCAAAAGTGATGTTCACCACGGGATCGCCAAGGCTGCCGTTGCATAATTGTTGGGCAAAAATTCGAGGACTAAAAAAAGCAATTAAAATGCACAGTACAAACAGTCTTTTCATGGCAGCATGTGGTCGGGTGTATTGACAAACTTACAAATTATTAATTTGAAAATTTGAAGATGTGCGAATTTACGAATGAAATGTGCGAGATTTTTTAATGAATCGGGTGTTTTGTTACACGGTGGTTAATAAGATCTGTTTTTAAGAGGTTGAAAATCTACAAATGCGATGGGTTATCTTTTTAATAAATCTGAGCCCCTGTTAGACAGTTAGTTAGATTTGTACCTGTCTAAAGTTTTTCTATATCTTCGCGCCGTTAGTTAGCGATCATTCCGTGACGCCAATTGTTTTTTAAAACTAAATTCACCCTTGTTCACTAATGCTTTTTAACTCTATTGGTTTTGGGATATTTTTACCCATAGTTTTCCTGCTTTATTGGTTTGTAACAAGCAAAACTCTCAAAGGTCAAAATTTCTTGTTGTTAGCTGTAAGCTATTTTTTTTATTCTTGCTGGGATTGGCGTTTTCTATTCCTCTTAATGTTCTCTACATTGCTCGACTTTTTTACAGGGCTGAAAATGTCCGACACAAAAAGTAGAAAAGCAAAGACCTTTTGGTTTTGGCTTAGCGTAGTAATGAACCTGGGCCTTCTGGGGCTATTCAAATATTACAACTTTTTCATATTGTCTTTCGCTGAAGCGCTCTCTCATTTCGGTTTACACGTAAATAACTGGACCTTACAGCTTGTTTTGCCGGTTGGAATTTCTTTTTATACATTCCATGGGTTGTCATACGTCATAGATATTTATCAGGACAAGATCAAAGCTGAGCGAAACTTTGTGGATTATGCATTGTTTGTTAGTTTCTTTCCTTTACTGGTTGCGGGTCCGATAGAAAGGGCCACCCATTTGTTACCTCAAATCAAAACGAAAAGAAACTTCCAATATAGTAAAGCAATTGATGGGTTGAGGCAAATTTTATGGGGTTTATTTAAGAAGATTGTAATTGCAGACCAGTGCGCAGTATATGCGAACCAGATATTTGATCACTATGGAACTTATTCAGGAGCAACTCTTTTTTTAGGTGCGTTGTTTTTTGCCATTCAGATATATGGCGATTTTTCGGGTTACTCAGATATTGCTTTGGGCACCGCGAGATTGTTCGGGTTTGAATTATTAAGAAACTTTGCATTTCCTTATTTCTCCAGAGATATCGCTGAATTTTGGAGAAGATGGCACATCTCTCTTTCTGGCTGGTTTAGAGACTACCTTTACATACCGTTGGGCGGTAGTAAGGGTGGAACCTGGATGAAGGTCCGGAATACCTTTATCATTTTTATTGTTAGTGGTTTCTGGCATGGTGCAAGCTGGACATTTATCGCCTGGGGATTATTAAATGCCATTTACTTTTTGCCATTGCTTTTGTCAAGTAAAAACAGGACCCATCTGGATATCGTGGCTCGGGGACAACTCCTGCCTTCGGTTAAAGATGCTTTCAAAATACTCTGTACATTGTTTTTGGTGATCATCGCCTGGATATTTTTTAGATCTCCTAATATTTCAGACGCTTTACATTACATAGTCAGAATGGTTCAGAACCCCATTTCCTTTGTTTCGATTGGCGTGTATTTAAAATATAAATCGATACTTTTACTGATTTGTCTTTTCATGGCTCTGGAGTGGATCGGGCGCGAACAACAATATGCAATTGCGGGCTTTGGTTTGAACTGGAGGCCAATCTACCGTTATGTATTTTATTATAGTCTCTTAGTATCCGTTATCTGGTTTAGCGGAAAAGAACAACAGTTTATATACTTTCAATTCTAACGTCATATGCAGATCCAATTATTCCTTCGAAAAACAGTTATTTTTCTATGTGTGCCGCTAGTGTTTTATTTGGTACTATTAATTGCTCTTAGTCTTCAGCTAAGCAAGGGAACTGTATTTTCGAAAAAGTTAGATTCTGATAAAAGAGAGTTTCTTTTTTTGGGTGATTCCCATATTGAAAAAGCTATAAACGATTCAATACTGAATTCAAGCTACAATGTTGGGCAAAGTTCGGAATCAATTTATTTCTCCTATTTCAAGTTGCGGAAGATGTTGCAAACAACACACTGCATAAAGAATGTTTATCTTGGATTTAGTTATCACAGCTTGTCTGACTACTATAGTAAATTTGTTGATGGAGAATATTCTAACGCCATATCAAGTAAATATTTTTATTTGCTTCCTTTTTCAGAAAAATTATACCTTCTTAACGCTAACAGACGAGATATTGTATCATATATAAAAACGATTACAGAAAAAGGAGTCATGGATTTTATGGCTGACCAACATACATATCTTGGGGGTTACGATAATTCATACGTGAGCTCCAAGGCTCAGAAGAATTTCATGGATAAAAGGATAACACTTCAATACTATACCAATGGCCAATTGGATTCATTTGACGCAAAAAACCTAGAGTACCTGAAGAAAATTCAAGAACTCTGTAAACAATCCAATGTCAATTTGGTATTACTAAATACCCCATTGCATAAATATTATAAATCGAAAGTTCCTGACGCGTTCATTGAAAAATATAATCAGACAATTCACGACATGGACATACAGGTACTTGACTTAAGCGAAATGCCACTGGACGATTCGTGTTTTATTCCAGACGGCGACCATCTGTCTCAACAGGGCGCAGCACTAACAACAAAATATATAGCCTCACAACTTGTTAGAGACACTGCCGCAAAACCGTAGCTTTTTTAATATATTGTTTCATAGAAACCTGGTGCTAAGTGAAGAGGGTTTTGACGCATTATGCGCCAAAACAGGGCCTTGCAATTAACAAAATCTTCATAGCTATCACAAAACATAAATCCTACACTTAAAAGTTTCCATATTTCTCACTTGATTACCTTTGCAGCGAAATTGAGAACATGGCATACAAAAATCAGCAGGAATTTATACAGGCGCTTGAAAGTGCGGGAGAATTGGTTCGTATTAAAGAATATGTAAACCCGGCACTGGAGATAGCAGAAATTACAGACAGGATAAGCAAAAGCGGCAATGGCGGTAAGGCATTGTTGTTCGAAAATACAGGGTACGATTTTCCCGTACTCATGAACGCCTACGGCAGTGAAAAGCGCATGTGCATGGCACTTGGTGTAAATCACCTGGACGATGTTGCAAAAGAAATTGAGGGGTTGTTTAAAATGCTTTCCGCTCCAAAGGAAAACATTATCGACAAACTGAAATTGTTGCCAAAGCTGAGCCAGTTTGCCAGCTGGATGCCCAAAGTAAAAAGCGGAAGAGGCGAATGCCAGGAAGTGGTGATGACAACTCCGGATATCACCAAACTGCCGGTGATCACCTGCTGGCCGAAAGATGGCGGTCCGTTTGTGACGCTGCCGGTTATTCATACAAAAGATCCCAACACACATGCAAGAAATGTCGGCATGTATCGCATGCAGGTGTTTAGCCCAACGCTTACCGGAATGCACTGGCACAAGCATAAAGTAAGTGCGAAACATTTCAATGAATACAAGAAGTTGAATAAAAGAATGCCTGTGGCGGTGGCGCTGGGCGGCGATCCGGCGTATGCTTACAGTGCGACGGCACCATTACCTGAAAATGTAGATGAATACATGTTGGCAGGTTTTTTACGCAAGAAGAAAGTGGAGTTGGTGAAATGTATAACGCAACCTGAAATAGAAGTTCCTGCTGATGCAGATTTCATTATAGAAGGCTATGTTGAGCCAAACGATGAGTTGATTTGGGAAGGTCCGTTTGGTGATCATACAGGGTATTATTCGCTGCCAGACTGGTATCCGCGTTTTCATATCACGGCCATTACGCATAAAAAGAATGCGGTTTATCCTGCCACAATCGTAGGAATTCCGCCGCAAGAAGATGCCTGGTTAGGAAAGGCGACAGAAAGAATTTTCCTTGCACCGATCAAAATGACGATGGTGCCGGAAATCATTGATATGGATATGCCGATTGAAGGTGTGTTCCACAACCTGGTGATTGCACAGATAGAAAAATCATACGCCGGACAGGGACAGAAAGTGATGAACGCTATGTGGGGGGCGGGGCAAATGATGTTCAATAAAATTTTGGTGCTGGGAGATCAGCATGTTAAAATACAGGACTACAACGCGCTGGCGAAATATGTGTTTGCCAATTTAGATGTAGCAAACGATGTGATCATCAGCACCGGCCCAATGGATGTGCTGGATCATAGCTGTAACAAACTCGGTTTTGGCGGTAAGATCTGTATTGACGGCACCAAAAAAATGGAAGAAGAAGTTGAAGATTGCAATTGGTTGGCACCAGCTGCATTTACTTTGAATGAAAACACACTTCTCCAATTGTATCCTGAAATAAAAAGCGTGAACACTGCGCTATTGAAGGATGTCATCGGTTGCATTATCGTTTCCGTGGAAAAGAATAGAAGACATCATGTAAAAGAGCTGCATGAGCAACTATGCAAACTTCCTGAAACGGAAGGCATCAAAATGATTTTATACGTGGAACATACCGTGGATGCAAAGGATCTACCAACTGCATTGTGGCGTTTCTGTAACAACCTTGATCCGAAACGCGATTCATTGCTGGTGAAAAAAGATTCTCTTACACAAGCCGGTAAAACCTTTGCCTGCCTTGGTCTTGATGGTACACGTAAAACCAAAGAGCTGGACGGTTTTCAGCGTGACTGGCCGAATATTATCGTAGCCGCAGATGAAACAATCAAATCAGTAGATGAAAAATGGAGCAGTCTTGGTTTAGGAGCATTTCTTTCATCACCATCTTTAAAGTACAAAGGACAAATGTATGGCGAAGAGGCCGTAGTGGAGTAACTGAATAACTGAGTAACTGAATAACTGAAAGTTCAAATTCGGTTACTCAGTACGAATATCGATCACTCAGTTATTCAGTTACTCAGTTATTTCTTGGCCACCTGTGTGTTCTTATTCATTGGGGCATGCTTCACAGGTGTTAACGTATAACCTTGTTTCTTCAACAAATTGATCACGCCCAAATCGCCCGGAAGGTGCGCCGCGCCTACAGCAAAAAGACATGGTGTGGATTGAATAATGTCATTAATTTTTACCGCCCAGTTTTTATTGCGGTTGTATAAAAGCAGGTCGAGCGACTGATTAATGTCGTCTTCCTTCATTACCATTTCCTGTATTTTAGTGAGGTCCTGGCTTCTGTATACATCCTCCAGATCGGTATCGTCACTACTTTTTACGTCAATACTGTCAATCATCTTTACAAGTTGGTCTGCCTGTGTTTTGTAGGGAATGCTGTCAAAAATGCTCGCTTGAAATGCAGCCGTCTCAAGTCCTTTTATTTCCTTGCCTTTTTTCTTTGCGTAGGTCATGATCACTTGTTCCATGCCATCTTTTTGTGGACAGTCCATTTTCTGTTCAGACAAAAGGGAAGCAATAAAATATGGCTTGAATTTTTCCATCATACTAAATGGTACCATAGAAGGATTCTTCGTAAAATAATCCTTCACTTTTTTGTAGTCACCCTCGCTCAGCAGGTCCGCCAGTTTCTGATTGCCATTCATTCGAATATATCTCAATGCGCCCATCATCTCCATCATGTTGTCCATGTCAATTTCAAAATACACTTTATCGGTGGTTCTGATGACAAATTCCAGCGAGTCGCTCAGTTGCGCATCGTCGGCACACAAAATGTGCATCGTTCCAAAAAGATAAGAAGGATGCGCGAGCCCGTGACCGCTTATTTTCCAAAGCAATGAATTGGCCAAAGGTTCACTTTTGGCACCTGTAGATTTATCGCTAGATTTCTGCGCACAAAGCCCCAGAGAGGCAGCACAGAAAAAGATGAAAGCGGTCAGTTTTTTCATACTTCTAATTTAGTCAATTTGGGAATGTGCTAATTTGAAAATTTGAAAATGTTGGTGCAGTCTCCTTGTAAACAATCGATCAGCCATTCAAGTTCAATTATTCAATTTTGAGCCGGACATTTGTATGCAACTCAACAGCCGTTGCGTCGCACTCTTGTACATCAGGAATGCTATTCGGCAGATCCCAACTTACCAGCCGGCATTAAGTTTTGGGAGTTAAATACTCAGCATCCTCATTTCCAAATTTTCAAATCTTCAAATTTTCAAATTGTTCCTTATCTTGGCCGACCCTAAACATTCTTAAATGCTGTACCTGATTTACTTTATCCTTCTCCATGTTACCCTTTTAATCCTGAGTTATTTTGTTTCAGTTTTCATTCATGAATTGGGTCATGCGATTCCAACACTCGTATTTGGGAAAAAAGACGTCAATGTGTACATAGGCTCATTTGGCGAAACAAAGAATAGTGTAAGAATTCCTATTGGCAGATTGATCATTCATTTAGAGAAAAATCCTTTTAAATGGACGAAAGGTCTTTGCTCTTCCAGTGAACAATTTTCGATCAATAAAAACCTCATTATTTTTTTTGCCGGTCCGGTCGCATCGATTCTTGTATTTGTCACTGCTTATGCAATATTTGTTTCGTACGAGAAATTTGACGCAGGTGACTTCTTCCTGCTTATTGTATTAGGAACCTCAGGTTTTGCTGTACTTAGCTCTTTAATACCGCGAAAACTCGGAGAGATATCGGTCAAAACCGGATTGCCATTATATTCCGACGGTTATTGGATAGTTCATTTTATTAAACTAAAGGGTCAACCTGAAACTTACTTTCAGGCAACAACCCTCATAAGCAAGAAACAGTATAAGGAGGCCGAAGACCTGCTGGCTACCGTAGATGATGGCAAACAGAAAAAGAATTTTTACGAACTTCTTCTTTATGCCAATCTGCAAGCCAGAAACTATGCGAAAGCAGAGGAAGTTAGTAATCACATATTTGAAAAATTTAAGCATACCGCAAATGACTATTACTACAGAGCTTATATTTTGATCATCCAAAAACAGCTAGACAAAGCACTTGGCTATTTTCAAAAATCGTTGCAGATTGATCCCAAATCTGCGCAAGCAATGAACGGTATAGGTTACTGTTTGTCGCATCTGCATCAATGTGAAAAAGCAATACAATATTTTGACAGTGCAATTCTTCTGTTTCCAAAGTTTTCACATGCCTATTCAAACAGGGGATTTGCGAAAATTAAATTGAAGATGCTGGACGAGGCATTGATGGATATAGAGCATTCTTTGTCTTTAGATAGTAATGAAGGCGAAACTTACAAAAATCTGGGTCTGTATCATTTGGAGAAAAACAACTTTGACGAAGCTCAATCACTTTTCTTCAAGGCTAAAGAACTAGATGCAGACATTTACATGATTGATGAATACATCGACGAGTTAAAACAACGAAGAGGCTAACTTCAGCCGTATTCATGCATTCGGCCTTTCTCATTTTCAAATTTTCAAATCACCACATTTTCAAATTAATCATGTCTCATTCCTTCCGCCACTTTAAAAATATGCAGCACGTAGGGAAACAGCGCTTGCATGGTTTCCTCTGCGCCTCGTGTGGAGCCGGGTAGCGTTATGACGAGCGTGTTTTTAATGAAGCCTGCAACGCCACGTGAAAGCATGGCAAATGGAGTACGTTGTTGCCCATAGCTGCGAGCCGCCTCCATAATGCCGGGAATGGCGCGGTCGAGCAGTGGCGTGATGGCTTCGGGCGTTACATCGCGGGGTGATAAGCCCGTGCCGCCGGTGATGAGAACGAGGTTGTAGTTCTCATCGCTCAGTTGTAATACTTTTTCCTGGATCAGGGAAAAGTCATCAGGAATTACACCGTAGTAGTTTGTTTGCAAACCATGGTGCTGCAACATCTGCATAACTGCTTTGCCGGCACTATCTTTCTTTTCCTGTGCGGCAACGCTGTCTGAGCAGACCACTACAGCGCACAATAACTGCTTGTTAAGGCGATCGCTAAAGTCTGATTTGCCGCCCTTTTTGCTCAATAATTTTATGTGAGTGATCTCGATTTCTTTATCAATAGGTTTCAGCATGTCGTACATCGTTAAAGCCGTGAGCGAAGCGCCGTGCATGGCTTCTACTTCCACACCGGTTTTGTAAATGGTGTGTACTTCCACTTCGATGATGATATTGAAACCGTCAATTGTATAAGTAATGTTTGCAAACTCAACAGGCAAAGGATGACAATCAGGAATAAGGTCACTTGTTTTTTTGATTGCCAGTAAACCCGCGGCCCGGGAAAATTCAAACACGTCACCTTTAGGAACTTGCCTATTCTTAATGGCGTCAATCGTTTCCTGCTGCGACACGCTCACAACCGCTTGTGCAATGGCTTTGCGAAGACTGTTAACTTTATTCGTGATGTTTACCATGCTTATTTATTTTGCTTCCATTGATAGGTTTCGTTTTCAAATATTTCTTTTCCCCACACCGGCAACTCTGCCTTGATCCGGTTCACCACTTCTTCGCAGGCATCGATGGCTTCTTTTCTATGCGCAGAGGACGTGAACACAAATAGACATATTTCCCCAGCGTTTACTATGCCAAGGCTATGGTAAATATGCATGCAGGTAAGCGGATATTTTGCAAAAATTTCTTCACGGATCTCATGCATTTTTTCCAGCGCCATGTCTTTGTAAGTCGTGTATTCGATGGCCGCAACTTGCTGCTCATAGATCACATCTTTTCTCACCTGGCCGAGGAAAATACTGTGTGCACCAATCTCCGTTTTTGTTTGATGTTTAGCAATGCTATCCGCAATCATAGCAGGAGGGACGGCTCCTTCAATAAAAATATCTTTGGGTTTATGCATGATCCATTTTGTTTAACGTGAGCCAGTTATTGACGCCTCCCTGTAAGCTAACAACATTCTTATATTTCCTTGAAAGTAGCGCCGCCGCAGCTTTGCTTCGGTGTCCTGATTTGCAAACCACAACAATCGTTTTACCATTCGGCAGTTCTACATTTTCGTCAAAAACACTGAAAGGCATTTGTACGCTTTCAAACGTCGGCGTTTCATTCAACTCATAATCCTCACGAACATCTACAACAATGGTGCCTGGTAAACTACGTATTTCGTCGAACGAAGCGGCATCAATTTCCCGAACGGAAAATACATCGCAAACTTCACCATAGTCAGCATTCTCAAATGCTTTTTCATCGGCAGGTAAAAATGAAGCTGCCACAGGATTTGCTGAAATGTTGAATTCATACAGGCTATTGTGCAGCATATTATAAGTGATCAATTTACCAGAGGCAACCTTTCCGATTCCTGTTATTATCTTAATGGCTTCTGCCGCTTGCAAACTGCCTATAATTCCCGGCAATACACCGATAACACCGGCCTCGTTACAATCAGCAATTTCATTTTCTTTTGGTTGTTGCGGAAACAGGTCCCTGTAGGTGATGTTTGTGTTGTAGTTGAAAACGGCCAGCTGTCCTTCAAATCTTAAAATGCTTCCGTAGATCAGCGGCTTTCTGAGCAGGTAACACGCATCATTGACAATGTATCGCGTTGGAATATTATCTGTCGCATCAACTACCACATCATACAAACGAATGATGGGCAAAATATTTTTGTTGTTCAGCCTTACAATGTGTTGATTGATTTTTACAGTGGAATTCATTCGTTGCAAAACATCGGTAGCAGCTTCCGCTTTTAATTTGCCAACATGATTTTCTGTATATAAAATCTGGCGATGCAAATTGTTGAGAGCAACAACATCATCATCTGCAATGCCGATCTCGCCAACACCCGCCGCCGTTAAATACTGCAATACCGGGCAGCCCAGACCGCCGGCACCGATGACCAATACCTTTGCGTGCGACAGTTGTTGCTGTCCTTGGTCACCAAGTTCTTTTAGTGCAGTTTGACGTTCGTATCGTGTTGTTTGATTCATTGAAATATAATCATCCACCTGAAAATGGCGGCAACAACGCCACCACAGAATTCTCCTTCAAAAGCGTATTCGTTGTTATTGTGTCCTTATCAACCGCAATTGTATAGCGAACATGTTGTAGTGCGGGGAAAGCCTTTTCCAATGCAAGTTTAAGCGCATTGGTATCCATTACATGATCAAAAGAAAATGTATTGCCGGTAATTTCCGCAACTTGTCCGAATGCAAGAATTGACAAACCCATACGACTGTTTTTATTGAACTCTTTTAATCTCTATGGATGACACCGATTTAGTGAAACGACGTCCGGTGTTGTAATCACTTGGTGTAATGATCGCTATCTTATCTTTCATTTGTGAAAGCTGCTGCCCATTTTTATCTGTAACAATGTAAGTGGCATCTCCGGTGGGCGAATTAAATAATTCGTTCCATGAATACACCACTGTATAATCATCTGTACACTTTATAACAATGCAAAACTCGCTGTATCTTTTAAAGCTGCTTTCATCCATTTCCGCCTTCGCCAGCAGATCTTTCAATAATACACCTTGTACATTCATCAATGTATCTTTCGGTTTGCCTTCATGGTTCTTGATCACTACGTTTCCCAAAGTTACTTTCTTATAGGCAGAAAGCGACGCCGGCGTAATAACCATAGACGCTTTTATATTTCCCTTCACCACAATACTATCACTCGTTGTAAATGTTTTTTTCTGTGCAAAGCCAATTGACGATGTCGCTAAGATTAAAGTAAATAACACAATCAGAGTTCTCATTCTTAATTCTTAATTATTAATTCTTAATTGATTTCCTACGCTTTTGTAAACAACAACTTATACGCGGCAATAGCCAGCGCACACGACAAAATGCTGCGTAAAATTGTTTGGTCAAATTTTTTCGAGCCCAAATACGCGCCTGCCAGGCCACCCGCAAACGCAATGGCTACGTATAGGTACATGTCCTTTGTAAACTGAATACCTTTTGTAAGTTGTCCCATTAACCCGGAGACAGAGTTTACAAAGATGAATATTGCGCTGACGGCAGCGGCTTGTTTCTGATCTGCCCATTTCAACAGCAATAATACGGGCGACAAAATGATACCGCCACCAATACCAATCATTCCCGAGAGTAAACCGATGACACCACCAATCAACAATGAAAGGCCGATGCTATTTTCTTTTGTTTCACTGTTTTGCAGTTTGTTAAAAAAAGTAAACCTGATAACAGGAATAAGCAACAGTAAACCAAGTATGCGTTTATAAGAAGTGCCATCTACCGACATCAATCCGCCTACGTAAGAAAGCGGGATAGATGCCAGTGCAAACGGCCAGAACAATCGCCACTTAAAGTGCCCGCCGCGGTAGAATTGTATGAATGAAATCATAGACACAAACAGGTTCAGCAACAAAGCTGTTGGCTTCATGACAGCAGGAGCGAAGCCAAACACCGCCATCAGAGCAAGATAACCACTGGCGCCGCCATGACCAACGGATGCATATAAAAAAGCAACGATAAAGAGTAAGCTGTAAAATACTAGTACGAGACTTTCCGACATTCTTGTTTTGGTTTACTATATGGGTAACAAATGGACTTCAACTAAAAATCCTTTTTTATAGACAGTTTCATTTTCCGCAAGGCATATCAAACAATTGGATTTTGCGAAAGATGACATTCTGAAAGACTCCTGCGCGCCACATGGAATAACGGTTTTTTCATCGCAAATTCCTTTCAGGAAAAATGTAAGGCCAGCTTTTTTTTGTACATCTTCCATTATTTCTACTATTTTGGTAGACAGAACCGGAACGAAGGTCGATGTTAATTTTGACAATGCCAAGGTTACATACTCATAAAAGCAAGTAAGCACAGAAGCTGGATTACCTGGCAATCCAAAGAAAATTTTATTCTCCTTTTTGCCAAAGAACAAAGGCTTTCCCGGCTTTTGTTTGATCTTGTGAAAAAGCTTTTCAACGCCAAAGTTTGCAAGCGCCTGCGTCACAAAATCGTAATCGCCGACGCTTACGCCGCCTGTCATCAAAATGATGTCAGCTTGTGCAGAAGCTCGTTCAACAACATTCATGACATCAACAATATCATCACTGGCATAAAAAGTAATCACGTTGTGAATATGCAATTGCTGCAAGGCAGCTTTCAGTGCAAATGAGTTTGATTCATACACCTGTCCATGCGTAAGTGTTGCGCCGGGCTTTTGCAATTCATTACCCGTAACGATGATAGCGACAGTAATTTTTCCAAACACTTCAATTGTTGCAATGCCCATATTGGCAACAAATCCAATGGCGGCAGGAGTGAGGCGTGTACCGGATTCCAACGCCAGTGCTTCTTTGGGAATCTCTGAACCTTTTAGGCGAACATTGGCTCCTTTTTGTAAAAGCTCGTCGTGAATGTTGAGTACTTTATTTTCCACAACTACCTTTTCCTGCATCACAACAGTGTCTGCACCGGAAGGAACAGGGGCTCCTGTAAATATGCGAACAGCATTGCCTTGTGCGAGCGTTTCAATTGTTGAAGCTCCAGCAGCAACTTCTCCTGTAATTGCAAGCGGATTGTTTTTCCAACTGTCAAAATGAAATGCATAGCCATCCATCGCAGATTGATCAAAGAAAGGAACATCCACTGGTGATTGAATATCTGTAGCCGTTATAAGTCCCGCTGCATCTGCGATTTGAAGTTTCATAGCAGGCAGTGCTTTAACGTTGTCGTTTATAATTTGCTTGGCTTCTTCGACAGAGATCATTCTTTTTGTTTTTTTTAATCATGTTGCACCCTGTAGAGACAAGGCATTGCCTTGTCTCCTCGCTGCACCTGCTGCCATGGTTTATGTCGTCACTGACCCCTCCATTCAAAGACAAGGCATTGCCTTGTCTCTACGTGCCGCTTTCTCCCGTCACAATCGTCCTCAATTTTTCCTCATTCAAAATTGCTATACTCTTTCCCGATGCGTTGATCAACTTATCCTCCGTAAAATCGGATAACACTCTAAACACCGTTTCGTATGTTGTTCCCGCATAAGAAGCAATGTCTTGCCTGCTTAATACAAGATCAATAAAGCCATCTTCGTCTGTTCCGAATTTATTGAGCAGCGAAAGCAGTGCAATAGCCACACGCCCCTTCACTGACATGTGTGCCATGTTGCGCATATTCTTTTCAGATTCCTGTAATTCGTTTGCGTAAAACATCATCAGGTTAAACATCAGGTCGTGGTTGACTTTCAACGAAGCGAGCAGGAATTCTTTTTCTATAAAACAAACAGTAGTGGTTTCCAAAGCCGTTGCAGAAATGGGATAAACAGTATCGTTACCCAAACCGCGATGCCCGAAAATGCCGCCGTCGGTGGCAAAGCGAATGATAAGTTCTTTATCCTCGCCCCATTTCTTATGTACTTTCACTTTTCCCTTGTAGATAAAATAAATACCGGCTACAGGATCGCCTTCCTTAAAAATCAATTCGCCCTTTTTATACTCAAAATTCTTCTTGTGTTCTTTTACTGCCGGAAGCCATTCTTTCATACTTAGTCTGCACAAAAAACAACTTTCAACATCACATTCGTGTTTACTTTTTTTCATTCGTTTTAAATTATTCCTGCCTTTAAGTTATATGAATTTGAATATTAATTATAAAACCGGCGGTATTAATTTCAAATTCTTCCTTTCGTATTGTGGTAGTTGTTTACAGCTGACAATCATGGCTCCTGTGTGACAAGGCTTCGACAAACTCAGCCTGACACTCCGCTCACGCTGTCAAGCTGAGCTTGTCGAAGCCCGTCCGAACGGGATTCATCCGGGCGGGCTTTCTTGCATAAGCGAAACGGCTAAATTTCTCTCGGAATAATTGACAGCAAACCCTTCAGTTATTCAGTTACTCAGTTATTCAGTCACTAGCTGCGTTTCGCACTAACCCACTCTTTCGCAGCGAAAGTCTTCACGAAAGTCGGATGAAGCGTCACCACTTCGCCCACCATAATAATCGCAGGGTTCGTGATCTCCGCATATTGCGCTCTGTACACAATGTCCTTTACTTTACCAATAACGATCTTTTCATTGGGCAATGTGCCGTTTTGTATGATGGCTACGGGCGTTTCGGCTTTGCCGTTTGCCCTAAACACATCCATGATTTCTTCCAGCTTGCTCATCGCCATTAATATAATAACAGTTGCAGATGATTTTGCAGCCAAGGCAATATCATCTGAGATTTTGCCAGATTGCGTTGTGCCGGTCGTTACCCAAAAGCTTTCGTTGATGCCGCGACAGGTAAGGGGTATCATTTGCGAAGCAGGAACAGACAGGGCACTTGAAATGCCTGGCACAATCTCCACGTCTATGCCGTGCTCTCTTGCGGCATCTATCTCTTCCTGTGCGCGACCGAATACAAATGGATCTCCACCTTTTAATCGCACCACATTTCCGTAAGTCAATGCACTACTAATAATAAGGTCGTTGATTTCTTTTTGCGACAAGGCGTGGCAACCATAACGTTTGCCTACAAATTGCTTCACCGCGTGAGGGGATGCGTACTCTAAAAGCTCATTATTTGCCAACGCATCATGTAATATTACATCGGCATTTTTAATAGCTTTGATCCCCTTCAAAGTGATAAGCTCTGGGTCGCCCGGACCCGCACCTACAAGAGTTAGTTTTGGTATTTTCATTTATTATAAAAATAATTATATGTTTATTTTATTCATATTGTGCTTGCAATATGAAAACAAATTACCTAAATTTATAGTAGAAATCATAAAAATGCCATTAAAAAATGAAATTTTATGATTGAAAATATTACATAGTACAAAATGTAATATGTAACCAAAACGATTGTTTGCCATCCATTCTAACCAAAAAAATAGCACTGCATGAAAGTAGTTGTAATTGGAAATGGCATGGTTGGCTACAAATTCTGCGAAAAGCTGGTAGCGAAATTCGAACCGGGGACCTATTCTCTTACGGTGTTTGGAGAAGAACCTCGCCCGGCATACGACCGTGTTCATCTTAGCGAATTCTTCTCCGGCAAATCTGCCGATGATCTATTAATGGCTCCGGCAAACTGGTACGCCGATAACAATATTATATTGCACACCGGCGACCCTGTTAAAGAGATCAATCGCGAACAAAAAACAATTCTTTCCCACAAAGGCCTTACAATTGAATACGACTACCTGGTGCTGGCCACCGGTTCAGCTGCGTTTGTTCCTCCGATTCCGGGTGTAGATAAGAAAGGCGTTTTCCTTTACCGCACAATAGAAGATCTTGAAATGATGACGGCGCACGCATCGAAAGTAAAACGTGGTGCTGTTATCGGCGGCGGTCTGCTTGGTCTTGAAGCCGCAAAAGCAATGATCGATCTTGGCGTAACTGATACGCATGTAATTGAATTTGCTCCAAGGCTGATGCCTCGTCAGATTGATGACAGCGGTTCTAAAATATTGCAATCAAAACTGGAAACACTTGGTCTTACCATTTTTACCAATAAAAATACAAGCAGCATTACGGGTGATGAAAGCATTACCGGCATGCAGTTTTCAGATGGCACGTCAATAGATGTAGACATGCTTGTTATATCTGCCGGTATCAAACCTCGAGATGAACTCGCTAAAGCTGCTGGCCTGGAAACCGGTCCACGCGGAGGTATTGTGGTAAATGAAAAAATGCAAACTACCGACGAAACGATTTTCGCTATCGGCGAATGTGCTTTGTTCAATGGTATGATATATGGACTCGTTGCTCCGGGTTATGAAATGGCAGATGTAGTGGTGGCAACACTTTCAGCGGCTGAGAAAGCATTTGCTGGTTTTGACATGAGCACCAAACTCAAACTGATCGGCGTGGATGTAGCGAGTTTTGGTGATCCTTTTGTTCCGGCTGCAGATTGTCGCACGGTTGTTTTTGAAGACACGATGAAAGGTGTGTACAAACGCATCAACATTAGTACTGACGGAAAATATCTGCTCGGCGGAGTATTGATAGGTGATGCCGCAGCATATAATATGTTGTTGCAAACTACTAAAAACAAAGTTGCCCTGCCGGAAAATCCTGAAGATATTTTACTCGGCAGCAGAGGAGGAGATGCTCCACAAGGCGCTGGTGTAGCGGGTTTGCCGGCTGACGCGGTTATTTGTAGTTGCGAAGGCATTACCAAAGGTGCTATTTGCAGCGCGGTGGAAGCGGGCAACGAAACATTGGATAGTATTAAGAAATGTACAAAGGCGGCGACCTGTTGCGGTGGTTGTGCACCAATGGTAAAAGACATTATTACCTACACGCTGAAATCACAAGGCAAATACATTCGCAATGTGGTTTGCGAACACTTCAACTATTCACGCCAGGAACTATACGACCTCATCAGGATCAAAAAAATCAAATCGTATGATGACGTGCTCGATGAACTTGGACATGGCGATGGCTGCGAAGTTTGTAAACCTGTTGTTGCTTCTATACTTGCGAGCTTGTGGAACGAAATGATCTTGGTAAAAGGAAATGACACCGCGCAGGATTCAAATGACCGCTATCTCGCAAACATTCAAAAAGGCGGTACGTACTCAGTTGTACCAAGAATTCCCGGTGGAGAAATAACACCTGAAAAATTGATAGTGATAGGTGAGGTGGCGAAAAAATACAATCTCTATACAAAAATAACCGGCGGCCAACGTATTGATTTGTTTGGCGCACATGTAAGCGATTTGCCTGCCATTTGGGAAGAATTGATCGCCGCAGGTTTTGAAAGCGGCCACGCATACGGCAAAGCATTGCGTACCGTAAAAAGCTGCGTAGGCTCTACCTGGTGCCGCTTTGGCTTGCATGACAGCGTAAGCTTTGCGATACAAATTGAAGAACGCTACAGAGGTTTGCGTGCTCCGCACAAAATCAAATCCGCAGTTTCGGGTTGCATTCGCGAGTGTGCTGAGGCTCAGTCCAAAGACTTCGGGATCATAGCAACAGAAAGAGGTTGGAATTTATATGTGGGAGGCAATGGTGGATCGAAACCTCAACATGCCATTTTGCTGGCGGCTGACCTCGACAGCGAAACATGCATCAAATACATCGACCGCTTCCTTATGTTTTATATCAAAACTGCAGATCCGCTGACCCGGACCGCAACATGGCTCAACAAACTGGAAGGTGGTATGGACTATCTGCGCAACGTGGTGATCAACGACAGTTTGGTCATCAACGCAGAACTGGAAGCAGAAATGCAATCGCTGGTTGACAACTACAAATGCGAATGGAAAGAAGTGGTTGATAATCCTGAATTGCGCAAACGCTTCAACCACTTCGTAAACGCACCGGAAGAAAAAGATCCAAGCATTCAATTCGAAGGTATGCGCGATCAGAAGAAGGCCGCGGGCTGGTAGGTGAGTGATGAATTATGAATGTGGTTGGCTTTCATTTTCAAATTTTCAAATTACCACATTTTCAAATTGCCTTTATTAACAACTTATAAAACCAATACTATGTCCTCAACAACAACACTCACGGAAGTCCACTGGTTTTTCGCCTGTAAAACGGATGATGTTCCTTTAAACGGCGGTGTTTGCGTAAAATATAAAGAAGAGCAAATTGCGCTTTTCCATTTTTCGAGAAGAGAAGAATGGTACGCAACGCAAAACATGTGTCCGCACAAACACCAGATGGCGCTCAGTCGCGGTATGATCGGCACACAAAATGGCGAACCCAAAGTGGCTTGTCCTTTCCACAAAAAAACTTTCTCACTCGAAGATGGTCGCTGCTTGTCCGACGAAGCAGAATGCTCACTGAAAACATACCCTGTAAAAATTGAAGAAGATCGCGTGTATATAGGCTTCTATGGAGGCTTCGACAAGCTCAGCGTGGCAAACGTTTAACACTGTCACCCTGAGCTTGTCGAAGGGTAAAAGCGAAGCCCGGGAGATTGCACTCTCACCAGGCTTCTCGATTTTAAATGATAGCGTCAATTAAAACCAAACCAAAATTAACATGAAAAATTTATTCCGCGCAGGGATATTTTCCGTGGTGTCATTGGCTTTGCATTCTCCTTTCAAAAGCCTCGCGCAATTATCCCTCGGCGCGCAATTAAGAACCCGCGCAGAACTGCGGGACGGACAAGGGACTCCGTTGCCGGAAGGCGCAAAGCCCGCAAGTTTTATTTCCCAGAGAACACGATTGAATGCTGGTTTCACGGGCTACCGTTTTAAAGTGGGCCTTAGTGTGCAGGACGTTCGTGTTTGGGGGCAAGATGCATCGACAATCAATCGTACAACAACGCAGGACAACAACGGCCTGATGGTGCACGAAGCATGGGCAGAAGTAATGCTTACAGATACAACATTAAAAAACAAAACGTTCAGCATAAAATTGGGTAGACAGGAACTTTTATATGATGATTCACGTTTATTGGGCAACCTCGACTGGCTGCAACAAGGCCGCCGCCATGATGCTGCTTTGCTGAAATACGAAGCCAACAGCTGGATGTTACATCTTGGTGGCGCTTTCAATCAGAACAAAGAATTGTCATCGGGAACTGTTTACAATCCTACACCTCCCGGCAACTATCCCGCAAACACCAATGGTGGTGCGATGTATAAGAGTATGGAGTTTTTTTATGCTGGAAAAAAGTTTGAAAAAGGAAATGCATCGTTCTTGTTCCTTTCAGATCAATTCAGCAAATATCATTCAGACAATAGCGTAAAAACATGGGAAACAGGTGCGTGGACAAGGGTTACAACCGGTTTCTATTTTACCAACACGTTCAACAAGACAACACTTACAGCATCGGCATACTACCAGGGCGGTAAAAATACAGTTGGCCAAAAGCTAAGCGCCGGCCTGCTTACAGCCAATGCAATGTTTGCATTGAATAAGACTTTTTCTATAGGACCTGGCGTGGATTATACTACTGGTGGAACATCCGGCAGCACGAGTAAAGCGTTTGATCCGTTATACGGAACACCGCATAAATTCTGGGGATTGATGGATTATTATTATGCAGCGAGCGGATTTGGCGGTCACGGCTTGCAGGACTTTTATATCAAATCAAAACTCAAAGCCACTGGCAAACTACTGCTTGCCGCCGATGTTCACCAGTTTCTTAGTGCCTCTGACGTTACTTCTTCCAACAACGTTTCTTACAACAAAAATTTTGGAACAGAAGCAGATGTCGTCGCCACTTACAATCTAACCAAGGTGATTTCCTTTGAAGCCGGCTACAGTCATTACTGGAGCACTGCTTCACTGGTTTCTGAAACTGTAAAGAATGTTGCGAATGCCAAGAGCAACAGCAACTGGGCGTACCTGATGATCAATATTAAACCGGACTTCATTCTTAAGTAAATGTTCCGCGTTTCCGATTGCCTGCCATTTAGCGATTGCTTCCATGTGTTTTTTACACACTTTTCAAACTACTAAGTATGCAGCCCACAATTAATAACAAGCCTTTAGAAAAACTCAACATATTCAGTATTAAGTCTGTGCAAATGCGCAGCTTCCACATTACGTGGTTGATGTTCTTCGTTTGTTTTTTCGGATGGTTTGGTCTTGCGCCTTTAATGCCTACGATTCGTGAAGATCTTGGTTTGACCAAATCACAAGTTGGAAATATTATCATCGCTTCTGTATCATCTACTATTATCGCAAGATTGATCATCGGTAAGTTGTGCGATATCTGGGGACCACGCAAAACAGCCATAAGACTGCTTTTGGTGGGGTCATTGCCAGTTTTCTTAGTGGGCCTGGCACATGATTATACTTCTTTCTTGCTATTTCGATTGGCCATAGGCGTTATAGGCTCTTCATTTGTTATTACACAGTTTCACACTTCCATGATGTTTGCTCCAAAAATAAAAGGAACTGCCAATGCAGTTGCCGGTGGTTGGGGTAATCTTGGTGGTGGTGTAACAAACATGGTAATGCCGTTGATATTCGCAGCTATTGTTGGGATGGGTTATACAAAAGGCGAAGCATGGAGATATGCGATGATACTACCGGGACTGATGATGCTTGTCGCTGCATTTCTTTACTACAAATTCACGAAAGATACGCCCAACGGCAACTTCGACGAAATAGGATACAATGTAACTAAAGCGAAAACAGACTACTCGATTTTAAAAGACTGGAGAATATGGGCGCTGACCATTGCTTATGCCATGTGTTTTGGAATGGAAATAACTTTTGATAACGTGGCGTCACTTCACTTTGTTGACACATTCAAACTATCGCAAAGTTCGGCTGGTTTTTGGGCGGGCATTTTTGGATTCATGAATCTTTTCGCAAGGGCATTGGGCGGCATTGTATCTGATAAAACCGGTGCAAAATATGGCATGCGCGGTAAAGGATTGTTACTCGCGTTTGTATTGTTGCTGGAAGGAATTGGTTTGATATTGTTTGCACAGGCAGGCACTTTGATCGTTGCGATTGCCTCGATGCTCACATTTGCTCTGTTCCTGAAAATGGCCAACGGCGCGACTTACGGCATTGTTCCGTTCATCAATGAAAAAAATGTCGGGCTGATAAGCGGCATCGTAGGCGCGGGCGGAAACCTTGGAGGAATGATGTTCGGGTTCTTATTCAAATCAAAATCGATCACTTACATAGATGCGTTCACTTACATTGGCTTTATCGTAATGGCCGCATCGATTGTGATATTGTGTACAAGATTCAGGAAAAAAGAAGAAGAGGTTGAAGTGGGCAAACTTGAGGTGGCGCTGGAAACGGCTTGAAATATAGCACACGGATAACACTGATTTACACGGATTTTTTTCGATTAGTAAACTATTTATCGGGAATTAAAAATATTCGATAACTCAGTTATTCAGTTACTCAGTTAAATCAGTGTCATCTGTGTGCTAAAAAAAATTACATGACAGAATCTATTAAAACAACTTGTTGCTACTGCGGAGTAGGTTGCGGAATTATCGTTCATAAGGACCGCGACGGAAAGCTGCATGTAGAAGGGGATAAGGACCATCCGGTGAATAAGGGCATGCTTTGTTCCAAAGGCATGAACCTGCATTACACCGTAATGGACACGTCCGACAGGTTGTTGTACCCTGAAATGCGCTATAATAAAAACCTCCCAAGGCAGCGTGTTTCATGGGATCAGGCATTGGAAAGAACAGCGGCAGTATTTTCTACGATCATTGAAAAATTCGGTCCGGAGGCGGTGGCATTCTATGCTTCGGGACAATGTTTAACAGAAGAATATTATGTTGTAAACAAACTTATCAAAGGCTTTATCGGCAGCAATAATATAGACACCAATTCTAGATTGTGTATGAGCAGCGCGGTGGCTGCTTATAAAAAATCATTAGGCGAAGATTCTGTTCCAGTTTGTTATGATGATATTGAATTAACAGATTGCATTTTCGTTGCCGGTGCAAATCCTGCGTGGTGTCACCCGATTTTATGGAGAAGAGTAGAAGCAGCAAAAGCTGCAAATCCAAACCTGGTGATCGTTGTAAGCGATCCTCGTGTAACGCAAACCTGCTCACTGGCGACCTTGCATTTGCAATTGAATCCGGGTACGGACATTGTATTGCATCATGCAATTGGAAGAGTGTTGATTGAGCAAGGCGACATCGATGCATCCTTTGTACATCATCACACAGAGGGTTTTGAAAAGTATGCGGCGAAAGTAATGGAACGCAGTGTGGAAGAAGCCGCGATTATTTGTGGCGTTCCTGCAGAGGATATTCGCAAAACAGCTGCTTATATCGGCGCATCAAAAAGTTTCATTACCATGTGGACGATGGGGTTGAATCAAAGCGTGATTGGCGTTGACAAAAACTTAAGTCTTATCAACCTGAATTTAATTACCGGGAAAATAGGAAAGCCAGGCAGCGGCCCGCTTTCATTGACTGGTCAGCCAAATGCGATGGGCGGTCGCGAAGTAGGCGGGTTGGCCAATATTTTACCGGCGCACCGTGATCTTGCGAATCCTTTGCACAGAAAGGAAGTAGAAGAATTTTGGGGTGGTAAAAAAATATCAGACAAGCGTGGATTGACTGCAACGGAAATGTTTGAAGCGCTCGAGTCAGGAAAATTGAAAGCAATTTGGATCATGTGTACCAATCCGTTGTTAAGTCTTCCTGACGTACGCAAAGCAGAAGCGGCATTAAAGAAAGCAAAGTTTGTAGTGGTGCAAGAAATTTCTTCTAAACCAGAAACCATACAGTATGCAGATGTGATTTTGCCTGCCGCAGCATGGACGGAAAAAGAAGGAACGATGACGAACGCAGAACGTCGCATCAGTTATTTATCAAAACTTGTAACGCCGCCCGGTGAAGCGTTGCCGGATGCAGAGATCATTTGCCGCTTCGCGCAAAAAATGGGCTATCACGGATTTGATTTCAATTCTTTCGAGGAAATTTATAACGAGCATTGTCAAATAACAAAAGGCACGAGCATTGACATCAGTGCTTTGTCGTATGATATCATTAAACGAAACAGAACGGTGCAATGGCCGTACAACGGCGATACTGAATTGGGTACAAAGCGTTTGTTTACCGATCATCGTTTTCACACGCCTTCAAAAAGAGCGATCATTCATGCGGTGAATGATGAAAATACTTCTGAACCCGTGAGTCCGGAACTGCCGCTAATCCTTACTACAGGCCGCATTCGCGATCAATGGCACACGATGAGCAAGACGGGAAAAGTAAACAAACTGAAACAACACATTGCAAATGCATTTTTAGAAATTCATCCTGACGATGCATTTACAAGAAATATTTCAGAAGACGATATTGTTGAAATAACCAACCGCAATGGCAATGTAAGAGTAAAAGCGAAACTGACAACCAGCATTAAACGTGGTGTTGTTTTTCTGCCAATGCATTGGGGTAAAATTCTCAACAATGATTTAAATCGTGCGAACAACCTAACACATACTTTGCTTGATCCCACTTCGCTGCAACCCGATTTTAAGTTCGCTGCAGTAGAGGTAAAGAAATATAAAAAGCCGAAACAGAAGATCATCGTAATCGGTGCCGGTGCCGGTGCGCATGGCTTTGTGAGAAGCTATCGTGCTGTGAACAACACTGATGAAATAAAGGTTTTCAGCAAGGAAGACCTGCCGTTTTACAATCGTGTAATGTTACCGGATTATGTGAGCGGTACGCAAAAATGGAACCAGTTGGTAAAGATGACAACGGAAGAAGTGATCGAACATGATATCGATTATTTCCAGGGTGTAAGCATCACTCATATTGATCGCGCCAATAAAGTGGTGACGGATAGCAATGGCAAAGTTCATTCTTACGATGTCCTTTTAATGGCAACAGGAAGCCGGCCTACACTACTTCGCGACACTCCATCAATGAAAGGAATTTTCACGATGCGGAGCAGAGTAGATGCGGATAATTTTAAAAAACATATTGACCCAGCGAATGGCAAAATAATTGTTGTGGGTGGTGGTCTGCTGGGTATCGAAATGTGTGCATCGCTTACAGAGATGAACTTTGAAGTGATCTTAATGCAACGCTCATCGAAGCTTATGGACAGGCAATTGGATGAATTGGGAAGCCGCTTGCTGCAGGAAGAACTTGCCGATCGCAAGATTGATATTTTATTCAACGATGAAATAGAAAGGTTTCTGGGTAATAAAAAACTCGAAGGTGTAAAATTGAAAAGCGGTCGTACCATCGAATGCCAGGCAGTTGTAATGAGCATTGGAACTACGCCAAACATTGAGCTTGCAAAAGCATGTGAGCTGACCTGCGTGCGAGGCGTTGTGGTGAATGAGTATCTGCAAACCAATGATCCTTCTGTGTATGCAATAGGCGAAATTGCTGAGTTTAAAGGTGTTCTGTATGGAATTACTGCCGCGGCAGAACAGCAAGCTGAAATAGTTGCGAAACATTTAAGTGGTGATATTTCCAACTACTACAAAGGTTCTCTTTTCATGAATATTTTGAAGTTGCATGGTGCCGATATCTGTTCGCTTGGCACCGTTGAAACGCCTAAGGATTCGGCATATGAAGAAGTTGTTTTCATTGATAAAGCAAAACGTTATTACAAGAAATGTGTGATTCATAACGACAGATTGATTGGTGCAATATTGATTGGCGATCGTTCGGAGTTCTTGGAGTTTAAGGATTTGATCGCGAACAAAATCGAATTGTCCGAGAAGCGTTTGCAGTTATTGCGCTCCGGTAAAAAGGCCGAACCTGTGTTAGGAAAATTGGTTTGCTCTTGCGGAAGCGTTGGCGAAGGAAATATCTGCAACAAAATAAAAGAAGGATTTAAAGATCTCGGAAGTCTTTGCCAGGCAACAGGTGCGGGGCAAGGCTGCGGTAGCTGCAGACCAGAGCTGCAGGCGATTTTAGAACGGGAAGTGAGTGGTGTTTTGGAAACAATAGAGCAAAAATGAAGCGATGCTTCGCGTTCTTCTTTTAACCACAGAGGGCGCGGAGGCGTGGCTCCGAGATGAATAGTAAGTCACGGGAGCACAGAGGAAAGGAGAGTGGTTGACTATATGATTCAGGGCTATAATTCTGGCTTTTAGTTTTTGTCGGAGAATTATAGACTTGAAGTATACAATCTCCTTTCCTCTGTGAAAAAAATCTCCGTTATCTCTGTGGTTAAAATCAAGCGGTAGCGCAAAAAAATTGTTATGAAGAAAACAGAAACGATCATTATCAATTTTACAGGAGGGATTATTTCGCCGGGGCATCTGTTTGAAGTGCTCTCTGTGGCTGAGTTGTCGCAAGTGAAAGAAGTGAAGTTCGGTCAGCGCCAGCAGTTGATAATTGATGTTCCTGTAAAGCATTATAAAACATTTGCTGATACCTGCAAAAAGAATAAGATCGCTTATTCGTTGCTGAAAGACGCTACACCAAATATCACAAGTTCTTACCCTGCAGCAGATATTTTCATAAACGACACATGGCTCAGTGAGGGTATTTACAAAGATGTGTTTAACATGCTTGACGATTCACACAAGTTGAAAGTGAGTATTTGCGATTACAATCAAACATTCATTCCATTCTTTACAAGCAATGTCAACTGGATCGCTACAACGCAGCGCCATTACTGGTTTTTATACATTCGTTTTCCGAGGACAAACACTTTGTTTTGTTGGCCGGAGGAAATTTATACAAATGATATCGGCGCGGTAACAAAGGCTGTAGAGAAGATACTATTGGATGATGCATTTTCAATGATCTCCGAAACCGGTGATGGGCAAAAGCTTTTTAATTTAGTAAAGAAACAAATAAGCTACATCGGAAGAAACGTGCAGAAAGACTTGCAGTTGCCTTCATTCCATTTACCATATTACGAGGGCTTCAACAGGCAGGGGAATTATTACTGGCTGGGCATTTACAAAAGGGATGAGGAATTTTCTGTTCCGTTTTTGAAGGACCTCTGCACGATCTGTATGGAAACAAAAGTGGGGCAATTTTATGCAACGCCGTGGAAGTCTGTTATCATTAAAAACATTGATGCCGCACATCGTAGTTTGTGGGATTATGTGCTGGGTAAATACAGAATCAACGTGCGTCACGCTGCCAATGAATTGAACTGGATCGTTGAAGATAATACTGAAGACGCATTGATATTGAAGCGTCACATTATTCGCTACTTCGATAAAGAAGATGTGAGAACTTATGGTTTGTGTTTCAGCATTAAAGTAAAGGCAAGGACTGGTTTGTTTGGTTCCGTAGTGATCAGAAAATGTGAGATCAAAAATGCGAGCCGTTTGAAGTCGCTTGAGCGTTACGATATTTTGTACACGAAAGATTTTAATCCTAACTCCGGAGAGTTGGTGCTGTTCCGCGAGAACGTGGAGAAAGATCATCTCGGTGTTTATCTTGTTTCATTGAGTAAACTGTATTATGAGAAAACCAGTGCTGTGAATGTTTTACAAAGTCATCAGTCTATACCGCTTCCGCAACCCGCAGCACCTGTTAATCAGAAAGTGCATCAATGCAGTAAATGCATGACGATATATGATGCTGAAACTGGCGACGAAACGCAGGGAGTGCTAGCTGGTACTTTATTTGCTGCCTTGCCTGATACTTATTGCTGTTCACTTTGTGAAGAGCCGTTGAGTGGCTTTGTCGAACTTGCTTTGCCGTTGCGGCACGCTGAGCGCTGAAGATTTTTTTCACCACTGAGGCACTAAGGACACTAAGTTTCACTAAGGGAAGCTTAAATTCTCAACAGGCCTTAGTGAGGCTTAGTGCCCTTAGTGTCTTAGTGTTAAAGATTCGGGTCTATCACAGAAGATCGTTACAAAATAACAACCCTCGTCACTATAGATGAAACACTTTATTACAATCATGAAATATTCTATCGCGGTGGCGCTTCTTTGCTGTGCTTTATTGTTTTACTGCAAGCCGCCAAGCAACAAATCAAGCGAACGCAAAACACTTGATGGTACATGGCAATTGGTCTCAGCCTTGTCCATTACAGAACAAGACACTGTCGTTACGTTTCCAATAAAAAATCAGCGAATGATTAAGATGTTCAATCAAAGTCATTTCGCATTTTTCAAACATGATCTTTCCAGCGGAAAAGATTCAACTGCTGTGTTCGACGCGGGCAGTGGCTCCTATAAACTGGATGGAGAAAACTATTCAGAACATCTTGAGTACTGCAATGCCAGGGGTTGGGAGAATAACGACTTTCATTTTACACTCACCATAAGCAATGATACCTTGATCCAGCGCGGCATTGAGAAGATTGATTCGTTGGGAGTGGACAGGGTGATTGAGGAGAAATACTTTAAGGTCAATTAAGAATTAAGAATTAGGAATTAAGAATTCTTTCTGTGCCACACGCTGTTCAAATTGTAATATTTCTATTGCGCAAAAATCATTGCGAAGCGCTTATTCAATAACCAATGTTGCCCCGAGAGAATTCTTAATTGAATTCACTTATGGGCAAAAAATAAAGGAGACCTTTCGGGTCTCCTTTATTTTCAAGCAACTTAATTTATATTTTCTCAGACAACTCTTTACCAGCTTTAAATTTCGCTACTTTCTTTGCTTTGATCTTAATGGTAGCGCCAGTTTGCGGGTTTCTACCAGTGCGTGCTGCACGTTTAGAAACAGAGAAAGTACCAAAACCTACAAGGGTAACTTTGTCACCTTTTTTCAAAGTTTTAGTAACGGCATCAGTAAAAGAATCGATTACTGCACCTGCTTCTTTCTTGCTAATACCTGCGTCTGACGCTAGTTTGTCGATCAAATCAGCTTTGTTCATCGTTTGAGATTTTAATGGTTAAAAGACAAATATAAGAGAGTCCGGCATGTTTTGTACAAATGGCACTCTCTTTTTCATACAGAGTTACAAGATTATATTTTTTTTGATGAAAATCAAGTACAATAACGGTTATATGGAAAAAATGTGCAATAAATGGAAACCATTAGGGCAATAATTGAATGGCTGATTAACTGAATAACCGAGTAGCTGAGTAACGGAATTCCTTCCCGAAAACCGCATCGTCATTGCGAGACCTGCGGAGGATGAACATTTGGATGATAAACCAAAACTGGCCGAGCAGGTTGCGGTCGAAGCAATCTCCCCGCAGAACAGCCAGATTGCTTAGACCACTTGTTAAGTTTGCAATATTGCTTTTGTATTTCGAATATTCTTTCTCCGCAGGTCTCACAATGACGATGTAGCACTCTTCATTTATTCAGTTACGCAATAGTAACGTCCTTATTCAAATATACATCCTGTATGGCGTTCAGCATTTCTACGCCTTCATTGAATGGTCGTTGGAACGCTTTCCTACCTGATATCAAACCAGTGCCGCCCGCACGTTTGTTGATGATCGCGGTAATTACCGCCTGCTTTTTATCGCTTGCTCCGGAAGATGCGCCACCGGAGTTGATCAGTCCGGCACGTCCGTTATAGCAGTTAATCACCTGGTAACGGCAAAGGTCGATCGGGTTGTCGGAAGTAAGTTGGGTGTAAATGCGTTCGTCCAGTTTGCCGTAAGAGCTGTTGCCCGTGTTCAGCACTTTATAGCCGCCGTTGTTTTCCGGTAATTTTTGTTTGATGATATCTGCCTGAATAGTGGTTCCAATGTGATTCGCCTGGCCCGTAAGGTCCGCAGATACGTGGTAATCCACGCCGTCTTTTTTAAACGCGTTGTTGCGCAAATAGCACCAGAGAATGGTGGCCATTCCCAGCTCGTGCGCCTGTTCAAATACTTTTGCAACTTCTATAATCTCGCGTGTTGCATCATCGGAGCCAAAATAAACCGTTGCACCAACAGCCGCTGCGCCCAGGTTCCATGCATCTTTTACAGAACCGAACATGATCTGTTCCGCTTTATTGGGATAACTCAATAGTTCATTGTGATTGAGTTTTACAACAAACGGAATTTTGTGTGCGTATTTTCTGGATACTATACCAAGCGCTCCAATAGTTGTTGCTACTGCATTGCAGCCACCTTCAATAGCCAATTTTACAATGTTCTCAGGGTCAAAATACAATGGGTTGGCTGCGAACGATGCGCCGGCACTGTGCTCTATTCCCTGGTCGACAGGTAGTATGGAAACGTATCCTGTGTTTGCTAAACGGCCATGGCCATACATCGCCTGGAGGTTGCGTAATACCTGCGGGTTGCGATTTGAGATGGAAAATATCTTATCTACAAAATCGGGTGAGGGAAGATGCAATTGTTCTTTCGGAATGGTTTTGCAGACATGAGAAAGTAAACCTTCATTTTCTTTTCCTATTAAAGACAAAAGATTTTCGTTCATAGAAATTCGTTTTATACGTTAACAATGGTTGATTCGATTTGGTTTAGTGAATAGGGGGAAGTCGGTGGTCTCATTGTCGAGTCGCGCTAAATGTGCCGCGGTTCGTGTCTTCACGAACTCCGCAATGTGGCAAAGGGATGGCTCGTGGGGACACAAACCATTGCACAGTAATGGAGTTTGCTTATTGCAGCGACGCACTAAAGTACCTATATTGTTTATCTTTTGCTAGTCCGGCAAATTTTTTAAAGAAATATTATTAATGAAAAAAGTTGTTCCTCTATTCCTGCTAGTAAGCCTTGCACATTTTTTCACACAAACAGGTGCTGCCAATACAAATCGCTTCCCAAAGCCGGAAAATCGTGATACCGTTCAGGTGTTCAAAGCCATCAAATGGCAGTTTCAAACCAAAGGAAAAATATTTTCAACACCCATCATTGCAAATGGCGTTGTATATATAGGAAGCGAGGATAGCTGCCTGTACGCAATCGATCAAAACAGTGGGAAATTGAAATGGAAATTTAATACAAAAGGAAAAGTGAATTCCTCCGCAACCGTTTTCAACAACATGGTTTTCTTTGGAAGTTATGATGGCTATCAATATGCACTAAATGCAAAAAGTGGCCGTGAAATATGGAAGTTTAAAACAGGTGGCGAAAAACATATCGGTGCAAAAGGGTTATGGACCATGAAGCCCGACAGTTTATATATGGATGACCCGTTCGACTTTTTTCTATCCTCCCCAGTAATCGACAGCGCTAATGGGAACGTCTGTTTTGGCAGTAGTGACGGTAATGTATATGCGCTGAATTTAAAGAAAGGAACTGTTGCGTGGAAACTGGCAACAAGCGGCCCCATACACGCGGCTCCGTTGTTGTACAAAGGTGTTTTATACATTGGCAGTTGGGATTTTAATCTCTACGCCATTAACGCAAAAGATGGAGCTATAAAATGGACATTTAAAACGGGGGAACAGCCTGTTTATCATGTGCTGGAAGGAATTCAGGCTGCTCCTGTAGCAGCTGATGGCATGATATACTTTGGCACCAGAGATGCTTTTTTTTATGCGTTAAATGCAAATACAGGCGCAATGGAGTGGAAGTTTGATGCGGAAAGCTCCTGGATAATGGCAGCAGCTAATTTGAAAGACAACGCCATTTTCTTTAGCACTTCAGATTCGTACAGTTTTATTGCTGTTAACAGGCAAACAGGTAAAGAATTGTTCAGATTCAAGTCAAGTGGCTATATCTATAATACGGCTGCCATCGTCAATAATACTGCGTATTTCGGCGATTTTACCGGGCAGTTATTTGCGCTTGATATCAGAACTGGAAAGCCGGTTAGCGTGTTTGCTTTTGAGGGGAGAAAAAATAATGCTATGAAAGTTTTAAAGGACAATACACTTGATTTTGATGTCGCAGCCGCAGGAAAAGATCGGGCCTTCTATCAAACTACAATTGATGCCATGAACAATTTATATTCCCTCGGTTCAATTGTTTCTTCACCTGTTGTTGCAAACAACACGCTTTATGTGGGAAGTGCGGATGGGAATTTGTATGCGGTGGAGCTGGCAGAGATTGAATAAACTGAATAAACTGAATAGACTGAATAAACTGAATAAACTGAGTAAACTGAGTAACTGAGCTCATTCGCGAAAACCGCACGTCATTGCGAGACCTGCAGAGAAAGCATAACAACATGATGACGGGAAGACCAATAATCATGCTGCGGTCGAAGCAATCTGCAGGCAACCTGTCGGCGAGATTGCTTCGGCAGTTGCCGTTAGTGCATCCTACATTCAAAAGATCAGGCAATACGCTCCGCTTGCCTCGCAATGACGATGCGGTTTTCGCGGAAAGTTCAGTTATTCAGTTATTCAGTTATTCAGTTATTCAGTTATTCAGTTATTTCGGCATGTCCTCCAGTGCCTTTCCAAGCTTCGCATAGCTGTATTTGTTTACAATGGTTCCGTTGTTGATCAAATACAACACGGCGTTTGTGCGGCATGCAGTTTTTACAGCCACAGCATCGCATTTAAGCAAAGGCACGTCCTGCATGGGTTTGCCCACTATTGTTTTAATGTTCTCTTCCGGTAGTGCAGACACAAAGAACAATGGAGTGTTTTTATGTTGTGCCAATTTGTAGATTTCAAATAATTGCGCTTTCCAGTTGGCGGCATTGTCTTCATCGTGAATAAAGAACAGGTACATATTTCCCTGGCTATGCATTAACGCCTCGGTGCTGTCATTTCCCGAAGGGGTTATCAATACGAAGTCTTTGATGGCAGGTGCTGCGTTTCCTTTGCGAATAACTTTGTCATAACGTTTTACGAAATGGTATAAAGAGTCATCGAAATCGGCAGGGAATGAGTCTGCAGTGAATTCGATGTCTTTACCTGCTTTATTATACACAAAAGAAATCACGGTACTATCAGGAATTGCTCCTGCAGGGATTTTCATCTTTTCCGGAATGTTGTAACCAACGCGGTAAGGCAGACAATCTTTTACCGGAAGATAGGTTAACACATACCACTGAAATATAAAGCTTGCGCCAAGCGACAACAGCAATAAAGCGATACTTATTTTGCCGCTAAATATTGGTTTGATTTTTTTGTAGTTGAAAAATATCAGTAGTATCAACACCAGCAGGAACAAGTCTTTCATGAAAGATTGTTGGGCCGTCAACGGAATACAATCACCAAAGCATCCACAGGTTTGTATTTTTCCGGAGAATAAAGCATAGCCGGTAAGGAATGTGAAAAAGATGATCAGCAACAGCAGTAACCAGCTAAAGAGTTTCATGCGCCAGCCCAGCAAAATAGCGACGCCTGCCACTATTTCGAAAACGATCATCAATATAGATAATGTGAGTGTGAAATTGTTTAAGCCGTTCCAACCCCAGACTTCAAAAAACTCCTGCATTTTGTAACTAAGTCCGAGCGGATCGTTTGCCTTTACGAGTCCCGAAAAAATGAACAGGACCCCTACGATGATTCTTGCGATGTTGATTAATGTTTTCATGTTTAATTCAGGAATTAGAAGTTAATTGAAAATTGAAAGTTGAAAATTGAAAATGAACCTAAAAATATTTGAGAGGCTTTTTCGATGTAACACACAAAGCATTTTCAACTTTCAATTTTCTATTTTCAATTATTTACCGTGTTTGCCTTCGCCGATCAGTATCAGAGCAAAAGCAGCGTAATTGATGATGTCGAAATAGTTTGCATCAATTCCTTCGCTGATAAGGGTTTTGCCTTCGTTCAGCAAGATTTGTTTGATGCGTAAAAGTTTGGTCAGGATCAGGTCGGTGAAGCTTTCCTGGCTCATGTCGCGCCATGCTTCGCCGTAATCGTGATTTTTATTTTGCATGAGCGATTTTGCCGCTTCAATTTTTTCGCTGTAGAGCTTTTCTACTACATCCGCAGGTATTTCATCGATTTCGTCATTTTTCTTATCCAGCTGAATAAGGCCGATGACGCCATAGTTGAGGATACCCATGAACTCGGATTGGATATTATCGTCTATCTTTTGTTGCTTGTTTTCCTGGATGGTGCGAATGCGTTTCGCTTTGATGAAGATCTGATCAACGATTGAAATGGTACGCAGCACGCGCCATGAAGTGCCATAGTCCTTTGTCTTCTTAATAAATATTTCCTTGCAACTGTTAACTGCCTGGTCGTACTGCTGAATAGTATTTGCCATGAACGGTAATGAACGTTTGTGATAAATTGTAAATCGCTGGAGGTAATCGTGAATGTTTAGTCGTGAAACGCGAATTATGCCTTCGCGGCAAATTCACGATTGACGATTGACGTTTCACGATCTTCCCTTATTTTGCCAAAAATAATACAATGTACACACTCAATTGCAAAGGCCGGATTTTAGAAATAAATAAGCCTTTGGTAATGGGCATAATTAATATAACACCGGATTCATTTTTTACAGGTAGCCGCCAGCAAAACCTCGACGGAATATTGCGGCATGCAGAAAAGATGTTGCGGGAAGGTGCCGCCATTCTTGATATTGGCGGCCAAAGCACCCGCCCGGGCAGTGATTTGATTATGGCAGAAGAAGAATTGCAAAGGGTAGTGGCTCCGGTAAAAACGCTTCATGAGCACTTTCCGGAAGCCTTTATTTCTGTGGATACTTTTTATAGTAAAGTGGCTAAGGAAACGGTGGAAAATGGCGCTTGCATCATTAATGATGTCAGTGGCGGCACGCTCGATCAAGATATGCTGACTACCGTTGGCAACCTGAACGTTCCGTACATCTGCATGCACATGAGGGGCACGCCACAAAACATGCACGAGTTTGCGAACTATGAAAACGTGACGAGGGAAGTGCTTGATTTCTTTATCGAAAGAATTGATCTCTGCAAGAAGAATGGCATTCATGATATTATTCTTGATCCAGGCCTGGGCTTCGCCAAAACATTTGCGCACAATTTCGAAATTCTTAAAAATCTTTCACTTTTAAAAATACTCGAAAAGCCTTTATTGATCGGACTTTCAAGAAAAGGAATGATCCACAGGACACTCGGAACAACAGCCGAAGAAGCATTGAACGGAACAACTGTTTTAAATACGGTGAGTCTTATGAATGGCGCGAGCATTTTGCGTGTACATGATGTGAGGGAAGCAGTCGAAGCAGTGAAGTTGGTAGAGGAAATTAGTTCGGTGCGGCCGTAGAGACAAGGCATTGCCTTGTCTGCGCTAGCAGCGTAATTGTGTAAGAAGACAAGGCAATGCCTTTTTGCGTTGGCAGCGTAATTGTGCAAGAAGACAAGGCAATGCCTTTTTGTGTTGACAGCGTAATTGTGCAAGAAGACAAGGCAATGCCTTGTCTCTACGGGGATGCGCTTTTTTTGCCGAATTTTATTCGGTCGTACAAATAAAATCTTCAAACATTTGTCTCATCTACATTTCAGCCAGGAACGACATCCGAATTTTATAAAAAATGCCACACTTTAAACCCACGGGCATCCGGCTACCGGCAACTGGGGACTGCTGTTTGCAGAATTATATTCGTTTTTATAAATATTTCTTGAATTTAATTCTAAATGTTTTTAGATTTACAGAAAATTAATCGAAATGGAAATCACTTTAGACAAGATTGATCTGCAGATCCTGAATATTATTCAGGCGAATGCTAAGATCTCCAATGCGGATCTTGCTAAAGAAGTGAAGATGGCGCCTTCTGCCGTTTTGGAAAGAGTTCGCAAGCTGGAGCAAAAGGAAGTAATAAAAGGGTACACTACCCAAATTGATCCTTTGGCCGTAAAGCAAACGATGCTCGCATTTATTTTCATTCGTACCTCCGTTGGGTTTGCATGCAGTACCAACGCTGCAACTTTGCTCGCTGCACTTCCGGAAGTGCAGGAAGTACACCACATTGCAGGTGAAGATTGTTTTTTAATTAAGGTAAGAACCGCTGACTCCGCTTCGCTTATGCGTCTCATGCGTGATGAGTTGCGAAAGATACCTGAAGTCTCCTCTACGAAAACAACGATTGTACTTGAAACAGTGAAAGAACAGCAACAGATTATTATCCCTGAAAAGTAAACAACATTATGAACATCGAACAATCTAAAAAAGTGTCACCGGTAATGGTGATCCTTGCCTTCGCGACTGTATACATTGTGTGGGGATCAACTTATTTCTTTATACAAAAGGCAGTGGCAGAATTTCCTCCCTTTATTATGGGGGCAATGAGATTTTTAATTGCCGGATCAATATTACTTGTCTGGTGCATTATAAAAGGTGAAAAGGTCTGGAACCCAACACTCATCAAACACGCGACTATCAGTGGTCTCTTATTATTGCTGATAGGGAACGGCGCGGTAATCTGGGCAGAACAAACATTGCCAAGTTCGCTGGTGGCGGTACTTGTATCATCGGTGCCTATTTGGTTCGTGTTGCTTGACAGAGCGCACTGGACAGAAAACTTCAAGAGCCGCGAAACGCTGACGGGTTTGTTTATTGGTTTTGCCGGCGTTATCTTATTGTTTGTTCAACGCATTGCGGAGTCAATGTCATCAGCCAATACAGGAGCGCAAGTATTGGGACTACTTATCTTAATTGTAGGGTCAATGAGCTGGGCAGGTGGTTCATTGTATTCTAAAGCAAAAAGTTCTGCATATCCTGCTACTGTAAACACAGCGTGGCAAATGTTTGCCGCAGGCATTGCATTTTTACCTTTTGCATTTTTATCAGGTGAAACAAAAAGCTTTTCATTCGCTACAGTAAGTACAGGCGCATGGTTCTCGATCGGTTATCTTATTGTGTTTGGTTCATTAATAGCATATAGCGCATATGTATGGCTGTTGCAGGTTCGTTCGGCTACGCAAGTGAGCACCTATGGTTATGTAAACCCAGTAGTTGCCGTATTACTTGGTGTATTCTTTAACAACGAACCAATGAGCTGGATTCAAATACTTGGCCTTGCTATTATCTTGACCAGTGTGTTACTCATCAACATTGCCAAGGCAAGAAAGGAGAAGAAAGTGGCAGTTAAGAGGAGAATGGAAATGGCTGTTGAGTAATTAAGAATTAGGAATTAAGAATTAAGAATTATACAAAGGGCCAAATTCATTATTGAATTTGGCCCTTTGTATGTTAAACATAGAACTACTCAACAATTTTTTTCATTGTTGCACCCAAAGAATTCTTAATTCTTAATTCTTAATTGTTATTTCACTTTCACTATCGTGCCATCCGGCGCAACAATTACTTTTTTCTTCTTCGTGCCGTTGGTGGCGGTTACTTCGTAGTATTCTTTGTGATTACCGTAGTTGCTGGTTTTATAATAAGTTTTGTCTACTAAAGTATATCCTTTTCCTTCCCCTGCTTTTTTAAGAGAAGCTTTAACAGCTTCCGGAAGTTCGGCGTCTTTTTGTTCAAGTCTTGATACCAGCAAATTTCCGTTTGCATCATACAGACCATAATATTGCATGTCATCCCTTTTGAAACTGATGGTGTAGTGGTCAACAGTTTCACCAGATTGCAAATTGTCTTCGTGCGTAATGTTCCATTTCTTCACATTTGCAGGATTTGCTTTGAAATACTGAACTGACTTCGCATCTGGAAATCTGCCGTGAAGACTGTCAACAACTTTCTTAGGTGCCATTTGCTCGGTAACAGGAGTAGCGCCGGACCCTTTGATCACTACATCATCCTGGGCAAAGATGCTGAGTGATGACACAGAGGCAATAAGAATTAATAGAGACTTTTTCATAAAACAATAATTAAGATTTAAAGTATGGTTATAGAGAAAAATGTACCGATGGTTTGCACCGGTACATCTACATGCAAATCTTGGTGGAATTTGAAAATTTGAAAATATGCTAATTTGAAAATGCTTTAGGTGCGGCTTCCCGGTAGGCTCCTCAAGAATGAATGAAATTAATGGGAGAGATGAACAGAACGAATTTTCAAATTAGCATATTTTCAAATTTTCAAATCATCTAGTGTCCCCATCCGCTGATGCCAAGTTTTATTCCAAAAAATGAAGTGGCTATCATACCATTTGCTGCAGGCAACGTATTATAAGTAGCTGCGATAAAAATGCCATGATTTTCATCTCTGTTAAATCGCACACCAAGATCAGCGTTGGCTGCAAACTGCACTCCATCAGCCTGAACGATGTATAAGCCAATATCGGTGCGCTGGTCCTGGTAAGCGCCACCGACGCCAACTCTTACATAAGGCACCACTCTTTCTTTTGGATTTTTAAAGTCGTATTGCACCAAAGCCACCAGTTGGTAAATATTGGTATAGTTGCTGCGATTGCCGTGGACAGTTCCTTCCGTGGTAGGAAATGTTCCTACGCCTTTTTTATCCTGGAAGTAGAACCATGTGAATGCTCCGCCAAGAGACAGTTGCGGGTTTTTAAGTCGGTGGCGGTAAGCTCCGCTAAATCCTACCCAACTCGTTTTGCTTACAAAGTCCTTAAAGTCGCCCGTAGGAAACGATACCTGGTAGCCGAACTCTGCCGATTGCTGTGCTTGTAACGCTGTATAAAAAGTCAATGCCGCTATTATGGTTAAAAGGTATTTCATGATAAGGTGTTTATTGTTTTAAATAAGGTGACTGTATAAACATTTGACCAATGTTTGTTTGGATTCTTGAGGAAATATTGGCGGTTCCTCCTTCAAGCAATCCATTAAGAACGCCTATCCAAACAACAGGAAGCTGTTTATCTTTTGGCGCATTTGGATTTGTCATATTAACCACTAGTGTACCTGTATTGTAAGTGGCACACACCACATCGGAAGGATACCACCATCCCCAGCTTGGGTCCCATGCAGGAGGATAATATCCCCATCCTGGCCACCAGCCCCAATAGCACCACCAGCAATAAGCCTGGCACACGCCTTGTTTTGAAGCGGTTACAGAAGGCAGTACAACCACGTCGGCAGATTCTCCGCCATTATCGTCCAATTGTTCCCAGCCCAACCCATCTAGTTGCTTTTTAAGTTCTGAAAGAATAATCGCATCATAAGTGTGGTCAGGTTTGTCGCCGGGGTTGACAATGTGCTCTACAGAATCAGGCAACATATAGGTTGTTACTTTAGAAAAATCGTAGGTTTTGTCTTGTTGTGTGTAGACCAGATCATAATCCGATATGTAATCAGGTGCAGAAGGATAACAACCCGATAACATAAAGGTCAATGAGAGAATTAGTACGGCTGCAATAGCCTTCGGATAAGCTTTTTTGATTCGCATACTTAATTAGTGTTTTAATGTCAAAAATGAGGGTAGCAGATGGGTATGAAGGAACTCGATAGGTATTTGATTAGTAAACACAGTTTCAACACCATTACAGGCGCTTATTTTATAACGACTTACTCAGACAATTGTTCACTGAAGAAGGTTGATTTAACAGTAAAATACGGGAACAAGAAAGTTGCATCGTTCTCAACATTTTAGACTCTTGAATGTTAAGGAACATAAATCAGCATTTATTATCAAAATCATCTTTATGAAACAGATAGCAACCTTACTCCTCGCTTGTTCATTGAGTTTTGCTCATGCACAGACTCCTCAACCTACGCAAACACAGCCACCTCCAGGGACTGTTCAATATGTTAATCCGGCGCCGCCACCGCCACGTCCACAGACTTCGGCGGCCGTGCCTAAAATATCACTGAATGTGCTTGGCGGTTATGTGTTTGGTGATAATGTTTCTACCGATAAATTTTATGGAAATGTAAATGGGGGCTTTCAATGGCAGGCAGGGCTTGAATTTGGCTTAAAGAAAATGTATGGTCTTGAGTTGTATTATGTAAGGCAAGACACTCACATAGATGTTGAGAATTATGGTGTAACACCAAAACAAACGTTCAATGCAGGCATTAACTATATATTGCTTGGTGGTAAAAGATATTCTTATGTTAAAAGTGAGGCGCTGACGGTCTGGTATGGCGTAAGCCTTGGTGCAGCTTTTGGAAATAATGAAGATGGTGATGGTTCTTATTCAAAATTTGCCTGGGGATTACGGCTTGGTCTGAAAGCAAAGCCAAACCCGGCATCTAAAATAGGATTTCTCTTTCAGGCGCAATTGCTTTCTGCTGTGCAAGCCGCAGGTGGGGGTATCTACTTTGGAACAGGCGGCGTAGGAACTGGCGTATCAACATATTCAACCATCTATCAGTTTGGTTTGAGTGGTGGTATATCGATCGCGTTGAAATAAGTGAATAACTGAGTAACTGAATAGACTGAATAAACTGAGTGATTAAAAGTTATAGTGTCTGCTTGAATATGAACATTCAGTTTATTCAGTCTATTCAATCATTCAGTCATTACTAAATCCCGTTCTCTTCTTCAACTGCTCCATCACATTGTAAATAATCGGGCAAGTGCCATAGTGCATAAACATTGAAAATAATCTTCTCGTAAAATTATCCTGGTGAAGATGAGGGAAGTCCCTGCATCCCTGGAAACGATGCTCGTAGATGGTGCATTTATTATCACTTAGAAAATGACAAGGAATCGTATTGATTACGTATTCGTTGCCCAGTCCCTGCTCAAGATATTTCTTTTTAATTGAATCTGCAGGCTGCTGCAATGCCGCAGAGAGATTTTGTAATTCTGTCTCTGTTACATTTATCATCAAAGACTTACAGCAATTGCCGCAAGTTGTGCAATCTACCGCCGGACTGATCTCATCATTCAATTCATGAACGATCGTGTCGATCTGTTTACTGTCTTCTGCATTTTTAAGAAAGGAAGTGAATGCATCATTTTCAGTTTCTTTCGCGACCGCTTCTGCTGCAATAAAAGATAGGGAAGTATGAATTGTGTAGTTTGCCAAACGTTGGTATTAAGCGGCAAAGCTACGCTTTATATGTTTTGCCACAGAGGCACAGATTTAAACAGAAAAAAAGAGAATTGTTTAAAAAGTAAATTGATCATCTTTTGTTAATCGAAAAGGATTAACTGCTTCATCGCTATGTGACGGCTTGCACAATAAAGTTCCTTTTCTGTGTAAATCTTGTGTCTCTGTTGCAAAAAAAAGCCCCGCCATTGGCGGGACCTCAAATGTTGTTATTGCTTATTCTTCGGAGTAAATGTCGTCGTCAAATTCTGCTTCCAGATCCTCATCATAAATATTTTCAAACTCACTAATTTTTTCATCATCCACCTGTTCTATGATTTCAGCAATTACATCTGTTTTCTTTTTCCAGAAATCTTCCGGTTCAGGTGTAAAGCTTCTCAGAAGCACGCATTTGTCTGTTTCAAAAATAGCGCATACCAGCTCTATTTCATCTTCCTGTGAATCCTTGATAAGATAGTAGGTGTCAAGCGTAAGATCAGCGTATGTTGCCATAAAAATATTTTATTAATAAAGTTATGATCAATTTTTATACCCCGATTTAATTAACAATTAATAATTAATAATTAACAAAGCTGTCATTCTTTACAAAATGTAAGTACACTTTTATTTAAATACTCATGAAGCCACATCCCTACAAGAATGCTTCACCTATTAATTTTTAATTATTAATTATTAATTCGCTAGTCCTCATCTTCCTCATAATTAAAAGCATCCTGGTTAAAATAAGTCTTCTCCCAGGCCTTCACTTTATCATCACTCAACAACTCAATGATGTCAAAAATAGGTGCATCTTTTTTCTTCCACTCCATCACTTCCGTTTCATCGTAACGTGAAATGAAATGGCAATGGTCAGACTCAAGATTTATTTTGATGAGTTTTAACGGCTCCAGTTCTTTCTCCTGAATAATGTAATAACACCCCGGTTCTAATAACGAATACGAATACATACGCACTAGTTTTTCAACGTTTTATAATAGTTAAAAAAATACAAGCAAGCTTAAAAAGTTCCGAATTTAAATGGGAGAATTGATGGATAGTTAGTAGTAAAACCACAAACAAAAGGAAAACCTATAAACTGTGGTTGAAAATCAAATATACGACTATTGATCTTTTGAAAAAATCGAGCAGATGATTTTGCTCATTATTTTTTCATAAACAAAATTTATTATTAATAATCAATAGTTTACATATTCGCAAATAGTATTGTTATCTAACAAAAAGGCTCATTCTTTGAATCAAAAATAATGGCAAAAAAGGCCCGTGATTAGGGGAAAAACCCTTAGGGCAGGGATTGGCTGAATAACTGATTAACTGAATAACTGAAGGGTTGAATTACAGAATAATTGAATTATTGAGAAAAATCAAGCTTTGAAAGTTCAGTTATTCAGTTAATCAGTTATTCAGTTATTGAATCTTCAATAAATCAATGATTCATTCAATAAATCAATGATTCACTTGTAGTTTTCGCCTATTTTTGAACCTCAAGCAACCCGATGGAGAAGATAATTTTCACAGAAGAATTTTGCCAACCGCAAAAACTGTTTCCATTTACACTTACCCGGCATGTGGTGGACATTAGGGTGGGTATTCTCACAATTCGTGAGAAATGGGAAGCTTATCTCGGGTTACCATCCTTCAACAAATGGCTGGATAATTATAAGGACAATAGTTTCTCCATTAAAACAAGCGAATTATCTCCGGGCGAATATCTGTTGATCCACAGCAATGTGTTGCCTTCAGCTAAAATAATTTCGCAGATAAAAAAACTCAATCCGGGCGAATTATTACTGTGTGCAGTAAACGGACCGGTTGCACTAAAATTCTCCAACAAAGATGCCAGTGCAAATGATGTTAAGGTGAGCAAAACTATTTTGCTTGAAGAAGATGCGAAAACCATTTCACAACCATGGCATATTTTCCAGATGAACGATTGGGCCATTCGCGAAGATTTTCATTTGCTTACCAATGGCAGAACTTCCGAACCGATTTCCTCTACCAATAAAACCATTGCTCCGGAAAATATCTTCATTGAACAAGGCGCAAAGTTGGAACATTGCATTCTGAACGCCTCTACCGGCCCAATCTATATCGGCAAGAACGCTGAGATTATGGAAGGCTCCATCATTCGCGGGCCATTGGCCATGTGCGAAGGTGCTGTTTTAAAGCTAGGGACAAAAGTATATGGCGCCACAACGCTTGGCCCGTACAGCGTTGGTGGTGGCGAGATCAAGAACAGTGTTTTCTTTGGCTACTCCAACAAGGGGCATGATGGTTATCTCGGCGATTCTGTGATAGGTGAGTGGTGCAACATGGGAGCGGGGACTTCTAATTCCAACGTTAAAAACAACGCTGGTGCAGTCAAGGTCTACAGTGATCTCGAAAAAAATACATACGAAACGGCCGGTATAAAGTGTGGCGTGCTAATGGGGGATTATTCCCGCAGCGCCATCAATACGTCGTTCAATACCGGCACTGTCGTGGGTGTATCCGTGAATATTTTCGGCAGTGGATTGACGCCCAAATATGTTCCATCTTTTTCATGGGGATCAGAAGGCATAAAAACCTATAACTTTGACGCCGCTTTGCAGCATATAGAAAACTGGAAGCAACTGAAACATCAGACATTGACGGCGGAGGAAAAAAGCATTTTGAAATATTTATACGAAAATCAATAATTCCATTTTTATGAGACAACAAATTGCAGCAGCTAACTGGAAAATGAATTTAACATGGGAACAAGGGCAACAATTACTGAATGGTATTTGGGGCGCCAATGTTACTCCAAAAGAAAACCAGGCCGTTATCATCGCTGTTCCATTTCCTTACCTTACCGCTGCAAGAGAAATAGTAGAAAAGAAAGCCGGTTACTTTGTAGCTGCGCAAAACTGCTATCATAAAAAATCAGGCGCATTTACAGGAGAAGTTTCTGCAGAAATGCTGAAATCGATCGGGGTAAAATATGTGATCATTGGTCACAGTGAGCGTCGTGAATATTTCAACGAAACAAACCAGCAACTTGCTGACAAACTAAATTTATTGCTTGAGAATGGCATCATTCCTATCTTCTGCTGTGGCGAGCCTTTGGCTGTGCGTGAAGCAAATGAGCAAAACAGCTACGTAGAGCAACAACTGGTTGAATCTCTTTTCCATTTAACTCCTGAGCAAATTTCGGGTATCGTTATTGCTTACGAACCAATCTGGGCAATAGGTACAGGTAAAACTGCAACGTCTGACCAGGCGCAGGAAATACAAGCTTACCTGCGTTCAGTGCTTGTTGGTAAATACGGTAAAGAAGTGGCTGCAAAAATTCCTGTGTTGTATGGCGGTAGCGTAAAAGCTGCTAATGCAAAAGAGATCTTCTCAAACGAAGATGTGGATGGCGGTCTTGTTGGTGGCGCTTCTTTGCAGGCAGATGAGTTTGTGAAAATTATTGAAGGACTGAAATAGTTTATATCGCAAAACGCTTGACGCCTAACGCTTAACGCATGTCGCGTGCGTTAGGCGTTAGGCGTTCTGCATTAAGCAGATGTATGAACATAAGAAAGAGTTTATTGCAAGGATTCATATGGAGATGGCTATTCTTCCTGTCGCTCTTTTTGCTTAATGTAGGCTTCTCACGATATTTTGGTGCTTCCGAAAGCGGCAAGGTTTATTTTATTACGAACACGCTAAATTTCTATTTGCTCATAAGCACCGTCAATATTGAGCTGGGGATTGCTTTTTATGCAGCCAATAAAAGAAAAAGTGTTTTTACATTGCTGATTACGGGTTTTAGCCTTTGTGTTGCTTCTGCGATTATGCTGCTTTTATTGCAAAACATTTCACCTGTATCCCGGTATTTTTCCGTCCCTGAATGGCCTTGGTATTTTCCATTGATCTTTGTTGCCGGCAATTGCTTGTCCAACTTCATCAGTCCGCTTTTTTATGCCCGGGGAAATTATGGTTTGCCAAATGGCATCATGGCATTTTTCATGCTTTTGCTGACTGCACTGTTTTTTGCGGTAGAAAAAATGCATTTCATTGATGCGAATACCATGATGAAATTGTACTTCTGGTTACCGCTCATTCAGTCGCTTTTTTTATTTATCGTATTCCTTATTTATGAGTGGGATATTCTGAAGGACAGCCGATTCAACATGGCTTATGTCAAAAGTGTTTTTCGCTATTCTATAGTAGCATTTGGCAATAGCTTGCTGTTGTTTCTACTTCTTCGAATTGATTATTGGTTCGCGGAGTATTATTGTTCATCGGCAGAACTGGGAAATTACATACAGGCCTCAAAATTTGGACAACTGCTGCTTATTGCGCCGGCGGTTTTCTCATCTGTTTTGCTGCCACGCGTTGCAGATGGCACTTTTAAAAATTACGGACGCGTTCTGTCTTTTCCCTTTGTGTTTTTAACCGCTGCTTTCCTTTTGTGCTTTGTGTTGCTGCTGGTATGTGGTCCCTCTGTTTTTGAAGTTTTGATGGGGCATGATTACAATAGCATGTACTGGCCAGCGCTGATAAAAATTCCCGCCATTCTGTTTTTGTCGCTTCAAAATGTATTGGGCATTTGGTTTGCGGGAAAAAACAAAATGAAGTACAATTTCTATAGCTCTCTCGCAGGAGTGATTGCAATGATAATCGCTGATCTGGTCTTGATTCCGGCAAAGGGGATAAGTGGTGCTGCGCTTGCCTCCATGCTGGCATATATGGTCGCATTTATTACCAGCGTCTATTTTTATAATAGGCAATCGAAGCAGCCCTTCGGACAGATCTTACATTACAGCTATAGCCTGATCTTTAACTGGAAAGAAGAAACGGTGATCCTCTGGAACCAATTCAGATCACCTTCCATTGTCAGCAAATCAGGGGAAAAAGAGTTGTCCGATTAACCCTTTAATTTAGTCACCAGATCAACATATTCCTGCATTGCTGCTTCCTTGCTTTTGCCTTTCAGGTTGCTCCACGCTTCATGTTTTGCCTTATTTACAAAATCAAACGGATTTGATGGAGGCTCGGTATTTACATCGCCTTCGGTCCCTTGCTTGTATAATGAGTACAATTGAAGCAGTGTCTCGTTGTCCGGTTTTGCGGAAAGTGTTTTGCTGTCTGCCGCTGCCTTTTCAAAAAGTTCCTTAAGTTCCATGAAATAGATTTTGCACGAAAGTATACAATTTGAAAATTTGAAAATATGCTAATTTGAAAATTCTGAAAGTCGACCATTTTCTATTATGGCGGTCTTTTTCGCTATTCAATTATTTAATTGAAAATTTGACGTAGGCATTAAATAATGGATATTTGACCTTCAGCATTTTCAAATTAGCATATTTTCAAATTTTCAAATTCTTCCCACACCATCATGAAAAGAATCTTTTTCTTCCTCGCGCTTTTGTGTGCCATTAGCGCAAGTGCCCAGCAACAGTATGATACCATTAAAAATGTTCATTACTACGCAGACTCCATCAACAAGAAAGACAGTTATATCGACTCCCAGTGCACTATCGATATTTACTATCCGAAAGGTGCAAAAAACTTCGCAACCATTGTTTGGTTCCATGGCGGGGGAATAACCGGTGGGAAAAAAGAAATTCCGCATGCATTGATGCAAAAAGGTTACGCGGTGATTGGCGTTGGTTATAGACTTTCGCCCAAAGTAAAAGCGCCAGCTTATATTGAAGATGCGGCAGCGGCGGTTGCATGGACATTTCAGCACATTGCAGAATATGGCGGAAACGCTGACTTGATATTCGTTTCAGGACATTCAGCCGGAGGTTATCTCGGAGAAATGATCACACTTGACAAGAAATATTTAGCCAAGTACAATATTGATGCAAACAAAATAGCAGAACTGGTTCCCTTCAGTGGGCAAGCTATTACGCACTACACTATTCGCGCAGAAAGGGGCATCAAAGAAACACAGCCTGTTATTGATGAGTATGCGCCATTGTATTTTGTGCGGGCCGACGCGCCGCCAATGTTGGTGATTACAGGCGATAGGGAAATGGAACTTTATGGACGTTATGAAGAAAATGCCTACCTAAACCGCATGATGAAACTAGCAGGTCATAAGAGAACAACTTTATACGAACTTCAGGGATTTGATCACGGCGGCATGGCCGAACCTGCATTTCCGTTGTTACTGAAAGAAGTGGCGAAGAGGAAGAAAGAGATCTTAGGGAATTGAAAATTGAAAGTTGAAAATTGAAAATGGATTTTGTGCGAAGATCGATCATTATTTTACTAGCTTGCTGCTAGAGCGACAAGAACGTTGCGACACAGAAAGCATTTTCAATTTTCAACTTTCAATTTTCAATTAATTCTTACTGATTTTTCGTAAACGAATACATCAAATAAGTGTGTTTTCCTGCGATATCAAGCGGAGAGCGCAAAACCATGCCGGATGCATCTTGTGATACTTGTTCCAACCTGTAGCCACTCGTAATATTTTTATCTTTTACGCCTTCTTCCAGTTCTTTAAACTGCAAGTAGTTAGTGCCGTTTTCCGTTAATCTTGACCAGAGAATATTGTGCGCACCTGCCTGGCAGTTACCACCGGATTGAGTGATGGTGTAGTTGCCATATCCATTGGATGGGAATAACCATGTACTGCTGATCATGCACTGACGCGGAATGCCGCCCAATACTTTCACATCAAATTTGTCATTTGGAATCCCATCAAGCGTAATGCTGTTTAATGTCCATGTTCCGTAAATTGACTTCTTGGAAGCTCCTTCAGAAACGCCGTTTGTTTTCGTGCTTTTGCAACTAAAAGCCAGGATAGAGGCAAAAAAAGCCAGAGCTACAATTGGTTTTTTCATATTTATCTTATTTGTGAGAATTGACATCCGTCGTGTTTAAATGAGCCTTTAGATGCGCTTCAATTAAACTTAGTTGCAAATGTAAAACATCAACTTTGTTTTTTTCCTGCCACCACCATAACTACTCCTGCAATAGCCGCAATGCCACCAATATACGTGGGCCAGGAAAGCGTTTTCTTTTCCTTTTTATTTACTTCAAGTGGGCCAACATCCAACACTTTTTTCTCTCTTGTAAAGCTTATGCTTGGTATAACGACCATAAGTAAGCCGATAACGATCAGAATGATTCCTGCTGTTTTCATATAAAAGTTTTTTAGGTTTTCTATAAAATAGCAATATTCATTCCCTACCCGGAAATCTTTTAAAGAGGGCGCAAAGATGCGGAATATTTATTCAAGAATATCTAGCTCGCCAAGGTCGTTTAGTTAAGATATGTTTCGCAACCATCGTTCCTGTTTAACAAGGCTTCGACAAGCTCAGCCTGACAGCGAAAGCGGATTGTCGGGCTGAGCTTGTCGAAGACCGTCTGAACCGGAATCATTACTGGCCGGTATTCTTGTTAACCGAACAATAATGAATTCTTAATTCTTAATTTCTAATTCTTAATTGTTTTCCCATTAATTGATAATAGGTTATTTTTGCGCTTCAAAATCAATAACCGGACATGGGCAAAGTACAAGTGGGATTGGTGCAGATGAGCTGCACGGCCAACAAACAGGAAAATCTGGATAAGGCGATTTCTAAAGTGAAAGAAGCAGCAGCAAAAGGCGCACAGGTCGTTTGCCTGCAAGAGCTTTTTACTTCATTATATTTCTGCGATGTGGAAGATTACGATAACTTCCAGCTGGCAGAACCAATTCCTGGTCCGTCTACAGACGCTTTGTCTGAAGTGGCAAAGGAACTCGGCGTGGTGATCATCGCTTCTTTGTTTGAAAAAAGAGCGCAAGGTCTGTATCACAACACAACAGCGGTTTTGGATGCCGATGGTTCTTACCTTGGCAAATACCGCAAAATGCACATTCCGGATGATCCGGCTTACTACGAGAAATTCTATTTCACTCCAGGTGATCTTGGCTATAAAATATTTGAAACAAAATTTGCAAAGATCGGTGTACTCATTTGTTGGGATCAATGGTATCCTGAAGCAGCGAGAATTACAGCACTGATGGGAGCGGAGATCCTGTTTTACCCAACTGCAATCGGCTGGGCAACTTCACAGGATCAGCATACCAACAGTGAGCAATACAACGCATGGCAAACCATTCAACGCAGTCACGCCGTTGCCAATGGCGTACACGTTGTAAGTGTGAACCGCGTGGGTTTTGAGCAAGGCGGTGCCATGAAATTCTGGGGTGGATCATTTGTTGCCAATCCGTTTGGCAACCTAATGTACCTCGCTTCTCACGATGATGAAGAAACAACAGTGGTAGAGATAGACACCAAACTGAGCGATCGCTACAGAACGCACTGGCCTTTCCTGAGAGACAGAAGAATTGATTCATACCAGCCAATTACGAAGCGTTACATAGACGCGGATTAATTGAAAATGGAAAGTTGAAAATTGAAAATGATACCGTAGGGGCGAATCGCATTCGCCCTTCTTACATATTAAGCCTGTGCCCAATTGATTGCGTGCCGCACCTATTAATTATTCTTTATTAATTATTAATTGAAATGACTCCCAAAGAACTCGGATACTATTTTCCCGCAGAATTCGCTCCACATGTTGCTTGCTGGTTGAGCTGGCCGCACAAAGAAGCAAGCTGGCCGGGAAAGATCGATGCTATTTATCCCTACTATTGTCAGTTTATAAAAGAGTTGACCGTTAGCGAAACAGTTTGCATCAATGTAAACGACGACGCAATGAAAGCCTTTGCTACAAAGCATTTGCAAAACGCCGGCGTTGATCTCAATAAAGTAAAATTCTTTTTGCACCCTACAAACGATGCATGGTGCCGCGATCACGGTCCTGCGTTTTTGATCAATCCAAAAGCGGAGCAAAAGAAAGTGATCGTTGACTGGAACTACAACGCCTGGGGCGGAAAATATCCTCCTTACGATCTGGATGATATTATCCCTACTTTGGTCGGGAAGCATTATAACATTCCAGTGTTCAATCCTGGCATCATCATGGAAGGTGGCTCTGTTGAGTTTAATGGAAAAGGTACGTTGCTGACTTCAACTGCTTGCCTGCTGAACCCGAACAGAAATTCACAACTGAACCAGGAAGAAATAGAAACCTATCTGCGCAATTACTACGGCGTTGAGCAGATATTGTGGGTTGAAGAAGGAATCATCGGCGATGATACTGACGGTCATATCGACGACACTGTGCGCTTCGTAAATGAAGACACAGTTCTTACCGTTATCGAAGAAAACAAGAACGACGAGAATTATGGCATTCTGCAACATAATCTCCAGCAGCTTTCGCAAATGAGGCTGCTCAATGGCAAACAACTGAATATTGTTGAGTTGCCGATGCCTGATCCGGTGGAATATGAAGATCAGCGACTTCCAGCATCTTATGCAAATTTTTATATAGCAAACCACGCCGTAATTGTGCCAACTTTCCGTTGCGATAAAGACGACAAGGCGCTTCAAATCATTCAAAGCTGCTTTACAGACAGAAAAGTAGTGGGCATCGACTCCACAGAGATTATTTGGGGATTGGGCAGCTTTCACTGTCTGAGCCAGCAGGAACCATTGGTGTAAGTAAAAATTAAAAAGTCAAAAATGGAACTCGCAAACAGGGGCGAAAGTCTCATTGTCGGGGTCGGTTTTTGACTTTTGACTTTTTAATTTTGACTTCTGCCAATCCCGTTTTTCCCTACCTTTGGCCTCCTTTACAAAATAATGATGTAATGGAGGCTGATTTTTGTCAGCCATGCAACAGCCCGCAGCCCTCTATATTTGCGGACTCGTTTTTTAAAATCGCGGAAATGAAAAATAAAGGATTTAAGCATTTGATGCTATTGAGTGGATTAACGCTCGTTTTAGGTTCAGCTTTTGCACAGAATAAGAAAAGAACAACAGCAGAACAAGTAGGTAAAAAGGGAGAATTTTACATCTCATGGGGTTACAACAAAGAATGGTACACATCCAGCAACCTTCACATTAGTCAGCCTTCCCTGGGCAACGACTACAAATTTGCAAATGTACTAGCTAACGACCACCCCGGCTGGGACCATGGCATTACAAATAAGGCCATCAGCATCCCTCAGTACAACTACCGTGTAGGTTATTTCTTTAAAGACAACTGGGGTTTCGAGATCAATTTCGACCACACAAAATATATTGTAACAACGAATCAGTTGCTGCATGTAAAAGGTACAAAGGACGGCAAACAGGTAGATGAGTTTTACGAAAACAATAAGCCTTACGGAAATGCCCAACAGCCGTTAACTTATTTCCTGAATAACGGAGCAAACTTCCTGTTGTTCAACCTTGTTCACCGCAAGCATCTTACAAGTTTTAATACTAATTGGTTTGACGCTTCAGTATTGCTGAAAGGTGGTGTGGGTATTGTAATTCCGCACGTGGAGAACACGATCTTCGGTGAATCAAATGATCCTCACTTCCAGGTAGGCGGTATGGATGTAGGTGTTGAGGCAGCATTAAGAATGACTTTTGCTAAATACGTTTTCCTTGAATATTGCAACAAACTCGTGTATGCAAATTATTGGGGTCTTAGAATAAAAGACGGTACTGCAAGACAGGCTTTCGGTTGTTACGAGATGATCCTGAATCTTGGTGTGAGCGTGCCGTTGAAGAAATAGTTGTTAGTTGATAGTTATTAGTTGTTAGAAGACGCTGATAATTGCAGACTTTAATAAAAGTGGATCATTCGGTCCACTTTTGTTTTTATAGGATCTGGCATTATAATCAGCGTAAATCAGTTAAATCTGTGTCATCCGTCTAACAACTAACAACTATCAACCAACAACTATTTCCTGTTTTTCGCCTACCTTACGCCTTAAACTTTACACCTTCAACCATACAGTATTGAGCGGAGCTACTTATAAAGAAGATTTATTTACAGAGAAAGCGACCCATTTTGCGGAAGTGTTATTACCATTGGCTTTGCCAAAAAACTACACATGGGCCGTTCCGGCAAATTTGCTGGAAAAAGTACAGCCCGGTTGCCGCGTTGAAGTGGTTTTGAAAAACAAAAAGTACGCCGGTATTGTAAAACTCGTTCACACAGAAAAGCCGAAGGCTTTCAATCCTCAACCAATTCAAAATGTACTGGATGATGAACCCATTGTTTTTGCCAATCAATTGAAGCTTTGGGAGTGGCTCTCCGATTACTACATGTGCAGCGAAGGCGAAGTAATGCAGGCCGCATTGCCCACACATTTCAAGCTGAGCAGCGAAACGGTTTTAATGTACAACGATGAAGCCGGTGATGATTTTGCACATTTGGATGATGAAGAGTTTCTGGTGGCCGAAGCTTTGTTGTTGAAAAAGGAATTGCGTTTGGTGGAAGTGCAGCAAATACTGGACGTTTCGCATGTTTATCCCGTTATCAAAAGATTGATTGAGAAAGGGATTTGTTTTGTTTGGGAAGATTTGAAGAATAAATACACGGAGAAAAAAGAAAATTTTGTTACGCTTCATCCCGAGTTTGCTACGGAGGAAGCATTGTCAAATTTGCTTTCCAACGATAAAAAACTGCAGAAAGCGGAAAAGCAAATGGAATTGTTGCTGGCGTTTCTCCATTTCATGAAAACGACCGGTGAAGTAAAACAGACAGAACTCTTAAAAAAATCAAATGCTACCGCAGCACAATTGAAGGGCCTTGCCGACAAAGGCATTTTGATCATCGAAAGACGCTCGGTTGACAGAATAAAAAATCTGCCCAAGACTATCAATATTGATTTTACACTTTCGGAGGCGCAACAAAAAGCACTCGACGAAGTGAACGCATCCCAACAGCAAAAACAAGTTGCGTTGCTGCACGGCGTAACGTCCAGCGGTAAAACGCAGATCTATGTTAAGCTGATTGAAGAACTGCTGGCAAAAGGAAAACAAGTGCTGTACATGCTGCCGGAAATTGCACTCACGACGCAGGTTATACGCCGCTTGCAGAAATATTTCGGTGGCCACATTGTTATCTATCACTCCAAGTTCAATTCAAACGAACGCATCGAGATTTGGAACAAGGTAAAAACCGGCGAAGCGAAAATAATATTGGGTGCAAGATCGGCGCTGTTCCTGCCTTTCCGTGATCTTGGTCTGGTCATTTGCGATGAAGAGCATGATTCCTCGTACAAGCAACAAGATCCCGCACCACGCTATCACGCACGCGATGCTGCGATCTATTTCGCCTCTTTGTTCGGTGCAAATGTGGTTTTGGGAAGTGCCACGCCATCACTGGAAAGCTACTACAATGCTTCAATCGGTAAATATGCGTTGATTGAATTGCTGACTCGTTTTGGTGATGTTGACATGCCGAAAATAGAAATTGTAGACACCAAAAAACTGTTTACAAAGGAAAAGGGAAAAGTGATTTTGTCTGTTCCCTTGCAAGAAGCAATTACAGAGAGTCTTCAAAAAAAGAAGCAGGTTATTTTGTTTCAGAACCGACGTGGTTATTCACCTTACCAGGTTTGCCAAACCTGCGGCTGGATACCGCATTGTCATAATTGTGATGTGTCGCTAACGTTTCACAAGCTAAGCAATAAGCTTGTTTGCCATTATTGCGGCACAAATTATCCTCCCGTTCATACTTGCGAAGCTTGCGGGAATCACCATTTCGCGCAGCAGAATTTTGGAACGGAAAGGGTGGAAGAGGAGTTGCAGGAATTTTTTCCCGATGCGAAGGTCTCTCGGATGGACATGGACGCCGTGAAAGGAAAACATGGTCACGACGCGCTGATCCAGCTTTTTGAGCAACAGCGTATAGACATACTCGTGGGAACGCAGATGGTGGTAAAGGGCCTCGACTTCGAGCACGTGCAGCTTGTAGGGATACTTGACGGCGATGCCATTCTTGGGTTTGCGGATTTTCGCGTGAGCGAGCGTGGCTTCCAACTGATGGAGCAGGTGAGTGGCCGCGCCGGGCGTAAAAATGAACAGGGAAAAGTGCTTGTTCAGGTGCGTAACGTTAACCAACCGGTGTTGTTCTTCGTGCAACAACATGATTACAAGAGTTTTTACAAATCGGAGATTGACAGCCGCAAGCAATTTCAATATCCGCCGTTTACCCGTTTGCTTCAGGTAACTTTTAAGCATAAAAAGCCAGATGTAGTGGCACATGCGGCACGAACATTTGCCCAGGGTATGCAGTCGCTTTATGGTCAGTATATAATTGGTCCGGCACAACCTATTATCAACAAGATCAGGAACTTATACCTTATGGAAATGATGCTGAAGTTGCCCAAGGACACCCAGCTTATTAATGCCTGCAAGCATATGATCCAGCAGCAAACAGCCATTTTGCATAACGATAGTCGTTTTAAAAGCGTGGTTATTACACCGGATGTAGATCCGTATTGAGGAAGTTATTAGTTGTTGGTTGTTAGTTGTTAGGGTGTCTGTGTGGTTTTTCTTACAGGATCGATTTTTCCGTAAGTTTAATTGGTAGGCCTTTCTTTTTATAAAGAAAGTTGCACACAAAGTCTAATAACCAACAACTGTCAACTAACAACCTTGTAACCAACCGGTTACAAAATAAATATCCCCACTTCCACAATAAAAAATCCTTCCTGAAAACTAAAAATTTTGGGAAATGGTTTTTGCTTTTATAATCAATCCGTTAAATTCGCACCGTTTGGAAAAAGTACCGCTTTAACACATAAACTATGGCAGAAGAAAAGAAAGAGAATTTTGAGTATACGGAAGACTCGATACGAAGCCTCGACTGGCGCGAACATATTCGCCTCCGTCCGGGGATGTACATTGGTAAATTAGGAGATGGAAGCAGTCCGGATGATGGTATTTATGTGTTGCTGAAGGAGGTGATGGACAACTGTATCGATGAGCATACGATGGGTTTTGGTAAAAACGTGGAAGTGTCAATTGACGATAAAACCGTTACCATTCGAGATTATGGCCGCGGTATTCCGTTGGGAAAAGTGGTAGACGTAGTAAGTAAAATAAACACCGGTGCGAAATACGATAGCAAGGCTTTCCAGAAAAGTGTGGGTCTGAATGGTGTGGGTACGAAAGCGGTAAACGCATTAAGCTCATGGTTTAAAGTAACAGCATTCCGTGATGGAAAAGAGAAAACTGCCGAGTTTGAAAAAGGTGTTTTAACCAAAGAGCATAAAGAAGCTAAAACTACTGAAGCAAACGGAACCCTGGTTTCGTTTATTGCTGATAATAACGTGTTCAAGAGTTTCCATTTTGTGCACGAATATCTCGACAACCAATTTTGGAATTATTGCTATTTGAATGCCGGATTGATTATCAATTTCAACGGCAAGAAATATGTTTCCAAAAATGGCCTTCTTGATTTGCTGCAACGTAAAACCAACGAAGACGAGATCCGCTATCCGATCATTCATCTGAAAGGAGAAGACATTGAAGTGGCGGTTACACATGAAAACCAATACGGTGAAGAATATTATTCTTTCGTAAACGGTCAGTACACTACACAAGGTGGTACGCACCTCGCGGCATTCAGGGAAGCGTTTGTAAAAACCATCCGCGATTTTTATAAAAAAGACTACGATGCCGCTGATATCAGAAGCAGCATTTGCGCAGCAGTTTCCGTGCGTGTACAAGAGCCGGTGTTTGAGTCACAAACCAAAACAAAACTTGGTTCACTGAACGTTTATGAAAACGGCCCGACGATGAAGAACTTCGTGAGCGAATTTCTTTCAAAAGAGTTGGACAATTTCCTTCACCGCAACCCAACCACCGCCGAAGCTGTAAAGAAAAGAATCGAGCAAAGTGAACGTGAAAGAAAAGAGTTGGCTGGTATTAAAAAACTGGCGAACGAAAGAGCAAAGAAAGCCAATCTGCATAACCGCAAACTGAGAGATTGCCGTTATCACTACAATGATGAGGCAACCGGAAAAGATAAAGAAGCCATTTTAGAAAAGCAAAAAGAAAGCACCATCTTCATCACTGAGGGAGATAGTGCCAGCGGTTCCATTACAAAATCCCGTAACGTGGAGACGCAAGCCGTGTTTAGTTTGCGTGGTAAGCCTTTGAACAGCTTTGGTCTTACCAAAAAAGTGGTGTATGAAAACGAAGAGTTCAACTTGCTGCAACATGCGCTGAACATCGAAGAAAGTTATGATGATCTTCGTTACAACAATATTGTGATCGCAACCGATGCCGATGTGGACGGTATGCACATTCGTTTGTTGTTGATGACGTTTTTCCTGCAGTTTTTCCCTGACGTTGTAAAGAACGGTCACGTTTACATTTTGGAAACGCCGTTGTTCCGTGTTCGTAACAAACAGGAAACTATTTACTGCTATGACGAAACTGAAAAACAGGCGGCGGTTAAAAAACTTGGTAGCAAACCGGAGATTACACGATTCAAAGGGTTGGGAGAGATCAGTCCGGACGAGTTCAAACGCTTTATCGGCAGTGACATGCGCAAACAACCGGTAATGATTATGCCTGAAACCCATATTCAGCAATTGCTGGAATATTTTATGGGCAAAAATACACAGGAAAGACAGGAATTTATTATTGATAACTTGAGAGTAGAGCTTGATCTTATAGAAGACGCCGCTACTAGTGCCAATTAAGAATTAGGAATTAAGAATTAAGAATTCCCTATGACTAGATTACTCCTATCTCATTTATGAAGCAAGAGAATCTGATATTGGACAAAACATTTAAGTTTTCAATAAGAACAATAAAATTATCCAAACATTTAAAAGACAAGAAAGTAGAACGAGAAATAATCAGTCAGGTTTTAAGAAGTGGAACGTCTATTGGGGCCAATGCGGAAGAAGCTGTAGGTGCGTCATCAAGAAAAGATTTTATTCACAAGCTTCGCATTGCTTACAAAGAAGCCAGAGAAACCAGTTATTGGTTGCGCCTTCTAAATGCGACTGATTTATTAGAAGTAGGAATTGCAAATTCGATGCTAAATGATTGCGAAGAGATATTAAAGATTTTGGGAACTATCCTTAAATCGACGGCTGAATAACTAGCGAAAACATGCGCCGAAACAATTCTTAATTCTTAATTCTTAATTGAACGCAAAATGATTCATATAGTATTCAATGAGCCAGACATTGCCGTTTTAAAACAGGCCATCGAATTGGACGAAAGTCTGCAAGGCGATGTTATACAAATAAAAGACGATTACGCGGTAGGTCCGCTGGAAAATATTTATGTGGGCGAAGGGAAAGATGCTCGCAAAAACTGGTGGCGTGAAGTGCTGGCCGGTGGCGATTATGATGGCAAGGCTGATACTGATGAAGTCGATGATTACAAAACCATCGCGGAATTGGTGGGTACGATGCGCAGAAATGAAAGTGAAATTATCTGGGTATGGGCCGCGCAGAACAAACATGATGTATCCGGTTATTACTGGCTATTGAAATACATGCAGGAATTCCAGGGCCGAGTGTTTATTCTCTATTTAAACAACCTGCCTTTCATCAACGAAAAGGGACAAATATTCTATCCAACATGGCTTTCAACCATTCCTCCAAAGGAATTTTTGAAAGCAAAAAAGTTGGCAAGGCCGATCACACTCAGTGAATTTGAAGTTGATCCCGATGAGTGGGCGAAATTATGCAGCGAAAATAAAGGCGTTCGTTTGCTGGAAGGCGGTAAAAAATTGTCTCAGGCAGATTATGATTTTTATGATGAAGAGTTGAAAAAGTTCATCACAGCTGACTGGCAAAAAGCGAGCAAAATCATCAACCAATTTTTGACAAAAGCAAAGAATACAACGGGTGATGCCTACATATTGTGGCGCTTGAAACAAATGCTGGCAGCAGGAGAATATGATGTACAGGGCGAAGTAAAGAACATGAAGGATTTTGAAGTGAAGATAAAGACGGCACAGGCCGTGCCCGATGAGCAAAGTGCATAATAAGTTGTGGGTTAGAAAGGGCTTTGTAGATCAACTAACATAATCTCAAAATTTAGCGCCTTAATGAACCAAATAGCAAAAAGCGATAATAATAGGTTGCGATTGATTGTTTTCTTGGGGGCTTGTTGTCTATGGTTCATTCACCACCAATTTACGTTTCTTGGTTTTTATAATAATGATGATATTAATTATGTAGAATATGCAGTGTCATTGTCGCAAAACAAATTCTCTTTTACCAGTGATAGTCAGTATGGACTGCGATGGGCTTGCATACTGATCACCGGCTTTTTTTATAAGTTCTTTGGAATTAATGATTTTTCAACTACCGCATACAGCTTTATATCATTGCTGGTTTCAGGTTGGATAATTGTGCTTTTGTCAAAAAGACAATCATTCAAATATTTCATACTGGCGCTGATATTGTTTATTTCGAATTACACACTTTTATTTTATTCGTACAGGCTCCTGCCTGATTCTGGAATATGTTTATGTGTAATTGCGGCATATTATTTTTATTGCCGTTACAAGTTTGACAAAGATTCTTCGCTGTGGTTGCCGATGTTGTTTGGTGTAATAAATTTTTGGGCAATTATTACGAAGGAAAGCATCGTTTTAGTATTGCCGCTCTTTTTGTGGTGGTTGATTACGGACCTTCGAAATAAAAGACAACGTACATTTTGGATAACGGCCATTGTTACAATCGCTTCGTTAGCATTCTGTTACTTGCTGTACTTTAAAATTGCTACCGGTAGCTGGTTTTTTCGTATAGATGTGTTAATGCACAATAACTACGTTAATATATGCCGGTACGATTTGCTGCCAACAAAAGAAACGATAAAGAGAGTAAGCTATTTGTTGTGGAGCGCATTTTGGCAATCGGGTGATGGAATATGTTTGATCTTTGGAATAACAGCATTGGTTTGCAGAAAGCAACTGCAGCTGCAGGAAAGAGAAATGCACGTACTGAGTACATTTTTTATATTACTGCTCTGTTCAAATTTCATGACGGTATCATACAATGGATATGTTCCGCTATGTCATGATCCGCGGCACTTTTTATTTCTGCTCCCTTTTTCAATATTAGCCGGAAGCTTTTTACTTGAGAAGTTTTATCAACAGCCGCTTAAATTTATTGCGTTGCCTGTTTTATTTATTTTGTCTGCTTTGTTACTTACCCTTATTAAAGCAGGGGATATGAAATACTTTTATGGCTTAATCGGTGTGTTTTTGCTTGGTTGGTGTTTTTCGGCTAAAATGATCAATAGCAAAAAACTATTTTGGATTTTTGCCATATGTTTTTTCTGCCTGCTTTCAATACGGCCGCTGATGGACATTTACCATCACAATAATGTGACGTATTTTGATCAGAAGGCGTTGATAAAAAAAACATTTCCTGCGAAGATCACAAGTGCAATGGTATACACTGATGATGAAATGGACAGGGATCTGAGTAGGTACTTTATGCAATTTGATACGGTGGGCGTGCGCTTTTTATACACCGAAACCTTAAGCAAAAAACTTTTAGGTGAGGAGGATGTTCCCGTGTATTTTTTGCTAAACGAGAAGAGAGTATCGGTAGGAGATTTTGAAAAGAATATTGATTCAAATGATTTGAAAGCTATTAATTTTACCAAATCTGGTTATTTTTCTTTGTATAGAATTGAAAAAAAATGACCTTATTTATCGGATAGTTTTATCAGAAATTAGTTCTTAGGCTATGGACCCAAATACTTTGCCGGCTTCCAGCTCACGCATTTAGGCGTGATCGGGAAGAATAAAGCGGAGTAAATGTTCATACATGGCAGATACATATTCGCAGATCTATATTCAAATAGTATTTGCAGTAAAAGGAAGGAAATCGTTTATAGAAGAAGATTTTAGAGAAGAGGTGCAGAAATATATGGCAGGTGTTATTGAGAAAAAAGGGCAGAAGTTATATGCCATTTATTGTATGCCAGATCATGTGCATATTTTGGTTAGTTTAAGCCCAAATATTTCAATATCAGATTTGGTAAGAGATATAAAGGCGAATTCGAGTAAATATCTAAATGAGCAGTTTCTTTTAGGTGGACATTTTAGTTGGCAGGCGGGATTTGGAGCATTTTCATATGCCAAATCACAATCGCAACAAGTGGTAAATTATATTGTCAATCAGAAAGAACATCATCAAAAGAAAACGTTCAAGGAGGAATATCTGAAATTCCTGGAGAAATTCGAGATAGAATACGACGAGAAATATTTGTTCGAGTTTTATGATGGTTAAGCACATTGGCAATTGTTCTGGCGAACAATTGGTTTAACATGCCGCCCCGCTGGGGCTGGCATTGAAACAAAATGATTCGTTGACCTGTCTGCTGCTGCTACTAACGTGTCGGCCCCTCTGGGGCTTAGAAAGAACTAGACGAGGATAATACAAGCCCCAGAGGGGCGACACGTTAGTAGTAGACGCAATGGAGCGGATCAAATTTAATACAAGCCCCAGAGGGGCGACACGTTAGTAGCAGAATTTATGAGCACAAAGAATAAATCATCGGAATTTTTAGAAAACGAGCATGGTGTGCAGGGACAGTACAAAACCTGGTTCCTCGATTATGCGTCGTATGTAATTTTGGAGCGTGCAGTACCGGCTGTTGAAGATGGCCTGAAACCCGTGCAGCGCCGCATTTTACATGCCATGAAGGAAATGGACGATGGCCGTTTCAATAAGGTGGCGAACATCATAGGGCAGAGCATGCAATACCACCCGCACGGTGATGCCAGCATTGGTGATGCGTTGGTAAATATGGGTCAAAAGGACCTGCTGATTGAAACGCAGGGTAACTGGGGTGATATAAGAACGGGTGATGATGCGGCTGCGGCACGTTACATTGAAGCTCGTTTGAGCAAGTTTGCGCTGGAAGTGGCATTCAACAATAAAACAACAGAATGGCAATTGAGCTATGACGGTCGTAAAAACGAGCCGGTGACATTGCCAATGAAGTTTCCTTTATTGCTGGCGCAGGGTGCAGAAGGTATCGCCGTTGGCTTGGCAACAAAAATTCTACCGCACAACTTTTGCGAACTCATCGATGCGTCTATAAAATATTTAAAGGGCAAGAAATTTGAACTCTATCCCGATTTTCAGACGGGTGGTTCAATGGATGCCTCCAACTATAACGATGGTAAACGCGGTGGTAAAGTAAGGGTTCGTGTAACTATAGAGGAAGTTGACAAAAAAACTTTGGTGATTCGTGACGTGCCTTACGGTGTAACCACTACACAGCTGAAGGATTCCATTATCAAAGCCAATGACCAGGGAAAGATCAAGATCAAAAAAGTTGAGGATCTAACCGCTGCGGATGTTGAATTGAAGATTGATCTGGCACCCGGTATTTCTCCAGACATCACAATAGATGCTTTGTACGCATTCACTGATTGCGAGGTGAGTATTTCTCCAAACGCCTGCGTGATCGTTGATAAAAAGCCAATGTTCCTTACAGCTTCAGAATTGCTGCGAGCGTCTGCGGACAACACAAAAGAGTTGCTTCGCCGTGAGCTGGAGATCAAATTGAATGAGCTGCAGGAAAAATGGCACTATACTTCCTTGGAGAAAATCTTCTTCGAAGAAAAAATATACAAGGAGCTGGAGAAGAGACACGAGACATGGGAGAAAGTCCTGCAAGCAATTGATAAAGCATTCGAGCCATTCAAAAAGCAATTACGTCGCGACATAACAAGAGAAGACATTGTAAAACTGACGGAGAAACCCGTTCGCCGTATTTACAAACTGGATATTGATGAATTGAACGAACAGATCAAAGCTTTAAATGCTGAGATCAAGCAAGTAAAACATGACCTCGCGAATCTTGTAGAATTTGCCGTTGCGTATTATGAAAATCTGTTGAAGAAATTCGGTAAAGGCAGAGAAAGAAAAACAGAGATCAAACCTTTTGAAGCAATTCAGGCAAACAAGGTGGCGATCGCAAATGCTAAAATATACATGAACCGTGCGGACGGTTTCATTGGTACAAGCTTGAAGAAAGACGAGTTGATAGCGGATTGTTCTGACCTTGACGATATCATCGTTTTCACAAAAGCGGGTAAAATGAAGATCGTTCGTGTGGCTGATAAAACTTTTATTGGCAAGGACATTATTTATGCCGCTGTTTTCCAAAAGAACGATGAGCGCACCACTTATAATCTGATCTATGTGGATGGTAAATCGGGAATCAGTTTTGCGAAGCGCTTTAACGTAACTGGTATTACACGTGATAAAGAATATGATCTTACAAAAGGTGCGGAAAAAAGCAAAGTGCAATATTTTACTGCCAATGCAAATGGAGAAGCGGAGATTGTAAAGATCACGTTGAGCCCTAACTGTAGTGCAAGAAATAAAGAGCTTGAGTTTTACTTTGAGGAACTTGATATCAAAGCCCGCGGTACAATGGGTAACCAGGTGACGAAGTATCCGATCAAATCTGTGAAATTCAAAGAAGCAGGCCGCTCAACGCTGGCTACACGTAAGCTTTGGTACGATGATCAGTTTGGAAGACTAAGTGCAGAGGAGAAAGGTATTTATCTCGGTGGCTTTGATGCAGAGGACAAGATTCTTGTGGTATTTACTGATGGCACATACGAAATAACAGATCAGGAACTTACTCAACGATTTGACGTTGACAAAGTGTTATTGATAGAGAAATTCAATCAAGACAAAATATTAACGGCTATTTATTATGATGGTGATAAAGAGCAGTACAATGTAAAACGTTTCAAGATTGAAACCACTACTTTAAAAAGTAAGTTCCTGTTTATTAAAGAAGGCGAGGCAAACCAGCTGGAACTGATCACCACAGAAAATAAGCCTGTTGTATTGATCTACACCGGAAAGGGTGCTCAAACCAAAACCCAGAAAATAAAGATCGCTGATTTCGTAGAGGTGATGGGTTGGAAGGCTGTAGGTAACAAACTGGCCGACTACTCGAAAAATACCGAAATGGAGTGGGAGCCAAGAGCGAAAGATGACAACGGAATGCCGGAATTATTCTAAATAAAAAGGCTTCGAAAAGTTCACATTGCTGAGCGGATCGAAGCCTTTTTTAAGCTTATATGCTTGGGTTTAGGGCTAATTATTAGAAATCTTATTTTTTAACCACATATTATCCCTTCTTAAACAATTCTTATTGCAACGTCTTAGCCAAAACAGAAGTCTATGTTGCAAGGATAACTGAAAATCACAACTACAAATGCGCTGAAACGGTTTAAGGGTGAGCTATTTATATGATTATCTGTTAGTTGTGCATTTTGCGTTGACAGTATTAAATAAAAACCTACCGGGGTGCCGGTGATTACGGAAAATATATAATAAAAAAAATACAAGGAATAAAGCGCATAAACGTTAGTCTAAAAGTATTGCCTTATATTCCGAATGTATTCGATAAAAATTATTACAAGCAAAGATTGAGCATGAAGTTATACGCATACAGAAGCATATTGATCATTTCAATCTTTGCTTTTTTATTATCTGCCTGCAAAAAAGAAGTACACGGAGATATCCCACCCGATCCTACGGCGCCTGTGTATGGCACGGGCGACTATCAACCTGCCACCGAAGGAAGTTACTGGGTTTACAATTATCTGGATACAAAAGGAAACAAGGATCTTTATACATGGAAAGCTACCAAGGACACTGCATCTTATGATACGCTTACCTACAGGGTTTTTGTGAATTATGCGAACTCGGCCGGACTTTCCAATAATTATATAGCGGTAAACAGCAATAATTATTTTCTTCGTCAAAACGCCCATAGCGGATCGTCAGCTCCTTTTCCATTGACTATCTTATATCTTAATGACAAATACTATGATGATGATACATGGGAGGCTGTTGCAGGAGAAAGTGATCTTTACACTGTAAAGATCAAAGGGGTTATCGTCGCAAAAGACATAGCAATGAACGTTAATTCCCTTCAATTTCCTCATGTGATGCATAGCCAGGTTGCGCTGTATTACGATATCCCCGGCGTTGGTGAATATAAAATGGCGACTTACGATTACTACGTTGCATTAAAAGTGGGGCTCATCAGGATTGATTGTACACCAAGTATCTATTCGGACGAAGCGGGCTTTTCACAAGTAATTATCAATTATTCGATCAAATAAAGTGCTGAGTTGAGAGTTTTGAGTGGTGAATTTTTTGTTCTCACATAGTTTCGGAACTCGTACGCAAAACAAAAGGTCATGTTCTGAATTGGAACACGACCTTTTTATTTAGTGTCTATAGTGTTTTTGCTTCTCATAACTCAACACTCATAACTCAACTCAGCGACTTCAGAAACGCCATCGTATCCACGCCATCTGCAAAGTCTGTTAATGAAGGTTGTTGTGCAACACCAAAAGGCGTGAAGCCTTCACCTACGAGACATTGAATGTTTTTGTCATTTTCGAGAGACTTGATTTCTTCTTTTTTCTTATAAAAACTGTAGTTCACTTGACTGATCGGTGAGAACGGAGAAGCATTTTCAACCAACAGTGTACTTCCGTCGCTCATATAGAATTTGTTGTTCAATATTTGAAGCGACAACTGATAGTCATAATTATTTCTATACTTGTTGTGATCAGCAAAATGACCATACTTTTTCATCGCGTTTATCAAAGGCAAAAAGTCGTAGTTTTCAGGAACCAGAATCTGCGTCACATTTCGGCAGCCAAGTCCAAAATACAAGTGAATATCATCACTCAGTTTCTCCAGATCTTCTGTAGTTTCATTACCTGTGAGAATGGCTACAGACGTCCTGTTGCGACGGATAATGCTGGGATATCTTGAAAAATAATAGTCGAAATATCTTGCAGAATTATTGCTGCCGGTGGCGATGTATGCATCGCAGTTTTTTAGAAGCTCGGCGAAAACAATAAGCTCTCTGCATTCAGCATCCCAGGTGTAGAACTGTTCCGCGAGATGTTTTATCAATACATCATCCTTCGAAGATGTTTTAATAACGGCTATGTGACCGGTAAGGAACACACAGAGAAAATCATGGAACCCAACCAGTGGAATATTTCCCGCCATTACAATGCCCACTTTTTGGGGATGGGCGTTTAACTCCGGCAATTGATAAGCCGCAGCGAATGCTTCCAGCTTGTCTTTTTGCAAAAAATTATCGACGATATTTTTCTTTGCAATCTCCAAGAATTCCGCCGTAAACCAGCCATTTTCGCGGGTTGCCCTGCTTTGTGCCTCCTGCCAGTTCTCATTTTCGCTCGTGATATATTCGCCTAAACGAACCAACAAATTAATTCGTTGTTGTAAGTTCATATTACATTCATAAATTTGTGCGCAAAGTTATAGTAAAACAGTCCCTTAAAAAATTACGAATATGGCAATTAAAATAACAGATGAATGTATCAACTGTGGCGCTTGTGAACCTGAATGTCCGAATAATGCGATCTATGAAGGTGGCGTAGAATGGGCAATGGCTGACGGTACAACAGTGAAAGGCGCTTATAAATTGATGGATGGCACGTCTGTCGATTCAGATCAACGCAACGCTCCGGTTAGTGTTGATACCTATTATATCGTTCCGAATAAATGTACAGAATGCCAGGGTTTTCACGAAGAACCGCAATGTGCTGCCGTTTGTCCGGTTGACTGCTGCGTACCTGATGAAATGTACAGGGAAACTGTGGAAGAACTAATGGAGAAGAAAGAAAAATTGCATATTATGTAATGGCATTTTTCGCGGAAAAGAGGCGTCAAGGCGGGAAAACGGCCAAGCTAATAACAAATATCTGTACTTGCAAGCATTTAGAATTTTAGCACTATTTTTTTCTGTTTAAGCGTTTATTTGTTTACCTTTTCTGTATCAAATTTCTTTTACTGTAGCCTTAGTGCTACTTCAATAGGCGGGTGATATTTCCCGCTAGGATAAGGGTGAAGGGTAAATGCCTTCACCTTTTTTTGTGCTTGAAAACAGAACGCAGATTTTCATGATTGTCAAGATCTATCAAGATTTTTTCATATCATATAAATCATCACAATCATAACGATCTGCGTCCTCCCTCATTTTCAGATTTTCAAATCTTCAAATTTTCAAATTGTTATTCCCATGCAACAAAGACTAAGCTTTCTAACCATCGGTGTCAATGATCTTGAGCTGATGAAAAATTTCTACGTTGAGAAGTTTGGCTGGCAGCCAATGAAGGACAGTGATGGTATTGTATTTTTTAAATTAAACGGCTTTATCCTCGGTCTTTATTCTGCAAATGAGTTGGCTGCAGACATAGGTATTCCCCAAGATGGCAGCGGGTTTACACGCGTTACTATGGCCATTAATTTCTCCTCTGAAAAAGAAATAGACGATGTTTTTGCAGAGCTGGAACAAAAAGGCGTGCGTATTGTGAAACCACCTGCTAAAGTCTTCTGGGGCGGTTATAGCGGCTATGTTGCCGATATTGAGAACAACTACTGGGAGTTCGCGTTTAATCCGTTTTTGTCAATGGATGAGGACGGGAATGTGAGCGAACACAAATGAATTTGACAATAGGTGAATTTGAAAATGACAGAGAACGCAGATTATCATGATTGTGATGATTTTTATGATTTTGAAAAAAATCTTGATAGATCATGACAATCATGATAATCTGCGTTCCGGTATTAAATTTTCAAATTACTTAACCAGGTTATTCAAATAGCTAACTACCTTATTTGGGTCCCAATTGTTGATGTAAAAAACATAAGTCGCGGCGCCGGCGATCAGTAGTGCCGGGATAGCAAATGCGAGCCATAAAAACCTGCGTTTCTTGCGATGTTTTCCGTGCAGCAATTGATTCATTTCATGATTGGACACTTCGCGATCGCCAACCCTGATGGCATGGGAAGCGTCCTGACGGATCACTCTTTCTGCGTTTACATTTGGCAGCATCATATGATCGCTGGTGTATGGCTTGAATACTATTTCACCATTAGATTCCATGCTAAATGTGCCAATGCCAGGCCATTCGCAGCTGCCGTTGTTGCGGATATTCGCTCTGAGGTCGTACGCAAATTCATTGTACCATTTGATGGCCTCAAAATCCGCAATGTTTTTTTGGTTGGCGATATAAAGAAAAAACTCCTTGTCCGGGGCGTCAAAATATTTATCGAACCTGTATTTATACTGAGGAGGTAATAATCTATGATTGACAAAGTCAGACACCACGGGCACTGTATCTGCATACAAAGAACCGAGTCCGGGAATGCTGATACTTTTTTGCTGCGCCAGGTAACTGTTAAGAATATTAATCATGGTATTTGTTTGCCGTCTGCAAACTTATCATTTCTGGTTAAAATTAAATACAATGCCTCCTAAAATATTAAATCCATACACTTTGTACTGGTTCCAGCGTTCGTATTTGTTGTTGAAAATATTATTCATTTGCACCCAAAGGTTCAATTGACGGGTAATCTTGAACTCAAGCCCGGTACTCATATCAAATGCTGCTTTGCCGGATTTTGTACCCATATTCTTCGTGCGATAATCAGGTGGTCCCCATGCCGCGATTCCTGCTGTCCAGTAAAGATCTTTCATAACCTGCCATCTCATGTCAGCATTGAATTCAACGGGCAACAGTCCATAAGCGGAAGGCTGACCCTTAATGCCGCTGTATTGATTAAGATCGATGGAGGCAGTGGCGTTAAAAATTTCTCCCGTTGCATAGCCAATTTCACCGTGAATGTGAAAAGCATTCATTGAAGAAGCATACACCGTTTCAAAAGTCTTGCCGTCTGTAGTATCGTTTACAAACAATGGCATGTTATGATAAGTGATCACACCAACTTTCGCGTTGTAGGTAAAATTCTTTCCCAATAGTCCTTTAATGCCGCCATAAGCCTCTTGTTTGCGTGTGTTCAACAACGAATCTGGTTGTATGATCCACGGGTTCATTGCTGCAAAGCGTTGATAAGAGCCTTTGTCATAACTTCCTATCCAGCCGGCTTGCAAAGTAAATTTTTTATCGTTGGTCGTCAGCTCCGCCATGATGTCCGGTAAAAGATGAAAATCTTTTCTATCCCATGAAGGCATTACACCGCCGTGTATCCATAAATTGTCGCCTTTGTACACAACAGCCGGTGAAACATAATAAAGGTTGTTGCTTATTGTAGCTTTATCCGCTTTGTGATAAGAAGTGATATTAGCTGTTACACCCAGGTTAACTGTAAACTGATCGGTGATTCTTTTTTGAATAGGAACATCCAGCACCGCATTCGTTTCATTTGCATTGTTCATGCTGTTTTTTCCGTTAAACGCAGCTATGCGCAAAGTTGGATGATAGTTTACACCAAACTCAGTTGCACTGATATTCTGCAATCCAACAGATCCTTCAAAGGTCTGAAAGCGCTGGCGAACATCGGTTTTGTTGAATTTTAAAGTATCGGGCTTGTATCCGTAGAAATAATAATCTTCTCCGGTAAAAGCAAGTTTGCCGTCCCACTGCATGTTTTTACCAGTTTTCAGAAAACCTTTCAGGCCCACATTTGCATAATTGTTTTTCTGATTCTCCAGGCTGCCTTTTGAACTATAGCCTTTGGCAAATATGTTGAGGGAAGCCGTTTTTGCATCGCCAAAACTAAAGCCCGCCTGCACATAGGGTAAATGCACATTACCGATACCAACTTTAATAAAATTGCTGTTCTGCCAGTCGATGGTTTGCACCGGAAGTGCCACCGGACTCAATGCGCCGGACTGATAGTTCATCGTTACAGGTTGTTGAGGAATATTGTAAGTCAGTTTCGGCTTTGTCGAATCCGTTGCCGGAGGAACCGCGGTGAAATTGATCTTTGCCGCATCTCTCAAAACCGGTTTAAAGGTAGAAGTGATGTCAACAGTTTTTTTCTTCCCGTTATCCTGCGCCAGTATTGCCTTACTAAGCGTAATCAAACTCACGGAAGCGATTATATATTTTGAACAATTCATGTGATTGACTAATTAATAATTAATAAAGAATAATTAATAGGGTGGTTCGCGAAGAATCATAGGGCGAATGCAATTCGCCTCTACATGTTCAACTAACCCTTAAGTTTACTATTCTGTTTCTCCTCATCCGTAGCCGCTGTCAGCTTCTGCTGTGCCTGTTCTTTCAGATCAGGATTGCTCGAATTGTCTATTACACTTTGATAAGTTGCTTTTGCATTGAAATAATCCTTTTCTGAGTAGTAAATATCACCCAGCAAAATGTATGATTTGGTAACCCACAACTCGTAAGAGCCGGATTTGTTGATTACTTCAAATGCTGCTTTTTCGCCTTCCTTCAGTTTGTTTTGTTTTACCAGCATGCCAGCGATCTCGTAACGTGCCTCCGCAGCATATTCACCTTTGTTAAGTGCAATGGCGTTGCGGTAGTAGGAGATAGCCAGATCAAGATCATTGTTGCCTTGTGCAGATTTTGCAAGCACCATGTTGGAAAGCACTTTATCATCGGAGCTGCTTGATTTCTGCGCTACAAGATCTTTTGCATTTGCAACTGCTTCGCTCCATTTTTTCAATTGGTACTGGCTGCGCAAGAGCCCACGCATTGCTTCGAGTTTATTTTCCTGCGTGGTGGCAAAATCTTTTAGTTTAGAAAAATACTGTTCTGCTTTATCGTAATTCTTTAAATCGAAGTAATTGATACGTGCTGCCTGCAACAGTGATTTTTCGCCAAATTTATTCGGCACCCTGTCTGCTACGGCTTCATATCCTTTCACCGCATTGGCAAGATCTTTTTTGTTGTTATAAATTTCGCTGCGATAGTAGTAAGCCTCAATTGCATAATGACCATCGGGGAAGCGGGAGAGGTAATTGTCAAATTTGTTCAAGGCACCATTAAAGTTGCCATTGCTGAATTGTACCTCCGCTTCAGCATATGCTAGCGAATCTTCCTGATTCACAGAAATGTTTCTGCCCATAGATTTGGCGAAAGCCACATAGTCAGCCGTTTTTCCTTCTTCCACGTAAATAGATTTTGCGTTGTCAAGCGCTTCATCAGCTTCCGGAGAGTTTGGATATTGCTTAAGGATCGCATTGTATTGATTCAATGCTTCCGTGTTGTTATCAATATTGTAGTATGCAATTCCCAGTTTCAATAATGCTTTTGGTTTCAAAGCTTCATTATCGGTGTTGGAAGAAGTAACTTTTTTAAGCGAAGGAATGGCGTCAGAGAATTTTTCATCGGCCATGTATGTGCTTGCAATCTCCATGTTCGCGTCCGGTGCCAATGAAGAGTTTTTGTAAACACGTTCTATACTCTGCAGTAGTTTAATCTTGTCGTTGCTGCTGTTAACGCCCGCGACCATTGCTTTTTGGAACGTCGCGTAATCGCTGGCTGGCCAGGAAAAACCAACCACCTGGTCGTACATGCCCACAGCTTTTTTATAGTCTCTCGCCATGTAATAACAATCAGCTTCGCGAATGAAAGCGTCCTGCTCAACCGGCGTACTATTAATGCGAGGTGTTTTTGCCACCTGGTCAAAATATGAAAGCGCCTGTTTATAGTTTTCTTTTTTGAAATAACAATAACCAAGATTATAATTCGCACTCACTGGTTTTACGTCACCGCTTGTCACCGGCGTTTTCAGGTAATTGTTATAATAAAGCACCGCATCATCGGTCTTATCCAGTCTGAAAGAAATTTCACCCTTCCAGAAATTTACCAAAGGCAATACTGACTCGTTGAATTTCGCTCTCAATGCTTTATCCAGCAGATCATTTGCAGCTATCAACATACCATCGTTCACGAACTCCATTGCACGGCCATACAACACACGTGGATAAAGGCGCTGCACCGTTTCGGAAGGTGTTTTGATGCTTTCGAGCAAAGTAAGGGCATCTTTAAAGTTGTTTGTATTGGCCATCAGCGCAACCATCAATTCTCTCGCCTCGTTGTTGTAAGCAGAGTTTGGATAGTTCTGAATAAAGCCCGCCAGTTCGCTTTGCGCCACATCCTGGTAACCTAATTCGTATGAAAGTTTGCCGTAGTTGAATTTGGAAATTTCTTTCTGTTTTTCATTACTGCTATTGTTGGAGCAGAACAGGAATGCGTTGCGGGCATTTGCTTTTTGATTTGTTTTCAAATAAGCATCGCCCAGTAAATACATTGCATTTTGCGCCAGCGAATCTTCTTTTCCGCCCAATTGCTTAAAGCCATCGATTGCTTTTGCATAAGTGCCAGCGTTGTAATAGCAGTAAGAGAGCTCATATAAATCGCGGCGGCTCACTTGTTTTGATTTGTTTACAAAAGCCTCCAGGTATGGAAGCGCTTTCGCAAATTCGCCTTTCTCAAAATAAGCATGCCCAATTAATTGCTTGAACTCGGCATCATAATACTGATCGCCTTTCTTCAGTTTTGCCTCCGCATATGTGAGCGCCTGATCTTTCTGACCGGTATTGTAGTAGATAGTTGCGATGTAGTAAGGCACCACTTTTTTGTAGTTCGGTGCATCTTCCACTTTTTTGAAACCATCCAGCGATTCTTTGTATTTACCTTCGTTGAAAAGGATGAAACTATAGTAATAATTCGCGTCTAAATAGTTTGGGTCCTTTGGCATTTGCCTGATGGCGTCAAACAATGGCTTTGCCTCATCAAATTTTTGAAGATTAAACAACGAATAAGCCTTGTGAAATTTCATATCGGCAATTTCACGGTTGCTCAAAGCGTCGATGTTTGCCATGTTATAATACGTTACCGCATCGGCATAATTTTTCTGGCGGAAGAAATATTCTGCCAAATGATAAGCCATCATTTCACCACGCGTCGTATTGTTGTTCGCGGAAATGTAGGTTTTTGCCATGTCAGATGACATCGGCTCGTCTTGCTTAAGCCCGCAAACAATCGTATAATACTTCACCTCGAGATATTCCAGCGCCTTATCAGTGCGGTCGGGATGTGTAAGCTTTACGTCTAATTCTTTGAAAATTGGATAAGCCAAACTGTAATATTCCTTTTGGAAATATTCCTTTGCTTCCTTGAAAGCAATCTGCGGATCGTTAATGGCTTTTGTTTGCTGCGCCGTGGCGCTTATAGCTATAAATGCTGAAAATGCTGTACAGATGTATCTTTTCATTAATTATGGCTTGTTAAAGTAGTAACGCGGTAAAGTTTCAAAATATTTTCCCTATGACCAAACATCGTTCCAAACAGGTGTGGATAAGTATGATGATTAACATTTTCTTGGGGAAACAGGGATTTGAGTGATGAATTAGGAGTGATGAATGATGAATAAGGGCGAGCTTGATGAAAATTCAAAAGTAAAAAGTCAAAACTGTAGCCGAATTTTTAAGAGGCTTCAATATTCCGGGTCCAATTTTTGACTTTTGACTTTTGAATTTAGAACTTGCAGCCAAGCGTTAAAATAAAATTGGAAACGTTCTGCGTTGTTTCTGCGTAATAGTTTGTAAAGGAAGTGTAGTATGGAAAATCTACATTTTTATTCATGGTGTACACATAGGTCGCATCAATGAACAAGCCTTTATTTCGATAACCCAGGCCACCGCTATAACTTATCATAGAAGCTTTCAGGCCACTGCTATTGCTGTAAGGATTGTTGAAGTAAGAAAAGCCGCCGCGTACCATAATCGGGCTGAATTTTAATTCTGCCCCTGCGCGATAATTGAAGCCATTGGTGTACAAACTTCTTATATCGTGATTGGCGGAGGAATAAAAATCTTCCGCAGCCTTACCATCAAGATCAGGGTTGTCGAATGTCATGGCTTTGGTATTAATGAATTCAACATCTGCGGTAATAAAGCCCCTTTGTTTCTTAACATTCGATGTCTCATTAAACATGAATGTAATGCCCGCCATCAAACGCGTTGGACTTTGGAAACCATATTCCTGCTTTAGCAGATCGTGATAAATGGCGCTGGTCGACGATGTAAATACAGACTGACCTGGATCATAATTTTCCACGTCCGTTACCATCGAGGCAGATAAGCTGTTGGCAAATCTGGTATAAAATGTTGGTGTGTGAATGGCTAATCCAACTCTCCAATGGGGTGACAGTTTTAACAATGCACCCGCTTTAATATTAACGCCAATTGCCTCGGAGGAATAGTCTTCAACGTACTTGAAAGAATTGAAATAATTATCAGAAAGACCGCTTCCGTCTGATTCGGTGTACTCTCTGTGGCGGCTGTATTGCACAATTGGCATGCCAACGCTTAGGCCTATGGACAGGTTATTACTTGCTATAGCCAGGCCCGTTGCCAGTTCCGTAATGCCGCCGGAAGTCGTCACATTATTTTCCTGTATTAAAAAACTCTTATCAATATCAAGCACATCTGCAGCTCTTGAAAAGCCGTAGAAATAGTTATTGCTGTGATCTTCGTTAATACTTATCAAATGGCTCTCCAGACCCATGCGTGAAACGAAATAAAGATTGGGATCTTGCTTCGCCCCATCCAGTATTGTGTATGGGTTGATTGTGCCTTTTTGCTGCGCCTGATCTACATAGTCATGAAAAATTGCAGTAGGATTGTCGGTAAATGATGTGTTGTAATTGTTGCCTTTGTAATACAAATTGCGATTGAAATCAGCAGTTCTATTGACAGCGAGTCCAAATCTTATACATGCACCAACATCGCTCATCCATTTATCCACATCAAATACGAAACCCGACGCACCGAAGTTGACTGTAGGGGTGTGATTAAATGTGGTGCCGTTGCCAAAATATTTCGCTGAACCATTGGTAAACGTCATCATAGGAGTGATGGTAGCCTCGCTTGTTGAGTAAAAACCAATACCAGCCGGATTAAGGAACAGTGAGGTAAGATCGGACCCCAGTGCCACGTTCGCACCGCCGAGAGCCTGGTTACGGGCCGAGCCCGAGGGCTTGTTCCAGCTCAAGCGAAGAGCGTCTTCCGCAACAGGCATTACATCCTGTGCTTTCAAATATGTAACAGATAAAATGATTGCTATGCTTAGTAATGAATACTTCTTCATAAGGGATTTGTTTAAGGCTTTACGATTAAATTACAATCCTCTTCTTCCTGCAGGAATGCTGTTTCCGTCATCTCTTTTCTTTTCTTCATCGCGCTTCCTTTCTTCATCTCGTTTGCGCTCTTCATCGCGATTCCGTTCTTCATCCTGCCTACGTTGTTCATCCTGCCGTTTTTGCTCATCTTGTCTTCTCTGTTCGTCTTGTCTCCGCTGCTCATCTTGTCTTTTTTGTTCGTCGCGTTGCCTGTCTTCGTCCTGTCTGCGTTGTTCGTCCTGTTTGCGTTGCTCGTCTTGTCTTCTTTGCTCTTCACGTTGCCTTTCTTCATCCTGTCTTCTTTGCTGTTCGTTATTTTGCCGTTCGTTGCGCTCCCTTTCCTGTTCCCGCCTGAAATCCTCTGCACGTCGCTGCTCATCCTCTCTTCTCCGTTGCGCATCATTGTCATTTGAATTGCTTGAAGAAGGAGTATAAGTTCTTTCAGGTCTTGAGTTGCCTTTATTGTTGCCAGTAGAACTACCCGGTTTGGTTGGCGGCTTATCTCCAGGCGTTGGGGGCGGAAAAGGGATTGCCGGTTTTAATTCCCTTGATGGTTTTGTATTGTTGGGATCATTTGAATTCTTGCTGTTTGCGCCACTATGAGAAGTGCCGCTCGATTTTCCTGTAACAGGCACAGGCTTTTTGCGTGGATCCGGTGGCTTCATGTCCGGAGGCGGGGGCTGTACTCTGATTGGCTTGCCGTGCGGATAGCTGGTGCCGTACCGGGCACTGTAGTATGTACAGTCTAATTCGTCATAACCGTAATCATAAACGTAATCGTTATCATTTGGATATATAATAACATTGGCCTGCTGCGGATCGTGATCTTCCGTCATCGCTGGCTTTTTTGGTGGAGAAGCCGTTACATCACAGTCGCATTTATTAAAGTAAACTTCGTCGGGAGTTGATTGTGTTTTGTAAACAGCAGAACAACTGCTGAATAAAAGTGCACTGGCAGGGAATGCCATGCAAGCAATAGCAGAGAGGGATAGGGCTTTCATAAAAACAGTTTAAAGGTTCTATAAAATACTGTCAGGGTTAAGATCGCAATACGAATATATCGTTTAAACAAGATAGTTGGTTTTTAGGAGAGCGGTTTTAAAATGTGTTAAACGGTCGTTGGGGCGAACCTGATGAAAAATCAAAATTTAAAAATTGGAACCTGAATACTAAGAACTCTTAGAAATTCGGCGACCGCTTTTGACTTTTGATTTTTGAATTTTGATTTCGCATTGATGAACATATTCACAGAACCATTATTTTTGGCAAAATTCAATTCTTCATGAAAAGACTACTGTCCATTAGTTGCTCTGACTGGGCCTTTAACCTTGGAACATTTTTACTGAGAATAGGAGCAGGTGCTTTACTAATGCCACACGGGTATGAAAAACTGGTTCATTTCGCCTCCAAAAAAAATACTTTCATGAACTTTATGGGCATCGGCAGCACCGCCAGTTTGTGCCTTGTTATTTTTGCTGAATTCTTTTGTTCATTATTCGTAATAGTAGGATTATTTACACGCATCTTCGCCATTCCTCCGGCAATTGCTTTGGCTGTTGCATTAGTAAAAGCCCATCACGGAGATGTGTTCGGAGCGGGCGCAAACGCTGCGTTATTCTTAACCTGCTTCCTCGCCATTGTATTGATGGGACCGGGCAAAGCAAGTGTTGATGGAATGATTGGGAAATAATGGAAAATTGAAAATGGTAGGGGCGAATCGTATTCGCCCTTCTTGCATTTTTCAACCGGCGTCCAATTCGTTCGCGGCGCACCTATTAATTATTCTTTATTAATTATTAATTAAATTGCGTACCCCAATTCTTAATTCTCAATTCTTAATTGAAAAAAAATGTATTCCAGCGAAACTCAAATACGCGTTCGTTACGCAGAGACAGATCAAATGGGTGTTGTGTATTATGGCAACTATGCACAATATTATGAAGTGGGCAGAGTAGAAGCGATTCGCCAATTAGGTTTTGCGTATGCAGAACTTGAAAGAACAGGCGTGATTATGCCTGTAGTGGAAATGCATTCTAAATATCTCAGACCGGCATTATATGATAATTTGCTAACGGTAAAAACGATCTTAAAAGAACTACCGCTGCATCATAAAATTGAATTTCACCAGGAAGTGTATAATGAGCAAGGGATTTTATTGAATACGGGGAAAGTAGTGCTCTACTTCCTCGAAGCGAAAACCATGCAACGCACCACGATGCCACAGGCTATGAAAGACAGGCTGGCAGAATTCTTTTAATTTGAAAAATCTTCTTCACCACTAAGGCACTGAGGGCACTAAGTTTCACTAAGGGTTGTTTAAAGTTTAGACTTTTCTTAGTGAGGCTTAGTGCCCTCAGTGCCTTAGTGGTAAATCAGAGACATCAAACTAAACGAATTTTCAAATTCTCACATTGCCGCCACCAGCGCCTGCACTGTGTCAATCGTTTGCTGTTTAATCAGCACCTTTTTGTCGGCAATTAGCTCGTCGAGAATGCCATTGTTATAATGACGAACAGTGAGCAATGTCAAATCTTTTTGCAGTTGCACATCAAACATTTCAGATGCTGCGGCCGCAATTTTTTCGATCTTTTCAGGTTTATTGTCTACGCAGCAAACAAAACTGATTGCAGCGTTTTGCGTAAGATTAGGACGCATATTTTGCGCTTCCAGCAGTTGATATAATTTACCCACAGCATGTTCGCCTACAAAAGAATAATCCTTGGAATTCAGTTGTAACAACACCTGGTTGGTTTTGATCACAATGATAGGAGGCAGGTTGTTTACTTTGCTATTGTGAATGATAGTGCCAGGCAAATCTTTATTCAGGAAGCATTTTACCAACAACGGAATATCCTTATTCTGTAGCGGCTTGATAGTTTTTGGGTGAATAACCTGCGCACCGTAATAAGCCATTTCAATCACTTCTTTATAATTCAGCTCGCTGATCAATTGTGCAGCAGGGAACAATTTCGGATCAGCATTCATCACGCCTTCTACATCTTTCCAAATGGTTTGGCTTTCCGCATCCAGCATGTTGGCAAAAATAGCAGCCGTATAATCACTTCCTTCGCGGCCAAGTGTGGTGCTTTCGTTGTCTGCAGTAGCACCAATAAAGCCTTGCGTGATTACGAAGTTGGTTTCGTCAAACAATGGCGATACTTGCTCATTCACCTGTTCTTCAGTAAATGCCCAATCTATATTGGCATCGCGGAAATTGTTATCGGTTCTCAAGATGTCTCTCACATCAATCCATGTATTGGCAATCTGCTGATCGTTTAAATACAAGCTGAGGATCGCAGTGGAAAGCAATTCACCGGTACAAACGATCTGGTCATAATAATAGTCAAATTCGCGAACGGGTCTGTCGTGCAATAACCATTCTACTTCTGTGAAAATATCCAGCAACCGGTCATTTGCTCTTTGCACATTCTGTTGCAGGAGTTGCTTCGCAGTTTCTAAATGCTCATTTTTAATCGCAGTAAAAAGGTCAAGCGCCTTCTCTTTTTCGCCTTCAAAAAAAGCCTCGGCCACCTTTTCCAATGCATTGGTGGTTTTGCCAATGGCAGAAATTACGATCAATATTTTTTCACTCGAAAAGCTGCGAAGAATATTGGCTACATTTTGAATACGTTCTATGCTGTTAACGCTGGCCCCGCCGAATTTGAAAACTTTCATGCGTGCGAAGGTAGAATTTATTGGCACACAGATGAGATTTCACGCAAAGGCGCAAAGGGAAATTTTTTGGTCCAAGACACCGATTTTGTTTCACGCAGCGAGCGCGGCGGAGCAACGACGCAAAGGGTTCCCTAAAGTCGACGCCTCAATATGTGTTTTTAAGAAGTCGATATTCGGGAACCCTTCAACTTATATGGCCGCGTCGCCGCTTCGTAGCGTTCGCTGCGTGAAACCTCCTACAGCTTCACGTTCACGCCCACCATAAAATTCGTTCCGGCATTCGGGAAGTAATAGTTGTCGTTTTGAATAGTGCCATTCAGCATCGTAGCATATGCGGCGCCATTTGTTTCAAAACGTTTGTTGAACACATTATTCACCTGACCAATGATGTTCCACTCGCTGAATAATAAATGTTTAATGGTAAATGTTGCCATCACATTTTGCGAATAGTAGTCACCCAGCCTCCTTGTTTCATCCTGCGTATTGTCGAGATATTGCTTGCCTACAAACTTTGCCGGCAAACTGATCATCAGGAATTTCGCTGGAATAAAGTTGATCGTTCCGCCTGCGATTATAGAAGGAGAGAAGGAGATATCCGTGTTTTTATATTCTTTCGGAATTTGTTTTACCCACTCTCCGCTGTTATCATAATCATCAAAATACGCGTCGAACGATTTGATCTTATTTTTGCTGAAAGCCACGTTAGCATGGATGTTCATCCAATTATTCACTACCACACTTCCCTGCAATTCAATACCCGCGCGGTAGCTGTTGGGTACATTCACACGCACATAAGCACCAACATCATTCATCTGCCCGGTTAAAACCAATTGATCTTTGTAGTTCATGTAATACAAAGTCGCACCGTATGAATACCATGAGCTTTTCTTTTCCATACCCAACTCAAAGTCTTGCAATTGCTCACGCTTTGGCTGTTGTGAAGGATTTGCCTGGAAGTCGTCGCGGTTAGGCTCTTTACCTGCCATCGCAAAACTGAAATATGCATTATAACCATTGCGATTGTAGCTTATACCTGCTTTCGGATTGAAGAAATCAAACTGACGGGAAATCGTCATTTCAGGGAAATCTTCAAAGCCTTCCATTCTGTGATAAACGTGACGGTACTGCATGTCGCCAAACAGGTTCCAGTTTGCGTTTAACTCATGCAGCCATTTCACATAAACATTCTGATCTTTTTTTACCGCCGGATAATTGTAGTAACGGTAATCCTTTGGAATGCCTACCTGTGCCCAAATCACGTCACCATAGTGCTTGCCGTCGTATTCTGTCCAGCCGCCGCCAATAGTAACTTCATCTTTGGCAGATTTATGTTGAAAGCTAAGTACCTGTCCGTAGAAATAGTTATCGAGCCATCTCTGACGAACCAGATCAGTTTGTGTAACTGGTGCGCCATTGATAGTTGTATCCGGCAAACCATATTTCGAAAAAGGTTGTTGCGCCTTGTACTCTTCATAATAACCTTTACCACGAGTCAGGAACGAGGCCACATTGAGCGACCATGTCTTTGACAATTCCTGGTTTACGAATAGCTGATAATGATCCTGGTCGTAATTGTCCGTCTGGTTATTATAAGGTTCGCCTGGCTTTTCTGTTCCGCAGGAGTTGTAGGTGCGGTCAGTGTACAGCAAGGTCTCAGGTACGCCGTTCCATGCCTGGTAAGTTTTTTCTTTTCCTTTTATCAAATTAAAACGAACAGACGTTTTGTTGTTGATATAAGCGCCTGACAAATACAATGACTGCAAATTGCTGCTTGCGCGATCGATGTAGCCATCACTCGTTATACGGCTCAATCTTGCATCGATGGTAAAATGATCGTTGATCAAACCAGAGCCGGCTTTCACAGTATTCTTCCATGTATTGAAAGAACCGAAGCTGTTATTGATTTCGCCGTAAGGCTTGTCGTTAAATTCGTTGGTGCTCAAATTGATCGTTGCGCCAAAAGCGCCCGAACCATTTGTAGAGGTTCCAACACCTCGTTGTATTTGAATGGAATTAAGGGAAGACGCCACATCCGGAAGGTCCACAAAATAAGTGCCCTGACTTTCGGCATCATTATACGGAATGCCGTTCAGCGTAACGTTGATGCGGGTTGCATCTGTTCCGCGAATGTGAATGCCGGTGTAACCAACGCCATTTCCCGCATCTGAATTCACCACCACAGAAGGCGATTGATTCAGGAGGTATGGCAGGTCCTGGCCGAGATTGTTTTTCTCAATTTCCTTCTTGCTGATATTGGTTTTGGTAAACGGAGATTTCTCAGAAGCCCTTACAGCCTTGATTTCCACTTCCTGTAAAAACAAATCCTGGCGCTGCAGTTTTATTTCTGCAACAGTGGACGAGGGCGATAACTTTTCTTCCAGTTTTTTAAACCCTACGTTAGTAATGTTTACCGTGTAGGTTCCTTTTTTTACGGCCATGTAAAACAAGCCGCTTTCATTGGTAGTAGTAATTCCGGCGCCTTCTACATCAATAGTGGCACCATTTACAGGAGATCCAGTAGCAGCATCTGTTACTTTGCCCTTGATAGTTTGGGCAAAAGTGAAAATTGATAACAAGATGAAGCAAATCCCCAAAATCAATTTTTTCATGCGAAATGCATTTAAGGTTAACAAAAATTGTTTTTGATGGAAATGCTGCGTAAGCGAATGCGGATAGAAACAACGAAGTTTTGGCCACCTTCCCTGCGCAGGCATTACCCTGATCAGGTTCTACGGGTATTATCTCAGCCATTTTGCTATGCAAAAAATAGGCACCCCGGGAACTGAATTTTACAAGACAACTATAAAAATGTGCCGGGCCCGGATCACATCGTTATAACTGACTGTAAATGATACCGCAAAATTAATGGATAAAAAATGGAAAAACCTGTAACTTTTTTTCCGCAGGGCCGTCACACCTTAAAATAACTGTTATGCAAAAAATGCTCTTATCCTTGCTGGGCCTTGCATTTGCCATGGTTGCCATCGCACAGAATAAAGTTGTAAAAGACAACAATGCAGAAGTGAGAACCGTAGGAAAATTCAACGCTATTGAGGTATCGGGAGGCATCCAGCTCATGCTTTCCCAAGGAACGCAACAAGTGGTAGCCAGTGCAGCGACCATAGAAGATCGCAACAATCTGACTACGGAGGTTCATGACGGTGTTTTGAAAATTTCTTTCGATTATACGTTATATCCAAGGGGTTCAAAAGGCAAACAATTGAAAGTGTATGTTGCCGTGCCTGAACTCACCGCTTTGGAAGGTTCTGCGGGTTCACAAATTACTGTTGACGGCAGTTTCAATACCGGACAAATGGCATTGAGCCTTAGTTCCGGCAGCAGTTTCAAAGGAGCTTTGAAAAGCACTAAAATGGTGGTACAACAAAACAGCGGATCACAAGCTTCGCTTTCCGGAAGTGGTGATGAACTGGTGATAAAAACAAGCAGTGGCGCAGTGTTTAAAGGATATGATTTTGTTGCCAAAAACTGCACAGCCGATGTAAACAGTGGTGGCGTGATTGAAACAAATGTAAGCACCGGCCTCGTAGCAGAAGCGTCAAGCGGTGGCAGCATTCGTTACAAAGGTGCCGGCAATATTGTGAAGATTTCAACCGGCAGCGGCGGAAGCATAAATAAGACGAATTAATTTGAAAATTTGGGAATGTGAAAATTTGAAAATGGGGTTGCCGTAGGGGCGAATCGCATTCGCCCTCTCAAACACCCCGAGCGTTCAATATAAAATTGGAAATCGAAAATCAAAATATAGTTTTGGTGCTGTACCCCATGACCCAGAACTTAAAACTTTACATCATAATATGAGAAAAGCTATTTTTTTAATCCTGATTACTATAAGTGCGTTGGTAACGAAGGGCCAGGATAAAGTAATAAACGACCCGAACGCATCACCGCGTACCGTCAGCACTTTTACAGAAATCGAGGTATCCAGTGCAATTGACTTGTATATAAGTCAGTCCGATAAAGAAGGATTGGCCGTAAGTGCCAGAGATGCGGAGGATCGCGACCATATTCGCACGGTGGTTGCTGGTCATACTTTGAAGATCTCCTACGATCAGGGTAGTAAATGGAGCAGGGGAGACAAGAAATTGCGCGTGTATATTGCCGTGAAAACACTTACTCGTATTAAATCGGAGGGTGCCAGCGACGTTTATATAAATGGAAAATTATCCGGCGACTTGTTTGAGTTGTCACTGAGTGGTGCCAGTGATTTTAAGGGAGAAGTAGAAGTGAAAAGACTGGTAGTTGGCTTAAGCGGCGCGAGCGACACTAATATAAAGGGCAGTGCGGAAGTGTTGGAAATCCAAGCCAGTGGAGCAAGTGACTTCAAGGGATACGACCTGCTGACCGAAAGATGTTCGTTAAACGCCTCAGGAGCTTCCAAAATAAAGATTACAGTAAATAAAGAGCTTGACGCAAAATTGAGCGGAGCAAGTGATATTTATTATAAAGGAGCCGGCATGATAAAAAACATTCAATCCAGCGGCGCGAGTAGTATTGTGAAGAAGGATAAGTAGAGCTGAACGCCCAACGCCTAGTGGTTAACGCAACGATCTCTGCGTTGAGCATTCAATGTGGTTTACGCGAGCATTTAATAACACGTTTCTATTCAAACAAGGCTTCGACAAGCTCAGTCCCGCTTGCGTTAGCGGGACTGAGCTTGTCGAAGCCTCTCGCTAAGGTAGCGGCATTGATTCAGCATTGAGCAATCGAAAAAAAGTTCTAAAAAAATCAAAAAATATTTGGTAGTCAATTTCTTATCCTTATCTTTGCACTCCAATCGAAACAAACGGTACAGCGATAACCGCGATTGGAACAAAATTTGAACATTTTAAACATATTATATCGCGAAGTAGAGCAGCGGTAGCTCGTCGGGCTCATAACCCGAAGGTCGGAGGTTCGAACCCTCCCTTCGCAACACAAAAAGAGGCTCGTATGAGCCTTTTTTCATTTAAGGTATTTGACAAAAAAGCAAATCTTCACTGGTATCTCAGATGGCGTCGGGAGCATTTAAAAAGAGGATGTGCTGAACTTAAAAAAAATCTTTGCGATCTTTGCGCCACTTCGCGCCTTTGCGTGAAATAAAAAAATCATGAAAACCGGTTTTGTAAACATATTTGGAAAGCCCAACGCGGGAAAAAGCACTTTGCTCAATGCTTTTATGGATGAAAAGCTGGCCATTGTTTCACCGAAGGTGCAAACAACCCGCCATCGCATTAAAGGCATCCTGACCGAAAAAGATTACCAGATTATTTTCTCCGATACGCCCGGTATCATTGAGCCTAAGTACAAGTTGCACGAAAAAATGATGCAGTCTGTAAAAGGTGCTTTGGAAGATGCGGATTTGGCTCTGCTGCTCGTTGATTTGTACGAAGATCTCGCAGAATGTGACGCTATTTTCTCCAGCTTAAAACTAAAAGTGCCCGCACTTGTTGTGATCAATAAAATAGAGGGCGTAAAAGGTACAAAGTTGGAAGATGCCGTAAATTTTTTCAAAGAAAAAAGCTACGCCAAAAAGGTTATTGCAGTTTCTGCATTGAAGAAAATTGGCATAGACGAATTGCTGAAAGAAATTCTTTCATTTTTGCCGGAAGGCGAACCCTTCTTTGAAGGCGACGAGTTGAGCGATCTGTCAACCCGTTTTTTTGTAGGAGAATTGATCCGCGAGCAGATCTATCAACTTTACCAGGATGAAATTCCTTACCACACCACTGTTTTAGTACAGGAGTTTAAAGAAAAACAGACCTTAATAAAAATTTCAGCAGATATTATTGTGCAGCGCGATACCCAAAAAGGCATTCTGCTCGGTGAGAAAGGCAGCATGATCAAAAAGCTGGGTACGCAGGCCAGGGGTGAAATTGAAAAGTTTGTTGGCAACAAAGTGTTCCTCGAACTGTTTGTAAAAGTGCGTCCGAAGTGGAGAGATAATGAAACGTTCCTGAAGGAATACGGGTATAAATAATTAAGAATTAATAATTAAAAATTAAGAATTGTTCATGTGTATCATTCTTAATTGAAAATGGATTGCAGGAATAGCGGAATAAATCATAATGAATCATGACAATCTTGAAAATCTGCGTTCCAAAATCATATAAATCACAATCATGGCAGGATTTACAGTAGCAATAGTAGGAAGGCCCAATGTGGGAAAAAGTACGTTCTTCAACCGTTTGTTGGAGCAGCGTAAAGCTATTGTCGATGACGTTAGCGGCGTAACTCGCGACCGTCAGTATGGAGTGGCTGAATGGGCCGGAAAATCATTCAACGTAATTGACACGGGAGGTTTTGTGCCTCAGAGTGAAGACGTTTTTGAAAGAGAAATAAAAAAGCAGGTGTTGATCGCTTTGGAAGAAGCGAACGCTGTCATCTTTATGACCGATACCGTTACCGGTATTACTGATCTGGATGATGCAATGGCGAATCTTTTGCGTCGCTCACCCAAACCGGTTTTCCTTGCAGTAAATAAAGTGGACAACCACGAAAGATATTTGGAGGCTTCTGAGTTTTACGGCCTTGGCATTGAAAATACATTCTTCATTTCCGCAATGAGCGGAAGCGGTTCGGGCGAATTGCTCGATGCTGTTAGCGCACTTATAACAGATGATCATTTGCAGGCAATGGAAGATGAAAAACCGCTTCCAAAATTTGCGATCATTGGTCAGCCGAACGTTGGTAAATCTTCTTTGCTGAATGCATTGGTGGGAGAGGAAAGAACGATTGTGAGTGACATCGCAGGTACTACGCGTGACACGATTCACACACACTATAACCTTTTCGAGAAAGAATTCGTTTTGATAGATACCGCAGGTATCCGTCGTAAAAATAAAGTGAACGAGGATCTGGAATTCTATTCTGTTATCCGCGCCATCAAAGCAATGGACGAAGCAGATGTTTGTTTGCTGCTGATCGACGCGAAACAAGGTATCACGGCGCAGGACCTGAATATCTTTGGTCTTGCTGCAAAAAAAGGAAAGGGTATTGTTTTCCTGGTAAACAAATGGGATCTGATGGAAAAAGAAACCAATACTGCCCGTGATTACGAGAAACAACTGAAGCTAAAAATTGCGCCATTTACTGACGTACCTATTATTTTCATTTCTGTAAAAGATAAAACAAGAATTTTCAAAGCCATCGAAATGGGGTTGGAAGTGTTTGAAAACAAGCAACGCAAAATCCCGACTTCACAGTTGAATGAAGCGATGCAAAATGCAATGAAAGCATACCACGCGCCGGTTGTACGCGGTCACGCAGTTTCGATCAAGTACGTAACGCAATTGCCGACAAACGTTCCATCATTCGCATTCTTCACGAACTATCCGGATGATATCAAAACTCCATACAAGAATTACCTTGAAAACAAGTTGAGAGAAGATTTCAACTTTAAGGGAGTTCCGATAAGGATTTTCTTCAGGAAGAAATAAGAGACTTTACAATAGCTATTTAAGAGACGCCTTGCGGCGTCTTTTTTTTGCCACAGAGGCACTGAAGGCACTGAGTTTAAATTCAAGGCTACAATCAAAAGTCAAAATTCAAAAGTCAAATTGTTGACAATCTGAAAGACCGATTGTAATCAGACATTTTTTGAATTTTGATTTTTGACTTTTTCTTATTCCTCTGTGCTCTCAGTGCCTCTGTGGCAATAAAAAGCCCCGGCGTATGCCAGGGCTCAGGAAATGTGTCGGAATGCTTAATTAAAGCTTCATTAATCTATGATAATATTTTTCGCCGTTTGCGCTAATTTCCAATACATATACACCTTTCGCTAAGCTTGCTGGTGTATTGATTGTTACAGAAGCTGCACTGTTGAACGATTGAACCAAAATAACAGCACCTTGTGCACTGAACAATTTAGCAACAACGTTGCCGCCTTTTACATCTGCAAACTTCACAGTAAAATGATCAGAGAACGGATTTGGGAACACGCTGATTGCTTGTTGTTCTGTAGTTGTGTTGAATTTCACAGCAACCACAGCACTATAAGAAATCGGAGCATCAGAAGAAACAAGTTTCAAGCGGTAGTAGTTAACACCATTCGCAACATTGTTATCAATATAAGAATAATTTTGAACAAGAGAACTATTGGTTGTTGATGCAACTGTTTGGATGTCTTCAAAGTTAACACCGTCAGTACTGTGTTGAACGATCATTGCTTTACCGTTCAATTCAGAAACAGTCGACCAGTTCAGTTGAGCTGCATTGCCACTCGCTTTTGCATTAAAGTTCTGCAGAACGATAGGTAAAGGCAATTGGCTTTCTTCTGAACCACACATTTTTACCGGAGTAGCCATAGTAGCAACGTAGTTTATTGTGTCTTTTTTAGTCGTTGTCATATTAAGCAACAACTGACCTCCGTTGTAGTTAACGTAAGCACCCGCTATATAGCCCTGACCTGCACCACCGATGATTCTGCCGAAGTTCGACATAGAACCATCAATTCTCAGCAACGCAGTTGGGTTGGTTTCATTGAAGTTGTTTGAGTTTTGAAAAGTTGTGCTGCCGGTTACCCAGAACAAACCTTCGTTACGGATAGCTTTCTCGATTGTAGCAGAACCAGCAAGCACCACCACATTCTTGTTGATCAGTGAATCATTTCCCTGCAAAGTGTGAGAACCGCCTTTGAAAACCAGGTAACCATCGTTGGTGATTTTTCCAACCAAAGTCGCAGCACCGCTAACATAAATTTTACCAAAATTGGTCAATTGATTTCCCTGGCCTAATGAAAAGTCTCCAGGTATAACTATCGCACCTCTGTTAGTAATAGCATTGCTGCCAGAGTTCAATTTGAAATCCTTTGCAAAGGATAGAGTGCCACAAGCTGTATTTGTAACAGTTAAGGTACCATTGTAATTAACATTATTGCCAATCGTCAGCGCATTAGCGTTGATAACTGTCACGTTACCGTTAAAAGTAAAGTTAATATCCGCTGTTCCGTAGTTAGTAATAGTGCCGCTAAAGTTATTCACCTGGCCAGGTTTAAAAGTAGCATTTTTCTGAATGTAGATCTGTACATTGCTAGCTGCACTTATATGCCCTTTGTAACTACCACCTGATGTAATAATTAGTTGAGAACCGCTGTTCAGATTAATGTTTCCAGCGAAATCAGACGAAACGCATACTACTTGTCCGTTATTGTAAGTTGCACCAGATACTGCTGGTACAGAGCCTGCAGGACATTGAGCAGACAAGGAAAGAACTGAGAATGACGCGACTGTTAAAGTCAGGAGCGCCTTAAATGCACGGGTTGGGTACAATTTGATCATATTTCTATATTTAAATAAGGTAAAAACAGATTACTGGGTCACTTCAGGCATGCGAAAACTAGTTACGCATCGAGTGATGGGCATTCGAGGAATGGAATTAAATATGGAAATGTCTTAGGAGATCGAATAACTGGATAAATACACAACCGATGGATTAGATCGAGCCGCGAAAGCTTCTAGGAAATATGAAATTAATTGGAGGTATTGATAGGTAGTGGACGGATTAAAAACGTTACGTAGATTCCGTAACATAACGCGAAAATATACGGTGTTTAAATACTGAACAAATTTTTAAGTATATTTTTTTTAAGTGGAAACACTTAGATCGCAGGTAGAAAATAAATATTGGCATTTTTATTATATTGATATACAACCCCATGTGAATAAAAAATCCGTGGCCATATTGGCAAATAGAATCAGGTTTTTAAAGGGTTTAAGTATCTTGCAGGCGACTTATGAGGACATTTGAAGACACATACCGACACAAAGGACTACGCAAAAAACTAGTAGATTTACTGCAATCAAAGGGAATTACAGATGAAAGGGTTCTAACGGCGATCAATACTGTGCCGCGGCATTTTTTCCTTGATTCTGCTTTTGATAAAGTTGCTTATGAAGACAGGGCATTTCCGATTGCCCAGCAACAAACCATTTCACAGCCTTACACCGTGGCTTACCAGAGCCAGTTACTGGACATCAATCCATTCGACAAAGTATTGGAAATAGGTACCGGGAGTGCTTACCAGGCATGCATTTTGGGAGAAATGAAAGCGCAGGTTTTCACCATTGAACGTCAGAAAATGCTTTTTGATCTCAACAAACAATTTCCGCTATTGAAAAAGTTCCCCAACGTTAAATGCTTTTTTGGCGATGGCTTTGAGGGATTGCCAACTTACGCTCCATTTGATAAAGTAATTATTACAGCAGCAGCGCCCTTTGTCCCACAAAAATTAGTGGAGCAAATGAAAGTCGGCGGTAGAATGGTCATTCCGTTAGGCGAAGGCTCCGTTCAAAAAATGAAACGCCTTACCAAGCTGGCAGACGGCAGCCTGCACGAAGAAGTTTTCGATAACTTTTCGTTTGTGCCTATGCTGGAGGGAAAGAACAATTAAGGTAATTGAAAATGGAAAATGGAAAGTTGAAAATGCTTTCTGTGCATCTGTGTCCAGTTGGCGCAATCAGCGGTTTTTGTAAATATTGAAACCCATAATTAAAACCCCATTTTCAATTTTCAACTTTCCATTTTCAATTATTTAAACTTCTTATTTTTATAGAGTCAACAACGCACTACTCATAACTTAAAACTCAAAACTTCAATGGCCTACTGGTTAGTAAAATCAGAACCTTTCAAATATAGCTGGGACAAGTTTGTGGAAGACAAGCATACTTTCTGGGATGGTGTTCGCAACTATGCGGCACGCAATTTCATGAAGGCGATGAAAAAAAACGATCAGGTGTTTTTTTATCACAGCAACGAAGGTGTAGAAATTGTCGGTATTGCTAAGGTGGCCAAAGAGGCTTACCAGGATCCGACAACAGAAGATGAAGCATGGGTAGTGGTTGATCTGAAGCCCGTAAGGAAATTAAAAAACCCCGTTACTCTTGCTCAGGTAAAAGCAGATAAACGTTTAAAAGATATGGCCCTCGTTCGCCTCGGCCGTTTATCCGTGCAGCCCGTTACAGATGAGGAGTGGGATGTGGTGATGGAACTGGCGGGGGAGAAATAGTGAAGTTGTTAGTTGATGGTTGTTAGTTGTTAGGCAAAAAAGTCAAACATTGTGAGGAAAAAACTAACAGATTCAATAATCCAACTTCATCCATCGGCAACCGCTAACAACCAACAACTATCAACCAACAACTTTTCAGAATGAAAAAGAAACTCGTCGTCCTTACAGGCGCCGGCATCAGTGCGGAAAGTGGCTTGAAAACATTTCGCGACAGTGATGGACTTTGGGAAGGATATGATATAGAAGATGTGGCAACTCCGCAAGCCTGGATGAAAAACCCGGCGCTGGTACTGGAGTTTTATAATTTCCGGAGGAAAAATGTACTGGACGCACGGCCAAATGATGCACACATTGCATTGGCTGAACTTGAGAATGATTTTGATGTTCAAATCATCACACAAAATATCGACGACCTTCACGAACGCGCAGGCTCTACGAATGTAATGCACCTGCATGGCGAGATTTTCAAAATGCGCAGTGAAAAGAATGAACACCTTATTGCGCCCATTAAAGAAGATATCAAACTCGGCGATAAAGCCTCCGACGGCGCTCAATGGCGCCCACATATAGTGTGGTTTGGCGAGGCTGTTCCCATGATTGAAAGTGCCATCAGCGTTGTGAGACGCGCAGATATTTTTGCAGTGGTGGGCACGTCTTTGGTTGTATATCCTGCAGCCGGATTGGTGAATTATTCACCAGATCACATTGAAAAATATATTGTTGACAAACGCATTCCTTATGTGTCATCCATCGGCAACCTGACAGCGATTGAAAAGCCGGCTACACTGGGCGTGCGGGAATTGCAGAGGAGGTTGAGAGCAATTGAAAATTGAAAATTGAAAGTTGAAAATGCTTTCTGTGCAGCTGTGTTCAGTTGGTGCTATCAACTCGTTTTTATAAATGTTGAACGCTATGGTTAAGACCTCATTTTCAACTTTCATTTTTCAATTATTCGTCCAACTTTATGGCCGCCTATTTGTAATGAATAACCACTATTGAACCATCACTATGAGGAGAATCGCAAGAATAATTATCCGCTTCACTATTATTTTTCTGCTGTTGCTGGTGATTTTCGTGCTGTTCATGTTGAATCCTCAGATCATGTATGCCAACAAACACAACTACCGTGGCATTTCTGTTTACTCTGCATTGCCTTACGACACAGCCTACAATAAGGTATTTGATAAAGCTATTTCGCTTGTGCAGAACAGTGAAATCTATGATTCTACTTTCAAGCTCGATGTGTTTCTAAACGATGGCAGCAAGTTTCCGAAAATATTAAGAGGCATTTACGGAGATGCCTATGCCTGGGGCTATCACAATAATATTATACTGAATGGCAAGCCCGATTTTTCTTTTCAATGGATCGCGCTGAACGGCTTCAACCGGCAAATGGCCCGGACCGTGGCGCATGAAATGGTCCATTGTTATCAGTACAATGCGTTGGGCTTGTTTCATTCACGACCATTAAAAAATATTCCCATCTGGAAATGGGAGGGCTATGCAGAATACGTTTGCTATAAATCTACTCAAACAGACGAGAAGGAAATTCTTCGCGAAAACATCGGAAGATTGATCAATTACGAAAATGAAGGTTTTCAATACGCTCAGACTTTTGTTGACGAAGGTTCTTCGTTTTTAGGAACTACTTACCTTAAGTTCTGGCTGCTGGTGAAGTATGAGATGGATATTAAGGGGCTTTCTTTTAAGCAGCTACTGGACAACTCAATCACCGAATCGCAGGCTTATAATGAAATGAGAGCTTGGTATGATAAAGATGCTGATTCAACACTAAGGCACTAAGAACACTAAGCCTCACTAAGAGTAGCAAGATATTCTTAAACTCCTGCGATAGGATTAGCAAGGGGTTTCTAACAAGTAAAATCCCTTAGTGCGGCTTAGTGTTCTTAGTGCCTTAGTGGTGAACTTTGGTCCTCGAACTGAAAGGTTAACATTTCATAATCACAAATTCACCCCACATTCTGTTAATATTGCACACTAATTATTTTACATGCGTTTTAAAAGTCTTTTGCCCGTTAGTCTTTTGTTTGTTTCCGCAGCTGTTTTTGCGCAGCCATCTCCTTATTTAACGCAGATAAAAAAATACATAACCACATCGAAAAAAAGCCTGGCTGACTCATCCGTTTTGCGATTGAGTGACAGAGTGAACAACAGGATCAACTACTTGTTTCCCCTATACGCTGCTTTGCAAAATGAGCAAAAGATCAAGCGTTCTTTCCAGGACAAATTTTTCTATGATGACTTCAGCGATTACCTTACATCGGTTGCAGACTATCCATCCGCCTTGTATTATTCTGCAAAAGGTTATGATACCCTAAGCAAAAAAGTGATGGCATCCATCGCAACATACGTTGATACATTGCGCAACGTTCAGCATGTGGATGCCAAGAAATACATACTCGACAGAACCGCTGCCGCAAAAGTTGTAATGATCAACGAATCGCAGTGCAAACCACAACACAGAGTGTTTACGATTTCATTATTGCAGGATTTGTATAATCAGGGTTTCAGATATTTTGCCGTAGAAGCCTTAAATAATAATGCAGCTGTACAACCGGAAGTTATTGATATCAGCAGTGGTAAATACATACACGAACCGGTGAATGCAGAAATGTTGCGCATCGCCATGAAGATCGGCTTTAGACTGGTGGCTTACCAGGATTCTGTTTATTCGCATTCTTCTTTTCAACGTGAATTGGTGCAGGCCGCTAACATTTATAAAGTATTGCAGGAAGACAGCTCCGCAAAAATAGTTGTTCAGGCAAGTCACGGACATATTTTCGAAGAGCAGATTGACAAATACATTCCGATGGCGCTGGCATTTAAACGTCTTTCTGATATTGATCCACTCACGATCAATCAAACGGATATGACCGAACTGAGCGACTTTGAATATGGACGCATTTTCTATGATCAGTACATTGGCAGATATCCAATTTCAAAACCTTCTGTGGCTATAAAAAACAATCAGCCTGTGGATCTGCTGGCAACAACCGGTTATGACATTGTTGTGGTGCATCCGCAAACACAATATAAAAACGGCCGTCCGGATTGGTATTCGATGAATGGTTTGAAAAAAGAATATCCGATAAAACCAACGGAGAAAAGTTTGTATCTCGTTCAGGCGTACTATTTAACTGAGGGCGTAAACAAAGACATAGGCCTTTTGATTCCAGCTGATCAAACATACAACACTGCGGAAAATGGTTACTACTATTTATACCTGCAGCCCGGCAGATACAAGATCGTTTACAGGGACATTGAATATAAGATACTTTCTGTGCGGGACACGGAGGTGAACTAGGAAGTATGAAGTTTGAAGTATGGACTATGAGCTACCCTGATAGAATAGTGAATATAGCAGGGCTAACAGTTCATACTTCATAGTTCGTTGTTAAATTTCACTCCCAAACGCTCTAGCTCACTCATCACCACTTCATAAATTTCGGGAACGATGGGAATGTGTAAGCCGCGGAGTTTGATTGCTCCATCTAATATTTTTATTGCTGCGATAGCAAGAGGCAAGCCAACTGTTTTAGCCATGGCCGTATGAATGTTGTCATCTCCAACAACTACAAGGCTGCTTTTGTGTAAGTGCGTGTTTCCATTTTTTTCAAATTCAATTTCGTGCAACATCACGATCATGTCTTTATCATCAGGAGTGAGCACAAGATTTTTTTCAAGAAGGTATTGTAGTATTTCGCAGGGCGTCAATAGACCTTTGTTAATATGTTCACCATCGTCGTAAAAATCTATAAAAGCAAATTGTTCGAGAATTGTCGGGTCGTTTGGCAACGCCTTTTGCAAACCATTTTCCTCCACATGGTTTTTAAAGAAATCGGCAGGAGAGAGCCCATCTGTTTGAAGCTTTTTTGTTTCGTCTGTTAAATGCAAATCAACAATATTTGCCCAGCCTTTTATAAAATCAGGATGGCGCAGCGTCGTTCTTACGAAAGTTTTTGTGTCGTGTAAATTGTACAAGTCGATGTACGCAAGAGAATCGCGGTTAGCGTAAAAAGAATAAAGTTCATCGTTCACCGTCACTTTATTTTCCGGAGAAAACAGCTGTTCGTAACGGATGTTTTTTATTTCACCATCTTGTTTAAATGAAGCACCGGCTTTTCCTGCTCTCACTACGTTTGCAGGGTTCCATGATATTTTATAGTGCCAAGGATTGTTATCGCTTTCAGGCGCAACCAAGCCGCCACAATGCGATTTGAAGGAAATGATTTTGCCTCCATCTTTTTGTATAGCATGTATCATTTGCATGGCGCTCATGTGGTCAATGCCTGGATCGAGTCCCATTTCATACAGAAATAAAATATCTTTACCTGCAATTTCTGCACTCATATTTTTTACAGCATCATCAGTATACGAAGCTGTGAGTAAATGTTTTTCGAACTGCAGGCAATCCTCTGCCAGTTCTATATGCAGGGCAGGAGGTAACATGGAAATAACAATATCGCTTTTTCGAACGAGCTGTTGTCTTTTCTCAACATCATTCACATCAAGTTTCTCCGCAGTGCCATATTTATTGCCATTTATTTTATCAACGGCATTCTGTAAAAAAGCATCCGCCACAGTAATGTGCAAACTTTTTCCTGCAGCATGTTGCAAAAGATATTCAATCAAAAAAACAGAAGATTTGCCGGCGCCTGCAACGAGGATTTCTTTCATGATAAATATTTTGAGTTGTTCGTTGTTAGTTGATAGTTGTTAGATTTTCTGTGTGATATTTCTCATTAGCAATTTTGCAACTAAACCCTTACAACTAACAACTATTAACTAACAACTTTCCTGAAATTAAGATATTTAAAAACATCACCCACATGAACATGGAACGATTATTGAAAGAGTGATTTTGCAATATCGTTTAGGCAATAAATTGTTTTGTTGTCATTAAACATATTGTGTGGCATACAGTCAATGTTAGTACCGTTTTAAAACTATTTAAACACACAAAAAGAACTTTATGAAAAAGATTCTATTTGCCTCATTGCTTTTCGTGAGTAGCGCGAGTTTCGCTCAAACATTTCAGCTTGGTGTAAAAGGTGGCGTAAACATCAGCAACTTTACCGGCGGTGATTTCCAGGATGCGAAGAAAAGTTCGCTTGTAGGTTTTCATGCAGGCGCATTTGTAAACTATAAATTCGGGCAGGTTATTTCATTGCAGCCAGAAGTTTTGTTCTCTACACAAGGCGCCACAATTGAGGACAGAGAAACAGGGCACAAGGAAGATTTCAAATTAAACTACGTTAGCATTCCTGTTTTGCTGAAAGTGCAAAGTCCCGGAGGTTTTTATGTTGAAACAGGTCCTGTTGTATCCGTAAATGTTAGTGGTGGCGATTTTGAAAATCAAAGTGTAAAAGATGTAACAAAAGGAGCAGATTTTTCATGGGCAGCAGGTTTAGGTTTCCACAGCAAAATTGGTTTAGGAATCGGAGCCCGTTACGTTGTTGGATTATCAAAAGTTGGAGACATCAACAATGCATCTGTTGGAAATGCTAACTTTAAAAACAGCGTGATACAGGTGGGATTGTTTTATACGTTGTTTAATAACAAGTAGAGAGTGAATTATGAATGTTGAGTGATGAATGGTTTGAGGATGTGAAATTCATTTTTAAATAAAAAGTTACGGAAGACTTGATAAGTTTAAATACTTGTCAGGTCTTTTTTGTTTTAAGTGTTGATTAGCACATCCAACAACACTTGATAGAAAAAGCAAGATTGCACCTCAATCCATTCATCACTCATCATTCATCATTGCATAAAACGAGAAGCGGTTCCAAATTGAAACCGCTTCTCGTTTTATGCATATAGCCAAGCTCTTTTGTCAATAATCGTTAGGTAGAAAAATCAGTTACTCATTTCTGCAACTGGTCGTTGTTTTGTGATCAGGTGATTGATAAAGCTTAAAGAATCCGTTTCGATTGTTGCGTCAGCCTCTCTTTCTGAAGAGAATTTCGGTGCGACAAGGATGCTTTTAGCGTGTTCGTTTTTCTCGTAGATCCTGATTGCGTGCAGGGTGGTCACCATGGCAATCACCAGGATCAAAGTAAGTAAAGCTCTCATCTGAAGAATAGGTTTAAATTATTAAGGCAATGTGTCACAGTGGGTTAATACTCCCAAGTTTTATGCCAGAATAATTCGGTTATTGGATTTTAGTGTCGGTTTTGTCTGGATGTTGGTTGTCTGGTTGATTTATGTCATTTTATATTGATTTGTTGTTATGAACCTTTGTAAAAAGTGGAAAAAACACCCCAAAAAGTCACGCTATAAAACTGGTTTTCATTGCTAAAACAGGTAAATTTGCCACTATTCTAAAAGATTTTTAATATTAAATTAATAAGTAACCATATAAACGTTACTTTTTGGAAAAAAGTATGGAAGATAACCAATTACCATCTCAAACGAACGACCAGAACCGTATTCAGCCCATAAATATCGAAGAAGAAATGAAGTCCGCCTACATCGATTATTCGATGTCGGTTATCGTAGGACGCGCATTGCCAGATGTTCGGGACGGTTTTAAGCCAGTTCACAGGAGAGTGCTGTATGCAATGAATGAGCTGGGAAACAGTTACAACAAACCTTATAAAAAATCTGCCCGTATTGTGGGTGAGGTGTTGGGTAAATATCACCCACATGGTGATAAATCTGTATATGACACCATGGTGCGTATGGCGCAGGAGTGGAGCATGCGTTACACATTGGTTGACGGCCAGGGTAACTTTGGTAGCCAGGATGGTGACGGCCCTGCGGCAATGCGTTATACGGAGGTTCGTATGCACCGTATGGCGGAAGCTATGCTGGATGACATCGAAAAAGACACGGTCGATTTCCAATTGAACTTTGACGACTCCCTGAAAGAGCCGACCGTTTTACCTACACGTATCCCTCAATTGCTTATAAATGGTTCCACCGGTATCGCGGTAGGTATGGCGACGAACATTTTGCCGCACAACCTTACCGAAGTTATCGACGGATGTTTTGCATATATCCAAAACCGCTCCATTACATCTGAGGAAATGTGCAACATTATTAAGGCGCCGGATTTCCCGACAGGTGGCATCATCTGGGGAATGGAAGGCGTGAAGCAAGGTTTGATGACGGGCCGTGGAAGAGTGGTTCTTCGTGGTCGTGTGCATGTGGAAACCAAGCCAAGCGGACGTGAAACGCTTATTATTACTGAGGTACCTTACCAGGTGAATCGTGATGCACTTTGCGATAAGATCGGTCAGCTCGTGGTTGCCAAAACCATTGAAGGTATCGCGCACGTAAACAACGAATCCAACAAGAAAGAAGGTACGCGTATCGTAGTGGATCTGAAAAGAGATGCCGTTGCGAACATCGTGATCAACCAATTGTACAAGTTTACAGAGCTGCAAACTTCCTTTGGTATCAATAACGTGGCGCTGGTAAAAGGGAAACCTAAAACCCTTGGCGTTCGTGAAATGGTGGCCGAGTTTGTGGATTTCCGTCACGAAGTAGTGGTTCGTCGTACACAATTCGAACTAAGAGAAGCAGAGAAAAAGGCTCATATATTAGAGGGTTACATGATTGCGCTGGACCACCTCGACCAGGTGATCGCGTTGATCCGTAACTCTGCCACACCGGATATCGCTCGAGAAGGTTTGATGACCGATTTCGGAATGACCGAGATTCAGGCGAAAGCCGTTCTGGAACTGCGTTTGCAGCGTTTAACCGGAATGGAAATTGACAAAATCCGCGAAGAACATGCTGCTATTATGCGCCTTATTGCTGACTTAAAAGAACTTTTGGCCAACGAAGGCAGAAGATTTGAAGTGATAACAAAAGAACTTGAAGAAGTAAAGGCAAGATTTGGTGACGTTCGTAAAACAGAGATCACCTACCTGGCTGACGAAGTAAACATTCTTGACTTCATTGAAGAGGAAGATGTGGTAATTACCATTTCGCACCTTGGTTATATCAAACGTACATCTGCAAGCGAGTACCGCCAGCAAAGACGCGGCGGTCGCGGTGCATTGGCAGGAAAAACGCGTGATGAAGATTATATAGAACACCTGTTTGTGGCGTCTACTCACCACACCATGTTGTTCTTTACGGAAAAAGGACGTTGTTACTGGATGAAAGTCTATGAAATTCCTGAAGGCGAAAAGAACAGTAAGGGCCGTGCGATCCAGAACCTGATGCAGATTCCACCGGATGATAAGATCAGGACCATCCTGGATATTCACAACCTTGCTGACAAGGATTTTGTTAGCCAACATTATATTATCCTTTGTACAAAAAGAGGTATCATTAAGAAAACGAGCCTTGAAGATTTCAGCCGTCCGAGAACAAGTGGTGTAAATGCTATCACCATTGTGGAAGGCGATGAATTATTGTATGCAAAATTGACCGACGGAAATAGCGAGATAATGATGGCGGTGAAAAGCGGTCGTGCGATCCGTTTTCCAGAAGAAAAAGTTCGTCCAACAGGTCGTGGTGCCATCGGTGTTGCAGGAATTGAGGTAGATGATGAAACCGATGAGGTAATTGGTATGATATGTGTTAATAAGGAGGATCAATCAAAAACCGTGTTGGTAGTAAGTGAAAAAGGTTTCGGTAAAAGAACGCCAATCGACGAATACAGAATTACCAACAGAGGCGGTAAAGGTGTAAAAACCATTTCCGTTACCGACAAAACTGGTCCATTGGTAGGTATCTTGGAGGTAACTGAGAAAGAAGATTTGATGATCACTTGTAAATCTGGTTTGACCATCCGTACTGCGATCGGCGACATCCGCGAAGCGGGCCGTGCAACACAGGGTGTGAAACTGATAAGACTGGATGACGGCGACGAAATTGCAGCGATCACCAAATTGGATGAACACGAAGAAGAGAAAGTTGTAGAAAATGTTGAAGAAGGCATTACAACCGGCGACGTAGTGGACACAGAGAATAATGAAAATGGCGCACCGGAAGAAAATGGTTCACCAGAAAACGAAAATGGTTCCGAAGAAGCAAATAATGATTCGCTATAAAAATCCTTACATTTCAAATTCAAAAAAATGAAAAAAGCTGTTTTTTCTCTATTGCTACTTGCCGTAGGAGTTGGCTCATTTGCCCAGAAGCTTGACAAGATCAAGGATCTGGAAAAAAATAAAAAGTACGAGGACGCAAAGGGTCAGATCGATCAATTCCTTGCTGTAGAAAAGAACGCGAAAGATCAGGATGCATGGTATACAAAAGCTAAAATTTACAATGGCCTTGCAGCTGATTCTTCTATTTCTTCAAAATATCCAACTGCACGTGTAGACGCTTTCGACGCATTGAAAAAATACGTTTCGATGGACGAAAAAAAGCAATACCTGCAATTACAGATTGATAACTACAAGCCGATCATGGATATCTACCAGGGTTATTTCAAATCTGGCGCGGCGGCTTACAACAGAGGAGATTACAAAGACGCATATCCTAACTTCCAAAAATGTCTGGAAGCAGGTGCTTATATGTTCGAAAACAAATGGAGCACAGTTTCCCTGGATACAAACGTAGTTCTGTACGCTGGTATATCTGCGGAAAAAGCAAACCAGAAAGACGACGCTGCAACTTACTATGCAAAATTGGCTGATGCAAAAGTGCATGGTGAAGGTATGGACCAGATCTACAAATGGCTGGTTGTTTACTATGCTGATAAAAAAGACGATGCGAACATGACCAAGTACATTGGTTTGGGTAAACAAGTTTATCCAGCTGATGGTTTCTGGGAAAGCTACGAATTAGATTACCTGCGTGAAAAAGGCGACAAACAGGCTTTGTTCAACAAATACAAAGAAATGATCGCTAAATATCCTGATAGTTCTGTTTATAGATTCAACTATGCGGTTGAACTTTACCAGGAAGCATACAAAGCAGATGCAGCTTCACGTCCGGCAAATTCTGACGAGTTGATCAAAGAAGCACAGGAAAACTTCAAAAAAGTACTGGAAATTAAACCTAACTATGCACAGCCGAACCTGGTTTTGGGACAAATTAGCTACAACCAAGGTGTTGACCTGAATGCGAAAGCAAAAGCGATCAAACCAGGTGCTGCAGGTAAATTGACTCCGGATCAAATCAAACAAAAGGCCGCTATCAGAGATGAAATGAACAAAAAATTCGACGATGCAATTCCTTACTTTGAAAAAGTTGATCAAATCCTTAGCGGTCAGGGTAAATTGAAAATGGACGACAAATCAGCATTGAAAGATGCGTTGGATCTGTTGGTTACCATCTACGACCAAAAAGGTGACAAAGACAAAATGAAAGTTTACGAAGACAAGTTCAACAACGTGGATAAACAACACTAGGAGGTTTTGAGCAGTGCCTGCCCGACTAGTCATTCAGGCGGGAGTTATGAGTTGCGAGTAGACTTAAAGTATATAGAACCGGCAGAGAGATCTGCCGGTTTTTTGTTTGTTGTCAGACAGGCGAGCTGTCAGGCTGAGCTCGTCGAAGCCGCGCTCAACGCTCAAACCTTCGTTTACCATCCGTTAACAACTGCAGCCTTGCGAACACCGGCTTTTTTCATTTATTTCATCGCGCTAACCCAAACCCTTAGCCCGCATGAAAAAAGTAGTATCCGTCATCATCATTGCATTCTTTTTCTTTACATCGGCACACGCACAGCAATCCATCATTGTAGATTCACTGGAAACCAAAATCACTCAGTCAGACACAGTCGAGTCGTCATTTCCCGGAGGCGTTCCGGCGTGGAATAAATTCCTTGCTCATAATCTTGTTTATCCTGACAAAGCGATTCGTAAGAGAGTCGACGGCACAGTTGTCGTACAATTTATTGTAGATAAGGACGGATCCATCTATGATATTAAAGCGATTAGTGGTCCTAAGTTATTGCAGGAAGCAGCTCTCGACGTTATCAGAAACAGCCCCAAATGGAAGCCGGCAATAGTAAAAGGCGTCAAGCTAAAGTCCTACAAAAAGCAGCCAATCACCTTCAAACTTCTCGAAGATAAATAACCCACAAACTCTAAATCCAACTACATGTCAATCAAAAAACTCAGTTTGCTTGCGGCAATAACTATCGCGTGTACCTGCACAAAATTATCTGCCCAAACATTTATGCACAGCATAGGCGCCAACATCTCGGTCATGTCTGGCACCGTCAAAACGGCCAGTTCGTCCAGCAGCGAATCGATCATGCTTACGCATGTTTCATATTTCCCAAGAATATTGATAACCGAGGGCGAAAACAATTCTCTAAGTTTTGGCCTGCCTATAGGCGCCGGAGTTGGTCTCACAACTGATACCTATAACTCCGGATCGGGAGTTTTCTGGAGTTTCGATGTGCCGGCGGTGATAGATTATAATATCGGTGTGAAATCCACGCCGGAAAATGACAGCCGTTTCGGGGGATATTTTGGTGCAGGATTTGGCTATACATTCGTCAATTGGACATACGACGGCAAGAGCACAAGCAACGCGAATAGCTATGGACCACTTGTAAGAGCCGGAATGCGATTTGGATTTCCGTCATTTAACCAGGCTGTAAGCGTAGGCATGTATTACAAGATCGGCATGGAAACTTCCAAGTTCAAGACGATCGGTTTTAATGTGCTCGTGGACCTGTAGCGAGAAAACAGTTTCTAATTATAGGAGACCGGCGGAATTTCCGCCGGTTTTTTATTTTCCAGACAAGGGGTATGATGCGGATAGATGATCAAGATTAGCGATGATCTTAATTCTCAATAAAGGGTAGATAAAGCAGTATTTAACGTTTAATCTATTTAACATAATATAAATTATAAGACAAAATAAGCAATTGGAAAACCACGGAGACTTGAGGTTGGATCAGATCAAATCCAATACGGGACTGACACTACAAGCATGGGCTGTTTGAACGTATCACGGAGCTCTCGATGGAAAATTTATCGAACTGCCCCCAAATTCGGGTTGAGATTTTTATTGCAGACTGCCAGGAATTTGTTGAATTTCTAGCCCATTCCTAATTCGTTTAGTTAAGAGCATTAGACGACATTGTTTCCCTTCAACGAGGCTTCGACAGGATCACCTGACAGCTTAAACGACAATAAAATCTGTGTGACTCGTTGTGGCTTCTCTAGATCCGTTGGCTGAAACCAAACGGCAATGAAATCTGTTTGACAAGTCTGCGTTTCCCGAATATCGTACCGCGTCATTGCAAGGCCTGCTGAGTTTGCAGATCGAAAGAAATAAATAAAGGCCGACGTTTATAAACGGCCGAAACAATCCCCGACCCGCGTTGAGAACGCCTAAATGTTAGAAATATGTTTCATCAAACTCATTGCCGTTTGGCTTCAGGCAACTGAAATATGTAGAATGAAATAATCTTATCTTGTAAATTGTTTATAATCAGTTTATTATTTTATTTTACTATAATTAAAATACGAGTCTTGTACTTTTGCCTGTTTTCGTAAATGATTAATAATTAACTTTTTGCAGAGTTTTTCTTCTATTTCGGTTTGCGTCATAAGAAAATATATTTAATGAACTTATTTTAAATAAGTTATGTGTATTTGTTTAATTAAAATATTGTGTGATTAATAAAGAGAATTTCTCAAAGCATGCCACAATTCACCCTCAAACAATAATCAGGGCAAATCAGTTCAATCAGCGTTATCGTTTGCTCCCTCAAAAAATCTCGCCAAAAAACTTGTGTAGTTAAATAGCTACATATATATTTGTAGTCAAATAGCTACACAATGAATTTACGAAGAGATGTTTTCCAGGCTATAGCAGATCCCACGCGACGGGCTATTCTCGTTCTCGTGGCTTCGCAATCGATGACCGCCGGTGCCATCGCCGCCAATTTCGATACTGCCCGGCCGACCGTTTCTAAACACCTTGCCATCCTTACCGAATGCGAATTGCTTCGTCAGGAACAAAATGGCCGGGAAATTCATTACCATATAAATGTTCAAAAAATGAAAGAAGTCGACGACTTTATCGAACCATTCCGCAAGATGTGGGATGAGCGATTTGATAAGCTGGAGGAGATTATGAAGGCTTACAAGCCGAAGGAAGGCTGAATAAACTGAATGACTGAATAAACTGAACTTGAAGGCCAACGTTAAACTATGCTGGCGATCATTCGGCAATTCAGATACTCAACTCTTCAGTCTATTCAGTCATTCAGTTTATTCAGTTATTAAAGCAATACGAACTTGTTCGAAATTTTAAAACCATTTTACACTAAAACTATGGAACGAAAAACAAAAGTCACTGCCGACGAAGGCAAACACGATGTAGTCATTACAAGGGATTTTGAATTGCCGGTTGAACTCCTATTTAAAGCATATGTAGAACCGGAAATTGTGGAACAATGGATGGGCACCAAAGTGTTGAAACTGGAAAGCAAAAAACATGGTAGCTGGCAGTACCAGACCAGCGATCCTAAGGGAAATGTTGTTTTCAGTGCCAGCGGTGTGATTCATGAATTGCTTCCCGGTCAAAAAATCACCCGGACATTCGAAATGGAGAACACTCCTTTCGGTGTTCAACTGGAAGTCTACGAATTTGAAAAACTCACCGACAATACCAGCCGCCTCAATATGCATGTCATCTACGAAACTGTTGCGCAAAGAGACCAGGTAATGAAGCTACCGTTCGTAGGTGGAATAAACATGGCGCATGATCGCCTGGAAAGCGTAGTCTCAAAAATTAATCAACCAATCTAATGTTCCAATAACTGAATGACTAAATAACTGAACTAGAATGTCAACCTTGCGATTTGGTAGCGATCATTCACGAACTCAGTCATTCAACCTTCAGTTATTCAGTCATTCAGTTACTCAGTTATTAAAATCAACATCATGACAAAGACACAAAAAATCATCTACTGGATCTCCACTGCCTGGTTGGCTTTGGGAATGATCTCTACGGGAGTTGTACAATTAATGAAAACAAAAACCGGAGCCGGCGGCTATGACAGCGTTGTAAACACTTTGGGCTTTCCAGCTTATATGCTCACGCTGCTGGGAGTTCTGAAAATCGTTGGCGCGATCGTTGTATTGATTCCTAAATTTCCGCTCCTGAAAGAATGGGCATACGCAGGTTTTTTCTTTATAATGTCAGGCGCATTATTTTCGCATATCGCTGCGGGTGATACTTCTGCCGGAGCAATTTTTCCGGTAATATTGCTTTTGACGCTCACTGCGGTATCGTGGTATTTCCGTCCGGCGGATAGAAAGCCGATGGCGGCAGCAGTTGTTGGTTGATAGTTGTTAGTTGTTAGCGGTCAATTTCGAATAGCCATCATTAAAGCCTAACAACTATTAACTAACAACAAACAACTATCTGCAACCACCGCTAACAACGAATAACTATCAACTAAAAACTTCAAAAATGAATCCTAAGGCTGATTTTTACTTCGAGAAAGACAAAGCCTGGAGTAAGGAAACGGAGAAATTGAGAAAGATAATTCTTGATTGGGGCCTTACCGAACACGTGAAATGGGGTTGCCCGTGTTACATGCATGACGGAACCAACATCGTGCTGATCCATACTTTTAAGGAATATTGCGCTGTGTTGTTTTTCAAAGGCGCGTTGTTAAGTGATCCCGAAGGCATACTCATACAACAAACAGAAAACGTACAGGCGCAGCGCCAAATCCGTTATAGCAACATAAAAGAAATAAAGGAACGCACATTGAAGGCGTACGTGTATGAGGCCATCGAAGTAGAAAAAGCCGGACTGAAAGTGCCGCTTAAAAAGACAAAGGAATATCCTGTTCCCGAAGAGTTCCAGGCGCAACTCAATAAAAAGCCGGCACTCAAAAAAGCGTTCGAGGCCTTAACGCCCGGTCGCCAGCGAGGATATCTGTTGTATTTCTCCCAGGCCAAGCAAGCGAAAACGCGTGAAGCCAGAATTGAAAAGTATATGCCCCAGATATTGGCGGGTAAAGGACTTGAAGACTAGATGGCAATTAAGAATTAAGAATTAGGAATTAAGAATTCATTGTGTGTTGCAGTATGTGCATTCTGAATAGCGTTGGTTCTGTTAGGACGGGCTTCGACAAGCTCAGCCTGACACTCCGTTCGCGCTGTCAGGCTGAGCTTGTCGAAGCCTTGTTGTTAAATAAGCCAAGCGGTCGACTCCTGCGGCGGCGTCATTGCCCGCCCGGATGAATCCGTTCGGACGGGCGAGCCGGGCGGACAACGTTGACAGCAATACACAATGAAACTTTGTCAATTTGTGGCTGGTGAAGCAATCTCAACTGCACAGCGGAGATTGCTTCGACCGTTCATAAACGTGGGACTTTATTTATTATTTTCGATCTGCAAACTCCACAGGCCTCGCCCGTCCGAACGGATTCATCCGGGCGGGCAATGACGCGGTGCAATATTTTGGACAAGCAAAAGCACATGAATCTAAAAGAAGCCATACTGAATAGTGCTACAATAAATGATGATCTGGTTCTATACGCAAAAAAAATAGACGGAAAGTTATTGCCGTCTTCGGAAGTCGCATTATTGGAATTGACCGAAGAAGAAATGGAAATAAACACAACGGACATTGCCAATCAAAAATGTCCGGGATTTAGTTATTGTATGGAGATGTTCCTGATCAAGGATATGATGAGGGACATCGATTGGCTTCCTGAAAAAATGGATGCCGACAAGATTGTGGAACGTATAATTTATTACATTGAGTTTGATGCCTAACGCAAAGTGTCGGCTTCACAGAGTCTCTTAGTGAAACTTAGTGCCCTCGGTGCCTTAGTGGTAAAGAAAACTCCATTGCAGTTTTGAAGTCGACACCATAATTAAACTACACACCATGAAAAAAACAAACAAACTCTCCACCGCCGAAACTGGCGAACTACTAAAAACTTTAAAGAGTCGTTTTGAAAAAAACATGAACCGCCACAAAGGTCTTGACTGGACCGCGGTGCAAACAAAGCTCGAAGCGCAGCCAGACAAATGTTGGTCGCTGCAAAAAATGGAAGAAACCGGCGGCGAACCCGATGTGGTGGCTTACGATAAAAAAACAAACGAGTTTACTTTTTATGATTGCTCCGCGGAAAGTCCCAAGGGACGCAGAAGTCTTTGTTATGACCACGATGCGCTGGAATCGAGAAAGGAATTCAAACCTGCAGATAGCGCCATCAACATGGCTGCCGACATGGGTGTTGACATCTTAACCGAAACCCAATATCGCGAATTGCAGCAACTCGGCCAGTTCGATTTAAAAACCTCCAGTTGGGTGTCCACTCCTGCCGACATCCGCAAACTCGGCGGCGCCGTTTTTTGTGACCGCCGCTACAACACCGTGTTCCTGTATCATAACGGCGCAGAAAGTTATTATGCCGCAAGAGGATTTCGGTGTTCATTAAAAGTGTAGATTTGTTCTCCCCTACCAAATACTTTCCCGCTCACATAGCCTATAACTCATGTCTGAGCGACCACTCGGGCAGATAATACTTACAACCAAAAACTCAAAACTCATTACTCATAACTCAAAACTTTTCTTAATTTGCTCTTATGGCAACACACAACCCTACGCACAAAATACACGAAGGCCGCAACGTAAAACGTTTCCGTGAAATGAGAGGCTGGAAACAAGAGGGCCTCGCTGATGAAATGGGTGAAGAATGGACCCAGCGCAAAATTTCCTTACTCGAACAAAAGGAAACAATTGAACCCGAGATTTTACTATTGGTGTCTACTGCCTTGAATATTCCTGTAGAGGTTTTCCAAAATTTAGACGAGGAGCAAGCGATAAATAATATTGTCAACAACAATACATTCGATCATTGCAATCAACCAGCTTCTGTGTTTTATAATTCTTCTATTCATCCCATTGATAAGATTGTTGAATTGCATGAAGAAAAGATTGCTTTGTATGAAAGGATGTTGAAGGAGAAAGAGGAAATGATTGCGAGGTTGGAAAAATTGATAGAGCAAAACTTCAACAAATAGTTTAAGAGCGCTTTAGCAATAATGACTAGTTGCTAAAAGGTGGATATCCTAACGCGTATATCCATTTGAGTTATTTATTTGGGTGATATCAAAATGTTTTGATAAATTGATGCTGAAATAGAAAAAGGAATTTAATTCCAGTTTTGTAACCTCTGTCTTAGTTATAGACTTCTTGCCTGCATGTACTAATTTTATTTCTAAACCTTAGATTGTGAAGCCATGTTGGAAACCCTTCTACTTGAGTACGACGCTTTTTTAAGATCTTTTAAAAGAAACATAGATACGCCACATTCATTTTTACTTGGAGCCGGAGCCTCTATCAGCTCAGGCATACAATCTGCATATGATTGTATTTGGGAATGGAAAAAAGACATTTACATGTCTAGAAATATAAATGCCCCAGATTATTATAAAAACTATCGGAATGATGCTGTTAGAAAAAGCATCCAAAATTGGTTAGACTATCAAGGCTTTTATCCAATATTGGATTCCAACGAAGAATACTCTTTTTATGCAGGAAAAGCATATCCTATTGCCGATGATAGACGGAAATATTTTTTCAGTTTATTTGAAAACAAGGAACCTTACGTGGGCTACCATTTAATTTGTTTGCTCGCAAAGCAAGGAATAGTGAAATCTGTTTGGACTACCAATTTTGATGGTTTAACGATTCGAGCGGCATACCAGAACGGGTTAACTCCCATTGAGGTCACATTGGATAATGCCGAAGGAGTATTTAGAAACCAAAGTTCAAAGGAACTTATTACGGTTGCATTACACGGCGACTATAAGTTTTCTTCTCTTAAAAACACTGAGAAAGAATTAGACAGTCAAAATGAAACCTTCAAAGAACACTTGACAACCTATCATAAAGACAAAAATTTAATTGTTATAGGCTATAGTGGACGGGATAAATCTTTGATGTCTGCAATTCAGGAGGCATTTACAAAAAAAGGTACTGGTCGATTATATTGGTGTGGTTATGGCGATAATGTTAATGTAGAAGTCACAGAATTGTTGTTACAGGTGCGGGCGGCCGGAAGAGAAGCTTATTACATCGCAACTGATGGATTTGACAGCACTCTTATTCATATGTCTAAGACAGTATCAGAAGACAACGCGACATTTGCAAGCCAGGTAGAAGCAGCGTTGGCGTCATCCAAAACCGAAGATGTTTTCAATACACAGTTTAACCTAAACTTTGGCAAGACGAGTAAATATATCAAAAGCAATTTGCACGCGATTGTATTTCCAAAAGAGATATTCCAATTTGAAATTGATTACAAGGAAGAGCGTCCCTGGAAGCTATTGAAAGCTCTAACATCTGGCACAGATGTATGCGCGGTTCCGTTTAAGAACAAAGTTTTTGCCTTAGGAACACTAACGGAAATAACGAAATTGTTCAAGGATAAATTTAAGGAAAACACTAGTGTAAAAAGAGAACCAATTTCTGTAAAGGATATCAAAAATGTTAGTGTTTTTAAGGCGCTAATGTTACAGGCTGTTCTAAAATATCTTAAAAATAATGATCAAATTGAAACGAATTATAAAGACAAAATTTGGCTAAAGACACCTGACGAAAATAAAGGAGTGATTTCAATTCACAAGTCAATATATCTGTCTATCAATTTTGATAAAAACAGCAATTTTGGTTACTTATCTTTTTTACCTGCCATATATCTTTCATCAAATACCGAAATACCAAAATCACAAAAGCAGCAACTTTCCAAAAGTAGACTTGAAAAACTGTATAACCACAAATATGATGAAACCTTAGAATTTTGGGCAACTCTGCTTTTCGGAAATAAAAATCTAAGATTTGAATTTCCTTCGAATTCAGCATCAGGCTTTGAATTTCAGATTTCGTCAAATACAGCATTTGGCGAAATAGACGTTTTAGACCCTACTTTTAAAGCATATCGACCGAACAATTATGATAAAAAGAAAACTCAATTCTACGGCGTTCAGTTTTTAGAACCTCAACTGGTTTTTAAGAACATCGCTTCTAGTGTTGAGTTCAAAGATTATCATCCAATGAGAGGGCTGGTTAATAATAGACCATATGACGTCGATTTAAATGGGACAATATATTCAACAGAGATTAATCTCTCCGTTCTCTGCGGAAATAAGTATTCTTCTAGATTTTACGATTTTCTTTCCAAGCTACAGGCAAGACAATCGACTCAAGATGTTAATCCTGACTATCTAATAGACTATCCCGGGTTTTCTTCGGTTTTTAACATCCCACTAAATATCCCAATTCCTAATGATTCTGAAAAGTGGCTTGATGTACAGTTCCAAGGAAACAATTTATTGCAGATACACGAAAATGCTATATCCCTTGCAAGGTTGATAACTTCGAAGATTGAGCAAATAGGAAACACCCAGGCTCAAAGTACAATTGTAATTTTTATACCACGAGAATGGGAGCTGTTTGAAAACTTTATAAATGAAGGAGAAAGTTTTGATTTACATGACTACATAAAAGCCTTTGCCGCATCTAAAGGAATTTCTACGCAGCTGATAAGAGAAGAAACACTAGAAGACAATTTGAAATGTCAGATATACTGGTGGCTTTCTCTTTCTTTTTATGTAAAATCATTACGTACACCGTGGATTATGAATAGTCAGGAAAGGAATACAGCTTATGCGGGTATTGGTTACAGCGTTTCAAAAATAGAAGGCAAGCGAGAAATGGTTATTGGTTGTAGTCATATATATGATTCAAATGGCCAAGGACTGAAATATAAACTATCCAAAATAGACAACTATGTTCTCGATAGACAAAATAACCCTTATTTATCTTATAAAGATGCCTTTCAGTTTGGTGTGTCAATAAGAGAATTGTTCTATCAATCATTAGATAAACTGCCTGACAGAGTCGTAATTCACAAACGTACCAAATTCACTGATGATGAAATTAACGGGATTAGGGCAAGTCTATCGAAGGCCAACATAAAAAAAGTTGATTTAATAGAAATCAATTACGAGTCTGATATTCGTTTTCTTGCAATGAACGTGTTTAACAGCCTTTTACAAACAGATAGATTTCCAATTTCAAGAGGTACTTGTATTCTCATTGATAAATTTAGTGCGTTATTGTGGACCCATGGAATTGTTCCTTCTGTAAGGCAAGCGAATTACAAGTTTTATTTAGGTGGCCGAAGTATTCCTGCACCAATAAAAATTACAAAACATCATGGGGAAACGAATATTGACCGAATAGCCATGGAAATTTTGGGACTAACCAAAATGAATTGGAATTCACTGGATTTATATTCGAAATTACCATCTACAATTGATTCGTCAAATCAAATAGCTAGAATCGGGAAATTGCTGTCACGATTTGAGGGGCGAACGTACGATTATAGATTATTTATTTAAAGTCACCTCTTCAACTCCTTCAAAAACTGACTCGGCGTTTTCCCAAACTCCGCTTTAAACGCCTTCGTAAAGTACGACTGCGTTTGAATGCCTACGCTATACATCGCTTCGGTGATTGAGATGTCTTCTTCTGTTAAAAGCTGTGCGGCTTTTTTCAGGCGGATGCTGCGGATGAATTCGCCGATGGATTGGCCGGTGATGCTTTTTATTTTATGGTAGAGGCTCGTGCGGCTCATGCCTATTTGCGTGCAGATGTAGTTGATGTCCATTTCGGGACTGCTGATGTGCGTTTCAATTACGGTGATCAGCTCTTGCAGGAAATCCTTGTCCTTGCTGCTTTGTACAATGTCCTTTACTTCGCTGTAGTAGTCGCGGCGGTATTTTTCCTTCAGTTTTTCTTTTTGCCTGAAGATGTTGTCGATTGTTTTTTCCAGCAGGTTAATGCTGATCGGTTTGGTAAAATAATGATCGGCACCGGAGTCCGTGCCTTCTATTTTTGATTGCAGCGATTCCTTTGCGGTCAGCATCAGGAAGGGAATGTCGGATATCTCCACGTCTTCCTTCACCTGGCGGCAAAGGTCAACGCCGTTCATTACCGGCATCATAATGTCGCTGATGATGAGATCGGGGTGGTCGGCTTTTGCGAGCGCCAAACCATCCTTGCCATTCGCTGCTTCGGCAATGCGGTATTTTTTGCCAATGCTGTCCCTTAAAAAATTGCGCAGTTCGTCGTTATCATCCACGATCAGGATGAGCGGTGCATCGCTGTTTTCCGGTTGCGGCTCCTCCTCTACTGGCAGTTCTTCCGGTTTGTCTTCCACGTCGTATGCACCGGCAAAAGTGGAGTTCGGCGTTTGGTTACTCATCCAGCGTTCTTCATCGCTAAAGTCTTCACGTGAGCAAGGCAGTGCCACAATGATCTCCGTGCCTTTGTTGCGCTCGCTGTACACACGAATGCTTCCCTTGTGCAGCGCCGTTATGCTCTTCACAAAAGCGAGGCCGATGCCGTAGCCCATGTGTGAATCGGACACTTTATAATAGCGTTCAAACAAATGCACGATGGATTCCTTGGAAATGCCAATGCCATTATCGGCCACTCGCAGGTAAATTGTTTGCAGCGGCTTGTAGTCGCTGGCAATGTTTAAATCATTTTCAAAAGGCGGCTTGTAACCTTCCATCGAAGCGACTGCCTGCACGGTAATGGTGCCGCCGCTGGCCGTGTATTTAAACGAATTCCCGATGAGGTTGATGAGAATTTTTTCCAGTATCTGGCGGTCGAACCAGCTTTCGTTGGGAATGCCGGAGGTGCTAACGGTAAAGCGTATGTTTTTTTCGCTCGCAGCTTCGCTGAACTCTTCGGCTATTTCCTGCAGAAAAAGTTCCATGTTGCCGGGCATGGCGTGGAGTTTCAGAATGCCGGATTCTGCCTTGCGGAAGTCCATCAGCTCGTTGATCAGATTCATGAGGCGATAGGCGTTCCGGTAAATAATGTTATAATATTGATGATGTTGCGAAGCTGTTTTTTCCTGCATCAGTTTTTCCGCCGGGCCCATGATGAGCGAAAGCGGCGTGCGGAACTCATGCGAAATATTGGTGAAGAATTGCAATTGCAACTGATGTACTTCCTCCTTTTTTTCTTCTTCCAGTTTCTGGCGCTCGAGTTTTCTTTTGTTTTGGTAAAAGCTATACGCCACACCTCCTACTATCAACCCAACAATTGTGCGGAACCACCATGTTGCCCAAAATGGCGGAGTGATCACAAGCGTGATTTCTTGTCCCGTTTCGTTCCAAACGCCATCATTGTTGGACGCCTTCACGCGGAAGGTGTATGTACCCGGACTCACGTTGGTGTAAGATGCCTTACGGTCGTTGCCCGCTTCGATCCAGTCTTTGTCCCAGCCGTCAAGCTTGTAGGCAAACCGGTTGTTTTCTGAGGCCACATAATTGAGTGCAGCAAATGAAAAAGCAAAGGTTGATTGCTTGTAACTCAGCGTTACTTTGTGCGTGTAGCTGATGTCTTCTTTTTGCTTTGCAGCGGGATGCGGGTCGTTGGATATTTGCAAATCGGTGATGTACACCGGTGGCACAAAGCTGTTGGTGGAAATGTTTTTTGGATAAAAACTATTAAAGCCGTTCACTCCACCAAAAAAGATCTGGCCGTCCTTTGTTTTGAGAAATGCATTCGCTTCGAATTCCATTCCCTGTAAGCCATCCGCAGTATTGTATTTTTTAAAAGCAAGCGTAGATGGATCAAACTTTGTGAGTCCGTTGGAAGTGGTTATCCAAAAAATGCCGTTGTTGTCTTCCTCCATTCCCTTGATAAATTCGTCGGATAGTCCGGCTTTCTTCGTGAAGAGTTGAAAGACGTTTTGTTTTTCATCAAACAAATACAAACCTTTTTGTCCGACCCAAAGTCTATTGTGGCTGTCGACAAATATTACTCGCAGGTCAGGCTTTTTCTCCTCATTGTTGAAGTAGTGGATAAACTCACCGGTAGATCGTTGCAGGCAATTCAGTCCGCCATCATCAGTACCTATCCAGATGTTGCCGCTTTTGCCTTCGTTAATCGAAACGGTATTGTTGCCGGAAATTTTTGTTTTACCGCTGGTACTTGTTTTCACGGCAGAAAACTTTTTGGTGTTTTGATCATACAAATTCAAACCACCATAATAAGTGGCAATCCAAAGGCGCTGCTGGCTGTCCTCAAAAATGGCCTGTATAAAGTTGGAAGAAATGGAACCGTTGTCTGCCGCGCTGTGCGTGAGTCGTGTAAACGTGCGGCTGGCGCGGTCGAGCAGGCACAAACCGCCGCCCCAGGTGCCCACCCACAATTTACCTTTGCTGTCTTCCGTAATGCCGAGCACTTCGTTGGAAGCGAGCGAACGGCCATTGAGCGGATCATATTTAAAATGCGTGAAGGTCTTTTTGTTGCGGTCAAACAAATTCAACCCGCCGCCATCGGTACCGATCCAGATATTGCCTTCGCGATCTTCGCAGAAAGATTTCACATCGTTATAGCTAAGGCTATTGTCGCTTCGTTCCTGGCGGTAAAGGGAAAACTTTTCCGTTTTCGGCATATATATATTAACACCGCCGCGGTGCGTGCCGACCCAAAGATTTTCCTGGTTGTCTTCATACAAAGCGGAAACTGTTCGTTGCGACAAACTCTGCGGATCGCCGGGTTCATATTTATAATTAAAGAAACGTCCGCTTACAGGGTCGAACAGATCGAGACCTCCATTCACCGTTCCCGTCCAAATTTTACCGGAGGCAGTTACCCAAATGGCCCGCACAAGATCGCTGCTGATGGAAGCATTGTCAGTTACCGAATGACTGAATTGTTTGAGTGTGTTGAACTGCTGGTTGAACAAATACAAGCCATTTCCGGCTGTGCCGATGATGAGGTTGCCGCCTTTATCTTCTTTAATGGCCGTTACTGCGTTGCTGATGTTAGCAACTTCAGCAGGTGTTTTGAAAAATGCATTTTCGGCGTCGAAAATTTGCACACCGGCATCGGAACCTACCCATGTGTTGCCGCGACTGTCTTTATAAAGGCAATAAATTTTGTCGCTCGCCGGCCCTTTAGCGGTTCCGTTTTGGCGGAGTGAGGTAAATGATTTCGTGTTTTTGTCAAAAATATTGAGACCGCCGCCAAGTGTGCTGATGAGAAGGCGGTTGTTGCTTTCTTCTACAATGCTGCTGATATAATTATAACTGATGCTGCCGGATTTGCCGCTGTATTTGTAGCGGGTGAAAGAATTGGTAACCGGATCGAAACTGTTGAGTCCGTTGGCGGTACCTATCCAAAGTTGTTGGGATTTATCCTGGAAGAGGCAGGTGATAAAGTTGTCGGAAATGCTGGAGGTGATAGAATCGTTTGTTTTGAAGACTTTTATTTTATAGCCGTCGTAACGGTTAAGGCCGTCGCGTGTACCGAACCAAATGAATCCGCGGCCATCCTGATAAATGCATTCGATGGTGCTGTTGGAGAGCCCATCCTCATTCCGTATATGCTTAAAATTAATAGCCGGCGCCTGGCTGAATGCCGGAGCAAAAACAAAGAGGCAAAAAAGGCAAACAATCAAACGGGTCATAGCAGCTTGTTTTGTTTCACGCAAAGGCGCGAAGGAGCAGATGCGCAAAGTTTGAGATGCGGTTCTCTGATTTTGTTTCACGCAGCGAACGCGGCGAAAAAGCGACGCAAAGGGTTCGAGAAAGTCAAACTGTCATTTTGAATTTGTAAAAGGTCTATAATCAAAGAGTAAAAAGTCATATCACTTATAACCTTTCTTTGCGCCTTTGCTCCTTATGCCCCTTTGCGTGAAACCTTCCTCCGCGTCGCCGCTTCGTTGCGATCGCCGCGAGAAACCTTTACGCATTGCGCGAACTTAAAATTATCTCAATTGCCTGAAACACTGCGGGATTTGTTCAAAAAAAACCGTTAGAACTAAACATATGATTGCTCAGATAAGTGTTCTTTTGACCTTCATTTTAATTTTATAACACGAACTAAAACAAAACTCACCATCAAAAATTGCTTGTGTATGAAAATTACCAGACGTATCCGGCCGGCTATTCTTCTGCCCGCTCTGCTATGTTGTGTCATGATGACATCGGCGCAACAAAAGATCTCCGGCAGGGTAACAGATGAATCCGGGAACCCGCTTTCCGGTGTTACCATTTCTATTAAGGGCAAAAACATCGCAGTTGTTTCCGATGCGAAAGGAAATTACACCATTCCTGCTGCGACCGACGATGAACTCGTTTTTACTTATATCGGCTTCGCGAAAGTTGAACAAAAGGCCGGCAACTCTACGCTGAATGTAAAACTGGCTACCGACAAACAAAATCTGAATGAAGTGGTGATCGTAGGTTACGGCACCACCCGCAAAAAAGATCTCACCGGTTCAATTTCTACCGTTACGGCTAAAGACTTTCAAAAGGGACAAATCTCCACACCCGAGCAAATGATTGCCGGTAAAGTGGCGGGTGTTTCCGTTATTTCCAATAGCGGTCAACCCGGCGCAGGAAGCACGATCCGCATTCGTGGTGGTTCTTCTGTAAACGCCAGCAACGATCCGTTATTTGTGGTTGATGGTGTGCCTTTGGAAAACAGCAGCATTTCCGGCGCATCCAATCCGCTTAGTTTTATCAACTCAAATGATATCGAATCTTTCACGGTTTTGAAAGACGCTTCCGCGGCAGCCATTTATGGAACGAGAGCTGCGAACGGCGTTATTTTAATTACTACTAAAAAAGGAGTTGGCGGTAGATTGAAAGTTAATTTCACTACCAACAATTCTCTTTCCACTGCGGCAAATAAAGTAGACGTTTTGAGTGCAGATGAGTTCCGCTCGGTTGTAAATGCAAAAGGTACCGCTACGCAAAAAGCAGCGCTGGGTACTGCGGACACCAACTGGCAGGATGAAATTTACCAGACGGCTTTTTCAACAGACAATAATATAAGTGTCAGCGGAGGCATTAAGAAACTCCCCTACCGTTTGTCGATCGGTTATTTGAACCAAAGCGGTATTTTGAAAACGGATAACCTACAACGTACTTCGGCAACATTGCGCATCAATCCAAGTTTTTTTGACGATCACCTAAAAGTGGACCTGAACTTAAAAGGTAGTTTCCAAAACACGCGTTTTGCAAACACCGCAGCAATCGGAAGTGCGGTAACATTCGATCCGTCACAACCAGTTTACTCTACGATTAAGGATGGCCGTTATGGTGGCTATTGGGAGTATCGCGATCCAACTAGTCCAACGGGTTTATCTCCATTGGCTGGCCGTAACCCCGTTGGTTTGCTGAATCAGCGAATTGACAAAAGCAATCCGATGAGAGGCATTGGTAATTTGCAACTGGATTATAAATTTCATTTTCTTCCAGACCTGCATGCCAACATGAACCTTGGTTATGATGTGGTGGACGGAAAAGGAACCGTGTTTGTTTCCGACAGTGCAGCGTCTGATTATGCAGCGGGTGGCACGGGCGGACAAAACAACAAATACCGCCAGACACAAAAGAACACGGTGTTTGATTTTTACCTGAATTATTCGAAAGACATTCCTTCGATCAAAAGCCATGTGGATGCGATGGCGGGTTACTCTTACGTAGATTATTTAACCAAAGTGTACAACTACGCCAGCTACAATGCAAAGGGCGTAAAATACCCTAACTCTGATCCAGCTTTTCCTTATAATGAACCGGAACACAGCTTGGTTTCTTTCTTCGGCAGGGTAAATTATTCTTATGCCGACAGGTATTTACTGACAGGAACATTGCGCCGCGACGGATCATCCCGTTTTGGTCCGTTGAACAAATGGGCAATGTTTCCTTCTGTTGCCTTTGCATGGAAAATCAAGAACGAACAATTCCTAATGGCGAACAACACTATATCTGATTTGAAATTAAGGATCGGTTATGGTATCACGGGACAACAGGATGGAATTGACAACTATGCGTTCCTTGCGGCGTACGGCTTGAGTTCTTCCAACGCTTCTTATCCGTTTGGTTCCACATACTATCAAATGTACAGACCGGGTGCTTACAACCCTGCAATCAAATGGGAACAAACAGCAACGTCTAACATCGCTTTTGATTACGGATTTTTGAACAACCGTATCACGGGTAGCATTGATCTGTACTACAAGAAAACATCCGACCTGCTCGTGAAAGTGCCACAGCCGGCGGGTTCCAACTTCGCGGCATACTTCCTTGCCAACATTGGCGACATGACGAACAAAGGTGTTGAGTTCAGTGTGAATGCACAGATCGTGAAAACGAAAGACTTCACATGGGATGCGGGTTTCAACATTGCATACAACAAAAACAAGATCACCAATCTGTCTGTAATTCCTGGTACACCGGCAACGGATATTCCAACCGGAGGTATTGCGGGCGGTAAAGGTGGTTACGCGCAAGTGTTTGCCGTAGGCTATCCACGCAACACTTTCAACTTGTATCAGCAAGTGTATGACTCTGCAGGCAAGCCTTTGGAAAATGTAGTGGTAGATGTAAATAAAGATGGCATCATCAACGAAAAGGATTTGGTGAAAAGCAAAAGCTCTAACCCTGATGTTTTCATGGGCTTTACTACCAACTTCACTTACAAAAAATGGAATGCAGGTTTTGTATTGCGCAGCAGCATTGGCAACTATGTGTACAACAACATTGCGAGCAACAACGGTAACCGCAATCAAATTCTCGGAAACCCTGTGCTGTACAATGCTTCACGCAGCTACCTCGATACAAAATTCGTCGGCAGCAATATCGATTTGCTGAGTGATTATTTTATGCAAAATGCTTCTTTCCTGCGCATGGATAATTTCACTGTAGGTTATAATGCAGGAGCAGTGTTTAAGAAAAAAGCAAACTTAAGATTGAATGCAGGCGTGCAAAACGTGTTTGTGATCACCAAATACAAAGGCATTGATCCTGAGATCAGTTCCGGTATCGATAACAACATGTATCCACGTCCGAGAATATTTACGCTTGGGGGAGCAATCGACTTTTAGTTTGCCACTGAGGCACAGAGAAACACAGAAGAAAAAAAGATCCGTGTAAATCAGTTTAATCAGTGTCATCTGTGTGCTAATTGTGTGCTAATGTTTTCAAATATCAAATTTCAAATCATGATTAACAGACTCTATAATATATTAACAGCAGCGGTTCTCCTTATGGTAGTTGCCGCGGGTTGTACAAAGAAACTTGACCTCACGCCGACGAACGACATCACGGCGGATGAAGTGTACAAGACACCGTTGGGTTATAAACAGGCCCTTGCAAAAGTGTACGGCGCTTTTGCATTGACCGGAAATACGGGCGGTACAGGTACTCCGGACATTTCTCCGGAAATCATCAGCGATGAGGGTAACTCAGATTTCCTTCGCCTTTACTGGAACTTACAGGAACTTACCACCGACGAAGCTGCATGGACATGGCCAAACGATGCGGGTATACAAGGCTTGAAAGAAATGAGCTGGTCGAGCGACAACGCGATTGTGAAAGGTGTGTACTACCGCTCAATGTTCCAGATCGCTATTGCGAATGACTTCATTCGCCAGTCAACGGCGGATAAAGTAAGTGGTCGCGGCATTACAGGTAACGATGCGGCGGACATCAAAAAATACCATGCAGAGGCAAGATTCATTCGCGCTTATCAATATTGGGTGTTGATGGACCTCTACGCCAATCCTCCATTTGCAGATGAGAACACAACAATCGCGGTAACGGTTCCTAATCAGATCAAACGCGCCGATCTTTTCAAATACATCGAATCAGAACTAAAAGCGATTGAACCAGACATGGCCGCACCAAAAGCAAATGAATATCCTCGTGCTGACCAGGCGGCAGTTTGGGCATTGCTTTCAAGATTGTACCTGAATGCAAAAGTGTACACTGGTACAGATAGATCAACTGATGCCATCACTTATTGCAACAAGATCATCGGAGCAGGTTATACGTTGAACCCTAAGTACAGGAACTTAACCGTTGCAGACAATAACCTGAACACGGATGAGAACATTTTCATGATTGCCTATGATGCCAAATACACGCAAAACTGGGGCGGTACAACTTACCTGGCGCACGGTCCGGTAGGCGTTCCTGCTGCGATATCCGGAACTAGTGGAAGCTGGACGGGTTTGCGTCACACTCAACAATTTGTGGCGCTCTTCCCTGATCCTTCTGGTAACACAGATGTGAGGGCACAGTTTTACACACCGGGTCAAATCCTGGATATGAAAGAGCTGTACAAACAAACCGATGGTTACTCGTCATCCAAGTACAGAAACTTAACGCATGACGGCAAACCTGCGCCCAATGCTGATCCTAACGGCAACTGGGCTGATATCGATTTCCCTATTTTCCGTCTGGGTGAAATTTACCTGACTTACGCTGAAGCAGTTTTACGCAACGGAACTGGTGGCGATGCAGCAACAGCGTTGACTTACATCAATGCGCTTCGCAAACGTGCATGGGACAATAAAGCCGGTGGAGAAATCACTGCTGCTCAACTGAACCTGAATTTTATTTTGGATGAACGCGGACGTGAATTGTACTACGAAGCGCAGCGCCGCACGGATCTTATCCGCTTTGGCAAATTCACTACAGATGCATACATCTGGGCGTGGAAAGGCGGTGCAGCCGATGGAAAAAGCGTGAACGATAAATACAACGTATTCCCAATTCCGTCCATTGATTTGACATCGAATCCGCATTTGACGCAGAACACAGGATATTAGGAAGTCAAAGGCAAAAGTGAAAAGTCAAAAGATTTGAGTGTAACATTCACTATGAACGATTGACCATTCATGATGCTCAAAAAACAAATTCAAACTTTTAAGAAATGAAAAAAATCATCACCATATTAACAGTTGCGGCCCTGATGACAGGTTGCAAAAAAGATCTGACAAACACTGTGATGCGGCAGGGACCAGCTCCGGTGGTTAGCTTGTCTGCTAGTCCGCTTACATTGTCAGAAGCGACTGCAAAAGACACGGTGGAAACGATTCAGTGGAACGCAGCAGACTACGGTTTCTCTGCGGCAACCGCCTACACGGTGGAAATTGCAAAAGCAGGAACCAATTTCGCTGCGCCAAAACAAGTAAGCAACGGTAGCGCAACAGTATTAAAATATGTTGGTTCCAATTTAAACGAAGCTGCTATTTCACTGGGCATTGCGCCGGGCACAACGGGACAATTGGATATTCGTGTGCGCTATTCCGTTAGTGATTCTGTTTTTTCCTATACAGGTAAACAGACATTGCAGTTGACAACGTATGTGGTAAGCTTACCGGCTTTGCTGGTGCAGGGCGGTAACGGCTGGACAACGCCATCTACACGTACCAATGGTTATTTGTTGACTTCTGTAAATTATGATGGCAAATATGAAGGTTATCTCAACCTGCCAAATGCAGATGGTTGGGGCGGTGATGCGTTAAAATTGATTTCAACTACTGATGGTACTTCATATGGCTGGGGAACGAGCAGCACTACGATGTCTGCAGGTGGTGGCAACCTTTGGCTCACGCCTTCTCCTGCTTACATGAAGGTGAATGCTGATATTAATGCGCTCACTATCAATTACACAGCGGTGAAGTTCTACATTTCCGGTGATAACAACGGCTGGAGTACTTCCGCAACACCTATGACTTACGATGCTACCAGTAAAACATGGGTGGCAAATAACGTATCTTTTACTGCCGGTAATGCGTTTGTTTTTACGAGCAATGGCAGCTATGACATTAGTTATAAAGTGGATAATGATGGTAAACTAACTTACGCAGGCCCTCCGGGTTGGGCGGGTAAAAATATTCCTGTAAGTACGACTGGTACTTATAAAGTAACGCTCGATTTGAGTGGCGGCGACGGGAATTATAAGTATAAAATTGAGTAGTGTGCACGTCCCAAATTTTTATCACTAAGGCACTAAGGACACTAAGTTTCACTAAGGGTTCTTTTAACCACAGAGTGAAGGAGATTTTTTTCACAGAGAAAAGGAGATTTGACAACACCCCTCCTTTCCTCTGTGCTCTTGTGAGTTACACAAAATCTTTTGAAGCAACTCCTCCGTGTCCTCTGTGGTAAAAAAGACGCTTCAGCGTCCTCTTAGTGAGGCCTAGTGTCCTTAGTGTCTTAGTGGTGAATTGTAAACTTTGAATTTTTTGAATGTAAGATTATGAATAAACTGTTTGGTTCTCTTTTAGTTTTAGCGCTGCTTATCTCTTGTAAAAAAAGCAACGGCGATGATGGTGGCGGAAACAATCCTCCCGTGACAACAGACACTTTGGTGAAAGGCGCCGATGCAAGCTGGGTAACAGAAATGGAAGCCTCCGGCAGAAAATTTTACAACAGCGCAGGAACACAAATGGAATGCATGGCACTGCTGAAATCGCTTGGCATGAACACCATCCGTTTGCGCGTTTGGGTAAACCCGACACCGAGCTGGAACAACGCCGCAGATGTTGTAGCAAAAGCTGTTCGTGCGAAAAACCTCGGCCTGCGCATCATGATCGATTTTCATTACAGCGATACATGGGCGGATCCCGGAAAGCAAACCAAACCTGCTGCATGGAACTCATTGGATTTAGCAGGATTGAAAACAGCGCTTGCAAATCACACCACAGATGTTTTGAACCAATTGAAAACAGCCGGTGTAACGCCTGAGTGGGTGCAGGTGGGCAACGAAACAAACGATGGCATGCTCTGGCCCGATGGTAAGGCATCTACTAACATGGGCAATTTTACGCAGCTTGTAAATGCCGGCTATGACGCGGTGAAAGGCGTTTTCCCTTCCGCAAAAGTAATTGTGCATATTTCTAATGGTTACGACAACTCTTTGTTTCGCTGGATGTTTGATGGTTTGAAAACAAACGGCGCGAAGTATGACGTAATCGGCATGTCTCTTTATCCAAGCACAACGAACTGGTCAACTTACAATACACAATGTCTTACCAACATGAATGACATGGTGACTCGCTATGGCAAAGAAGTAATGGTGGTGGAAGTGGGTATGCCGTGGGATAGCCCGAATGAATGCAACTCGTTCCTGAGCGATTTAATTACAAAGATCAAATCTGTGCCAGATAAGAAAGGCTTGGGGATCTTGTATTGGGAGCCAGAAGCTTATAACAATTGGAATGGCTACACGCTTGGGGCTTTCGATAATAGCGGGAAACCTACTGTAGCATTGAACGCGTTTTCAAACTAAGAGTTCTTTTTAACCACAGAGATAACGGAGAATTTTTTCACAGAGAAAAGGAGAAGTGGCATCGAAATAAATAGCAAGTCGGGGTATGGAAGATCGGAAGAAGCAGCTTTTTAAATCCCGTGAAGTTTATTAGTTTTTTGCGGGTTTCACCATCCTCCTTTCCTCTGTGCTCTCGTGAGTCACACAAAAACTTTCGAAGTGCCTCCTCTGCGCGCTCTGTGGTTAAAAAAACTGCAGCACATAAAGTATTTAACAACTTGAGATAACAACAACTATGCGAAAGAACAAGCTCATTGGTCTTTCTTTATGCCTCGCATTGGCCGGACTACAGGCCGGTGCACAGAAGAAGATCAATATTGATGAAGATTGGAAATTTCATTTTGGCAGTGCATCCGACCCTGGGAAAGATTTCAATTATGGTCTTACCGCACTTTACTCCAAAAACGGCGGTGCAAAAAAAACAGCGATCAACCCGTCCTTTGTTGACAGCAGCTGGCGCACCCTCAACCTGCCGCACGATTGGGCAGTTGAGTTGCCATTTGCTTATCACCCGGATACCAATTTAGAATCGCATGGCTACAAACCAGTTGGCGGTTTCTTTCCTGAAACCAGTATCGGCTGGTACCGCAAACGTTTCAACGTAAACGTAGCAGATTCAGGAAGCAGGTACACGCTTCGCTTCGACGGCATTTTCCGCAATGCAAATATTTGGGTAAATGGATATTTTGTTGGCAACAACATCAGCGGTTACGTTGGTGCAGCGTATGACGTTACAGACATCATCAACTTCCACGGAGAAAATATTATCGTTGTAAGAGTTGATGCAACACAGTCCGAAGGTTGGTTCTACGAAGGTGCTGGCATTTACAGGCATGTGTGGCTGGAGCAATCCAACAATGTCCGCATTCCCGATGGCGGTTTGTTTGTGTACGCCAATGTGCAATCAAATGCCGCAACGGTGAATGTTGAGACGACCGTTGAAAACAAAAACATTGCTTCTTCCAACTGTTCCGTATTTACCTACATCACAACAAGAGACGGTAAAATTGTAACACAGGCAAAAGAACAATCATTGGCTATTGCTACAAACGGAAAGCAATCCATCAAACAACAACTCAAAGTTTCCAATCCGCGTTTGTGGGATTTGGATGATCCGTATTTATATCGTGTGGTATCTGAAGTGAGGCAAGGCAAGCAAGTGTTGTTCAAGAAAACACAACGTTTCGGCATTCGCACTATTCGCTTTGATGCAGCAGAAGGTTTTTTCCTTAACGGAAAACATTTAAAAATACAAGGCACCAACAACCACCAGGATGCAGCCGGTGTTGGCAGCGCCGTACCCGATGATCTCAATTATTACCGTATCCGTTTGTTGAAGAATATGGGCTGCAATGCCTACCGCACCAGTCACCACGCTCCTGCTCCTGAATTGTTGGAGGCGTGCGACAGTCTTGGCATGCTTGTTCTTGACGAACAACGCCTGCTCAGCAGCAGTGATGAATACATGAGTCAGTTTGAAAGATTGATCCTGCGTGACAGAAATCATCCTTCCGTTTTCCTGTGGAGTATTGGCAACGAAGAAGGATTTATTCAAACAACTACTGTTGGCAAACGCATTGCGGAGACATTGATCGCTAAACAAAAAGAACTCGATCCAACAAGGACGAGCACTTACGCGGCAGATCTTCCAAACGTTTACAAAGGCGTAAATGAAGTAATTCCGGTGCGTGGGTTCAATTACCGCGAATATGCAGTAGGCGATTATCACAAAGATCATCCGAACCAACCCTTGCTTGGTACGGAGATGGGCAGCACGGTTACAACCCGTGGCATTTATAAGAAAGATTCAGTTTGGGGCTATCTTCCGGATCATGACCTCACCGCTCCATGGTGGGCAAGTACTGCAGAAGCATGGTGGAAACCTGCGGCCGAAAACAACTACTGGCAGGGCGGTTTCATTTGGACGGGCTTCGATTATCGCGGAGAGCCTACTCCGTTTTCATGGCCAAATATCAGTTCGCATTTCGGTGTGATGGACATGTGCGGTTTTCCTAAAAATTTATATTACTACTATCAAAGCTGGTGGACAGATAAAGATGTGTTGAACATTTCTCCGCATTGGAACTGGCCAGGTAAACGCGGACAGAATATTGATGTGTGGGTAAACAGCAATGCGGATAATGTGGAATTGTTCCTCAATGGTAAAAGCCTTGGCAAGAAAGACATGCCGCGCAACAGTCATTTGGTGTGGACAGTGAAATATGAACCAGGCAAGCTTGAAGCCATCGCTTACAAAAAAGGCAAAAAGCTGACAGCAAAAGTGGAAACGACTTCCGCTCCTACGGAAATTTTGCTGACTCCTTACAGAACTACGATGTTGGCAAACGGCACAGATGTTTCCGTGATGAATGTTTCCATCGTAGATAAAGAAGGTCGCGAAGTGCCGGATGCGGCGAACATGATCAATTTCACCATCAGCGGACCGGGCAAAATTATCGGCGTGGGCAATGGCGATCCGAGTTGCCACGAGCCAGACATTTGCGCAGATGGCAGATGGCAGCGCAGCGCGTTCAATGGCAAATGCCAGGTGCTTGTGCAGTCAACCAAAACACCCGGTATGATTAAGATCGAAGCAAGTGCAGGTGGATTGTACAGCGGTTCTACTGATGTGGTAACTGTTACTTCAGAAAGCGTTGCAGAAGTTTCTGTTGATAAAAAATATACGTTGCAAGGCGAAGCTGCCAAGCCTCGCGAAACCGGCAAAATGATTGGCGCAGACATTTCGTTTCTTCCTGAATTGGAAAACCGTGGTGTGAAGTTTTCGAACAATGGTGTGGAAAAAGATGCCATTCAGATTTTGAAAGATCATGGTTTCAATTACATAAGGTTGCGTGTTTTCAATGATCCTGCGAGAGATAGCGGTTATTCTCCGGGCAAAGGTTTTTGCGATCTGCAACATACATTGCAAATGGCGAAGCGTATCAAAGCGGCGGGTATGAAGTTCTTGCTCGATTTCCACTACAGCGATTACTGGGCCGACCCCGGAAAGCAATACAAACCTGCAGCGTGGAAGAACATGAGCTTCGATCAAATGAAACAATCATTGTATGATTTTACGAAAGAAGTGATCACGGCTCTGAAGCAACAAGGTACAACGCCTGACATGGTACAAATCGGCAACGAGATCAATCACGGTATGGTTTGGCCGGAAGGCAGTATCGCTTCTGTAAATAATCTGGCGCAATTGATCAGTGCAGGAACCGCGGCGGTGAAAGTCGTTGATCCAAATATCGAGATCATGCTGCATGTGGCGCTGGGCGGACAAAACGAAGAAACAGTTTTCTTTATAGATAACATGGTTGCCCGCAATGTTCACTTCGATGTGATCGGGCTCTCCTACTATCCGCAATGGCACGGCACGCTGGATGACTTACGCGATAATATGAATGACCTGGTAAGACGCTATAATAAAGACATCGTGGTGGTAGAATACTCTGCGAAGAAACAGGAAGTGCATAAACTGGTTTTTGACTTGCCAAACAATAAAGGCAAAGGTGCGTTCATCTGGGAACCGCTGAATACCTGGGAATCCATCTTCGACAAAAGCGGCAAGAGCAACGACCTGTTGAAATTGTATGACGGAATAAGTGCTGAATATTTGAAATAGCTGATTTTGCAGTTTTCACATTTCACCACTAAGACACTAAGGGCACTAAGCCTCACTAAGGGTTGTTTTTAATATCGACCTCTCTTAGTGAAACTTAGTGCCCTTAGTGTCTCCTATGTTTGTAAAACGGAAGAGTTCTTTGAGAAATAGTTAAACCATCAATAGTTTTGAGGTTAAAAGTGAAAGGGAATGAGAGCAAATGTGCCTAAACAACCTAATGGTATGTTGTCACTAAGAGACTGCCTCATCTCTTTTTAATCTCTTTGAGTTTGAACAGAATGTAAGGAGTGCTTCAAGTCAGGCATATCCAGAATATCCAACCAGGAGACAAGACGAAGGGAGATACTCACTTTTACTAAAAACTAAGAGAATGAAAAATGTTGTCAAACAAGTGGCAGGCATAGACGTAGCCAAAGATGAATTGGTAGTTAGCTTCGGCAAGATGCATGATGATTGGACGCCCGAGTTGTGTGCTTTTAAGACTTTTGCCAATACCGTCAAAGGATATGAATTGATGTTTAAATGGGTAAGTAAAGTTGCAGAACCTCAGCTGCCGGTTCGCTTTGTAATGGAAGCAACAGGCGTGTATCATGAAGCATTTGCGTATTATTTGGACAACAATTCATTGGAAGTAAGCATCGTGTTGCCCAATAAGATAAGCAATTACGCTCGTTCAACGGCAAAAAATACAGTTACAGATAAAACAGCTTCCGAAGCAATTATGTTATTTGGGTTGGAAAGGAAGCTGGACAGGTGGCATAAGCCTAAAAAGGTGTATAGAGATTTACGAATACTTACGCGTGAACGTAGTCAGCTTATAGAAGAACGAACAATGTTAAAGAATCAATTGCATGCAGAACAGATTCGAGCTGATTCTTCTGATCAAAGCATTAGCAGAATGAATAAACGGATCACTTTACTAAATAAACAGTTGCTGGAAATCAAAAAGGAGTTGTCAGGAGCAGCGGCTAGCGATCAACAAGTAAAACAAGACCTAAAACTGCTATGCTCATTACCCGGTGTGGGTGAATTGACTGCAGCTACTATAATGGGCGAAACCAATGGCTTTGACCTGATACGCAATAAGCGGCAATTAACCAGTTATACGGGATTGGATGTAAGAGAAAAACAATCCGGCACTTCTGTCAAAGGCAAGCCAAGGATATCTAAAAAAGGAAACAGGCATTTACGCAAAGCAATGCATATGCCTGCATTATCCGCAATAAAAAAAGATGATAGATTCAAAACTGTGTTTACCAGACTAGTATCAAAACATGGTATAAAAATGAAAGCAGCAGTCGCTGTACAGAGAAAATTACTAGAAATGGCTTACACGATTTTCAAAACTCAAAAGCCTTATGATGAAAACTACTTTATTAATCAAGGTACAGCCTTACAAAAAAATTAGAGGACAAATCATAAAGACTGTCCTCTAGACAGGCTGGCATTATAGCCGCCTAAAGCACAAAATTATAAAAACTTAATCAAACTTAGACTTGGTGGTCAACACAGAATCTTAGTGGTAAATCTTACTCTTGCACAATCACAAACACCGGCACTTCTGAAATATCGAGCTGAATAACATTCCCAGTAGCCATTTTTTTTTCATCAACAAGAATAGTTTCACTAACAGAAAACCAATTAAGCTTTATATAGTTCCCGTCTTTAAACGCAGGGATTTTAAAATTGAAATGCCGAACGACCGCGCCATTCTTTGTTGGACTCACAAAATAATACGCTACCGAATCTGGGTGTAACTTATTTCGCAGTTTATATATCCAAACATCTCCCTTCTCGCTAATTATTGAATCCGGTTGATAATCCGCCAGCTTGTTGACCACATTTCTCCAATAATACCAAACCGGGTAAACCGTGTGCCCCGCCGGTCCGCTGATCATTCCCGAACTGCCGAATACACCGGAAGGATTTTCGTCGTTTGTGGAATTTCTCAGCATAAAATAATTGTACATGTCAAAGCCACTCATGAATGCCGCCATCACAGAACGAATCGTCATAATGCCTTGTGACTGCGCTTCGTTATAGCCGGGTAGCAAAGGCACACTTTGCCATGAAGCCTGGTTTCTGTCGTAGCCGTTCTCCCCCAAAATTGCCGGAACAGTTGGTGCAAGCCGATACTGCGCTTCCCGAACGGCAGTGAGTTTTTCGCGCAACTTGTTTTCCTCCGGCGTGAGTCCTCCCTTCGGCGGCTTGGTTAATGTGGCACCATTACAATAATAATGGTACTGTACACCGCCTTGCCAAACGAACTGTTTATCTTTCCGTAAAGTCTGGCAGAGAAAGTTGAGTACTTTAACCCGTTGCGTATCGAGTTGTATCATGCCGCTCATCATGAGTTTAGCATTTGGGTCAGCAACTACCAAACCGTGTTTGGGGCCAAGCTGCTTTTCATGCCCATCATAATCTGCCGATGAAACCGCAAAGTATTCTGTCGGCAGCCAATAATCTTTCGTCCATGTCGCATCCTCTTCGTTGCCATTTTCCACTACCTCAAAACTCCCTGCGCCGCTGAATCGCGGCACATCGTGAAACTGTAATTCATTTGTATCAATTTTATTAGAGCCATATGCTGCCATTAAATTCCAGTAAAATCGAGAGTGGCGCTCGTATGAAAGCGGGTCCTCCGTGTTCATGCCAGGAGTTGTAATTGGTTTGCCATTTTGTGTAAAGCCATGCTTGGTGAGATAAGTTGGTACACCGCGAATGCTCAGCCACAATTGATTCCCAAATTGCTGATGCAAACTGTCAACATAATATTTAAGCTGTTGCTCTTTGGGTAATTTATATGAATTAAAATTGAAGGAAATGTTTTGGGAATTATTCACGGTGTCGTTGTCATAGGAAGCGATGCTTTGGTACAAACGCGTAGCGTAAAATGGCTGCATGTATTTCATTGGTGCATGGTCGTAGGAGTTTACACCCATGAATGTGCGCAATGTTGGTTTGGGCAAACGCGACCCTGTATATGTATAGGTTGGCGGTTCCGGCGCATTCTCTAAAACACGGCCATACAGCGCCATTTCTGTAAGCGTGGATTTGTGACTGTTAAACCGGATCATCACATAGCGACTCTTCACACTATCGCCAAGAGTAAACTTTTTCCAGCCCCATTGCGATGAATTGCCTGAGGTTTTTAAGCCAGCCTTTAAATTCCATTGATGCATATCGCCTGTATACACCCAAATACTATCACTTTCAAAGCCGCGTTCATGCAAATAAATATCAGTTAAACCGTATAAACACTGGAGGTCTATAACAATACGCAATCCTCTATCTTTTGGAAAAAACAAATTGAGGCCGCGATTGGGCAATGGATCGGTAACGGGTTTTCCAGGCAGGCCATTTTTGGGATCGCAATTTTCGTCGAACAGTTTGAAAGGATCACCGCCTGTGGCTTCCGAACCAGAAAGATCGAAGAGATATTCTTTGTAGATTTTGATTCTATCTGAACCTACAATTGCTTGTGTTACAACGTTTGGTGATTTGTTGCTAAAATATAAATAGATGTGCTCTTTATACTGCAAAAAAATAGCCGCAATAATGATTGCAACTATAAGCCAGGAACGCAGATTTTTATGATTTTTAAGATTTGTTATGATGTTTTATTTAGGTAGTTATCGAGATTGATTGAAATTTTATTTTATTTCAGAAGCGAGTAAAATGGACTGTCTGTTCTAGTACCCTTTATTTCAAAATCTTAATAAATCATCACAATCATGAAAATCTGCGTTCCGACCTCTTAGTACACGTTCCGCTTCAACACTTTCGACTGGAAAGAGGTTTTTGTAATGTGCCACATCGCCCCCGCAGCATCTTTAAATTCCTGCCACATGGTTTTTGGCGGGAAAAATACATGCGCCCAGTCTTCCTGCCATTTGCCCGAGAAGTATTTCAGTATCTCAGGATCGGTAGGGTTTACTACAAATTTGAAATCATCTTTCCACTCTAAACGTATAGTAATCAGGTTTGGATGTGTTCTTTCTAAAATTTTAAAACCGATAGAATGTTTCGGTAAATACATTTGCGTAAGCTCAGTCAAATCATATCCTACTTTAAAATTGATAGAGCTTTTATCTACCAGATACAAAGTGTTATCTATCTCATGCATGATCCATTTGTGAGATTCGCGGGGAAAAAGATATTCACCCAATAAAGAAGGCACTTCAAGAAATCCCTGTTTTGCAACGCGGAACTGTTCTGCCAAAAATTTCTCCGGATGCTCCACATGTTCCAGCACCTGGCAACAAATCGCATAGTCAAATTCTTTGTCTTTAAACGGAAGATTTTCGCCATCTGCCTGCATGAATTCCTGGTGCTTCAGCACTTTAATATCGCCGCTGCGGTGGTAATTGGTATCGAGGAATTTGTCTACCACCAGATTTGCCCTTGGATGCGGATTGTGTCCACCACCTACTTCTAATACTTTGTCAGATTTCTTAATATTAAGGTCAGATCTATTTTTCGGATTCCTAAGTTTCATGTAAGCTAAATGGTTTGGTTGGTTGTCGTGTTTCAAATGTAGTTCATGTCGAATTCCTGTGCAAGAATGACTTATCAATTAATTTATATTTATTTGTTTTGTTAATATGAATTGAGTGGTATTTTCGGGGAGGAATTGCCACTGAGGCACAGAAGCACAGAAAAAAAGGATTTGATAGGAGTTTTGTGTACGAAATACAACATACAAAATCTTACAAAGACACATCAAAGACATTCATACAAGAAAAACTTCTGTTTCTCTGTGCCTCTGTGGCAACCCCAGGCAACTGCCGCTGATTTCTAATCTACTATGAGCACCGTACTGTTGTGGCCATTTGCCTAACTACTAAAACTTACCATTTTGCGAATCATCAAAGCTGTCAAGTCGTCGTTCTGGTTGAACTCCATGTTTTTCTCGATCATGATGCGTTTTTCTCTTGTGTTTTTTGGTGCGATTTCCTACATACTTCTTGCCCGGATTTTTGCCAAAGGTGACTCGCTGGCGCAAATGAACTACTGGTCCCTTTTTACTGTCACAACTGCCACCATTGAGTTAACCAAAGCCGGATTATTAAGAAACGCGTTTATCAAGTACCTGCATTCGGTTGAATTTATAGACAGCAAAGCGGTCGTGCAGTCCTCTTCGCTCTTCATCAATGCGGGTTGTACTTTCCTTGTTGTGCTGGCTATACTTTTTGGTGGATCGTGGTTCGCTCACTTCCTGAAGGCGCCGCCTTTGGAACACCTTCTTTACTGGAGCTGTTTCCTGTTAATTGCCCTCGTTCCGTTTAACCACTACGAAATTATCCTTCAGGCCAATTTTCAGTTCCAGTTAAACTTTTATGCATACCTGATCAGGCAGGGATCTTTTTTCCTGTATATGCTATTGGGTGCTATTTTCTTTCCAGCTTACATAACATTTGAGAATCTTTTGCTGGTGCAAATTTTAGGAGTGGTGGGCGCCGACATATATATGTACATAAAGTGCCGACCTTATTTAAGTGGTAAGTTGATTTATAATTTGGCCGTAATAAAAAAGCTCCTGGGCTTTGGAAAATTTGTTTTCGGAACGGCTCTTTTTGCAAACGTTTCCCGCTCAGTCGATCAGTTAGTAACGGCTAACATCATGAACAACATCAACGTGAATGCGGTGAGTTATTATAATGTGGTATCGCGTGTGAGCAACATGATGGACTCGCCTACTACCGCCGCTGCAGATATCCTGTTTCCCAAAAATGCCCAGGCGAGTGAGTTGGAAGGCAATGCTAAAGTGAAATATTACTTTGAAAGAATGGTAGCCACACTAACTGCATTGATCATTCCGATAGGTTTGTTCATTTTCATTTTTCCTAAATTTGTGGTAATGATCATTGCCGGGCCTAAGTATTATGCAGCCATTCCGATTTTGCAGTTGATGGCCATCTCGTCGTTTATCCGTCCATTCATTTTCAACTTTGGACATACAGTAGATGCGATTGGCAAACCAAGAACGAATTTCCTGGTGAATGTGGCTTTGATGATTTTGAATACCGGAATCACTTACTACTGTTTAATCAACTTCGGATTTATGGGTGCTGCCTATGCGACCTTCGCCGTAAATGCAATTACGTTCCTTTGGTTCTATATGATTTTAAGAAAAGTGTTGAATATAGAGTTGAAGAATATTGTAGTGTATACGAAACTTACGTACATCAACCTATTCCAGATGGCGAAGAAGATTCTCATTAAACAGACTGTGTCAATTTGAGAATTTGAAGATTTGAAAATGTTTTCTCTGTAATAATCATTTATAGAATTCAACTTCAGGAAATATTTGAAAGAGACGCTGCACCAAGGTTCGTGTCCATCACGAACTTTGGTGCAGCGCAAACTTTAAGATGTCAAAGTTTTTGATAATTGTGTTTAAGGTTTATTTTGCAGCTTCTAACCCTAAAGAACCAACTATGAAATTGCAAATTTTTGCCCTCTTAGGTTTTATTCTCCTGCTTACTTCATGTAAAAAAGATGCTTTTGTTGATATGAATCCTGCCGCATCAAAAGTCGGGTACTTGTTAACGGATATTACTATCGATACTTCCAGCGTTTATCATATAGAATACAATAACAGAAATCAGGTGACAAAATTGAGTACTTATTTCTTTATTTTTGATTCCATCGATTATAATTCAAATGGACAATTGATAAAATGCAGGCGATCTTGTAAGCTCCCCTTATTTTCGGACCATTTATAATTAGAGTTTTCTACTTATGATTTTGATTTCTAGTAATTCTAGGGAAACGGATTAAGGGTAGTCAGCGGGAGGAACAAACCCTAGCGATT